>Ga0080064_1000030_pt1 | contig 440770 bp, 434 predicted proteins | sample Subgrocontami54m_FD_69260 | JGI IMG/M metagenome (GOLD analysis project Ga0080064, IMG submission 69260) | Subsurface groundwater microbial communities from S. Glens Falls, New York, USA - GMW46 contaminated, 5.4 m (SPADES assembly) (version 2) ... | reverse complement strand
AGCACCAGGCGGGCCTTTGAGTAAAATATTATGAGCACCTGCCGCGGCAATTTCGATGGCTCGTTTTGCTTTTTCTTGACCTTTGATATCTGACATATCAAAATCGAATATATCGTCTGTAAAATGATCTTCAAGCTTTGTTACGGGGTGAGGCGAAATCGTTTTTTGCTTTGCAAGATGGTAAAAAAGTGAGGTAAGATTTGGGGTTGGATAAATAGTAACTTCATCAATAATTGATGCCTCTTTTGCATTAACCTCTGGAAGAAAAAACTGTTTAAGGTTTTTTTGTTTGGCAAGAAGCGCATGGGGTAAAACGCCATTAACATGACGAAGTTTGCCATCTAATGAAAGTTCACCAACAAAAAGACAAGATATAATATCTGCTTGGAGTTGACCTGATGCCAGGAGAATACCAACAGCAATTGGTAAATCGTAAGACGCGCCTTCTTTTGGTAAGTCAGCCGGGGCAAGATTAACAGTAATGCGGTGGTCGGGAAAAGAAGCGCCAGAGTTGTAAATAGCAGACCTCACACGCTCTTTTGCTTCTTCAACTGCCTTGTCAGGCAACCCAACAATGTTGAATGCCGGAAGCCCGCGTGCGGCAATATCAACCTCTACCTCAATTGGCACCGCATCAAGCCCAACAACTGCTGCTGAATTTACCTTTGCAAGCATACTCTAATAGTAGCATTTTGTGTATACTAAAGGCAGTATGCAGTCTCCAGATGTTGGAAATCCAGATATAAAACCTCATTTTGGACAAAGAGCTTTTGATAAGTTGAGAAAGTTGGTGACTCGTCAATCTTCGGTTTCAAAACAGCAGGAACCTGCGCAGGTAGAACAAGCATCAGTTTCTATTACCACAGATACTCAAGAACAAATTGGAACTATCCGAGAGGAGCTTTCACAATTCACATCGACAGAGTTAGCAGAAAAGGAAGAAACGCCTCACGATGGAGAAGAAGTAGATGTTACTGAAACTGTGGTAGCTTCTGTAGTACCTGAAGAAGCTGTTGTCGAAAAGAATCCAAACTTCCATGAGTCGCCATCTCTTGACGAACTAGCTGAAAAACTTCTTCAGCCCGAACAGATACATTTATTAGAAAAATATGGTATTACAGCAGCTTCTATAGAAAAAGCTAAGGCAATTGCTCAAGACATTGCACGTCTACCAAATGAGGCCGTGAAAGAAAAATTGGAAGTACTTAGGGAGCACACAAAAGTATTTATGAATGACAAAAGCAACTTTGAAGGGTATAGGCAGGTTATGGATATGGTGTTTGATGATAATTTAGCCTATGTGCAAGTTAATCCAGGAATTAGCGGGAGTGAAGGGCGAGTAGATACAACAGGATCAGACGAAGAGCTAATCAAAAATCCAGAGAATTACAATACAGTAAAGCTTCATATGCAGGTTCCCGATCATCTTGTGCCATTTGTAGGGTTGCTTATGGGGCAGGCTATAAAAATACGGCAAGCTTCACAAGAGAGCTCACTAATTACTGTTCCTGTTGGATGGAAAATGTTTGCCGGATTTGCCAGTGTTCAGCGAGCAGAGATAGCTCGAATCGTTTATTATATTCCTGGTCAATTTACAAATCCCAATAGCGGAGCTATGATGTGTTTTGAGAACGGCGTAGACGTAATAGCCCCTATAGCAAAAATTATGGATATAGGTGGATTGCGAGAAGAAGTTCGGGAAGAAAGTGATGTTGTTGCACCAAGTTTTAATACTTCAGTAAAAGTAGATGGTGCAATTGTTCCAAATCTTTTTGTCGCCATGGGACATTCACATCTTCGTCGTGAAATGGAACGACGAGGTATTCTTGGTGAGGTATTTGATCCAGAAAAGAATTACGCTGTAGCAAGAGAACCAATAATTGGAGAGCTCAGAGAATATACGTAGTGTAGTTATGAAAGCAGTTGTGCTAACTGGTATTGGGGGAGTTGAGAAGCTTACATATGTATTGGTTGATACACCTATTCCTCAAAAAGACGAAGTTTTAGTAAAGGTTTTGTATTGCGGCATTAACCACTTGGACCTTTTGATTCGACAGGGAAAACGAGTGGGGCCAAAAACATTTCCGCATATTTTAGGATCGGAAATTGTTGGGCAATTACCATCAGGAGAAGTAATCGCCGTGTATCCATGGACATTTTGTGGAGTATGTAATGAGTGTAAAAACGGAGAGGAACAAATGTGTGACATGAGTGGGACAATTGGTCGGACGCAGTGGGGTGGGTATGCAGAGTATGTTGTTATACCAAAAAAGAACCTGGTAAAAATTCCAAAAGACAAAACTCAAGAAGCAGCAAGTATTGTTTTGGCTGGAACAACAGCATGCCATCTTATAGAAAAGGGAAATATACCAGATCGTGCACGAGTTTTGGTGACAGGAGCAACAGGGGGAGTAGGGACACTTGTTGTAGAGCTTTTAAAACGAAAAAAGTGCGAAATTATTTGTGCAACGTCACATAAAAGTAAAATTGCACTGCTACAAAAGAGTGGAGTTGAGTATATTGTTTCAACACAAACAATGGTTGAGGAGGTACAAACACTTTTTCCTCAAGGAGTGTCTTTTGCAATAGATCTGGTTGGTGGGGAGACATGGTCAAAGGCAATACAAACATTAGGAAAAAACGGGAAAATTGTTTTTTGTTCGACGTCAAAAGAAGAAGAGGGAAGTATTGATATACGCAATACGTTTGCAAAAGAGCTGCATATTATGGGTTCGAATGGGGGGAGCATGAAAAATTTTAGAGAAATGCTATTTCTTTTAGAAAAAGGAATACTGCATTCGATTATTGATAGCGAATTTTTGTTAAAAGATGTTGCTAAAACACATAGAAAAATGGAGAAACAACAAGTGTTTGGAAAAATGCTGCTTCGCTTGACATAGGTAGCTAGAAGGATATAAAATAGAGTATGGAGCCGCATAAAACCCAATTACATTCACACATGGCAAGCGTTTTTCCTCTCGGGTTAACATTTGATGACGTCCTCTTGCTGCCAGGATATGCAGATTTTTCCCGCAGCGACATTGATCTTACGACGCGAATTACCAAACGAATAAAAATTTCTCTTCCACTTATTTCTTCTCCCATGGATACAGTTACAGAAAGTAAGCTTGCTATTGCTTTGGCAAAAGCAGGAGGCATTGGCATTTTGCACAGAAACTTATCGATAGAAGATCAAGCAAATGAGGTTGCAAAGGTAAAAAGTGAGAGCCTATTAGTTGGTGCAGCAATTGGTGCAAGCAAAGGATTTGAAGAGCGAGTTGAAGCGTTAGTTAAGGCTGGGGTTGATGTTGTTGTTGTTGATTCTGCAGATGGGTATAAAAAACCAATCCTTGATACAACCCGCTACTTAAAACAGAAGTATGAAAATATCGATGTTATTGCAGGTAATATTGCAACAGAAGATGGGGCAGAAGCCATTATTGAAGCCGGTGCTGATGGAATTCGTGTTGGTATGGGACCAGGAGCAATTTGTACGACTCGTATTGTTTCTGGTATGGGTGTGCCCCAAGTAACAGCGATTATCAATGCTGTGAAAGCTGCCAAAAAAAAGCAAATTCCAGTTATTGCGGATGGTGGTATTAAGTATTCAGGAGATATGGCAAAAGCGCTTGCTGCTGGTGCGTCGGCTGTGATGATGGGTGGTTTTTTTGCTCAAGCAGTAGAAGCGCCTGGAAAAGTAGTGGATCTTGAAAAGTCTCAGGTGCCACGCAGATTTCAAAGCATTTTTGCAAAAGATAAGAATACGTATCAATTTAAAGAGTATCGTGGTATGGGTTCGGAAGGCGCAATGAAAAAAGGTGTTGAGGTAAAGTCAGAAGGCGAGTTTCATGGAAAAAGTTACAAAGATCGGGTACTTGTTGCAGAGGGTGTCGAGGGATTAGTGCCAGTCAAAGGGACTGTGGAAGAACTTACGGACCAGGCAAGTGGAGGCATTCGTTCTGGTATGTACCATGTTGGTGCAAAAACAATTCCAGAGCTTTGGGGAAAAGCGCAGTTTATACAAATTACACAGGCATCTTTAACAGAGAGTCATCCGCACGATATCTTGGTGACAAACCCAGGAAAAAGTTACGCATGATAGTCTGCTTGTCATCCTGAATTTATTTCAGGATCTCATTCATTAAAGCTTGAGATTCCGAAACAAGTTCGGAATGACATAAAACTATGATTGTAATTATTGATTTTGGTTCTCAGACAACACATCTTATTTCAAGGCGTTTAAAAGAACTAGGTGTTGCCGCAACAATCGTTTCTCCAGAAGAAGCCCTCGAAAAAATAAAGCATCTCAAGCCAAACGGCATTATTTTATCTGGTGGACCTGCTTCGGTATATGAGCAAGGCGCTCCAACAGTTGATGCAAAAATTTATGATGTTGGTATTCCAATTTTAGGTATTTGCTATGGTTTTCAGCTTGCTGCGCACCAATTAGGTGGAAAAGTTATTTCTGGGAGAAAAGAATATGGACCAGCACAATTAAGAATTAAGAATAAAGAATCAAGAATAATGGAGGGGTTACCGGAAGAATCAACGATTTGGATGAGTCATGGAGATGAAATTATAGAAGTGCCAAAAAGCTTTACGCTTGTTGGTTCAACATCGCACGTACCATTTGCCGCAGCAGAAGACACAGCTAAAAAACTCTATATGATTCAGTTTCATCCAGAAGTAGAGCATACCCAATATGGAAGCAAAATTTTAGAAAACTTTATAGCAATTTGCGGAAGCGAAAGAGGGGAGCACACTATTAATGTAGGAAGTATTATTGCAGAAATTAAGCAAAAAGTAGGGGAAGCGTATGTTATTGGTGCAGTTTCTGGTGGTGTGGATTCAACCGTAGCCGGAGTATTAACGGCAAGAGCAATAGGGCATCAGTTTGTGCCAGTGCATGTTGATAATGGATTGATGAGGGATGGGACAACAGAGCATGTGAAAAAAATTTTCACACACATCGGCCATGTCGAGCCTATAGTTATTTCTGTGGTAGGGGAGATGTTAAACCGTCTTCGGGGGATAGAAGGCCCAGAAGAAAAAAGAAAAATTATTGGAAACTTTTATATTGAAATTTTCGAAGAAGAAATGGCAAAGTTAGTACAATCTGGAAAACCTGTTAAATTCCTGTTGCAAGGCACTATTTACTCAGATGTCATCGAATCTCAGGGAACAAAACACGCAGCTAAAATTAAAAGTCATCATAATGTTGGCGGTTTGCCAGAGCAAATGAAGTTAGAGCTTCTTGAACCGTTGCGGCATTTCTATAAAGATGAGGTCAGGAAGATCGGAAGAGAGTTAGGATTGCCAGACGATTTTGTTTATAAGCAGCCATTCCCAGGTCCTGGCTATGCTATACGGGTTCGAGGAGAAGTAACTCCGGAGCGGTTGGCAAAAGAAAAGGATGCAGACAGGATTGTACTTGAAGAATTAGAGAATGTAGGAGTGCTAAAAAATGTATTTATTTCTTTTCCAGTTATGACTGGAGCAGAGTCTACGGCTGTCAAAGGAGATGGTAAGTTTTTTGGTGAAGTAGTTGCTTTGCGGGTTGTTGAGTCACAAGATGTTATGACTGCAACATGGGCTAGACTTCCCTATGAGGTGTTACAAAAAATTTCATCGAGAATTGTTAATGAAGTACCTGGTATTTCTCGTGTTGTCTACGATATTTCCACCAAGCCCCCGGCCACTATGGAGTGGGAGTAGCAAGAGGAAAATTAGGAATATTTTTTAATCCACATTTCAAGGTTTTCGCGAGCTTGTGCATCGGTAAATTGTTTTGGAGGCGATTTTTTAAAGTATGCACAGGGTTCTATGAGTGCGCCACTAAGTTTATGATTAAGGGCAAGCTTGCAACAGCGAATTGCATCAATAACAACACCTGCAGAATTGGGCGAATCTTCAACAGAGAGGCGAACTTCAAGGTTTGTTGGTACGTCTCCAAAATGGCGGCTTTCTATACGAATAAATGCAACCTTGTTGTCTTTCATCCATGGGACGTAGTCAGATGGACCGATGTGGACATTTTCTGGATTAATTTGTTCGTCTCGAAGCTCCAGCTGGGAAGTAACAGCACGGGTTTTTGAAAGCTTTTTAGACACCAATCTATCCCTTTCAAGCATGTTTTGAAAATCTGTGTTTCCCCCAACATTAAGTTGGTATGTGTGGTCAACTGGCATGCCGCGATCTAAAAACAAATTAACAAGTGTTCGGTGTAAAATCGTTGCGCCAACCTGAGATTTTATATCGTCTCCTATAATTGGAACACCTGCTTTTTCAAATTTTTGTGCCCACTGCTTATTTGATGCAATAAAAACTGGAATGCAGTTAATCATGGCAACTTTTGCTACTAAACACACTTGTGCCCAGTATTCGGTTGCTTTTTGTGAACCAACAGGAAGGAAACTAACAAGAACTTCAGCACCTGTTTCTTTAAGAATTTTAACTGGATCAACAATAGTATTGTTACTTGGGATAACAACATCTTCTAAGTATTTTCCAATACCATCAAGAAGTGTTACATTATGTACTTTAACGCCTGTTTTTTTAACTTTAGCAAATATTTTTGTGTTGTTTGGCGCAGCATAAATTGCATCTGCCACATCTTTTCCTACTTTTGTTTTATTTATATCAAATGCCGCAACAACTTCAATATCGGAAATTTTGTACCCTCCTAGCACGGTGTGCATAAGTCCAATGACTCTTTGATTTTCTTTAGCGTTTTTATAGTATGTGAGACCTTGAATAAGTGAGGATGCACAGTTGCCTACTCCAACAATGGCTATTTTGATCTTACCTTTGTACATATAATGGAAGCAATCATAGCATAAAGCTTATCGTAAATCGAGGGTTTGACCTTTGTAGGTAAGGTTTTTTGGTTGTATGGTAACTTGTCGTTCTCCCTCCGTTATACTCCCTGCGACTAAACTTTCAAAACCATTTTTTCCAACGATTTCTTGTGCTTTTTCTACATCCTCTTTTTGAATAAAGAGAGCATAATCCATGCCCATATTGTATGTCTGATACATTTCGTAATCATCGAGGTTTGCATGTTGTTGTATAAAGCGAAAGATTTCTTGAGGTTCAAAAAGATGTTCAATCGTGTAGGTAAAACTGCCGCGAGCGCGCATGATTTTTCGCATTCCATGACCGGTTATATTGGAGATATAGTGGATAGCGATATTTTCATGAAAAAGATCTTGGATAAGTTTTGTATAAATATTTGTTTTTTTAAGTATCGCTTCCCCAAAAAAAGTGCCGTCAGAAAGTTTGGTAGCAAATCCGTGAGGTAATTTTTTAGCAACAGCACGAGCAAGAGAAAGACCATTTGCATTTATGCCATTACTCTTTAAAAGTAGCATTACGTCTCCTGATTTCAAATTTTTGTCAGTGATAAGTCGTTTCTCGTCTGGAATAATTCCAACTGCGCTGCCACCAAGCTCGCATGTATCAGGAACAACAATACCTTTCATTGTTGGTGTTTCTCCTCCTCCCCATGTAGCTGTGCTTATATCACAAGCAGTTTTCCACCCATTTATTAAATCTTTCATTCGTTTTTCGTCTTGCAGCCAACTGTTATTTTCAACTGCCCAATACGCATGGATAACAAGGGGTTGTGCCCCTACAGTAGTAAGGTCATTAATAATTGTTGCAACAGTATCATGCCCAATAACGTCGTAGTAGGTTTTACCTGTTGTTTCTCGCATGGCATCAGCAACAAGATTTTTTGTACCAAGTCCTTCAATAACGGATGCCATAAAGATATTTCCTTGTTTCCAAACAAACGCAGATTCCCCACGAGTATCTTCTATTTCATAGAAACTGTAACCATGTTTGGTAAGGTTTTTTGCAGTATCTTTTGCAGCAGCTTGCGCCAATTTTTTTATTGGATCTTTTGTATCGTAATTATCTCCAACTTGGGAATAAGTAATTGATTGGTTTTTCATAGCTTATGCATTTGTAACATAATCAATCATATTTTCAAAGATAGGAAGGCCTTGAGGTTTATCAACCTGCCTGCCGGCCGGCAGGTATTTCATTCGGCGCCAGTTTGGGTGGTTGGTTACATGATGAAATTTTTCTGGGTGTGGCATCATCCCTATAATTCTTCCCGTTGGATCACAAATTCCTGCAATTGCGTTTGTTGAGCCATTGGGGTTATTTGGATAGATAGAAGTAGGTTTGCTATGTGCGTCAACGTAGCGAAAAACAACCAAATCTTCATCTTCAACTTTTTTAATAACCTCTGCATCTGCAAAAAATTTCCCCTCGCCATGATTGACCGAAACATCCATTATGTCATTTGTTTCTTTAAGAAAAACACAACGACTTTTTTCCTGTTTAATCTTTACCCATCGACATTCAAAAAGTCCCGAGTCGTTATTGGTTAACGTTGCGTCCATTGTGCCAATGTTTCGAAAAGGCAAAAGGCCAGTTCGTATGAGCACTTGAAATCCATTACAAATGCCAACAACAAGTGTATCTTTGTGATCGATAAACTTTTGTAGTTCCTCCGAAAAGAACGACGTCAACTCAACAGCTAAAATTTTTCCAGACACAATGTCATCGCCATACGCAAATCCTCCAGGAAGTGCAAGAATTTGAAAATCACTGAATTTCTTTTCTTTACTCCGAAGCTCATTTACATGCACAAATTCTGCGTCACCACCTGCAAGATTGAATGCAAATGCAAGCTCTTCATCACAATTAGTGCCATCTGCTCTTAAAACTAAGATTTTTGGTTTTGTGGTCATATGTTTTGCAATGTTTTCCCTTTTAACTCATTAAATGAATTAATAACTAAATCTGCCCCTTTTAATTCATCTTTTTTATGCGTTGTGGTAATTGCGATACATTTCATATTTGCTCTGTGAGCTGCTTCTATACCGTTATTTGCATCTTCAACAACAATACAATTTTCTGGATTCACATCGAGTTCGTCGGCTGCTTTAAGAAAAAGATCTGGATATGGTTTTCCTCTTTTGACATCGTCTGCAGTTACAATAACAGGAAAATATTGTTGTAATGGAACATGATTACAAATAATATCTACCTTTTTTCTTTCAGCACCGGTTGCTAATGCAACTTTGCATCCATTTTTTTGTAAACGATCAAGAAATCCAATAAGTCCCGGGGTTGTATCGATACCCTTTTGATTTATAGATTGTGAAAGGAGCAAATCTCTTTTTTGAAGAGATGTCTCTATTTGTTCTTCGGTAATACTAGGAACAAATTGACGAAATATTTCTGACGCTTTTTTCCCTAAAAAATTTTGGAATACAGAAAGAGAAAGTGAAACGTCGTAGTCTTTGAGAAGCTCCGTCCACACAGGAAAATCATGCGTCATTGTTGTTTCTACAACTGTGCCATCCATATCAAAAAGTACTGCTTGTATCATCCGAATATTTCCTTCATTGGTTTTTGCCATGCTTCTTTTAATAAAAACACTTCTGTTGAAAAAAGCTTTTCTTTTTCTTGTAAAACATCAAGTTTTTGTTCTCTCTGTGTTTTGCCAAGGATACTGTGTGGTACATTTTTGAATAGTGCGTGGGCGGTTTTTTCATCTTCGATTTCAACAACAAAACACCCCGCGGTTTCGTTGAACAATGCATAATCAAGTCGTAGATCCTGAAACGAGTTCAGGATGACATCGAGAGAAATTCTTGCTCCCATATTTCCTCCAACACACATTTCAAAAACAGCTGTAATAAGTCCACCTTCACTTATATCGTGAGCAGATAAAATTTCCCCCTTCTGTATTGCAGTATGGAGTGTATCTAAAACATCAGGTAAGATTTTTAGATCTACTTTTGGGATGGAGGTTCCAGATGTATTCTGAACATCAAAATATACAGATCCAGCCATGCCAAGAAAATCCATTTTTCCAACCAAACAAATACTAGATCCCTCCTTTTTAAAATCAGAGGATATCGTTTTTTTAACATCGGGAATTTTTCCAAAAACAGACATACACAAAACTGGTGGAATTGCAATAATCGTTCCATCTCTTCCCCGATATGTTGAAGATAAACTATCTTTTCCAGAAATGACAGGAATTTTAAGTGTTTTCATAAAATCAACAACGGCATCAACGCTTTTATCAAGTGACCAAAGAGACTGCTCATCCGGAAATGGCCAGACGTAATTATTAATAAGAGAGGCGTTTTTGTAGTTACCACCAACTGCCGTGTAGTTAGCAATTGCCTCGGTAGATGCCCATATGCTTCCCCAATATGGATCAATACTGTTAAGTACTGGATTTAGCCCATGAGAAACTATCATGCCATAGGTTTTTCCAAGTAAGGGACGAATCACCGCAGCATCATTTGGTCCATCTAAAAGCTCACCGCTGTATGGTTGCAGTGTATTTGTTCCCTGCACTGTATGATCGTAACGTCTGACAATTGGTTCTTTGGAACAAATGTTGCCGTGGGATAATACCTTTTCAAGTATTGTTATCCATTCGTTTTGTATCTTTGGAATTTTAGGAAGTTTGGTATTTGGTATTTGGTATTTGGTATTTCGGTTCGCTATCATGGTTCGTTGTGGGAGGCCATTATGAAGAAAATCCATGTCAAGATTACAAATGAGTTTTTTTTCAAAAAATATTTTTAATTTTTTATCGTTATCAAATGTACCAAGTACTGCTGGTTCTGTATTGTATTTTTTGCATACAGCAAGAAATGCTTCAAGTTTTTCTTTTGGTATTGCAACAATCATTCGCTCTTGTGATTCAGAAACCCAGATTTCCCATGGGGCAAGCCCTGGATATTTTAATAGCGCTTTTTCTAAATGAACCGTTACACCAGTGTTTTCTCCCATTTCGCCGATTGCGGACGAGAATCCACCTGCCCCACAATCTTGAATAGCGCGAATAAGGTTTTTATCGCGTGCTTCAAGGAGTGCATCAAGTATGCGCTTTTCTTCGATTGCATTACCAATTTGCACAGCTGTGGCATTAATTGTGCTTGTTTTTTCTGTCATCTCGGCGCTTGAAAATGTTGCTCCATGAACTCCATCACGACCAGTTCTGCCGCCAACAACAATAATAAGATCACCTGTTTTAGGTGTGCCTTTTTGAGCTTTCTTTTTTGGAAGTATGCCATACGAACCAACAATAACAGTTGGTTTTGCTCGAAAATCTTCATGAAAGTGGACAGAGCCGTTGTTTGTTGGGATTCCCATGCGATTGCCATAGTCTTTTACCCCTTTGACAACGTTTTTCAAAAGATAGAGCGGTGGTAAACTGCCTTTAGGAAGTTTTTTCGGGTTTATATCAAGTGGTGCAAAACAGAAAATGTCTACTGAAGCAATAGGTTTTGCACCATGCCCAGTGCCTAAAACATCGCGAAAAACCCCGCCAACTCCTGTCATTGCGCCACCATATGGTTCAATAGCGGATGGACTATTATGAGTTTCGACTTTTCCGTTTATGGCAAACCCGTCGTAAAAATCCATAACACCTGAATTGTCAACAAATGCAGAGACAATATGTTTTTTGTGTTTGAGTGCTTCTTTTTTGATCCTATTAATCAACGGTTCTTTCTCCTGCCTGCCGGCAGGCAGGCTTTTATCCTCAACAACAAGGTTTGCTTTGAATGTTTTGTGTGCACAGTGCTCGCTCCACGTCTGGGCAATCGTCTCTATTTCAATATCGGTTGGGTTCTTTTTAATTTTTTGAAAATATGCTTGAATAATTTTCATCTCTTCTACATTAAGAAATAAGGTATCTTTAGAAAGCCAGAGGAGTTCTGGCTCATTCATAGAGCGAAGTGGAATGGTTGTTGTTTTTCCAATAGCTCCTGATATGAGAAGAGTTGTGGGTTCGGTTGTGACAATGTGTTCAATAAGAGGGTTAAATAATCGTAATTTTTCAATGATATCTACAACTTCGTTTTGCAACACTTTTCCATAAAATCCGTATTCCCATGAAGAGTCAGCGGCTACAAGCTTAATGCCTAGGTCTTCTGCGGCTTTTGTAATAGAAGCAACTTCTGGGTTCATAACACCTGATTTATAGGCAATTTCAATAGTGTTATTTGCATCTTTTAGAATTGGTTTATTAAGACTGTAGTGTTGATTTATTGGTTCTGAAAATAACTTCTCTGCGAGAACTATTGTTTCTTTTTCACTAATTCCCTCAAGTCTATAGACACGAGCGGTTTTTACTTGCGTGACATGCTTATTTTTTAGAGTGTTTTGGATGTCATATAAAATACCATCTCCTTGTAGATCTGGACCAATAATTGTCTGGACACGAACAGTTTGCATTATCGATATATTCTTTCCACATCTCTCCACCCAATGTCTGTTCTGTAATGTAGGTTATTACCATCAACATGAATAAGCGAGATTGCTCTATATGCTCGGCGTCTTGCTTCTAAAATATTTTTTCCCTCAGCAATGAGATGAAAAATTCTTCCGCCATTTACAAAAAATTGTTTTTCTTCTCGTTTGATACCAGCGCCAAAAACTTTGATGTGTTTAAGTTTTATAACGTCTTGTAGGCCAAAAATCTCTTTCCCTCTGACTTGGGAGTAATCGTTTGGATAACCAAATGCACAACCAGCAATACTTATACGTACTTTTCGATCAACATATATTTTAATTTTTTTAAGTTTTTTTTCTAAAACTGCATCAACAATTGTTATGTAGTCTTTGGTAATACCAGGAAGAACAACTTCTACTTCTGGATCTCCCCATCTCGCATTAAATTCAACAAGTTTTACTCCATCCAGGGTCAACATACCCCCAACGTACAAAATACCGCTATATGGTCGTCCTTCTTTTTGCATGCCCTTTATAAATGGTTTTAAAACTTTTAATTCAACTTCTCGTACAACATTTGTTGTGACAACAGCTGCTTTTGCTACGCAACCCATACCACCAGTGTTTGGGCCAAAATCTTTGTTGTAAACAGTTTTGTGATCTTGCGCAGCATTGATAACTTTATAATTTTCTCCATCACAAATAGCAAAGAATGAGAATTCTTCACCCATCATACACTCCTCGATTAAAAATGTTTCTCCTGATTTTCCAAACTTGCGCATAGTTTGTATTGCTTTTTTCGCTTCATCTTTGTTGTTAGCTCGAATTGCACCTTTTCCAGAGGCAAGACCTGAAGCTTTTATGTAGAGTGGTTGTTCTGGAAGTTTTTCGATATACTCGATTGCTTCTTGCGGGTTTCTAAAAGATATATAATTGGGAATAGGAAGGTTATATTTTTTCATAAAGCTTCGTGCCCAATCTTTACTCCATTCAATTTCTGCTTGTTTTTGCGTAGGCCCAAAGGTTTTAATACCTAGTTTCTGAAACTTATCAACAAAACCTTGCGCTAATTGATCATCTGCTGCAACATCAATAAGATCAACTTGTTCTTTTTTCGCTAAGTCGGCAATACTTTGAAAATCAGTAACACGAATGTAGGGGAAAATAGCTATTTTTTTGTTGGTAAAATCCATAAGACCATTGCCTGGAGCAACAAGAATTTTTTTTACCCGCTCATTTTTTGCGTAAGCCTCTGCAAGTGCATGTTCACGACCTCCTGATCCAATAATTAAAATTTTCATATTAGTTACAAAGTTTTTCTAGTACATCAACATATAGCTGATTTTCTTTTTTCTTAAGCCTCGTGTAGAGGGTCTCGATTGTATCAGAGGGAACGATTTTTTCAAAGCACCTTCCTAAAACTTGTCCAAAGTCAAATTCGTGCGAAAGAAAATGATTGCTACATCCAGCATATGTTGTATGAGTATCGAGAAAATTTTGCATTGCGCGATCGGTCATTTTTCCTTTATTCCAAAGCGCATCGGTTCCATCTGGGTTTTTAACAATACCATCAACTGTGTCGGGTATTAATCCTGGGTGTGTATTGAGAATGCGATTTGGAAATGCATCAATAACAGCATCTGGAATGATCTGCTTCCATCCAGCCAGACATATAAAATCAGGATTGAGTTTTTTAAGAATTGGCAACAGATCATCTTTCGTTGGAGAAATTTCTATAGGAAGATTATGTGTTTTTGCTCTTTCTAAACCAGGAGCATCGGAGGTATCATTTATGACAGCAACGATTTCTGCATTAATCTTTTTACTTTCAACACCGTCAATAATTGCCTGTAAATTTGTGCCAGTGCCTTTATTAGAAATTAAAACGACAAGTGTTTTCATTATACATTAAAGTTAATATCTTTTGCGTTATCGCCTATATCAATTGGGTAATTTCCAGTAAAACACGAAGTGCAAAAGAGTGATTCTGGTAATTCGGTTGCTTTTATCATGTTTTCATAAGAAAGGTAATGCAGGGAGTCAGCACCAATAAATTTCTCAATTTCAGAAATTGTCATGTTTGCTCCAATAAGCTCTTTTTGGAATGGTGTATTTATGCCATAAAAGTCTGGATATTTTACCGGTGGACAGCTGCTAAGAAGATGTACTTCTGCGGCTCCTGCATTGCGGACCATTGTCACAATTTTTTGTGATGTTGTTCCGCGGACAATCGAGTCATCAACAAGCACAACTTTTTTTCCTTTAATAAGTTCTGTAATGGGATTTAATTTCATTTGTACTCCTCGATCACGCAATTTTTGGTCAGGCATAATAAAGGTTCTGCCAATGTATCTATTTTTTACCAGAGCAAATTCAAGTGAAATATTGAGTGTATTTGCATAGCCGGTTGCTGCGGGAATTGAAGATTCAGGAATTGGAATAACAACATCAGCTTTTAATGGGTATTCTTTTGCTAACATTTTTCCAAGATTCTCTCTTACTTTGTATACTCTTTTTCCTATAAGGATACTATCTGGTCTTGAAAAATAGACAAATTCAAAAATATCAAGCTTCTGGTTGGGTTTTGAAAGTATGTAGGATTCCAGGCCATGTTTACTTACAACGACTAGTTCTCCAGGAGCAACATCCCGAAGATATTTTGCGTTAACTGTATCGAGCGCGCATGTTTCTGAAGAAAAAACAAATCCACCATTAATGGTGCCAATTGAAAGCGGTCGAATGCCATAGTGATCTCTTACAGCAGCAATTTTATCTTTTGTCATAACAAGTAAAGAAAAAGCACCAGTAAAAAGAGGAAATGTTTTTCTAATTGCATCTTCCAAACTATCATTTTGTTGTACATGCCATTTTATCGCAGCATGCATATGTTCGGTATCGTTAAAGCCTTCTGTATTAATATTTTTTTCTGACAAAAACGCTTTTATTTTTTCTAAGCGTGGTAGATTTCCGTTGTGTGCAGTAACAAGAAGATTATCTTTATCGCTTACAGGTTGTGTGTGTTGGAAAAGTGAGCCTCCAGAGGTGGAGTAGCGATTGTGGCCAATTGCCATATGGCCAGTTAGGTTAAGGAGATCATTTTCGGTGTATACTTGTGCAACAAGTCCTGTTGCTTTATGTGTTTTAATTCTTTTGCCATTTGCAGCTGAAATGCCGGAACTTTCTTGACCACGATGCTGTAGTGCATAAAGGCCAAAATAGGTAAGTCTGGCAGCTTCAAGACCTTCCCCATAAATGCCAAAAACTGCGCATTTTTCATGCATCGTGTCATTCATAATTTTTTAAATTTTTCTTTATCCTTTCTTCGATAGAAACTGACTCATCGATAACAATTGCTTTTCCAGTTAGCATTTTGTATGCGTCTTGATATCGTTTGGAGACTTCCATAATAAAATCTTGTGGCATTTGTGGTGGTTCTCCATCTCCCATGTAGCCCTTTTTCTTAAACCAAATCCGCAAGAATTCTTTGTCGAAGTTTTCCGGCTCCTCATTTTTTGCAAAACGCGATTCGTAGCTTTCTTTTATCCAGAAACGAGAGGAATCTGGCGTATGCATCTCGTCGATTAGGAAAACGTTTCCGTTATATAATCCAAACTCATACTTGGTGTCAACTAAGATAAGCCCTTTTTCTTCACATATTTCTGATCCTCTTTGAAAAAGAGAAAGTGCAGCGTTTTCCATTTCTTCATACACATCTTTTGCGACAATTTTTCTTTCAAGGATTTGCTCTTTTGTAATGCGTTCATCATGTCCTGATTCGGCTTTTGTTGTTGGGGTAATAACTGGGTTTGGAAGTTTTTGGTTTTTTTTGAGTCCCTCTGGGAATTGAATCCCGTAAATTTCACGTTGCCCTTTTTCGTAGCTTCCCCAAATGGATGTTCCCGTAATACCGCTTATATATCCTCTTATAACCATTTCGATTGCGATTGGTGTTGCGTTTTTCGCAATCATCACATTTGGATCTGGAACTGAAAGCATGTGGTTGGCAATAATATCGTTTGTCTTTTCAAACCAAAAAGCAGAGAGTTGATTCAAGACCTGGCCTTTGTAAGGGATGTATCCTAAGACTCGATCAAATGCAGAAATTCTGTCCGTTGTAATTAATATTCGTTTGTCGTTTACAATATAACAATCGCGAACTTTTCCGCTATATTTTTCTCCAAATCCTTGTAAATCTACGGTTTTTAGTATATGCATATAGTTATATTATATCTTAATTATCATTCCTTCAATTGTATCTACTCTTACAAGATCGCCATCTTTGAGAAGTGTTGTTGCATGTTTTGTGCCAACGATACATGGAATACCAAATTCACGAGATACAATTGCAGCATGACTTGTTATACCACCTTCATCTGTCACAATTGCAGCAGCTTTTCTCATTGCTGATACATAATCTGGATGGGTTGTAACTGCAACTAAAATAGTACCAACTTTTACTTTGTGTAAATCCTTTACTCCGTGCACAATAGTAACTGTACCTTTTGCATTACCTTTTGATGCGACTCGCCCAGTCAGTTCTACTGATTTTTTCTCTTGTTGGAGTAGATTAAATAATTTTAATGCACCTGGAATTTCATTACCTGTAAGACAAACTAACTGTTTTCGCCAATCTAGATAAATGACAAACCCTTTTTTTCTTTCCTGGATAAGGTGAGGCGAAGTTTTTTGGTTACTGGTAAGAAATTGGATAATCTCTTGTTGTTGTACGTATGAAATATCCTCTAAAGAGATATCCATTCTTTTTGCTATTTCGGTAAATAAAGATGATGCATAATAAACACCTTCTCTTCTAAAATCATCCCTAGCATCTTTTATGTAAACAAAACGTTTTGCCATAAGAAGGTAAGCGAGATCTTTCTTAGAAAAATCAAAGCCTTTAATAATTTTTGAGAAGGATGTATGTTGCTTCGTTGAGTTACTTGCGAACGGTTTTAATTGCTGCTTAAATTCTGTTTTTGTCCAAGGCTTATTGTGAATATCTAAACAAGATAGCCATTTGTATTGCTCATATAAGTCTTCAAGTTGTTTTTTTGATAATTTTCCTCTTCTTGTTTGTACCTCATATTGTAATTGTAAAATTGCAGCTCTTTTTTCTGGAGTAAAAAGACTATCATATATTTCATGTTTTTGGTCTTCTTTATGGAATTTTGTTATATATGTATCGAGAATTGTTGTCGCTTTATCTGAAACATAGTTATTTAAAATAAAAGCAGACCACGCAAATACAGAGTATCTGCATTTTTTTTCATCATGCTCTAAAAAAAGTTCAAGCAATTCTTGATTGGTAAGTTTTTGGAGATTTGTTTTTGATATTCTCCTTGCAGTTTTTACATAATTTTCTCCATCAAATAAAAATTGCTTTTCATATTGCTCAAGATCTTCGACACGGTTTGTATATGCATTATTTAATCCTTCAACAAGTTCAACCCACGATTTTCCGTCAATATAAAACGCTGTATTGTTTCCTGTGCTAGGTATAATGACTTGAGTAATTGAAGTTTTGGGGAAGTGGTATGTAGCGGTTGCCAAAAGCCCAACAGCAGCTTGTGAATATTGCACACCGTATTCTCGTTCATAGATTTTCTTCCAAGAAATTTTTTTGAGATAGGAATTAAAAATTGGTTCTGGAATCATATATTTATCGAAAAACTTTGTTAGCAGAAAGTCCCAATTCTTTTCGAATGTTTTTTATTCTGTTTACATACTCTTTAAAAGTATTTTCTGGTTTATGAATTCGATAAAAACCTTCTGCATTTTTGTAAAGAGAGGAGTCGAAGACATCGGCATCTTTGACAAGTTCAACATACGGATTGTCGGAGTAAATTTCTTTCTCACTGTGATGTAAGACTGCTTGGGTAATTGTTTCTATTTCCTCCTGAGTAAATCCGCCAATTTCTCGCAAAATCTTTTCTGCTATTGGAGCACCTTGTTTTCCATGATCTTTATATTTTCCCTCAACAATGACATAGATATCGTGAAGTACGCAGGAGGTTGCAGCAAGGTCAACATCGAGGTTTCTTTTTTGGGCTAATATTTTGCCAATGTGGCAACACGCAGATGAATGTTTGAGCTCAAATACTATTGAGCTTTCTCTTTTGCTGTCTGGTAGTTTTAAGGTAAGAAGGAGCTGGATAACTTTTCTTTCTACTTTTTCAAACCGCGTTAAGGAGTTGCCTTTATAATGGTGAAAATCTTTGAGCTTACTGTTCATCCAAGTACTTTTTATACCCTTCCTCATTTAATTTTTTATTTTTCTCTCTTACTGTTTCTTTAAGATTATTTTTGTATGCTTCTAATTTTGTTTGTAATGAGGAATCAGTTATTCCTAAAATCTCAACAGCCAAGAGTGCAGCATTTACTACTCCATTGATAGCAACTGTTGCGACAGGAATACCTGCTGGCATTTGTACAATGGAAAGAATTGAGTCAAGACCATCAAGAGCTTTTGTTTTAATAGGAACGCCAATTACAGGGAGAGAGGTAAGTGATGCTGTCATGCCCGGTAAGTGTGCGGATCCACCAGCACCTGCAATAATGACTTTTAATCCTTTTGATTGCGCTTCTTTTGCATATGTGGACATTTCATCAGGAGTTCTATGTGCTGAAACAACGCTTATTTCGTAGGAGATATTAAAGTCTTCAAGAACTTTTGCCGCATCCTTCATTATAGGAAGGTCTGAATCTGATCCCATGATAATACCGACAACTGGTTTCATATAATAATCATGTTTCGTGCTTTCTCGGCTTTGTCTAAACACTCTTCAACGTTTTCTCCAATTACCGTGATATGCCCCATTTTTCTCCCAACTCGAGATTCTTTCTTGCCGTACATGTGCAAAGAGACATTTGGTAAAGCAGTTGCTTTATCTAGTCCAAGAGGTGTTCCCGGACCGTGTCGTTGTCCTAGGATGTTTTTCATTGCTACTGCCTTGACAGCCATTGTAGTTTCTCCTAGGGGTAGACCAGCAATTGCGCGAATGTGTTGTTCAAACTGAGAGGTTTTCGATGCTTCGATAGTGTAGTGGCCTGAATTGTGGACGCGTGGTGCAATTTCATTAACAAGTACATTATCGTCTTTTTTACAAAACATTTCAATACCAAAGATGCCTGCTCCTTCTAAATATTGTACAGTTTTGTTGGCGAGTGCTGCTGCATTTTTTTTGGCTGTTTCTGAAACTCGAGGTGGAGCAAGAACAACGTCACAAATGTTATCTTTATGCATTGTTTCAACAATTGGATAAGAGGTAACATTTCCTTGGCGATCTCGTATAACCATTACAGCAAGCTCTTTTATAAATGGTACATACTGTTCAACATACAGTTTTTTTCCGTGTAATTTTTCCATTCCCTGTTGGATTTCATCCTCTGTGTGAATAACTGCATTTCCTTTCCCGTCATACGCATCAAAGCGTGCTTTCAGAAGGAGTGGGTAACCAAAATTTTCTGATGCAGCAATAATATCTTTTTTTGTCTCCACTTCTATAAAATCTGCAGTTGGAATACCATGAGTCTTTAAATACTCTTTTTGTCGCAATTTATCTTTAATAATAGTAAGAGTTTTTGGGGAAGGATCAACTTGTTTTCCCTCGTTAAGAAGTTCTTGGAGTACCTTATCGTTTATAAACTCAGATTCAAAAGTAACAATATCTGACTTTTGTGCAAGTTGTCGAATTGCTGCTTCATCTTTAAAATCTCCAACAATTTGTTCATCGCTAACTTGTCCTGCTGGGCTTTGTGGAGTTGGGTCAAGTATAAGGACATAAAAGCCAAGCTTTTTTGCGGCAAGCGTTAACATTCTTCCAAGTTGGCCACCGCCAACAATGCCGATTCGTACGGGGGAATTTTTAGCGGACAGATTGTTTATTTTTGCAGTGTTTTTAGTAATAGTTCGCATCGTTTACTGGCAAGTCCTACATGTTCTGCTGGGTTAAGAAATGTTTCGATTTCATCTTTTTTTAGAAATGTCGTTATTTGGGTATCATTTTCAAGCAAGTTTTGTAAGGGATTTCTATCGGTAGTTTTCATTGTTTCATATGCTTTCAAAGCATTTTCTCGTATTGCTTCATGAATATCTTGTCTATTGGCGCCTCGTTTTACAGCTTCCATAAGAATTCTTTCCGTTGCGGCAAATGGCCCATGGAGGGAGAGATTTTTTTGTATTTGTTTTTCGTTCATAATTAGTCCTTCAAGAATACTATGTAGGCTTTGCAGTATCGTATCAATTGCTAAAAACATTTCTGCTAAAAAAACTCGTCGATTTGCAGAATCATCAAGAGTTCGCTCCAAAAGCGAGTGTGCTGCATTATCTCGTGCAACTCCTTCAAGTTGAAACACAAGTCTTGCAAGAGAACAAACCTGCTCTGCTTTTATTGGATTTCGTTTAAATGGCATAGCTGATGAACCAACTTGTTTTGTTCCAAATGGTTCTTGCCACTCACCAAATCCTGGAGATTGCATAAGTCGCAGATCAAACGCAAATTTGTACCCTGTTTGTGCAATAGATGACAGCATGGATGCAATAATATATTCGATTTTTCGAGGTGCAGTTTGCCCACTTATCAAAACAGGTTCAATACCCAGTTCCTCCATGACTTCTTTTTCAAGGGTGAGCGCTTTTTCTCTATCAAGAAGGCTAACATAGCTTGCGGATGTACCAACAGCGCCTTTTATGCCTTTGCCTTTTAGCATTTCTTTTCCAAAACGAAGAAACTTTAGGTCAAAAAGTAGATCTTGCGCATACAGGGCAAACCGATACCCCATGGTTGTTGGCTCTGCGGGTTGGAGGTGCGTATATGCCATGCAGACAGTGTCTTTATATGTTTCTATTTTTTTGGAAAAAGCACTAAGGAGAAGTTGGAGTTTTTGTTCAATAAGAACAAGCGATTCTTGCATGCGTATTGCGTCCGTATTATCTTCAATATCCATTGATGTTGCGCCAAGATGAATTTTTCCTCCGCCTATTTTTGCCTGGGACGCAAAAACTTTAATTTCTGCCATTAAATCATGGTGAATTTCTTGTTCTATTTTATGACTTTCTTCAATAGCGATTTCATTTTGATGTGCAATAAGATCGTCAAGCTCCTCTTTTGTAACAAGGCCTTCTTTCGCTTGGATTTTGGCTAGTGCTACCCAGATTTTTCGCCAGAGTTTTCGTTTGTAGGATTCAGACCAGATATGCCGCATGTGAGTGGAGCCATAACGCCAGGTAAAAGGAGAAAGGTAAGTGGAATAATCAAAGGCAGTCATAGATATATTATAGGATATTTTTTATGAAATGTCAAAGATAAACTTTTTAACAACATCTGCAATTCCATCTTCTTCAACGCTCGGTGCTATATAATCCGCAATTTCTTTAAGTTCTGGCACTGCATTTCCCATTGCAACTTTTAGTCCGCAAGCCATAAGGAGTGGGAAATCATTATAGCCATCCCCTACACCAATAATATCATGGGTATTAATATCAAGCAATTTGGCAACTTCAAAAATCCCATGCTGTTTTGTTGCAAGAGCGTGGGTAATAATAATGCAGAAATAGCCTTTGTACCACGAAGGTACTTTGTGTGCAGCAATAGTTGGGATATGAGAAATTGTATCAATTAATGCATCAGCTGCATCATTTGATAGGTCGGTGCCAATATAAATTTGATAGATCCGTTTTGGAAGAAACCGTAGAGGTGAACCAAGATCGTTGACGCCATCATTAAGCCAAAACGGTATGTTAAGCGTATGTTGAAACATATCAAGTAGAACTTTTACATCTTTTTGTAGCATGGGTTGTTCCCAAACAATTTTTTTGCTTTTTCCATCGATAATTTGTGAGCCACCATTAATAACTGAATATCCTGAAAGCGAAAGATGATTAATAATCTCAAAAGCGTCTTTGTAGGGACGAGAAGTTGCAAGGCAGACGTAAAGGTGCTTCGAGGCTTCCCCAATGGCTTTGGTTGTTTTTTGAGAGGGCATCGAATCTTTTTTGTTAAGAATGATTGTGCCGTCAACATCGAGGATTAGCGCTTTATAGGTGCGTTTATATTGCTCTTTTGATGATTTCATGCCGTTTTGCACCGGTTGAGATATAGGAGACTCTGCAGCCTGCGAGTTTTTCGACTTCTGATATATATGTTTTTGCTTCTTTTGGTAAGTCCTCATAACGCGTAATACCCGCAACTTTCTTTTTCCATCCCTTCATTGTTTTGTAGATAGGTTTCACTTTAGCAAAGAAGGATGTATCACCATCAAAGTAGTTTACTATTTTACCACCCATTGTATAGCCGGTACAAATTTTTATCTCCGAAAACCCATCAAGAATATCGAGTTTTGTAATTGCAATATCAGTAAAACCATTAATTTCAACTCCAAATCGAAGAAGTGTTGCATCAAGCCAGCCACAACGTCTTGGTCTTCCTGTTGTTGCGCCAAATTCTCCACCCTTACTTCGCAATGCTTCTCCTGTACTGTCGAGAAGTTCTGTTGGAAATGGCCCATCGCCAACCCGTGTTGTATATGCTTTGGCAACACCTATTATTTTTGTAATATGTTTCGGTGAAATACCAGCGCCTGCAACAACGCCGCCAGAAAGAGTTGTTGATGCGGTAACAAAAGGATATGTGCCCCAATCATTATCTAAAAATACTCCTTGTGCACCTTCAAAGAGAAGAACTTTCCCTTTTTTAATTGCCTGATTAAGGATGGGATATGGTTCTTTTACAAAGGGTTTAATCTTTTCAAAAAGCGAGAGAAACTCTTCTTCTATGCCACTTTGTTTTAAAGGTTTTTCTCCAAGTGCTTTTAAAATTTTATTTTTTACTGCAAGTTGTACTGCAAGTTTCTCTTTAAATACCTCTTTATGTAAGAGATCACTAAGTCGAATACCATTATAGCTTACTTTATCAGCATGCACTGGACCAATACCACGTCCTGTTGTTCCAGTTTTGCCCTTCCCCTTCGCTGCTTCATATACCCTATCCAAGATTGGGTGGTAGGGCATAATAAGATGGCAGCGAGGAGAAATAATAAGTCGGTTAGTTAAAGTAATGCCAGCATTCTTAAGCATTTCAATTTCAGAGACTAGGACTTTTAGATCAAGGACAGTGCCATTGGCGATAACACCAATAGTCTTTTTATGAAATACACCGGATGGTACAAGATGCATGGCAAATTTGCCGTATTGATTAATAATAGTGTGGCCTGCGTTGTTTCCTCCGTGGTAGCGGATAACAAAGTGTGTACTTTCGGCGAGGACGTCGATGATTTTCCCTTTTCCTTCATCCCCCCACTGTGCCCCAATAATAAGGTGGGCTGACATAAACCAAAATGTATTGTATCGGGCTATTTCTTAAAAAGCAATACGGAAAGTGGTGTAAGCACATGGAGCGTGGTACAATAGCCAAGCTCAAATATGAAGAAAAAACAAACTGTTGTCGTGGGCGTAACAAGTGGTATTGCTGCATATAAGATTTTGGATCTTATAACACTTCTTAAAAAAGATGCAAACGTTGTTGTTGTAATGACAAAAAGTGCTTCAAGAATGATCTCAAAAGAGGAGTTTGAAGAGGCATCGGGAAATAAGGTGTATATTGATTTGTTTGAGGAAAACTTTGACTACAAAAAAGTTCTTGAGTCTCGGCAGGTTGACCATATTCGTATAGCCGATATGGCAGATGTGGTAGTTGTCGCGCCAGCAACAGCTAATATTTTGGGAAAGATGAGTTATGGTATTGCCGATGATTTTTTAACAACCATGCTTTTGGCAACCCAAGCACAGATTGTTATTTTTCCGTCAATGAATGTGCATATGTGGCAGCACCCGGCAGTTGTAGAAAATATTGCTCAATTAAAAAAACAAGGGATAGTTGTTGTTGATCCTGCTAAAGGTGCACTTGCTTGTGGATATGAAGGAAAAGGAAGATTGCCAGAAGTGCAAGAGATGCATAAAGAGATTACGCAACTACTCAATAAAAAAACTTTCCTTCAAGGAAAAAAAATTATTGTTACCTCAGGGGGAACAAACGAGTATATAGATGGCGTTCGATTTATTGGTAACAGAAGCTCTGGCAAAATGGGAGTCGCAATCGCAGAAGCGTGTTTTTTGCAAGGCGCAGACGTACTTTTAATCCGATCAAAAACATCGGTTTCTAGCCGGTATGATATTGGACAAATAGTATTTGAAACAGCAGATGAGTTGTTACATATCCTAAAAAAAGAGATTAAAAAATACGACGTACTTTTTCAAGCAGCTGCTGTTTCTGACTTTTCAATTGATGACAAACATAGTAAAAAAATAGATAGTAAGAAAAATATTATCTTAAAGCTTTCTCCTCGGGAAAAAATTATTACACAAATAAAAACATGGTACCCCAAAATTATGCTTATTGCATTTAAAGCAGTCTGGGGAGGATCAGAAAAAAAACGTATAAAAGAAGCAATGGAAAAACTACAAGAAAGTAATGTAGATGCTGTTGTGGTAAATGATGTAAGTAAAAAAGACAGAGGTTTTTGGTCAGACGAAAACGAAGTCATTATTGTAAAAAAAGATACAACAAAAAAGAAGATTTCTCTTCGATCAAAACGTGAAGTTGCAGAAGAACTTGTGTCATTTCTTTTTTCCTTATGAAAGAGCATGTTAGGGCATTTGCACCTGCAAACATTAGCCTTGTTTTCAAAGCATATAAGCGAAAAAACCCTCGTATGTCAGGTTCGTGGGGAGTAGGATTTACCCTTACCGAGGGTGTTGTCGTAGAGGTAGAAAAAGCGCTAAAAACACAAATTTTATTTAATGGCGCACAAATACATATGCCAACAATTAGTGATGTTCTTCAAAGTATTACGAAAGAGAAAATCTTGTTAAGAATTGAAACAAAACTTCCTTTAGGATGCGGGTTTGGCATAAGCGGAGCAACAGCATTAGCAGCAGCATATGCTATAAATAAGCTTTTACAGTTACAGATACCAAAAGAAGAACTTGCAGCTATTGCGCATACAGCAGAGGTAAGAAATAAAACTGGTCTTGGCGATGTTACAAATCAGTTTTTTGGCGGATTCCTTTTTAAAGGAAAACCAAGCTCGTTTTTCTCCGTCACCCAAATTCCTTTTACAAAAAAAGTTGTGTATTGTCGTGTGTTTGGGGCACTTTCTACAAAAGGTGTTTTAAAAGATAGAGTACTTCTTCAAAAAATTAATAAGGTGGCAACAAAAAAACTTCTTGCTATTAAGAATATTTTAGATAAGAAAACATTGTTTCTAGAAGATATTTTTTCCATTTCGAAACAATTTGTTGTAGAGAGTGGTTTGTTAAAAAATGGTGAGGTAAAAAAAACAATTGAAGAAATAGAAAAAAAGGGAGGGCACGCGACAATGATTATTTTAGGAAATGCAGTAGTAAGCAATATTGCGTTTTCTGGCGCAACAAGATTTTCCCTTTCAAAAAAAGGAGCAATCGTATTATGAATATTCCAAAAACACATCCGCGATACACATCGCTTAAAATACGAGAACGTCTTGTTAAAGGAATAGAACTTGGTATTACATCTATGGACGGATTAATTGCTCATGGTAGAGGAGAAGCATTTGATTATCTTTTGGGAGAAAAAACTCGTCGTTTTGCAAAAGAGGCAATAACAGGAGCAGCAAGTCTGCTTTTACTTGCAAAACATCCTGTTATTTCGGTTAATGGCAATACTGCAGCGCTTGTTACCGATGAACTTATTGCGCTGTCAGAAGTACTTTCTGCGCCGCTTGAAGTAAATGTCTTCCACGCTTCAAAAGAGAGAGAAAAGAAAATTGCTGCTTACTTAAAAGCTCAAGGTGCAAAAGTGGTATTGTTACCCGATGCAACATGTACGATTTTATATCTTGACTCAAACAGAAAGTATGTACATAAAGACGGTATTTATAAAGCAGATCTTGTGTTTGTGCCACTTGAAGATGGAGATCGGGCAGAAGCACTTATAAAAAATGGAAAAAAAGTTATTACAATTGATCTTAACCCACTTTCTCGGACAGCAAAAACAGCAACAGTAACTATTGTTGACAATATTACTCGGGTTCTACCCTTACTTCTTAAAAGTATAAAGATAGAGAGCAAGAAAAAGAAAACAGTTCTGGAAAGAGTATGGAAGGAGTATGATAATAAGAGAGTACTTAGGGAGGCAATAAGATGGATCAAGTAGCACAAGTTCGAGAAAAAATAGATATCGTTCTTCTTATCTCAGAGTATATCCCATTAAAAAAAACAGGGCACAATTTTAAAGCTCCATGCCCTTTTCATAGTGAAAAAACTCCTTCTTTTGTCGTTTCGCCAGAGCGGCAAATATGGCATTGTTTTGGGTGTAATCGTGGAGGAGATTGTTTTTCATTCTTAATGAACTATGAGAATTTAGAATTTCCTGAAGCACTTCGTATGCTTGCAAAAAAAGTAGGCATAGAACTTGTGCAAACGCCATTTCAAAGTGGTGTTTCTTCGAAAAAAGAAAAGATATACACCCTAAATCGTTTAACAGCAGAGTTTTATCATTACGTGTTAACCAAGCATCCTGCCGGAAAAAGAGCAATGTCATATTTAACGAAAGAGCGGGGTATAGATCCAAAAGTACTTGATACCTATATGGTTGGATTTGCACCAACAAATGGTCGAGCATTAGTATCCTACCTTATAACCAAAAAAAAATATACAAAAGAAGACCTTTTCGATGCGGGGTTGGCAGTACAAAAGATGGGAGGATTGAGAGATTTTTTTGTGAATAGAATTATATTTTCGCTTTTTGATCACAGGGGAAATGTCGAGGGATTTTCTGGAAGAATAATAGATCCAACGACCGCCTCAGGACAAGTTCCAAAATATGTTAACACAAAAGAGACAATTGTCTATCACAAAGGTAATGTTTTTTTTGGTCTCCATCGTGCAAAAGATGAAATAAAAAAGCAAAAATGGGCGATTATTATGGAAGGTGAATTTGACGTGTTATCATCATTTCAAAGTGGTATTAGTAATGCAGTAGCTGTAAAAGGAACAGCATTAACCGAGAACCAAGTAAATCTTATTGCAAGGTTTTGTGAAAAGGTAAGTTTGTGTTTTGATACAGATAGCGCAGGGCAAGAGGCTGTTATTCGAAGCCTTGCGGCTATTGAAAAAAAAGGTCTTACAACAACCGTTATTATTTCACCAAATGGGAAAGATCCAGATGAAGCGATTAAAACTGATGAGGGTGCATTTAAACAAGCAGTAAAACACGATATACCGGTGTATGATTATCTTCTGGAGCGGTTTTTTTCCATAATTGACGCAAACTCCGTAGAAGGAAAGAAGCGTCTCACAGAGGAGTTGTTGCCAGTTTTTAATGCAATCGAAAACGAAGTTATAAAAGAGCACTACCTTAAAAAACTAGCCTTGGCTCTTGATACCTCATATGAAAGCGTTGCCAAGCAGGCACAGCGTCTGGTACGCCGGGAAAAAGATGCTTCGGTATTGCCAAAAATAAATGAAAAACGTCCACGAAAAGAGATTTTAGAGGAGTATTTGTTGGGGCTTATTCTTCAGTACAAGAAACCAAAAGACCCACTTGAAGAAATACTAAAAAAATACCCATCATTTTCTTTTTCTATTCCAGCAATGGAAAAAATTATTGAAAATCTCGCTCTGTTTGTAAAGGAACATGAGGAATTTAATTCTATACTCTTTCTTAAACAGTTACCACCCGAGCTTTTTTCTGTATTTGATCGCTGCTACCTTTTACCTTTACCCGTCTTTACAAACGATGAGGTACACCTTGAAGAGATCCTAAAAATTGCTAAAGACGCTTACGTATTTTCGCTTCATGAGCAGATAAAAGCTATTAGTAATGACATTAAACAACAAGAAAAAGATGGAAAAGACGACTTAGAGCTTCTGCATAAGGAATTTTCTCGTTTAACCGCTTTGTTGTCGGATACACAAAAGTAGCAAAACTTGTGCTACAATACAAGCATATGAAAAGGTCAACTATTGCCCTGTCTGAAATCGTGGCATCGGCCAAGAAACGTGGATACATTACGCAAGACGAAGTACTACAGCTTTTTCCAAAACCAGAAGAGCATATTAAAGAGTTGGATGAGCTTTATGATAAGCTCATGCGATTTAATATTGATGTTTTTGAAAGCGTTGCCCAGGAAAATGCAGATGCGCAACCAATAGAAGCTTTAGAAAAAGAGCTTGAGGCACTGACCGTCCTTACGGAAGGGTCTGTATCAGATCCTGTGCGAATGTACCTAAAAGAAATCGGTAGAATTCCTCTTTTAACGTTTGAGCAAGAAATATCACTTGCTAAGCGCGTTGAAAAATCAGATCGTGAAGCCAAAAAGATTCTTATCAACTCCAACTTACGGTTAGTTGTATCTATTGCGAAAAAATACGTTGGTCGTGGATTAACGCTTTTGGATTTAATTCAGGAAGGAAATCAAGGGCTTATTCGAGCAGTCGAGAAATATGATTGGAGAAGAGGGTATAAGTTTTCAACCTATGCGACGTGGTGGATTCGGCAATCAATAACTCGTGCAATTGCTGATCAGGCACGAACAATTCGTATTCCAGTACACATGGTTGAAAACATCAACAGGTTTCTTAGGACTTCTCGAAAACTCATGCAGGAGCTTGGTCGTGAACCAACACCTGAAGAAGTGGCAAAAGTGCTAGATATTGATCCCGAGAAAGCGCTTGAAATAATAAAAATTTCGCAAGAACCAGCCAGTCTTGAGTCACCAGTTGGTGACGAGGAAGACAGCCGTTTGGGTGATTTTATTCACGACACAAATGCACCAACGCTTTTTGATACAGCATCACGCGAGCTTCTTAAAGAGCAGGTTGACCAGGTACTGGGTACTCTTTCTGATCGAGAACGAAGAGTATTAGAAGAACGGTTTGGTTTGAAAGATGGGAAACCAAAAACACTTGAAGAGGTTGGTCGTATGTTTGCTGTTACCAGAGAACGTATTCGTCAAATTGAAGCAAAGGCTCTTCGAAAGCTTCGCCATCCCAGCCGGGGCAATAAGCTAAGAGACTACTTAGGATAGTATATTTTATTCTCCAACAATTCGCTGAATAACTTTGGCAACATCCATTGTTGTTTCGCCAGGCGTAACAACAGCGATAGTGCATACAGAGGTTAGTGGTCCACGTTCTTGGTGGAAAGATACAAATCGTCTATCTCTAAGCGGTGTTACCTCTAGGATTGGTTTTTGCGAGTTTGCATTTCCATTATGTTCCATGTGTAATTTGGCAATAAAAATAAAAATACCATTTTCTCGTAATTGCTTAACAGATAATTCGTGTTGTGCAAGGTATGCTCCACGATCCCTTTCAAATACTCTAATTTGTTGTAGTGGATCCCAGAAGTTTTTTGGATCTGAAGCTTTTGTAACAACAAAAGATGCATTGCTGGCAACCATGTCACCTCGTTTCATAGTTTGCGAAAGATCTATTGTTTGGTCTAGTTGTGCTCCTTGTGTAGTAATTTCTAATTCGTCTCCTGCCATAACCTCTTGTCGATATCGTATATCGATTTCTCTTATGGCAAATTTGTCTAAGCCGTGAGTATAACCAGCATTTTGCAAAAATATATTGGCAGCTTGTAATCCAAATCCAAGACGGGGACCATAATTTAAATGATTATTATCATCAATAATAGGCGGTTCACTAGCAACAGTAATATGAGTTATTGATCGAAGAGTAGATAAATCTGGTTTTTTGGGATAAATCCCAGTTCGTTCACAAGACATAGGAGGTTAGCGGTTACACAGGGAAGCGTTTTTCTCGCAGAATGCTTTTTGTGAATCTTCTACTTTTTTCTGCATTTCTGCATTATGCTTACCCATCTCATCCCATTTTCGCCAAAATTCTTCTTCCCATTCCTTGCTGCCTGGACGGCCTGGAATAATAGTAGGAAATGGTGTTGAAGTAGGATATGGTTGGTAATAGTATATTGTTTTTGGTTTTGGTGCAAGTGTTGGAGTTGGTGTCGTTGTAATAGTTGGCGCTGGAAAGGTTTTTAGTTTTATTGGTGTTGGTGTAGGAAGCGGTTCAAAGGTTTTCGCAAGTTCTTGCCATCCTTTTTTAATCTGTGCCGCTTTTTTTGGAAGCTCGCCACTTTCAAGACCAAAAGCAACAGTGCCAGAAATAGATGTTAAAAGAAGAAGGAGTAGTAATAAAAATATAAAACGACTTCGTGAAAGGACACTAAAAAACGGTTGTGGGTTATTTTGCTGTAGTTGTGGGTCCATGGCTTAAACTTGGAATAGTTCTTCTTCTGGAAACTTGAAGAGCCAGGCTGCAAGGAGATTTGGAAATGTTTGTGTAAGGTTATTATATTCCTGTACCGATTGATTATATTCCTCCCTATATTTGGCAATAAAGTTTTCAGTTTCTTTTAGATCTTCTCGAAGTGCTAAAAAGTTTTCATTTGCCTCGAGTTTTGGATAGTTTTCAGTAACCATAAAAAGTGAGCGAAGCGTTTCTGTAAGCATATTTTCTACTTTCGCTTTCTCTTTTACTGTTTTTGATGTATCTAGCGCAGATCTTGCTTTTGCGACGTCTTCGAAGGTTTCTTTTTCGTGTTTGGTATACTCTTTAACCATTAACGCAAGCCGCTCAATAAGCGATGCACGTCGTTTAATTTGTACTTCGATATCAGAAAAATCGGTTTTTACTTGATTTCGCTTGGTAACAAATGCGTTATATGTTGCCCAAAGATATAGAAGGGTTAAGACCAAAACACCCGAAAAGATGCTTAAAATAGTAAAAAGTGTTGATGTTGAAAGAGATAGCAGCATGGTTATGTGGAGCGTAGCATATTGTTTTTTGTTTGTCTAGAGGTTTCTAAATATGCAAAACACCCCTCTTTGTAAACTCAAAGACTTCCACCATCTGGTGGAATGGATCCTTGTGGGATCCAGGGTGTAGTGCACGTTATTCAATTGTCGTTGCGGTTGGTTGCAGGGTTCTGCGGCGAATCAATGGATCGTTCTCTTTGGTCTCTTTGACCGATACGTCCATTTGGGGTGGGCTCGCTTCTGCGACCCCGAAGGACGACCTTCCCATCGTCACCGTCTTCAGGCCATGAGACTACACGAGTTGCCACGCGACCTCCTTCTGAGGTAACTATTCTGCCGACGCAGAACCGTATGATCTAGTCGATGACCACTAGTGGCTCAACGCCTAGTTTTCTGGCGTCTGCGCGCAGGCGGGAGCGTGTCTCCTCATTAAGGGGTCCTCTACCACTTAGTAAGGAAACCGATATAAGCTGGGGTAGCCTCTTCTGCACTTCCTGAAGAGCAGCATCTGCTGTGACAAGGGTGAGCACTGCTGCCCTTTCCCTATCGTCACGATCAGCAATACCGTACTCACTACTGGAGCGTTTTTCTCCACAGGGTTGTGTGAAGATGACCTTTCGCTTTCCACCAGTGGCTATAAGCTCCACTGTGTACCGAGAGGTACCTATTACTCCGACTGCGGCAGTTCTTACGCCGTTTTGCATAGTACGGTTTCCCTCTGCAGAAACAGCGGTACAGCCATACTCTCGGACTAGGCGCAAAAACTCTTCAAGGGAGCGTGCTTTTGCCGGGAAATACCTGCGAATCCAGCCGAACATGTCCTCTCCTTTCCTTTACAACTAACTAGTTCATCCATCACTCATGGACGCCTCAATGACTACTAAGATTAATAGGCATAAAGCCGTCCATGAGGCTAATTTTTACCAAGTTAGCCTTGGTTTCCGCAACAATGTTAACGTGCTAATTTTGAGCGCAAAAAGAAGCAGCGCAATAAACAGCTCTTGTTTACAGGCTATTTCTTTTGCAAGAAGAGAGTCTACCAAATCTTGGGCACAAAGTCAAACTATAGGATAGCAAGTTTACTTCTTGTGTAAGAAGTTCCACACATTGGCAAATACAAAGCCGACAGCGTACCCAATTAGTGATGTTATAACAACAAGCATTAGTGCTGTTGCAATATCAAATTGCCTGATTTTTAACGGGTTATTTACAAAATGTAGCCAGTGTGCCCAGTCAATAAATGTCTGCGCAAGTCCAACTGCAACCAAAAGCGACCAGAAAATATGCACAACTCCTGCAAATGCGCCAAGCGTTAGTGCAGTTTTATGTTCATTCAGTTTCATTTCTTTCACCTCCTTTCTGTTTTAGTATACAATAGAAAAGATAAAAGAGAAGGCAACATTTGCAGGTGGATGTTTTTGGTGCACAGAAGCTGTTTTTAAACGGTTTAAAGGTGTAGAGAGCGTTGTTTCTGGGTATATAGGAGGAGAAACTGAGAATCCAACATACGATGATGTTTCTTCTGGGAAAAGTGGTCATGCAGAAGCAATCCAAATAACCTTTGATCCAGGGGTTATTTCCTACAAAAAGCTTCTCGATGTATTTTGGAAAGTGCATAACCCAACTACTCTTAACAGACAGGGAAATGACATGGGGACACAGTATAGATCAGCAATTTTTTTCCACTCCCCAAAGCAAGAACAAGTTGCAAAAGAGTCAAAAGAGAAATTAGAAAAAGAAGGTGTGTATCAAGAGCCAATTGTCACGCAAATCGTTCCGTTTACTACTTTTTACAAAGCCGAAGGATATCATCAAGATTATTTTGATCGAAACCAAGAATATCCCTATTGCCAGTTTGTTATTAACCCCAAAATTAAAAAACTTTATAAGGATTTTAAAGATGAGCTAAAAGATGAATATAAAGCAGATGTTTCTAAAGTATAATTCTTGGTAAATTCTGCTAAAAACAGCTTCATGTGGTACAATTTGGGGCATGAAACGCACAGAGTATGTCATTGCCAGCGAAATTGCACAATACGTCTATTGCCAGTGTTGTTATTACGATACCCTTGAAGGAGTAAAACATATTACTCCAGAAATGGAAAAAGGCAAACAAGAACACGAGGCTGCGGCAAGACAGTTATTCTTTTTGGACAATATACAAACGTTTGCCCTTTTTCTTATTGGTAGTTCTGTCGTTTTTTTAATAATAGCGTTTGTATTATGGTATCTTTTTAAACCTGTATGATTTTATATATTACCATTGCATCAATTTTAGGACTTTTTATCTTTGGTATCTTTCTTTTTGTTTTTATTGCTCGACAAAAACAAAAATTAGGTATGCCAAAAGGAAAGATAATCTCTGTTGATAGCCAACAAATGCCAGCAGAACTGCTTTTTGCAAAATCAATTCCACTGTTTGGAAAACCTGATTATATAATTCGGCAAAAAAATCTTTTTATTCCAGTTGAAAAAAAGACTGGCAAAACACCAGAGGTACCATATAAAAACCATATCGCTCAGGTATTGGCATACTGCTTTCTTATAGAGGAGCATTTTGGTATTCGTCCTTCTCATGGAGTAATTCGTTATCCAGAGGAGAGTTTTAGCGTCGCATACGAAAAGAGAGCAGAAATAAATATAAAAAACCTTGTATTGGAAATATTATCAAAAAAAGGAAAATCACACACAATTCTTGCTACAACAAAAGTATGCAGAGAATGTAGGGAAAAAGAAGAGTGTAAAAGAAGACGTATTGCACCAAAAAATATTTGGTAAACTTGTGTTAATTAAGATAAAACGATATGGATTATTTTCAAGTAATTATCCTCTCACTTGTTGAAGGAGTAACAGAATTTTTGCCCATTTCTTCAACGGGCCATCTTATTTTGGTCAGCAATATTTTGGGTATCGCTCAAACAGAGTTTTTAAAAAGCTTCGAGATTATTATTCAGCTTGGTGCAATTTTGGCAGTGGTGAGTTTGTACTGGAAAACTCTTACAACCAACATTCTTGTATGGAAAAAGATTATGGTAGCATTTATTCCAACAGTTATTGTTGGGTTGGCTTTTTATCGCATGATAAAAGAAGTTTTTTTAGAACGTACAGAAATAACGCTTTTTGCTTTATTTTTTGGCGGAGTTTTACTTATTATTCTTGAAAAACTGTATAAAGAGCAAGCACATCATATAGATAGCATAGAAAAATTATCTATAAAAAAAGCCTTTCTTATTGGACTTGTTCAATCACTATCCATTATTCCTGGTGTTTCTCGTGCTGCAGCAACAATTTTTGGCGGACTCTTTATTGGTTTAAAACGAAAAGCAGCAGTTGAGTTTTCATTTCTTTTAGCTGTACCAACTATGGCAGCAGCAACAGCGCTTGATATTGTTAAGACAAGTTTTAGTTTTAGTATTTATGAATGGTCCTTACTGGTAATTGGATTTATTGGAGCTTTTGTAACAGCACTTATTACTGTCAAATACTTTATACAATTTATTCAAAAACACACATTTATTCCATTTGGAGTGTATCGGATTATTCTTTCCTTTTTATTTTGGATGCTTTTTATAAAGTAAGTTAGGGACCAATAGAGGAAATAATTGCTTTAATAATTGGATCATCTGAGAGATATCCTGGAAAAAGCGTTACCAAAACTACATCAATGTTGTTTAGGGGAATAATAACGCTTGTTTCATCTTCTTTTTCTCCTGAAACAACAACAGCCTCAGCTCTTTTTGTTTCAAAAATACGTATTTGATCCAGGGTAAAGTTTACATACAGCGGGTAGTTTAATGCATCTGTTCCCAAAACAGGTTTTATAGTTTCTGGAAGGGCTTTTACTGCTATATCTTTTTTTGCTTCTAGGTCTTTTAGCCATGCAACCGGCGTTTTATATTTTGGGTGTCGGAGTAAGCTTTGTTGAAAATTCTCTTGTGTAATTTTATGCAATTGAAATGAAGAAATATTAAGATAGTGGTCTTGCCGTATAGTTACTGAGTTTTCGTTGAAGCTTTGACATTTCCAACTTGGAGGACAGAGAAAAGAAAATCCTAAGTCAGAACGAAATAGCTTCCATCCATTTGTGTTAACGGGTTCTGTTATTTTTTCTATATATATTTTTTCGTCATTTGCTTTGCATTGTTTTGGAAATGTTGCGCTAACACTACTATTTTTTTCCTGTACACACTCGTCAAATTCAAATGGTGTATCAGTTATGAAGGGAGTGTTATCATAGACAATTTTATCTTCGTCTTTCTGGAGAGCAAAAGGAATTGTGATAATTGCAACCACAAGAAGCAGAGCAAAAGGAATTTTTTTCATACATTAAATGTAGCATAATGGTGTGACAGAGAAAAGCTAAGAGACTATTTGTACAAAACTAGACTTCGTGCTAAAATAACAGACATTCCGCGGTAGCCCGCCAGGTGGTGAGTAGAAAGCGGAATATGATCCGCGGTAGCTCAACGGTAGAGCAGGAAACTGTTAATTTCAAGGTTCTAGGTTCGAATCCTAGCCGCGGAGCAAGGTACAATTCTGCACCTTGCTTTGCCAAGGAAAGAATTTACCGCAGCCAGGCGCCGACTGGTGCCTGCGCCAATCCGCATGAAATTTTTCTACGTTTACATCCTACACAACTCCTCAAAAAACTTTATCTACATTGGTTACTCAGAAGATCTAAAACAACGTGTTATTTCTCATAACAAAGGAGAAAATAAATCCACAAAACCATATTTGCCACTTGAGTTAATTCACTACGAAGCGTACAAAAATATGAAAGACGCGAAACGACGAGAATTATATCTCAAATCAAATAGAGGAAAAACAACGCTAATGACAATGTTGAAAGAATTTTTTGCATCTTGCGCTACGTGTAGTGCGCAAATAGACCAAGAGGCAAGAGAATCATATGTTATTTATAAGGATCAACAAACTGGAACCTATCATCAAATGTTTTATCCAGATGTTTGGGCAACGCTCGAAAAAATAAGATTAACAAATACATATAAATTAGGAGGGGTAGCTGTTTGGGCTCTTGGGTATGATGGAAAATCAATTCTACATCCGCTTGAAAAGTATAAGAATTCTTTTGAATAATTAATAACTGGTTTTTAGATTTCCCTGTCTTTTTTCATCATCAAAAAGATACTGATCTCCTGTATTTAAGTTTATTACGTTGCTTATTTTTTGGGAATCGTTAAATGCTAGTTTTACAGAACCTTGTGTCACAGTAATGCTAACACTTGCTGTTGCAGGATCAACCGCTATTAATACATCCCCGTCACTTATTTGTGTCAACAAATGGAGACTACGTATAGCCAATGGAATAGAATTGTCTTTTTGATATTCTATAGTTCCTTTTAATTGGTTGAGGACAAAATTTGTAGGGAGCATTTGAACAAATGAAAGATGAGCGTTGGGAGTTAGAGAGATTGTTAAACCGCTCTGATAATAAATAACTGCACTTGCGTCCTCACCAGTTATTACTGCTTCTCCTTGCTGAATAGGTACTGGCTTAGTAATTTGAGACGCCTGCGTTGCTATACGTGATTCCCACTTTATGGTACCTATCATTGATTGTATTGTTCCTTTTTCTGAATTTTTCGGAGCATTATTTATAGAAAATCGAGGTTCTTTTTTTACGCGTACTATATTGTTATTCGTCTGATTACTTTTCCAAACATAATAGCTACTTCCCAAAACAATGCCGATGAATAAAAAGATAAGAAATAGAAGAAGTTTTTTCATCGTTTACATTATAACAATTATTATTCATGTAAACCAAATACTTGAATAAGCAATAAAGATTTTGGTACTCTTAATATAAGATTTAGTTTAAAAGGAGGTGAATAAAATATGGCAACAGTCATAAACAATCCGCCAGCTTCCAATAATTCAGGTGGGCCCATGGGTATAATCATTGCACTTATTGTCCTGCTTGTTTTGGTATATCTCGGATTCATGTATGGAGTGCCTTTACTCCGACAAACGCAGGTGGTAACTCCACAAATTAATGTACCGAGCGAAATTGACGTAAACGTTAAGCAATCCGAGTAATACATACGAGGATATAGTACAAAGAGAGGGGGTGAGAAGTATGGGGATTATTGAAATCATTGCGATTGTCTTACTTGTCATGTGGATTGGTGGAGTCTCCTTAAATATTGCAGGAGGATTAATTCATATCTTACTGGTTATAGCAATCATTGTATTTTTATTGCGATTTATTAGAGGAAAATCCTAAAATTGGGAAGGGGGAAACAAATATGGCAAATCATAATCAAAAGGGTGGAGTTAATCCAGTAATTGCTGCTATAACGGGTGCAGTTGTTGGAGCGGGCGTTATAGTTGCTGGAGTAGTAGCTCTGAAAGACAAAAAAACAGCGCAAAGCTTAAAAAAGCATTTACTTATCAAGAAGAAGTTCACCCCAAAGGCAAAGTAGTATTAAAGGCCAAACCCTAACCTAGTAGTTTCGAACATCCTCCCTTCCAGACCTGCCTGCTGGCAAGCAGCGGAGGACAGGCATTTGGCGAGCAAAATTGACCAAGCAGAGAGACTGTGTTACTGTTGAATAGAAATGGCAAAAAATCCCCGAAAATTTATAATCTTGGCTAGCGCGGTGATACTTTTACTGGCCGCTGCGATCGTTTTAGGATTTTATTTCAACCACAAGGAAACGGGTTCTAGTGGATATCTCGATTTTAATTTCGGTAACACGAAAACACCGGCCATGAAGCTGGTGAAGGGTGAACGTCTTGATAATCGCGGCTGCAGCGGTGCGGGAACGGTAATGTTTGGCACTTCACCAATGGATCCCAAAGATGTTGGAATGATTCTGCCATATGGCGGGATGATCGGTGCGCACGTTACCCCGATTGACCATATGTACTTTTCGCCATTTGTTTTTGACTCGCCGCGGGATACTTATGAAGTGCGGGCTATGGCTGATGGATTGATTACAGCTATTAGTGAGCGGACGCAGAATGTGGACGACACCAATAATGGTTCACCAAAATTAGCCGAGTATCAGATAAAATTCTGGTACACCTGTGATTTCGCGAGCTATTATGACTTGATTACAAGTCTATCGCCCCGGCTTAAGACCGAATTTGAGACACATAAACAAAACGGCGGTTATGCTATGGTTTCGATTAAGGTCAAAGAAGGCGAGGTCGTTGGACGGATCGGTGGACAAACGCTTGATTTTGCAGTCTATGATTACACTAAAATTCTACCTGGCTTCATCGTTCCTGAACATTATCTGGGTGAGTCATGGAAAATTCATGTCGTTAGTCCCTTTCCTTACTTTAAAGAACCAGTGCGTTCACAGCTCTTGGATTTAAACCCCCGGCAAGCTGAACCTAGAGAAGGTAAAATTGACTATGATATTGATGGCAAGTTGGTGGGGACTTGGTTTAAAGTGGGCAATAATGGTTTTGGAGAGACCGGTGGAGTAAACCCATCACCTTGGCGAGCTCACCTCTCTTTTGTTTATGACTCGATAGATCAGAGCGCACTGGTCATTTCGATCGGTGATTACGGTGGTATAAGTGCTCAGTTTGGTGTCAGGGGTAATGCGCCCGATCCGGCTACGATTGATGTGAGTTCTGGACTCCACAAATATGAGCTAACCCATCTTGAGTATTATCGGACAACGAGTGGACAAATGTGGGATAGAATGACTGTTTATACCGATATCAAAGCCCGTCCCCAATCGCATATTCAAGGAGTCGCATTAGTCCAGATGTTAGATGCTCGAAAGATCAAATTCGAGGCAATACCTGGCAAAACAGCAGAGCAAGTGAGTAGCTTTACCCAAAAGGCAATTCTTTATGAAAGATAATAGGTTCTAACGTCGTCCATCCCTCGGAGATGCAAAAGAAGTCGAGTTACACTCGGCTTTTTTGTAGTTGCGAGTTGCTACGATTCGGCTAAAGCCGAATCTCGAAGTGAGCGAGAAAACGAAAATCCCGCAATACGGGCTAGCCGCGGAGCCAGGGCTTTTAATAATCAGTTTAGCAAGTCCGAACCTGATATAATTTTCTCATGAAGACATGGACCGAAGTTCTTGGTTGGTATGGGGTAATAGCGATTTTGTTAGCGTACTTATTAAATAGTTTTAATGTTATTAATTCTTCGGGTGTTTGGTACTCATTTCTCAATCTGACAGGAGCTATTACTGTTGTAATAGATGCTTGGAAACAAAAAAATTATCAGCCAGTTGTACTGAACTTAATTTGGGCAATTGTCGCTTTAATATCCTTGCTTAAGGTGTTTCTTGTGTAAAGTAGGTTTGAGCTTCTTTTATCAAGCGGAGCAAAGCTAGATTATTGGTGATCGTACGCTTCCTTTAACTTTGCAATCTCAATTTTTTTCATTTGCAGCATTGCTTGCATAACGCTTCCTGCTTTTTTTGGATCGCTATCTCCTAACATCTCGCCTAATTGTTTTGGAACAATCTGCCACGACAACCCATATTTGTCTTTAAGCCAGCCATATTGTTCTGACTGCGGAACTGCGGAAAGTTTCTGCTATAATATACTCGTAAAGGGAGATTATGTATTATTCGCACTCTTGCTCATATTGCACGAAAGTTTTCTATACATACACAAATAGCAAACATCAGGCTGCAAAGACGTTGTACCATGGCATCAAAGCACATCTTATAGAATATAACGAGGATCATAAAGAATATGCTTTTGATGATGGAGCAGAAATTGATATCAACGAGGTATATGTTGCAATTACTGAGTTAACTGAGAAACCTTCCGGTGGATACGAATTGTAGCTTCTAGATTACAAAAAATGCGTTCGAAGTGTTCTAGCGCTGGAGCTCCGTCTTTCAGGCTTTTTCAGCAATACATTCTATTTCAATAAGTAGGTCTGGTTTTACTAAGGCATTTGTCCCTACTAGGGTACATGTTGGTTTAATATCGTAGAAGTATTCTTTAAATGCTTTGTCAAATTCTGAGATGCCCTTCATGCTAACAAGAAAAGCCCTTATAACAACAATATCTTTTAAAGAAAAATTTTCATTCTCAAGTACTGATTGTATTTTCTCAATGCAATATTTCGTCTGTTCGTAGACAGTGGATCCTATTGTTTTTCCTGTTTCATTAACACTCGTTGTTCCAGTAATATAAACTTTCCCATTAATGATAACAGCTCTTGAATACCCAACCCTTTCTTCACCTGGCGTATTTGTTGAAATATTTTTCCTCATATGACTAATTGGATTATAGTATAGCAAAGTAATACGTTCGAATAACCACCACCGCTCGAGCAAGTTATTTTGGCCTTATTCTTCTGGGATTGCAGCAGTTTTTTTAGAGGCTCTTTTCTTTTTTTCAGAAATTTTAGGTTGTTCTTTTGACAGTTGATCTTCTGTAGTTTTTACTATTTTTTCTTCTTGAACTATTTGAGGTAGGTGAGTTGCTTGAGCAATTTCTGTGGAAGCTGTGGTAGGTGTTAAAATTTTTAATATTTTATCAAGCTTGGCGTGTAGTGTTACAAATTGATCCTTATTGAGAGGTTGTTGAGGATTTCTATCATCGTTTCTGTTGTCAAAATTAGGCCTTCCAGAAGTTCCTTCTCCAAACCTGCCTCCATTGTCTTTAAAACAGTCTCTGCAAAAAACAGGTTTACTACCGGTTGGTTTAAAGGGAACTTCACATTCTTTTCCACACTTACTGCAAATTGTTTTATGCATTGGACCTCGATCACCACGAAAATCCCGTCTACCAAAATCTCGTCCGCCTTGCCGCGCGCCAGACCTGTTGCCTCGATTAAAACTTCCCATGGACAATATTATACCACTTGACCATCACAATTGTTTGTTTAAAACAGGAAATTACAAGCGTTGTGTATAATAGGCTATAAAATGTGTCGCTTGGAGCAGATAAAGATAGGTGTATTTTGAGATTATTTGGAGTATACTAAGAGTATGTTAAATCTAAATTCAATAATGGTTGGATCAATGCAGCCTAAGGTAATGGCGAAGTTTTACGAGAAGGTTTTTGCCCGCCCTGCCGATATGGTGGAGGGAGATTGGTATGGATGGAAAGTGGGGAATACCTTTTTCTCTATAGGGGAACATTCCGAAGTAAAAGGTAAAGCAAAAGAGCCTCAAAGAATGATACTTAACCTCGAAACAAAAGAAGTAAAAGAAGAATTTGAGAGAATGAAAACTTTTGCTCCTACTGTAATAAAAGAGCCATATGAGATGCAAGGTGCGTGGATTGCAACTTTTGCTGATCCTGATGGAAATTATTTTCAATTAATGACCCCCTGGGATGACAAATAGACACACTTGATAGAATTACCTCATGAAAAATCCTCTTGCCAAAATTCCTGTGGAAAAAATAGTTATTGTAATTGCGAAGTAAGGTTATACAGCGGAGAAATTGTGCTTATTACTGAGTAGGCTATTGATAAAGCGCCAAGTGCCATATTAATAGAAAGTATAACAATAGCAAGTATTAAAAATTTCTTGTATAAAGCTTTTTCCTCTTTTAATTTCTTAAGAAGGAGAATACCTATTCCTATTTCTATAACAGAAAGTACCATAAATATAATAAGCTCCAAAGAAAGGTTGGTGTTATAAGAAACACCAAGTCTTTTATAAAGCGTTTCTAGTTGAGGATTAATAAAAAGTAATTGGATGCCAGCAAAGATAAGTTGAGAAATGGCACTAAGCCAAAGAAGGTATACAAACCAGTGGTGATACCTTTTTTCCCGATACATAATATGAAATGCTGCTGGTTGAAAAACAACAAGGAGGAAGAGTACTATCCAAGAAGATGTATGGGTTTCTAGAGGGGGTTGATTGACCGTTTGGGTTGGGGGCATTGTCGTATTTTCGTCCATAGAGCAAATAGGAAGTGTTAGATTTTAATTATAAACTAATCCATTCATTATTACAAAGTCATTACTTCTCTCTTCCACATCAGTAAAAAAGAGCGACAGTTACACACGTAATATAACCTATAGTGCTATTGACATCGCCCTTTTTGTGTGCTATACTGCATTTGTACATTACAGATTGAAGTAATACATCTGCTTAATTTTGAGTCTATTCTGATAAGCTAAGATAAAGATACCTCGTATAATACTTTTTATTCGTATCTTTCTTCTCCTTCACAATACATTTCCTATTTAAGCAGTTTTATTTCTTTTACCTTTATATATATTATCTATGTTTCGTAAATCTTATACATCTCACTCCTCACCATTTAGAGGAAAAAGACAACAATTTCGGCCTTATCATAGACAAAAGACAGTTGATGTATCTTTATTGGTGAGAAAAACCACGCAAAGTGCTGCTCAAGAAATCTATAAACCAGAACATATGTTTAGTGATTTTTTAATGAGTGATGAGTTAAAACAAAATATTAAAGATCGTGGATATACAACTCCAACGCCGATTCAAGACAAGACAATACCACATTTGCTTTTAGGAAAAGATGTTATTGGTATTGCAAATACAGGAACTGGAAAAACTGCTGCGTTTCTTATCCCCCTCCTTAACAAAATTTTTTTTAATAGAGCAAACAAAGTTCTTGTTGTAGTTCCTACAAGAGAACTTGCAGTACAAATAGAAGAGGAATGTAATGCTCTAGCCAAAAATATGCAAATATTTTCTGTATTGTGTATTGGTGGAGCAAGTATGCACAACCAAATTTATAAACTTCGAAGAGATTATAATGTTGTTATTGGAACACCTGGACGTTTAAATGATCTTAAGAAACAAGGAAAACTTAATTTTGCCCTTTTCAATAATATCGTATTAGACGAGGTTGATCGGATGATGGACATGGGTTTTATTAACGATATTAAGTTTATTATTTCTCATCTTCCAAACGATCGACAATCATTATTTTTCTCAGCAACCGTTTCTAGAGAGATACAAACAATTATTCAAACATTCCTAAAAAATCCTCTTACAATATCAGTAAAATCCAATGAAACTCCAATAAATGTCGATCAGGATATTGTAAAGATCAATGGCAGACAAAAGCTAAACGTGTTATATGATCTTTTGAGTCAAGAAGGATTTGATAAGGTTTTGCTTTTTGGTAGAACAAAATGGGGAGTAGAAAAACTAGCTAAGCAATTAAGTATGAAAGGATTTCGTGTAGCTGCTTTACATGGCAATAAAAATCAAAATCAAAGACAGAGAGCACTTGGAGAATTTAAGCAAAACAGAGTGAATATTCTTTTAGCAACAGACATTGCGTCTAGGGGATTGGATATTGATGACGTAACGCATGTTATTAATTACGATTTGCCAGAAAGTTACGAAGACTATATTCATAGAATTGGTAGAACAGGAAGAGCGAATAAAAAAGGTATTGCCCTCAGTTTTGTTGAGTAGAAAAACAGAGTTGTTCTTTCGAAGGATTTCTGCTATACTAATGTAGTTCCCTACAGATTACTTCTGTTAAATGGAATCTACTTTGACAAAAAAACAAAACGTAGAATTTAAGGCTTCATGCAATAGGATTCCTCCTTTTTCTTTTTATAGCATCAACACACCTTGTCGAGGATATTTTTTACATCCTAAAAATTATTCCTAAGAAATATTTATGAAAGATACAAATCCTTGTATTCGCTGCGGAAAGCAACGTATACCATCAAGGACATGGGAAGAAAATATCCAGACATATAGTGGTGTTTCGCTTGTTGTACATACAGAAGCAATTTGTCCAGACGAAAAATGTCAGGAAATTGTTGATAAGGAGCTTTCTGTAGAGAGGGAAAAAAGAGAAGCAATACGAGAAAGTAAAAGGCAAAAAACAGAAGCAAGTATGGCAAAAGCAGGAAGAAAAAAAAGTACAACAAAAAAATAATCTTTTTTGCATTTTGTAAATAGGCAGGGTATAATGGCTGCCTAATGGAAATTGTTCCTCAGCTTGGTTTAGTATTGCTCCTTGTTTTATTAAATGGATACTTTGTTGCTTCAGAATTTGCGCTTGTTGCAGTTAGAAAAACACGCATTAATGAATTGGTAAAGACAGGAAATACTGCTGCAAAATTAGTACAAAAAGCATTGGTTGATCTTGATAGTTTTATATCAGCAACACAGTTGGGCATCACACTTGCAAGTTTGGCTCTTGGATGGATTGGAGAACCTACAATTGCACATTTCCTTGAACCATACTTTACGTTTCTGCCCAAAGAAGCAGCTATAATTTCTGCTCATTCATTATCTATAGTAATAGCATTTACCATCATTACCTTTCTTCATATAGTTCTTGGCGAACTTGCCCCCAAAACAATCGCTCTTCAAAGAGCAGAAGTAATGTCTATGATTATTATTGCTCCGCTTACTGTTTTTACTAAGGTTTTCAGGCCTTTTATATGGGTTCTTAATGGAGCAGGGAGTTTGGTACTGAAAGCCTTTGGATTTACTGCTCCTTCTGGTCATCAACTTGTTCATTCAGAAGAGGAGATCAGAATGTTACTTGCGCAAAGTGCAGAAAGTGGCGTTATTCCCAAGAAAGAAGCAGAAATGGTCTATAGTGTGTTTCGCCTTGGAGATACCTCAATAAAACAAATTATGGTGCCACGAACAGAAATTGTTGCATTTAACGTATCGACATCTCTTAAAGAAATGATAAAGCGAGTCGAACGCAAGCTCCATAGCCGTTTTCCCGTATACGAACATGCAATAGATACGATTATTGGTTTTGTGCATATAAAAGATATTTATAAACAACTATTAAAGACAGATGGAAACAAACGTTTATTAGAAACAAGGCTTATTAGAGAAATAATACGAGTGCCTGAAACAAAGCGAATTGATGAGGTGCTTTTGGATATGCGAAAAAAACGGATTCATATTGCTGTTGTTAACGATGAATACGGAGGAACCTCTGGTATTGTAACGCTTGAGGATATTTTAGAAAGCCTTGTTGGAGAGATTCAAGACGAATTTGAAAAGCCAATAAACGATATGCAAAGGCAGGCTGATGGGAGCTTTTTGGTCGATGGTCTTACTGCAATAGAGCAAGTGCAAAAGCGGTTTAAACTTCCAATTCAAGGTCAAGGGTATACAACTATTGGAGGTTTAGTATTTGGTTTGGTTGGACATGAGTCAAAAAAAGGAGATAAGGTGCAGCTAGGAAATATTATTTTTGAGGTAGTAGATATGGAGAGGAAACGGATTAAAACAGTACGATTGCGAAAAGTAACTAAGTCACGGATAAAAAACCGCCGGACATAAATATTACATCTTTCTTACAGATTTTTCTTCACTCCTTTATTCTTTTTCTCTATAAATGTTGTATGGCATATAAGGTTGGGCTTGACGCAATGTATTGGAAAAAATCATCAAAAAACTTTTTAGACATGCCCGTATGGGTATGGTTGCATTTGGGTATCATAACAAGTTTTGTTTTTGTACAGCTATACCTTCTACTTCGAAATTAAGCTCTACTTGACTTCTGTGTCGTACTTTCTGTACCATACATACAATCTATGGCAGAAAAAAGTAAAGACGCAGAGAAAACATGGGCAACACTTTGCCATCTTGCCTCTTTTGCAGGGTATATATTTCCTTTTGGAAATATTATTGGTCCCCTTATTTTGTGGCTTATTAAAAAAGAGGAAATGCCACTTGTTGATCGAGAAGGCAAAAAATCTCTTAATTTTCAGATTAGTATAAGTGTCTATTTTGTTATTGCATTTTTACTTGTTTTTGTCATTATTGGTTTTGTTTTACTTTTTGCCATTATGATATTTGATCTAATCGTTGTTATCATGGCAGCAATAAAAACAAACAAAGGAGAAGATTACCACTATCCACTTTCAATTCAGTTTTTAAAATAAACTCCAATAATTCTTGCTTTTGCTATACTACAGGGATCTATGAAGGTATTATCATGGAATGTATGGAGCGAAAATACTTCTTTATCAGAAGCATTTATGTTTGTTAAAAGACAAAACGCGGATGTTATTTGCTTACAGGAAGTATCAAAACAATTTCTTAAAAAACTACAAAAATTAGAGGGTTATACAATAGTATCGGCCATAGATTTTTACTATGTCCAAAGTAAGAGAAAAAAAACTCCCTATTTTCTTGTTATCTTGTCAAAGATTCCAATTGTTCAACACCAAGTTTTTTCTATACCAACCATACAGTATGACTCTATTTTATCGCAGCTTTTTGGTTTAGAAGAATGTGTAGAGGGACAATATATAGATCTTCTTTATAAAGGAATAACAGTTAGACTTTTTAATGTTCATTTTCAATGTTATGTCCGTCCAAAGGTGCGCTTGGCACAATTAAAAGGTGTTCTTCGTTACTTTAGTAAACATGGTAATAATGTCATTTGTGGTGATTTTAACACATTTGGTTTTTGGCATTTTAATGTTGTTGTTGGATGGGTATATAATTATTCCTGGGATGAATTTTTTCTTAGCGAGAAAGAGCTGGTTGAAGAACAACTATTAAAGCGGGGTTTGGTTAATATTTTTAACTGGGAAACAACCTATCCGTGGCTTGGTACGCAACTTGATTTTATTGTTACGCCAAAAAAGTTAAAAGTTGAAAAGAAAAAAATTTTTTCTCAAACGTACGGATCTGATCATCAACCCTTACTTGTAAGTACGTCTTTTTAAATAGGTTTTTCCTTTAGATTAAGAACGTAACCCAGGAAAGATGTGACAAGATGGAGAAAAAACCATACTATTGCAATAGTAAGGTACATGGTAAAAGAAAGAGGTACAAGAAACCAGGTCGTTATGCTTGCTCCTATAATATAATCGAGTTGGTCCAAAGGAAACCAAGTATTTCCAGGTAAAACAGCAAATTGCCTTTTAAAGAAACTTTTTATTGCGTCTCCACCAAGTGCTCCGCCCCCAGCAAGAGTTCCAAGCAACAAGGGATTTACTGTCTTATAATCAATACTTATATGTTGCATAAAAGAGTAGTGTATATACATATACCGTTGTAGATAAACAACGCCAATTGCCACAAGTATGCCACTAGTAATACCTCTAATTGTTTTATGGTTTCCTAGTAAACGTTTTCCGTTTACCGTTATGTAGCAATCAAGAGGGTATGACCATTTTTTAAAAAATGGTACATGTGCCATAAAAATCGGTGTGCAATTTGCAAGACCAACTGGAAGAAAAAACCAGAGAGAAAAAAGTATGTTACCAAAATCCATAGTGTTTTAGACGATTTAAAAAAGGCATGCCATATTGCCAGAAAGGAAGGTAGGTTGTTTTTTGCATAGAATTTTTCAGAGCTTGCACAAGTGTTCCTTTTTCTACTTTTTGATTAATGATTGTATATGCATATCCTAGTCCACCTCCGTTATGCGCATCGCTTCCACATCCATATGACAGATTATTACGTATTGAAAATTGTTTTGCTTGTCTGTTAAAAGAGGGAAAAACCATTCGTGCATTAAAGATTTCAACAATACTAATATCTCGTTTTATTTTTTCCATATTTTTTTCTCCAATACCACTGCGTCGTATATCATATGGATGTGGAATGTACACAAGGCCACCTTGCATCTTTATTGTAGCAATTGTTTGTTCAAGGGTTTGGAAAGGGGTAATTGGCTTTGTTAAAAAGAGTCCAATAATTTCTCCCTGATTTGTTGTTATCTCTTCGCCAATAATAATACGCTCTCCTAATTTTTTTCTACAAAATAGTGCAAAATCAATAGTGTTGTGATCAGTAATTGCTATATAGTCGAGCACTCCTTTTGTAAGGGTTTTGCTATAATCTTTCTCGTTAATTCCTCCATCGTGTGATAGGATGGAGTGAGTATGAAAATCGATTTTATAAGAATGAGGAATCATGCTCTTGATATTATATCGTATCCATTCCAAGGGTTACATCCTACTGTGCTTACTGCTTTGGGATTATTCTCATCATTTCTCTTTTTTATTTTTCTAATAAACCATATGTATCTTTTGGCATGCATCGCGTTTTCAGGATCATTATTTGATGCAGTTGATGGGTATGTCGCAAGAAAAACAGGAAAAGTTTCTCGTTTTGGCGGATTTATAGATGCAGTATTTGATAGGATTTCTGATTTTTTCTTTATTGCAGCCTTTGGATATGCCGGAATAGTAACACTTGAAATTACTTTGTTAGCTCTTTTTACAACAATGCTTGTAAGTTATTTGCGAGCAAGAGCAGAGGCTTCTTTAATAGGATCAAAGCTTACAGAAGGTATGTTTCAACGTAGTGGACGTATTTGTTTAATTGGGTGTTCATTTATTCTTTTTCTTTATTTTCCAGGAATGTACATACTTGAAGCAAATATTGTAGAAGCAGCATTTATATTTCTTGTATTTCTTAATGGTATAACGATTATACAGCGAATCATAATTGCTTATAAGAAATTTTCTCATTGACTTTTTATTGTATAAAGGTATTATAAAAGTATGCAGATTCTTATTAATCTTTTGGTAAGTGCTCTTGCAGTTTTTGCAAGCGCATATATTTTGCCTGGGGTTAAGGTAGACAGTTTTGTTACAGCAATAGTTGTAGCAATCGTTTTGGGTGTAGTGAATGCGATTCTTAAACCAATTTTACTTTTACTTACGTTGCCAATTAATATGTTAAGCTTGGGGCTTTTTACCTTTGTTATTAATGCGGTATTAGTGCTTTTGGTAAGTAATGTTGTTCCTGGATTTGGGGTCAGTAGCTTTTTATTGGCATTGCTTTTTAGTATTGTGCTATCAGTTGTCAATTCTTTTCTTCACCAATTTACTTAGTCCTTTAAAGTATTTTCTACTAGCTGTTCTAAATCTGCAGTACCAAACGGTTTTTTTAAATGCCCCTGTGCGCCAATTGCTATAGTTTCTTTCAGAGTTCTTACATTCCTTTTATTGTTCTTTTATCTTTCTGTGGCAATATAAGAAGCATATGAGAGATAAGGTTGTATATATTCTTCAGGGGTTTCTTCGAAAAAGCGGATTCTATGATTTTTTCCGGGTGTTTACAACACCTGCTCTATAAATATATGTTAGCATTAATACTTACTGTTATTTTTGGATTAGGCATTGCATATTTTGCCACACAAAATACAAATGGTGTGACAATAACTCTGGCAAATATACCTCTAAGAGGAGTTCCACTTTATATGATTGTTGTTGGATCACTCTTAATTGGTCTTTTTACCTCTTGGATTATAAGTTTAGCAGACGGAATTTCTTCCATGCTAACAATTCATGGAAAAGATACTGCAATTAAAAAAGCAGAAAGCGCGATAACAGATCTTAAAACAGAACTTCATATGTTAGAACTTGAAAATGCAAGATTAAAAGGGGAACACAATGAGCAACTTGAAAGTGAGAGCGTTGAGGAAGTAGAACAACATGTAGTGCAACGGCCACGTTTTTTTAGCAGAGTCCTTGGACGATTTGCAAAATCTTCTTAAACGGGGAGAAATTAGATTTTTGGAAGAAGAGATACAGTAAGGTTTTTTCCGTCATAGACAAAGCGAAATACCACCGGTTTTCTAAGTGTATTTGTAATATAAAGATTTTGCTGCGCATTTGTGCCAGTTTGTCCAGGCATACTGTAAATTGAAACACCATATTCTTTAGCAACCTCTGGGATATTTCGAAAATCATGGTTTACCGGAGCGTTTGCGTCAAGACCACCATCTTTAGCAACCCAGTACATAAGAGAAGCAAGGTGGCAAACGCCATCCCCAAACAAAGCTCCACTAAATTTAAAACCTTCCTGAAAGTTAAAGTGGGCATTTGTTGTTTTGAAAGTTTTTTCTTTGTACATAGGCAAAACATCGTCATGAAATACAAATACCTCATTTGGTTGGAGAACCACCTCTGATGTAAATGGCTTATTTAGTTCATACCAATCAATAGCCTTAGGGTCAGTAATTTTCCTGTCCATATACGCAATGGTAAGAAGGATGTTGTCTTTAAACACCTCATTTACAGATCTATTTTCTGGATATCGGTTTTGCAACGACATCGAATGTTGAGCAAGCTTTGGTTCAGCTACTGCAGGAGTGGCGCCAAGCACGTTTACAACCATAGCAGAGGCTGTGGCAATAGTTAGTATAATAGTAGAAAGTTGTTGCATAAAATATAGGCTTTTTCAAAGCCAAATAGAAGGAGAAGTATAACATACTATAAGACATAAGTCAAATAGGGGGTTTACATTTTCGTCGTAGTGTGAGTATGCTCAATATGTGAGGAAACATAAAAAAACCACAGTAAAAAAACTAAACTCAAGTCGTTTTATTTTTATTTATATTGCTCTTTCTTTTTTTATACTTCTTCCTGGATTAATTGGGTGGATTGCAATCAATAAAAAAGATCTCCCCTGTGCCAATTCCATAAGTTGCATTCAGGATCTCTCGGGTACTTTTGAGCAGGCACAAACCGAAGGGATTTTTATGGGGAAAACGGTTAATGTGCCGCAACAATTTGCCTTCGATGCAGAACGTAGTGCTGTGCTTGGTGATACAAGTGAAGAGAAAATAATCTATATTGACCTTACAAATCAAAAACTCCTGGCGTATGAAGGAGATAAAAAAGTACATGAGTTTCTTGTATCTACAGGAAAATGGGGTCAGACACCAACCGGGACATTTTATACATGGGTAAAGCTTCGAGCGACACTCATGTCTGGGGGGGATAAAGCAAAAGGAACATACTATTATCTTCCAAATGTTCAATATACGATGTTTTTTTACAATAATGAAATTCCAAAAACCAGAGGTTATGCAATCCATGGTGCATATTGGCACAATAACTTTGGTCATCCTATGAGTCATGGATGTGTTAACATGAAAACAGAGGAAGCAGCACTTGTCTATGAATGGGCAAATCCACCCGCAACAGGACACACAACGTATGTTACAAAAGATAATCCAGGAACAAAGATTGTTATCTATGGCGAAGCGCCAAAAGAATAAAGGCTAGTCAATTATTGACAAGAATACCTTATTGGATTAGGATAAGAGCGATATGAAACGAGTTTTTTCATTTCTGTTACAGATGTTTCCAACACAAACGGTATACGCTCACTGCGATGTGCCATGTGGTATTTATGATCCTAAAGCAGCGCAAATTGCAGCAGCAACGGTTTTGAAGATGGTTGAAAAAATTGAGGCACTGCCAAAGGAAAATCCATCAGTTAACGATCGAAATGCGTTTGTACGTATGGTATGGACGAAAGAAGAGCATGCAAGAAAATGTAAAGAAGAAATATTAATTCTTTGGACAGATTACTTTAAGCCAGAGCATCTATCACAGTTTCCAAATTTACATGAGACATTTTGGAAAGCAGCGAAGCTTTGCTCAAAAAATAAGCAGTCAGTTGATATGCAGACAGCGCAAGAGTTAGTAAAAGCAGTAGATGAGATTGCAGGAATATTTCAACAGACAAAAAAAGCAGCTGTGAAATGATTTTCCTCCTGAGGTTTAGGGTAGAGGGCCGAAGTATGGAACCAACGTTTTCTTCGGGGACAACGCTTCTGGTCAGCTCAATTCCATATCTTTTTCGAAATCCTCTCGTAAATGAGATTATTGTTCTTCAGTCCCCAAAAGATAGACGATATATTGTAAAAAGAATTCAGAAAGAAAAAAAAGACAAATATTTTGTCGTTGGTGATAATAAAGAAGCAAGTACTGATAGTAGGAATTTCGGGTGGATTGAAAAAAAAGACATACGAGGAAAAATTTTGATGAAATTGTAACACAACTAATATACTAGTATATTAGTAATTAATAGAATATGAGCCTTTTATTATTAAATCTGATTTTGTTAGGAATCATTCTTTTTCTCCTTGTCGTTTTGTCCTGGGTATGGCCGCCGGATAGTCCATGGGCGCCATGGTGGCGGACAAATAAAAAAGTTGCGCGTGCAATGTGCAAACTTGCTAAAGTTACACAAAGAGATACTGTTTATGATTTAGGATGCGGTGATGGTACTGCGCTTTTAATAGCAGTAAAAGAATTCGGTGCAAAAGGAGTAGGAATAGAGATTGATCCATTACGATATTGGATTGCAAAAGTAAGAGCAAAAATTAATTGCGTTTCTGATAGAGTTATTTTTCGAAGAAAAAATTTTTTTGACGAAGATTTGGATTTGGCAACTGTTATTTTTGTGTATCTTGTTCCAAAAACGCTCAGTCGCCTACAAATAAAATTTCAAAACGAATTACAAAAAAACACAAAAATTGTGAGTTATAGATACCAAATGAATTTACCCTTAGTAGATAAAGATAAGAAGCATCAGTTGTATCTCTACAAAGTTTAAAAATAGTAGTTACTGTTTAAGTCGAAGTAATAACCATCGAAGCTTATCCGCGATTTTATAGAGTTGGTAATAAAATGGATTAATTACTAAATCAAAACTTCCAACAAACTCTACATGTTCTGGTCCATAGCCCTGTTTAAATCTATGAAACCCATACCAGGGATCTTTTGGATTAGGATTTTGGTCAAGTGCGCCCCACATGTCGAAATTTTTTAATCCTAATTTTTTACCAAACTTAATAGCTTCCCACATGAGGAGATTTGATGCCATTGTTTCCCGATGTTCGCTGCTTGATGCACCATAAGGGTAGTAAAAAGTATCGTTGTAAACAAACAAGATCCAAGCGACTAAGGGTTGACCATTGTATTTTGCGAGAAAGAGATGAGCATTGAGTTTGTCATTCGATTTATGATTTATGATTGACGATTTATCATTGAGGGTTTGCCACATGAGGCGATGATAGTTTTCTGTATGTGTATAGAAACCCTGGCGCTTTGTTGTTTCTTTTGTAAGTCTTAGATATTCCTCAAACGCTTTGTCAGAATTATCTTCAACAATTTCTACACCGTGTTTTTGAGCAACTTTAATGTTGTAGCGAGTTTTTGAGTGCATGTTTTTTAAGAGTTCTTCTTCGGATTTTGTAAGGTCGAGGATAAAGGTGTATTTCGTAAAGAGCGGATGGAAAGAATTTAGAATTATGAATTTAGAATTATGAATTAAATTCTGAATTTTGAATTCTGAACTCTGAATTTTCGGTACGTTTGGTTCCAATTGAATAAATATGCAGTTTTCTTCCTTGCCAATCTTTATAAGTTCAGTAAGCATCTTGTCGTCTGGCATGGGACCTTTTGGTAAATAGCCAATTGACATCGGAGTATGGGGAATTTTGTGAATGGTAACTTGCAAGCCATTTTTTCTTACAACCTTAATGCCGGTTTTTTCTCGAAACTTTCCCCAGTCAATTGATTGCAGTGGATGCGAAGAAAAAAGATTTTTCATAGAAATTCTGGAACATCTGTATTTGCTCCAAAAATATGAGCATGTCTTTGTAAGACATTTTCTGGTAATTCCATGAGGAAACGAGAAATTGTTGTTGTCGTTTTTTGGCCAAAAAACAGACGTCGTCTGGCATAACAGAGGAAGAGTTTTTCTTTGGCTCTGGTCATGCCGACATAGCAAAGTCGGCGTTCTTCTTCAAGTTCTTGTCTGTTCATTAGCGATCTGCTGTGTGGAAAAAGGCCCTCTTCCATGCCAACTATAAAGACAATTGGAAATTCCAGACCTTTTGCTGCGTGCATGGTCATAAGAGTTACAGCTCCATCAGCTGGTGGATTTTTGCCGACACGTCTGTCAGGCATATATTCCTGTTCAACAAGTGCAATATTTTCTAAAAATTCAGTAAGATTTGGAAATTCCACGGCTACGCTACGGAGTTCTTTAATATTTTCTAACCGTTGTCTGTCTTCTTCATCCTTTTCGTCATAAAAAGAAAGATAACCTGTTTCTTTTATGATTCGGTCTAAAAGATCTATTGTAATAAGTTGTTGTATATCTTTTAACTGTTCTTTTGCGGTTAGAAACTTCTCAAATCTTCCTTTTCCAAGTTTCTCAAGCCTTTTATGAGAAACCGTATCTTTTGGATTAGCTAAAAGGCGAAGATAAGAGAGAACATCTTTTATTTCCTTTCGTTCATAAAATCGTGTCCCTCCAATAAGAGTATAGGGAATACCTTGGTGTAAAAAAACCTCTTCTATAACTCGTGACTGCGCATTAGTTCGATATAAAACAGCAATGTTAGAAAAGTTTATATTTTCTCTTTTTAAGAGGGAAATCTGATTAATAATAAATTCTGCCTCTTGATAGCCATTACTTGCTTCGTAGATAACAATATCTTCTCCGTGGGGATTTTCTGTCCACAATGTAAGTACGGGGTGACTTTTATTTTTGGTGATAATTGCCGAGGCAGCATCAAGAATTTTTTGTGTGGATCGGTAGTTTTGGGATAGTGGATAGGTTTGTGTATTTGAAAAATCATCTTTAAACCGCATAAGGTTTTGAAAATCAGCACCTCTCCATGAATAAATGCTTTGAGAAAAATCACCTACGACACAAATATTTTTCCATTTTGCAGCTAGTAATTTTGTAAGTATATATTGTGCTTGATTTGTATCTTGGTATTCATCAATAAGAATATAACGAAATCGATTTTGATACTTCTCAAGTGTTAGGGGATTTTTTTTAAAAAGCTCAATTACTTTAAGAAGTAAATCATCAAAATCGAGAGCATCGTTTTCTTTTAAAAGTTTTTGATAGAGTGTATAAACTCTAGAGACTACTTCTTGAAAATGGCCTCGTGCATATTTTGGATAGTCTATGTCTGTTATTACTTGATTTTTTGCTTGTGAAATAGTTGCAAGGATAGAACTTGGTTTATAGTCTTTTATGGAAAGGCCAAGTTTTCCCATAATTTCTTTTATGGTATCTAGTTGATCCTGAGTATCATAAATAACAAAATGTTGTGATATTCCAATATCTTTTCCGTCAATGCGTAAAATCTTCGCACAGAGAGCATGAAATGTTGTGATGAGCGGTTGATTTTCTACTTCTTCTTGGGCAATAGCTTTTTTTATCCTTTCTTTCATTTCGCTACTGGCTTTATTAGTGAATGTAACGGCTAAAATATTTAGAGGATCAATACCCTTTTTTATAAGTTGTAGTACTTTGTATGTTATTACTCTTGTTTTACCACTTCCAGCACCAGCAAGCACAATCATAGGGCCTTCCGTTTGTAAGACAGGAAGTTTTTGTTCGTTATTTAGGTCGTTGAGAAAGTCTGTTTGCATACCGTATAATGATAACACCGCCTCAAACGCGGCTCAAGTATGAAGCAGCTTTTCATTGTCGCCAACTGGAAATCTCATAAGACAAAAAATGACGTCAAAGAATGGCTGCAAACATGTAAGATTGAGGCCGTAAACACAAAGAAAGAAGTTATCGTCTGTCCTCCGTTTACTTTGCTTTCGGAATTTATATCATACAGTAAAGAAAATGCTTCGTCAATAAAAATTGGTGCACAAGATATATCTCCTTTTGATGAAGGTCCGTATACTGGAGAGGTGAATAGCAAGCAGGTAAAAGAATTTGCTGACTATGTTATTATTGGTCATTCGGAGCGACGAAAATATTTTGGAGAAAGCGACGAAATTATCTCACAAAAACTTTCTCAAGCATTAAAAGCAGCTCTTACGCCAATTCTTTGTATATCACATACACAGCAGATTTTGCATCTACAAAAGTATCTGCAAGAAGTAACAATAATAATTGCATACGAACCAGAGTTTGCGATTGGATCAGGTAGTCCAGATACCCCTGAAAATGCAGAAGCAGTTGCAAAAGAGATAAAACAAATATTGCCCCATGCCTTAGTTTTATATGGCGGCAGTGTTTCTGCGGAGAATATTGGTGAATTTACACAAATGTCACATATTAATGGGGTTCTTGTTGGAAACAAAAGTCTTGATCCTCAAGAATTCTCATTAATTATTTCACATGCGTAAAAAAGTAATCGCTTCTGTTATTGTTATTTTCTTTCTTCTGTTCTTTGGAAGAATACTCTTTGAGATAGTACGACTGCTGCCTGTATTTGTTGAATTCCTTATCAAGAAAGATATTGTTCTTGAAAAGACGAATGAGAGAGTGAATATCCTTATTCTTGGTATTGGAGGAGAGAGGCATGATGGACCATTGTTGACAGATACGATCATTTATGCAGCCATAGATCCAGCAAAATCAAAAACTACACTTATTTCTCTTCCTCGAGATCTCTGGGTCCCAGAACTTCGTGCAAAAATAAATACTGCATATGCATATGGTGAAGGAAAAAAAGAAGGGGGAGGCAAAATTCTTACAGGAGCGGTTACAGAGAAAATTCTTAATCAACCAGTAGACTATGTTATTAGAATCGATTTTCGAGGTTTTATTCAAGCTATAGATTTAGTTGGAGGAATTGACGTGGATGTTGAGCGAGATTTTGATGATTATGAGTATCCTATTGCGGGTAAAGAAACCGATACGTGTGGGTACGAGGCAGAAGAATTTGAAAAACGAGCAACTGCATCTTCTCAGCTTGATGCATTTCCTTGTCGTTACCAACACATAAGCTTTCAAAAGGGATTGCAACACATGAATGGGGAAGATGCTTTACGTTTTGTTAGGTCCCGCCATGCAAAGGGTGTCGAGGGAACAGATATGGCTCGTTCGAAAAGGCAAGAAAAAGTAATCGCTGCATTTAAAGAGAAGGTGTTTTCTACAGGTACACTTCTTAATCCGGTCAAGCTGCTTAATCTTTACGACACGTTTCAAGCAAGTATCGATACAGATATAAAGAGAAGTGAGTATGATGATTTTTTGCGACTATTTCAAAAGATGCAGTACGCAGCAACACAAAGCGTTGTGTTTTTCTATGCAACAGAAGACGAGCAGCAGACGAAAACTCTTTTAGTAAATCCTTTAACAAGCGAGGAATATGATAATCAGTGGGTTATTGTTCCCAGAGCTGGAAACAGTAATTTCTCTGAAATCCATACACATGTTTCATGTATGCTTACAAAAGATTCTTGTCCAATAGAATAGGATTTCAAGATACACTAAAATAGTTTGTAGATTTTTGCTCCCCCGTTTTCATATAGGAGTTTCCCAAGGGATTGGAATTTTTCCTCTTGAAGGTTTGGATACTTTTGTCTTTCAAGATCTCCAATAAAAATAAGTGAAATATTATATTTTTTTACCAATTGTCGTGCAAGTTCCATATTTTGAGTTTCGTAGAGCGTTTGAATCTCTGTAATTCGAGGAGCAGGAATGTCATAGGTGCCTCGCCAAAGCCATTCGTGTACTGTCCATCCCAATATTGTTGGTAACCCCGTATTAGTCGAGACACGGGCATAATCGGTATAGGAGTCTCCTTGTGCTTCGAGTAATATTGGTTGTCCCTGTATGTTTTTATTTATCCACGAAATCGCATCAAAGTCAGTTGGATATAATTTTTTAAGATATGCAGTTCCATCAAGGCTATAGTAAGTTTTGAGATTGCCATAGTAAGAGGTGATTGCAAAATATGGATAGAGAAAAACTAAAAATAATAACAACATGGCAAATAATAGATAGCCAATAGTAAGCATATTATATTTTTTAACGGTAATTAAAAAAATATTTATAAACCACGCAAATATATTTATATTCTCAACTGAAGGGTGCGATTTATCATAAATAGGAAGATGGGTTACTTGCCAGTAGTTTTGAAATTCCTGTTTTAGATTTAAAAATAGACGTGGAATAATATAGCCACAACAAATTGAAAGCATAATAAATGCTTGATAGCCAAGTTTAAACATGGTATTGGCACGGTAGTGTGCAGGGTAAATATCTTTTGCATAGATAAATTCGGGAATAATGATAAGAAGAGTTGAGAGAAGAATCAAAATAAGGACAAAGATATCACTAGCATTTAGCGTATAGCGTTTAGGGTCTAGTTTTTTGAAAATAAAAATAATAAAAGAAATTGCCCAAAAATAAAAAAAACCATGAAGAATAACAAGTTGCCAAATAGGAGAATGTTGACAATGGTTTTCTTCAAATAAGAAAGGCCCTATTTTTTCTATTTTTGTTAAAAACTCAGGTGCACAGAGAACACCAATTCCAGAAACAAATGGTTTAAAATGTAGCGAGAATGGCAGAGAGAATAAAATACTACCAATACATATAAATGTTATGCATAATAAAATATTAAAATATTGTTTCTTTTGTAGATACATAATAACCACAATTGAAAGTAAAAAATAAATAAGACCATCCCAGGCATTGGTCATATACATAATTGCTAATAAGAAACTTATTAGCAATAAATTTCCAATTTCCAATTTCCAATTTCCAAATAAATTCCAATACCTAAATTCAAAACGCTTCACATTTTGAGCATTCGAATTTTGTGTTTGTTTGTGATTTGTGATTTGTGATTTGGTAATTAGTGAGAGCAGAATAGCCATTGTTAGAAGTACAAAGGGTATATCTAAGACATGTCCATGCAAATCAGATACAACAAATGAATAGATAGGGAATTCATGGATTGTATTATGAATAAACCTGGTTGCATTTGGATACCAATAGGCGTTTGGAAATGCTTCAAGAGCAAGAGGAAGTTGCCAAAATGGAACAGGACTCTCGTTTACATACGGTCTAAAAAATGTATAGACTGTGTGAAGGTTACCGGCAAAAGAAATAAGAAAAGCAGTAAGTAGTCCGGAAAAAATAACTTGTACTACTTCTCTTCTATCCTTGGTTTTTACCATCTGGCTGGTCGTAGTAGGCGTTTTTCGGGAAGGGTCGGTCCTCTGCCTGCTTTTTAAAAGATTTACTAAGTTAGCTCCGATAGAGAAAGAGCAAGTAAACGTAAATGCAAAAATAGTTGCTAGCATTAAATTATATGTAATGTTAGATGGGATCATTGAAGCTTTTGTTAAAACTGCAGTGACAAGGTGACCAAAATAATAATAGTTAATAGAAAAAGGGGTAAACCACATATCGGCAGGAGGGAAATAACTGCTTCGTAAAATTGAATTTACAAATCCATAATCCATATATTTTTCAAGTCCATGAATATCTGGCTGAAAACTGCGAATATAAGACCAGAAAACAATACCAGCTAAAAACAATATTTCTTCAAATAAGTATATTTTCCAATGTTGCTTTACCGAGTCAATATGCCTAAAGTACGTAGTAGTAAAAAAAATAATGAGCGTAAATAATATAAGTAAACCGTAAATTGTTGTTTGGTTAAAAGGGAAAATTTTTACAATGCCAACAAGAAAGACGCCATAGCTAAGAATTGCTATACCAAGAATTTTTGCAAAGATATATCCTCGATCAAAAAAAGAAGAAAAAAGAGTTACGGTTATTGGAAGGAATGCAGTCCCAATTAAAAGTAATAGTAACCACCATTGTATTATAAAGGTAACGTCAGTTAGATTCATATGTTATCAAGAATAGAAGAAAGTTTTGTAATACCAAATAAGTTTCTTTTTAATAAACCTTTATATGTTTTATTAAGCCAAAAGCATATGATTGTAGGATTTTTGGAAATCAAAAATTCAAGAAGTCTTAGATCATCATCAACATAGCGATGAATATGTAGTTTTTTTACTATCTTATCCTTAAAAAGATGTGGTTGTTCATTTTCAAAATTAAAGAATACTCCGTCAAATACATTATCAAATTGGTGTTTTTTAATGAGATGTTGTGTTGCATTCTTGAGAAAGTCGAAGCGACTTGAGATAAGATAATGTTTATGTTGTTTATTCTGAACAAGTTTTTTTATGGTCTTAATATTTTCCTCGATTGGGGGTCGAAGAAGTGGATGGTGTGTAAAGCGTCGAAAAATTTGTTCTGGTTTGGAGGGAATTCGGTAAGATAATTTTCCGCTTGCCCTTTTTTTATATAATCTATCAATAACTGCGTCTGGTATAAACGGAGGATAATCAATAAATATTTTGTCAAAATCAAATCCAAGATTCATATGTTAGCAACTAGCCACGAGCAATTAGTTTAGAAAAAACGTTTTAAGAGATTTAATACTTGAAAATTCCAGCCAACTCTATGTCCTGTTCCTACTTTTCCTAAAAACTCTTTTCTGTGGGATTTGTACCAATTGTAACTTTCGATTAAAAGTTCTGCATTTGATTTTTTTGCACGCCAACCTAAATATTTTTCTGCCTTTTCTGTGGATACGTATGATGGAACAGAAATTGTTTTGTAATGCCATGCAGCAATTGGAGAGAGTGAAAGCGATTCTAAAATTCCTAAAACAATTTGGGAGGGAAGTACTGGAAAACCAGTTATTCGAGCAGAAGATCTTGCGTGTTTAATTACAGCACCCAAGTCTTCTTTCCAAGTGCCAAATTTTTTTGCCCCTATATTAAAAATTTGGTTTTTTGTTTTACTTGTCATTGCTTTTTCTATCGCATCAACAACATCAGAAACAGCCAAAAGTTGATAAAGATTATTTCCGTTTCCTAGAATAAATACTCGTTTCTCACTATATATTGCTTCAAACCATAACTCAAAAACACCGAGGCGTTCTGGTCCGAGAAATGTTTTTGGACGAATAATATTTATTGCAATTCCTTTTTTCATATATTCTTTGCATAGGTTTTCACCTTTAATTTTTGACTGTCCATAGTAGCCAATTGGATCAAGTGGCGATCTTTCGATTTCTGGTAAGTGCTTTGGTACACCATATACGGCAGTTGAAGAAATAAAAACGAGGCGTTTTACTTTTTGTTTTAAAGCTTCTTGTAGAACGTTTCTTGTTCCATCAATGTTAATACTAAAAATAACATCTTTTGTTCGTTGAATTGGTAGTGCAGCAGCAGCATGGACAACAAAATGTTGATTATTAACTGCAAGATTAACATCTTTTACATTTCGTATATCTCCTGTAATTGTGGTAACTTTTCCAAGTAAATCTTTTGCATCAAGAGTAGCAAGATCAAAAAGGGTTACGTTGTATCCATCTTTTAATAGTCTTCTTGCTAGATGAACGCCAAGAAATCCACATCCTCCTGTAATAAGAACATTTTTTATCATGAGACTTATTCTACTATTTCACCTATTTGAAAGGCAATGGTGTTGTTAGGATAGAAAATTACTTCCTTTGTAATAAAGTGAAAGCGAGAATTTTGAGAAAGATAGCGAGGAGTAACTGCAAAAAGTTGTTTGTGTGTGGGATTATAGAGCGTATCTGGGGTACCAATTTTACAATAATGACATTGATTGCGTGTATAAAATTTGAAAAAAATTTCTGGAGCATTAAATTCAGGTGACATAATATACGCATCATATCTATCTTGTTGTTTTAAAAAATATGCAGTTATATCTTTTGCGCCATATTGCCATCCCCAAAAATCTGAAGAGTATAAAGGGTACTTTACAAAATAAAGATTGAGGAATCGAGTGAGGGAAAAAGTTATAATACCAAAAACAACTATTGCAAAAAGAAAAGAAAAATAATTCTTCTTCACAGTCTTAAATAACCCAAAAAACTTCAATAGATAGTATAGGCCGACTGCAGATAAAATTTGGAAGGGTATAACACCAATAATGGATCGTGTTGCTTGGGCATTTTTATCCAGTGTAAACATGCTTCCCAGTGGATAAAGTAACAGCCATACGGTAAGAAGTAAGAATATCTTTCTGTCCAGCGTTTTAAAACAATACCATATACCAAGAAGAAGTAGAGGTAATTGAAAGATATACAGTTGCCCAATACCTCGTATAGAATGCCTTGAAATAAACTGTCCTGGCATATCGATATCTCCTTTAAGAAAAAGGAAATCTAAAGAAAAATGACTAAGGTAGTTATTGAAAATGTGTCCAAGAATACTTTCGTCTTTTGGTTGATTGGTAAAAATACTTACTTGTTTCCATCGGTTAGTCCCAACTGGGGATACCATGTGTTGTAAGAATGGAATAAGAAAAAGTATGGTAATTGCGATTGCTATGGCAGTTTTTTGTTTAAATCGGAAGAAAAATTTATAGTATAGGAAAAAAATACATATACAATAAAGAGGGATAAAAAGTCTTGCAGGAAAATAGCTATAGATTGCAAATATGAAACAAATTGTAGAAACAAAAAGAAATTTTGGTATTTCTTGCGCTTTTAAAAAAAAGTAAAGTCCGCTCGTTGTAAAAAAAACAAATGGCATGAGCTCAAAAGCAACGCGACTAAAATGAATATGCCAGGGAGAAATGGCAAGAAAGAATGCAGTAAAAAACGCAATTGTTGAATTTTTAGATAACTCTTTTGTTAGGAGATACAAAGATATAATTGTAAGTGTTCCATATATAACGGATGTAAGACGAACAGTAGATTCATTTAATCCAAAGAAATAAATAAAAGGAACCGTTGTATAGATTTGGATAGGACTTTTATATTCTCCAAACGCCTGAAAAAATAATGGAAGAAAAACACCATGTTCATCAGTGCCGTTTGTAAGTATTGTATATGCGTTGTAGCCAATAGATGCTTCATCAGCAAAAAATCCAGCAGGAATACTAGTAAGTTTATAGGTACGTAGTAGAATGCCAAGAAATAGGAGGCAAAAAAATAATAGAAAATATATTGATTGATTATTCTTCACGTTTAAAAATAAGTATTTTGGGGTGGTCATAAACAGTAAATGATTCATCAGCTGATGAATCATTAATTTCCAATTTCCAATTTCCAATTTCCAATTTCGGATAAAGGGTAAATTCTGCGGTTTTTGTAAAACCAAGCGATCCATCAAAAAGTTTTGTATAGTACTGGGAAGTTTGAGGATAACATCTTTCATTTGGTAATATTTGACAATTTGTTAAACGCATAAGCGGTGTGTAAAGCCGATTTGATGCAATGATAATATAATCAGCTTGTGACACTTGTGTATTTAGCGTACTCCATTTTTGTGTTGTGTCTGGATCATAGAGTTGTAAAACTATCGTGTTGTAGCTTTGTTGACCAAAAAGTGGTAGAGCATCGTCCCAGTGTTCAATTGCAATCGTTGCACCAGAAGGAATATTTTGATTAATCCATTCCGATGCTATAACGCGGGTGTTAGGTTTTGTATAAATATGAAGAAACATTAGAGGCCAAAATAGCAGAAGAACAATTCCTCCAGTCATCCCGACTAAGCGGAGCGCATGGATGGACTTGAGATTGCTTCGTTGCACCCGCAATGACAAATGATAAATAAAAACTGCGGAAAAGAGACAAAGGAGTGGGTAGATTGGGAGTAGGTAGCGCATAAAGCCAATTGCAAAGTTGCCAACCACAAGAAAATATACCCAGAAGAAGACAGTGACAATAAGTTCTTGTGCCCACTTTTTGTCCACCTCGGAGGAGTCGAAAGTCTGATGTTTTTGCCACCATCCGAGGTGTTTCTTCATTAGGCGAAAACTAACGTATAGAGTTCCAAAAAAAGAAAAAGTTGCAAGTAATGGTCCAAGGCCCCAGAGGAAAATATTCCTTAGTTCATACCAATACGGAATTTTGCCAACGTACTGGAGTGTATAAGGAAACGTAAATGCATCGCGGGTCATGGCTTTCTGCTGCATGTTTTGTTTCCAAAATTCTTGAAAATCAATAAACGCATATGGCTCGACAAGTGCAAACGTTGCTAAAGCTGTAGTGACAATAATAACACCATCTATAGATAATCTTTTTATAAAAATCGGTACATGGGGAAACCATACATGTGGGTGGTGGGGTTGTTTAAGAAAAATAAGTAAAAAATCAATGGCAATAGCAACGCCAATTGAAGAAAGTAATACAAGTGCACTTGTTTTTGTTCCAAGAGAGAGCCCAAAGAAAATACCTACCAATAAGGCGTTTTTACGCGTTGGGTGTTCATAGAGCTTTATTAATTGATAGAGTGTTAGTAAAACAAAAAATGTTAGTGGCGTATCAACTGCATAAAAATGAGAAAGTTGTATTGGTAAAACGCTTACTGCATACAAGAATGCAGCAAGTATGCCAACAGATTGGTTAAAGAGTTTTTTCGCAAGAAAGAAAAGAACAACAAGGGTTCCAATATCAAAAATTGCAGACAGAAATCTTCCAAGAAGATTTATCTTGTCATAAGCAGCAAATACGGGGTCACCTATACTGGCAATATTTCCAGCTATCTTTAATAAATAGATTGGAAAACTTCCATATGCAAAGAAGTGAGGATTCCATGAGCTTTGAGAAGAAAGAAATTTAGAAATAGTTTGAGGAAATTCAAGCGGCGTTGTAAACATGATAATTGCTCTCTCATCAGGATGAAGGTGGTAACCCTGATCCCAGTTAATGCCATAGAGTCTAAATGAAGCTCCAATCAGAATAATAAAAAACAGAAAAATCTTTATTTTATTGTCCTTCAAAAATTTTTGCATATTCGTTTTTTGTTAGCATACGCGTTTTCTCAAAAACGCGAATTACGGGGTGGTCAAATACACTCCAGGTTTCTTCTGCTTTTTCGTCGGGAAACTCAAGAGAAAATTTTCCCAGCGACAGCGTAGGATACTGGTGAAATTCTTTTATTTCTTCAAAGCCAAACTTTTCTGCAAAAAGCATATCATAAAAGTGAGCAGTTTTTGGAAACTGTTTTCTTGCCCGTTGATGATTAAAAAACACGCGTCTGCTTTGCACCAAAAAATAATCAGCCTGCTCTAAGCCCTCTGCAATTCTTAGTCTGCTTAGTGGATCTTCCTCAAAAGTGTAAAAATCAAATCCAACTCTTTTAAAGTCTCCGTCTATTGGAATGTCAACCATATTCCCTCCTTCTATAAGTATCATTGATTGGGAAGGCGTATTGGTTACAAGCCATTTTGAAGCAGTGAGCCGAACATCAGGTTTTGTATAGATGGTAAAAAAGGCACCTGCCCAAAATGATGTTGTCACAACCAGTATGCAGGTAAGTATATAAGAAACAAGTTTTTGTTTTTTGGCAATTTCCGAAACAAGAAAAGCAGAGAAGATTGCAAAAAATGGAAATGTTGGCGCGATAAATCTGGTCCATTTTGCAAAAAGAAACGCGTTTGGAATAAAAAGAGAGAGGAATGCAAGAATAAGAATAAAATGAGTTCCGCGTTGATCCACCTCCGAGGAGCCCATTCCAACATCACCAAGGCTTCGCTGGACGAGCCGGTCATCTCGGAGGTGCAGGAACCGCCCGAGGTGAAGAAAAGATACGAAAAATCCTAATATTCCTGCTGCAAGAAGGGATAGGCCTAAAGTGTAGGGAAAAATTTTTTCTAACTGAAAAAAAATTGGTATTGTGTTGATGAACTGTCTTGTGTAGAAAACTGGAATTTTTCCTGCTGCTAAGTTTCCTTCATAATGTAGATTACCCCAAAAAGCAGGAAAATCAAGAAAGACAAAAGGTGCGACAATAGCAAGTGTGCTAAAAATAAAGATTATACTTGTGATGGTAAAACCAACAACACGTAACGGTTTTTTAAAAGACTGTAGAATAATCCCTGTTATAAATGGTAGTAAAAAAACAAGAGCACTTATTTTTACACCAAGCGCAAATCCTAAAAACAGAGAAGAAAAAAATATGTGACGTTTCTTCCCGTATTGTAAAAAAGAAAGCAGAAAAAAAAGTGATGCAAAGAGAAAAAAAATGAGATTTGATTCAGGGGTTGTGAAATGAGCCTGTTGGATAAGACCTGGTGTTACAGCAACAAGGAAAGCTGCAAGAAGAGAAAACGGTTTATCTAAAAAGAAACGGCTTATTTTATAAACGATTAGAATAGTTAGTGTTGAAAAAAAAGCGGAGTAGAAACGGCCAAGGAGGAAAATATTGACCATTGACCATTGATCATTGATCATTGAGAGAAATGCTTCTGTGAAATAAATAAGGTAGATAGTAACTGTGCCATAGGAAAAAAAGTGCGGGTGCATTTGATTGGGAAAGGATAGTTGATTAACTGATGCAAAAATATGGTGTTCATCCGGGTGGGCAAACAATCCATCTCCCCAGTCGAGTTTATAGAAACGAAAAAATCCGCCTAGTATTATAATTAAGGTAAGTAATAAGAATGTTTTATTCTTTAGAAGAAATTGTTTCATTGTTAGATTGTTGGAGCAATGAAGTAATAGAGTAATTCAACCATTGTCGATTAGTCTTGCTACTTTTTCTCCAAGCTCAACAGCGTAGTTGGTTCCTCGGTCCCATGGATAGACTTGTTGTATATTGGCAAGATAGATATTTTTTAATGGTGTTTCAAATGGAGGAAGAATTTTTGAATAGTGAAGAGGAATAATCGGTTGTGCAAAAGGGACAGTAAACAATGTGTAATCAATAATATGTTGTTTATAGTGAGTATTAATTTTTTTAAGGAAGGGATCATATACGTCTAAAAGTTCGCGAGAAGTCATTTTCATATAGGGATGATTGGAAGGAAGATAATTTCCAAGATAAACAATATGTTCATTGTTGTAATATTTTTTATCCATAAAATTTGTATGCTCGACTATTGCCATAACAGGAGAATTTTTATCGCAAACACTAAGCCAATAGGTGTTATCTTTAAGAAAAGGTTCTTTTAATTGTAAGACAAGATTTATAGCGCCCAAGCCTTTTAGTTGATATAACTTTTTTTTATAATCTTCTGGGAGTTGTGGGGCGATTTTGAGAAAAAAGAAAGAAGGTAAAGTTACGATAACTTTATCAAACGAATCCATTGATGATTGACCATTGATGATTGACCATTTTACTAAAACACGTTCATCGCTTGTAATCTCTTTTACTTCTGTATTTAATAAAACTTTTCCGCCTTGTTCTTCAATTTTTTTAACCAAGGCGTTTGCGAAGGATAAAAACCCACCTTCTGGATACGCAAGTTTTGAGGTACGTTTTTTAATTCTCGCCCAAAACCAAGCAAGAGAAATTTCATCCATATATTCACCAAATTTATTATGCAACTGTGGTTCCCACAGCATTGTATATGCAGTTTTTCCCATTGCTTTGGGTAAGAAATCAACTGCTCTTACCCCTTCAAGCGATTGCCAAAATGGGTTATAGCGAAGCATGCCAAGAGTTGCTGCCATGCGGAGGCGTTGGAGTAGAGTAAGTTTTGGAAAGGTAAGAACGCGAAATGGATCATCTAATTGGTATGATACGTTTTCAAGAAATACAGAAGTTTTAGGACGTTTTATATGTACCTTGTGATCTATGTTTGTAGCAAGGTTTAACACCGAATAGTCATTTATAAACCAATGATGGTAGTGTTTTTCTAGAGACCATTGCCATTTTTTTTTAGTAAAGCCAACCGCAAGGCCTCCAGGATTGTTATCTTTTTCAAAAATGACAACATCGTGCTTTTGTTGGCTTAGGTGATATGCTGCAGATAATCCTGTAAATCCACCCCCAATTATTCCTATTTTCATAAACCTCCTCCGCGGAGAAATCGGAGCAAGAAGAGACCTGTTGTTATTATGGTAAAAGCAACAATAGCAATAGGGATAAAAGAAGAACTTCCTGGAGCCTCAATTGGTAGAAGGACTATTGTTGGTGTCGGTATAGGTTTAGTAAGAGTAGGCGTTGGTACAAATGTTGGTGTTGGTGTAATAGTTATTACTGCTGTTGGAAGGGGTGTTGGAGTTGTTGTGATAGCTATAGTTGGTGCAAGTGTTGCCGAAGGTGTCGCTGACTGTCCGACTTGTGTGCCCTGTGCGTACACGGTAAATGGTTGCGTTATTGTTTTTAGAATACCGAATTGATCCCTTGCTTTAATAGTAATCGTGTGTTCTCCAGGCGTTAGTGGAGATTGAGGACGAAAAATCCATGTACCATTATTACTTGTTTTCACTTTCGTTTTTATTTGTTCGTCGGAATGAATTTCAATTTCTATTTCGGTACTTGGTGATGCAGTCCCTCGAAAAACTGGTCTCTGGTCAGTAAATGACTCATTCTTTTTTGGAGCGACAAGTTGTGGAGTTTGTGCCGCTGAAGAACTGGCGGAAAAAAAAGGAAAGCCTAGAGTTCCAGATGGTGTGGCAACAGGAGTTATATCTATCGTAAAATCATATGTTTTAGAAAGAATAATAGTAGGTACAGGTGTTACCTGGTTACTAGAAAGATTAACATGCGATTGAGTAAGTGGACCAACAACAAGCATAGTTAAAGGTATTGTTTGTGCGAAAGAGACAAATGAGGATACGTCTTGGGTCCGCATAGTACTAAGTATTAGGCTATAGCTACCATCAGATTTTACTTTTGTTGATAATGTTTGTGCGTTTGGGCTTGCAATGTACACAATTGCTTCTTTTGCTGTGTTGTCTGGAAAAATAATTTTTCCATTCATGAGCACTTCTTGTAAAGGCAGTTCTTCAATATTTGGCCCTGTTGCAACAGAGAAAGGTTTTGTTTCATCTAAAAATGTTGTCGTACCACTAATAATGCTAAACAAATATGTTGTTGACGGAGAAAGATTATTGATAGTAATTGTATGAAGCAACCGAGGTTTTACCATATTGGTTGGTTTATCTTCGTCATCAATTACGGTATTTTCCATTTTTTCATTTTGTCCATATGCTATTGATCCTAATAATTCAGTGTCAGTTATGTAAGATACAGTAAAAGAAGTATCGGTAATATTTGTTATGCGTATATTTTTAGGAGTTTCCGAAGGTGCTGCTGTCCCAATAAAAGGAACGCCTTTTTTTGTAAAAAGGGTTGTTATTGCAATACCAAATAGAATAACAGTGATTCCAAGAAGAGTAGGTATCCGTTTTTGCCAAATAGTTATTTTCATGGTGTTATTGTTGCTGAAGGCGTGCTTGTTGGCTCAATGAGTGTTGTAGGAGAAGGTATTATTGTAGGCGTTTCTAATACTGCAGAGGTTGTTGCTTGTGGTGTAGGACTAATATTTCTTTCAAATACAGGTGAGGTTTTTTCTCGGCTTTTTAATCCATTGATTGTTTCTGTATCAAATCTGGGAGTAATTGGTGCAATTTGAATGCTTGTTGCTTCAGGTATTGTTGAAGTTATGGCACTGTGATAAATATTAAAGCCCATCCAAACTATAACAAGAATGAAACCAGATACAACAATAAATAAAAGATCTCTTTTTTTCATTATGGTTTAAAGTATGTTTTGCCTCTTAAGCTTAGCTGCAGGGTATTTTTTGTTTTATCTTTTGTTAGAGAGATACTTTCAATTGAGACTACGCGATCAAATCCAATAAGGGAGGAAAGAAATTTTGTGAGGCTATCCTGTTGTCCTTCTACATCAAGGGTAAATCCAAAAGAACTATAATCTTTGGAAGCAGTAGGTGTTTTTGATAGTTCGACTTGGAATATTTGCAGTCTTCCAATAGCAACATTATTTTTCTGCGCAACTCCTTGTAGCTGTGCTGCAAAAAGAGGAACATGAGGTTTTTCGGGTACTGCTTTGAGAATATCTGGAATACTGCCTTTTATTGATTCAAATTGGACTTGTAATGCTGCAAGGCTATTTATTTTTTCTTGAAGTTTCTTATCAACAAACTGACTATCTGAGAGCTGTTTTTGTAGATTAACAATTGTTGATACAGTAGGATTAATAGCAAATATACCAAAAAAAGACAGCGTCAAAAGTGTTAAAGCAAGTGTGGAAAACTTTTGCGTTTTTTCCTCTTTAAAAATAGGAGCAAAATTTTTATATAAATCCTTTAATTGTTTATTTGTTTTTTGTTCCATATATCTATTCTTTCTTCGCGATAGATCTTTTCATCGTAGCAGTAATGCTAACAACAATTGTTGCACTTGTTGTTTTATTTTCAATTTTATCTAAACTTACTGATTCGATTTTAGGATTTTCTCTTAAACTTTTTATAAAGCTTGTAAGTGTAGCAACAGATTGGAGGCTTGCATCAATTCTTATTTGATTCTCGGACAAAAAAAGATTGTTAAATACCAAATCGGTAGCAGAAAAATGGACAATCTCATTATAGAGAGCAACGGTTTCTTTTCCGGCTTTGCTAAATTCGGCGCTTACAGTAAGTCGTTCTTGAAGATTACGGAATGTATCCTCACTATTTTTAAGTAACTTTACCAATGCTTGTTTTTGTTTGATTTTGTCATGAAGCTCAATAAGTTGACGATCAAGTGAAAAACGATAGAGAAACGCAGTAAGGGCAATTGTTTCAGTAAGAATAACCACGACACGTCCAATGGTAAGCGCCCATTTCGTAAGCCGTTCGATAAGGTTTTTCTTCCTTCCTTTAAAAAGGTTGATTGCGGGTTTTATTGAAGCCATGATCTTATTCTAGTCTAGGAGAATTTGAGGAGTTTGTCAAAGCTATAAACGAAAAGAAAAGATTATGTAATTGTTTTAAACTGAAAAACTTTTATTTCTTCTTTTTTGCAGCTTTTTTTGGCTTTTGTGGAGTTTTTCGTGATGTTTTTGTTTCGTTGGTAGATTTTTTAGTCGGAGATGCAAGGAGTCTTGCAAGTGCAGATTTAATACGAGCTGCTTTGTTTTTATGAATAATATGTTTTTTTGCAGCTTTATCTGCAATTTTACTTGCTTCTTTTACTGTTTTATCTGAGGGAGTTTTTTTTGCTTTTTTTAACACACGACTAAGAAGCGCTTTTAACACTCCATTGTGCTGAGTTAATTTTTTATCTTTCCGCAGCTTTTTTTTGGCGGATTTGATCACTGGCATGGACGCATTTTAGCATGCTATACTGTAAAAAACAATATGAAACGTAGTTTTTTACAAAAAAGCTTATCACTTCTTTTACAACAGCAGACAAATATTCTTTCCGCAGCCTTTGTTATTATGGGAACAGTTTTTATATCTCAGATACTTGGGCTTATACGACAGCGTTTACTTGTTTCGATTTTTGGCGCATCAAATACTCTTGGTGTATATCTAACAGCTAATAGATTTCCTGATCTTTTGTTTCAACTTATTATTGCTGGGGCACTTTCTTCAGCATTCATTCCCGTATTTTCTGATTATCTAGCAAAAAATCGTGAACAAGATGCTCATAAAATGGCATCAACACTTCTTGCTTTTGGGTGTGTTATTTTTTCCCTTTTTGCTATTTTTCTTTTCGTTTTTGCCCCTTTCTTCTTAAGTCTTTTTAATATTGGCGGGAAATATTCACTTGACCAGATGATGCTTATGGTCAATCTAACTCGTATCATTCTTATTGCTCAGTTCTTTTTTATTGCTGCCACGTTTTTTTCCGCATTATTGCAGTCGTACAACCATTTTTTTATCCCTGGCCTTGCAGCTGCAACTTATAACTTGGGTATTATTATCGGAATTCTTGTTTTTTCTTCTCGTTTTGGGATTTATGCACCTGCATATGGATGTATTTTGGGGGGATGTTTTTTTATTCTTGTGCAGCTTCCGATGATAAAAAAAATTGGTTTTCACTTTACTCCATCTTTTCATCTAAAAGTATCAGGGGTAGTAGATGTAATAAAGCTTATGTGGCCAAGGACCCTTTCTAATGGCGTTTTCCAAGTGGGTACATTTGCGATCGCAGCGCTTATTTCGTTTCTATCAGATCCAGGACGAAACTATACAATTTTTGATTATGCCCAAACATTAGCATTTGCTCCAGTTAGTCTTGTTGGACAAACAATTGCACAAGCTGCGCTTCCTGTTCTCTCGCGAGAAAAAGAGCATTTAGCAGAGTTTAAGACAACATTTCTAACAAGTTTTACTCAGGTTTTGTATCTAGTTTTGCCTATTTCGGTGTTATTGTTAGTTTTGCGTATTCCTGTTGTTCGTTTGGTATTTGGTGCAGGACAATTTGATTGGGATGCAACTGTTCTGACTGGAAGAACACTTGCATTTTTATCACTTTCTATTTTTGCGCAGGCATTGGTTGCACTCGTTTCTCGAGGATTTTATGCTTTGCATGATACGAAGATTCCGCTTGCTGTTGGTACAGTAACAACAACACTCATGGTTGTATTGGGAACACTTTTTGTTTTGAAATTTAAATTAGGTGTTGAAAGTATTGCTGTTGCATATTCATTTGCCTCCATTTGTAATGTAGTAGTTTTGTTTTTTCTTCTTGATCGAAAAGTTGGCGGATTCGACAAAAAAGCACTTCTTATTAGATTGACAAAAATTTTTGTTGCAACTGCGTTTACTGGTTTTGCACTTTATGTGCCAATAAAACTTTTGGATCAACTCGTCTTTGATACAACAAGAACAATAAATCTGCTTTTGCTTACAGGGATTTCAAGTGCAATTGGTTTTTCTATTTACCTTTTTTTGACCTGGCTTCTTAATGTTAAAGAAGCGATGATTTTTGTACTTCTTTTTAAGAGGCTTGGAAATTGGAGAGAAATCTTAGGAAAAAGCGATGAGGTTATCGACAGTACTCGTTTTAACCAGTAAATTTTTAATTGTCAGAATTGTGTCAAGCACTGAGTATCACATAGATAGTAATTTGGCTTAGTATACTACTATAAATACTTATTGATAAATTGTATCAATAAAGTCCTTACCAGCTTTTATGCCAGTAACAGCAGAAGTAAGAACCGTTCCCCTTGTTGAGACTTCGTTTGTCCGTTTTACTCCTGATGAGATACCACGAGTTCGTCAAAAGGAATCAATGAGCGCCCAAACAGTAAGAGAAGGTTTCACTCCACAGGGTTTTGCGTTTCCTGGTGAAGTTGGTAACCCATGGCCATTGTTTCAAAATCTAAGTCCATATAATGGGCGTTCAAATGAAGTGGCTGTTGTAACTCTAGACACATCTGATCGTTATTTACCAGACCCGCATAGAGTTCCTGCTAAAGAGGGCGCTGCTGTTATGGGAACAATTGGGAATATTGTTCAATTTCTTGAAGAAGAACTACCAAGTCATTCTGTCTATGTGGGGTATAATTGGTCGCCTCGTGCGTACGGAGTGGAGGAATATAAAGGTGGCTATGCATCATTAACATCTAAGTTTCATGTCCATGTATGGAATTTAGCAGATGCTCCAGAAATGGTCTCAATAAATCATGAAAAGATTTCTGATGGAGCGCGTTGGGCTATTCAGGGGGATAAATATAAACGTGCGGTTGCAGACCTACTATTAATGCCCTTAGTAGCACATCATGGAGCAAATCTTATTGATCAATCAAGTTTAAGAGTAGACGAGAGGGGCGTAGTTGCCAAATTAAACTATGCTCGTTTAAGTGATGCAATGAAAGATCCAGAGTTTTTTGCATTTCTTCAATCATTTGATGCTGATTTTGATCGAGCAGCTCGTGATGTTACAGAAGCGACAACGCTTACAGAGTTTGAGGAACTAGATAATGCAATGCAATATGCTTTTGAGCATGGAACAGATGGTATTTTTCCCATGCTAGAGCAAGATCCAGTCCTGCGCCCCTTAAGTGAACGTACAAAAAAACTTGAGGAATTAAGAGAAAAAGGATATCCCGTTGAGTTCGTGGATTTTCTTAAAGGAGTAAATCCTTTTTTAAAAAATAGAGATAAAGTTAAAGAGAGTTCTTGGATAAGAAAGGGTTTGGCGTATGCGTTTGTTGCTTCAGAAGATTTAGGAACAGGTCAAGTGGAAATTCGTATAAGTCCAGGAATTTTTGTTGGAGATCGCGGTGGTCCAGTTGAAACAAGAGGTATCGCAATAAAAAGAAAAGAAGTAGCAGAGGCAACTCCAGAAGAAATTCAACAGAGAAAAGCAAATCTCGCCAAATTAAAAGAATATATGGCTAAAGCAGCATAATTTTATTTGCTTTTCCTTTCTATCCCCTTTATACTCTTTTCACTCTATGACACAAAATATTCGCAATTTTGCCATTATTGCCCATGTTGATCATGGAAAATCAACATTATCTGATCGGCTTTTGGAAGTAACACGAACTATCCCAAAAGAAAAAATGCGCGAGCAATTTTTAGACCAAAATCCTATTAGCCGCGAACGCGGTATTACTATCAAATTGGCCCCTGTCCGGATGAACTATACGTTACCCTTCGGCTTCGCTCAGGGCGGGGACGCTGTACCCTATACGCTGAATCTGATTGATACTCCTGGTCACGTTGATTTTTCGTATGAAGTTTCACGGACTCTTGCTGCATGCGAAGGTGTTGTATTGCTTGTGGATGCAACACAGGGTATCCAAGCTCAAACAGTCGCACATTACATGACAGCAAAAAAAGAGGGTTTGGTTGTTATTCCAGTACTTAACAAAATTGATCTTCCGAATGCACAAGTAGATGTTGTTATTAAAGCCATGGAGGAAATGTTTCTCTTTAAAAGAGATGAGATTCTTTTTGTTTCTGCAAAAACCGGACAAGGAGTTGAAGAGCTTCTAAAAACAATTGTGCAAAAAATTCCATCCCCAAAAGCAGAAAAATATCCATACCTTCGAGCGCTTGTGTTTGATGCAGTGTATGATGAACATCGAGGAGTTGTCGCATTTGTTCGCGTTTTTGATGGGGAGTTGAAAAAAGGAGAGATAATTGAGCTATTTCAAACAAAAGCAAAAGCCGTAATAACAGAAGTTGGTTACTTCTCTCCACACCTGATAGCAAAAGAAGCGTTAAAAGAGGGTGAAATTGGATATGTTGTCACAGGTATTAAGGATATCCGACTATGTAATGTCGGCGATACAATTACAAAAGTAGAAAAAATACAAAATGGGCAATTTGCTCCGTTACCCGGATATAACAAGCCAAAGCCAATGGTTTTTTTTGGTGTCTACCCAAGATCAACTGCGGACTTTATCGCACTTAAAGAAGCACTCGCAAAATTTTCACTTATTGATTCCGCTTTGACATTTCAAGCAGAACATTCCTCATTTTTTGGTAATGGATTTCGGGTTGGTTTTTTAGGACTTTTACACGCAGAGATTATTAAAGAGAGAATTAGACGAGAAGCACATATTGAGCCATTATTTACAACACCGCATGTTTTATACCAGAAGGAAGATGATGGTACTATTGCAGAGCCTTTTATGCGGTTAATCATATATGTGCCAAATAGTTTTGTTGGAAGTATTATGACAATTGCCCAAAAGCGAAAAGGAACATTGCTTGACATGTCATACCATGGATCAACTGCAGTATTTGTATATGAAATGCCATATAGCATGCTTGTTCGAGGATTAACTTCTGAAATAAAAAGTGTCTCTTCGGGATTTGCCAGTATTGATTATGAAATTATTGGGTATCGCAAAGCTAATCTTGTGCAACTTGAAATTCGGGTAAACGAGACATCAATCGATGTGCTTTCAGAGCTTGTGTATAGAGATGAGGGAATGCGTTATGCTCGAGAAAAAACAGAAAAGCTAAAGGAAGCGCTTTCTAAGCAGCAATTTCGGCAAGTAATTCATGGTGTTATTGAGGGAACAATTGTTGCACGAGAAGAAATCTCGCCATTTAGAAAAGATGTATTAAAAAAGATGTCTGGGGGAGACAGAACCCGTAAGGATAAGCTGCTTGAAGCACAGAAAAAAGGAAAATCACGACTTTTTGTTAATGCAAAAGTAGATATTCCTCAGGAAGCACTCTATTCGTTTGTAGATCAAAAATAACTGCTGTCGTTTAGAAAACGAAGAAGAGAATTGTACCAATAAGTATAAGCACTGCGCCAATTCCCCCAATGCCTAAGATTGTATCTCCTGGGCCAGGCGGTGTTGTAAATACCTTTTGAGGCAATGGTGTCGGTGTGTTAGGAGGAGCATTAGCAATAAGGGTTGGGGAAGGTGTCTCTGGGTTTTGCGTAACTGTTATTGTTTGTGTGCAGGAAGTTGTACCTGTCGTACTTAAGCCATTTTTATTATCTGTGAATATTACTTTTGCTGGATAGGTACCAGGATTCATATACGTATGGGCTTTTGCAACGCTTACTGTTCTTGTTCCAATATTACCCCCTGTTGTAATATCTTCTACTGGTCCATCGCCATAATCAAAAGTTACTTTATTAATTGTGCCTGTTGTATCTGGATCATTGCCGTTTGCAGTAAAGGTAATCGAGAAAGGTGCAGTTCCAGTGGTAACTCGATCAACATTAAGTCCTGTACACACAGGTAATTGATTAGGTAGGGATGTAGGAGAGGGAGTAAGAGTTGGACCACCTGGTGTTACTGTCGGTCCAGTTGGTACTGGGGTATTTGTTGGCGTTGTCGTTGGAGGTTGGGATGGTACTGGGGTATTTGTTGGCGTTGTTCCTGCTTCAGCGATGCGTACAAGCCCAGGTTGAGATGGTGAAAGAACATTAACTTCAGGATCAATTGTTGAAGTAGCATTTGATTTTGTTTGATCAAAAATAACATTTGTTCCAGGTGATGCAGCAAGTGTTTTAAAAGAAATGCTACCAATTTTTGTTTTTCGTGTAATTGCTTTAAGAGCATCAGTGCCAACAGTTCGTGTAACAGAAGCACTGCCAGCTGTATATGCTGGTTCAACGAGTGATTGAGTAAACCCTTGTCCTGTTGCGTTTGCCGATTCAAGAGTAAATCCAAGTTTTGCTGTATCTTTATCTGGACTGGTATCTTGCGATGGATCTGCGGCAAGCTTTGTTTGATCATAGTTTATGCTAATAGTTGCAACAACGATTTTATTTTTTTCCTGATTTGTTCCTCCTGTTGGATCAAGGTATATATCGAGTGAAAATTTTTCACCAATATTCTTATCGACAGGTACAGTGGAACTAAGACATGTGCCATTAGCCGATGGAAGTGCAAAACAAAGAATAGTTGCTGCTTCGGCTTCTGATTGCGTGCTTGTTTGTGACTGGAGAAAAAAAACTGTTACTGGAATAACAGCAAGAAGGGCTGCAAGAAAACCAAAGAGAAGTAGCCTTTTCCCATTAAGAGAAGACATAGATACATCCATCGTATAAGAAGTAAAAGAGGCATGTCAAGAGTACAGAAGGAGCAAATCTACTATAGGGTATTGACAATAGAAGGTTGTTACGCTATAAATTAGCAGTCACTACTTGTTAGTGATATTTTTTTAGAACCTTTTTGATACTATGGCAACGAAAGTAAAAACAGATATCCAACCACTTTTTGATAATGTACTTATTCGACCACTCGATGCAGAAGCAAAAACTGCAAGCGGTATTATCTTGCCAGACTCAGCAAAAGAAAAACCACAAGTTGGTGTAATTATGGCTATTGGAAGTGGAAAAATTTCTCCTAAAGGTGAAAAACATCCAATGGTTGTTAAAGTTGGACAAAAGGTAATGTACAAAAAATGGGGAGGAAATGAAGTAAAAGTTAATGGTGAAGAATGGACATTGGTTGGCCAAGATGATATATTGGCTATCGTAAATTAATTATGGCAAAACAAATTAAATATAGCGCAGACGCACGACAGGCATTAATAGCAGGCGTTAACAAACTTGCAGATGCAGTTGTGACGACACTTGGACCAAAAGGACGAAATGTTGCTCTTGATAAAAAATGGGGAGCACCAAATGTTATTCACGATGGCGTTACTGTTGCAAAAGAAATAGAACTCCCAGATCCATTTGAAAACATGGGTGCACAGCTTGTAAAAGAGGCAGCCTCAAAAACGAATGATGTTGCTGGAGACGGAACAACTACAGCTACGCTTTTAGCACAATCAATTATTAATATTGGTTTTAAAAATGTAACAGCAGGTGCAAACCCAATGCTCCTAAAAAGTGGGATGGAAAAAGCCGCTAGTGCAGTGGTTTCTGAGATCAAGAAAATGGCAAAAGATGTCAAAGATACTGATGTTGCAAAAGTTGCAACAATCTCTGGCCAAAATGAACAAATTGGAAAGTTAATAGCGCAAGCCTTAGAAAAGGTTGGTAAAGATGGCGTTGTGACTGTTGAGGAAGGTCGAGGTCTTGAGATGTCGATCGATTACAAAGAAGGAATGGAGTTTGATAAAGGGTACGCATCTCCATATTTTGTTACCAATGCAGATAAAATGGAAGCAGAAACTGAGAATCCTTATATGCTTATTACCGATAAAAAGATTTCAAACCTACAAGAGTTACTTCCTTTCCTTGAGAGTCTTATAAAAGTATCAAAGAATTTAGTAATAATTGCAGATGATATAGAAGGTGAAGCATTAGCAACTTTGGTTGTGAATAAGATGCGTGGAACCTTTAATGCATTAGCAATTAAAGCGCCTGGATTTGGAGATCGCCGAAAAGAAATGCTTGAAGATATAGCAGTGCTCACTGGTGGTACAGTTATTTCAGAAGATACAGGTCGAAAGTTTGACAGCGTGACGATTGAGGATTGTGGCCGAGCAGACAAGGTCTGGGCAGATAAAGAAAATACACGAATTATTGGTGGAAAAGGAGATAAAAAAGCACTCAATGCGCGAATAGCTCAGCTTAGAAGAGCAATTGAGGAAACTACATCTGATTTTGATCGAGAAAAACTTCAAGAGCGATTAGCAAAACTTGCCGGTGGCGTTGCGGTTATTAGTGTTGGTGCTGCAACAGAAATAGAACTTAAGGAAAAGAAGGAGCGAGTAAATGATGCAGTTGCAGCAACAAAAGCTGCACTGGAAGAAGGTATTGTTCCAGGAGGTGGCGTAACGTTATTAAAAGCAAGAAAAGCAATAGAGACAGTCAAGAAAACATTGGTTTCTGATGACGAAAAAACTGGTGCTGATATTCTTTGGAAAGCACTTGCAGAACCAGTAAAGGGTATTGCGCGAAATGCAGGTTTTGACGAAGGATGGGTTGTTAGAACAATTGAAGAAGAAAAAGGAAATGGAAAAGTTGAAGATTTTGGTTTTAATGTTATGACTGGAGAATTTGGCTCAATGTTAAAGGCGGGTATTGTAGACCCAGCAAAAGTAACACGTAGTGCAGTGCAAAATGCAGTTTCAGTAGGCATGATGGTACTTACAACAGAGGCACTTATTACAGATTTACCAGAACCAAAAGCAGCTCCAGCAATGCCACCAGGAGGCATGGGTGGAATGGACTACTAAAAGAATTCAGAGTTCAGAATTTATAATTCAGAATTGGAAAATTGAGCCGCCAAAAGAGGCGGTTTTTTGATGGCAGACGGGTGTAAAAGTGATATAAAACAGGGTTTGACTCATTTGTCAAAAATGGAAGGGCTATGGTATAGTAGAGAAACTTTTATGAAGAGAATAGTATTATTTCTTCTTCCGCCAGTACTTGCTATTCTTGCTTTCTTCTTGCTTGTTGTATTTTTACATAAAGACTCTGCAAAGGGCGCATTGCAAGTAACTGCAAATCCAAAGAGTAAAGTGTACCTTGATGGAAAGCTTGTGGGTGAAACGCCGCTGTGTAAATGTGAGGGAGAAGATATGCTCAGAACCGGTACGTATACGCTTAGGTTAGTCCCAAATGAAGGTACGTTTACTCCCCATGAGGAAAAAATTACTATTGGCCCATCGGTGTTAACTGTTGTTGACCGGATTTTTGGCGAAGGGGCACTGGGGGAAGGGAAAATAATTACCCTTACAAAACTTCCTGGTAAAAAAAATAACGAACTGTATGTATTATCTTTTCCAGAAGCCGCTCGATTGTTTGTTGATAATAATGAAGTTGGAAAAACCCCACTTCGGCATGACACGCTTACAGCATCGGATCATGAAATTAGATTAGTAAGAGATGGATATAGAGAAAAAACAATCAGAATTCGAACTGTTGTGGGATATAAAGTAACTGTCGTTGCGACACTTGGAGTTTTGCCAAATTTAACACCACAAGCCACCTCCTCTGCCCAAACACAAACTGCTACGCAATCTGCATTGCCTGCAGTAACAAAGATAGTAATTTTAAATACTCCAACTGGATTCTTACGTGTTCGACAAACCGCATCTGTTGGAAGTTTGGAAGTTGGAAGGGTGACACCTGGGGAAACTTTTGATCTTGTTGAAGAAAAAAGCGGGTGGTTTTCAATAAGGCTTAGTGATGGAAAAGTAGGATGGGTAAGTGCTCAATACGCAAACAAGCAGTAAATTATCCTCCAAACAAGTAGATTGTCATAATGACTAAAAACACCCAGATAATAACTGTTGCTAATAAGGGTTTATCGGAAAGCAGTACTTTTTCAGGACTTTCCCCTTCGTGCTTTTCATAAATATCCTGCAAATAGCGCATAAGGCCATACACGACTGGAAAAATTGTTATCATAAGCCATTTTCTTTGCAGAAATCCTGGTAAAAAATTAGGCATAAGAAATCCAAGCGATGGTTTAAATCCAACTGGATTTTCCAAAAAGGTAAATAAAGCGTACGTGATAAATGTTGAGGTTGCAAAGACAGATGCATACACATCGAGTAGTCGCTCTGAGTAATGGGAAAGTGACGAGCGAATTAATTTTTTTTGGTTATCTGAATATTGAGAAATAAGGGTAAGTTCTGATCGGCGTTTTCCAATAGCTAAAAAAAGTGAAATCGAGATCGTTGTGAGCAATAACCAAACAGAAATATGTAGCCCTGTGGCAAATTCTCCTGCATATACACGCAAGATATACCCTCCTGCTAGTGCGAGGATATCAATGATTGCAATATGTTTGAGGATCATTGAGTAGAGTACTTGGAGAAAAAGATAAGAAAGAATTAAAATGAAAAACCCCTTTCCAATAAAGGAGCCAAGCCAGAGCGATACCGCAATTAAGAGTAGGGTTACAACAAGCGCATAGGGAATAGAAAGCGCTTTATTTGCTAGAGGACGAAATTTCTTAAATGGGTGGAGGCGGTCTTTTTCGATATCAAAAATATCGTTCATTATATAAATTGCCGATGAAAGACCGCAGAAAACAAAAAAACCAAGAAGTACATGTTGCAACAAATCAAAATTGAAGAGTTCACCATTAAAAGTAATTGCAGCAAAGATGGCAAGATTTTTAATCCATTGCCTGGGTCGTAGCAATTTTAGTGTGCTATATGCTTTTTTTCTCATTGTTTCCTCTAACAAGAAGATGGAGAGTTAAGATCGCTCCTCCTACAACAATAGCAATCATGACTATCGCAAACAGCTTACCACGACTTGGAAGCGTGAGTGAGATCAACCCAAATATAGCAGAAACAATCCAGTAAAACAAGGAAATTTGGGGTTGGTCAAATCCAAGGCGCAGCAGGAGGTGGTGAAAGTGTTTATTATCATGACGAAATGGAGAGTGTCCTGTTGCAATGCGGCGAACAATTGTAACAAAACCGTCTATCATGGGAATTGCCATAACCATAATTGCTGTTGCAAGCTTAACGCCTGATAGAATTGAAACAACAGCTAAAAGCATATACATACTTGTTGCTCCATATCCTGGAAAAATTCTAGCTGGGTAAAAGTTAAAAAGTAAAAAACCTAAAGCACTTCCTGCAATAATAAAAGAGAGGGTGGCTGCGGTATAGGTATTTTGATCAGAAAGAGGAAAACGAAGACTAAGAAGTCCAATAACAATTGCCGATATTGCCACAACTCCTGGCATTTGTCCATCAACCCCCGTACTCCAATTGATCATATTAGTAACCCAAACAATCCATACAATTGCTATGAGTTCTTCGAGATGAAGAAACGAAAATGGTAGTTTAATTGTATCTAGATGTAAGATGCCACCAAAAGGATTTGTGATAAAAGGAATATTAGCACCAGCCATAACAATAAGGATTGCACAAATTATATTAATACCAAATCGTATGTATGGAGAAATGTCGTATTTATCATCTAAAACACCCACCAATAAAGCAAGAAAGGCAGCAGCAAAAAGAGTCGCGACCATACCGGTAAAGGGAATAAAAAACAGGCTTGCCAAAAACATTCCCGCAAAAAGCGGAATGCCACCTCCCCGAGGAATTGGTTTTTTATGAATAATTGCGGGATGCTTGTGTTTTTTTGGATCATCAAGAATACCTAATTTTTTCATAAGCGGGAGACAAAAAGCAGTTACTGCCGCAGTAATAATAAAAGCTGTTAGTAATGGAAGAAAAATAACATTGTATTGCATGTATTAAAGAACAATAAGTATTGTACGAATGATAATAACAAAAGAAAAAACTGAAACAAGTAAACTAGTTACACAGAGAAATCGAGATACTAAAGGCATTTTTTGATACAAAAAAAGGGCTCCAATAGCATTGCTAGCCAAAACAACAACGGCTATTCCAAGAGGAATAAAGCTTTCTGTTTTTGTTGCAAGCCTAGCTTCTCCCCATGGCAATTGGTTAAAAAGGGGAAGAAAAATCGGGAGTTTTGATAAGAAAAGAACAAGAAAAAGTAAATGAAAAACACACAAGATTATTCCCCCAAGTATGCTTCCAAGAACAATCTTGTCTGTAATAAGCTCTTTATAGCGCGCGTTCATAAATGTGGGCATGATAGATCATTATTCGTTCTTTATAGTTAGCAAGATGAAACGGAACTGGTTCATCATGGGCTTTTATAATAAATGTTGGTTTTGCCTTTTCAATTGCGCTTCTTGTTTCCTCAAGTGTTGCCGGAGAGTTTGTTATATGATAAGCAACAATAAATCGACCAGGAGGAAGTTTGTTAAGCATGGCATAAACCTGTCCGTTATTTCCCCAGATAAAAAGAGAGTCATTTTCTTTCATGTGTCGTTTGAGGAACGATACAATTGCGTAGTCGACTGGTGTTTGTCTATCGAAAAACGCTTGGTAATCTGTAACACTTCTTTTGTTTGTAACAAATAAGAAGTAATTTTGATAGTATGGGAGAATTTTTTTATAGAGAGAAAAATTTGCTATAAGAATATAAAGAGTTATGAAAAGAATTCCAGCAAGTGTTCTTTTAGAGACTTGTGTTTTTTCTTTTATAAAAAGTAATCCTGTCATAAGACAAAAACTTGGTAACAAAACGAGAAGGTAATGTGTATATGGTCTTTGCGAAAAAAACGCATTAAAAAGAGAAAAGAGAAACCAAAGAAAAATAAATTGTTCACGGGAAGAAAACAGGTTGCGTTTTAGATATAAAAATGCTGCTGCAAAAAATAAGAAAAAAAGTTTTATCAAAAGAAACCCTTGGGGAATAAGTAACGTATTACCATACCCAACATAGCCAATATTTTGCCTCAAGGCCGCATCAATAAATGGTTGAAAGGCCCCTTTTGCATAGAAAAATAATCCAGTTGCTAAAATGGGAAGAGCAAACGCGACAAAGAAATAAAAAATATTTTTTGTTGTATTTGTAAAGAGCGCTTGTTTATTTTTTACTGTGTAAATAAGGAAAAGACTAAAGGCTGCAAGATCAAAAACGGCAACAATTTTAAAGAGGAATGCAATTGTTAAAAGAAGACCAGCGACAAAGAGCTGTAAACTAAAAGAAGTTTTTTTTGCCTCCAGGGTGTTGTTGTAAATAAAAAAACCCGCAAGAAGAATTGGAAAAAGCATAAAATTTTCAGCATTAGCAATATTGCCTTCTAACAGAGGAATAGCAAAAAGAAAAGCAAACAGTCCAGTTGAGAAAAATACTGCTTTGTCTAACTGAAACAGTTTTTTTGCGAGTGCCCAAAAGGAAAGCGTAGCAAAAATACCAAAAAATAAAGAAGCTAACCGAATTGCAAACTGGTCTGAAGAAAAAATACCATATAGTACATACAAAAGTGGTGGTTTGTTATCCCAAATATCTTTGTAAAGAACTCGGTCTTGGTTAATTGCTTGCCCAATAACGTGATAAATTCCCTCGTCACCATACCAGTATGGCTCAATAAGAGAAGGTATTCGTAAAAGAAAAAAGATGAAAACCGTTATAAGAAGAAACCAAAAGTCTTTCGACCTTTCAATCCGTTCGAGCAGTTTCATGTAGTCTATTTTCAAGTTATAGTTTGTCAGTTACTTTATACTCAAGTCGTTTCCCAAACATTAATTGTGTATGTGAGATAATTGCGGGGAGAGTAGATAGGAAAAATCCAACGACAGGAAGAAGAACAAATTCTAAAGGAAAAAGAAATTGTCTCGTCGCTGAAACGGATGTTGTTTTTGGTCGTTGTCTAAAATCTATAACAATCATAAGAAATGTCGCAAAGAGACAGAGTGTAAGAATAATACCTGCAAGACGAGGAAGATTGTAGCCTAGCGTTGTTCTTGAAAATACTGGATTTATAAAAGGCATGATATTTGCTGCAATAGTAATAATAAACCAATTCACTGGCCAAAGGAAGTGGTCAAGAAGTACATGAAATAACATAAGCGTTTTTCTGACAAACGGAACTCCTGGAACAGTAAGCCACCACTTAATAAACAATGGATCATCGGATACACCCCAAGACCATCGACGTTCCTGATCATACTTATTTTTAAGGCTTTTAAAATACGTTGCGGATAATGGCGCGTCCATAGAGGTTTTAAGAAATATTGGTTCTACCCAGGCAGCTCCTTTAAGGTGATAAAATGCTTTAAAGAATATACGATAGTCTTCTGGTATAACATCTGTATCCCAAAAACCAATATCTTTAAGCAAGCGAAAAGATAAAGAATAAGTAGAATTTGAAACAAGCCGATCTTTTTGTACAAGTAAGCCTGTTCGCCAGAGACTGCCAAAGAAAGATAAGACGCGTATTGGTGCTGGAACACGCCAGAAATTATTGTAGTTTACATTGGCTGATTGCCAAAATGTATTATGCCGTTTTTTACTAGACAAGAATTTATCGGTAAGGTAAGCAAAATATTGCGGATCAAACATAGAATCTGCATCAACAGAGGAAATTGTTGCATAATCAATATCGATAACATTAGTTTTTACCCATACATCATATGCTTTTTTTGAAGCAAAAGATTGGTTTGATGATTTTCCCTTCACTTCTCCTGGAAGGTCTGGATGGAACGTTGCCATCATGCCTCCAAATGTATGCCCAAGTTCTTGGATAAGAGTATTTGCTTTTTCAGACGCATCTATTTCTCTCTCTTCCATACCAAGCACAACAAAAATTTTTTTTGTTGGGAGGGTTTGTTCTGCGATAGAAGTAATGGATTGACGAAGTTTTTCAATTCGTTCTTTGTAATTTGGAATAATAACAACATGTGTGACATCTTTATAATTCTGTTGTTTTCTTGCCTCTTTTACCCAATTTTGTTTTTCAGCAAAACGAATTTTGTGTGAAGCAATAAAAGCAGTTACTGCAAGAGAAAACGATTTGTAAAACCAGTAAACGTCAAAAAAAAGAATAAAGTAGGCAAGTGTATATGGGATAAAAAGCGAACCCCAAATAGGAAAAGAAATAAGCATCCAAGAGAAAGCTCCTGGAAGAAGTTCAAGAGCACGGCGTGTTTTTATAGGATAACGGGTAAAAAGTGTTTGAAAAAAAGAAGTCATATCTTAATGGTCTAGTTTAAAAATTGCCTGTGCGTTTTTTGTTGTTTGATCCCTGATCTCCTCAAATGAAATTCCCTTGATTTGAGCGATGGCTTTACCCACAAGTATAGCATACTTTGGCTCGTTTCTGCTACCTCTATAGGGTATTGGTGCAAGGTACGGGCTGTCGGTTTCTATAACCATTCGATTCAAAGGGATATAGGTGGCAAGTTTGGAAAGTGTCGTATCCTCTCCAGGAGCAAGTCCGTCATAGGTAATATTGCCATCAAACCCGACATAAAAGCCCATACTAAGTACTTTTTTAGCAAATTCGATATTCCCTGAAAAACAGTGAAACATGCCAGGATTATCTTGCATAAGAGAGGATTTGTATGCCATAAGCACATCCAAAATTTCCTTACCAGCATGTCTATTGTGAATTTGTAAGGGTAGTTTTAGCTTGTGTGCAAGCTCAATTTGGCTAGAAAAGATTTCTCGTTGAAGCTTGGGGTCAGTAATACCATTTGACTGGTAGCGGTAGTTATCCATGCCGATTTCTCCAATAGCGACTACTTTTGACTGTTTAGCTATATGTTCTAGTTCTACTAGCCAGTTTGGTCCTAGTTCAATTTTATCGGCATGATGCGGATGCACGCCAACAATTGCATAGAGGTTATCATATTTTTGTGCTAAATCTACTGCTTTTTGGCTTGAATCAAGCCTAGTGCCAACATTAATAATTGTTTTTACACCAGCTTCTAAAGCGCTTGTAACAACATCGTCGTAGTCATTTGCAAATGCTTTAAAATTAAGATGACAATGGACATCGATCATTGTTCTATTATAGACAAAACCTGTGTTACAATGAAGATGTGAATATGCTTGTTATTGCTGAGGGAATTGGTTACGCTGCAGCGGGGATTGGTACTGTGATGTTTTTACCCCAGGTTATACAATGTTTTAAAACAAAAAAAACAAAAGATATCTCACTTCTTACCTATACGCTTCTTGCGTTAAGTACATTTCTTTGGACAATCTATGGTGTTGTGCTTATGCTTTTTCCAGTGGTTTTAGTTAACTCTGTTATTTGTATGCTAAGTATTTTTCTGCTTCTTCTCAAACGTAGGTACGGATAGTTTTCTTATTAAATCCTTACATCACTTTTATTACGATCTTACTCTATCCATTTAGTATGTTGTTATGTTTCAACAATATAGCAACAATATCGTTTTTTCTAACTTTACTTTTTTTATTTTAGGGATGATTGTCGTTTTCACCTTTTTACTTACAAAACCACTTACCAAGGGATTTTTTGAATCTACAGCTTCGTTTATATCTCCTGTCCCACAGGATCAGCTAATTCCCAACCGTTAATTACACTATTCGTGGAAAAAGTGGTTTTTGAGTAGTAATTTTTGGCCCTTTGAGTTGTTCTAGAATTTTTTCTGCTGTTTCTGGAAGAAATGGTGCAAGATTAAAGGTAACAACTTTTATATGTTGAATTAGGTCTTTAATTATTTTTTCTGCTTCATTACCAGATAGTGTCCATGGTTTTTCTTCATTTATTTTCTTATCAATTTTTGCTATCTCTCTCCAGAGAAGTTCCAATGCAAGGTCAAATCTAAATTCAAATAAAGCGTTTTTGACATCAGGATTCCAAAAAAGAGGTGTTGCCTCAACATGTATATCGTTTTTTTCTGCAAGTTTTGCAACTCTTGCTACTAGATTTCCCAGACCATTTGCTAAATCTGCGTTGTATACTTCCTTTAATCGGTTTTCTGAAAAGTCGCCATCAGCAGCTGAAGGAATTTCTTTTAAAAGATAATATCGGATCGTATCCGTTCCATATCGGTTAATAAGCTCTCCTGGGTCAACAACGTTTCCAAGAGTTTTTGACATCTTTTGTCCATTAACTGTTAGATACCCATGTACAAATAACTCTTTTGGTAAACTTAACCCAGCAGATTTAAGAATTGCCGGCCAATAAATTGCATGGAAACGAATAATGCCTTTTCCGATCACCATCAGATCCTGCGGCCACCATTTTTTGTAGTTTTTCTCATCTTCAAAAAAACCAATGCCTGTTTGGTAAATATTTAATGCATCAAACCAGACATACATAATTTGTGCAGGGTCATTTGGGACAGGTATACCCCATCCATGTGCACGCTCTTTACTTCGGGAAATAGAAAAGTCTTCAAGCCCACGTTTTACAAAGGAAAGTGCTTCGTTTTTACGAATTTCTGGAATAATGTTGAGTTTGTCGTTACTAATTAAATCTTCTAAAAATGCTTGATATTTGGAGAGACGGAAAAAGTAGTTTTCTTCTGATACTTCATCCAGTTTGCGGCCAGGATGTTCAAAGCACTCGCCATTTTGATCAAGCTCATCTTTGGTATAAAACGTTTCGCATCCAACGCAGTAGAGACCAGTGTAAGATTTTTTATAAATATCGCCATTTTTTTCACATAGCTTCCACAATTTTTGCGATGAAGGGAAATGGTTTTTTTCATCAGATCCCCGCTGCCATACATCAAAGGAAACGTTTAATTTTTTTGCTACATCTAAAAATTCCTGGTTATGTAAATTGGTGAATTCTTTTGGTGTTTTTCCAGCATTTTGGGCAGCTTGAAAAATTTTGAGGGCATTTTCATCAGCGCCACAAAGATATAAAATATCATCACCGATTAAACTGCGATATCGACGAATAACATCTGCATAGACAAATTCTTGCGCATGGCCAATGTGTGGTTTGGCATTTACATAAGGAATAGCAGATGTTAAGTAGAATTTAGGCATGGAGGAATTGTAGCAAAGCTAGGTTTTAGAAACAAGGCTAGATGTTATTCTTGTTGGTTAAAGAAAAGCTCAAGCGTTACAAAGAGTGCAATAAGCAATACAGGAAAGAATACATTTTTTAACCCAAACAGACGAAGCAGGAAGTATAGGACAATAAATGCGCCAATTAAACCGCCCCGGCGAATGCTATTGAGAAGAAATCCAAAAAGAGAAGCGCAGGAGAGAAAAAGAAGGAGAAAAAAAAGAGGGGTCGTGGGCAATGTATAATTTGTAATATGGGACGAAGGAGGAAAAGAAAACACGATATATCCAAGAGTAGTAAATAATAAAAGAGCAATAAGGAAAAGCCAAAATGGACGTTTATGCCGACGCATGGGTTAAGCATACAGGTTTAATCATCCTCTTGACAACGGCTAGCACTCGTGTTATATTACTGCTAACTTAAGTGTAAAGCGCAAAACGTAAAGTGTAAAATAAAATCTTCTTTTGCGTTTTTAGTTTTTCATTTACTACTATGCATGATTTAACACAGAGACAAATTCAAATCCTCAAAAGTATTATTGAAGAATACATTGAAACCGCAGAAGGTGTTGGTTCAGAAACCCTTGAAAAGAAACACAGTATTAGCGCATCTCCAGCAACTATTCGAAACGAAATGGTGCGACTTACAGAACTTGGCTATCTTAAAAAACCACACACATCAGCTGGACGTGTCCCAACTCCAGTAGGTATGAAATTTTATGTAAAACAACTCATGAAAGAAAAGGATCTCTCCGTTGCAGAAGAGGTTGCTGTAAAAGAGAAGCTATGGGATTATAGAGAACGTGAAGAGAAGTTTTTCCGAGAGCTCACAAAATCACTTGCAGAAAGAACAAAATCCATAGCTGTTGCTACAACTGAAGAAGGCGACTTTTATTGCGCAGGATATGCAAATATTTTGGATATCCCTGAATTTTACGATATTGACGTAACCAAAAGCTTGCTTTTGGCAATTGATGAGTGTGAGTATTTTCACGATTTATTTTCTAAATTTGATGAAGAGGAAGTACATATATTGGTGGGTGAAGAGCTTGGTCCAAAACTCCGCGGGCCATATGGTTTTGTGTTTAAACATTATGAAACACAAAAACACTTAGCGGGAGAAATTGGTATTATTGGTCCAGCAAGACTTAATTATACACGAATTGTTCCAACTGTTCGATACTTCGGAGATTTGGTTGAAGAAATTGCATTGGGATGGTAAAAGACTAGAAGCTGGAAGATAGAAAGTAGAAGCTAGAATGACAATGACGAAGAATGATAAAAAACAAACAGAAGAACAAAATGTAGAAGTCGCCTCCGTTGAAAACTCTGGCGAACTGAAGGAAAAAAAAGAATCAAAAGAAACTGAAAGTTTAAAACAGAAGGTTTTGGACCTTGAAAATCAAGTAAAACGAGTGTTAGCAGATTACCAAAATCTGCAAAAGCGAACTGTTGAGCAGCGCGGTGAGTGGATCATGACAGCAAATAAAGATCTTCTCTTGCGACTCTTGCCAGTTTTAGATACACTAATACTTGCAAGCAAACACTCACAAGATAAAAGTTTGCAGGTAAGTATTCAACAATTTTTGGTAGTTTTACAAAGCGAAGGGGTTAAAAAAATTGAGACAATAGGGAAAATGTTTGACCCAAACACAATGGAAGGTATAGGTACGCAAGAAGGAGAAGAAGGAAAAGTAATAGAAGAAACAAGAGTTGGATATATGATAGCAGATAAGGTTTTACGTCCAGCGCAAGTGATAGTAGGAAAAGGAGCATAAAATTATGGGGAAAATAATTGGTATTGATTTAGGAACAACAAATTCATGCGTTGCTGTGATGGAGGGTGGATCGCCAAAAGTGATTCACTCCGCAGAAGGACGTAATGTTATTCCATCGGTTGTCGACCCGATTAGTCATGTTGTTGGGGACGTGGCAAAACGCCAGCTTGTCTTAAAGCCAAAGCGGACAATTTTTTCTGTCAAACGTCTCATGGGTCGGAAATTCAACGACGAGTCGGTGCAGCGCGACATAAAATGGTTGCCATATACGGTAAAAGCAGGCCGTGACGGCATGGCAGTTGTCGAGGTCGAGGGAAAAACACTTACTCCTCAGGAAGTATCTGCAATGATTTTGCAAAAAATTAAAGCAGATGCCGAGAGTTACCTTGGCGGCAAAGTAACACAAGCGGTTATTACCGTTCCTGCATACTTTGACGATTCACAAAGACAAGCAACCAAACAAGCAGGCGAAATTGCAGGGCTTGAGGTGTTGCGTATTATTAACGAACCAACCGCAGCAGCACTTGCATACGGACTTGACAAGAAAAATGCCCACACAATTGCTGTCTATGATTTGGGTGGTGGAACATTTGATATTTCTATTCTTGAGCTTGGTGAAGGTGTCTACGAGGTAAAGTCAACCAACGGTGATACGCACTTGGGAGGCGATGATTTTGACCAGAAAATCGTCACCTATCTTGCTGAAGAATTTAAAAAAGAAAATGGTGTTGATCTGCAAAAAGATCCGCAAGCACTACAGCGGCTTCGAGAATCTGCAGAAAAAGCAAAGATCGAACTCTCAAGTAGCACAGAAGCACAAATTAACCAGCCATTCATTACTCAAGGAAAAGAAGGACCACTCCACTTAACTATGACCTTAACTCGTGCAAAACTTGAGCAATTGGTTGATGAGCTTATTCAAAAGACAATAAAACCAGTTGAGCTAGCGCTTAAAGATGCAGGTATTAAAGCAGGAGATGTTGATGAAATCGTTTTAGTTGGCGGTATGACTCGAATGCCAAAGGTTGTTGAAGCAGTAACTAAGTTTTTTGGCAAAGAACCAAATAAATCAGTCAATCCAGACGAAGTTGTTGCAGTAGGAGCAGCAATTCAGGGAGGCGTTTTAGGCGGCGAGGTAAAAGATGTGTTGCTTTTGGACGTTACTCCCCTAACACTAGGTCTTGAAACATTGGGCGGTGTATCAACGCCACTTATTTCTCGCAACACTACAATTCCTTCTTCAAAATCGCAGGTTTTTTCAACAGCAGCAGATAATCAGACACAAGTTGAGATCAATGTGCTTCAGGGCGAGCGGCCAATGGCATCTGACAACAAATCATTGGGTAGGTTTATTTTGGACGGCATTCCTCCAGCCCCCCGTGGTGTTCCACAAGTTGAGGTGACGTTTGATATTGACGCGAGTGGTATTTTAAGTGTGAAAGCAAAAGATAAAGCATCGGGTAAAGAACAGAGTATAAAAATTACAGGTTCCACAGGACTTTCTAAAGAAGAAGTAGAGAAAATGACCAAAGAAGCAGAAATGCACGCCAAAGAGGACGAAGAGAAAAAAGGAAAAGTAGAAGCACGAAATCAAGCAGACTCACTTATTTTTACCGCCGAGAAGAGTTTGAAAGACGCTGGAGAGAAAGTAGATTCTGCTTTGCAGAAAGAGGTTGAAGAAAAGATTGCAGAACTGAAGAAAATACTTGATACTGGTACAAAGGAAGAGCTCGAGAAAAAAACAAGCGAACTTTCTGATAGCTTGCAAAAAGTTGGACAGGCAATGTCTCAACAGCAACCACAAGGTGGAGAAGCCGCCTCCGCTGAAGGCTCCGGCGAGCCAAAGGAAGAAAAAGAGGAAAAGAAAAAAGAAAAAAAGGATAAAGATGAACCGGTTGAGGGGGAAGTGGTAAACTAAATTCAAAGTTCAAAATGCAAAATTCAAAATTTGGCGCGGAGGAAGCGCTTTTTTAGCATAATAGATATATGGCAAAAGATTATTACGAAGTATTGGGAGTTACAAAATCTGCAAGTAGCGATGATATAAAGCGAGCGTATAGAAAGCTTGCCCTGCAGTATCATCCTGACCGAAATAAAGGCAAAGAAGCAGAAGGGAAATTTAAAGAAGTGACAAAAGCTTACGAAGTGTTATCTGATCCACAAAAAAAACAAACCTACGATCAGTTTGGTCACGCAGCATTCGAACAGGGGGGTGCAGGTCAGGGTCCCTTCGGAGGAGCAGGAGGGCCATCCGGGGGATTTGGTGGGCAGGGTGGTCAGTACGGGCCATTTAGCTATACATATACAACAAATGGTGGTGGTGCTGATTTTGGTGGATTTACAGATCCATTTGAGATTTTCGAGCAATTTTTTGGCGGAGCAGCACGTCAGCGAAGAGCGGTATATTCTGTAACAATCGATTTTATGGAAGCAGTAAAAGGAGTAGAAAAAAAAGTAACAATTTCTGGGAAGCAACAAACCATTAAAATTCCTCCAGGTGTTGATGAAGGCTCACGAATTCGGTTTGCTGACTACGATATTGTTGTTGATGTGAAACCGGATAGTAGATTTAAAAGAGAGGGATATGACATCGTGACAGAAAAAGATATCTCATTTGCTCAGGCATCTCTTGGTACAGAAATACCAATTGAAACTGTCTGGGGAGAAGTAAAATTTCGTGTTCCATCTGGCACGCAGCCAGGTTCGCTTGTTAGGTTACGAGAAAAAGGAGTACCCCATGTTCGCGGAAGCGGACGGGGCGACCATTATGTCAGAATTAATGTTGCTATTCCAAAAAACTTAACCTCTCGGCAAAAAGAACTTTTGCAAGAATTTGAAGAAGCAGGAAAGAAAAAGAGTTGGTTTTAATTTCAAATACTTATCCGCACATTGTAAAGATATGTTTATTTATTTCACTCTAAATGAAAGCAATTATAGTAAAGTTTTCATTGACAGTGAAAACTATTTGTAGTATAATAGGTAGCATATGGGAGATCAACTCCAGGTCGAACTGACAAAAGAGCTTCTCGCACCCGTCCTAAAAGAGCAACATGAAGCATTTATAGCACGCGATAGAGGGGTAAAGAGAGAAGTTTTGGATCAACTCGGTGATATTGTTGTAACTCCCCAAATTACCGTCATCACTGGTTTGAGACGTGTTGGTAAATCGACATTGCTCGCTCAGATAGCAAATAAATATCTAAAAAAGGAATTTTACTTTGTCAATTTTGAAGACGAAAGACTGCTTAATTTCCAGATCAAAGATTTTGATTTGCTCCACGAGACACTTATAAGCTTGTTTGGTGAGAAAAAAACGTTTTTATTTGACGAAATTCAAAATGTTCCACAGTGGGAGCGATTTGTTCGTAGACTGCATGATCAGGGGTATAAGTTCGTTGTGACAGGTTCAAATGCATCTCTTCTAAGTCAAGAACTAGGAACTCGGTTAACGGGTCGTTCCATCAGAGTGGAACTCTTTCCTTTCTCGTTTCGAGAATTTCTAGCATTTAAGCAGGTCGAAATTCCTAGTCTTTTAGTGTTGACTACAAAACAAAGAGGCAACTTACGCAAATTAGCCAATGACTATATTATTTCCGGAGGTATTCCGGATGCTCTCAAATATCCAGAACTCGCGATTCATAAAACTCTCTATGATGATGTCTTATATCGCGATATTGCTACTCGTTACAAACTTGATAATGTGAAGAGTTTGAAAGAATTAGCCTTCTACTTGGTAAGTAATACTTCTTTATTGGTATCGTTTAATAAACTTAAAGACCTCCTTAAATTGGGTAGTGTCAATACGGTCAAGAGCTATGTTGATTATCTAGAAAACAGCTGGTTGTTTTTTGTAGTTAATAAGTATGCGTATTCCGTCAAAGAACAGCAAATAGCCGCCAAGAAAATCTATGGTATTGATACAGGCTTAGCAACGTCTGTAGGATTTAGTTTTTCTGGCAACATTGGAAAGTTACTTGAAAACATGGTGTTTTTACACCTGCGAAGAAAGCAACAAAACGTGTATTACTACAAAACTAACCAAGATTACGAAATAGACTTTTTTTTGCCAAAAGAAAACGTGTTTATTCAAGTAACACAACATTTTACAGATGTGATAAAAGAGCGTGAAGTAAGAGCTCTTGTAGCAGCTGCTACCGAGCAAAAAAAACCAGGTACGCAGGTTATAATAACTGAAAGTGATAAACAACTTATTGAACAAGAGGATCGAAAGATTCAAGTAATCCCCCTCTATGAATGGTTATTAGATAACTGAAAAATCTCAATTCTCGTCAAAAAGAACTTTTGCAAGAATTCGAAACAACTGGAAAGAAAAAAAGCTGGTTTTAAAATTTGACTTCTTAACCTGCTAGGCGGGAAACCATTTTATTTCCAGTTATAATATAATAAGTGCGTGGAGATACAACCACTAACAATCGTAGGACTTAGTCTAACTGCTGCAGTTGTTTGCTTTTTCACAGCAATGACTGGTTCGGGCTCAGGACTTATTTTAGTGCCACTCTTAATCCTAGCTGGCTTAACTCCTGTACAGGCAATTGCAATTCACAAGTTTGAAGCACTCTGGACAGTTGTAAGCGGCATTCGTTACTGGAAAAACAAACAAGTTTTAACTCTCGATTTTTCCTGGTATCTATTTCTAGGGTCAGCCGGCACTTTTCTTGGTGCAAGAGAAATTCATTTCATTTCAAACCAAACTCTCCAAATCATTGTCGGCAGCGCCATTATCCTTGTCGCGCTGCTCATCATGTTTTTTCATAGAAAGCATGATTCAACAAAAGAGATAAAATTGTGGAAACGTATTGTGCTTATAATCACAATGTTCTTTTTCGGATTTTATGAAGGTATGTACGGATCGGGTAATGGATTTTTTATCGCAGCACTCTTTTTCTCACTCATTGGATCAAACGAAGTGAAAACCGTGGGCATGATTACCGTCTTAGCCGCTTTTTGGAATTTTTTTGCAGTGTTGACACATCTTACCTACGGTTCATTGCTTCTTCAATATGCTCTTCCAATAGGTGCCGCCTCTATGACAGGTGCTTGGTTCGGTGCTGGCTATGCGATGAAATCAGGAAAAAACTTTGTCAGAAAAATCATTATTACCCTTGCCCTTATCGGTGGAGCAGTCATGCTCTTCCAAGCACTGGGAAAATAAAATGTTTAGCTTTCCCACATGTCAAGTGGGAACTCATTTACTGTCAACCTAATCAATAAAAATGACCCCCAAATTTTACAAGCATAAACTCCTTTCTGGCGCAAAAAGAAATAACTAAGAAATAAAGTTTTAATCCTAGAGAAACCATGTTATAATGACATTGTGCAGAAATTGATTCCTGTTATCTACTTCTATCTTCTGAGTGTTATTGGGATGGGCCTTTTTATTATTGGTCTTTTTAATGCAATTCATTTTGTTGTTGGCATCTCAGTCTATGAGAAATACCCACTTCGCTATGGTGATGAAACACGCTGTTCGTATATGTATCAACCAATGCCTGTGGAAGGACAAAAAGGAGACACCCGTTCCGAAAAAGAAGTAAAGGATGAATGTTTACAGAGTCTTGATAGAGAAAGACAGAACACGAAAGTAGACGACCTAGAAAAATCATTTGCTTTTACCATTATTGGTCTTTTAGTTTTTGGTACTCATTTTTACTTTGCTCGCAAGCAAACTGCGAAGTCTTAAGTTTTGTAAGTGTATTTGTAATTCATGCTTAAACTTCTTATACTAAAAGTTGGATGGGCATGTTCTTCTTTCTGCAATTTCCTATTCTCTTTTTGAGATTTTGGTTTTTTGAAGCACCGATAGGTCTTCTTTCTTTTTTTAGATCTTTAAATAATGCCTTTTTTAAAGCATTCTCGCTTCTTTTACTCATAAAAACATACTTTCGACCGTGGAAAAATGAATATCGAGAAGGACTTGTTGGTTTTTCGATTGGTATGGGTATGTTTATTAAAACATTTGTTATTCTGGCAGATTTAATGATATTTTTTTGCCTTTTGATTTTTGAAGTATTTATTATTGCCTTATTTCTTCTTTGGCCATTTGTAACCATATGGTTTTTGCTATGAAAGAATACGCATTAGTTTATTTTGTCTATACAAATTTTTATGTACGATTGTTTCGTATACTCTTTTTTGTCATGCAGCTTTGGATAATAGGTAGTAATCTGACAAACGGTTTGTATGCGAAGAATTCGTCTTTTTCCCTTCTCTCAGTTTTTTTAATGCTTGAGGTGTTTTTTCGCTTTAAAATTTCGCGAATGCTTCCAAAACTTTCTGTAGCAAATAATACAGGAAATATAGAAGAATCAGTAACGATACAAGCACGTGCTTTACTGCATGGACACAGAACAACAAAGAGCATAGTTCTTGCTTTATTAAAAGAAAAAAAAGTGCAATTTGTGCTCGAAAAAGCAAATAGTAATAAAAAAGAAGTTACACTGCTTCCGATTGCAAAAGAGGAGCTATTACAACGCGCAAGTATTGTTGCAAAACAACAAAACGGACAATTTATTACGATGATTGATTTATTTACCGCATATATGTTGCTCACAGAAGAGCAAACAAAGCTGCTCTTTACGAAAGGGTTAAAACAAGAAGAATTTTTACATATTGCATATTGGGCACGAGTACGTTTTTCCCAAGAAGAAACAATAAAGCCTATTCGTGTACATTTTTGGGGAGAAGGTATCGGTGAGGATTGGGTTTCTGGATGGACGATCGAAACAAAAAAATATATGGTAGATATTACATCAGAAGTACTTAAAGAAAAGCCGCTTCTTGTTGGTCGGGAGACAGAATATAAAGCAGCTGTTGAAGGACTTTCCAAAAAAGAAAAAAACAGCATTATTTTAATTGGCGAACCGGGAAGTGGAAAAACAGCATTGTATCACGCACTTGCTTTTGAAAGTTTTGTTGGAAATCTAGGTGGAAATTTATATCACCAGCGATTTTTTGAGCTTATGGTGGGTGCGCTTTTAGCAGGAGCAACAGACCAAGGTGTATTAGAAAGTCGTTTGCAAGCAATTATGCAAGAGCTTTCTCATGCGGGTAATATTGTTGTTGTCATTCCAGGCATACAAGATATTATGGGTGCTTCGACTTTTAAGGTAAATCTTTCTGGCGCACTCCTTCCTTATATGAAAAATGGAACGATTCGTGTGATTGGCACAACAACATCTGGAGAGTATAAGCAATTTGTCGAACCGTCTCATGCATTTACCGATGTTTTTACATCAATTTTTCTGACAGAGCCGACAAAAGAAACTGCTGTGCAAATGCTGCTTGAAAAAGCAGTGGATATCGAGGAAAAAAACAACGTGTTTTTAACCTACAAAGCAATAGTTGTAGCAATTGAGCAGGCCATACGTTACATAAATGACCGTGTCCTTCCGGGAAGTGCGGTTACACTACTTATTGCTGCTGCAGTAAGCGCTACTTTGCAGAAAAAACAGGTTGTTACAGAAGATGATGTAACGCAAAAACTTGAGGAAAAAACACATATTGCTGTTGCTAAACCAAAAAAAGAAGAGAAAGAATTACTTTTGCACTTGGAAGAAAAATTGCACGATAGAGTTATTGGACAAGAAGAGGCTGTGCATGTAATTGCAGAGGCTATGCGAAGAATTAGAAGCGGACTTGCTTCTCCAAATAAACCAATATCATTTCTCTTTTTAGGGCCAACTGGCGTTGGGAAAACGGAAGTATCAAAAGCCTTGGCATCATTGTATTTTGGATCAGAAAAAACCATGATACGGCTTGATATGAGCGAATACAAAAGCGATGATGCAATAAAGCGGATGCTAGGTGCTTCTCCAGGGGAAGGAGATGAAAAAGGTGAGCTTACGGAAAAAATTCATGATCACCCCTTTTCTTTAGTGCTTCTTGATGAGTTTGAAAAAGCACAGCCTGCTATTCTTGATTTATTTCTTGCAGTATTGGAAGATGGTCGGCTAACCGATAACAAGGGAAAAACAGTATCGTTTAACAATGCAATGATTATTGCAACCTCGAATGCTGCATCCGAGTTTATTCGACAAGAAATTGGAAAAGAAACTGCCTTTGCAAAGGATTTTCATAAGAAACTACTCGAGTATCTGCAGGTACATAACATTTTTAAACCAGAGCTTTTGAATAGATTCGATGCGGTTGTGACATTTATGCCTCTAACACAAGAAGAAATAAAACAGGTCGTCAAACTGCTGTTGCAAAAGGTTGTGCAAAAACTTTTAGAGCAAGATATTACCCTGCGCTTCGATGAAAAAGTCATAGAAAAAGTTGCAAACGAAGGGTTTGATAAGCAATTTGGCGCCCGTCCAATTCGGCGGTTTATTCAAGATAATATCGAAGATGTGTTAGCTCAAAAGCTTCTTAGAGAGGAAATAAAACGAGGAGATGTGTTGACAATTTCCACAGGAGCAGCAAACGAAATTATTCTTACATAATAACTACAATTTTTTTATTGTTCTTTTACCCTCATGTCTTATAATTATTTTATATGAATGAAACAACATTTTTAGTGCAAGCAATATCTGGGATGGGTCTTTTTTTCTTCATCTACATGCGGCAGAGAGTGGGATAGGTTGTTGATCGTCTAGTTCGAATCTGCTATACTAACACACAATTATGCCAGCAGTGCAAAGAAGTGAATTTGCCTTAGCTTTAAACCAAGTTGCCACCGAGCGCGGAGTGGATGCATCTGTTGTGTTAGAGACAGTAAAAAATGCCATTTTGGCAGCATTTAGAAAAGATCACCCCGGTATTATTGTTGAAGAATATTCAGCAACACTTAATCAAAATACAGGAGAAGCACGCATTTTCCACAATGAGCAAGATGTAACGCCTCCAGGATTTGGTAGAATCGCCGCGCAAACTGCAAAACAAGTAATCTTGCAAAAAATTAGAGAGAAAGAAAAAGAAGCAATAGTGAGTGACTACAAAACACGAATGGGTACCATTATTAATGGTATGGTGCTTAAATTTCAAGGTCCTAATGTTATTGTCGATATTGGTAAAGCCGAAGCAGTCATGCCCCCCCTTGAGCAAATTGCAAATGAAAAGTATCATCTTAATCAACGCATGGCGGTTCATTTACTTGAAATCCGAGAAGGACTAAAAGGAGAGGAAATTATTGTCTCTCGAGCAAGTAATGGGTTACTTGAAGGTCTTTTCCGTCGAGAAGTGCCTGAAGTTGCCTCGGGAAGTGTTGTTATAAAAGCAATTGTTAGAGAACCAGGTAATAGGGCAAAAGTTGCAGTATATTCTAACCAATCTGGTATTGATCCTGTTGGGAGTTGTGTAGGACAAAAAGGTGTTCGTGTGCAAAATGTTATTGCAGAATTGGGAGGCATTGAAAAAATCGATATTATTCAGTGGACTGATTCTCCAAAAACCTTTGTTGGCCAAGCACTATCTCCTGCCAAAGAATTAAGCGTCGAGTTAGATGAGAAAGAAAAGATAGCAAACGTTACTGTGTCAGCAAAAGAACTCTCTCTTGCTATTGGGAAAGAGGGACAAAATGTACGGCTTGCGTCAAAACTTACAGGATATCGAATTGAAATCCGAGGAGAAGAAGGGAAAGAAGAAGCTGTTAAGGAGGAAAAAGAAGACGTTTCGGAAAAGGTTGAAGAAGCAAAGGCAGCATAGATAGTATATGAAAGTCTGCATTGCGCAATTACATACATTATGGGGAAGCAAAAAGAAAAAACTACCACTACATCTGACATTGTGCACATCCCTCCAGTTGTAACGGTACTTGGTCACGTTGATCACGGAAAAACAACACTTCTTGACGCAATACGAAAAAGCACCATTGCTCAAAAAGAAGCAGGTGGCATTACGCAAAAAATTGGCGCTTCGACAATTGAGATACTGCATGAAGGCGTAAGACGCGCAATAACATTTATTGATACCCCAGGACATCAAGCTTTTGCAGCAATGCGTTCCCGTGGTGCTCTTGCCGCAGATATAGGACTTCTTATTGTTTCGGCAACTGATGGAGTTATGCCTCAGACAAAAGAAAGTATTCATGTGCTGCAAGAAGCAGGTATACCAATAATTGTTGTTATTACAAAGATTGATTTGCCAGAGAAAAATCTTGAAAAAGTAAAACAGCAATTACTAAAAGAAAATGTACTTCTTGAAGGTTTGGGAGGAGATGTTGCGCTTATTGAAGTTTCAGCAAAGACAAACAAAAACATTACTGAGCTATTGGGTCTTATTCTTCTCGTATTTGAAATGCATCAGGATATGGTAAAAGATCGAGCACAAGATGCACCATTTCAAGGTATTGTTATTGAATCAAAACTCGATCAAAGAGTTGGTCCACGCGCAACCATAATTGTAAAAAATGGCACACTGAGACTTCGTGAGGAAATATATAGCGACCAAATAAAAGGAAAAGTTCGAACCCTCCTTGATACGCAAAACAAACAAATACAGCAAGTTTCTATTGGTCAAGCTGTAGAAATTTTAGGTTTTGAACAAACTCCCCCTGTTGGAAGTGTTGTGCTAAGAGGGGGTTTTGTCCCTTCTGCTCAACAAGAGCTGATCAATAATAAAGATGCTTCTTTACCTAGCTTCCACAGAGATGAGCATGCGCTCTCCATAGTGTTAATAGCTGATACGCTTGGTTCGCTTGAGGCAATCACACATGCACTCCCTAAAGAAATTGTTGTAACCATGAAAAAAACTGGTGATATTATGTCTTCCGATGTTTTTCTAGCTAAATCGACAAAGAGTATCATTATTGGTTTTAACGTTGGTGTTAAAGGAGACATTATGCAGGTTGCGAGAACAGAAAAAGTGCTCATAAAAAACTACGCAATTATTTATGAGTTGCTAGACGAATTACAGGACGTACTAGACGGGAAAGCATTGGCTAGAGAGGAAGAAATTTTTGGGGAAGCAAAAATATTAGCAAGTTTTCCTTTCGAAAAAACAAAAGTATTGGGTATTAAAGTTTTGGGTGGAAGAGTAGCCAAGGGGGATAAAGTACGACTTATGCATGAAGATAGTATAGGTGGAGAAAGTACTATCACATCTGTTCGGCAAGGAAAAAACACGGTTTCTAAAATAGAACAGGGATCAGAGGGTGGGGTAATTCTTGCACCTTTCCTTGACTTTACTATAGGTGATGTGTTAATATGCCACCGATAATAAATATTTCTATGGAAAACGGCATTATACAAAAGATACAGGATACCTTAGACAAAAACGAGACAATTGGTATTGTTGTTGGAAAAAACCCTAGCCTTGATGAGATGGCAGGTGCGTTGAGTTTGTACCTCTCTTTTAAAGCAGATGGCAAGCGAGTGGTTGTTGCTTGTCCAACAGAACCAATTGTAGAAAACTCCTCTCTTGTTGGTATTGATAAAGTAAAAACATTTTTTAGTTCTGATAAGGGTGATCTTATTGTTTCTTTTCCCTATGCAGAGGGAGATATAGAAAAGGTTTCTTATACATTGGAAGAGGGGTCTTTAAACATTATTATAAAAGGTGGAACACAAGGATTATCTTTTTCCGAGAAGGATGTTCGATATAAACGAGCAGGAGGCGTACCACAAGCACTTTTTGTCGTAGGAACACCAAGGCTTTCAGATCTTGGAGATCTTTTTGATCCAGAAAGCCTCAAGAATACGACTATTATTAATATAGATAATAAGCAAGATAATCAAGGATTTGGAGATGTTGTCTTTGTTTCTCCGGTATATTCTTCAGTATCTGAGCAAGCTGCACATATACTTATGTCTTTAGCATATCCTCTTGATGTTGACATTGCACAAAATCTTTTTTCTGGCATTCATTTTGCTACTGATAATTTCCAGCATCCAAAAACAAGCCCAACGGCATTTGAAATAGCAGGACAGCTTTTACGAAAAGGAGCAACAAGAAAACAGATGCGTTTAAAACAGAATCCGGAAGTGAGTGGGTTTCCACAATTTAGCGGACAAAAAATGCAAGGAAGAAATGATGTAATGCCTCATCGAGACACAAGAGGATTTCGGCCAAAAGCCCCATCTCCATTTCCTCGTGGACAAACAATGCAAAATCCTTCTTATAGCAATCCTCCATCTGGATTTACTCCAAAAAATCCACAACCATTACCAGTAATTGAGAGAAAAGACGATCCAAAACAGGAACAAGCAGATGATGCGCCTCCTGATTGGCTTACGCCAAAAGTATATAAAGGTTCAACAATAGTGTAGTAAAGAGAACAAAGATCTTCTCTTGAGAATGCATAAGCAAACTGCTATAATAAGAATCTATGCCGCTTTCAGTTTTACAAAAACAGGAAATAATTAAAGCGTTTCAGACAGGAAACGGGGATACAGGAAGTCCAGAAGTACAAGTTGCACTTCTCACCAAAAGAATTGATCGACTAACAGAGCATTTAAAGGCACATGGACATGACAATCACAGTAGGCGTGGACTTCTTTCTATGATTGCAAAAAGACGAAGACTGATTAATTTTTTAGAAAAGGTAGATAAAGGCCGTGCCTCAGGAATTAGTAAGAAGGTAGGATTAAAGAGTTAAATTTGATGGAAAAAACCTCAGTATCAATTGACATTGCCGGAAAAACACTTACCCTCCAAACAGGCGAACTTGCACCACAAGCGACCTCGGCAGTATTAGCGCGTCTTGGAGACACTGTAGTACTTGTGACCGTTGTTTGCGGTAATGACCGTTTGGACATTGATTGGTTTCCTCTCTCTGTTGAATATGTTGAAAGACTGTACGCAGGTGGGAAAATCAAGGGGAGTCGATGGGTAAAACGTGAAGGCCGACCATCTGACGAAGCAGTTCTCGCAGGTCGTCTTATTGACCGTTCAATAAGGCCTCTTTTTCCAAAAAGTTTCAAAAGAGAAGTGCAAGTTATCATTACCGTTTTATCAGTTGACGGAGAAGTTGAACCAGATATCATAGCGCTCAATGCAGTGTCCGCAGCACTTGCTATCTCGAAAATCCCATGGAGTGGTCCAATCGCAGCCGTTCGGATGGGGTATATGCAAGCGCTAGATGGAAACGAAGCTGCTGTTTTAATAAATCCAACCACAACCGAAGCAACGTCGGGTTTGTCCCAGCTTGATATTGTTGTTTCACAAAGTAAAGAAAAGACTGTCATGCTTGAAGCAGGCGCATTGCAAGTTGCAGAAGACGTTATTCAAGATGCAATCGAAAAAGCACACGTTGAAACACGAAAAATAATTGCAGGAATAGAAGAGCTTGTTAAAAAAGTCGGTCAGGAAAAGCTTCCTGTTCCGAAAGATTCCTCACTTACTGAAGCGGTAAACATCTTTGAAAAAACCTACAAAAGCGAAATTGCCAAGCTTATCGAAATAAGAGTTAAAAAAGAAGGCGGCGGTACTGAAACAGAAGAATTGATCGCAAAAGTCTATGACGATCTTAAAATGAAAGATCCTGGAAACGAAGTTGATAAGAAAGCACTTGGAAAAGGATTGGAGTCGGTTATGTTTAAGATGATTCGAGCAGACGTTGTTACTAAAAAGAAACGAGCTGATGGGAGAAAAGTAGACGAAATCCGTGAAATTTCGTCCCAAGTTGGTATTTTACCCAGAACCCACGGTTCAGCCTTATTCACACGAGGAATTACCCAAGCGTTAAGTATTGCAACACTCGGTTCGCCCAGACTAGAACAATTAATCGAGTCAGCAGACGGCGAAGAAAAGAAACGATACATCCATCATTATTCAGGACTTCCCTATTCTTTCGGTCAAGCAGGCCGAATGGGATTTGTGTCGCGTCGTGAAATCGGTCATGGAGCACTCGCAGAACGCGCACTTTCGGCAGTCATTCCATCACAAGCTGATTTTCCTTACACAATCCGGGTTGTTTCTGAAGTTTTATCTCAGAATGGTTCAAGCTCTATGGCGTCTGTCTGTGGTTCAACGCTTGCGCTTATGGATGCGGGTGTACCGATTACAGCGCCAGTTGCAGGTATTTCGATTGGCATGATGTCTGAAGGAGAGAAATATGTAATGCTCACAGATATTATTGGACTTGAAGATTTCTCAGGAGACATGGATTTCAAAGTTGCAGGGACACAAAAAGGTGTCACAGCAATCCAGCTTGATGTAAAAATAGATGGATTAACAGACGCACAAGTTGTTGAAATTCTCAGTCGAGCGCGAAGCGCTCGTATGGAGATTCTTTCGAAAATGCTTGTAGTACTTCCACAATCACGCAAAGAGGTTTCTGCATTTGCACCAAAAATAGAAGTTGTTAAGGTACCTGTTGAGAAAATAGGTGAAGTCATTGGTCCTGGAGGGCGGGTTATTCGAAGTATTATTGCAGAAACAGGTGCCGCTGTTGATGTTGAAGACGATGGATCGGTAACTATTTCTGGGACATCGGAAGAGGCAGTTGCAAAAGCAGTAGAGTGGGTAAAAGGACTTACTCGCGAGGTGCAACCAGGCGAAACATTTGAAGGGGAAGTAAAGAGGATTTTACCGTTTGGTGCATTTGTGGAAGTATTACCAGGAAAAGAGGGTATGGTGCATGTGTCCCAAATGGCACAAGGATTTGTAAAAGATCCAAACGAAGTTGTACATATTGGTCAGAAAGTAAAAGTAAAAGTAATGGAAATTGATCAACAGGGAAGAATAAATCTTTCGATGACAGAAAAAGTAGCTATGCCAGAGGGAGAGAGAACTGAAAGACCAGCGGAACGACGTTTTGCTCCGCGAAACGAAGGTACAAATCCAAATCCACACCCATTAACAATGCAGTTTAGAAGAGAGCGTTTTGCAAAACAAAATCGTCCTGGTTCGGGTACTCGTCCTCGTCAATCTCGTTTCCGCACAGGCCGCTAAAACCTTATACTACTAAGTATACGTTGTATTAAATGCAAAAGAGTTATAGTTGCTGGTTTTTCTCGTAATCTGTTACTATAGTAGTTGTATGGATTTTCCGTCAAACGGCAATGATGTTCAAAGTGGTGCTTCTGATAATGGGCAAGGTAGTATGCTCCAAAAACAAAATATGCCAAACGATCAAATTAGGCGTTTGGGAGAAAAAGTAGAGAAAACAGAATTACCCCCGGATTTACGTCAGCATCTTATTGAGCGAGTGCAGCGATTGGCCCTCTTGCGAGCGTCTTCTGGATATTTAAGTGGAACATACATTATTGAGTACGAAAGCACACAAGCATACATTAATTGGATTATTGATTTGCCATGGAATAAAAAAACCCAGGATGTATTAGATATTGCTCGAGCAAAAACAATTTTGGACCAAAACCATTATGGTATGGGGCAGATAAAAGAGAGGATACTTGAGTATTTAGGTGCACTCATATTAAATATGCGTCAAGGCAAAAAAGAGCATATCCTTCGTGCTCCCATTCTTTGTTTGGTTGGGCTTCCTGGAACTGGAAAAACAACACTTGCCGCGTCCATTGCAGAGGCACTAGGGCGAAAATTTGAAAGGGTTCCATTTGGTGGTATGGGAGATGCAAGAGCGATTCGAGGGCAATCTCGCGCATTTGCAGATGCTGAGCCGGGATACATTATAAAAAAACTGTCGCATGCACAATCGAAAAACTGCATAGTGCTTTTGGATGAACTTGATAGAGTGTCACAAGATGCAAGGTCTGATATTATGGGTGTTTTGGTTGAGCTTTTAGATCCGGAGCAAAATAACGCATTCATAGACCACTATATTGATTTTCCTTTTAATCTCTCTGAAGTGTTGTTTGTTGCAACAGGAAATAACACAACAAATATTTCAACTGCAGTATTAGATAGACTTGAAATTATTCAGATGCCTTCATATACTGACGCAGAAAAAACTGTCATTGGTCGCGATTATCTTTTTAAAAAAGTTCGCGCAGAGACAGGTTTAACTGAAGCACAACTCCTTATCGACGAAGACGTCTGGTCTGGTATAATTCGGCCACTCGGATTTGATTCAGGCATTCGTAGTCTTGAGCGAACGATAGAGGGTATATGTCGAAAAACAGCAAGACTTATTGTCGAAGGAAAGACGCAGTTAGTGCATGTGGGCGCAAGTAATATAAAAGAGTTTTTGCCAACATAGGAATCTAATTTTCAATTTGAAATTCGAAATTTTCAATCAAACCTTAATTTTAAATGTTTAAAAATTAAAACATTTGATATTGATTAAAAATTGAAAATTGTAAATTAAAAATTTATTTATGTCTGATCAACTCTCTTTTATTCCTTTAGGTGGTATTGGTGATGTAACAAAAAACATGTATGTCTACGAATACGGCAATGAGATTCTTATTGTTGATTGTGGACTAGGTTTTGCTGACGAGACAATGCTTGGAGTCGATTTGCTGCTTCCTGATATATCATACCTGCAGCAAACAAAAAAAAGAATCGTTGGCATGGTTTTTACTCATGGACATGAAGATCATGTAGGTGCTTTGCCTTTTATTTTGCCCCAATTACTATCAGGTAAACAACAATTTAAACTTTACGGTAGTCCATTTACAGCCGCTGTTGCAAATGAAAAACTTAAAGAGTTTGGCGTTACAGAAAGGGTTGAGACTGTACATTTTGATAATCCTCGCGTGAATATAGGAAGTTTTCAGGTTTCATTTATTCGAGTAACGCATTCAATTCCTGACACAGCACATCTTTTTATTAAGTCCCCTATAGGTAATTTTTATCATGGAAGTGATTTTAAATTTGATGATACACCAAGTGATGGAAAAATATCAGATTATAAAGCGATTGAAGATGCGGGTCGGGAAGGGGTACATTGTCTCTTATCAGATTGTTTGGGATCTGAAAGGCCAGGTCATATGCCAACAGAGACAACGCTTCTTCCAATGTTTGAGCAAGAAATCGCAAAGACAGAAGGGAAATGTATTGTTACAACATATTCCTCTAATGTTGCACGTCTTAACCAAGTTATCCATGTTTCAGAAAAACTTGGACGTCGAGTATGTTTTGCTGGGAGGTCGCTTACCAAAATTAAAGATATTGCACAAAGACTTGGCTATCTAAAAATGGGACCCCATACAGAAATACAGCTAGATGAGCTTGCAAAGTATCCACCAAATCAAGTGACAATGTTTGTTGCTGGATCACAAGGTCAAGAAGCATCTGCTCTGGTTCGAATTGCAAATGGAGCACATAGAGAGATTAGTCTTGCCGAGGAGGACACTGTTATTTTTTCTGCAGATCCAATTCCTGGAAACGAAACACTTATGTATGAGCTTATTGATACGCTTGCAAAAAGGGGCGCGCGCGTTTTGTATTCACCGTTGCGTAAAGACTTGCACGTTTCTGGCCATGGATATCAAGAGGAGCTTGCAAAGCTTATGTCATTAACAAAGCCAAAAAGCATGATTCCAATAGGCGGAAATTTTCGTCATATGGTTGGATATAGAAATATTGCTAAAAACCTTGGATATAAAAAATCAGATGTTTTACTCATAGAAGACGGTCAGGAAATTATTTTTTCGAAAGTTGGTATCCGTTTTGGCAGACGTCTTCCAGCAAAGCAAGTGTATGTCGATGAGATAAGTGGAGAGGAAGTAGAAAGTTTTGTATTACGGGATAGACAAAGGCTTTCTGAAGGGGGTATTGTTATTGTTTTGGGAGAAATTGATGCTGCAAATGGTCAGCTTGCAACCCCACCTGATCTTATTATCCGTGGATTTTTAGTTGATGAACAAAAACGACTTACGCAGCATGTATTCCAAGATATAAAAGAAGCGTTAAAAAATAGGACCGGTCGAATAACCAACTGGCTTTATGTACGAAAAATGGTTGGCGAAACAGTAGAGCGCCGCATTTTTAAAGATTTAAAGCGCCGTCCACTTGTTCTGCCTGTTATTATCGAAGTGTAGTATTTTTAGCTAAGAACATTCGACACAACCCACCAGAGCGCTAACAAAGTTACCGGTACTCCAAGCAGCCATCCAATAATGTATCCCATTTTTCCTCCTTTCTTTCTTTAGTATACAAAAGAAGCGTAAAAGAGGCATAAAAAGAAGGTAAGAGTTTGTAAAGAAGAGAAGAATGGGTTCTTACCTCATTCTTACCCACTTTTTCTTTGTTTTTTATCTGTGAATCTTATCTTATTACTATTAAGAAAGGAGGTGAATATATGACAACAGTTGTAAATAATCCAGCACCGGCAAATACGTCGGATAGCGGAATGGGTTTTTTACTAGGGGCAATTCTACTGGTAGTATTTGGAATTCTCTTTTTTGCTTATGTCTTGCCGTATCTTAACAGCACGTTTCGAGGTGCGCAATTTAACGTTCCTAGTACATTCGATATAAACGTGCAAACTCCAAATAAGTAAGAATGGCTTTTGGAAGAAAGGAGGCCTTGCCTCCCGAAGCCTGATCCTTAATAAGGCTTTGTCTAAAAATAATTTTGAGGAGCGAAACCCTCCTTCGCTTAAAACTTCGGAGGGCGAAGGGAGGTGAAAAGAAATATATGGAATTCGTACTCATGATTGTTTTTGGAGCAGCAGCTGGATGGTTAGCATCCCTTATAATGGGAACAAATGCCAGACAAGGAATGCTTATGGACATTGTTTTAGGTATCGTCGGAGCAGTTGTTGGAGGGTTTGTTTTGAGTTACTTTGGACAACCAGGCGTTACAGGGTTTAATCTCTATAGTCTTGTTGTTTCAACGCTCGGAGCAGTACTTCTCATTGCAATAGGGCGTATGTTTAGCAGGGGGGCATATTATTAATACATGCTGGTCCGAAGAGTAAAGTAAAAAGCGGTCGCCTTTTTGGACGGCCGCTTTTCTTTCCAAGCTCTTACTTGTTTTTTGTTTGTTTCTTTGACTCTTTTTTTATGATAGTAGATATGCATTTTGGTATTTGGTTATTCATTGGAGGTAGTATTGGTATTTTGTCTTGGCATGTATTTCCTCGGGGAGCAAAAGCAGGAAGGCTTGGCGATGTATTTTTAGGTTTACTTGGTGCAGTAGAGGGGGGATTTTTATTTTTTGATGCAACACATTTTTTTCTTCAAAGTGTCGCCTTCTCGATTTTTGGAGCAGTAGTACTGCTTTTTATGCAGCGTTTGCTTAGTCAATACGACGAATATGGTCGATTGATGTCTCCTCTAAAATAAATTATACAACAAGTTTTTTTACTGTACGTACTTCGGTTATATATGTTACATATTTTGTTTTAGCAAGTATCCAGAATATAAACGTTAACATTGAACCAAGCAAGATGCTCAAGAGAGAGATAAAAAATTTGATCGTGAAAAAGAAAAGGATAGAAAATAGAAATGGAATATATGATGCATATGGTTTTATAAGTGTATTCATTTGATTTTGAAGTGAAGTGGTAAGTATTACAAGCGTTTGTGGCTGATTATCTGGGATTTTTTGCTGGTCAAGAAGTGCCGGATCGATACCAAGTTGTTCAAGTAGTTGCGGATTCTTTTTAACTTCCTCAAGCTGTTCTTGAGAAATATCTTGATTAGGCGATAGCCCTGGCAGTAATTGATCTTTTGGAAAAAATTGTACTAAAGTTTCAATAAGGCCTGGGGGGAAAGAAAAACCCCTCTGTTGTATTATTTTTTGCTCAGAAAAATAGAGAGAAAGCGAACTAACAAGCAAGAGGACAGTTATACCTTGCTTAATAGAAGGAGCAAGAAGTATATCTGGACGAAACGTTATGTAGCCATCGAGCTTTTTTTGTAAAGATGCATACAGTAGTATAAAAAGTATGCACGTTACAGAAGAAAAAATAACCCGAAGAGATAATGGGGTTAAGAGGTATGAAGATAAGAAAATTGTTGGAAGAGTACTAAGGAATATTTTCCATCCATCGCAGAGGGTTGCAAAAATGACAAAAAAGAACATAGTGAAAAACGCCGAAAAAGTTAGGAAAAGAAATTGCGTAATTACTGTGTGATCTACAGAAAGGATAAGGGAGGGGTTTTGTAAAAAATTTTTTAAGGATAGACAGTATACAATAAAGAAAAGTATAAACGGTATACCAAAGAAAATTTTTTTAAAAAGGAACATATTTTGAGTATATACTGTTTTTAACTTGTTATTCTATTGTATAATACGTATATGGGGCGGAAAAGACATTTACAAAGAAGACGAAGATCAGTTAAATTCAAACTTAAAAAAGAGACAATCTACACTATTTTTGCATTGGGGCTATTTTTAGCAGGAGTACTCTCTTTCCTTTCTTTTGTAAACGGAGAAGGGGCATTTTTAACGATGCATACCTCTTTACAGTATTATTTTGGCTGGACAGCCTTTCTTTTTCCTTTCTGTCTTTTTTTCTTTGCCTTTTTACTCTTAAGACTTAAAATGTTTCTTTCTCGCCCAAATATTGCTATTGGATTTTCTATCTTTCTTGTTGCACTTGCCGCAATTACAAAAAGCGGCATTATTGGAGAAACACTTTTTCTTACTGTGGCAGAGACACTCACAGATATAGGTAGTTTTTTGGTTTTTTTGATCGGTCTTTTTGTAGGAGTTATTGTCTTTTTTGATACCTCTGTTGATGAGTTAGTACAAATTGGCTCCGCAATTGCTGATACAGCAAACAGGTTATTCCCTAAAGATTTCACTTCATTTTTTAAGAAAGATAATAAAGGGCTCATTGTTCGCGATAAGCCTATGGCAATAAAAGGTGGGGGGAAAGACTTAGGTCAAACTAGCCTTCGTGATGCCAATTCACCTCCTGTTGTTAAGAAAGAATCTGTGATACTTGCAGATACGCTTGTTGCTAATCAACTGCTTAAGAATGGTATTTGGGAATATCCTCCTCTGTCGCTTTTGTCAGAAAGCTCAGGACAAAAGGCCGATACAGGAGACGTAAAAAAGATAGCTACAGTTATTGAAAAAACACTGCAAAGCTTTGGTATTGGAGCCAGAGTTGTTGAGGTAAATGTAGGTCCAGCTGTTACACAATACGCGCTTGAGATTTCGCTTGGCACAAAGGTATCAAAAATTACTTCATTATCAAATGATCTTGCTTTAGCAACAGAAGCTCCAACAGGACAGATTCGTATTGAGGCGCCAATTCCAGGACGAAGTCTTGTTGGCATAGAAATTCCAAATAGATCGCTTGAGCTTGTAACCTTAAGAACAATGCTCTCATCAAACGTTATGCAAAAGAGCAAATCAAAACTTACTGTTGCATTAGGGCTTGATGTGTCTGGGAATCCAATTGTGGCAAATATTGCAAAAATGCCGCATGTTTTAATTGCTGGTACAACTGGTTCGGGAAAGTCAGTTATGATGAATTCATTTATTTCTTCTCTTCTGTTTCGAGCATCTCCTTCTGAAGTAAAACTTATTCTTGTTGATCCAAAGCGAGTTGAGTTAACCGGCTATAACGGTATACCACATCTTTTGACACCTGTTATTGTTGAAGTTGAAAAGATTCTTTCTTCTCTTCGCTGGGCAATGGGAGAAATGGATAGGCGGTATAAACTATTTGCAGAACGGGGAGTAAGAAATATTGATTCGTATAACGAGCTTTCTGGCTTTCAGGCACTTCCGTACATTGTGATTCTTATTGATGAACTTGCAGATTTAATGGCATATGCGCCAGTTGAGGTTGAAGATGCAGTCGCACGACTTGCCCAAATGGCAAGAGCAACTGGTATTCATCTTGTTGTTGCAACACAGCGCCCATCGGTTGATGTTATTACAGGGCTTATTAAAGCAAATATCCCAGCCCGTGTGGCATTTAATGTTTCTTCAATGATTGATTCTCGGGTTATTATTGATTCCCCAGGAGCAGAAAAGTTACTTGGTCGTGGAGATATGTTGTATATCCCGCCAGACCAGGCAAAGCCAGCACGTATTCAGGGTACCTTTATTTCGGACAAAGAGGTAAAAAAACTTGTCGAGTTTCTTAAAGCAAAATCACCAGCTGTTGAATATACGGAAGAGATAATTTCTCTAGCACTTCCTATAAAAAAGGGTACAGGAAGTAATACATCTTCTGGTTCTGATGGAAAAGATAATTTGTTTGAGGAAGCAATACGAGTTGTTTGTCAATATGACAGAGCTTCTGCTTCACTTTTACAACGGAGGTTATCGGTAGGGTATGCACGGGCAGCAAGGATTCTTGATCAGCTTGAGGAGGCTGGCGTGGTTGGGCACGGAGAGGGATCAAAGCCTCGAGATGTCCAAGTGCGAAACGCAGAAGAGTATATTGCAAGTTTGCATGAACCACAGCAGCAAGTATGATAAAAGTAGGTCAAAGGTTCAAAGAAACACGCCTCAGAAAAGGTTTAACTATTGATGATGTTGCAAAGGCAACAAAAATTAAAGCAGCATTCCTGCATGCAATAGAAAAAGGAGATTATGCAAAGCTTCCATCTAGTGCATATGCACAAGGATTTGTTAAAAACTACTGCATTTTCTTAGGGTTACCACAACAAGAATTATTGGCGATCTTTCGGCGTGAATTTGACGAAAGAAAAATCTATGAGGTTTTACCAGAAGGGTTTACAAAAAATGAGGAATTTTCAACAAAACGATTTTCATTCCGTACAATAGCACTTGGAGTGTTTTTCTTTTTATTCCTCTTTGGATATATTTTTTTCCAATATAAATATGCAATTTTTAATCCACCGCTTATTATTTCTTCTCCGAAAGAAAAAGAGGTAATTTCTGTATCAAATATTGATATTGTTGGAAAGAGCGATCCTAACGCGACAGTGTATGTTAATACACTTCCTGTATCTCTTGACAAGAACGGAAAATTTAAAAAAACTATCAATGTCTTCCCAGGCAAAGAGGCAATTACCGTAAGAGCAGTAAGCCGTTTTGGAAGAGAAACAGTAGTGCACCGACAAATAGAAGTAAAATCTTCTAACTAAACGAAAGTAGATGCTTGACAGAGAAGTGATATTGCGTTAACCTGAATCTTATATGATAGATACTGCCCAGGCGGTTTTGCTTTTTGTTCTTCTTGTCCTAACCATTCTTGTACTAGTATTGGGGATTCAAGTATTTTTTATTCTGCGAGAACTCCGCCAAACTGTGTCAAAAGCAAATAAGGTGTTGGATGATGCTGGGATGATTACAGAAAGTGTTTCTGGCCCGATTTCTAGCATTTCAAGCCTTGCAAGTGGAGTAAAAACTGGTGCGTTTCTTGCAGGACTTCTGAAAAGAAAGAAAGGAAAAGATAAAAGCGATGAATAATAATAACTCAGGTGGGGGATTTGCTCATGGTGTACTACTTGGTTTTATTTTAGGGGGCGGTCTTGTATTTCTACTAGGAACAAGCAAAGGGAAAAAATTGCTCAAGACAATTACGGAAGAAGGGTTAGAGGGTATTGCCGACCTTGAAGATTTAGTTGAAGACGAGACTGAAACAGCGGAATATAAAAAGCCTATCCGTTCTGCAAAAAGAGTAGAGGTTCCATTAGATATAGAAGAAAAAGAAGGAGGGGAAGAATCTGCAGTTGCACATGCCCCTATTGAAAAAGTTATATCCACAACTCGCCGCCTTTTTAAAGGAATTCCACGAAGAAATTAGAACTAGTCTGTAGAAAGCAGATTCTTTATAGTCCGTATTTACTAATATTCATATTATGTTCCTGAATCGTTTTGCCATAACGGTTAATTCCTTGTTTGTCGGTAATATAATACATGTAATCTGTTTTAGCTGGATTTGCTGCAGCTTTAAGTGCTGCTAGACCTGGATTTGCAATTGGAGTAGGTGGTAGTCCAGCGACTCTATATGTATTATAGGGAGACGTAAGATCTATATCGTCTCTTGTCAATCCTTTTTTCCACCACGTTTTTTCTTTTGGTTGATAACCAAGTGCATATTGGATAGTAGCATCAATATCAAGTTTCATCCCAATTTCAAATCTATTGGTAATAACTGATGCAACCAATGGTCGATCAACGTCGTGTTTTGCTTCGCGTTCAACAAGGGATGCAATAGTAACAATTTCATCTTTTGTCAATTTGGTATTTTGTCTTTGTATTTGAGCAAACTGCTTATCAAAGTTTCCTTTCATAATACCAACAATAAGATCAATATCAGCGTTTTTTGGAATAAGGTAGGTATCAGGAAAAAGATACCCCTCGTTTTTTATTAATGTTGTTCTCCAAGAAGGGTCATATGTTTGGAGTTTTTCTTTTAAAATATCGGTTATTTCTTCTGCTCGTTTTCCCTCAGGTACTGTTATCCATACATCAAGCGTGCCATGTGTTAGGTTTTCTGCAATTGCAAAAGCTGGCATAGATGGAGATAGTCGAAAATCTCCTGCTTGTATTTTGTTATCTAATCCCTCTTTTTTAACAATAAGAAAAAATACAACTGTGTCTCTGATTAAGTTTTCCTGTTTTAATTTATTGGCAATTTCGCGAATACCAGACCCTTTTTGTACAATAAAAATTTGTTGCGAGGCATCATTTTTGTTAACCGGTTGATTACCATTTTGCCACCAGAAAAAAATAAAAATAAAGAAAACAAAAATAATTCCAAAAAGAACAGAGACCTTTCTCATAGCGATTTTAAAATGTAAGAATTGGAAAATTTTTTAATGACTCTTTTGCTTCTTCCAGAGTATACACTTTTTCGCTATAAAGTGTATAGAGAACATCATTTTTTGTTATTGTATCGCCAACCTTTTTGTAAAAGAAAATACCAGCTTTTTTTTGTATGGGGGACCCTAAAATTTTAGCAATTACCGTTGCGTTTTTGTTGTGAATTTTTTTAATTGGAAGATTACCTGTTGCTTTATAAGCATAAGAGTATTTTCCCGGAAGAAGATCCTCACTTTTTATATGTGGGTTTCCTCCTTGTTCTCGTATGATCTCTTGCATTTTTTTAAGCGCTAAACCCTGCCGAAGAATATCTTTTGCCCAAGCTTCACACGTACCGTGTTTTTGTAAAACCTCTTGCTTTTGTGTATCTGGAGCATCAGTAAGACAAAGTTCAAGAAGTTGACTAGCTAGATACATACTTTTTTCCTCAAGGGAGAGAGACCTATTAGTTTTTTGTTCAAGTACCCTTAGGCTATCGCGTGCTTCTAAAACAGGTCCGATTCCTTCTCCGGCAGGCTCTTCAATTTTATTTATGAGTACTCGAAGTTTTATGTCAAAGCGTTTTGCAAGATGCTCAAACTTTGCTTTTAGCAAGTTGGCATCTTCCAGGCGATGCACTTTTGCTGTTGTTCCATAAGGTAAATCAATAACAACATGTGTTGATCCAAATGCAACTTTTTTTGCCATTATAGAAATTAAGATTTTATCGTAACTTTCAAAAAGTAGCGGTTCTTCAACTTTTATAAGAATGTCATCAGCAGGAGCGATATTAAAACTTCCTCCCCAGACAATACAGCCATTTGTTTTTTTAACGATGTCATAAATTTTTTCTCTCGAAAATTCTACTGGAGAGAATATTTCCATGGTATCTGCGGTACCACTTGGTGTTGTAATGGCGCGAGATGAACTCTTTGGGATGGTAAATCCGGCTGCTGCAATAATGGGTACGACAATAAGTGTTGTTCGTCCGCCCGGAAGACCACCTATGGAATGTTTATCGGCAACAATACCATCAAATGTGAGTTTCTCTCCTGTTTCAACCATTGCTTTTGTGAGGTAAAATAGTTCTTCTTCTGTAAAACCCTTAGCGTATCCAGATGCGGCAAAGTAGGTAGTAAGAATATTGCCAAGTTTATTTTTTGCAATCTGGTCCATTATGGCATAAATCTCTTTATAGGTAAGCGTTTTTCCAACCAATTTTTTTCTAATTGCTTCTACAGCAGTATCTTTTGTATCCATGCGTAAGATATTATATTTTTTCGAGTTCTCCCCTGATGATAAGACGTTTCCATGTAGTACCAGGAGGTGTGCATGTTACAAGTGTTAGGTGTGGTGTAAGGAATTCTTGAGAAAAAATAGACGTATCTGTCGGATTTACAACAAGAATTGTTTTTACACGATAGGTATATGATACGTTGTTTATTGTTGCAATTATTTCATCGCCAATTTCAAGTTTGTGTGCATTCGCAAAAATAGTCGTGTAATCGTTTGGGTTAAAAAGTTGTGGTAGTGTTGAATGTCCAAAGATAACTGTATTGCCATTATTTGGTGGCATTGCAGTTCCACCATAGTGGACTAAGTGCTTGCTTAAATCATAGCTTGAGGTAGAAACAATACCATCTTTAATCTTAAGCTTTGGTATAACAAGTGTATATGTCGTTTGTTTTGCTTCGTTTTCATTTATAATTTGGTATGTAGGAAACCACGTATGAGCATCTTTGTAATTGGCGCCTGCAATTTTTTGTGATGCTGATGTAACAAGAGTTTTAATACCTTCTTTTGTTAAAATTGTTGTTTTTGGAATTGGTGCTGTAACGTCAAGGGATGCAAAAACAGGAGTAAAGTATATATGCCAAGAAATAAGAGGAAAAGAAATATAGAAAACTATACTTGCTCCTATTACTACAAGGAGTCCAGAAAGTATGCGACCAATATTAAGTCGAATATCTTTTGTTTTTTTATAAGAATATGATTTCATTCTTGTTCTATTATAATTATTATATTGTTTGACAGTCGTGGAAGAAGATTGGGTAAGAATGGTAATCGTGGAGATAGACGTATTTCAACATGAGAAACTTGAGGAAGTTTCTGCAAAATTTTTTCTGCTTTTTCAAAAGAGGTGCCTTTTATTTCTTCGGTAAGTTTTTTCGTATCAACCTTTGGTAGCAAAAATGCTTTAGCATAAAGCGTACTTGTAATCTCGTTACCATTCTTTTCCTTATTGTTTTGTAATTCATATGTAATTGCATCCTGGACAAAGAGATCATTTTTTATTTCTTCTTGTACAAGATCTTTAGAAAAGGATTGAGCATCTTGGGTGTTATAAGAAAGTCCAGTATAGGTAACAGCGCCAGTAATTGTTAAAGTTTGTGCTTCTTCGTCTGCTTTTTTGTCTACACTTTTTTGAGTAAATTTCGTGTTGAGAATAAGAGGAAGAAGTTTGTTTGGTCCTTGTACTTGTTGATTCATGGAATCTTTTGCTTTTTCTTCAAGATTTTTTGTTAAGTCAGAAATTGCTTCGTTTATGTCGTTTTTTGAAATAACTGTAACTTCTTTTTTTGTTCCACCTGAAAAGGTGGAATCATTTTTTGCCTCAACTTCAGATGCATTAAATGAAGCAACGGTAAATTTCATCCCCGAAGGTAAGTTAAATTCTTTCCCAATATCTTTTGCAATAACAGATGCTTTAACTGTTTTTTGTCCATCACTTGCACCTGAGACAGATGCCACTTTTACCGTTTCATCAAGTATAAATGCAAGTTTATTTGTTGCTGTAAGTATTGCGCCTTTATTAAATGTTTGTTCATGTGTAAGATTGCTATAAATTGTAATACCTCCTTTTGCTTTGTCTCCTACCTCTTTTTTACCTGTCGCAGGCTTTGTTATTTTTCCTTCTTCTGTAACACTAACTGTTTCTGCAGCAATAGTATTTATTGAGAGGTCTGTTGCATTTTTGGTAGAGAAGGTAATATTTTGATTTTTTTCAATAACCTTTGGTTTTACTGTAACTAGTATGTTGGCTTTTAAAGATAGGACATAAAAAAGCAGAAGGATAATAAGAAAAACAACTAATCCAGATAGTATAAAAAACATTTTTTTTCTTTCCGAAAAAGGAAAAGGTAATCGTATAAGAAGATTTTTAAGAATTAAAATGCCTGTTTTTAAAAAAGATACAAGAATATATTTTAAGCTTGCAACAAATGGAAGAGAAAAAAGAAAAAGTTGTTTTTTTTCTGTTGAAGCATTGCTTGAAGTGTGAACCGCTGAAATATTTTCAAGAGAATCAGAGATGATGGGTTTGTCATCTGGTATTTCTATTTCTTCTATTTCTTCTTCAATTTTTTTTGTTTCTTTTTTATGTTTGATATCTTGTTCTTTTAGGAAGCCAAAGTCTTCTTCTTCTTCTTCTTCTTCTTCTTGTTGTTGTTGTTGTTGTTGTTGTTGTTGTTGTTCGGCTACATTTTTTGTTGTCTTTTTGGTTTGTTCTGAATCAATTGGTATCTCAAAACCCATTTGTGATGCCGCGCCAAAAATAACTGCTTTTGCATCAAAGTTTTTAGGGAGAATTGTTGTTTGTGGAACATGAAGAAAGGGAAGACTTTTACTCCAAGTGTGACCAATAAATACCTGTGATAGCGACTCTCGATCTTGATTATCCGAAAGAACAATAATTCTTGAAGGAAGCACCTCATAGTTTGTAAAATGATGGAGCAGTCTATCTGTTGTTTTTGCAACATTGTCTTCAATTTTTGCTCTTTTTGTTTCGATAACACGGCCGCCTCGAAGAAGGGAAATTGCCATATTGTTTTGTTCTATTTCAACTAATACGCCAGATACTGGTGCTCCTTCTTCTTGTTGCAAAAGATGGGCTATAGCTTCGTGAATAACTAAAAATCCTATTGGAAGGAGACCAAGCGCGTCGCTTGCTTTCTTAAGTCTTAGAAGATATTCTTTTTTAATCTTTTCATTTTCAACCCAATTTTCTTTTACGCCAAAAATTGTTTTTTGTACCTCTTGTTCTTTTGGGAGTGCACTTTCTGCTTGCGAAATTGTTTTATCTAAAACTTCTAACCATTCTTCAAATGTTGCAGTTTCTAGGGAGTTTACGTGTTCTTCGTGTTTTCCAATAACACGTGCAATGCCCATGCTTTCTTCAAAAATAACGGCAGTAACCTTCTCATCTCGTAAAAGGAGTGATAAGAAATATTCTTTTTTTTCTTTTTTCCCAAAAAAAGGCAGTTTCATAAACGTGAATAATGAATTAAGAATTATGAATAATGGTTTTCAACCAACGATAGCATAAATACGTCGTTGGCCATGGCCAATATTCTCCTGTTTCATAATTGTAACTTGTTTTAGCCTTCCAGTAAAATCAACGTGCGGTCCGCCACAAAATTCGACAGAATATGGTTTCTTATCTCCAATAAAATAGATTTTTACATTATCTTGATACTTTTCGTCAAAAAGCCCTATTGCACCAATTTTTTTGGCATCAGAAAGCGGCATCATTTCAAAATGTACAGGAAGGTTCTCTCCTATTTTTTTATTAACAATTTCTTCAACTTTTTTTACTTGTTGATCGGTGAGCTTTTGGTCATGATTAAAGTCAAAGCGGATTCTATCTGTTGTAATATTACTCCCTGTCTGGTGAACAGTATTTCCCAAAACATCTCGTAATGCTTGATGGAGAAGATGGGTTGCCGTATGTCCCATGATAGTTTTTTCCTGATGGTCAGCCAAACCTCCAGCAAACTTTTGCGCTGCACCCTTTCGTGAAAGCGATTGATGTTGCTGCATTTTTTGAGCAAAGGATTGCTCATCAAATCTAAACCCTAAGCTTTTAATTTGTGAAGGCGATAAGCCATGCGTTGAATAAAGAATAAACGCATCCTCTGAAGAAATTTCTGTGGTTCCTTTAAGCTCCCCACCTGTTTTGACTTGTTCTGAGGCGGTCGTTGGATATTTTTTAACGATATATGCTTTTGCCTTTTCTTGCGTTTTTCTATATGTTTGTTCTTCTTGAGTAATAGTGTAACGTATCTTTTCGTAATGAGTTTCAAGTATTAAGTCTGTATCTTTATATTGCGTAACAAGTGTTTCTAAAATAGCGTATATATTTTTTCCAGAAAGAATATCAAAATTGTCAAATGATCGTCGAATCAGGCGTCGCAAGATATATCCCTGTTCGGTATTTGACGGAGTTATGTTATTACCTATCATAAAGGAGGCTCCAATAAGATGATCAGCAATAATGCGCATTTCTCTTGCATGCTTTTTATATTCTTTTGCTGTTTCTCTTTTAAGAGTTTCTATAATTGGAGAAAATAAACTTGTTTGAAAAACATCGGGTTTATTTTCGGAAGCTGCAATAAACCGCTCTAAACCTCCACCAAAATCAACATTTTGTTTCGGGAGTTCTTTAAACGATCCGTCGGGTTTTTTTTGATACTGCATAAAAACAGAATTACCAATTTCCATAAATCTTCCGCAATCGCAATTAATATGACACTCTTTTCCAAATTTTGGATTATGGGGTGTTTCGAAATCAAAGAAAACTTCACTGTCTGGTCCACCTGGTTCGCCAGCTGGCATTTTTTCTGGAATGCCCGCTCTAGACCACCAGTTTTTCTCCGTTCCATAATAAAAGAGCCTGTCTTTTGGATTTATGCCGACATTCTCAAAGAGTCCCTTCCAGATACTTGCTGATTCTTCATCTCTTGGTATAATATCGTTTCCTTCAAACACACTCACATACAATTTTTCAGGTGGAAGACCTAGCTCTTTTGTTAAAAACTCAAAAAACCAAGGGAGTTGTTCTTTTTTAAAATAATCTCCAAGTGACCAATTACCAAGCATTCTAAAAAATGTGGTGTGTCTATTGTCTCCAATTTCCTCGATATCTTGGGCACGAAAACAATTTTGTACATTGACCAACCGTTTTCCTTGTGGGTGCTGCTCGCCCAAAAGATATGGTACAAGTGGTTGCATCCCAGAACTAGTAAAAAGGGTTGTTGGGTCATTTTCTGGTACAAGTAGGGCATTGGGGATTCTTTTATGTCCTCGTTTTTCAAAAAAAGAAATATATTTCTTAATTATTTCCGAAGAGGATAGCATTACATACTATTATAGCACGTGTGGCTAAAGAGCACGAAGATTATCCATGGGTTCTGTTAATGGGAATTGTACTTTGATCGTTTCCTCTTTTTTCATGACTTGTACTATGACGAAGGACTGCACTTTTTACAATGTTTTGTTTTCCACGAGAAAGCACTTGTTGATGACGTTTTGCATTTTTTTGCATATCGTTTTCCTTTCCTGCCCAGTGTAAAACATATGTATCAAAGTGGGAAAAGATATGCGTAAGAAAATGGAAAGAGGATTTCTTACATAATTATTTCCATCCACTAACTCGAAACTTAATTTCTCTTAGAATTTCTCTTAGTATGATAGTAAACAATTTAGGAAGGGGGTGACACATATGCCAAGGGGACAAAGTAAAAAAGGACGCAAAGGTGGACGAAGCAGAGGAAGAAGCAGTTCCTCCCAAGGAAATAGAGGTCGCGAAGGGGAGGTACATTTGGAAGCAGCATGGGCTACTAACATTCTTTCTTTTGGTAATGCTAGAGTAAGTGACGATGCTCTAGAAGAGGTTATCACAGTATTTTACTATAGGTTATTGACACGTAGAAGTAGGGTATGTTATACAAGTAAAGCTCTCATCAAGGAAAAAAATAAGAGGGTAGCTTACCCAGCTGCTTTTTTTTGTTGTATTAAGAGAGAAAAAATCCTGCCAAGATTCAGATGCCAACACACAACACACAAGATAATATAAGACAAAACTGGGGAAGATCGTATTCCAAACTTCCAAAACTTGATCTTCTTGTTATTCAAAAAGAATCCTATAAATGGTTTCAAGAAGTTGCCATTGGCGAAGTTTTAAAAGAGATTTCACCTATTGATGATTTTACAGAAAAAAATTGGAATTTACGTTTAGAAGAGTACCGTTTTGGAAAACCCTCCACAACTCCTCAAATAGCATTAGTAAAAGGAACCACGTTTGATGCACCCCTTTATGTAAAAGCAACATTAACAAATAAGAAAACAGGAAAGACACAAACACAAGAAGTATTTTTAGGCGATATTCCTCAGATGACAGAGAGAGGAACATTTATTGTCAACGGAATTGAGCGAGCAGTTGTCAATCAGCTTGTTAGATCTCCTGGAGCTTTTTTCACAGCAGTTTCAGATGCAGTCACAGGAAAGACGTTACATGTTGCAGAAATAAGACCAACACATGGTTCATGGCTTGAGTTTGTTACAACTAGACACGACACTATTACTGTCAAGATAGATAGAAGAAGAAAGTTTTTGGTAAGCACTTTCCTAAGAGCAATTGGACTTTCGACAAACGAACAAATACAAGAAAAATTTAAGGCAATAGAAGCATTTGATAAAAACGGATTTATAAAAAATACCCTCATGAAAGATGAGACAACAAATGAAACAGAAAGCTTAATTGAAATTTTCCGCAAAATGCATCCAGGTGAACCAATTGTTTTGGAAAAGGTAAGAGAAAATTTCCACGGTTTATTCTTTAATAGCAGAAGATATGATATTAGCAGAGTTGGACGATACAAATTAAATAAAAAGCTTAGTGAAGTTCCAGGATTTAATCCCTCAGATCATCATGTATTGAGTATTGATGATATTATTGGCACGATAAGTTACCTAATCCTTCTTACACAAGGTAAGGGAAACATTGACGATATCGACAGTCTTGCAAACAGGCGGGTTCGAAGAGTTGGAGAACTTGTTGCAACAACAGCATTTCGTGTTGGTATGCTCCGCCTGGAGCGGAGTATTAAAGAGCGCATGAGTCTTATTCAGCCAGATGTGCCCGTTGTTATCTCAAGTCTTATTAATGCACGACCAATAATGGCATCAATAAACGAATTTTTTCGAACCTCACAGCTTTCTACAATCCTTGATCAGACAAACCCACTTTCAGAAATAGACAATCTTAATAGGCTAACTGTTATGGGAACAGGTGGAATTTCAAGAGAACGCGCATCATTTTCTATCAGAGACATTAATAGTTCTCAGTACAGCAGAATTTGTCCAATCCGATCTCCTGAAGGTCCAAATATTGGACTTGTTACCTATGTTGCTTCCTACACGCGGGTTAATGAGTTTGGCTTTTTAGAGGCTCCATATCGAAAAGTTGTGCACGAAAAAAAAGGCAACAAGACTTTTGTAAAAGGAATTGATGAGATTGTGTATCTTGATGCAGACGATGAGAGGAAGCATTATGTTACTCATGCAATGGCACTTGATAAAAATGATTATATTACCGAAGAAAGAGTTCCAGCCCGATACAACGGTGAATTCTTAGAGTCCGAGAAAGAAAAGATTGAGTATGTAGATGTGACCCCTCGCCAGGTGGTTGGTAGTGCTGCTTCTCTTATTCCATTTGTCGCTCATGATGAAGCCAACAGAGCACTTATGGGTACACACATGCAGTGTCAGGCAGTACCACTTGTTAAACCACAGTCACCCCTTGTTGGAACCGGTATGGAAAAAACAGTTGCAGAAGTAATGGGACGAGTCGTAAGGGCACCATTTGATGGAAAAGTAACTGTTGTTGATGCAACAAAGCTTGCACTTGAAGGACTAAAAGGAGAAAAAGCAAGCTATCTTATTGATTCTTTTAAGCGAACAGCACAAGCAACTTCCTATACACAAAAAGCAAGTGTGACAGCCGGACAAAGAGTTAAAAAAGGCGATGTGTTAATTGATGGACCAGCCGCAGAGACAGGCGAGTTGGCATTGGGACAAAATTTGCTTATTGCGTATGCATCACTTGATGGTCTTGGTTATGAAGACGCTATTGTTATTTCAGATAGATTGGTTAAAGAAGATGTGTTGTCTTCTATTCATATTGAAAAATACGATGCATCAGTTGTTGAAACCAAGCTTGGTCCAGAAGAAACAACACAGGATATCCCAAATGTTTCAGAAGAAGATTTAGCAAATCTTGATGAGGATGGTATTGTCGTTGTGGGATCTGAAGTTTCTCCTGGCGACATTCTTGTAGGTAAAATTGCACCAAAGGGAGAAACAGAATTAACTGCTGAAGAGCGACTCCTTCGAGCAATCTTTGGAGAACAAGCACGCGAAGTGAGGGACACTTCGCTTCGTATGCCACATGGAGAGCGAGGAACAGTTATTAGCGTCCAAATTCTTGACAGAAAATATGGCGATGAGCTTGAGCCAGGAACAATCCGAAAAATTTTAGTTGAGGTAGCACAATTTAGGCATGTGGTCGTTGGAGATAAGCTTGCTGGGCGACATGGAAATAAAGGAGTTATTTCAAAGATTCTTCCATCAGGAGATATGCCATTCCTTGCAGATGGTACACCTGTTGATATTGTTATTTCCCCAATTTCAGTACTTGCTCGTATGAATCTTGGGCAGCTTTTGGAAGCACATTTGGGATGGGCTGCTAGCAAGTTAGGGATGAAGATTGCAGTACCAGTATTTGAAAACATAAGTGAAGAAAAGATTATTTCCCTTTTAGAAAAAGCCGGATTACCAACAAATGGAAAAGCGACATTGTACGATGGAAGAACAGGAAAGGCATATGAAAACCCAGTCGTTGTTGGTATTGAGTACATTATGAAACTTATTCACATGGTTGAGGACAAGACGCACGCTAGATCAACTGGTCCATACTCACTTGTCACCCAGCAACCACTTGGTGGTAAAGCACAAATGGGAGGACAAAGACTCGGAGAAATGGAAGTGTGGGCACTTGAAGCACATAGAGCACGTTATATCTTACAGGAAATGTTAACAATTAAATCTGATGATATTGTAGGTCGTGCCAAAGCATTTGAAGCAATTGTAAAAGGCGTTGATATTCCAACACCAAAAGTACCAGAATCATTTAAAGTTCTTATTAAAGAATTGCAAGCATTAGCCCTTAATGTTGTGCCAATTGGTGCCATGGTCCAACCACAATTACAACCGGTAATTGAGGGAGCAGAAAATTTGCCTAAAGAACTAGCAGAAGAAAAAATAGGAACAGAAGCAAAAGAGCTACAAAAAGCACTTGGTGGAGAAGCAGTAGCAGAAAAGACAGAGGGTATGCATGTTGGAGAAGAGATCGGAGAAAAAGCATAATGCAGGATAAAAACAAAAAACCAAAAGATCAAACAGTTATTGACTTTAAGTCACTAAAAATTCTTTTAGCAAATAAAGAAGATATTCTTTCATGGTCATATGGTGAGGTAACAAAACCTGAAACAATTAACTACCGAACACTTAGACCAGAAAAAGACGGTCTTTTTGATGAGCGAATCTTTGGTCCAACGAAAGATTGGGAATGTTATTGTGGAAAATATAAAAGAATTCGATACAAAGGCATAGTTTGTGATAAATGTGGTGTTGAGGTAACGCTTTCCAGGGTTAGACGAGAAAGAATGGGTCATATTACCCTAGCCTGTCCGGTTGGTCATGTATGGTTTTTTAAAGGCCCCTCTTCTCCATTGTCTCTCATTTTAGATATTCCCCAAAAGAGTCTTGAAAGTGTTATCTACTACGCATCCTACCTTGTCATTGGTATTGACGAGAAGAAAAAAGAAGAAGCATTAAAGAGGTTTTCTGAGACTATTGAAGATCGTCGAGAAAAGTTAAAAAAAGACATGCAAGGTGAAGTAAAGAAAATGGAGCAAGAAGTAGACGATAAGAAAAAGGAAGTTAAAGGAAGAAAAGCAAGTGTTGAACAAAGAGATCTTATTGCTTCGGAGCTTGAACTCCAAAAACGACAAAAGGTTGCCATGCTTGAAAAGCAATCAGAAGAGGAAAGCAACAAGCTTACAGAAATTGGAGATGCTCTTACAAAATTACTAAAAAGTTTACGGGTTGGTAGTGTCTTGTCTGAAGAGGAGTACTTTAAGCTTCTTGAATACGATATTCCAGTGTTCTTTACAATGCAAACAGGCGCAGAAGGACTCTATGCGCTTTTGGATAAACTTGATTTATCTGGTCTTATTGCACAACTTCGTGAAGAGGCAGAAAAAGCAACAGGCGCAAAGTATCTCAAAATTATTAAGCGTCTTCGTCTTATTGAGGCAATGAGAAAAGCAAATATTACTTCCTCATCCATGATTCTTACAGCATTGCCAGTTATTCCACCAGATCTGCGGCCTATGGTACAGCTTGTTGGTGGACGATTTGCCACATCAGATCTTAACGATTTATACAGAAGAATAATTAATAGAAATAGCCGTCTTAAGCACTTGATGCTTCTCGGAGCGCCAGAAATAATCCTTCGAAATGAAAAAAGAATGCTTCAGGAATCTGTTGATTCACTTATAGATGCATCACAGAGAAACCAAGTTGTTTCAGCACCTTTGCGATCTCTCTCAGACATGCTTCGAGGAAAACAGGGAAGATTTAGACAAAATCTTCTTGGAAAAAGAGTTGATTACTCTGGCCGATCAGTTATCGTTGTTGGTCCACAGCTTCGACTTTTCCAGTGTGGATTGCCAAAAGAAATGGCGCTTGAAATGTTTAAGCCATTTGTATTGCGAGAGGTTATTATTCGAAACTTGGCGCCAAACATTAAGTCTGCAAAGCGCTACATAGAAAAAAGGCCACCACAGGTGTTTGATATTTTGGAAGAAATTACCAAGAATCATCCAGTACTTCTTAATCGTGCTCCAACCTTGCATAAACTTGGTATTCAAGCATTCTATCCAGTATTAATTGAAGGTGCTGCAATTCAACTGCATCCTTGTGTTTGTGCAGGGTATAATGCAGATTTCGATGGAGATCAGATGGCAGTGCATATTCCTCTTTCAACAAAAGCTCAAGAAGAAGCAATAAAACTTATGTTGCCAAGCCACAATCTCTTAAAGCCTGCAGATGGAAGTCCAATAACGCTTCCGAATAAAGAGATGGCTGTTGGAATATTTTACCTTACGTCTTTAGATAGTGGTTTACGCAAAGATCCTCTACCAACATTTACTAACGTAAACGAAGCAATGCTTGCGTATTCTTTAGAAAAAGTAAGACTTCGAGAATTAGTGCATGTGCGAATAGACGATGTTTTGGTAGAAACAACTGTTGGAAGACTACTGTTTAATGAGCGGCTTCCTAAAAAGCTTGGTTTTGTGAACGACGCTGTAAAAGCATCTGGAATCAATAGAATTATTCGAAGGGCTTTATCTTTGTGCACCTCGGAAGAAACAGCAACATTAATTGATGCAATTAAAGACCTTGGATTTATTGCGGTTACTCTTTCTGGTATTTCTGTCTCAGTTTTTGATAATCAGATGGTGAAAGAAAAAGACAAACTTATTGAAGAAGCAGAAAAGAAAATTACAGAAATTGAACACGAATATCAAAAAGGTCTTATTACTGTTGAGGAAAAGAAACGTCTTTCAAACGACGTATGGCTTAAAATTACAGATAAGATTGCTGATCTTACTTGGAATAGTTTGCAACCAACAAATATGATCAAAACTATTATTGATTCTGAAGGAGCTCGAGCTGGAAAAGAACAATTAAAACAGTTATCAGCAATGAGAGGTCTTATTTTGGATCCGCTCGGTAAAATTGTTGAGTTGCCAATTAAATCAAATTTCCGAGAAGGTCTTTCTATCTTTGAGTACGTAGCATCTGCAAGAGGTTCAAGAAAAGGATTAACAGACTCAGCACTAAAAACAGCAAATGCAGGATACCTTACCCGAAGACTTGTTGATGTTGCTCACGACGTTATTGTACGAGAAGAGGATTGTAGTGCCACAGAGGGTATTCTTGTTTCTGTAGCCGATGAAAGGACAGCCTCTTTTGCAACAAGAATTATTGGAAGAGTATCTCTACAAAAAGTTGCTTCTAAGAAAACAAGAAAGACAATACTTGAAGCAAATCAGGAAATAACAGAAGAGAAAGCAAACATACTTGTAGAAAACGAAGTAACAGAAATTATCGTTCGATCAGTATTGCATTGTAAGCTTCAGTATGGGGTGTGTGCTAAATGTTTTGGATGGGATTTTGCTACAAGGCAAAAAGTAGAAACTGGAGTACCTGTTGGTGTTGTTGCTGCTCAGTCAATTGGAGAACCTGGTACACAGCTTACAATGCGTGTTCGCCATTTTGGAGGAGTCGTTATGTCTGACGTTACTCAGGGTTTACCAAGGGTTGAGGAAGTATTTGAAATGAGAACGCCAAAGAGTTTCTCTCCAATCTCAGAAATTACAGGAAAAGTAACTATGGAGACAAGAGACGATGGATATATTATTCGAGTACGTAACACTCGTATGAAGCCAGTTGAAGAGCGAGAGTATTTTGTGCCACTTGCTGCAACGCTTCTTGTTTCGGATGGAGATGAGATTGTTTCTGGAACACAATTTGCTCAAGGATATCTTGATCCAAAAGAAGTTCTGAAAGTAAAAGGCCTAACATATACACAGCGAAACATGCTCGATGAGGCACAAAAAGTGTATGAGTCACAGGGTATTACTATTAATGATAAGCATTTTGAAGTAATCCTGCGAAAGATGTCGGATAAGATTATTGTCGAGAGTGTTGGTGATACCAGTTTCGTTCCAGGGGATTTTGTAACAAAAACGCGATTTGAAGAAGTAAATGCAGAAACAATTGCACAGGGTGGTGAGCCAGGGACAGGTAGACAGGTTATTTTAGGAATAACAAAAGCAGCACTCTTTTCAGATTCTTGGTTATCGGCATCTTCCTTCCAAGAAACAACAAAGGTCTTAACTGAAGCAGCACTCGAAGGACGAGAAGATAAGCTTGTAGGGCTTAAAGAAAATGTTATCATCGGTCGGCTTATTCCCGTTGAAGGTAGTACCCAACCTTTGGTATAATTACATACTCTATGCCAACACTATCACAGCTTGCAAAAAGAGGAAGAAAAAGAAAAATAAAAAAGACAAGGTCTACTGCTTTACGACGTTTGTATAACGCAAAACATCGTCGTTATACAAATGATCTATCGCCTCAGAAAAGGGGTGTTGTGACGCTTGTTAAGACAATGACTCCAAAAAAGCCAAATTCAGCACTTCGTAAAGTTGCAAGGGTAAAGCTCTCAAATAGGATGGAAGTCACTGCCTACATTCAGGGGGTTGGTCATTCTCTTTCTGAACATGGTATTGTTTTAGTGCGTGGAGGAAGAGTAAAAGATCTTCCTGGTGTAAAATACCATATTGTTCGTGGAAAATTCGACTTATTGGGTGTTGAAGGAAGAAAGTCATCGCGAAGTAAGTATGGCACAAAAAAGGGTGCTTCTGGTGGGGGGCAAGGACAGAAAGCTGCGGCAAGTGTTCCTGCGGCAACACCAACACCAGCAGCAGGATAACGTTTAGTTAATAGCGTCTAGCGTATAGTTCAGAACTAAACGCTAAGATCTAGACGCTAAATGCTAGTATTATGAGACATAAAAAAGTAGGAAAAAGAATTGTCATTCCAGATTCCGTATATAACAGTAAGCTTATTACAAAGTTTGTCAACAATCTTATGATGAATGGAAAAAAGACTGTTGCAGAAAGAGCCTTTTATAAAGCATTTTCTCTTATCGAGGCAAAAGGTCAGAATCCTTTGGATGTTTTGGAAAGAGCAGTACAGACTGTTGGCCCAAAAGTAGAAGTTAAAGCAAGACGTGTTGGAGGAGCAAATTATCAAGTTCCAACAGAAGTGCGTGGAGATAGGAAACAGTCACTTGCAATCCGTTGGATAATCCAAGCAGCAAAAGCACGACCAAGTACCGAGTTTCATACTTTTGCAGAAAAACTTGCAGCAGAACTTTTAGATGTCCTTCAAAATCAAGGAGCAGCTATTAAGAAACGTGATACTGCTCATCGCATGGCAGACGCAAACAAAGCCTTCTCCCACTTTAGGTGGTAATTGAAATTAGATCTTATTAAAAACTACAAACCCTCGTTCTTTCCCGTCAGTTGCATCTCCATAGATTTTGTTAAATCTTCGATACTTGTTTTCCAAAATTTTCTTCCTGTCAAGGATAAATTTGTTTTCTTATTAAGAAAAGAAGAATGGTTATTCTATTATTATTCCAAGTATCTTGTCGCCGATTTCGAGTTTTTGTACGACATCCATACCTTTTGTTACAATGCCAAAGTTAGTGTACTTTCCATTAAGCCATGATGCTTCCTGCTTAGTAATAAAAAATTGCGCATCATTTTGAACTTTGCCATCGCCGCGACTTGCAGCACCTAAAGAGCCAATGGTAAATCGTTTATTATTAAACTCAACTGGGATATTTCCGCCTCCTGTCCCGTTGCCGAGTGGATCTCCACCCTGTACAACCCAATCTTCTACTCTATGGAACGCAAGATTGTTATAAAACCCCTCAGTTGTTTTTTTCACGAAGTTATACACAGTATTTGGGGCCTCTTTTGGATAAAAAGAAAGCTCAATAGTTCCTTTCGTTGTTTTAATGACTGCACTTCGTGTTGCAATGTCGCTAATAAAAAGCTCGGCACTTGAAGACGATAATACCGGTACTGGAGCTAGAGCTACTGTTGGAGTTACCATTGGCGTGGTGGGAGTTGGTGGGGGAACAGTTGGAGGAAGAGATGGAACAGGGATAATTGGTTGGTTTTGTGCCGAAGGATTTGCCAAGAGCAACAGGGCAAAAAGACCAATAGTTGTAATAATAACAAAGAGAAATACCTTTCCCATGTGCCGGTCATTGTACCATACTTCTTGCTTTTATGAATAGACTTATAACTTGACTTCTCAACCCGTTTATTATAGGATATACAACATGGTAAAGAAGTTAGAACAAGAACGGACTTCCGAACAACAATCGGCAGCATATTTTATTATAGATCTCTCTGATGCAGAGCCATTTAGCTTGACTGACGTATCTGCATTTGATGAGTTGGCAAAACAAGTTGGTATAGCTACTCGAGTACCGGAGGGAAAAGCAGTCCATAATTTGCACTATATTGTACAAACGCATCCAGAAAAAGGTGATCAAATGATTTTATATTGGAGTTTTGGAAGATTTGATTCATCTTACTACAGGTTTAAAAATGCTGGAGTTATTGCAGGAAATATTCAATCAGCTGGGCGTATGGAGGTTCTATCTTTAGGAAGCGGCGAAGTTATTGGAAGAAGAATTTTTAGCTACTCCCAATCTCTTGAGCAAATGGGAATGTTGTCTAGATGGCAATCATACGAATATAGAGATACAAAGATAAAGCAAGTTCTACCCGAAGATCATTTTGCATACTACCAATAACTTCTTCTAAAATAAGTATAGCATCTGCCTGACCTAGAATTAGAAAATAAAGTGTGCTATACTTAAGAGATAAATTCGGCAGCGAATTTTTTATTTTTTTATGGCAGACACAAAATCAAGATTAACAGAACTAGATAAGATTAGAAATATTGGCATTATTGCTCATATTGACGCTGGAAAAACCACGACAACTGAGCGTATTTTATACTACACAGGAAAAACCTACAAAATCGGTGATATCGATGAAGGTAATACGCAGATGGATTGGATGGAACAGGAGCGAGAACGTGGTATTACTATTGTATCTGCGGCAACAACAGCATTTTGGAAAGATTATAGGGTTAATATTATCGATACGCCTGGGCACGTTGATTTTACCGCAGAAGTTGAACGATCACTTCGTGTTTTGGATGGTGGTATTACGGTACTTGATGCAGAAGAAGGTGTGCAGTCACAATCGGAAACTGTTTGGCGGCAAGCAGATAAATATAAAGTGCCTCGTATTTGTTTTGTTAATAAAATGGACAAGCTTGGTGCAGATTTCTTAGCAACGGTCAAAAGCATCGAAGATAGACTTGGTGCAAATCCTGCAATCATGGTGCTTCCTATTGGACGAGAGCAAGAGTTTAAAGGTATATTCGATCTTTTAACCATGAAGTCTATTGTGTGGTCAGGCGAGGAGCTTGGTGCAACATTTGCTGTGACTGATGATATTCCAGAAGGAATGGAAGCAGAAATCAAAGCATACAAAAACAAATTAATTGAAAAAATTGCAGAAACAGACGATGTGCTTTTAGAAAAATATCTTGCTGGGCAAGAACCAACGACAGAAGAGCTCAAAATTGCACTTCGGAAAGCTGTAATTGCATATAAACTCGTACCAATTTTTGCAGGTTCGTCACTTCGTAATAAAGGCGTACAGCCTCTTTTAGATGCAGTTTTGGATTATCTACCATCCCCTGTTGATCTTGGAGAAGTGAAAGGAATACATCCAAAAACAAATGAAGAAGAAGTAAGAAAGCTTACTGTTGAAGAGTCGCTTGCTGGTCTTGCATTTAAAATTCAAAATGATCCCCATGTGGGGAAACTTACATACTTCCGTGTGTATTCAGGGCAAATAAATTCCGGATCATACATTTATAACAGCACAAAAAATACCAGAGAACGTGTTGGTCGACTCCTTTTAATGCACGCGAATCAAAGAGAAGAAATTAAGGAGGCATATGCCGGAGAAATTGTTGCAATAGTTGGACTGAAAGAAACAGGAACAGGTGATACATTATGTGATGAAGCAAAGCCAATAGTTTTGGAAAGGATTTCATTTCCAGATCCTGTTATTTCTTTAGCAATAGAACCAAAAACAAAGTCGGATCAAGAGAGGCTTGGGTACTCCTTAAAGCGTCTTATGGATGAAGATCCAACATTTCACGTAAAAACAAATCACGAAACTGGACAAACGATTATCTCGGGCGTTGGTGAATTGCAGCTTGAGATCATGGTTGACCGTATGAAACGGGAATTTAATGTTTTGGCAAATGTTGGCGCACCACAGGTTGCATATAAAGAAACAATTGCAAAACAAGCTGAGGCAGAGGGAAAATACATTCGACAATCCGGAGGTCGTGGTCAGTATGGACATTGTTTCTTGCGTGTTGAACCAAAACCACGAGGAGAAGGATATGAATTTGTGAATGCCATTAAAGGAGGAGCGATTCCTGCTGAGTTTATTGGTTCTGTACAAAAAGGTGTCAAAGAAACGTTGGAAAATGGTATTTTGTTGGGTTATCCAATGGTTGATATGACAGTTACGCTTTACGATGGAAGTTATCACGACGTTGATTCTTCAGATATTGCCTTTAAAATTGCCGCGTCTCAAGCCCTTCAGGCAGCAACAAGAAAGGCAGATCTGACACTGCTTGAGCCAATCATGAAGGTTGAAGTAACAACACCTTCGGAGTTTATGGGAGATGTTATTGGTGATCTTTCAGCAAAGCGAGCACAGATTTTAGGAACAGAAGAGCGACATAAAGCAACAATTGTTTTAGCAATGGTGCCACTTGCAGAGCTTTCAGGCTACGCAACAACGCTTCGATCTATGTCTCAAGGTAGAGCGTCTTATTATATGGAGCCTTCTCATTATGAAGAAGTACCACGAAATATCACAGAAGCAATGCTTGCAAAATCTACCTTCACCGGCCGCATCTCAGCACAACAGTAGCTAGCACCCTAGACTTTTTCTCCAAAAAATGGAATACTATGAAGGGTAATAAACGTGAGCAAAAATACCGTTATCGCTTTTGTTTTAGGAATAGTTATTCTTATTGGTGGGTTTTTGTTTTTGCAGAATCAAAGCGGAAAACAACAAAAGAGTGATCAGTCTGGAATGGTTGAAGAGAAACAGGAAGTGACAGGTTCAGATAAAGCAACGCAAAACCAAAGCGGGTATGTTGGCAATGTGATTGCGGGAGAGATATCGCCGTACCTTGATTTCAAAAAACAAGATTATGAAAAAGCAATACGAGACGGAAAAATTGTCTTCTTAAATTTTTATGCCAACTGGTGCCCGATTTGTCGAGCAGAAGCACCAGATATTAATGAAGGATTCAACTCATTAACAACAGACAAGATAGTTGGGTTTCGGGTAAACTACAACGATAGTGAAACAGATGAGGATGAGAAGATACTTGCTAAGCAGTTTGGTGTTACTTATCAACATACAAAAGTTATACTTAGAGATGGAAAGCAGGTTCTTAAAGTAATTGAACAGTGGGATAAAGACAAGCTTATTTCAGAACTAGAAAAAGCTGCAAAATAATGATTGTTCTTCTCTTTTTTGCTTTTCTTTCTGGACTTGCGACAATTCTTGCTCCGTGTATTTGGCCACTTTTGCCTATAATTCTTTCTTCATCAACAACTGGCGGGCATAAAAAACCACTTGGTATAACCCTTGGGATTATGCTTAGCTTTTCCATATTTACCCTTAGTATTTCGTATTTAGTAATGTTATTTCATTTTGACCCAAATATCTTACGAATTATTGCGGCAATAACCATTGCATTTTTAGGTCTGACCATGCTTATCCCGGCACTGCTTATTCGGTATGAACTGTTAATTACAAAGTTAAGTAGTTTTATTGCTGGTCGACCAATTGCTAGTCACCACGGATTTTTTGGTGGATTTATAACTGGGATTTCACTTGGTATTGTGTGGGCTCCTTGTGCAGGGCCAATTTTAGCAACAATTGCAACCTTGGGTGCCACGCAAGCAGTAAATTTTCAGGTTGTTCTTGTCACTGTTTCTTACGTTTCCGGTGTTGGTATTCCCCTATTTTCCTTTTCCTTTTTAGGTGTTTGGTTGTTTCAAAAAAGCAAATTTATCTCAGCATATACTGGTCATTTGCAAAAGGTATTTGGCGTTATTATGATTTTGACTGCAATTGCCATTTACACAAATTACGACAAAGTTATTCAGGCAAAGTTGCTTGATGTATTTCCATCGTACACAACATTTCTCACAGAGTTAGAAAGCAATGAAAAAGTCAAAGAGCAGCTTGATATTTTAAAGGGAAAGAAAAATAAGACGCCGACAATTAAAGAAATGATGCCGCAAGCATCGCTTACAAACCTAGGCCGCGCGCCGGAGTTTGTCGGTATTACAAATTGGATAAATTCAGAACCTCTCACAATGCAAGCGTTAAAAGGAAAAGTTGTGCTCGTAGATTTTTGGACATATACATGTATTAACTGCATAAGGACATTGCCGTATGTGACTAGTTGGTATGAAAAGTATAAAGACAAAGGCTTTGTTGTTGTCGGCGTGCATACGCCGGAGTTTGAGTTTGAAAAAAAGACAGAGAATGTATTGCAGGCAATAAAGCAGTACAATATTCGCTATCCAGTAGCACAAGATAATAATTTTTCAACATGGCAAGCGTACAACAATCAGTATTGGCCAGCAAAATACCTTGTCGACCATCAAGGCAATGTCCGTTATACCCATTTTGGCGAAGGCAAATATGAGGAGACAGAAATGGCGATTAAAAAACTTTTGGAAGAAAAAGGAGAAACTCCCGATAAGTCACTTGTTCCAGTGTCTGATCAGACGCCAAAAGATAGATTAACCCCGGAAACGTATCTTGGCAAAAAGCGAGGAGATGGATCGGTTGCGTTTAGAGGCTCGTGGGATATTCAGGACGAACACGCAGTGGCTTCAAAAGGTTCAATCCTCGAGCTTCGTTTTTACGCCAATAAAGTTTTCCTAGTAGTCACTCCAAAAACAGAGAGTGATAAAGCAAAAATCTTTGTTGACGAAAAGTTAATCAAGGAAATTACTTTTGACGCAGCAAAATTGTATGAACTTATTGATCTTGGAGGTAATAAAGGCGACCATATGCTACGAATTGAGTTTGAAACAGATGGCACCTCAGTCTACGCATTTACCTTTGGTTAACCCTCACGCTCTAGAAACAAACCCTTCCTCCGATTTTCATGCTGAATTTAGTTCAGCATCTCTTCTTTTCAGTTTTGAGATCCTGAAACGAGTTCAGGAGGAATTTTTGCGCGTTTGTACGCATGCACGTTTTTTGCAAAAATGATGTATAATAAGTGTATTATGGTTAAAGATCTACAATTTAAAGTACTAATCGAACAAGACGAAGATGGGCTTTTTGTTGCCTCTGTTCCTGCAATTCCCGGGTGTCATACACAAGGAGAAACGTATGAGGAAGCGGTCAGGCGAATTGAAGAGGCAATAGAGTTATGTCTGGAAGTCGCAAAAGAGGATAAAAAATATAGAGGAAAGATTGATTTCAGTGAAGGAACGAAAGAAAAGGCTCGCTTCCTTGGAGTTGTAAATATCCCTATTCGACTTGGCTTCTCCTTATGAGTTATGAGCAGTTTATCTCCAGTTAAAGCCAGAGTACTCCTAAAAATTCTAAAGATTATGGGTTTTGTAGAGAAGAGACAAAAAGGAAGCCATCTCTTTGTATCTCACAAAGACGGAAGGACAACAGTTATCCCTATGCATCCGAGTAAATCAATTGGCATTGGACTTCTCCGTTCAATTCTCCATGATATAGAACTATCTCCTGAAGAATTTGAGAAATTAAAGTAGAGAACCAGAAAACCGAGCGAGCCATGACTTCCTCCTTTTAAACCCAACAAATTTTTAATGTGCGTTGTACTTCAAAAACATTTCTTAACCCTTGCTTTATAGGTAGTCTCAAAATACATCCTGTAGTTTACCATTTTTCAAGATAGAGAATCAAATGGAGTATAATAGGCACATGAAGAAAGTAGTTTTGGGAATTGCGGTTTTGCTTTTAGTAGTTCTTGGGATTTCGGTTTTTAACAGTAGCAAAAGAGAAGGGAAAAAAGAAACATTATCTGCTTCGGTAACGCCTACAAAAGTACAGGTGTTGTCTGCTGAAAACATTAGGGAAAAAAAGTTTCTTTTTGTCCCTTATTGGGGACAGACGGCACAGCGTATACCAGAATCGTTTGGCGATGAACTTGTATACTTTGGAATTGCTCCAGGGGAGAATGGGATTGATAAAGAGGAAACTGGGTATTTAGGACTTGATCGTTTTGAGGCTATTTCAGAAGGGCGAGATACACTTCTAGCTCTTCGAATGATTGAGCAGGAGAGAAGTTTTGCAATCTTAAAAGATAAGGCATTGCAGAAACGAATTATTGATGATTCTATAGCAGCTGTAAAGCAACATAATTTCGACGGGATTGTTCTTGATCTTGAAATAAGTAGTCTTCCTTTTGCTTCTATTACCAATCAAATGAATACGTTTGTCGAGGAATTTTCAAAGGCAGTAAAAAAAGAAAAATTATCATTCTCAATGATGTTTTATGGCGATACATTTTATAGGCTTCGTCCCTATGACACCATTATTTTATCAAAGCATGTTGATTACGTTATGATAATGGCATACGACTTTCATAAAGCAAAAGTAGACCCAGGTCCAAACTTTCCTCTTTCAGGGAAAGAAGTATATGGATATGATTTTATGCTTATGGTACACGATTTTTTAAATATTGTACCAAAAGAAAAACTTGTTATTGTTTTTGGTATGTTTGGGTATGATTGGAGAGTAGATGAGGATGAGAAGTCACTTGCACAGGCAAAAGCAGTAACGCTTACTGTAGCAAAAAAGCAGTTTCTTACAACCTGTATTTTTAGGCAATGCAAAGTGCAAAGAAGTGAAATCTCAGCAGAAACAACAGCATCTTATATTGATAGTAGTGGAAATAAGCATATTGTTTGGTTTGAAGACGAAGAGTCGGTTGCAAAAAAAACGGAGTTTCTCAAAGAGAAAGGGATTAATATGGTTGGCTACTGGGCGTACTCGTACTTCTAGTAAGCTATTTATATAAGCTGTGTTCTGCTATATACGATTCAACTGCAGGTGGAACAAATCCAATAATCGATTCTCCGTGCTGCATTTTTTCTCGTATCATTGTAGATGAGGTATTGGGGATGCTTTCAGAGGAAAGGAAAAGAATGTTGTTTGATATTGTATCAACGTGTATTATTTCTTTTACCTTTTTTTCTCCATTTTCTACGTTGCCTCTTTGTACAATAATAAGGCCATGTTGAGCAATAATGTCTTGCCAACGCTTCCATTTCGGAAAATCGTTTAGTTGATCTGACCCAATTGTCCAGTAAAATGAATCATCTGGAAAAAGTTTTGAAAATCCTTCCAATGTGTCAATGCTATAGCTTGTGTTATTGGTGTTGATTTCGTAGTCAGAGACTTTTATGTTTGTTGTTTCAAGTAATTTGGTCATTGCTAGACGATGATGAGTGCCAGAGAGTTCTTTTTGAAATGGGTGTCGGAGACACGGTACTAGCCATACATGGTGAAACTGAAGCTTAGTAAGAAGTAAATCTGCAATTTTTGCATGCCCATTATGTGGTGGATCAAAGCTTCCGCCAAGCACTGCTATATTCATGTATATAAAATTATAACAAATCCAGCTATTTGCATTAGAAGATATTATTTTTATTGCTTGCTAGGCCGTATTTACGGGTGATCTTACCTGTATTGGAAGAATAATGCACTTAGAAAATTTCCTGCAATAACCAGTAAAATATTGCCATTTTGACCCTTGACGAAAAAATGAAAATGTTGTATTATTTTTCTTAACCTTACCAAATAGGTAAGGCATATTTTTTTCTTGTCTATGGCTGATGCAAAAAAATTTGAAAGAACAAAACCACACGTAAATATTGGGACCATTGGTCACGTTGACCATGGAAAAACCACGACAACTGCTGCTATTGCAACTGTTTTGTCAAAAAAAGGCATGGCAGAGGCCAAAAAATACGAAGATATTGATAATGCTCCAGAAGAAAAGGCCCGAGGCGTCACGATTAATATTTCCCACATTGAATACGAAACAGAAAAAAGACACTACGCACATATTGATGCTCCAGGACACGCAGATTACATTAAAAACATGATTACAGGTGCAGCACAAATGGATGGGGCAATTTTAGTTGTCTCAGCACCAGACGGACCAATGCCACAAACACGAGAACACATTCTTCTTGCACGACAGGTTGGAGTTCCAGCAATCGTTGTTTATCTTAACAAATGTGACATGGTACAAGATGCAGAACTCTTAGATTTAGTCGAAATGGAAGTTCGAGAGCTTCTTACAAAATACCAATACCCAGGAAATGATGTACCAATTATCCGTGGTTCATCTCTTAAAGCTCTTGAAGGTGATGCAGAGTACGAAAAGAAGATTACAGAACTCATGGATGCAGTTGATAGCTACATTCCAACCCCAAAACGAGAGATCGAAAAACCATTCCTCATGCCTGTTGAGGATGTTTTTTCTATTAAAGGGAGGGGAACAGTTGTTACAGGTAGAGCAGAGCGAGGAACAGTAAAAGTTAATGAAACAGTTGAAATTATTGGAATTCGCGCAACAAAATCAACAGTTGTTACTGGAGTTGAAATGTTTCGAAAACAGCTTGATGAAGCACAAGCAGGAGATAATGTAGGACTTTTACTCCGAGGTATTGAAAAAGACGATGTTGAACGAGGACAGGTTATTGCAAAACCAGGTAGTATTACTCCTCATACAGAATTTGAAGCAGAAGTATACATTCTTACAAAAGAAGAAGGTGGACGACATACACCATTCTTTACAGGTTACAGACCACAGTTCTATATTAGAACAACAGATGTCACAGCAGAAGTAGCACTTCCACAGGGTGTTGAGATGGTTATGCCAGGCGATAGCACAAAAATGACCGTTAAGCTTATTAATCCTATTGCTCTTGAAGAGGGACTTAGATTTGCTGTCCGAGAGGGTGGAAAGACTGTTGGAGCCGGAGTTATTAGCAAAATCTTAAAGTAACCACAAAATTGTTCTTTAACTTGTTGGGAGAAATAGTATGCCTAAAGGAAGAATTAGAGTACGTCTAAAAAGTTACGACGCACGCGTTATTGATAGTTGTTGTCAGCAAATTCTAGATACGGCAATACGAACCGGAGCTAAAGTTGTTGGTCCAATTCCTCTCCCGACAGAACGAAGTGTGTATGCCATTAACAAATCCCCTTTTATCGACAAAGATGCCCGTGATCACTTTGAAATTAGAATCCATAAGCGTCTTATTGATATCGTTTCTCCAACGGATCGAACAATCGATCAATTAACCCATCTTGAACTTCCAGCAGGTGTTGATGTCACCATAAAAATGTAACATTTCTCCTCTTTTTCCGAAAGCAAACATATTGCATTTCCAGGGTACTTTAGTATATAATAACAAAACATGGTAAACCTATCGGAGGTGTATCTGGCTACATAGCGTACCATTTTAGGCTCTCCTAAAAGAAGCGACTGTATGTAGTCGCTTTATTGGTTTTTAACCTCCAGAAGGAATCATATATGTACAAAGCATTTATCGGAAAAAAACAAGATCAATCACAAGCATTCCTTACAGACGGAACAAGAATTCCTGTGACAAAAATTGCAACACCAGCACTTCCTGTTGTTTCGATAAAAACAAAAGATAAAGATGGGTATATGGCTTTGCAGCTTGGTTTTGGTACAAGAAAGCATGCAAATAAAGCATTACTTGGACATGTACGGGGAGCAAAATTAGAAAAAGCTCCTCGTTTTTTACGAGAAGTACGTCTTTTAGAGGAGGGTAAAGCAATAGAAGTTGGAACATATGTAAAAGTTGGTGATCTTTTAAAACCAGGTGATCTTGTTGATATAGTTGGTCTTTCTAAGGGAAAAGGATTTGCAGGAGTAGTAAAACGTCATCATTTTAAAGGTGGGCCAAGGACTCACGGCCAATCGGATAGAGAACGCGCTCCAGGGTCTATAGGGCAAACAACAACGCCAGGAAGAGTATATAAGGGCAAACGAATGGCAGGGAGAATGGGTGGAGAGAGAGTAACTGTTAGGAATTTAGAAGTGGTTTTGGTAACAGACGATGGTGTTATGGTCAAGGGTCTTGTTCCTGGTAAGAAAGATCAATTAGTCGTTTTAGAGAAGGTTGGGGAGAAGAAAAAGATTGTACCGTTGTATAAAGAGGAAGTACAGGAGGTAAAAGAGAATGCCAAGTAATAAGCTCAAAGCGCAAAACTCAAAGCGCAAAACAATAGTTCAAAGTTCAAAAATACAAAAAAAAGATACGATAATTGAGCCAAAAGTTAAGAGCACGAAAAAGCTCACAATTGAGGTTTTTGATACCAAAGGAAAAGCAGTAAGTACGATAGAGCTGCCAAAAGAAATTTTTGGGGCAAATGTTAACAAGGCACTTTTGGCGCAAGCAGTAAGAATATACCTTTCAAACCAAAGGAGAGGAACAGTTTCTGTAAAAACAAGAGGTGAAGTGACTGGTTCGACCAGAAAAATTTATAGACAGAAAGGTACAGGAAGAGCAAGACATGGAGGAATTCGGGCGCCAATTTTTGTTCATGGAGGAGTTGCGCATGGACCAAAACCAAGAGATTACTCTCTTGCTTTCCCTAAAAAAATGAAAAAACGTGCCCTCTTTAGTGCTCTTTCCGCAACCTATCAAAATAATGGTGTAAGAGTAATTGGAGGATTAGAAAAATTGCCTCCGAAAACAAAAGCTTTTGCCAACGTTCTTGAAAAACTTTTGCTTGTCGAACCCAAGAAAAAAACGAAGAAAAATATTTTGCTGGTTGGAACAAAAGGGCTTGAGAATGTTGATAAAGCCGCAAGGAATATTGCTGGTCTTACATTAACACAAGCAACACAATTGAATGCATATAGCATATTGCAACATGACATACTGCTCTTTTCTAAAGAAGCAGTAAAAACATTAACGGAGTTTTCGTTTCGAAAGGAAAAAGAAAATGTATAATGTTTTGGTAAAACCGCTCATAACAGAAAAGTCTATGAGTGATGCAAATGCAGGGAAATTTACTTTTGTTGTTGCAAAAACAGCTGAAAAAGCAGGTATTAAAAAAGCGGTTGAAAAGCAATTTGATGTACATGTTATTGCTGTTTCAACAAATATCGTAAAAGGAAAAAGCAAAAGAGCAGGTACACGAAGAATGATTGTAAGAGAGCAGCCTTGGAAAAAAGCAGTAGTGCAACTAGTAAAAGGCGAAAAAATTGCAATTTTTGATATTAGCAAAGGATAAATATATGAAACTTAAAGTAATTAAAAAGAAACATTCTGGACGCGATGCAAGCGGGCAAGTATCAGTTCGTCATCAAGGCGGAGAGCATAAACGATTCTTGCGAATTATCGATTTTAAGCGAGATAAGCATGGTCTTTTGGGTAAAGTTATTGCATTTGAATATGATCCAAACAGAACCTGTGATATTGCTCTTATACAATATGCAGACGGAGAAAAACGCTATATTCTTAAACCAGAAGGATTAAAGCTTGGTGATAGTGTAGTTTCGGGAAGGGATATTGAACCAAAAGTCGGTAATGCCATGCCTTTGGAAATTTTACCTATTGGTACAATTGTGCATAATATTGAACTCCAGCTTGGGCAAGGTGGTAAGTTAGCTCGATCTGCAGGTACAGCTGCTATTATCCAGGCCAGAGAAGGTGGATTTGCCCATATTAAGCTTCCTTCTGGAGAAGTGAGGAAAATAAACACCAAAGGATTTGCAACGGTTGGGCAACTTGGCAATATTGAATGGAAAAACGAAGTTTTAGGAAAAGCAGGAAGTTCAAGACACAGAGGTATTCGTCCGACAGTTAGAGGAGTAGCTCAGAATCCTCGTTCACATCCTCATGGTGGAGGAGAAGGAAGAAGTGGTATTGGTATGAAGACACCAAAAACATATGCTGGTAGACCTGCTGTTGGGAAGACAAGAAGCAGACATAAATACTCGGATAAATATATTTTGCAAAGGAGAAAGAAGTAATGGGAAGAAGTACAAAAAAGGGTCCATATGTTGACCCACGAGTGCTTAAGAAAATTATGGCACAAAAACAAAGTGGTGATAGGGCAGCCATTAAAACATGGTCTCGAGCATGCCAAATCCCGCCAGAGTTTGTTGGGCACACACTTTCTGTACATAATGGGAAGACATTTATAAACGTCTTTGTTGTTGAGGGGATGGTTGGTCATCGGCTGGGAGAGTTTTCGCCAACAAGAACATTTAGATCACATGGAAGAGTAGTAGCAAGAGAAATATCTAAGACCTAGCAATTAGCAACTAGCCTCTAGCAATCAGTTCAACTGAAAGCTAGATGCTGATGGCTGAAGGCTAAAAAAGTATGGAAATAAGAGCAGAAAGTAAAAGTGTTAAAATAAGCCCAAGAAAAATACAGTTAGTTGCCGATACGATTCGTAATCTTTCAGCAATTGAAGCATTGCGAGTACTTGCAGTATTGCCAAAAAGAGCAAGCAAAGCACTAGAAAAGACACTGAAGAGTGCTATTGCAAATGCGGTACATAATGCAAAGGTAAAGGAAGATGGTTTACGAATTAAAAGTATTGAGGTATTTGAAGGAGTAGCAATGAAACGATTTCGACCTTCAACAAGAGGAAGAGTACATCCGTATAAGAAGAGAAGTAGTCATATAAAGATCGTGTTAGAAGAAAGGAAAACGAGCGTCTAGTAACTAGCAGCGAGCGTTCAGTTAATAAAAACTAGACGTTAGACGCTTGTTTACTAAACGCTGAAAAGGTATGGGACAAAAAGTTAATCCACTAGCATTACGAATTGGTCCAGTTTATGGTTGGAAGAGTCATTGGTTTGAAAAAAGCAGCCGGTACAAAGATGTATTACTGGAGGATTATAAGCTTCGAAAAGCACTGATGGAACGATTAAAAATAGCTGGTGTTGCTCGAGTTGAAATTGATCGATCAATAAATAGTGTAAAAATTACTGCTTTTGTATCACGACCAGGTATTGTTATTGGAAGAGCAGGGACAGGACTTGAAGAGCTAAAGAAGTTTCTAGCCAAGCTTATGCAGACACTGGGTAAACATAAGAAAAATACACCAAAACTTGATATTCGTGTTGAGCCAGTAAAAGAACCAAACCTTGATGCATTTTTAGTTGCCAATAGCATTGCAGATCAGTTAGTAAAGCGTCTTTCTTACAAGCGGGTCATATTACATTCAGCTGAAAAAGTTATGAGTGCTGGTGGAAAGGGTGTAAGAATTATACTCTCAGGAAGAATTGCAGGAGCGGAGATAGGAAGACGAGAAAAAATTCAACGAGGAACAGTTCCTCTCTCAACAATTCGAGAACATATCTATTTTGCCAGTGTTCCCGCTTTAACAAAAAAAGGATACATTGGGGTAAAGGTTTGGATTAATAAACCAGAAGGAAAATAAAGTATGTTACTTCCAAAACGAGCAAAATATCGAAAAACACACAGAGGTAGAATGAGAGGAAACGCTCATAGTGGTACAGATATTTCTTTTGGTGAATTTGGTCTTGTTTCTTCAGAAAGCGCATGGGTAAGTTCTCGACAAATTGAGGCAGCACGACGAGCAATTACGCATTATACACAGCGAGGGGGAAGAGTATGGATTAGAATTTTTCCAGATAAGCCAATTACAAAAAAACCTGCAGAAACAAGAATGGGAAGCGGTAAGGGTGATGTATTTGAATACGTTGCAGTTGTTAAACGAGGAAGAGTAATTTTTGAAATGGGAGGAATTGCAAAAGATTTAGCATTTGCAGCATTACGACTTGCGTCTCACAAGCTTCCTGTTAAAACAAGAATAGTTGAGAAATAAGCTTACATAAAAGGGCAAATAATATGAAAACAAAAGAAAAAAAAGAATTTCGGGAAAAAACAATACAAGAATTGCAAAAAGCTCTAAAGCAATTTAGAGAAGAATTTCTCTCAATGGTTTTTGAGCACGACAGGGGAAAACTTAAAAACACAAGTTTGCTTTTGCACAAAAGGAAAGATATTGCTAGAATAAAGAGCATTTTACAAGAAAAAGCGAAGAGTTAATTATATGAAAACACTTACAGGTAAGGTTATAGCAACAAAGATGGAAAAAACAGCAGTAGTGCTTGTTGAGAAGATTAAGATACATCCGTTGTATAAAAAACGACTTTTGAGACACAAAAAATATAAAGTAGATACAACAGAACAAGCAGTTGAAGTTGGAAATATTGTACGTATTGTACAAACACATCCAATTTCAAAAGAGAAATTTTTTAAAGTAGCAAAGGTATTAAAGTAATACTATGATTCAGCATAAAACAGTATTGCGTGTTGCGGATAATTCAGGGGCAAAAGCTCTTATTGTTATTCATATCTTTGGAGGTTCAAAAAGAAAGTTTGGATATATTGGAGACGTCGTAAATTGCGTTGTAAGAGAGGCAGCATCTACTGGTCAGGTGAAAGATAGCGAGATGGTAAAAGCAGTTGTTGTTCGAACAAGAAAGGAATATAGAAGGCCTGATGGTTCATATATTCGTTTCTCAGATAATGCAGGAGTTGTTATTGATAATCCAAAAGACAAAAATCCAAGGGGAACCCGAATTTTTGGACCAATTGCTCGCGAAGTAAAAAATAAGGGCTTTGCAAAAATTGCGAGTATGGCAATAGAGGTTGTATGAAAAATTCAAAATTTACAAAGTTAAAAAAAGGGGATGAAGTTAAAATTGTGATTGGAAAAGATAAAGGAAAAACAGGAAAAGTTGAACAGGTGCTGCCAGTGGGGCAGAAAGTACTTATTACAGGTATTAATCAGTATAAGCGGCATGTAAAAGCCAGGTCACAAACACAGAAATCAGAGATCGTGACTATTACAAAGCCACTTTCTGTAGCAAATGTTATGGTGGTTTGTCCGAAGTGTCACTTGACAACACGTTTAGGGTATTTGGTTACTGAAGATAAAAAAGAGCGAGTATGTAAAAAATGTAAACAAGCAATATGAGTTACTTACAGATAGATTATAAAAAAACACTACGTGGAAAATTACAAGAGAAACTTGGAACAAAGAATATAATGGCAGTGCCAAAAATCTCTAAAATAATTGTTAATATGGGTGTTAAAGATGCAGTTGCAGATAAAAAGAATATAGAAAAAGCAAGAGTTATCCTGACACAAATTACAGGACAAAAGCCAAAAGTGGCAAAAGCCAAAAAATCAATTGCAGGATTTAAATTAAGAGAGGGTGAAGAAATAGGTCTTGTGGTAACATTACGAGGGAAGCGAATGTACGATTTTTTTACAAAATTAACCAGTATTGTTTTGCCAAGACTTCGTGATTTTCGAGGTGTGCAAAGAAGTCAATTTGATGGTCGGGGAAACTATACATTGGGACTTTCCGAACATATCGTCTTTCCTGAAATTGATCTTGGAAAAACTGATAAGTCTTTTGGTCTTCAGATAGTTATTGTAACAACAGCAAAAGACAATAACGATGGTCTTGCGTTACTTGAAATATTAGGGATGCCTTTTCAAAAAGGATAAATATGGCAAAAAAATCTGACGTAGTAAAATTTACCAAAAAACAAAAATTTCCTGTCCGTCAACGGAATAGATGTAATTTATGTGGAAGAGCCCGAGCATATATGCGACGTTTTGGCTTATGTCGTATGTGTTTTAGAGAATTAGCAATGAAAGGAGAATTACCAGGCGTAATAAAAGCAAGCTGGTAATGGTTATAGTTATATGACATATCAAATTGGAGATTTTATAATTCGATTAAAAAATGCATGTATGGCGCGAAGAAAAAGTGTTATATTTTCTTATTCTAAAATAAATAAAGCTATTGGAGACATTCTGGTCAAAGAAAGATTTTTGGAAAGTATTACAGAGGAGATCGAGGATGGTAAAAAAACACTTGTTGGAAACATTCGTTACGAAAAAAGAAAACCAGCGTTAATCGATGTTGTTATCGTATCAAAACCATCGCTGCGGATTTACACATCGGCAAAAAATGTTGGAAAAAAGAATAAAGGTTTTGGAATTGATGTACTCTCAACAAGCGTTGGTATATTAACAGGAAAAGAAGCAAAAAAGAAACAGGTGGGTGGAGAGCTTTTATTCACCATTTGGTAACAAAGACTTATGTCGAAAATAGGCAAAATACCAGTTATATTAAAAGAGGGAATTACAGCTGTAATGGAAAAGGGCGTAATAGTGCTAAAGGGTAGTAAGGGAACATTAACGTATCTCATTCCTGGAGATATTGAAGTGGTTATTGCTGAGGGGAAAATTGTTGTTTCTCAAAATAAGGAGACACAAGCGACAACAAAGGACTTATTTGGTTTGACACGAGCAATCATTGCAAATATGGCAAAGGGAGTGTCTGAGGGATTTCAAAAAAAGCTTGAGTTAACAGGTGTTGGATACAGAGCTGCTCTTTCTGGAAAGGACCTTTCTCTTTCTGTAGGTTTTTCCCATCCAGTAAAAATAAGTGCGCCAGAGGGAATTCAATTTAGTGTCGCTGAAAATGCAATTGTTGTTGCGGGTATTGATAAAGCACAAGTTGGGAATGTAGCAGCAATGATACGTTCAGTTCGTCCACCAGAGCCATATAAAGGAAAAGGTATTACATATGCAGGAGAGAAAATACGTCGAAAAGCTGGAAAGGCTGCAAAAGCAGTAGGAGGAAAATAAACATGGATAAGAAAAAGAGAGAACAAAAAAGAAGAAAAAGAGTACGAGCTACATTAAAAGGCACAGGTAGTATGCCACGCCTTTCTTTATATCGTTCGGCTCGATACTTATATAGCCAACTTATCGATGACGAAAAAGGAGTAACACTTATTGGTGTTTCAGAGAAACACTTAGCTAAAGCAAATGATAAGAAGCAACAAAAAACACAAAGGGGAAAGGAATTGGGTCTGCTTATGGCAAAAAAAGCAACTGAAAAGAATATTAAAGCAGTACGATTCGACAGGGGGAGCTATAAGTACCATGGACGAGTAAAGGCATTTGCAGAAGGAGCACGGGAAGGAGGACTACAATTTTAATGGAAAAAGAATTTGAAGAAAAAATAGTACAAATTAATAGAGTTTCTAAAAAAACAAAAGGTGGCAATAAGAGAGGTTTTTCTGTTTTAGTTGTTGTTGGAGATAAAAAAGGAAGAGTTGGGGTTGGTCTTGGAAAAGCAGGAGATGTTTCCTCGTCTATTCGTAAAGGGATCGAAGTTGCTAAAAAACATATGCTTACAGTTCCAATTGTGAAGGATACGATACCAATCTCAATTAGAGTTAAAGTTGGTGCTGCAAAGGTACTGTTAAAGCCTGCGCCGCGAGGTAGCGGTGTTATTGCAGGAGGAGCAGTAAGAAGTGTTGTGGAAGCTGCAGGAATTCATAACATATCATCAAAAGTACTTGGAACAAAAAATCAGGCATCGAATGTGTATGCTGCTCTTGAAGCTCTACGGCGCATAGGGGAGCAGTATAAAAGGGAGGAAAAATAAACTGAAGTTACTTAATAGTCTTCCAAAGATAGTTAAAAAAGAAAAAAAACGACTCGGTCTTGGTCATGGATCAGGACGTGGGAAAACAGCTGGTCGTGGAACAAAAGGGCGAAAAGCCCGTGGAAAGGTTCCAGAATATTTTGAGGGAGGAGCGCTGCCACTTATTAAGCGCTTGCCTTTCCGTCGTGGAAAAGGAAAAAATAAGGTATTTAAGAAACAACCTCTTGTTGTTAATATAAAAACACTTGGTCTTTTACCAAAAAACAGTACAGTCGATCTTGATATTCTTATTAAGAATCACATTGTTGATGCCGATAATGCAAAGATGTATGGCGTAAAAATTCTTGGTAAAGGCGAACTTTCGATTCCTTTAACTGTCGTTTTGCCAGTCTCAAAAGGTGCACGGCAAAAAATTGAAAAAGCAGGCGGAAAAATTGCTTAATACATGAAGGATATCTTATCAATCTTCCAAAATAGCTTAAAAACGGAAGATGTTAGACGGAAAATTTTTTTTACAATTGGTATCTTTGTCGTTTTTAGAATCTTTGCATATATTCCAGTAAGTGGTGTTAATCTTGCCAGTCTTAAAGCGCTCTTTTCCCAAAATCAATTCCTTGGTCTTTTAGATATATTTTCTGGTGGTACCCTTGCAAATTTTTCAGTTATGGCACTTGGGCTCAATCCCTATATTAATGCCTCGATTATTCTCCAGCTTTCTACACTTGTATTTCCTAAGCTTGAAGCTTTATCAAAAGAAGGTGAATCTGGAAGACAAAAAATAAATCAGTATACAAGATTTCTTACTGTGCCACTTGCTATTGCGCAGGCGTTTGGTATGTATGCACTTCTTCGTAGCCAAGGTATTATCTCAACGCTTACTCCGATAGAGCTTGTGTCATTTATTGTTACGATGACTGCGGGTACAATGCTACTTGTTTGGCTTGGAGAGCTTATCACAGAAAAGGGAATTGGAAATGGTATCTCTGTACTTATTTTTGCAGGAATTGTGGGGCAATTACCAGTAGCATTTAGTAAGATAATGCAAACCTCAACAACAGAAAATACCATGAGTATATTTATATTTTTACTGCTTGGCCTTTTTGTTATCGCTTCAATTATTTTTATGAACGAGGCGGTCCGGCAGATTACTGTCTATTACGCAAAGCGAGCACGAGGCAACAAAATGGAGGGTGGACAAACAACGCATTTACCTTTGCGTCTTAATCAAGCAGGTGTTATCCCAATTATTTTTGCGGTTTCCTTAGTGCTTATGCCTTCCATGGTTGGAAATTATTTAAGTGCTTCAAAAAATGCTGCGTTGCATAATATTGGAACAACATTTTCTTCGCTTTTTAATCCAGAAGGGGTATTTTATAATGTTGTATATTTTTTACTTGTTGTCGTATTCACCTATTTTTATACTGCAGTTGTTTTTAACCCAAAAAAAATTGCAGAGGAAATACAAAAGTATGGAGGGTTTATTCCTGGTGTTCGTCCAGGCACTTCTACAGCGCACTATCTTAATTATATCTTAACAAGAATAACACTCGTGGGTGCAGTTTTCTTAGGTGGTATTGCAATTCTTCCAACACTTGCCCGTGCTGTAACAGGAGTGGAGACTTTACTTTTGGGAGGAACAGGTCTTTTAATCGTTGTGTCGGTTGTTTTAGAAACAGTGCGTAGTATTGAAGCGCAACTTGTTATGCGCAATTACGAACGTTTTATAAAATAAGCAGATGAAAATTGTTATTGTCGGTATTCAAGGAGCAGGAAAATCAACACAAGGTAACTTGCTATCAAAGAAACTTGGTATCCCCTACCTTTCAACAGGTCATATTTTTCGTGAACTGGCAAAGGAGCGTACACCGCTTGGAAGGTACATTAAAGAGGTAATGAATGCGGGTTTTCTTATACCAGACAAAAAAACACTCCGTATTGTTAGTGAATACTTACAGAGGCCCGAATATGAAAAAGGATATATTCTTGATGGATTTCCAAGGACAGTTGCTCAAGCAAAAGATTTTAAAAATGGACTTGATAACGTTGTTTATTTAAAGGTTTCGGATAAAGAGGCGCTTTGGCGTCTTAGTTTTAGAAATGGAGAAGGAAGAGAAGATGATACACTCACTGCAATACGAAAACGTATTGAGTTGTTTCATAAGTTTACAGAGCCGGTTATAGATTTTTATAAAAAAAAAGGAATTCTTGTAGAAGTAGATGGAGAGCAATCGGTCGAAGAGATACAGAAAGAAATTGTTAAAAACTTGGAAAATGGACATGGGAAATAACACTGTTCTGGCATTTGTTGGCATGCCTGGATCTGGAAAGACAGAGGCTAGTGCCTATTTACAAAACTACAACATCCCTTTTGTTCGATTTGGTGCATTAACAGAAGAGTACCTAAAAGAAAAAAATCTTTTACTTACTCCCGAAAATGAACGTATAGCTCGAGAGGAGATTCGCAAATTTTTTGGTATGGGTGCATATGCAAAAAAAGCAATACCCTCAATTGAGGAACTCCTTAAAAAAAATAGTGTTATTGCAATTGATGGATTATATTCATGGGAGGAGTACGTACTACTAAAAGAAAAATTTTCAAACATTGTTGTTATTTATATTTTTGCAGAGCCTAAAAAACGCTATAAAAGACTTTCGGAGAGAAAAATTCGGCCAGTACCACTAGGAGAAAGTTATGCTCGCGACGTTTCAGAGATAGAAAACCTTAACAAAGGAGGGCCAATTGCCATCGCTGATTTTCTTATTGATAATACAACTGATAATAAGGAAAAGCTTTATAGCAATATTGATAGTATTCTTGCCCATTTAGGAATAAAGAAATAATGACTGATATAAAAACAAAAGAAGAAATAACAATAATGCTTCATGGTGGAAAAATCCTGGCCAATGTATTAAGAGAAGTGCAATCTTTCGCAAAACCAGGTGTTTCAGAGTTGGAGTTGGACACGTTGGCCGAAAAACTTATTCGAAAACTAGGTGGGGAACCAGGATTTAAAAAAGTTCCTGGTTATAAACATACTGTTTGTATGTCGACAAACGGTGTTGTTGTTCATGGTGTACCAAGTGCTTATATTCTTAAGGAAGGCGATGTGGTTGGGATTGATTGTGGAGTATATTACAAAGGTTTCCATACAGATATGTCTGAAACCCTTCGAGTTTCAAGTCAAAAGTCAAAAGTCAAAAGTCAAAAGTCTGATGAAATTGATAATTTTTTGGAGACGGGGAAACGAGCATTAAACGAAGCGATTAAAGTTGCAAGAGTTGGTAATAGAATAGGACATATTAGTAAAGCAATACAAGATACTGTTGAAGGAAGGGGATACTCTGTTGTGAGAAGTCTTGTTGGGCATGGTGTGGGTAGGCAGCTTCATGAAGAACCAGAAGTACCAGGGTATTTAGTTGGAGACATTAAAAAAACGCCACTTCTTTCTGAGGGTATGACCATTGCAGTAGAGGTAATTTATAACATGGGGAAGAAAGAGGTTATGTATGCAAATGATGATGGGTGGAGTGTAAAAACCGCAGACGGGTCGATTTCTGGCCTTTTTGAGCGAACAATTGCTCTTACAAAAGAGGATGCGTTGATTCTGACAGAGTAGTATTGTACTCTTGAAGCTAATTTGCTATAATAACTATAAGCGTCTAGGGATTAGCGTTTAGCGTCTAGTTCAATAGGAAAAAATAACTAACCGCTAGTCGCTAGTAACTAAACGCTTATATTTATGGTTCATCAGGGATCGTTTGAAGTAGAAGGGGTAGTAAAAGAGTCGTTGCCTAACACCTTATTTCGGGTTGAGGTTTCAGACGGGAGTATTATTTTATGCCATCTTTCTGGTAAAATGCGAATGCATTTTATTAAAATTCTCCCGGGAGATAAGGTTCGTGTAGAGATGACACCGTATGATAAAGCAAAAGGAAGGATTGTATATAGAGGAAAATGAAAGTTCAAGCAAGTATCAAGCCACGATGTGTTAAATGTAAGATTATAAAACGAAGAGGTGTCGTTCGTATTGTTTGCGATAATCCACGGCACAAACAGAGGCAAGGATAAATAGTATGAGAATTTCAGGCATGACATTACCAGATGAAAAGAGAGTAGATATTGCTCTTACCTATATTTATGGGATTGGAAGAGGAAATGTTTACGAAGTATTGCGTAAAGCTGAAATTGAGCCATCGAAACGAGTAAAAACTCTCTCTGAAGAAGAGCAAAAACGCATACAGAAAGCCCTTGAAACATATAAGATCGAAGGAGATTTACGAGCAGAGTTAACAGCAAATATTAAGCGATTAAAAGAAATTGGAAGTTATAGAGGAATGCGTCATAGTCGAAGTCTACCTGCTCGAGGACAACGCACTCGCTCAAATGCAAGGACAAAGAGAGGGAAGAGAGTAACTATTGGTGCTATTAAGAAAGAAATGGCAACAAAGATGGGTATTGATACAAAGACAGAGCCAGCAAAAGCGCCAGCAGCAGGAGGTAAAAAGTAAGTATGGCAGAAAAAGTAACAAAAAAAGTTTCAGTAAAGAAAAAAGCAGGTGTAAAAGCAACGCCAAAGGGAAAAGTATATATTACCTCAACATTTAACAATACACTTGTTACTATAACAAACGAACATGGGGATACTGTTGCTTGGGGTTCAGCAGGTGCCTCGGGATTTAAAGGTACAAGAAAATCAACTCCTTATGCAGCAACCGTTGCTATGGAGAACGCGGCAAAAAAGGCACTCGCGGCAGGTATAGAATCGGTTGACGTGTCGGTAAAAGGACCAGGGTCAGGAAGGGATTCAGCGCTTCGAGCAATTAAGGCAGTTGGTATATCAATAACATCAATTGCTGATATTACGCCTATTCCACACAATGGGCCAAGAGCGAAAAAGAAGCGTAGGGTATAGAGATTAGCGCTTAGCATCTAGTTAGAAAAAAATAAACTATACGCTAGTCGCTAGTAACTAAACGCTAGATAATATGGCAAGATATACTGGACCAAAACATAGATTAGCAAGACGAGAAGGTGTTAACATTCTTGATAAAGAGTCACGATCTCTTGCAAGAAGGTTAAATATTCCTCCTGGTATTCATGGAAAAAAGCGAAAAAGAGCTCTTTCTGAGTTTGGTCAACAGCTGCGTGAGAAGCAAAAAGCGAAAACAATGTATGGAGTTATGGAAAAACAATTTAAGAATCTTGTCGAGAAATTGCAAGCGCGCAAGGGAGAAACAGGAGAATTGCTTATTTCGCTTTTAGAGACAAGACTTGATAACCTTGTGTATCGTCTTGGATTTGCCAAGACAAGGTATCAGGCAAGACAGTATGTTTCGCACGGTCATGTCGTTGTAAATGAGAAGAAAATGACAATCCCGTCTTATCAGGTAAAAGAGGGAGAAGTTATTTCTCTATCTGATAAACTACAAAAGAATCTTGTTGTTACAGAGCTTTTAAAAGAAGAGAAACAAATGCTTGCTTACATAACAAGAGAGAAAAATACAGGGAAGCTTTTACGCATGCCAACAAGGCAAGATGTGCAGGTTCCTTTTGATACACAACTGATTATTGAATATTACTCGAGATAGTGGTACAATAATCTTTTGCATTTATATGGATCCAGTTTTTAAAGTTAAAGAAGAGAAACATACCAATGAATACGGCGAATTTGTTATTGAGCCGTTAGAGCCGGGATATGGACATACTGTAGGTAATGCCATTCGTCGAGTTCTTCTTACCTCAATTCCAGGGGCAGCAATAACTTCTGTAAAAATTTCTGGAGTAAAGCATCGATTCTCGACACTTCCAGGTCTTAAAGAAAATATTGTCGATTTACTTCTTAATATAAAAGGCGTTAATTTCCGTTTTCCAGAATCAAAAACAAGTGCAACAGTAAAGATCTCTGAAAAGGGACCAAAAACAGTTACAGCAGGCGATATTATTGTTAGTGACGGAGTTGAAATAATAAATAAAGACCACTATCTTGGTTCTCTTGGTGATAAGAAGGCAAAGTTAGAAATGGAGCTTACAATTGAAAAGGGACAGGGATACACACTTACAGAAGATAAAAAAACAGGAGAATTAGGCGTTATTATTACAGATGCAATTTTTACTCCAGTTAGGCGAGTAAGTTACAATGTATCAGCAACTCGTGTTGGACGACAAACAAACTTAGATAAACTTGCTCTTTCTGTTTGGACAAATGGTTCAATAACACCTCGTGAGGCACTACAGCAAGCAGCAAAGATTTTGGCATCATTCTTTTTACAGGTATACGAACCAAAAGCATCTACTCTTTCTACAGAAGGAATTGCAATAACTCCTTCTGTTTCTGAAGATCTTCTTAAGCTCACTATTGACGAACTCGATTTGCCAACACGCATATATAATAGTTTGCGAAATGGTGGCATAGAAACACTTGGTCAGCTTCTTGGAACGTCAAAGAAAGATCTTATGACAATGAGAAATATGGGAAATAAATCAATTAGTATTATTGAAGAGAAACTTCGAGAAAAAGGTATTTCACTTGGTGTATAAATTTTTGCCGTGACGCTCCACGAGACTGACAAAAGGTAGTGTCAGCGCGTGGAGTTTTGTTTATGAGAAAAAATGTATTTGGAAGACAATTTAAACGAGATAAAAACGAAAGAACAGCGCTTTTTAAAAATCTTATTTCTTCGCTCGTTTTGCATGAAAGAATTAGGACAACCACAGCCAAAGCAAAGGCAATAAAAGGGAGTGTTGATAAGCTTGTTACAAATGCAAGAAAAAGCAATAAACTTTCTGCTCGTAAACTCGTAGCGCCATACTTGTCCCATGAAGCTATTGAGAAATTTTTAACTGAGATTACACCTCGGTTTGAAGGACGAATGGGTGGGTACACAAGAATTATAAAACTAGGAATAAGAACCAAAGATGGTGCCTCAATGGCTTTTATGGAGTGGGTGGAAAAGAGCGCAAACGAAGATAAAAACAAACAGGAAGAAAAAACAAAAGGAGCAAAATCTACACCTAAAGAAAAAGTAAAAAAAGTAAAAAGTGCAAAAATGGAGAAGAAATAATGAAAAAACAAACAAATGCAACAAAAGCATCAGAAATTAAAAGAGCGTGGCATATTGTTGATTTAAAAGGAAAAATATTAGGAAGGATAGCAACAGAAATTGCCCTGCTTCTTATGGGAAAAGCAAAACCGTATTTTGTTCGTAATTTGGATTGCGGTGATTATGTTGTTGTAATTAATGCAAAAGAAGTAGAAGTTACTGGTAAAAAAGAATTAGAAAAAGTATATTATCGCTACTCAGGATATCCTGGTGGATTGCACTCAAAAACGCTTGAGAAACTTCGACAAGAAAAGCCAGAAGAAGTTATAATACATGCAGTAAAAGGCATGCTACCACAAAACCGTTTACGAGATAGTATGTTAAAACGGTTTTTTGTCTTTGCTGGGGAAGAGCATCCATATGAAGAAAAACTCAAAGCGCAAAACGCAAAGCTCAAAACAACAACGCAAAACTAAAAGACTATGGTAAAAGAAATAAAACAAGAAGAAAAAACTAAAACAAAAAGCAATATTCTTAAAAAAGATTATATACTAACCGTTGGACGACGTAGGCAAGCAGTCGCCCGAGTACGGCTGTATGTAAATCCAAAAGAAGATGTAGTTTGGGATGATCAAAAAGTTGCAAAAGGAGAAATAGCAGTTAATGGTATGCCAATTGCAAACTATTTTTCTGGACAAGTTGCAAAAAGCTTCTACGAAGAGCCATTTAAAATAACGCACACAGAAGGAAAGTTTATTGTAACAGTATCTGTTTCAGGTGGCGGTAAGAGTGGACAGCTTGATGCAGTCGTTCATGGGATTTCTCGAGCACTTGTTGCACATGATAAAGATGAGTTTCGCTCATTGCTTAAGAAAAAAGGATTGCTCTCACGTGATCCAAGAGCAAAAGAACGTCGAAAAGTTGGTACAGGTGGAAAAGCCAGACGCAAGAAACAATCTCCAAAACGTTAAAAAATACTCTGTATAAAATAAGTTTCGTATAAATCTTCATGGAAACTAAAAAGCTAAAAATAGAAGATATTAAAAAGGGAGAAGGTCCAACAGTTAAAGAAGGAGATACTGTTGTTATTCACTACGTTGGAACTCTTGAAGACGTGCACAGGCTAAGCCCCTAGATTTTGGTCTCAGTCTTTAAGTGTCGGGATGCCGTGAATCGGACACGGACTACCGCACCCCCAGCGCGGCGTACTACCACTATACTACATCCCGTTTTGATCTCTTGCATTATAACAAAAAGTTGTTACAATGAGAACCAATTATGGCGCGTACAGCCTCACAAAAAATATCTCCAAATGGACCCACAGAAGCATCCCAAAAACTTGATGCCGTGCGTCTTGCTATGGACCAAATCGAGAAGCAGTATGGTAGAGGGTCTATTATGCGCTTTGGCGAAGCAGGAGCGAAATTTGATATTTCGGTTATCTCAACTGGGTGTCTTCCGCTAGATATAGCGCTTGGTGTAGGAGGTGTACCAAGAGGAAGAATTATTGAAATTTATGGTCCAGAAGCATCAGGGAAAACAACGATTTGTCTTTCTATTATTGCTCAAGCGCAAAAACATGGTGGGGTTGCTGCATTTATTGACGCAGAGCATGCACTCGACCCGTTATGGGCAGAGCAAATTGGCGTAAAGCTTGATGAGCTTTTAATTTCCCAGCCCGATACTGGTGAACAGGCTTTAGAAATTGCAGAAAGCCTTATTCGAAGTGGCGGCGTTGATGTGCTGGTTATTGATTCTGTTGCAGCATTGGTTCCACGAGCTGAGATAGAAGGAGAAATGGGTGATGCAATGATAGGTCTTCAAGCTCGTCTTATGTCCCAAGCTCTTCGCAAACTAACAGGTGTAATTTCCAAATCAAAAACAGTTTGTATTTTTACGAATCAATTACGTCAAAAAATAGGAATAATGTTTGGTAATCCAGAGACAACAACAGGAGGTTTGGCGCTTAAGTTTTATGCATCAATGCGCATGGATGTGCGAAAAATAGAAACTATTAAAGATGGTGATAAAGTTATAGGTTCAAGGCACAGAGTAAAGGTTGTAAAAAATAAAGTTTCTGCGCCATTCCGCATAGCAGAATTTGATGTCGGCCACAAAGGTATATCTCGAGAAGGTGGCATTATAGATGTTGGACTCGAGATGGGTATTATTCAGAAATCTGGTGCATTTTACCGGTATGGTGATACTATGATAGGACAAGGAAAAGTTGCCGCGCAAGAGTATCTAAAGGAAAACCCGGATACGGCTAAAAAAATTGTTAGTGAAATTATGAATAAAAGTAAAGATGGCAACACTCGCGTTGCTGTTGGAGTTGAAGAGGCATCCGAATCTTAAGTAATGCATGGGCGCATTTGAGAAATACTACAACCTTAGCCTTCGTTTCCTTTCCTACCGCCCCCGCTGCGAAAAAGAAGTCAGAGATAATCTAAGAAAGAAAAAAGCAGACCCTACAGTTATAGATAAAATTATCAATAAGCTCAAAGAACAAAACTTCATTAATGACAAAGAGTTTGTGGCGTGGTGGATTGAGCAAAGAACTATTGTGCGCCCAAAAAGTATGCGGGTTGTTATGCTTGAGCTGAAACAAAAAGGTATTGACCAAGAGTTAATAGAGTTAGTAATGCAGCAAAAAGATTTCGTAGTACCAAGTGATACAGAGCAAGCAAAAAAACTCATAGAAAAAAAGATAGTGCGATATAAAACCTTACCAAAACAACAACTTTACCAAAAACTTGGTGGTTTTCTGGCGAGAAAAGGGTTTGATTGGGAAACAATAAAAAAGTCCATTGACGAGGAACTGACAAAAGAGGTATAATTCTATATAAGACAAAAAGGTAGGAATGGTGTCTATGAAGACAAAAGCGTACACTCCCACACACCTTCTAAAATAAATCGCGTTAAACGCGAATACCCTTTTTGCAAAAAATATGGCATCCCAACAACAAGATATTCTTGCTCTTGAAAAGAAGCTTATTGAAAAACAAGAGCGTCTTGAGCAAGAAAAAGAACAGGTAACAAAACTGAAAGATACCTATCTTGCGAAACTTGAAGACGTATCTGGTTTAACAACAGACGAGGCAAAAAAAGCTGTACTTGAGGAAGTTGAAAAAAGAGAGGTACAAGCCGTTGCCAGAATTATTAAAGAGCGTGAAGAAGAAGCAAAGCGTACAGCAGATAGAAAAACGCAAGAAATTCTTCTTGAAAGTATGCGTCATGGCGCTTTAAACTATATTGCTGAATATACTGTTTCTACAGTAAGACTAGAAGAAGAAGACGTTAAAGGAAGAATTATTGGTAAAGAAGGTCGTAATATAAGAGCCTTCGAGCAAGCAACAGGAGTTGATGTCAATTTGGATGAAGAGGGAGTTATTCGTCTTTCTTCATTTGACCAGGTTCGCAGGGAGGTTGCCCGTCGTGCTTTAGAAAAACTTGTTAAAGATACAAGAATACAACCATTCCGTATCGAGGAAATTGTCGAACAGACAAAAAAAGAAGTTGAAAAGGTAATGCTTGAAGAAGGAGAGCGATTGGCTCATGAGGCAGGCGTTTTTAATATACCAGTCGAACTCCTTGCTATTTTAGGAAGATTTAAATTTAGAACGTCGTATGGACAGAACCTTGTTGTTCATACGCTTGAAGAAACAAAAATTGGTGTTCATATTGCGCAGGAAGTTGGAGCTGACGCAAATATTGTTCGTCTTGGTTGCCTTTTTCATGATATTGGAAAAGTGGTAGATGGAGACGGAAGTCATGTAAAGCTTGGCGTCGAGTTATTAAAACGATTTAATATACCAGAGCAGATTGTTAACTGTGTTGCAGAACATCATGAAGATAAACCTTTTTCATCAGTCGAGTCAATAATTGTACATATAGCAGATGCAATTTCTGGCGCCCGTCCTGGTGCACGCTACGAAGATTACGAGGAATATGTTAAAAGATTACGAGACATGGAAGACATTGCAAAAAGATATGAAGGGGTTGAAGATGCATATGCATTTGAAGCGGGAAGAGAACTGCGTGTTATTATAAATCCTGGTAAACTCGATGATTCTCAGACGGTTTTAGTCGCGAATAAAATAAGGGAAGAAGTAAGTAATGCTTTAGCTGTGCCAGGAGAGGTAAAGGTTACTGCAATTCGTGAATTCCGTGCTATATCTCCCGAACATCTCGCAGCATAGCAGCACAAATATTTCCCCCTTGACAAACGTATAGAAAATGTACATTCTTATTGTAAGAGCATTTTTATGCCTTTTCTTTCTTATAGTAGTTATCTAAAAAAAATTATTCTTTTCCTTTTTTGTTTTGTAGGGGCATTTATCTTCTTCTCATCACAAGCAAATGCTTTGGAAAATCCTCATCTCTACTATGATTGGAATCGATATCCAGAGAAGCAACAAGTTCTAGGTATAAAAGCATATGCCCAAGAAGCTTCGCCTTCTGCAGAAACAGTTGGGAACTATAAAGAGTATCAGCAACACAGTGGTTACCTCTTTGGGTCAAACCTTAATCCAGATAGTATCTTCTACCCTTTTAAAAGACTTCAAGAAAACATTTCGCTTGGTCTTACCTTTGATGCAAAAAAGCGTGAAGAGGCACGCATTGCTCTTGCAGGGGAACGACTTTCGGAAATGGATGCAATGGTCAAAGCAGGAAAAGCAGACTATGCAAGTTCGCTTGCAACCCAGTACGCCGATCTTATGGAGACTGTTTCGGAAAACTTGAATAAACTACAAGAACAAAAGCAAGATATCAGACCACTCCTTTCTACAGTTGATGTTGAAGGAGCAAAACATGTGCTTGTGTTGGAAGATGTAAAAGCAGCAGCACCACCCCAGGCAGAAGAAGGAATAGACACAGCGCTTGTCAACTCTGAAAAAACAGTTGATACCGTTGCCGATTTAGCAGGAAGACCGGCTGTTCCTCCAGAAGTTGTCGAACGGTTGCAAAGTCTCAAGGCACAAGGATTACTTACAGAAGAAGAAATAGCTCGTCTTATTAGCATACCAACTCGTGTTGCCGCAAGAGAGGAATTACAAAAACTGGCAAATGCGCGTGTTGTGCCGCAAGCAGATGTTAAGAAATTCGATGAAACTGCGCAGTATTATTTTCCAGAAGGGTATGCAACAGCTGTGGAGATGAAAAAATTTGCCGAGCTAAAAGATCTCGAAACGCAAAAACCAGACGATGCAACATTAGCAAAATTGCAGGACTTTGCAAAAACCTATAAAGCAGGCGAGAATGTGCCGCAAGAAATACGGCGATGGTGGGTACCAATGGTACGGCTTGAAGAATTGCAAAATACCATCAGGCCAGATTTGCTTCGTGATGATCTCTTTAAGTATCGGCCAGAGGACCAGCAGAAGTATAAAGAGCTTATCGAGCGGGTAAAACCAAGACCAGAAGATGTAAAGTACATCGAGGATTTGGCAGCGAAAAATCCAGAGATCCTTAACGATCCATCGTACGCACGAATAAAAGCATTTGGTGATAAATTTGGCGCTGTTGACAATACAACAGTTACCCCTCCTTCACAAGCGCAGTCTTGTAGCCGTGACTCGCACTGGGTAACCATTCCCTTTATGCCTGCTGGTGGGTACTGTGTACCAAACATTGTTTATTCACCTGATACAGCAAGCAGCACAAGCGATTCACCATGTCCGCCAGGATATCACCGCAATCAACCAGGGGGTGCATGTTACCCAGATGCATTTACCGGTACATCCGGACGTATTAGTATTACATCTGTTGTTACAAGCTGTCCAAGCGGCTACAAACGAGCATCTCTACCGGATGGCGGTAGTTATTGTTCGCCGGAGTACACACAAGATGGCCCAGGAGGATATCCAAGGCCAATTGCGCCTCCAACCTACTGTCCATCTGGACAGATGTTTATGGACGGTAAATGCCAAACCTACACTCAACCGCCAAAAGAAGGTTGTTCGTCAGGTCAATACTGGAACGGAACACAATGTGTCACAATCAAAAATTGTCCCGCAGGACAGTATCAGGGATCAGATGGAGAATGTAAACAAGGGGAAGGGACAGTAGATCGTTGTGAAAAAGCAAAGGCATCATGTACAAACCCGAATTCTTACTGGGATGCTGCTGCATGTAGCTGCCGCTCAACGCTTGATCCGTTCCCATCAAGAGGGCCTAATCCTACATATGGACCTAATCCAACAGGAGGACCTTACCCATCGTATGGTCCATTCCCAACAAGTGGTCCATATCCGACGTATCCCGGTGGCGGGACTCCACCTCCGTATGGCTCGCCAAACCCGGGTGGTTGTCCATCAGGACAGTACATGGGACCAGGAGGATATTGCATCTCAGGTCCATCAACCTCTGGCACACCTTATGGCACACCACCTCCGTATGGGTCACCACCACCAGGAGGAGGAAGTAGTTGTGGCTCTGGTTATTATTGGAATGGAAGCTCCTGTGTAAAAAGCGGTGGAGATTCACCCTACGGTTCACCGCCTCCGTATGGGTCACCACCACCATCACCTTATGGTTCGCCTCCACCTTATGGCACACCACAACCATCGCCCTATGGGTCACCACCACCATACGGTACGCCAACTTACGGTAGCCCTCCACCATATGGTACACCCGAGTACAGTTCGCCACCTCCCTATGGATCTCCCCCTCCATCGGAGTACTCATCACCGCCACCATATGGCTCTCCACCGCCGTACGGATCGCCACCACCAGGAGGCTGCCCAGGGTCACCAGGATGTCAATAACTACCAGGGGAAGTGGTAGTTTTGACTACTTATTACAGAGGTTGCGCCACTTCGGATTGGTAATTTTTTCGCAAAGCGCTTGTCCGTCTTGGCTGTTTGCATAGTAGCTTTTAATAATTCCTCCTAAAGATTGGTAGCAGGAAATTTTACTGGTTTCCTCTATACGTTCGCAAAGGGAAAATGGTAATTCTCGATCCCCTACACCAAACGCTGCCCGAACAATGGACGTGATACACGCAGTTTCGAAGCCTTGCGGCATAAGGCCACAGAGCCGAAAAACCTCATCTGGGTTGCCGTTGGTAACAGGGTGAATTTGCCGCGCAAGGCTATCAAAACAGGTTTCTTTATATATATTATTGCCAAGTTTTAGGCACTCAACACCTACTGGCGTAACATCTTGCCCAAACATCTGGTACATGCGCATAGGCTGGTTAGACCAGCAGGCTTTTATATACTGTTCGTCAATGCGCGGATCATTGCAGGGGTATACAGGATCGGTATTGGAAACCCATCTATCTTTTGATGGTTTTCCGTCTTCATGTACTGCCCAAATGTTTTCCATAAAAACACCGTCGTGGCAATTATAAGTAGGAAAATTTTCTGATATTGTCGCGACATAATCGCATTTTGTCAGCGCCTCTGTTAAATTTGCATACCCAACCCACGTTAATAAACCATGGCCAATCGCGTGAGCGCACTGCACAGCAACAGAAGGTCCCTTTTTCCAGCATGTTGCCATTACCTCTCTGAGTGCTTCAACCCCTCCATCTGCAACCGCGTGAATAACAAACCCGTGGTAACAGGAAGAAAGAAAATAATCTTTACAGAAAGTTAGTCCAGAAGGACCATGCTTTTCGTACAAAATATCACCAATAGCATGATTTAGAAGATGTGTTTGGCCATCAAATGGTAACCCAGATTTGTACAATGCATCTTGTGCTTCTTCTGGTCCCACGCGCTCGATGAGTTTTTTGTAGAACACAACCTGCTCGTTAAGATTGCTTGTTGTTTTTATTTTTTCAATCTCTTCTGGGGAAGTTTCCTTTTTCAAATTTTTCAATACCTCGGATGGAACGGACGAAAGAGTTCGCCTGCTTGACAGGCGTGGAGGCGAGGCAGCGACCTCTGCTCCTCCGAGGTGAGACGGTGGTACAGGTAATTTTGATTTTGGAAGGACAATAACTGCTTGAAGAAACATTAAGACTCCAAAAAGAATACAAAGGAGAATAAAGTATTTACGTATCATGTATCTTGCTGTATTATAGGCAATAATACTACACCATGATCTTTTTTGCCATTGTCTTTTTGCTTATTTCTGCTTTTTCCCCTATTTCGGTATCGGCTTTCGAAGAAAAAACAACTATCGTTATGAACGATAATGGTTTTGAGCCAAAAGACATCACAATTCAAAAAGATACAACAGTTGTTTTTGTGAATAATGACAGCAAAGACCGCTGGCCGGCAAGCAATATCCACCCAACGCATGGCATTTATCCGGAATTTGATCCGCAAAAACCTGTAGCTTCTGGAAAATCATGGCAATTTGTATTTGATAAAGCAGGTGTATGGAAATTTCATGACCATATTCTTCCTCACATGAAAGGAACAATTACTGTTGAGGGAAAAACCGATAAGCAACAGACATCACAAGGTTTCATGCCGCGCCTATCCAAGTTTTTAAATAATATCAAACAGACTATTTTACACTTGTTTAATAACTCAAACATAGAGGCGCAAGAAAGCAATGCAGCCATACCTAGTGAACAATTTCTCGCACTCACCCAAAAAGAGCAAATCGCAATACTCGATAGTATGATTGGTTTCTCTGGTGTAGAAGCCGCATGGAAATATGTTGTAGATGTCTATACCAACAGTACTTCTTCAAGCGGAAATGCGCATGATCTGGCACATTTTGTAGGAGGCCGAATCTATGAAAAAAATGGCATTTCGGGTTTATCAATATGCACAGCTTCATTTGCCTTTGGTTGCTACCATGGTTTTACCGAAAGTGCACTTGAAAAGTTAAAAGCTCAAAATGCAAAGTTCAAAATTGACGAGACTTTACAAGAACTTGCAAACGCATGTGAATCAGTTGGAGAAGTCGGGTCTGGCCCATGGGCATCGTGTATTCATGGCATTGGTCATGGGATAGGAACATATTTTGATACTGTTGATCTCACGAGTGCCCTTCTTGCTTGTGAGCAGTTGATAAACGGACAAACCTATTGTTACGACGGGGTATTTATGGAATTTGCTGTTAATGCGCCAAAAAGTGTCTACGAAAAAACATTTTCTGATCCATTATACCCTTGTATAGATATTGCCGAAAAATATCGGCAAGCCTGCAGCCGTCAGCAGCCAACTGTTATGAAAAAATTTCTCGGTATGACAACACAAGATATAGTAAATACCTGCCTTGCATCGTCTCATAAAACAATAAGGTCTTCTTGTATTGACGCACTGGGGCTTTCTGTTGGACAAGAATCATCTGGTGATCCAAAACGCATTACAGATGGTTGTAGTATTATAAAAGAGACAGAGGCGTATGCGCAATGTGTTACCGCAGCAGCCGGAGAAATTGTTTTTCAAAAGTACAAGGATTCACAGCAGAATGCCTTTAGCGCATGCGATACACTGCCAAACGCAGAAAGATTCGCATGTACCAAGCGTGTAAAAAATATCATAGAAGATTATAACTGATTACAAAGATTTTGATACTCCTGCTCAAATGTTTTGCAAACATCTGCTTTCTTAGATTTCATAGAAAAAAGGCTAGGCAACCTGTTTGCCAGCGTGCCGTAGCAGGTGTTTTTATGCGCATTTGGAAGTTCTTTACAAAAAGTGCTTGCCTGATTAGAAAGATTCTCTCCCCAAAAATCAACAATAACATTTAGAGCTCCAATAACGCATTCATCGACAAATACATTGGCTTGGGATATCTTACTGCAGAGCTCTACAATCCGCTGTGGGTTTCGCAGCGCTATTCCTGCCGCATCTCTCCCAAAACTTCGAAAACACGCGTGTTGCATATTGGTTGGTGCTTTGAGACATTCTGGTAACACAAGGTCAAAATTATTGCCAAAAAGCTGTAGCATTCTACTTGTCTGCATGTGATAGCATTGCAATTGTACATCTTCATCTTTTGAAAAATAATTACAAGGGTAATGCGGGTTACTACTTACCCAGGTAGTTGTATGTGTAGGGCCTGCTCCTTTGCCATCTGCAGTAACCACATTTTCCATAAAAACACCGCCCATACACGAAGTTTGAGAAAATGAATCGGGCAGTTTTTTACAAAGCTTGATTGCTTTAGGTAAATCGTAATCCTCATAAGCAAGCGCTCCATGACCAACACCGTGATAGCACTCAAACTGGCCGAAGTTTGTATCAAATGTGTTGCAGAGAGTTGTCATGTTTTCAGAAAGATTAAGCGTGCCTTTTTCTTGCAAAAATGCTTCCATAGCCCCGTGATAGTAGCCAGAATGACAAAGGCTGTTTCCTGTTTTAAAAACAGAAGCTCCATACAGTTGATACGATATTCTTCCTATATTGTGCGCTTGTGTATGGCAATCAAGTTGATATCCTCCTCCTGCGTCACGCAAGAGTTCATCCATAATCATTTTGGGGTCAAAAACGCTAATCCAAAAAGCAAGATCTTCTTTATTTTTTGCAACGTTAAGCAAGTTAAGATTTGAAAGCGTTTCGTTTCCTTTTGTTGTAGAGAGAGAAAAAGAAAGTTTTGTAAAAAGAACTTTTAGATAGAGTCTATCTATAACCTGCGCGTAAAAAACCATAGGTACTGTTATTACCAAAATCAGTAACGCCGCTATAATACATCTAGCATTGCTCCATTTTCTTGCAAGCATGTTTCTATCATAGGTTCATCTGTTTACTATGTAAAGATCCTCTTGACAATTACTTCGTTTTCATTGTATTGTTGAGCTGTTTAAATTTCCATAATTTTCTGTCCAGGAGGGGGTGAGTGCGTTGACAAAAAAAGATTTAATAGAACTTGTTGGTAAAAAAGCAAACCTTACAAATAAAGCAGCACGAGATGCAGTTTCATCTTTTCTCAATGCAATTCGAGATTCACTGAAACGAGGAGAAAAAGTTGTTATTACTGGTTTTGGAACTTTTTCTGTGAGGAATCGTGCAACACGGCCTGGCCGAAATCCTAAAACAGGAGAAAAAATTACAATTCAAGCTCGAAAAGCCCCAGGATTTACAGCTGGAAAAACATTAAAGAAAGTAGTTCGATAAGAAGACATAGACAAAAGAGGCTTTCTGCTTTTTGGGAGGCTTCTTTTGTTATAATTAACCAATGGTGATTTCAGTTTCGAATCTCTCCAAATACTACACCACTCATAAAAAAGACGCTGGTTTATTAGGATCTATAAAATCTTTCATTGCTAGAAAATACGAAACAATAAAAGCAGTAGAAAATATATCCTTTACTATTGGGGAGGGTGAACTCGTTGGTTTTATTGGGCCAAATGGTGCAGGAAAAACAACGACCTTAAAGTGTTTATCAGGGCTTCTTTATCCTACTTCTGGAAGAGTTTCGGTATTAGGATTCACACCTTACGAGCGCAATCATACATTTCTTAAACAAATATCTTTAGTTATGGGACAAAAAAATCAGTTGTGGTGGGATTTGCCTGTCATAGAGAGTATTCAATTACAGAAGGAGATATATTCTATTACAGACGAGAAGTATAAAAAAACACTTTCAGAATTAACAGAATTATTAGAAATTGCTGATTTACTTTCTGTGCAAGTAAAAAAATTATCACTTGGTCAACGGATGAAATGTGAACTTTTAGCAGCGATTATTCACACCCCTCGCGTACTTTTTTTAGATGAACCGACAATTGGACTTGATGTTGTTATGCAAAAAAAACTTCGTGAATTTATTAAAGAATATAATAAACACTATATGGCAACAATTATGTTAACAAGTCACTATATGAAAGATGTGGAAGCACTATGTAAACGAGTGATTATTATTAATCATGGCACATTGTTATATGATGGACAACTTTCAGATCTTGTTAAGAAGCATGCCCCCTATAAAATTATAAAAGTAATTTTAGATAAATATATTGATCCAAAAAAATTAGCTCCTCTTAGTGAGGTGCTTTATTTTTCTTATCCAGAACTTGTATTACGTGTTTCTCAAAAGAACATAGGAAAAGTTGCAACAAAGATTCTGGATAAATTTCCAGTGGAGAATATCACAATAGAAGATCCAGATATAGAACAAGTTATACGGGAAGTCTTCACAAAACAAAAAAGATGAGAAAATATTTTTTAATCATTGTTAACATGTGGGATGAGATATTTACCTATAGACTTAGTTTTGCCATGTGGAGACTTCGTAATGTTTTTCAACTTCTTACAATATATTTTTTATGGGCTTCTCTTATTCCAAAACAAAGTGTGCTTTTTGGATATTCTCAATCTTTAATGCTTACGTATGTCATAGGAACATCTTTTCTTAGTGCAGTTATTCTTTCCACAAGGACTTATGAAATTGGAGATAATATTAACAGTGGCAATTTATCTGCGCTATTACTAAAACCAATAAATTATTTCGGTTATTGGTTTGCAAAAGATATAGGAGATAAATTGGTAAATATATCATTTTCTTTAGTAGAGCTTTTTTTGCTATTTTTTCTTTTACGCCCACCCTTATTTTTGCAAACAGATATAGTCCCTCTTTTATTTTTTATAATAACTATTTGTTTAGGAATACTATTGTATTTTTGTATAGGCTCACTCCTTGGTATGATAGGATTTTGGAGCCCCGAGGTTTGGGCACCCCGATTTATTTTTTTTATCTTAATCGGTTTTTTTGCAGGAATACTTTTCCCTTTAGATATATTTCCAAAACCAATATTTAACATACTGCAACTGTTGCCATTTCCTTATCTTTTATTTTTTCCATTAAAAGTGTATCTTGGGCAATTGTCTATGCCAGAAATATTGAAAGGAATAAGTATCTCGGTAATCTGGATTTTTTCCCTGACATATATTATGGTACTAGTTTGGCGTAAAGGACTTAGAATGTATACTGCATATGGAAATTAAAAAATATATAAAACTCTGGTGGTTTTTTGCTCGTATGACAACGAAGGTTGCATTTCAATCTCGATTTGGTGCAATAGTATTTTTAATCGGGAAATTATTACGTTTTGTATTTTTTCTTATTTTTCTTATTCTCCTACTCACAAAAACAAATGTAATTGCAGGATATTCGTTTTGGCAGGTAATTTTTTTCTTTGCAACATTTAATTTGCTTGATACTATTCCCCAACTTTTGTGGAGAGAGGTATACAGATTTCGTACATACGTAGCGAGAGGATTTTTTGACTATATTCTTATAAAGCCCGTTTCTCCTCTTTTCCGTTCACTCTTTGGAGGAAGCGATATTTTGGATTTTTCTATTCTTCTTATTTCTGTTATTTTTTTAGTATATGCTGCAGGAAAAATAGATATTACCGTTTTTGGAGTTATTGGATATCTACTTCTCCTTGTTAATGCACTTCTTATTTCCCTATCTTTTCATATCTTCGTTTTGGCAATGGGGATTTTAACAACAGAGGTGGATAATGCTATTATGTTGTATCGAGATTTAACACAAATGGGTAGATTGCCTGTAGATATATATCTGGAACCAATAAGAGGATTTCTTACTTTTGTTATTCCAGTTGGTATTATGATGACGTTTCCTCCAAAAGTTATGATGGGATTGTTAAGTGGTACCATGTTGATAATTGCGTTTTTAATTGGTATAAGTCTTTTTCTTTTTAGTCTTTTTTTCTGGAATTATGCCATGCGACGATATGCAAGTGTAAGTAGTTAATAATGGGTGTTATACTAAAATTACTATGACAATACGTTTAAGGACTGCATTTTTTATAGCCTTGGGACTTTTACTCTTTTGGTTTTTATACGTTGAGCGGGGAATTCTTACACCGTTTATACTTGCTGGAATTTTTGCATACGTGTGTAATCCTATTATTAATTTTCTATCACATAATGTGCGTTTTCCAAGAGTAATTTCTATAATTATTATCTATATTTTTATTATTGGGATAATGGTGAATCTTGGAATCATTTTAAGTGGAAGAATATTGCAAGAATCATCTCAGCTTTCCATCTATGTTCGTGAGGTTTCAGAAACAACAAAAGCGCAAGTGCATGCACTTCCAGAATGGATACGTCCAATTGCGCAAGAAGCAATTACTTCGCTTGAAAAATCGAAGCTTTTCTCTCCGGAAAACCTTTTCTCCCTTTTTCCACAAGCACTATCCCGAATTGTAAGTTTTATTCTTTTTCTTTTTTCTGGATTTTTCTTCTTAAAAGAAGGAAAGTATATGTTTCATAAACTTTTAACGTATGTACCAAATGATTATAAAATCGAAGTAGAAATTTTATTTCGCCGAATAAACACGGTGTTAAACGGTTATTTACGTGGACAGATTTTTATGGTATTTTTTGTCTCACTTGTTTTATTTACTGCACTTTCAATTTTAGGCGTACGATTTGCACTTATTTTAGCTATATTTTCAGGATTTGCTGAAATAGTTCCAATTGTTGGGCCGATTGTCGCAACAACTGTGGCTGCAATCGTTGTCTTTTTTGTAGGAACATCTAATTTTTTGTTGACCCCGCTTCAAGCAGCAATTATTGTTGTATTTATCTATGCTGTTGTTCGACAATTGCAAGATTATTTTGTTACTCCGTATGTGATGGGAAAAATAACAAAATTACACCCATTAGTTATTTTATTTTCTGTCATCGCAGGAGAACACCTTATGGGAATATTGGGACTTATTCTTGCTGTGCCTATAGCAGCTGTTGTGCGTATTCTTCTTGAATATTCATTAGATAAGATAAATGACCATGGTACGCGTCATCTTGCTTCAAAACGGTAATATAGGCTATAATAACTTGCTCTAGGAAGAAGGACCGCTACTCTATGAGTTTTATCATAGGGAGGAAAGTCCAGACAGGTGTAAGGTCGGGGATGGAGCGTAAGCTCCGACTAGCAATAGCTGGTTTCTAAACTCTTTCTCCACATGTGGAGTTTAGAACAAGTTTTGCATTAACAAGACTTGAGAGCAACAGAGACGAGTGGAAGTGAAACGGGCAATCCTACCTGCTGCAACCTCCGAACGGTGCGTTACTACCTACCTTACGGGAGCACCAAAGCTTGAGGGCATAAGAGAGATTGCGGTTACAAACAGAATCTGGCTTACTCGCTTCCTAGAGCATTTTTAATGGGTATTGCAGAGCATTTTGTATTCGCAGTTTGCGCAGAATATTGATTTGTTGCAGGAGAATTCACTTGATTCCATTTCTTCAACTTTTTGGAAAATACGTTCCTTAGCTTCTTCTAATTCTTCTTTCGCTCTTAAGGTTGTAAGTTTTTTTCCTTCCTCAACATAATCAAGTGTTAAAACAACATCTTCTGGATTTCTGTTAAAAAGCGTATCGTTAACATTCATTGCCGCCATAGCATACAGGGTAAGTTGTAAGTTATTTGCCAGTTCGTTTTTTTCTGGAATATTGCTGCCAGTTTTGTAGTCAATAATTTCGATTTTATTATCACTTAGTCTATCAATTCTATCTATTCTACCCGCAATCCTTAATGTTCTTTTCCGTTTCATTAAATCTTTTATAAAAAACTGGAATGGAATTTCAACGCCAAGTGGAGCAGCTTTTTTTGGATCAAAATTATTTGTAATATATGTTGTTAAGATATTTTTTGCTTGTTCTAAAGCATGTTGTTGATGCGTTTTACTTGTATATCCTTCGTCAATCCAGTGTTTTTCTAAAAGCTGAGTAATAGCATTATTTTCAGGTTTTCGTCCTTGTATTATTTCTTGATAGAAATCGCGTAGTGCACAGTGAATACTTGATCCAAAACTTGTTGCAGCAGTCGGCTGAGGTGGAATTTTAAGAATGTATCTTAATTTATAATGGAGGGGGCACATCTCAAAACATTGGAGTTGTGAAAAAGAGATGTAGGTAATTGGAGCGGTGCTGAGGTTTTTTATTTTTTCCGCAGATTCTTCTTGCTTTGCTTTTTCAGCCCATTCTAAAAGAGATTCTTGAATGGCTGTTTTTTGTGCTTTTACTTTTTCTGTTACTTTTGTAACATGTGTTTCTCCAAGTGTCTCATAGATAAAAGGAGAAATCTTTCGATCTCTTTTACCTTCGCCATAAAAGTTTGCAGCTGAAAAAAAGAGATGATCACGTGCTCGTGTCATACCCACATAGAAAAGTCTTCGTTCTTCTTGTAGATGATAATCACCACTAGGAAGAATTTCTTTAATAAGTTCCTGGGGTATTGGAATTTGTTCACGTCGTTGTCTGGTTGGAAATCTTTGTGAAACAAGATTAACAAGAAAGACAACTGGAAATTCAAGGCCTTTACTTGAATGGATAGTTAATATGTTTACAGCATTAGCATCTTCCCAATCAGTATCTGTTGCTAGTGGGCTTTCTCCCATTTGCATTGATAGATCTATCCAATCAACAACGGCAAAAACGCTTGCATCTTCGTGTTCTCCTTCATACGTTTTTAACTTGTCAAAGAATTTTGCAATATTTTGATATTTTTTTGTTTCAGTATCATTCTCGGGATTTAAAAACTTTTGTAACATTCCTGAATCTTGAAGAAAATAGTAGAGAATTTGTCCAGCAGAAGTTGTTGGGATACGTTTGAGATGGCGTTGTATCATTTCAGTAATTGTTTTTATGTTTTCTCTAGTTTTTTCTTGAAAATATATATCATTATTTTCTGGGTTTTGCACAATTTTCTCCATTGTTTCAAAAAGAGTAAAATTTTTTCGTCGGGCAAAATTAAGTATTGCTGAAATATCTCTTGCTTCTAATCCTAAAAATGGGAGTGTTAATACTCTATATAGTGAAGTTGAATCTTCAAAATTATACAAAACCTTTAAGTATGCTATTAAATCTTTTATTTCTTCTTGGCGGAAAAGTCGGCCTGGGCCTAAAAATTGGTAAGGAATATTATGGCGTATCAAACTATGTACAAATGTTTGAGCATGATCGTTCGCTCTTATGAGAATCGCGATATCTCTGTATGTATATTTTTGTTTATTTGTAAACTCACGTATTTTTTTTACAACAAGCTCTGCTTCATCTTCAACTCGCGATGCCCATAAAAGATCAATAGCAGAATTTTTTGTTTTGCGTGTTGATACAAGTTTTTTGTTAACGTGTTCCTTTGCTTCAAGTCGATCGGGGTTATTATTTTGAATAAGTGTGTAGGCCTTATCTAAAATTTCCTGTGCTGATCGATAATTTTTTGTAAGTGTTACAATTTTACTTTTTGGGAATTGTTTTCTAAATTGGATGATATTTGAAATCGCTGCACCACGCCACCTGTAAATTGCTTGATCATCATCACCAACAACAGTTATATTTTCCCGTTCTCCACTTAAAAGAATTGCAAGTTGATTTTGTGCATAATTAGTATCTTGAAATTCATCAACTAAGATATATATAAATTGTTTTTGGTACTCTTTTAAGACATTTTTTCGTGTCCGAAATAATCTTAGTGTATTACTGATAAGATCTGAAAAATCCATAAATCCTTCTTTTGCCTTGAGTTCTTGATATTTTATAAACGCGTTTGCTAGTTCTTGGGTTTTTTTAATTTCTTCTGGTTCAATACCATTTGATTTTTTTAGTTTATTTGCAAATGTCAAATATTCTTGTGGAGAAATATCTTCATCTGAGAGCCTACTAAAGTGTTGTATAAGCCCTTCTAAAAATTTGTTTGGGCTGCCAAGGGGACGAAAATATTCAAGATTAAAAGAGAAAATATTTTTTTTTAAAAACATGATTATTTCTGCTTCAGTCATTAACGTGTATGACGGTGTAAGTCCGATATGGACAGCATCATTTCGTAAAATTCTGTCACAAAATGCGTGAAATGTGGAAATCCACATCTGCGTGTAACCATAAGGCATTGCTATATCAACTCTTTCTTCCATCTCGCGACTTGCCTTTTCAGTAAAGGTGAGTGCAAGAATTTGTGAAGGGTGGACCTCTTTTTGCAAAATAAGATATTTGATTCTTTCTGTAATTACTGTTGTTTTTCCGGTTCCTGCCCCAGCGATAATAAGAAGTGGACCCTTACTATGTTGTATAGCTGAAATTTGCTCTTCGTTTAAGATTCGACCATTTGCCATGCAGCTATTTTACCATAGTTGGCGTGATATACTAAAAGATATGCCAGAAGAACTTCTTTTGCCGTTTCTAAAAAAGGAGCAGGTTGCAAAAGATACATATTCTTTTTACTTTGACCGCCGTGATGTGCATTTTGATTTTTTAGCAGGTCAATATATTCGTCTTACTTTATCTATTGATGTTCCAGACGATAGGGGTAGTTCGAGACTTTTTTCAGTAGCATCCTCACCACTAGAAAAAGAATATATTATGATTACCACAAAAGTGCTTGATAGTGCTTTTAAAAAAACGCTTGTTTGCCTTGCTTCTGGAGTGAAAGTAAAAATATTTGGGCCAATTGGGAGATTTGTTATAGACGAGGGAGTGCAACAACCGTATGTTTTTCTTGCAGGTGGTATTGGTATTACACCATTCCATAGCATACTGACCTACAGTGCCTTAAAAAAACTCAGTGTTCCAATTGCTCTTTTTGCATCGTTTTCAACGCTTGAGGAAATGATTTTTTATCAGGAGCTAACAGACGTAGCACGAAAAAACCCTTCAATAAAAGTTATATACACTCTTACACAACCAGAAAGATCGATTGCATGGAGTGGTGAAACTGGAAGAATCTCAGAAGCGCTCATTAAAAAATATAGTATTGATTTTATTAATTCTTCTTATTACATTGCTGGTCCTCCAAAAATGGTTACAGCAATGGATGAGCTTGCAAAAAGTATGGGAATAGAAGATAGTAAAATACGTAAAGAAAATTTTATTGGGTATTAAGATTCCAATCTTTTTGTAGAACTCAATTTTTTTCCAAGCCGGGAAAACCCATCAGTTACATTGTAAAATTGAGAAGAGGCGTTATTTAAATGTTTTCCCAAAACACCAAGATTCTCATCAACCTTTTCATAATCAATCTGCAACGCATGGAGTAATCGGAAGACATCTTTTGCATGGGATTCTATCTTTTTCCCCTCGAAAGAAAGAAGAATTGTTTGTAGGTGTGCGTAGAGGGTGCTTGGAGAAACAATATAAATGCGATGCTGTCTAGCATACTCCATAATTTCCAATTCGTTTGCAATCTCGTAATACACAGACTCACTTGGAAGATACATAAGCGCAAAGTCCATAGTTCCTTCTTCTGGGAGGATATATTTTTTTGCAATTGCATCAATATGTTTTTTAACATCTCTTATAAATTCTTTTTGAGCTACAGCTTTTTCGTTCTCGCTTTTTGCTTTCATCATTTTTTGGAAGTTTTCCATGGGAAACTTTGCATCAATTGGCAAAATACCAGCATCAGTTTTTATTGCTGCATCAACTTTTTCTCCAGATTTAAATTGATACTGAAGATTGAAGCTGTTTTTTGGAAACATTTGTGAGATTAAATCCTTGAGAACTTGTTCTCCAATGTTACCCCGAAGCTTTGGACTTTTAAGAAAATCTTGCAACTCTTTCATATTACGGCCAATTTCACTCATTTGTCCTACCTCTTTTCCTACATCGCGAATAACCGCTGAGGCTCTATCGAGTCTTTCATTTAGTTGTTTTGAGTTTTCTTGGAGAATTTTAGTAACGTCAGTTGAGCTTGCTCTCATTGTTTCATTCATGCTTTTAAGCCACTCTAAAAGCGTTTCATCTGTCTTAGTTTTTTCTAGTTCTGAAAGCTTTTTATTGAAGAAGTAGAAAAGGAGGCCAAATCCAAAAATAAGAAGTATGATAATGGGCAGCTGTGTTTCCATGGAGGGTTATTATAACACTTTTTATGAAATGCTATAAGTGTTATAACTTGTTTTTATCAGTCTTGTTGGTGGTGAACAAACATTAATAAATATCTTACTCTATTATATCGTTGTTTTTATTGTATCAAAATAAGAAATAGGGAAAAAATCAATATCTGCTTCTTTTGCTGCATTTGCATCATCAGTGCTGTCGCCAAGAAAAAGATACTGGTTCTTTGGAATAGTAGCGTTATATATTTTTATGAAGCCTTCTGGATGTGGTTTTATAAAAGTAACATCTAAACGAGTAACAATTTTTTTGAAATAATGTAACATGTTGTTTTTGGATAGAATAGGTTCTATTGTTGGTGGAGTATTTGAGGACCAAATATAGTAGGCATATTGCGTATGTGTACGAATAAAAGATACAAGGTTTTTGTTGGGTTTTACATCGTGTAAATTATTTTTTTCAAAACTAAGTGCGTGGTTAATAATGAGATCTTTTGTTTGAGGATACGTTTCAATATAGCGATTCTCCAGTTCACTTAACGTTATTTTTCCCTTGGTATAATCATCCATAATGGATGTATCAATTTGTTGAAGTTGGTTTTTTATACTATCGATCCATTTTTCCCATGGGATAAGAAGTTTAAAAAGCGTTCGATCAAAATCAAAAATCAGATATGTTTTTTTGTTTTGATTAAGAAATTCTTCAAGTTTCATATTAGTTAAAGTAGAGTTCTGGGTTAGCAGTTATTTTTTTCCACGGTACTTCCTTGTAGTTGAAGAATGCTGCAGAAGCAATCATAGCAGCATTATCTGTGCACAGGTGCTTTGGTGGAACAAAGAGAGTAACATTCATCTTTTGTTTTTTAATCTCTTTTGTGAAACGATCCCGCAAGGCTTGGTTTGCTGCAACCCCACCCGAAAGGAGTAATGATTTAACGTTATATTTTTTTACAGCTTTTAAGGTTTTTGTTGTCAAAACATCAACAACCGCTTCTTGTACAGATGCTGCAAGATCATGTAGGATTTTTGGTTGTAGCTGTTTGATTAGTTTTGTTTCTCGAAGAACTGCAGTTTTTAAACCTGAGAAAGAAAAATCAAAATCTTTCGTGTCAATCATTGGCCGTGGAAAATGAAAAGCTTTAGGATTTCCAGTTTTTGCCTCTTTTTCTATGATTGGACCTGCTGGGTAGGGAAGGTTAAGTAGTCTTCCTATTTTATCAAACGCTTCTCCTGCAGCATCATCACGTGTGCCGCCAAGCCATGTAATTTTTCCGTGGTTTCTTACTAAAACTAAATCGGTGTGTCCTCCAGAAACAACAAGTGCAAGGGCGGGAAAGGTAATTGATTTTTTATCATTTTTTTCGACAATCCAGTTGGCGTAGATATGTCCAATAAGGTGATTAACGGGAATAATCGGTTTCTTCCAGATATACCCAAGTGTTTTTGCTGTCTCGACCCCTACAAGAAGAGAACCAATAAGTCCAGGTCCAACTGTTACAGCAATAGCGTCTATATCTCTATATGTGAGTTTTGATTTTGTCAAAACATCTTCTAGAGCTGGAAGCATATATGTAAGTTGTTGTCTTGCTGCGATTTCTGGAATAATACCACCAGTTTTGGCATGGAGAGAGAGGGAGGAACTAATAGTATTGGCAAGAAGATGTGTAGTTTTGTCTTGTGCTTTTAGTATAGCAACCCCAGTCTCATCACATGAAGTTTCAATACCTAGGATTTTCACAGGTTTTCTATCTTTACCTCATCACCCTTTTTAAGTCCATATTTTTGGGAAAGGCCAGCATTGATTTCTAGTACTTTATCTGAGGGTTCTTCTGGTCTATGGATTGGCATGGTTTCATCAGGTGATTTTGGCGGCGCAGCATTTTCTATAATAGTAACGATTTTATTTTTATTGATATAAATTATATCAACAGGAATTTTCATTGTTTTGGTCCAGAAGGCATAATAATCTGGTTTTTCAAAAAGAAACAACATACCCGTATTTTCTGGAAGCGACGTTTTTTCTGAGAGCCCTATTTCTTGTTCTTTTGCAGTTTTTGCAACGAGAAGATTAAATTTTTGGTTGTTAATTGTTGCAATTGGAGTTTTTGCAAAAAAAGGTATGTTTTTTCTTAGATCGCTTTGAAAAAAAACAATGCCACCAATAATAGCAAGAAGAAGCGCAAAAAGTGCAAGAATCATTTTCATACTATTTCGTTATATATAATAATCATTAGACAAAAGTTTTGCTAGCTGACTTGTTGATTTCCCTTTTAATCTAGTCATAACTGCGATAACTTTTGCACCAATTCGTTTTGCTTGTCTTTCCTTATGGAGTCTTTTGGGATCGCCTTTAGTTGTTGCGATTATAGTAGGTTTTATTTTGAATAGCAAATCGTCATAGTCTTTGTCAGTTTTTAACCGAGGAAGAAGCATAACAAAGTCAACAGTAGAGAGACTAGCCAAGATAATACCTCTATCTTTTTGAGTATGAATTGGCTTGCCTTCACCTTTTAGTAGTCGAATTGTTTCATCGCTTTCCAAAAGCACAAAAAGGATCTCCGCTTGTTTTTTGGCTTTTTCTAAAAAAAATATATGTCCAGGATGAATAATATCAAAACAACCACCGACTAAAACGATTCGTTTACCATTTTCTCTAAGCCTTTTTGAGATTTCTACTGCTTTTTTAATAGATACAATTTTTTCCATTTATTCCTTCGTTCCTGTTAGGTATACAGCTTGCCATGGTCGGTAATTGGATACAAACTTGTCATCAATAACCGTTTGGCCATCTTTTGCAACCTGTCTTGTAAAAGTAACGGAAGCTCCTTCGGCTGCGAAATCAACTTGTTTGGTTGTTCCTTTTGGTAGTGCTGGATCATCCTGGTACAGAGGAGGTGGAGCCGGTCGTCTGTTTGTTATGACAGGTTTGCTTATTGTGACGGTTCTCCCATCCTTTGTGCCGTACAAGAAGAAATTGAGCCGTTGTACGACGGGGTCTATTTCTGTTTGGATAAGAATGTGATGTTTGGTGTCGTTTTTAAAACGTAAATCAACGCTTGGAACATAGACTGTTGCATCAAGGCCTGGAAGAGAGTCTTGTTCGTAATATCCTACTCGATAATCGTGTGCATGCCTTTCTAGAATTGGAAGGCCAGCGTTGAGGAGGGCACGAAAAAAGGTTGTTGAAACCTGGCATATTCCTCCTCCGTCTCCAAGCACTGTCCGACCATTCTGAATAATATATGCCTGTTTATATCCAGTAAAGCTTGATACATCTCCAAGCGCCTTACCAAATGAGAATGTTTCTCCGGGTGCAACCATGACTCCATTGAATTTTGACGCAGCAAGCGTGAGATTGTAAATTCTATTTGGTATGGAATGTTGAAAAAGAGAAGTGCCAGTTGCAATAAGTTCTTTAATGCCAAATGTATTTGCCTCGTCTGTTGTTACCTTGGGTTTAATAACTTTTATAGGAAGAGTAAGTGTTATTGTTTCCGGTTTTCCATGTTGCACAAGCAAGGGAATTTTAGCTGACATGTTTCTTTTTAGTAGTTCCATGTCAACTTCTTGGCCATCTTTTGATAGTTGAAACGCTGTTACTTTTCCATTTTGGAATTGGAAAAGAGCGTCAATAGGTTCAATAGATGCTTCTTTGATTAAAGGGGTAAGAGTAGCTTGTAGTAAATTTTCTGAGAATTGATACGATGCTGCTAAGCGAATCCTATTTAAGTAGGATTGCAATACTAAGCTTATATTTGAAAGCGTATCTCTTGATCGTCCAATGCTATATGCCTGTTGCGCAAGTAATCTTGCATTATATCCAAGCTGTAGTTCTTGCGCAGATACAGTGGCAGCTTTTGTGCCATACGTAAAAACGACTTCTGTTTTAGCAATAAGTGCATTTTTTTGTAAAAAATATGTTCTAACGTCACTCTCTTTTTTACCGCCAACATCAACACCGTCAACCATAATACCAGGAAATACACGGTCACTATAGCGTTTTTGAAAAATTATAAATGTAAAGCTAATAAAGAAAAAAAGACCAAGCAGGGCACCTGTTGAAAACCAAAAAACACCTCTTATTATTTTTATTACAGTCTTTTTCTTGATGAATTTAATTTTTTTTATTTTCATTTGCCTCATTCTTGCTTTTGGTATTATACTATACCTTATGGGAGAGAATACAATTTTTCAGAATAACACCGTACCTAGCTCACCTCAAAACCAGGAGGTTCCTCCTGCTAAAGATGAGAAAGCTGTTCATACTCTACCTATAGCAGGGCAATCAGTGCCAAATATACAGGGTGCTCCAACGCCAATGTGGCAAAAAACTCCACAACAATCATCTGGTAGAAGCTTTCCCATCAAAAATATTTTTAAGGGATTACTGGGATTATTTTTTATTATTCTTGTTGGGTTTTTAGGAGCTGGATTTATTTTGCCAAGATTTGCTCAGAATGAAAAGGAGGTAGTAACGATTTCATACTGGGGATTATGGGAAGGAGAAAATGTCATCAGGACAATTCTTGCTGATTTTGAAAAAGAGAATCCTACTGTAAAAGTTGCATATGTAAAGCAAGATAATAAACAGTATAGAGATAGAGTTGTAACTCGAGCACAAAATGGGACAGGCCCAGATGTATTTTTATTTCATAACACGTGGTTGCCTCAGATGGTATCGTATCTTTTGCCATTACCAAATGATGTAATTTCCAAAGACGAGTTTCAAAAAACTTTTTACCCTGTTGTTATTAATGATTTAATACATAAAGGAGCAATATATGGTATTCCAAGTGGTATGGATACATTAAGCATGTTTATTAACACAGAAATTTTTCAACAAGCTGGACTTACTCCTCCAGCAAATTGGCAAGATTTCGCAAGGACAGCTCGAATGTTAACAGTAAAAGATGAGATGGGAAAAATAAGAACTGCAGGTGCAGCGATGGGAACTTTTGATAATGTTACTCATGCTTCTGATATTATATCCCTTCTTCTTGTGCAAAACGGAGCAAATATAAGAAATATTCCAATAACAAAGGAGAGTGCTATCGACGCATTTGATTTTTACGTCTCTTTTGCTAGAGAAGGAGAAAAAGTTTGGGATGAAACACTTGACCCCTCTCTCCTTGCTTTTTCTAAAGGCAATCTTGCTATGTATTTTGGATACTCTTGGGATATTTTTGCAATAAAACAGCTTAACCCACAGCTTTCTTTTCAAGTCGTTTCAGTTCCACATCTTCCAGGAAGAAATACGACAATCGCAAGCTATTGGGCAAATGGGGTGTCTGCAAAAAGTAAATATCAAAAGGAGGCAATGCTATTACTAAAATTTCTTTCCAAAAAAGAGACCATGCAAAAACTTTTTTCTGAAAGTGCAAAAACAAGACTTTTTGGAGAACCATACGCACATCGTGATCTTGCCAAGAGTCTTTCTGATAACTCACTTGTTTATCCATTTGTTGAGCAAGCAAAAGACGCAGCCTCTTCTTTTTTTGCAAGCGATACATTTGATGATGGATTAAATTCTCAAATGAACGCATATCTTGGTAATGCTGTACGCGCTATGCTTGGAAATACTTCTACAGAAACAGCAGTTGATACTCTTGCTAATGGTGTTGCCCAGATATTACGACAATATGGCGGGCAATAATATTGGAAAGAATATTCTCAAGACACTAGCATATGCGGATATTTTTGATTGCCCCTTGACCTTGGAAGAGTTGTGGTGCTTGCTTATAAGCAAAAGAAAAGTAACAAAAAAAACGGTAAAGGAGTATATATTAACACTTCCTCTTGTCGGACAATACCATGGGTACTTTTGTTTCAAACAAAGAAAACATATTGTTCAAAAAAGAATTGCCTCTGTCTTGTGGAATAATAAAAAGTTTGCAATTGCCCAAAAAATATCTGGATTTTTATCATATATTCCGACAGTTCTTCTTATTGGCGTTAGCGGGGGGGTTGCAGTGGAAAATGCATCAAAAGATGATGATATTGATATATGTATCATTACAAAAAAGGATTCACTTTGGTTGACGCGTCTATTGGTAATTTTGTTGCTACAGGTACTTGGTATAAGAAGAAAACGAGGAGTTGGAGCAGTGTCAAACAAGATATGTCTTAATATGTTTATTGAGGAGCGTGGTATGTATTTCTCAAAAGAAAGGCAAAATGTATATATAGCTCACGAGATAGTACAATTAAAAGTACTTTTCGAGCGAAACAATATGTATAAAAAGTTTTTATCTGTCAATAATTGGATAGAAAAATTTTTACCAAATAGTATAGATACTAAGATAGTAAGATATGAGGATGTAAAGAAAAAATCGTCTAATATTGTAATGTCCTTGGATCTCACTAGCTTTTTGTGTTATCTTGAGCCATTTGCAAAAATGTTCCAACTTTGGTATATGAAAAAGCACAGAACAAATGAGGAAATTTCCCAATATATTTTAGCTTTTTACCCCTTTGATTACAAGGAAAAACTAATAGAAAAATATCATAGAAGATTAAAAAAGTATAGAATATTATGAAACAATATAAACTTGTTGCCTGTGGTGGAACATTCGACCATTTTCATAAAGGGCATAGAGAGTTTTTACGTTTTGCATTAGAAAAAGCTGAAAGACTTATTATCGGTATAACAAGCAGTATGTTTAGCGATAATAAACGAGAAGAAGTTGAAAGCTTTTCTATTAGAAAGGAAAATGTTTGCTTGTTTTTAAAACAGGAGCAGGTTTTTGATAGAGTTGAAATTCTTTCTATAGACAATGTATATGGACCAACACTTCTACCCGATTCTAAAATAGAAGGGCTTATTGTATCTGTACAAACAAAGTGGGGTGCAGACAGCATTAATAATAAGAGAAAAGAGCTTGGTTTTCTCCCTTTAGACGTTGTTGTTTGTTCTACGACCAAAGCACAAGATGGGGAAATAATTTCATCCTCACGAATTAGAAACGGGGAGATAGATAGGGAAGGAAAACTTTTTATTCAGCCTGAATGGTTAAAAAAAAATAGAAGATTGACTATGCAATTGCGCACACGATTAAAAAACCCCTTGGGAACCTTTTTGTCGGCTGAGGATATCCGTACTAAGAAACTAAATCCATTAACAACAATTGCTGTTGGAGATGTTGTAACAAAAATGTGTAACGACATGTCTTTTAAACAGAAAATTTCTGTAGTGGATTTTTTTGTACAACGGCAGAAGAAATATACAAAGCTTAAAGAGTTAGGTTTCCAAGGACAAGAGGTTGTTACTTTAGTAGATAATCCTGCAGGGGGTATAACTGCGTCGCTTTTTCATGTGGCAAAAAACCTTGCAAAATCTTTGCAAGAAGACACATTAAAAGTTGTTTTGGTGAATGGAGAAGAAGACTTAGCTGTGCTGCCTTTTCTTCTTGCACTGCCTCTTGGATGGACAGTTTTGTATGGTCAACCACATACTGGTGTAGTACGACTTGAGGTAACTGAGCAGACAAAGCGTATGATTGCAGAAATCGTATCTGAATGCATCTTATAGTAGGTTTCTAGAGGTTATTGACAAAGATTCTAATATACTATACTATGCAGGTGTTTTATAACTTCCCTCGGACTCAACGCGAGGGATTTTTCTTTCAAAACTATGACTCAACCAAAGAAAATTTACTTAACAAAAGAGGGGTTGGCTGAGCTTAAGAAGGAACGTGAAAAGTTAACAAAAGTTCGCCGTCCGGAGGTCTTGGAAAGGGTATCTCAAGCACGAAGTCTTGGTGATTTGTCTGAGAATGCAGAGTATGCTGCTGCAAGAGAAGAGTTATCCTTTATTGATGGTAGAATAGAAGAGCTTGATGAGCTCCTTCGTCAAGTAAGCCTTATTAATGAAGGTGGTAAAAAAGGAAAGGCAAAACAGGCAGTAAAGCTTGGTTCAACGGTAACATTACATATTGATGGGAAAAAGGACGCCTTTATGGTAGTTGGAGAATGGGAAGCTGATCCAGCAAATAAGAAAATTTCTCATCAATCTCCGCTTGGAAAAGCTCTTATGGGAAGAAAAGTTGGTGAAAAAGTAGAAGTAGAAGCACCCGCAGGTAAGATTCTTTACACAGTTGTTGAGGTAGAATAGGTAATAGGCATGCAATTTTTAAAAAAACTTAAGAAGAAGCCCTGCTAAGGGTTCTTTGCATAAAACATGCAACAAGAAAGATTTGCAATAAGAACCCTTCGAGAAAGGGTTTTTTTATTTTTATGACGTATTATGAATGACATAGCGTCAATTGTTATAAAATTTGGTGGTACCTCGGTAAGTACAGCAAGTAATATCCGTACTATTGTTTCTATCGCCCGCCGTCTAGAAAAAAAACATCCAGTTATTGTTGTATCTGCACTAAGTGGCGTCACTGATTTGTTACTTGCTTGTGCAAATATATCTGTATCAGACACAGATGAAAAAATTGCCCAGATCAGACAACGCCATGAAAGCCTTATTCAAGAATTGTGGCAGGATGAAGGTTTAAGACAGGAGATAATTTCGTATATCGATAAGCAACTGCTTTCTGTTTCAAAATTGCTTCAAAGAAAGAAAAAAGATAAGTGTTTTTTTGATTTAGTTGTGTCTTATGGTGAGATTATGTCCTCATGTATTATTAGTAAGTTTCTTCAAAATCAAGGAATACAGTCAGAGCAAGTTATTGCGACAAAACTTATTGTTACTGACAACCATTTTGGCTCCGCAGAGTTTCAGGCTCGAGATACAGAAATAAACACAAGGAAAGTTATCATACCTCTTTTAAAAAAAAGGATCGTTCCTGTTATAACAGGATTTATTGGAGCAACAAAAAATGGAGAGACAACAACGCTTGGTCGTGGTGGATCTGACTACTCTGCTTCTATTATTGGATATAGCCTTCATGCCTCAGAGATACAAATTTGGACAGATGTTAATGGTATTTTTACAGCCGATCCAAGAATTGTAAAAAACGCAAGACCAATCTCCCAGGTATCATATAGAGAAGCATCAGAGATGGCTTATTTTGGAGCAAAGGTATTACATCCACGTACTATTCGTCCTGCAATAAAAGCAGAAATTCCTGTTCGAGTACTCAATACATTAAATCCTGATCATCCAGGCACAATAATTACTAGAAATTCTTCCTTAGCAAATAGTCTTACTGCGGTTACCTGCAAGAGAAGAACAACACTTGTTAATATGTACGCCGCAGAAATGTTTTTGAAAAAAGGGTTTTTGGTTCGGATTTTTGATGCCTTTGCAAAAGAATATATGTCGATTGATTTTGTAAGTGCTTCTGAGGTGAGTGTATCGGTAACACTTGATAATGATGAAAGGTTAGAAAATGCTGTAAAAATTCTTGAAAAGTTTACAACCGTTTCTATAAATAAAGATGTTGCGACAGTGTCGTTAATTGGTGAAGGGATTGGAAAAAATTCAGAGATAATTTTATCATCTTTCTCAATTCTTAAAAAAAATAATATATCAGTAAAAATGATATCTTTTAATGCGGCAAATATAAATGTTGGTTTTGTTATAAGCGCAGAGCATGTTGAGCTCGCTGTACAAAAACTTCATGATGGATTATTATAAAGGGGGATAAAATATGAAAATTGCACTCATAGGGTATGGAAACATGGGGCAAGAACTGGAAGATCTTATTAAAGAACAAAAGCATAATGCAATTGTGTCTATAAGTTATCAAAATAAAAATGATGTTCTAGATATAAAAGGTATTAAAAAAGCAGATGTTGCAATTGATTTCACTTCTGCCGAGCTAGTTTTAGAAACAATTGAAAAAGTATCGTCAGTTGGCGTTCCATTTGTTGTTGGAACAACAGGATGGTATGATCAGCTTCCAATTGTTGAAAAAATTGTGAAAGAGAAAAATACAGGTTTAGTATATGGAAAAAATTTCTCGTTAGGAGCAAATATTTTTTTTCAAGTTGTTGGTTTCGCAAGTAAGCTTTTGAGTTCGTATGGAAGCTATGACGTAGCAGGTTTTGAGATGCATCACAAAGGTAAGAAAGATAGTCCAAGTGGAACAGCAAAAAAGATAGCATCTGTAATTATGGAAAATTTTCCAAAAAAGAAAAAACTTGAAACAGGAAGATTAGATAGACAAATAAAAGAAGATGAGTTGCATTTTGCATCGGTACGTGCAGGGCAATATTTTGGACATCACGAGGTGCTTTTTGATAGTAAAGCAGATGAAATAAAGCTTGTTCATACCGCGCATAACAGACGCGGTTTTGCAGAAGGAGCTTTACTTGCAGCATCTTATATTCATAATAAAAAGGGAATTTTTGCATTTGAAGAGTTATTTGCCAAAGGGGTAATTGTATGAAAAAACTAAGCGGAGTGATAACTGCAATTGTTACACCGTTTAATGAGAATGGGAAAGTAGACATTGCGGCTCTTAAAAAATTTGTTCAGTTTCAACTTGAAAATGATATCTCTGGCATAGTGCCTTGTGGTTCAACCGGTGAAGCGATGACCCTTGATACAGATGAGTATGAGCTGGTTATAAAAACGGTTGTTACAGAAGTAAAAAAGAAAATTCCAGTTATTGCAGGAGCGGGAAGTAATGACACAGTAAGGGCAATTGCATTTTCAAAAATTGCAAAGAAGGCAGGAGCAGATGCGCTTTTGCATGTGTCACCATATTATAATAAGCCCACGCCATCGGGATTGCTCGCTCATTATAAGTCAATTGCAAATGCCGTGGATATGCCAATTGTTCTTTACAATGTGCCAGGAAGAACAGGGTCAAATGTAACTGCGGAAACGGCGCTTACTATAGCAAAAAAAGTAGAACACGTAATCGCTGTAAAAGAAGCTTCAGGAAATATTAATCAAATGATGGATATTGTAAAAGGTGCACCATCATACTTTTCTGTGTTATCTGGCGATGATGCTATGGCACTCCCACTTATTGCGGTTGGTGGGAGCGGGTGTATTTCAGTTGTTGCAAATGAAGTGCCAAAGGAATTTTCAGATATGCTTCGTTATGCTCTAGATGGAAATTTCGAAAAGGCAAAAGCGATGCATTATAAACTTCTTGATTTAATGAATGTAAATTTTATCGAATCAAATCCAATTCCAGTAAAGACTGCACTTTCTCTTATGGGAAAAATTGAAGAGGTATTTCGTCTCCCACTAACAAAAATGAGCGAAAAAAATAAAGAAGTACTTATTGGTGTTTTAAAAGATGGAGGATGGCTATAAATGCAAAAAATAAGAGTTGGTATTTTAGGCGCAACTGGTATGGTTGGTCAACGGTTTGTTACTCTTTTGGCTAAGCATCCTTGGTTTGAAGTTGTATGTGTTGCTGCATCCCCAAAATCTGCTGGTAAATTGTATAAAGAAGCAGTTAGTAATAAGTGGGTAATGGAAGAGGAAATTCCACAATCTATTGCGAATCTTCGTGTTTATGCAGTAGAAGATGACATGCATGAAATTGTAAAACAGGTTTCTTTTGTTTTTTCTGCATTAGACATGGAAAAGGAGAATATTCGAAATATTGAAAATTCATTTGCAAGTTATGATATTCCAGTTGTTTCTAATAACTCTGCACATCGATGGACTGATGACGTTCCAATGCTTATGCCAGAAATTAATCTTGATCATTTATCACTTATTGATTTTCAAAAAAAACATCATGGATGGAAGAAAGGATTTATTGTGGTAAAACCAAATTGTTCTGTTCAATCGTATGTACCACTACTTACTCCACTTTTGCCATTCAAGCCAGAGAAAGTTGTAGTAACAACATTGCAAGCAGTTTCTGGGGCAGGAAGAACACTCGCGAGTTGGCCGGAGATGCAAGAGAATGTTATTCCATATATTTCTGGAGAAGAAGAAAAGAGCGAAAAAGAACCGATGAAAATTTGGGGAAAAGTTGAGCATGGAAAGATTACACAAGCAGCAATCCCCCACATTACGGCAACTTGCATTAGGGTGCCAGTTGATGATGGTCATATGGCTTCAGTTACTGTTTCTTTCGCAAAAAAACCAACAAAAGAAGAAATTATTAATGCTTGGAAATCATTTAATCCATTACAGTCACTAGATCTTCCATCTGCTCCAAATCCGTTTATTACTATTTTTGAAGAGGAAAATAGACCACAAACACATTTAGATCGCAGCCTTGGGAAGGGTATGGGGATTTCTGTTGGAAGACTTAGGGAAGATGAGGTATTTGATTATAAGTTTGTTGCTTTATCCCATAATACAATTCGTGGCGCAGCGGGTGGGGCAGTGCTTACGGCAGAACTTTTAAAGGCAAAGGGATTTATCGAGTAGTTATGGCAACAATAAATAAAAACTACGATCATCTTCCTGCCTCTTATCTTTTTTCTGAAATAGCAAAGAGAACAAAGATATTTTTAGAAAAACATCCTCAAGTCCCCCTCATGCGTTTAGGTATTGGTAATACCACAGAGCCACTTCCAGAAAGTGTTATTAAAGGGCTGCTAGCTGGTGTAGAAAAACTTGCGGATGTTGCAACATACACCGGTTATGGTGATGAACAGGGAGATATAAGACTACGAACTGCTATCTCGGATTTTTATAAGGAGCGAAAGATTACCATTGATCCAAAGGAGGTATTTATTAGTGATGGCGCAAAGCCAGATTCTGCAAATATTCAATCAATCTTTGGACAGGATTGTGTTATTGCTGTTTCAGACCCTGTGTATCCAGTATACGTAGATAGTAATATTATTGCAGGAAAAACAAATATTTTATATATGCCTATGACAAAAGAAAATGGATTTGTCCCAAGTGTTCCAAATAAAAAAGTCGATCTTATGTATGTATGTAGCCCAAATAATCCAACCGGTGCTGTAATGACAAAAGAAGAGCTAAAGGTATTTGTTGAGTATGCAATAAAGCACAAAGCGGTTATCATTTTTGATGCGGCCTACGTGGAGTACATTTCTGATAATACACTCCCAAAAAGTATATATGAAATTCCAGGGGCAAATACATGTGCAATCGAAATTAATAGTTTTTCAAAGTGGGCAGGTTTTACTGGGGTGCGGCTTGGTTGGACAGTTGTGCCAATGGATGTTGTAGTTGAGCAAACAGAGAAGGGAAAAATAAATAGCCTTTGGAATAGAAGACAAACAACTATGTTTAATGGTGCGTCAAATATCGTGCAGGAGGGTGGGCTTGCCGTATTATCCCCTAAAGGAAAAAGTGAATGTAAAAAACTTATTGCTTACTATATGGAGAATGCAAAAATAATTAAAAAAGCGCTTGTTGACATGGGGCTTATCGTTTTTGGCGGAGAAAACGCACCATATATTTGGATGAAAACTCCAAGTAGTATGAGTTCATGGGAGTTTTTTGATAAATTGCTTGAAGAAGCACATGTTGTTGGGATTCCTGGTTCTGGTTTTGGACCACATGGGGAAGGATATTTCCGTTTAAGCGCGTTTGGTCATAGAGAAAATATTCAAAAAGCTGTAGAAAGTATTCAAAAGAATCTAAAAATGTAAGAAAATGAAAATTCGACAAGCTGTTGAGGTACTACCGATTGATAAAATTCAAATCTTCAAAAACATCGCTAAAGAATTTAGTACGCCATGTTATGTGTATTTTGAGCAGGATCTTATAAAAAATGTAAAGATGTTTATGGATATTCCTGCACCATATGGCCTTGTTGTTCGCTTTGCAATGAAAGCAAATTCTTCGGCTGCAATTTTGCGTTTGTATGACAAAATGGGAGTACATTTTGACGCAAGCACCTTTAATGAATGTATTCGCGCAATGAAGGGAGCTGGTATTTTAGGAGGGAAAATTCGTCTTACAAGTCAGGAAGTACAGTCAAAAGAGAATATAAAATTTCTTGTAAAGCATGATATTTTATATACCGCTTGTTCATTAGCACAATTAGAAGTTTACGGAAAAACAATGCCAGGTACAGATATTACTGTACGATTTAATATTGGTATTGGTTCTGGATGGACACCACAAACAACAACTGGAGGAAAAAATTCCTCCTTTGGTATTTATGAGCAGCAAAATGAAATACAAGCAATGTTTAAAAAATACAAGCTTCGTCTTACAGCGGTTCATCTTCATATTGGATCAGGAAGCGACCCAGAAAAACAAAAAGAGGCAATTCTTGAAGGTTTAAAGATAGTAAAACAGTATCCAAGTGTCACCACATTAAATATGGGTGGAGGATATAAGGTAGCAGGTATGATGTATGAGTATTCAACAGATATTGTAGAAATAGGACGTAATATGGCTTTGTCACTAAAACAATTTGCAAAAGAGACAGGAAGAAAAATAGCTCTTGAGGTAGAACCAGGAACAGCACTTGTTGCAAATGCAGGATATATTCTAACCAGCATCATTGATAAGGTCCATACTGGATCAGGTGGGGAAGAATTTCTTAAAATAAATGGTGGCATGAATATGAATGCAAGAATTCCACTCTATGGTGCACAGCACCCAATTATTATTGTTCCAATGGATCAGACACATAGAGAAATAAAGGAATATGTTGTATTTGGTGTGTGTTGCGAGAGTGGGGATGTATTAACAGTTCGACCAGGTAAGGCAGAATATATTGATCCCCGACGCATGCTTGAAGCAAAGATAGGAGACTTACTTGTTATCGGAAGAGGTGGGGCATATTGTGCTTCGATGGCACCAGCAAATTACAATTCTCAACAAATTCACCCCGAAGTGTTAGTTCGAAAAAATGGCAGATTAGATCTTATGCGTATTCGGCAGCCAATAGAAGATATTTGGAAATACGAAAGAATTCCAGAAGATTTACAAAAATAATATGCAAACAATATTTGATACATCATATCCAGTAACAAAAATGCATGGCTGTGGCAATGATTTTGTTTTGTATGTTGATCTTGATGAATCTACAACACCACAAGATGTTATAAAGATTTGTGCACTTCATACAGGTGTTGGTGCAGATGGTGTAATAACTGTTACAAAATCAAGAACTCCAAAAGCAAAATACCAAATGAAATATTTCAATGCTGATGGATCAACTGCTGAGATGTGTGGAAACGGTATACGATGTTTTGCAAAATATCTTATCGATACAAAGTTACTTGTTGATCATGGGGAGATTCCAGTTGATACGGATGCTGGGATTATTATTCCGCATGTTTTAGAAAATTCAGAAAAAGAAGCACAAGTTAAGGTTAATATGGGCGAGCCCGTTTTTTATAACAAAGAGCAAATAACTCTTACACCCCAAAGGAATGGACTAGTAACAGTATCACTACCTAATTTACAATTTAAAGGAACATATATGAATATGGGAAATCCACATGTTATATTTTTTGTTTCTAAAGGTGATGCAGAAAAATATGCAAAAGAATATGGGCCACAAATTGAACAGATGACAACAGTATTTCCCAAAAAGACGAATGTGGAATTTGTAGAAGTAAACAATAAAAAAGATTTAACGCTTCATGTTTGGGAACGTGGTGCAGGTCTGACTCTTGCTTGTGGTACAGGTGCATGTGCAACGCTTGCTGCTTCGGTTTTGCTTGGATATGCCGATAATACAGCAAAAGTGCATTTGCCTGGAGGGACATTAGATATATCTTGGAAAGGGGTAGGTAGTCCTATCTATATGACAGGCCCCGCAGTAAATGTTTTTACTATTTCTGATCTTCAAAAGTTTCTGTTACAATAAACTTCCTATTACTACATATGTTTTGGGCAGATAAGCTTCTAGAAAATATCAACGGAAAACAGGTTATTAATGATTCCTGGACACCATCAGGAATGGTGCATATGGGTTCATTGAAAGGTCCCGTTATTCATGGCACACTTTATCGTATATTAAAAGAAAAAAAAAGTGATGTTCATTTCATGTATGGGTTTGACGACGCTGATCCTATTGATGGATTACCCCCAGAGCTGCAAGATTCACACAGTAAGTATTTAGGGGTACCAATTTTTCTTTCTCCTTCTCCAGATGGTAATGGTTCATTTGGCGACTTCTTTGGAAATAAAATGAAAAAACTCTTAGATGAATTAGGAATAAAACCTACTACTTTGTATCGAACAAGCGAATTATATAAAAATGGTGTTTTTAACAAGGCAATAACATTTGTTTTAGACAATGCCCAAAAAATTCGAGATGTATATGGAACCATGTATAAAAAAACAATTCCACCCTCTTGGTATCCATTACAAGTAATTTGCCCAAATTGTGGAAAATTGGGTACAACGAGGGTTACAGATTGGAATGGTAAAGAAGTTGCATTTTCTTGCGAAGAGGATTTGGTAAAGTGGGCAAATGGATGCAAGACAACAGGAAAAATATCTCCTTTTAATGGGAATGGGAAAATGCCATGGAAAGTTGAATGGGCGGCAAAATGGTGGACATTTAACGTTACTATCGAGGGGGCAGGAAAAGATCATGCATCTGCAGGTGGATCATACGATGTTGCTATGGAGTTATGCAACAATGTTTTTAAAAAACAGCAGCCTTTGAAACTTGCCTATGAATTTTTTCTAACAGGAGGTAAAAAAATGTCTTCATCAAAAGGAGTTGGTTTGACTGGAGAAGAACTGCTAGAGGTATTAGGTCCACAACGAGCAAGGTTTCTTATGATAAAAACACCTCCTAATCAGGCAGTGGAATTTACCCCATACAATACAGATATTATTCCTCGAATTTTTGATGAATATCAAAAGGCGGGTAAAAATGAAGATCCATCAAATGCGAGAGCATTTATTTTTTCTCAAATCGGAGATAAAAAAGAAAAAATTCCAGAAGTGAGATTCTTGACTATTGCTCAATGGGTACAAATGCCAAATATGGAAGAAAATATTAAAAAAATGGTGTTAGGGGAATGGGCCCAGTATGCAAAAGTATGGGTTGAAAAGTATGCGCCTGAATCAGAAAAGTTTTTAATACAAAAAGATGTTCCTGCAAAAACCACACAATTATCTGAAAAGCAAAAAGAATTTTTACGGAAAATAGCAAAAGAGATTTCAAAAAATTGGAATCCAGAAGAATTTCAGGAATGTATATACACGTGGGCAAAAGAAATTGGTCTTCCATCAAAAGATGCTTTTTCAGCAATTTACATCTCATTTATTGGTAAAGATCATGGGCCAAAAGCAGCATGGATTTTATTGTCTCTGAATAAAGAATTTGTAAAAAAGAGATTTCAAGCTATAGTAGAACCCCAGGTAGAGTTAAAGAATTCGACTCCAAAAAAAATATTACATAGACCAGACATATTTATTATTGACGAGAAAGTAAAACAAGCATTTCCATCAATTTCAGTTGGTGTTGCAATTATAAAAAATGTCACCATTAAAAAAATAAATAAAGAGTTGGAACAAGAGAAAGAAATTCTGTTGCAGTCACTTGATGAATTAACAACAGAGCAACTTGGGCAATATCCAGAAATTATAAGTTACAGAAAGCTGTATAAAGAAATGAAAGTTGATTGGCACTCAAAAAGACCAAGTCCAGAAGCTCTTCTTCGTAGAGTTGCACTTAAAAAGGGATTGTACATGGTGAATTCTTGTGTTGATGCATATAATCTTGTTGTTATGAAACAGAGAGTTTCCATTGGTGCTTTTGATTTAGATAAACTTGCAAAACCAACGATGCTGCGGTTTGCGAAAGAAGGAGAAGAGATATTGCTTTTGGGCGATACAGAACCAACAAAATATAAAACAACAGAACTAGGATATTTCGATCAAAAGGGAGGATATAATATTGACTTCAATTATCGCGATGCGAAAAATTCTGCTGTTGAGATAGTAACAAATAATCTTTATATAAATGTTGATGGTGTCTATGATATAACCCCAGAAAAAGTAGAACAAGTTCTTAAAGAAGCGTGTGACAATATAATAAAGTATTGCGGGGGAAAACTTGAAACGTTTGGTGTAGAAACTTCTTAAAAAACATTGTCAGTAATTCATGGATAGACATTTTTTTACAACACGCAGAATTGTTATTTTTTTAACGCTTCTTTTTTTAATCACAAGACTTTATAATCTTACTCTTTTGCCAATTTTTACCGACGAATCTATTTATATTTATTGGGCAAAGTTTATTGGTTATACACATTCTCATTGGTTTATTTCACTTACTGATGGCAAGCCCCCTCTTTTTATTTGGATTATGACTTTCTTTTTAAAAATTTCTCCCTCAAGTTTTTATCTTATTGCTGGAAGATTTATTTCGGTACTGGCTGGAGCAATAACAATTATTGGCGTATATAAATTAACAGAGATTCTTTTTAATTCAAAAAAAACAGCCTTTTTTGCCGCGTTTTTATGCATCATGAATCCCTTCATGCTTTTTCACGATAGACTTGCATTGTACGATGCATTTTTAACCGCAATGCTTGTGTGGAGTGTATATTTTACAGTAAAAACAACACGTACCTATAAAAAGGTTGATGCATTTTTATGGGGATTATTCTTGGGTTTAGGACTTTTAACAAAACCACCCGCTATTATTTTTATTCCTCTTACTGTAGTTTGTTTTTTTATTCTTATGTTTAAAAAGGACATAAAAAAACAAATAAAAAAGACATGGTTTCTACCGTTTATTGTAATAGCGGTTGCTGAGGGAATTAATAGCATACAGAGGTTATCATTAAACTATCAGGTTATTGCAGAAAGGAGTGAAAGATTTCAACTACCTCTTAACGAATTTTTCTCTGCCCCTTTTACCTTAATCCAAAAAAATATTATAGAGTTATTACAATGGGTTGTTGCCTATAATACCTTACCCGTATTTTTGCTCGGGTTTGCTGCTTTAATCTTTTTATTAGTTAAGGACACAAAAAAAGGACTTATCCTACTTATATTATGGATTATGCCAATTTTAGTTTTTGCAACTGTTGGAAAAATACTTTTTCCTCGATATATTTTATTTACAACACCATTTTTTCTTATTGCACTGTCACAAATTGTTCAAATATTTTTTTCAGATAAACGCTTTTTAAAGTTAAAGATTGTGCTGGTTATTTTTTTGCTATCATTCTCTTTACATTTTAATTTTTACTTACTTACAAATCCTTCTAAGGCGCCGTTACCATCTATTGAGCAATATCAATATATTTCTAGCCAATATGCAGGGTATGGATTGTCTTCTATTTTTTCATTTTTAGATACAGAGCTTGAACGAGGTCCGCGTATTACTCTTGTTACGCAAGGGAAATTTGGACTTTTTCCTTACGCATTTGTACTGCAATATTGGAATGATTCACGTATTGATATTATTCCAACGTGGATTCCAGAAAACTTGGAATATGATCTATATTCGTTTCCAACAAAAACATATGTAGTATTTCGAGAAGAAGAAACTATCCCAAAAGGGTTCTCCCTTTATGTAGTATTAAAAGCAGAAAAACCCAGAGGAGAATATCCAATACTCTTAACAGGTTTGAGGGATAAAAAATGAATAGGGAAAAACTTCTTATTGCTACAACAAACAAAGGTAAATTGCAGGAATTATCAGCATTTCTTTCTGATTTGCCAATAATACTTTTGTCACTAAGGGATGTTGGTATTACAGATGATGTTGAAGAAACGGGAAAAACATATCAGGAAAACTCACAGAAAAAAGCAATTTTTTATGCACAGAAAAGTGGTTTTCCTGCAATTGCTGATGATGGTGGGCTTGAGATTGTGGCATTAAACGGTGAGCCTGGTGTACGTAGTCGGCGTTGGCTTGGGTATGAAGCAAGCGATGAAGTACTAACAGAGCATCTAAAAAGTGTTGCGCAAAAACTGCCAGTTAATAACAGAAAAGCGTTTTTTAAAACAGTTGTTTCTTTTGCCCTACCAAATGGTAAGGTATGGAGTGTGAAAGGTGAGGTAGAAGGAGAAATTGCCAAACAACCGCTTGAAAAATTCTTAAAGGGATATCCATATCGATCTTTTTTTTATCTCCCAACACTTAAAAAATATTATCATGAAAGTGAACTTTTAGAAGACGAGCAAAAGATGTATAATCACAGATATAAGGCACTTTCTAAACTATTACCTATTATAAAAAGTCAGTTGCGTTTATAAATAAAAATGCAAAAGGCAAAAGTATCATTTCGACAAGCTCAAGATCCTGAGTTTATCGAAGGACAAATCAAAATGCAAAATTATGATTGACTTAAAATTTTTAAGAGAACATTCAGATAAAGTTCAAAAAGCAGCTAAAGATAAGGGTGTTGATGTTGATATTAATCATGTTCTAGAAATCGACGCAAAATATCGCGAGCTTTCAAATTTGGTTCAAAAACTCAGAGAAGAAAGAAATAGGTTTGTAAAAGAACAGAATATAGAAAAAGGGAAAGAAATAAAAGAAAAACTTGAGAAAGAAGAGCATGCATTAAAAGCAGTAGAAGAAGAGTTAAAAATATGGTTATATAAAATTCCAAATATTGCAAAATCTGATGTTAAAGCTGGTAAAAACGAAACAGAGAATGACATTGTTAAAACATATAAAGAACCAACAAGACTTCCTTTTCAAGTAAAGGATCATATAGATTTAGGAGAAGCACTCGATATTATTGATGTAAAACGCGCTGCTAAAGTTTCGGGTACTCGTTTTGCATATCTTAAAAATGAAGCAGTACTTTTGGAATTTGCATTAGTGCAATTTGCAATAGAAACTCTATTAAAAGAAGGTTTTACGCCAATTGTTCCTCCAGTATTAATTCATCAAGATATTACCCAGGGTCTTGGTTATTGGCAAGCAGGAGGAAATGAAGATTATTATCTTGTTGGAGAACCGACAGAGAAGAAAAATTTTTATCTTGTCGGAACTGCGGAACACGCAATAGTTCCCATGCATAGAGATGAGATTTTTAATAAAAAAGATTTACCAAAGCGTTATGTTGGATTTTCATCCGCATTCCGGCGAGAAGCAGGAAGCTACGGAAAAGATACGCGTGGTATTTTGCGTGTCCATCAATTTGATAAAGTAGAGATGGTTTCATTTGTTTCTGAAGAAGATGATGATAAAGAACATGAATATCTTTTGTCACTGGAGGAAAAATTATTTCAAATGTTAGATATTCCTTATCAAGTTGTTAAAATGTGTACGGGTGATTTGGGATTTCCAGTGGCAAAAAAATATGATATCGAAGCGTGGATGAGCGGACAACAAAAATATAGAGAAGTTACATCAGTTTCAACTGTTACTGATTTTCAGTCAAGAAGACTCAATATAAAATATCAAGACGGTAATGAAAAGAAATATGCGCATATTTTAAATGGTACGGCATTTGCGATCGGAAGAACAATTATTGCAATTTTAGAAAATTATCAGCAAGAAGATGGGTCAGTAATAATCCCAAGTGTATTAAAAAAATATCTGCACGTCGATAAAATTACTCCTAAAAAATAAATCTTCTTAGAAAATTAATTTTTTCATTTATATTTTAATTTATTTTTTAAAATAAAATGTATCAATATTTTTTGAAATGTAATAAAAAAGTAATAAAAGAGCATTTTTTAGAGCACTTGATTTTTGCTGTTATTGCAGTCTAAATAATACATTTTGAAGCAAGGAAAAAATCTTGACAAAAGTTTAAAAATATTTCACGATTAATATATCATTTATCCTAAATTTTTGTCAATAAAAATTTAGGCGAAAAAAGAGGAGGTGAATTACTCCATGGCAAAGAAAAAGAAGAAAAAGAAGAAGTAAATTGGTAAAGAAACTTACCAATTGATCAGTTGGTAAAAACCCCGTTCCATAATAATAGGGCGGGGTTTTTCTTTACGATCACATCTATGGTAAAATAAAAGTATGGTATTCTCCATTTTAGGAAATCTTTTTGATTCAAACAAAAGAGAGTTGGAAAAAATAACTCCCATTCTTGCTGAAATTAATGGATTTGAAAAAAGTTTCGAAAAATTAAAAGATAAAGATTTTCCAAAAAAAACAAATGAATTTAAAGAAAGAGTTGCGAGTGGTGAATCATTGACCCTTATTCTTCCAGAAGCATTTGCTCTTGTTCGAGAAGCAGCAAAAAGAACAATCGGCCAAAGACACTTCGATGTTCAGCTTATTGCATCAACAGTTTTGGCAGGAGGTCGCATTGCTGAGCAAAAAACAGGTGAAGGAAAAACACTTTCTGCAGTACCAGCGCTTTATTTACACGGCTTAACAAAACAAAGTGTGCATTTAGTAACGGTAAATGATTACTTGGCAAGACGTGATGCTGGATGGATGGGGCCAGTTTTTAATTTTTTAGGAGTTTCTATTGCTTCTATTATAAACGAACAATCATTTCTCTTTGATCCATCATATGTTGATAAAGAAGTAAACGATTTTCGTCTTTTACACCTACGTCCTATTTCTCGTAAAGAAGCATATCAAGCAGATGTTGTCTATGGAATTAATTCCGAATTTGGATTCGACTATCTAAGAGATAATATGGCAACAAAGATCACAGATACGGTGCAACGAGGGTATTATTTTGCAGTTGTTGATGAAGTAGATTCTGTTCTTATAGATGAAGCAAGGACACCCCATATTATTTCAGCACCACAAGAAATTCCTTCACAAAAGTATTATGAATACGCAAAACTTGTTGATAAATTAAGCTCAGATACAGATTATAAGATTGATGAAAAATTGCATACAGCACATTTAACAGATCATGGAATTGCAAAAATAGAAAAACTTTTTGGTATTGCCAATATTTATGAAAATGATTTTGATACTGTTTATCATCTTGAAGCAGCATTAAAAGCAAGAACACTTTTTCAGAAAGAAAAAGATTACATTGTAAAAGATAATCAAATTATTTTAGTAGATGAATTTACTGGAAGACTTATGCAAGGAAGACGGCTTTCAGAAGGTCTTCATCAGGCAATAGAGGCAAAAGAAAATGTTCCTATTCAACGTGAATCAAAAACGCTTGCCACGGTATCGCTACAAAATTATTTCCGTATGTATAAAAAATTAGCAGGTATGACTGGAACTGCACTTACAGAAGCTGAAGAATTTCATAAAATTTATAAGCTTGATGTTGTTGTTATTCCAACTAATAACCCAATGATCCGGCAAGATGAGTCAGACGCAGTATATAAAACAGGGAGAGCAAAGTTATCCGCTATTGTTACAGAAATAGAAAAGGCTCACAAAACTGGACAGCCAATTTTAGTTGGAACAACATCGATAGAAAAAAATGAAATTATTTCCCAAGCACTCAAAAGACGTGGTATTAAACACGAGATATTAAATGCAAAAAACCATGAAAGAGAAGCAGAGATTATTTCTAAAGCAGGTATAAAAGATGCAGTGACGGTTGCAACAAATATGGCTGGACGAGGCGTTGATATCATTTTAGGTGGCGAAAGTCCAAAGGGAAAGGATGGTTCTACAAGACAAAACACTGTTGAATGGAAACGATGGGAAAAAGACCACGATGAAATTATTCGTTTAGGAGGATTATATGTTATTGGAACCGAACGACACGAATCAAGAAGAATTGATAATCAGTTAAGAGGTCGATCGGGTCGTCAAGGTGATCCTGGCACATCCCGTTTTTTTGTTGCATTAGATGATGATATTATGCGACTCTTTGGTGGCGATATGATTGCAAATCTTATGACACGGTTTAATATGCCAGAAGATGTTCCTCTTGAACACGCAATTGTATCTAGGGCAATTAGTCAAGCTCAAATTAAAGTAGAAGGATTTAATTTTGATATTAGAAAACATTTAGTGCAATATGATGATGTTTTAAATAAACAAAGAGAGATTATTTATGCAATGCGAAGAGGCATATTGGAATCTGGAGAAGAAAAAGAAGCTATAAAAGGAGAAATTTTGGAAAAAATTCAATCAACAATTGCTTCATGTGTTTCCTTACGTACACAAGAAGCACAGGAAAAAGGCGAATTAGCAAGTGGTTCGATAATTAACGATTTCTCAACGATTATTCCATTCGATGAGGCATCGAAAAATCAGCTTAAACAACAACTGGATCAATTGCATGATATGCAAGAACAAATATCGCTTCTCAATAATCTTGCTTTAGACGTTTATAAGAAGCGAGCGGACGAGCTAGGGAGTGACGTAATGGAGCAAATTGAACGTTTTGTTGTACTTTCTGTGATTGATAACCTTTGGACAGATCATTTGGATGCTATTGAAAATTTACGACAAGGTATTGGACTTCGCGGTTACGGGCAACGAGATCCACTTGTTGAGTATAAAAATGAAGCCTTTCGTATGTTTGAGCAGTTGATGTCTACAATAGATGATGAGATAGTGCATAGAATTTACCGAATTCAGGTAACGCAACAAGTTCCTCAAAATGAAAAAAATGTACAGGATTTAGGTGAGAGAAGAAATAAAACACAAAAAACAGCGGTTTTTACTCCTTCAGATGATAAGAAAAAACTTGGTCGAAACGATCCTTGTTGGTGCGGGTCTGGTAAAAAATATAAAAAATGCCACTGGCCCAACTAAGGTTTTGGATTGCTTTTTTATTATGATTATATATACAATGTTAGTGAGGAGGTGATAATGTATGGTTCAACAGGTTGAAACAGAAGAAGTAACTACCATTTCCGAAGCCACGCCCACAAAAGTCGTTAAAACAACAAAACAGGTAACCCCACCAGTGCAAACAGAACTACCACAGAAAGCATTTCAGAAAAAGAAAGTTATTTTTCGAACATATCAAATAATTTGGTATATCTTAGGCGTTGTAGAAGTTCTTTTGGCATTTCGGGTATCTCTGAAGGCTTTAGGAGCAAATCCAGTGAGTGGATTTGCAAACTTGGTATACACGGTATCAGACCCTTTGGCATTACCGTTTCAGGGAATTTTAGGTACAACGATTGGTACTGGAGGGTCAGTTTTTGAATGGTCGACTATAGTTGCAGCGCTCGTATACGCGTTGTTTGCGTATGGTCTTGTGCAACTTATCCAGTTTCTAAAACCGGTGTCACCAGAGGAGGTAGAGCAAACAGTTGATAATCAATAGGTTTTGAGAGGAGGTGAGTCGTTTGAGTTTTAGTTTTGCGAATCTTGATCCATTTATATCGTTACTATTTGGAATACTAATCCTTGTTTTTCCAAAATTTCTTAATTATTTAATAGCCATATATTTAATTATCGTTGGACTTCTTGGATTAGGGATACTAAAGTAAAAAATACATGCGTAAAGGAAAACAGAATAAATCACAGTATGATCACTTAAAAGAAAAGTGGACTGTCAGGCATAGAGAATTACAGCAAGCATTGTGGGATAAACATAAAGATTCTTTAGAGTGGGTTTCAAAGAATCTTTCTCCAAAGCAACTTGCTGTAGGATCTTTGAGTAGTCTGTTACTTCTTGCTGCTCCTACGACGCCATTTCTTCCTTTTTCTCATCTTTCTCTTCCTGCGCAAACACAAGAAAGTACTGTTAGTAAACACGGTTTTCTTATTGCAGATCTTTCTCATATTTTACCCAGTGAGATGCGACCATTAACAGTAGAAGAGGAAGGAAAGGTAGGAGAAGTTTTTTCTAGATATTTTGGGTTTCGTGCAGCCGCAGAGCTTGAAGGAAAACGCTTAAACCGAAGTTATGGTTTGATTGGACAGGAACAGCATCTTGCTCGATATCCAGGAGATAGTTTAAGTAGTCACTTTGATTCAGAAGAAGATATGAGAAAGTTTGGGCCACATGGAATGGCTCCAGGACTTGGTGCATGGGGTTACTTTGCTCCATCTCTTGCTGCTATGACAGAAAAAGAAAAACAGCGAGAAAAATACTACATTGCAGTACAAACCTTTTTAGTACCTGATTATAATCAGCGACTTGCGGAGTATCGTGATTTTTTTAAGTTTCGAAAGATGCTTCTTGTGAATCCACAAAATGGGCAGGCTGTTGTTGCGGTTATTGGTGATGCTGGTCCTGCAGAATGGACAGGAAAACACCTAGGAGGATCACCAGAGGTAATGCGTCATTTGGAACGCGTTGATGGTTCGATGAAAGGTCCAGTGCTGTACTTTTTTATGGATGACCCCAATGATACAATCCCATTAGGTCCAGTTGTTTTACAATAAATATGTCAAGAAAACATTTTTATAGCCATATTGTAGAGACATCGACATTAAGCCTTGCGATAGGAGAGATAGATTTGGCTCAGAAAGAAAGAGTGAATTTACTATCTCTTGTTGAATCAAACCTTCATCATGCAATTCTTGATGCTGTATTATTAGAGCTTTCAGAGGAGGATAAAAAAATATTTTTACATCACTTGGTACATGATGCACATGATAAAGTATGGAATTTACTCAACGAAAAAGTAAAAAATATTGAAGAGAAGATTTGGCAAGTTGCAGAAAATGTTAAAAAAGAATTACACAGCGATATTAAACAGGCTCATCGCAAAGCGAAAATTAAATCCTAATGCGGTAGCGTTTTGTAAAGGTTTTGCCACTTTTTAGTTGTCCAGTAACTTCAAGCCGTACATTTTTTATATTGGTGTGATAGCGACAAACATTTTTCGAGCATGTTCCAAATAAAAGTTCCCGATTTGCAGCATTACCATCAGATGGTCTGACTGATCCTCCTGCCCCTTCCTCTTGGCCGTTGGTTTGATATATAAGGGTATACGATACAGCTGTTGCGTTTTGTAAGTTACTAAAAGAAATAAGAAGTGCGTTTTTGTCTTTACGAAGTCTAGGACTTACTGTAATACTTGATCCGCTTGATGCTGTTTTTGGCGCAACTGCTTTGCTGCTCGATTTTGATTGTGGTAATGTTTTTGCAAAGGCATCGGAGGAGAAAAAAGATAAAAGAAGAAGAAAACTAATAGTGATTGCAAGTATTTTCATGGAGTACTGTGAGTGTAGCACAGGAGATGTATTTTTGCAAAAGCCTATGCTATACTAGCTATAGCTTAATGAAAAATCCAATTTTTTTCCGTTCTTTTGGGGTAGTTCTTCTAATCGCTATTATTGTTGGTATTTGGTTTTTCTTTTCTCAACCAAAAAATACCTCTTCAGAGAAACAACAGCAATCAAAAGTACAAAAAGAAACTGTCCCTTCTGCAACTATAAAAACACATATCGATGAGGCAGGATTTCAATTTAATTATCCAGATGATCTTACTTTTAATAAAAAAGAAAGTACAAGCTCTGCAGTATATGCAGATATTGAACTTACATCAAATCAGGTTCCAGGAATACTGACGTTTCGTGTAGAAGATACAAAAGAAAAAACGATAGATGCATGGGTCAAAAAAAATATCTCTTCTGCTTCTCCATCTGCAACAAAAGAGGTTACCTTGGGAAGTTTGCCAGCAAAACAAATGGATATGAGCGATACAATTGTAACAATAGCAATTGATCAAGGAATCTTTTTTCGATTAGAGATTATGCCAAAAAAAGAAAAAAACTATTGGGAAAGTGTCTATAACACGTTACTTTCTGGCTTTTCTTTTGTAGCTCCTCAAGCGCCTGCTAGTTCTGGTGAAAGTTCGGTAAGTGGAGATGACGTGGTGTTAGAAGAGGAAATTATTGAGTAGAAATATAAAGAGAGGTAGCAAGGTCTACCTGTTCATTGCCAGAAAAATGTATTCCTTCTTTTTCCAATATACTCTTTTTTACTGATGTACCACCAAAAGCATACCCTGTGAGGTGTCCGTTACTTCCTACAACTCTATGACAAGGAATGTGTGTTGGATTTTTATTCATGCGAAGAGCAAAACCAACGACTCGCGGATTTTTTACTCCCGCGATATTTGCAACTTGTTTATACGTCATTACTTTTCCTTCTGGAATTGATGAAACAACTGTATAAATTTTTTCAAATGTATGCATGTAATTTCTTGTAAAGTTTTTGGGTTCGTGTTACTATTATAACACATGGAAAAAAACACAGATTGGAAAGAGAAGGCAACGTTAATTCGTAAATGGTCCCTTGTTTCAACAACTCAAGCTTCTTCTGGACATCCTACTTCTTGTATGTCTGCTGCCGATATAACAACCGTTCTTTTTGATAGGTATTTTACATACGATATAAAAAACCCAAAAAATCCAAACAATGATCGTTTTATTCTTTCAAAGGGTCATGCATCGGCTCTTTTATATATACTTTTTGCAATGAGTGGTGGACTCAAAATAGAAGAGTTGATGACTTTGCGGAAATTTGGCAGTAGACTTGAAGGTCATCCTACACCTGAGTTTCCATATGCTGAAGTAACGACTGGTTCGCTTGGGCAAGGATTATCAGTAGGAGCTGGGATGGCATATGCGCTACGCGCACAAATCACAAACATACCAAAAGTATACGTACTTTTGGGGGATGGAGAATTGGCAGAAGGAAGTGTATGGGAGGCTGCGAATTTTGCATCGTACTATAAACTTAATAATCTTATTGCGATTGCAGATATTAATGGTTTAGGCCAAAGTCAACAAACCATGTTTGATCACCATATAGAAGAATACGTACAGCGATTTTCTGCGTTTGGTTTTGAGGTTATTGCAATTGATGGACATGATTTTAAAGAAATAGATAAAGCGTTGTCAAAGGCTTTTGGAAATAAAACAGATAAACCATTTGTTATTGTTGCAAAGACCCAAAAAGGAAAAGGTGTTTCTTTTTTAGAAGGAAAAGATGGTTGGCATGGGAAGCCTTTAAAGAAAGAAGAGTTGGATAAAGCACTTTTGGAGTTGGGAGAAGTTGATGATGGGTTAAAGTTTGTATTAAGAAAACCAGCGGGTCCTGCCGCTCACTCTTCCCAAAATGCTCCTGCTAAGCCTAGCTTCGCTTCGGACGCAGATGCGCCTTTTGGGAGCCCTTCGCTCGCGTCACCCGCTGTCCATATTAACTATAAAAAGGGGGAAGAGATTGGTACACGGGAGGTGTATGGAGAAATTTTAGCTAAGCTTGCAGATAAAAATCAATTTATCTACGCATTAGATGGCGATGTAAAGAATTCGACATACTCGCAAGATTTTAAAAAAGCTTATCCGGACCGTTTTGTTGAATGCTTTATAGCCGAACAAAATATGGTTGGTGTTGCAACAGGACTTTCAACGCAGGGAAAAATTCCATTTGTATCTACTTTTGCTGCATTTTTAACAAGAGCATATGATCAAATTCGAATGAGCGCAGTGTCTCATGCAAACGTAAAATTTGTTGGTTCACATGCAGGAGTATCAATAGGCGAAGATGGTGCTTCGCAGATGGGTCTTGAAGATATTGCAATGTTTGGTACATTGCCAAACACTGTCGTTTTGCATCCAGCAGATGCTGTAGCAGCTGCAAAACTTTTACCCCATATGGTTTTACACATAGGTATTTCATACCTTAGGACACTACGTCCAAAAACAAAAGTAATTTATAATAACGACGAAGAATTTGTTATTGGGGGTTCAAAAGTGCTTCATAAGTCAAATAGTGATTTGCTGACACTTGTTGCGGCAGGGATTACTGTGTATGAAGCACAAAAAGCGTATGAAATATTAAAACAAGAAAATATACATGTTCGAGTAATTGATTGTTATAGCATAAAACCAATAGATAAAGCGACACTTTTAACATCTCTCAAAGAAACGAAAAAGAAAATTATAGTAACTATTGAGGATCACTTTGCGCATGGGGGTTTAGGTGATTTTGTATTGTCTGCGGTATCTACATCTTTGGCACAGGTTGAAAAGCTTGCGGTAGAAGATATTTCTCGTTCTGGAACAAAAGACGAGCTTTTAGATCATGCAGGTATCTCAGCAAAACATATTGTTGAAAAAGTACGATCACTACTTATTGCCCAACATGCTTAAAAACGGTGATCTTACAGAAGTAAGAAAACATACAATTACTCTAACTCTCCAGGCGGCTCATATCTTAAAAAAACATTGCAAAACAAGCAGTTGAAATGAGAATTGGTTTACTTGGATTATTTGTTATTGGTATGCTTGGTGGGTTTACTCCTGTGATGATTAAGCTTGGGGTGGGAGAATTTCCTCCATTACTCTTAACAACACTTCGGTTTGTCGTTGCTAGTATTATTTTTCTTCCTTTTTTTATTAAGCAACAAAAACATTTTACTCACAATGATGTATGGTTTCTTTTTACACGATCACTCTTTTTTGCGGGAAATGTGGGTTTTTTTAGTATTGCAATTCAGTATACAACAACAATTGTTTCTCAAATTCTCTATACACTTGTGCCAGTGATTGTTTTAATTACGAGCACCATTTTTTTAAAAGAAAAAATAACTGGATCAAAAGTAATTGGTTTGATTATTGCAACAATTGGAGTCATAGTTCTTTTACAACAATCAATTGTAAAAACAGAGATAGTGACCTTTGGTACACCATTTGGTAATATGTTGAATCTATGTGCAGTTATCTCCTGGTCTCTTTATATTATTGTTTCAAAAGATCTCACCAAAAAATATAACCCAGTGATTACAACATTTTCAAGTTTTGTTACAACAATACTTGTTCTCCTTTTGCTTTTACCAATTGAAAATATGATTAGACCAATCGAAATAGGAGATGTAGGAGTAGTTGGTATTGGTAGTATTTTAGGGTTAGGAATTTTTTCTTCTGCTGTCATGTTTTTTTTAACTCAAGTTGTCGTTAAAAAAACGAGTCCCTTTATTGCTTCATTTTCACAATATCTTGGACCTTTTGCAAGCGCATTTATTTCTATCCCACTTTTGGGAGAAAAGCCAACCTCGGCGCTTTTCTTTGCAGGCATGTGTATTATCTTTGGAGTTTTTATCGTAACAAGCTACGAGCATATAAGAAAACATATACAATCCATGCTACAATAACCTCATGGAAAAAGAAGAGCTTGTTGAGCAGTGGGATAAAAAGAAAATTATTGTTGCAGTCATTCTCTTTTTTTTCTTTGCAGGATCTGTATATGCAGGAAGAGGTTATTTTGTAGATAAAAATACCCCGGCGCCACAACAAAAAATATCTGTTAAGTCTTCAGAATCAGTTGCAGGGGTAAAAACACAAGCCACCAAGGATGAGAAGGAGTCTTCTGAAACAGAAGATCAAGCGTCGCCTTTTTCCTTTACTCCATCTACGATCCGTTCAGATGTGCAACAAAAAATTGATATATTAAAAGAACAAGTGACAAGTTTAAAAGTAGAAGATGTTGCATCTGCATCTCCTCAAATACAAAAAGTTATTAATGATTTAAAGGCGCTCGAGCAATATCCAAAAAACCAAGCAAAGCAAATGTGTGAAACCATTTGTAAAAGCTTATGAAGTTTGTAAAAAAGATTTTTAAAACTTTGGGTCCTGGGTTTATTACTGGGGCCTCAGATGATGATCCATCGGGAATAGCAACGTATTCTCAATCGGGTGCTCTTTTTGGTTTTGCACAGACATGGACTGCTGTATTTTCTTTTCCTCTTATGGTTGCCGTACAAGAGATGTGTGGAAGAATAGGTCTTGTTACTGGAAAAGGTCTTGCAGGTGTTATTAAAAAATATTATGCAAAACAAGTGCTTTATGGTGCTGTAATACTTGTTTTTGTAGCAAATACTATTAATATTGGAGCAAACTTAGGGGCAATGGCAGCATCTGCTCAACTTATTTTCGGTTTGCCATTTGGATTTTTGCTAATTAGCATCGCCCTTGCCACTCTATTATTGGAAGTTTTTGTCTCTTACAAGACATACTCGCAGTATTTAAAATATCTTACTTTTGCTCTTTTTTCATATATTTTTACTGTATTTGTTATTCGTGTTGATTGGGAAGCAGTTATGACTGCTACACTTTTACCCAAAATTCAATTTACTCAAACGTATTTATTAAATATTGTTGCTATTTTAGGGACAACTATTTCTCCCTACCTTTTCTTTTGGCAAGCTTCAGAAGAGGTTGAGGAAGCAGTTGCACATCATAAACTTCGACAAATGGGTGCTGGGCAACCAAAGATTACGCCAAACGATATTTCACGTTTACGTATGGATACGGCTATCGGTATGTTTTTTTCAAATATGGTTATGTGGTTTATTATTGTAACGACCGGTGCAACTCTTTATCCAGCAGGTATTCATAGTATCCAAACTGCCCATGACGCAGCGCAGGCACTGCGTCCCCTTGCAGGAGATGCTGCTTTTTTTCTTTTTGCAATCGGCATTATTGGTACAGGGTTTTTAGCAGTACCAGTACTAGCAGGATCAGCTTCATACGCTGTATCTGAAGCTTTTGGTTGGAAAGCGGGACTGTATAGGTCTGCAAAAAGTGCACCTCAGTTTTATCTTGTTATTATGTTGGCAATGATTGTTGGTATTGTTATTAACTTTATTGGTATTAGCCCATTTTCAGCGCTTTATTACACTGCAGTGCTCAATGGCATTGTTGCTCCACCACTTCTTTTTCTTATTCTTCTTATCGCAAACAACAAAAAAATCATGGGAAACCGTGTAAATAATAAGCTCTTAAATATACTTGGTATAACTGTAGTAATTACGATGTCAATTGCAGCAGTTGCTATGTTAGCTACATTTTTATTCTAAAACGTATGGAAGAGATAAAAGAAAGAACAAGAAAGTTACTAGAGAAAATAGATAGAGAAGAAAAAAAGAAGCATATTCGAGAGCTTGAAGCGGAAAGTGCAAGCGTTACCTTCTGGCAGGATCACCAAACCGCAGGCAAAAAAATGAAGTTGCTTTCGGATTTACAAAAAGAAGTCGAAGAGCTAGCCTGGCTGCAGGAGCTTGTTACTAACGGGGAATATAAAGAGGCAGAAAAAATTTTGGAAAAACTTGAAAACTTGCTTTTTTTTTCAGGTCCGTACGACGAGGGTAACGCTATTCTATCAATCCATTCTGGGCAAGGAGGAGTTGAGGCAATGGATTGGGCACAGATGCTGTATAGAATGTATACTCGATTTTGCGAAAGACGTGGGTGGTCGCACGAGATTATTGAAGAGACACCAGGAGAAGAAGCTGGTTTAAAAAGTATAACCATGAGTATTGATGGAAAGTACGCATTTGGAAATCTTAAGTTTGAAGGTGGGGTGCATCGTTTGGTTCGGCAGTCGCCTTTTAATGCTGACAAACTTCGGCAAACTTCTTTTGCATTAGTTGAGGTATTGCCAACAATTGAAGATGAAAAACAAATAGAAGTAAGAGACGATGATTTAGAGTGGGAATTTTATAGAGCTGGTGGTCATGGTGGACAAAACGTTAATAAAGTTTCAACAGCTGTAAGGCTTAAACACAAACCAACAGGAATTATTGTTACTGCCCAATCAGAGCGATATCAAGGACAAAACAGAGAAAATGCATTAAAAATTTTGCGAGCAAAATTATGGATTGTCCAGGAAGAAACACGTAAAAAAGAGGAGCAAAAGTTAAAAGGTGGATACAAAACGCCTGGTTGGGGAAATCAGATTCGTTCTTACGTGTTGCATCCTTACCATATGGTCAAAGATTTGCGTACAAATTTTGAGACTACGCATACAGATTTGGTGCTTGATGGGCAACTCGAACCTTTTATCGAGGAAGAACTCAGACAGTTGTCAAAGTTGTAAAAATGTGATTTACTAGAAGGGGTAACTAGCCATGGAGAAACAAGAAGAAAAAAAAGAAATACTCCATGATTTTAAAAGCCAAGAGATGTCTATGAATAATTCAAAATTAATCATCATTTTTTTTGTGGTAATTTTAGCAGGAATAGGAAGTGGGTACGTACTTGCAAGTAGGAACGCAGTTGTATCTTCTACTCAAAGCGGAAAAAGTTCATCCTCAGTTTCTACTGGAACAGTTGTAGGTTCAGAAGACACAAAAACATTTAAAGACTCGGCAGAAGGTGTTTTGGAAGAAGGAGGAGTAGGAGGGGAAGGGCAATATCATCTCGTTCGTCCTGGCGGAGATAGCCAAAATGTATACCTTACTTCTTCAGTTGTTGATTTATCTCCCTTTGTAAAAAAGAAAGTAAAAGTATGGGGTCAAACAAACACAGCAAAAACAGCAGGTTGGCTTATGGATGTGGGACGAGTTGAAGTACTTAAGTAATTGTTTCCGCTGAATTTATTCTTTAACAAATACATACGTATGATAAGGCTTGATAAAGTTTCCAAAACATATGGGTTAGGAATATCGGTTCTTACCGAGATTACTCTTGGAATAGAAAAGGGTGAGTTTGTTTTTATTGTTGGACCAACTGGATCTGGAAAAACTACTCTTTTTCGTCTTCTTATTCGTGATATGCTTCCTACAAAAGGATCAATTATTGTAGGAGAGTATGATGTCCCCAAGATGCCACACTATAAAGTACCAGTTCTTAGAAAAAAAATTGGTGTCGTGTTTCAAGATTTAAAATTATTGATGGACAGAACAATATTTGAAAACGTTGTTTTGCCACTTGAGGTAACAGGGGTTAAAACAGAAGAAGCTAAAAAAAGAGTTGATGCTGTATTGACACAAGTTGGTATAACAGAGCAGTACAATAAATTTCCTATACAACTTTCAGGAGGAGAGCGTCAACGCGCAGCAATAGCCAGAGCGCTTGTTTTTTCCCCAGATATTCTTCTTGCAGATGAGCCAACAGGTAACTTAGATCCAGCAACAAGCCATGAAATTGTCAAGCTTCTACAAGAGATTAACGAAAAAGGTACAACCATTGTTATGGCGACACACAATATAGACATTGTTAATAGTCTTCAGAAGCGGGTTATTGCATTGGAAAAAGGAAAATTAATTCGTGACCAGAAAAAAGGAAAATATGCGACATCTTAAGACAACATGGCGTCATATGAGGCGCTCTCCATATCAAGCATTTGCTGCAGTTTTTATTATGGCCCAGACGTTTTTTGTGTTGACGTTTTTTGCCTTCCTTATTTTTGCCTCGTCCAGAATCATTGCATATTTTGAATCAGTTCCTCAGGTTACGGCATTTTTTAGGGAAGAAGCAAAGCAAGAAGAAATAGACAGTCTCCAACAACAAGTAAAAGATACCGGAAAAGTTGCAAAACTTGAGTTTGTTTCCAAACAGGAAGCACTAAAAATTTATAAAGAGCAAAATAAAGACGATCCATTACTGTTAGAGCTTGTGACTGCTGATATTCTCCCTGCTGCTCTTAAGGTATCTGCTGTGAAGATTGATGATTTAGGTTCTATATCGGACATGTTAAGCTCTTCCCCAAGTGTTGATCGAGTTATCTTTCAGAAAGATGTTGTCCAAAACCTTGCTTCTTGGACAAATGCACTAAGAAAAGTGGGTGTCATATTAAGTGCAATACTTGCTTTAGATGCAACATTTCTTATGGTTATTATTATTGGTATTAAAATATCACAAAAGAGAGAAGAAATTGAAATTGTTCGGCTTATCGGTGCGACAAGTTGGTATGTCCGTTGGCCATTTATCTATGAAGGAATATTGTATGGTGTTGTTGGTGCAATACTTGGTTGGGTTTTTGGTATTGGGCTTTTTTGGTACGCAACGCCGTTTTTATCGTCTCTTTTAAAAGGTATTCCACTTTTACCGATCCCATCTATTTTTTTCTTCCAGCTTCTTGGTATAGAGCTTCTTTTAGCTGTTTTCTTGGGAATCGTCTCCAGTTTCCTAGCTGTTTTGCGCTATTTGAAATAAGAATAAGTCTGCCTGCCGGCAGGCAGGGAATAATGAATTATGAATTATGGGAATGAGCAAAAAAATTATTTTCATACTAGGCTTTTTTCTTTTTGCTAATATTTTTTCGGCAAATACGATAGATGCAGAAGAACCAACTCCTACTTTAACCGTAACACCTACTCCAATTGAAGCTTCTGTAACCCCTACACCTGATACAAGTAAAGAACAACAAGAGCTACAAAATAAAATTAATGACTTAGAGGGAAAGATAAAAGATCTTCAAGGTCAACAGCGCACACTTTCTTCACAAATTAGTGTTATGGATAATCAAATTAAACTAACAGAGCTTCGAATTAATGCAACAAAACAACAAATAGAAAATATTGCCGAAGATATTGATACAGCGACCAAAAAAATTGAAATGCTTGAAGAAGCTTTGGCAAAGCTAACAAAAATCTTAATGAATAGAATTGTTGCAACGTACGAAGTGGGAACTGCTCAGCCATTTTACGTGTTATTATCATCTGATAGTCCAAAGGATTTCCTTTCAAGGGTTAGCTATCTTAAAGTTGCTCAGGAAAACGACAAAAAACTTATTTTTGCTACACAACAAGCAAAAAACGACTATGTAAACCAAAAGACAATCTTTGAAGATAAAAAAAAGAAAGTTGAAACACTTAAGTCGCAATTAGAAGCATATACAAAACAGTTAAATATCGACAAACAAAATAGGCAAAGGTTGTTTGCAGAAACACAAGGAAGTGAAGCAAGCTACCAGAGGATGGTTGCACAAGCAAAGGCGCAACTCTCTGCCTTATCAAGTTTTGCGACAGCTAGATTTAGTGGTGGAGCAATTATTCCTCATGCAGAATTATCAGACGGGTGGGGTAAGTATTATAACCAACGAGATAGTGACTGGGGTAACATTCCAATAAATGGGCAGAGCGGTAGCTGTGATGGGTCATGCACCATGGCAAAGGTTGGATGTCTTGCTACGTCCTATGCAATGGTTTCTTCCCATTATGGAGACAATATTAGTCCTGGTACTATAGCAGTAAATTCTAGTTATTTTTGGCCAAACACAGCTCTTTTCAATAGACCAGGACCTTCTGCGGGTGGCCGTACGGCAAACGCTGTCGGAAATCCATCTTTCGACATGTTAAGGAATGAGTTGAATGCCGGGAATGCTGTTATTGCAGGATTATCATATGATGGTGGTAGCTGGGCAGATCATTGGGTGGTACTAAGGTCGGTTGATGGTGATACATTTCGTATTAATGATCCTTTATATCCAGGCGCAATGAATGTTTCATTAAATGATAATTATAAAGGATTACGAATAGTGGATGCGCGTATATATCGATAAAGTGAAAAAAATATTGTTTTTATTTTTCCTTGCTTTTCTTCTTTTTCCTCAAAAAGCTTTTGCAGCAATAAATATTACAAATATTTCTCCAACAACAATTAATTTACCAGAGGATGTAATAACAATATCTGTGACGACATCTAATCTTTCCTCGGCAACTCAATATTTACAAGTAGCATTTACAAAACAAGGAGAAACAGCAAATTATTTTGGTTATACAAAAAATAACAATAATTCGTGGTATTTATATAAATCGTCTCCAACAACTGATGACTTTAGTTCTACTTTTTTTAGTTTTACTCCAGTTAGTGGATCATGGAACGGTGAAATTTCTGCAAAAATTGACTCGACTGATACGGGATTTAAAGGATCAGGGGAATACACAGTAAAGGTTCGAAAATATATTAGCTCATCAACGCCAACAGACTCAAATGATTATATAATAACTATAAACTATTCCGTTCCAACTCAAACGTCAACACCTGTTCCTACGAATATTCCAGCGCCAACTAGTACGCCTACAAATTCACCTACTCCAAAAAATACTCCAACGCCAACCCCGACCCCAACGCCTACAAATATTCCAACCCCAACAAAAACACCAAGCCCTACTTTAACACCCAAACCAACTTCAACGCCAAAAACAACACAAACACCATCTTCAACTCCAATTCCAACAGCAAAAATTCCTTCCCCAACCCAAGTAAAAACAACTATTCAAGAAAGTGTTAAAAAGGAAGAGAGTGTACCAACTGCGATTTTAGGTGAAACAGCAGTTGTTTCTCCTTCTGTTTCACCAACTACAACAGAAATAAAAGAAGCAACTGTTTTTGATTTTTCAAAGTATGCCATTGGGATAGGTTTTATATTTGTGATTGGGTCTGGTATACTAGCTTTTCTCAGATTCAACAAAGAGAAGTTTTATAAAAATAATGAAGAATAACGATATAATTATTACAAAAAATGCAAAAGCCACACAAGAGATAGGTGAAAGCTTTGGAAAAACCCTGCTTGGTGGTGTTGTTGCGTTGTATGGTGATTTAGGAAGCGGAAAAACAACGTTTGTACAAGGGCTAGCAAAAGGACTTGGGATTAAAAATAGAATTATTTCACCAACGTTTATTATTGTTCGAAGTTACAAACTTGATACAAAAAAAACTACTCTTTTTTACCATATAGATTTATACAGAACAACAAATAGTGACGATTTTAACGGGGTTGGACTTTTTGAGATCTTGTCAAATCCAGATAATATAGTAGTTATTGAATGGGCAGAAAAAATGCAAGGCATGTTGCCAAAAAAGAGAATAGATATTACCTTTGAGTATGTAGATGAAAATAAAAGAAACATACTTATAAAAAAGTGAATTGTATGGAAGAAATGCAAAAGGCTATTACAATTTTAAGAGAAGGAGGAATTGTTATTTTTCCGACAGATACTGCTTTTGGTATAGGTTGCCGAATAGATAGTAAAAAAGCAGTAGAAAGACTGTTCTCAATTCGTAAACGGCCAGTAACACACGCAACGCCAGTTCTTGTAGATACAGTAAAAATGGCTCAAGATTACCTACTACCCATTCCAAAAGAAGTTATCGATAAACTTATAGAGCCATACTGGCCAGGTGCGCTTACGATAATACTTCCTTGCCTCATAAATAAAGTGCCAGATCTTGTTCGGGGAGGGACAAATACACTGGGTGTACGTATTCCAGACCACCAGATAGCTCGTGCGATTATTCGAGGTGTTGGTATCCCTGTTCTTGGTCCTTCAGCAAATTTTCATGGAGAAAAAACTCCATATTACTTAACTGAGTTAGATGCAAACCTTGTAAGGCTTGTTGATTATGTTGTTTCGGGCGAGTGTTCTGCTGGCGATGTATCGACAGTTATTAGCTGCGTTGAATATCCATGGAAGATTGTTCGACAAGGAGCGGTAAAATTAAACGCAAAACGAAAAATGCAAAATGCAAAATAACAGTTCAAAATTTAAAAAAAAGATTACTCTAATGATAGATACTTCAAGTAATCAGCATATTAGTGTCGGTTTAAGAATTGATGATAAAACAGATACAAAACGTACGAAAATTGATGCGCGGAAAGCACAAGTTGTCTTGCCTATGCTCGAGAAGCTTCTTAACAATCACAGATTGAAACCTACGGATATTACTGCAATAGAAGTACATACAGGGCCAGGATCATTTACTGGCCTTCGCGTTGGGATTTCGATTGCAAATGCACTTTCGTTTGCCCTACATATTCCTATCAATGGAAATGATATTGATAATTTTGTTGCACCCAGATATTAGTGATATACTGGTTGTATGTCTCTAAAATTTCTACATCACCTTTTTTTCCCTAACGATTCAAATAACCATCGTCCAAAAATTCTTCATTATCAATTTCTTGTTTGTTGTATTATCTTTTTTCTTGCAGCACAGCTTATTTTAGTAAAAGCAAAAGCAAACTTTTCTCAGGTACTTGGTGCGACAACAGATATTTCTGTAGAACAATTACTTTTGTTAACAAACGAGCAGCGGCACGACAAAGGATTATCTCCCCTTGCGCTAAATGAACAATTGATAAGAGCTGCACAACTAAAAGGATCGTATATGCTGGAGAAAAATTATTGGGCACATAATGCTCCAGATGGTACGACGCCTTGGAAATTTATTAAAGAAGTTGAGTATGAATATGTATATGCAGGAGAAAACTTAGCTCGGGGTTTTACAAAATCTCCAGATATTATTCGTGCATGGATGGATAGCCCAACTCATAGAGAAAATATCTTATCATCGAATTATTCAGATATTGGATTTGCGGTTTTAGAAGGAGATCTTCTTGGTGAACACACAACGCTTGTTGTTGAAATGTTTGGGAATACGAAGCCAGTTGAGTTGGCTCAAAAACCACAGGAGAGCGTTCCTGTTGAAGCTGGGTTAAAGCTTGCCGGAGAAAGAGTTGAAGTATTAGCTGAGATAAAAAATACTCCGCTTATTGATACACCATCTCTTGCGTGGTATATCGGTGTAGGAACAGTAGCCTTTTTTATTTTTATCCTAACAATAGATATGATTTTAATAGAGAAAAGAAAAATTGTTCGATTTGTCGGACATAACATTGACCACATTACATTTTTAAGCTTAGTGTTAGTATTTATTATATTAGTTAATAGAGGAGCAATTTTATAATGAAACAGAGAGCGAAAGAACATATTTTTTACTACATTTCTCTTTTTTTGGTTGTTTTTCTTGGTATTATGCTCGCTTTACAATTTTCGTATAGCAGACAGACACAAATGCTTGTTATTGTAATGACGACATTTTTCTACGTTACTGTTGGGCTTTTTCACCATAGAGAAAACCATGATTTAACAGCAAAAATTGTGGTAGAATATATCCTGATTGGAAGTCTAGGAATGACGATCGTTTCGTTTTTCCTACTTACATCATCGTAAGCTTATGAAGGGAATAATATTGGCTGGAGGTTTAGCTACAAGACTTCGTCCGCTAACATGGGTAACAAACAAACATTTACTGCCAATTTATAATAAACCAATGATTTTTTCCCCATTGGAGGCTATGGCAAGAGCGGGTATACATGACGTACTTATTACAAGCTCTGCCGACCATGCAGGTCATTTTGTAAACTTACTAAAAAGCGGAGATGATTTTGGGCTTCGTATAGAGTATGCAGTACAAGAAAACCCAAAGGGTGGTATTGCCGAAGCAATTTCTCTTGGAGAAGAATTCGTGAAAGAAGATAAACTTCTTGTCATTTTAGGAGACAATATTTTTACCTATAATTTGCACCAAAGCGTTGACGCGTTTAATAAAAGAGAAAAAGGAGCAGTGGTTTTTGGCGTTAAAATGGAAATGGATTCTAAACAGTATGGTGTTATTGAAGTAGATCAAGATAAGAATGTTATTTCTATCGAGGAAAAACCAGAACAACCCAAGTCTAATATTGCACAAGCTGGTATTTACATGTACGATAAACGAGTATTTTCTTTTATAAAAAATCTTATTCCGTCAAAAAGAGGAGAGCTAGAGGTAACAGATCTTAACAACGCATACGTAAAAGAAGGGACAATGAGGTGTGAGATGCTAGATTGGTGGGTGGATGCAGGAACATCATTTGATGAACTTTTACGAGCAAATAATTTGGTTTCTGAAAAAGTAAAGAAGGGAGATTTGCTATGAATATAGCAAGAGAAGAGTTAGCAAAAAAAGTAATAACATACGATCCAAAAAAAAAGGACAACGGGTATTTAATAGAGCTGTATAAGGATGGAGATAAAACAACAGCATACTTAACAACAGTTAAAGCTGGAGGGTTTAAAGGATACCATCTTCATAGAGTAAGGGCAGCGCGCTACGTTATTTTAAGAGGAAAAATGAAAATTGTCCTTTATGAGCCTGGAAAAAATAATAGAGAAGAGTATATCTTAGATGCAGGTAGCCCAAAGCGACTTTTTATACCAAAAGATGTTGCAACAGGACTTCTTAATATAGGCGATGAAGATGCATGGCTTATTAACTATCCAGATCCACCCTATGATCCAAGTCTTACAGATGAGCAAGTTGAGTACACCCAAGAGGAGTTAGAGCAAGGTATTGTAAAGTAGTATGAGGGTATTGGTAACTGGGGGAGCAGGCTTCATAGGATCAAATTTCATCCTTTACTGGCTAAATCATTATTCGCAAGATTCAATTATTAACTTCGACAAGCTTACATACGCTGGTAACCTGGAGAATTTAAAGGATGTTGAAGGTAATTCTAACTACACATTTGTGCAGGGAGATATTTGTGATGTTGCTGCAGTTACTAAGGCAATGAAAGATGTCGATATTGTTGTACATTTTGCTGCTGAAAGCCACGTTGATAGGTCTATTATGGAGCCTTCACCATTTGTTGTAACAAATGTTGTTGGCACACAGGTGCTTTTAGATGCTGCGTTAAAGCATAATGTTAAAAAATTCCATCACGTTTCAACAGATGAGGTGTTTGGAAGTCTTAGTTTGGATGATACGAATAAATTTAATGAACGAACATCTTATGATCCCAAAAGTCCATATTCAGCAAGTAAAGCAAGTTCAGATCATTTAGTAAGAGCATACGCTGCAACGTATGGTCTTCATATAACAATTACAAATTGTTCAAATAATTTCGGACCATATCAATTTCCAGAAAAGCTTATTCCTCTTGCAATTACCAATATGCTTGAAGGAAAAAAAGTGCCAGTATATGGAGATGGATTATATGTGCGAGATTGGTTGTATGTTACCGATCATTGTCGTGCGATAGATATGGTTCTTCAGAAAGGAAAAGTTGGAGAAACGTACTGCGTTGGTGGGCTGAATGAAGATATTAATAATCTTGAAGTTATAAAAAAAATCTTACATTTATTAGGGAAAAATGAAGATGAAATCGAATTTGTAAAAGATAGACCAGGGCATGACAGGAAGTATGCAATTGATTGGTCAAAAATTAAACAAGAGCTTGGATGGGAGCCAGAGTACAGTTTTGATGAATGGTTAGAAAAAACTGTTATATGGTATAAGATACATGAGGATTGGTGGAAAAGAGTAAAAACTGGAGAATATAAAGAGTACTATCTAAAGCAATATAGGGCTTCGTAACGACTTTTTTTCAGGGTATAAACATGTTACAATAAAAAATATGACAATAACGTTTGTTGGTCATGGATACGTTGGGTTAGTAAGCGCTTCTGTTTTTGCAGATTTAGGAAACACTGTATGGGTAATTGGACACACACCCGAGAAAATTGAGAACCTTAAAAAAGGCATAATTCCTATTTATGAGCCTGGTCTTGATGAAATAGTAAAGCGAAATGTGAAAGCAAAACGCCTTCTTTTTACACTTGACTATAAAGAAGCAATTCCAGCATCAGAAGTTGTTTTTATCGCTGTTGGTACCCCCCCCAAAAAGACAGGAGAAGCAGATCTATCTGTTGTTTTTGAAGTAGCAGAAAAAATAGGTCGCCATCTTGATGGGTATACAGTTGTTGTGACCAAAAGCACGGTTCCTGTTGGAACAAATTTTAAGGTGAAAGAAATAATTGATGTAGTAAAGCCACAAAAAGCCACATTTGACGTAGCCTCAGCCCCAGAATTTTTGCGTGAAGGGCAGGCAATTTCTGACACTCTCCACCCAGATAGAATTGTTATTGGTACACAGACAAAACAAGCAGAAGATACATTAAAAGAGCTTCATAAATCAATTGATGGTGCGTTAGTACTTACAAATATCCCCACAGCTGAAATGATAAAATATGCGGCAAATGCATTTTTAGCAACCAAGATTTCGTTTGCAAACGCAATTGCATATCTTTCAGAGCAGACAGGAGCAGATGGTCTTTCGGTACTCGAGGGTATTGGACTGGATAAGCGTATTGGCAAGACATTTCTTTCTCCTGGAGCAGGATATGGTGGGAGCTGTTTTCCAAAAGACGTAAAGGCACTTATTGCAATAGCAAAACAGTACGGATACGAGTTTGCTCTTTTAAAGGAAGTTGAGAATATTAATAAGCATGCAATGGAACGTGTCGCTCATAAAGCAAAGCAGGTCTTGAAAGGTAACATAAGAGGTAAGATAGTGGGCATTTTGGGCCTTTCGTTTAAACCAGATACCGATGATATGCGGGATGCGCCATCGCTTATTGTTATTGATGCTTTACAAAAAGCAGGAGCAAAAATAAAGGCATATGATCCAGTTGCAATGGAGAACGCAAAACATATTGTAAAAGGAATTACATTTTGCACTAATTCCTATCAGGTAGCAGAAAAGGCAGAACTCCTTATTGTTATGACTGAATGGAATGAGTTTCGACAGCTTGATTTAAAAAAAATAAAACACACGATGAATAATCCCCTTCTTATTGATGCACGAAATATCTACGATCCAAAAAAAATGGGAGAATTGGGATTTATCTACCAAGGTATCGGCAGATAACACATGGTAAAAGCGTTAATTACAGGCATTTCGGGGTTCGCAGGGAGTTTTCTTGCGGAATACCTTATTTCTCAAAAAACCTACGCAATTACAGGTACATACCTTTCTTCTAAAAGTCTTGAAAATCTCACCGATATAAAAAAGAAACTTGATTTAGTTCAACTTGATCTCACAGATCAAAAAAGCGTTTCTCAACTCATAGAAAGCAAGCAACCAGAAATTGTTTTTCACCTTGCTGCTCTTTCTACAGTGGGTGCAAGCTTTGAAAAGCCAGCGGAAACAATTACAAATAATGTTGTAGCACAAGTGTACCTTTTAGAGGCGATTAGAAAAGTAAATCTAACTTGCCGTATTTTGATTGTGTCTTCAGCAGATGTCTATGGAAAAGTAGCAAAAGACGATTTGCCCATTGATGAAGAAACAAAATTTAATCCTACCAACGCATATGCAGTATCAAAAATTGCTCAAGATTTTTCAGGTTTACAGTACTTTTTATCTTATAACATGCAAATTATACGTGCGCGGCCCTTTAACCACATTGGTCCTCGTCAATCACTCGGGTTTGTTGTATCAGATTTTGCACAAAAAATTGCAAGAATAGAAAAAGGTTCGCATGAGCCGGTTTTAAAAGTTGGAAATCTTGAGCCAAAACGTGATTTTACTGATGTGAGAGATATGGTACGGGCATATGAGAGTCTTTTAAAAAAGGGAGTGATTGGAGATGTGTATAACATTGGCTCTGGAAAATCATATAAGATTTCCGAGATTCTTGATATTCTTTTATCATTTTCAAATGTAAAGATTAGAGTTGAAACAGAATCAGCACTTCTTCGGCCACAAGACTCGCTTGATAGAGTGTGTAATAATGCAAAACTTGTCGCGGTCACTGGATGGAAGAGGGAAATTGCTATTGAACAAACATTGAAAGATACTCTGGATTATTGGAGGGATATCGTTTAAAATTAAGAATATATGAAACAAGCATTGATTACAGGTGTAACTGGACAAGATGGTTCGTACTTGGCGGAATTTCTTCTTAAAAAAGGATACAAAGTGTTTGGGTTAACCCGACGAACAAGTACTGTAAATAATGAACGCATTGCGCATATCCAAGATAAGATAACCCTTGTGCAGGGTGATCTTCTTGACCAAAGTTCGCTTTCCTCAGCCCTTATGGAAGCAGAGCCAGAAGAGGTATATAATCTTGCTGCTCAGTCATTTGTAAAAACTTCTTGGAATCAACCAGTTTTAACAGGTGAATTTACTGCGTTGGGAGTAACCAGAATGCTAGAGGCAATTCGAGTAGTTAATCCCAAAATAAAGTTTTATCAGGCTTCCTCATCTGAAATGTTTGGGAAAGTAACTGAGACTCCACAGAAAGAAACAACCAGGTTTTATCCTCGAAGTCCCTATGGTGTTGCGAAAGTATATGGACATTACATAACCGTCAATTATAGAGAAAGTTTTGATATGTTTGCTTGTTCAGGTATTCTTTTTAATCATGAGTCGCCAAGACGTGGCCTCGAATTTGTTACTCGAAAAATAAGTAATGCAGTTGCTCGAATTCATTTGGGAAAACAAAAAAAACTTGCATTAGGAGATTTGCGACCAAAACGTGACTGGGGATTTGCAGGAGATTATGTTGAGGCTATGTGGCTTATGTTGCAACATCAAGAGCCAGAAGATTATGTTATAGCTACAGGTGAAAATCATAGTGTAGAAGAATTTGTTACGCTTGCTTTTGAAGTAGTGGGTATTTCAGATTGGGAGAAGTATGTTGAAGCAAACAAGAAGGAGCATATGCGTCCTGCAGAGGTAGATTATCTTATTGGTGATTATAGTCAAGCGAAAAAAAAGCTTGGTTGGGAACCCAAAACAAGTTTTAAAGCATTAGTTGAAATGATGGTAAAAGCCGATATAGAAATGGAGCAAAGAGGCGAATAGCAAAGTAGTATGGATAAAGTGCTCATTGCTGGTGGGGCAGGATTTATTGGTTCGCACCTTTGCGAGTCGCTTCTTACAGATGGGTACTCTGTTACTTGTGTTGATAATTTTATTACAAGTGACGAGAAGAATATAGCTCATCTGCTGGGCAATAAAAATTTTTCTCTTATATCCCACGATGTAAGTACGCAGCTGCCTCGGGAAGTTTTTGCTCAAAATCCAAAGTATATTTTTCATTTAGCTTCTCCCGCATCTCCAAACAAAAAAAGTAAGCGTAGTTACATTGCGTATCCTATAGAGACGCTTCTGGTAAATTCAGTTGGTACATATAATCTACTTGAGTTTGCAAAAAAAGTTGATGCAGGATTTCTTTTTGCTTCGTCTTCTGAGGTATATGGAGACCCTAGTATTTTTCCTCAAAAAGAGGATTATTTTGGGAATGTAAATCCAAATGGCATTCGTTCTGTATACGATGAAGGAAAACGTTTTGGCGAAGCAATTACTATGGCATATGTAAGAAAGCATAATGTTGATACCCGAATTGTTCGTATTTTTAATACATACGGTCCAAAAATGCAGAAAGATGATGGAAGAGTTGTGTCTAATTTTATTACACAAGCAATAGATGGTTCTCCTTTAACAATTTATGGAGAGGGAAAACAAACAAGGAGTTTTTGTTTTGTTTCAGACATGATTGCGGGGTTAAAAAAAGCTCTCTTTTCAAAAGAGACAAAAGGTGAAGTTATGAATTTGGGAAATCCCGATGAGCGAAAAATTTCCGAAATTGCTACAATAATTAAAGAGATGACCAAGTCCTCTTCAGAAATAGTTTTTGAGCAGTTGCCGGAAGACGATCCAAGGGGTAGAAGGCCAGATATAAGCAAGGCAAAAGCGCTTATTGGTTGGGAGCCAAAAGTAACGCTCAAAGAAGGTTTAGAAAGAACAATAGAATATTTTCGTACAGCATGAAAGTCGTAATTATTATTCCAACATATAACGAGAAAGGAAATGTAGAGCGAGTTATTGAGATCCTTGAGAACGATGTTTTTCCTAAGGTCAAAAAAACTCACGAGATGCATATCTTGGTTGTTGACGACACATCGCCAGATGGTACAGCCGATGTCATTGAACAGCTTGAGAAAAAGTATAAAAACCTTCACCTGTTTAAAAATAAAGAAAAACTTGGTTTAGGTGCAGCATATGTTCATGGCATGACATACGCTATCGAAAAGCTACAAGCAGATATTATGTTTGAGATGGATGCTGACCTTTCTCATGATCCTCATAAGATTCCTGAATTTCTTCAGAAAATCGATGAGGGATATGATATGGCTATTGGTACCCGTTATAGTCAAGGAGGTTCAATTCCACAAAATTGGGGATTGATACGCAAAATATATTCTGTATTTGGAAACTTGTTGGTTCGATCAATTCTTATGCGGTTTTGGATTCATGATTGGACTGGCGGTTTTAGGGCATTAAAAAAACAAGTGTTTTTACAAGAGAAAAACGAGCTTACTTCTTTTCGAGGGTATACTTTTCAAGTATCTTTTTTACACAAAGCTGTTCGGGATGGATTTAGGGTTGGAGAAGTGCCAATACATTTTACCGACAGAACATTAGGGCGATCAAAAATAGCTCCAAAAGAATATATTGCAGAACTTCTAAAATATGTCATAATTGCACGACTTGTTGAATTGGCCCATTCCCCATTTTTAAAGTATGCGATTACGGGTTTTACGGGATATCTTATAAATGCAATAAGTCTTGAGTATTTTTTTCATCGGGGATTCCATCCGTCTATTGCAGGAGCAATTGGCGCAGAGCTGTCAATTATTTGGAATTTTACAATAAATAATTTTTGGGCATTTAATCAATATAGGATTACAAATCCATTAAAAGTAATAGTTAAATTTCCTCAGTTTAATTTAGTATCCTTGGGATCACTTGTGATAATCTCGGTAGTTTTAGGAATTGGGACACATTTTTTTGGACCAGATTCAAGGCAAATATTTCTTATTGTTGCCATAGGTTTTTTTGTTATCCCTTACAGTTATTCAATGTATAATATTTTTATATGGAAACGATGGCACATTTCTTTTCTATCAAAGCTTCAAGATTTGGTTGGATGAAATTTAATTTTCAGTTCCGAATCTATCATTTTTTTCTTTTTCTAATACTTATTCTCGCAGCATTCTTGCGAGTTTATAGAATTGATGAGTACATGACCTTTTTGGGTGACGAGGGAAGAGATGTACTCGTTGTGAGGGAAATCATTCAAGGAGTGGAAAAGGTTTTTCAGGGTGATTTTTCTTCGGCGCAGGAAAAATTAACTCTACTTGGTCCAACAGCCTCAGTTGGTGGGTTTTTCCTTGGTCCAATTTACTACTATTTTATGGCTCCTTTTCTTTGGCTTTTTAATTTTAATCCTGTAGGTCCCGCAGTTATGGTTGCGATTTTTGGGGTAGCTACCGTGTGGTTAGTGTATAAGGTCGGAAGTGATTTTTTTAATCCTTTTGTTGGTATTCTCGCAGCATTTCTTTATGCTATTTCACCAGTTATCATTGCGTACTCACGTTCGTCATGGAATCCGAATCTTATGCCATTTTTTTCGCTTCTTGCTCTTTACACGGTTTACTTAGCGGTAAAAAAGCATAGCCTCTTGCTTTTCTTTGTTTGTGGATTTCTTTTAGGCATTGCAATGCAGCTTCATTATCTCACTGTCTTTTTAGGTTCGATTGTTGCTGTATACGTACTTATAAGTACGTATACAAAATTCTCATTCTTCTCAAAAATAACGCAGATGATATGTATCCTCTTAGGATTTTTAGTTGGTTTAGCGCCATTTTTTGCCTTTGAAGTGCGTCATGGTTTTCCTAATATGCAAAGTATTATTCGCTTTATATTTTTTTCGGGAGAGACGGGGAGCAATGAAAATTTTTTAGTCGTTATTGATAATGTTTTCTTTCGTTTGTTTGGTAGACTTATTGGAGCATTTCCATCACCAGAACAGGTATCGTTTCAAGAGTCTGTAGCAACGATGGATCTTTTCTTTACCAAATTTACTATTGCTGTTGGAGCGTGGTATTTATTTATTTTGCTTTTGGCGTTTCTTTCGATCAGTTTATTTTTGTACCAATGGTACCGTGCATTGCGAAGTGGGAAAAGAAATCTTGCCATGATGTTAATTTTTATTTGGTTTGTCATGGGCATAGGGCTTTTTGGTTTTTATAAAAAATCCATTTACGACTATTATTTTGGTTTTTTATTCCCCTTGCCGTTTTTCCTTATAGGAAATTTTCTCTATGCTCTTTGGAAAAGAAATCTGTGGTATAAGGCAGTTGGAATAATAATATTCATACTTTTACTCATACTCAATATACAGGGAATTCCATTTCGATACACAGCAAATCGTCAGCTCGTACAGGTAAAACAAATTGCAGAATTTGTGCTTGAAAAAACAGAAGGAAAACCTTTTAACTTTGCTCTTATTACAGGAGGAAATTCAGATCATGGATATCGTTACTTCTTTGCACTTGCAGATAAAGATCCTATAAAGATTGAGAATACCCAAATGGATCCAAAGAGAACGACAGTAACAAATCAGCTGCTTATTATTTGTGAAACAGTACCATGTTATCCACTTGGACATCCATTGTGGGAGATTGCTGGTTTTGGACGAGCAGAAATTGTAGGGGAATGGAGCGCGTCGGTTGTAAAAGTATATAAAATGAAGCATTACAAACAGGATTAATGCAGGACTTTTCAGCATGTTTCCTATTCACACTATAAGCTTACAATATATTTTTCATTTCCCTTTAAATAAGCTCGTAAAGCCTGCATATTGGAAGAGTGAGGAGTGGATGAGGGATAACAAGAGACTTTTTGCTGTGCTTCCTAAAGATGTTGGTGTTGCAACGCAACAAAATATTGTTTCCCCATCTAAGTCATAAGCAAGAGATTCATCTCGTGTATCCTCGGAAACTTGATTTTGATAACAATATTTGTGGGGAAAAAAGTTGCTGGTGGCTCGAATTTTCTGGAACTCCTAAATACCTTGTTGTTAATCTTAATTTGGGGCAATCGCTTATACAATTGCTTGCTCAATCAACAGAATTTCATCAAGCAGTAAAGAATATGGAGAGTGCAGGAAAAATACGTTTGGAAAAAGAATTTGGCGATGCAAAACTCTACACAATCACGTATAAGTGACAATATCTGATTGACATTTCAGCCACGGTCATCTAAACTATCACCATATTAGTATTAGTTTTACTTGTACTGAGTTTGTCGGAGTATGATTCGATTTTCAAAAAGAGAAGATTATGCGGTTATTCTCGTAACAGCGCTTGCAGAACAGTATAACAAGCGTCTTGTTTCGCTTTCTGAAATTGCCTCATCATATAGAATATCTCTGCTTTTTTTACGAAATGTTGCAAGTGATCTGCGACATACAGGAATAGTTCAAGCAATAGAAGGAAAAAAAGGGGGTTATCATCTGACAAAAAATCCAAAAACATTGAAAATTGGAGAGATATTAAAAGCATTTTCTACAGAACCACTTCTTGCATGCTGTTCGACATTATCTGATTCGCCGTTTGGAGAAATTGCTAAGCATGCCAAAGGTCGATGTCCACAAGAGGGATTTTGTCGTACGGGATACATTTGGCGAAAACTGAACAAAGAGTTTTTAGAAAGGGTTTCGAGTTTAAGCGTGCACGATTTTATGCACTATCGTTCTTAATATGTTTACTGTTAAAAATTTACACATAGCAACAGGAGATACAGAGATTATTAAAGGAATAGATCTTGCTATTCTACGTGGAGAGGTGCATGCAATTATGGGTCCAAACGGCGCTGGGAAAACAACACTCTCAATGGGACTTATGGGAAACCCGGGATATAATATCAAATTTCAAATATCAAATTTCAAATATCAAATAAATGGAGAAGATATGGCTCAAAAAAACCCAGAGGAGAGAGCAAGAGCAGGGCTTTTTGTGTCATTTCAACAGCCAGTCGAGATAACAGGAGTTTCGTTTCTTTCGTTTCTTCGGACGGCCTATAAAAGCCTTTATCCAGAAAAAAAAATCCCTCTTTCAGAATTTAAGATACAGGTAAAAAAGGCACTTACAAATGTTTCACTACCCGAGGAATTTATGCAAAGGTCAGTCAATGAAGGGTTTTCAGGAGGCGAAAAGAAACGAGCTGAAATTGCGCAGCTTTTGGTGTTGCAGCCAAAATTTGCAATTTTAGATGAGATTGATTCAGGTTTAGATGTCGATAGCCTAAAGATTGTTGCAAAGGCCATTAAAGAGGCAGGTATTACTCATAAGATAGGTATTCTCCTTATTACTCATTACCAACGTATCCTTCATCACGTAAAGCCAGATGTTGTTCATGTATTAATTGACGGAAAAATTAAAAAATCTGGGGGTATGGATTTGGTTAATCTTATTGAGGAGGAGGGATATGCAGCAATTTGACTTGTCAAATTATGAGTTTGGATTCCACGACAAGATAAAACCAGTTTTTTCAACAGCAAAGGGATTGTCTGAAAAAGTGGTCAGAGAAATCTCTGCGATGAAAAACGAGCCTGGGTGGATGTTAGAAAAAAGACTTTCAGCATTAGCGCTTTTTTACTCAAAAAAAATGCCAAACTGGGGTGGGGATTTGACAAAAATTAATTTTGACAATATTTATTACTACGTTAAACCTACAGATAAACAAGGGAGAACTTGGGAAGAGGTACCCCTTGAGATAAAAAACACTTTTGAAAAAATAGGTATTCCTCAAGCTGAGCAAAAATTTCTAAGCGGTGTTGGAGCACAGTACGATAGTGAGGTTGTGTATCATAGCATTTCAAAAATGCTTGAAAAAAAAGGAGTAATTTTTGTCGACACCGATACTGCAGTTAAAAAGTATCCAGAATTGGTAAAACAGTATTTTGGGACAATTATCCCAGCAGCAGATAATAAGTTTGCAGCATTAAACACTGCTGTGTGGTCTGGAGGCTCGTTTATTTACGTGCCGAAGAATGTTCATGTCGAGCTTCCGCTTCAGGCATATTTCCGAATAAATGCAAAAAACATGGGTCAGTTTGAACGGACCTTTATTCTTGCCGACGAGGGTAGTTATGTGCATTACGTTGAGGGTTGTACTGCTCCTATTTTTACAACAGATTCTCTGCATAGCGCTGTTGTTGAAATTCTTGTTAAGAAGGGTGCACGTGTTCGCTACACAACAATTCAAAACTGGAGTAAAAACGTCTACAATCTTGTAACAAAACGTATGTTTGTTGAGGAAGAGGGATTTGGAGAATGGATTGATGGAAATTTGGGAAGCCAACTAACTATGAAATATCCCTCGGTATATCTTAAAGGAAGAAAAGCACGGGGAGAAATTTTATCTCTTGCATTTGCTGGGAAAGGTCAACATCAAGATGCAGGAGGAAAAGCGATACATTTAGCTCCTGAAACAAGTTCTGCTATTACTTCGAAATCAATCAGCAAAGACGGAGGACGCACATCGTATCGTGGACTTTTGAAAGTTGCAAAAGGAGCAGAAATGAGTCGTTCAACTGTTCGTTGCGATGCGCTTATCTTAGATGAAAAAAGCAGGTCAGATACATATCCTGTGATGGAGATTAATGAAGAACGAGTAACTATAGGGCACGAAGCATCGGTTTCAAAAATTGGTGAGGAACAGCTTTTTTACTTCCAGTCTCGTGGTATCGCACAAGCCCAAGCAGAGGTAATGATTGTAAATGGTTTTGTAGAGCCAATTGTTCGGGAGTTGCCAATGGAGTACGCAATAGAATTAAATAGGTTGATTCAATTGGAGATGACTGGGGCCGTTGGGTAGTATTCTTAGGCTTGTATACTTACCTCATTTGACTATGAGAGAAATAAAAATAATTGTTAAAAAAAATGAAAAAAAAATATTGCCATTTGTATGGGTAAATGGCGAGGAAGAAGCAGTATTAATTAATGCGCAGCTTACTGGAGAAGGAGCAAATTTACAAATTGTAGGCGTATTCCTTGGAACAGATGCACATTCGGTTGTTTTTAATACCAGCGTTACTCATGAAGCAAAAAATACAAAAAGCTTAACAACAATTCGTGGAGTTTTTAAAAATACATCTTCTTTTACTAATGACGGCATGGTGCGAATTAATAGAGGTGCAAAAAATGCAGATGGATATTTTGCATCAAAAATTCTCCTTTTTGACGACGCAAAAGGAAGAAGTGTCCCCTCCCTTGAGATTGACGAAAATGAATTAAAAGCTGGTCATGCATCAACAGTTGGGCGGCCAGATGAGAATCAGTTATTCTATTTAAGAAGCCGTGGGTTGTCCGAAGTAGATGCGTCACAGCTGCTTGTTACAGGTTTTTTTGAGCCGGTTGTTTCTCTTTTACCTACAGATGAGCAAAAAACAGTAAGAGCCCGTATTGAAAGTGTTTTTCAAAGGGAGAGTAATGAGTAGCTGGAAAAAAGATTTCCCTATTTTTCAAAATAATCCAAAACTTGTTTATCTTGATTCCGCAGCAACAAGCCAAAAACCACAAGTTGTTATTGATGCAATAAGAAATTACTACGAAACATACAATGCCAATGTTCGTCGTGGGTTGTATCCAATTGCTGAAAAAGCAACGGCAATGGTAGAAAAGGTGCGAAGGGAGATAGCTGATTTTATTAACGCCAAAGACCCTTCGGAGATTATTTTTGTTCGAAATACCACAGAGGCAATAAATTTGGTTGCTTACAGTTTTACGTCGCACAATATTAAAGAAGGGGATAGTATTGCGACTACAATTATGGAGCACCACAGTAATTTTGTACCATGGCAACAACTCGCCGTTCAAAAAAAAGCTGATTTTAGAGTAATAGATATTAAAAACGATGGTTTTTTAGATTTTGAAAGATTTGAATCAAGAATTAAGAATTATGAATCATGGTTAAAAAAAACAAAAATATTTGCTATCACACAGGTTTCGAATGTACTTGGCACGATAAATCCTCTTTCAGAGATCATTACAGCTGTAAAATCAGTCAATCCTCAAATTAAAGTTTTGGTTGATGCGGCGCAGTCGGTGCCGCATATGAAAGTTGACGTACAAGAAATGGATTGTGATTTTTTGGCGTTTTCGGGGCATAAAATGATGGCAGCAACCGGCATTGGCGTTTTGTATGGAAAAAAAGCATTGCTCAAACAAATGAAGCCATTTTTATATGGTGGTGAGATGATTCGAGAGGTTGGCATTGAAAAAACAATATTTGCAGATATCCCCTACAAGTTTGAAGCAGGAACACCAGATGTTGCTGGTATTATAAGCTTAGGGGCGGCAATTGAGTATTTAAATAGTACGGGTATGGAAAATATGCAAAAACATGAAAAGAGGCTTATAGCTTATTGCATATCACGTATGGAAGAAATAGACGGTATCAGCATTTACGGGCCAAAAGATGTTGAGGACAGAAGTGGTGTTATTTCCTTTAATCTCGATGGTATTCATGCACACGATGTTGCACAAGTCTTAGGAGATATGGGAATTTGCATCCGATCTGGCCACCATTGCACCATGCCGCTGCACAAGAAATTAGGAGTCCCCGCCTCTGCAAGAGTAAGTTTTTATTTATATAATGACGAGTCCGATGTCGATCTTTTTATAAAGGGAATAAAAGAGGTAAAAAGAATTTTTAGTGCTAAAGTATAGTACTACGTAGTAGTGGAGTATAGGAAATATACATGATTAACAAAATTAGAGTAGAGCTTGATAAGGTATAGAAATAAGACTGTTGATAATATGAATAAAAAGATGCCAAAAGTTAATGTAGATATTCTTGTTGTCAGAGATAATAAAATTCTCTTGGGACATTTAACAGAAAAGTGGAATTATCAAGGAAATCAAGTTTATGGCGTTCCTGGAAGAGATATTCTTTTTGGAGAAACCATTGGTGATGCAGCAAAAAGAAGTATTAAAGAAGATTTAGGATGCAAGGTTATTGCCTACAGGGTAATTGCAGTCAACGCAAATTTTGCGTTAGAGAACCACTATATTGGTATTGGTATTTTGGTAGAAATGAAAGGAAAGATAAAAAATCTTAAACTTGAAGATTGGGAAAAATGGGAATGGTTTGAAGAAAAGAAAATTCCCAATAATTTATTTCCAGCTGCAAAAAATGTGATTGATTCTTATTTAGAAGAGAAATTTATTGTTTCAGAATAGATATGGATACTCAAACTTTATACAGGGAAGAGCTTTTGGAGCATTATAGAAACCCGCTTAATTTTGGTAAACTTTCGGATTTTACTGCATCTGCAAAACAAGCGAACCCATTTTGCGGAGATGATGTAGAAATATTTGTTTTATTAGATAAAAATCGAGTAGTTAATATTGGATTTGAAGGCAAGGGCTGTGCGATTAGTATGGCCGGGGCTTCAATGTTAACAGAGCGTGCAAAAGGCAAGACAAAAGAGGAGTTGACAAAGTTTTCGCAAAAAGATATGCTTGCGTTATTAGGAATCGAGGTGTCAGAGACGCGAAAAAAGTGCGCGTTACTCGCACTTTCGGTTTTAAAAGATTGTTTGGAAGCGTAAAGTGTAAAGCTAAAAATGCAAAACAACATTGCAAAATCTAAAATTTTATTTTACGCTTTTAGTTTTACGTTTTTCATTTGACTGGAAGGAATATGGCATTAAAAGTAAAGGTTGATCGGGAGTTGTGTATTGGCGCAGCAAGTTGTGTTGCAGTTGCGGTAAATACTTTCGAATTGGACTCTGAAGGAAAAGCAGTTATTAAGAAAAAAGATGGGTCACTTGAGCAAACATCAAATTATGTTTCTTACACAGATATTAACGATGAGGAGACAAATATTCTTAATGCCGCAAAATCTTGTCCGGTCAACGCAATTATTATTGTCGAAGTAGACGATCAAGGAAAAGAAATTCGTCAAGTCTGGCCAGAGACCTAAACAGAGTTCGCCTACGAAAATTTTCTTGTCGCCCTGCTTAATGGTTTACGACTGTCTTCCTACCATGTATTCGTTCTCAAGACCTTGAAAGGCATAGCTACTATTCGCGACTTGCGAAAATTTGTAGGCTCACTATACAAAATTATGGTAAAATACTTTTATGGTTGATATTCAGTGGATGATTGGTGGAGAAGCAGGGTATGGCATTATGACTGTGGGTGTCATGATGGCAAAGATTTTGACTAGACTTGGCATGTCGGTTTTCGATTATGTTGAATATCCCTCACTTATTCGTGGTGGACATAATGCGTACTATGTTCGAGCATCAGACACAGAAATTTTTTCACAAAAAAGACCAATTGATATTTTAGTTGCTCTTAATCGAGAAACAATAGACAAGCATAAACACGAACTTTCAGAAAATGCCGCTGTTGTGTATGATCCAAATGTTACAAAAGTAGAGCCAAATGAATTTGCTTCAACGGTGCTTTTGGTAGCAGTTCCTCTCCTTGAAATTACAAAGCAAGTAGGTGCAGACAGACTAATGATAAATACTGTTTCAGTTGGCGCGAGTCTTGCACTTTTTTATTCGGATTACCAAATATTGCAAGATATGTTGCAAGGTATTTTTGGAAGAAAAGGGGAAAGTGTTGTTGCGATAAACGTTAATACCTCAAAGGCCGGTTTTGATTATGTTGTAAAAAACTTTGCAGGAAAATTTTCTCAGGTAGTTGAAAAAAAAGAACAAAAGAATTTGCTTATTGGCGGAGCTGAGGCGCTTGCCATTGGCGCAATTCGTGCTGGTGTAAAGTTTGCGGCAATTTACCCAATGACTCCAATTAATGGTGTTTTAACAACACTTACAGCATACGCACTCAAATATAACATTGTTGTTAAAGAGCCAGAAGATGAAATTGCAGGAATAAATATGGCAATTGGCGCCTCTTTTGCTGGTGTTCGAAGCCTGGCAGCAACAAGTGGCGGCGGATTCTCTTTAATGGTAGAAGGATTAGGGCTTGCAGCACAAACAGAAGTACCTTTAGTTATTATCGAAGGCATGCGGCCAGGACCAGCAACTGGTTTTCCTACCTGGACCGGACAAGGAGACCTGCGGTTTGTTATGCACGCGGCGCAAGATGATTTTCCTCGTATTGTTGTTGCACCTGGCGATTTTTTGGAAGCGTTTACCTATACAATGCAAGCGTTTAATTTAGCAGAAAAATACCAACTTTTGGTAATTGTCTTAACTGACAAGTATTTAAACGAAGGACACGGGACAGTTGCGACCGAAAAATTCAAAATTCAAAATTCAAAATTCAAAATTGAACGAGGGAAGATACTAACCGACCAAGAAGCAGAGCAGCAAACAGATTACAAGCGGTATGCATTTGTAGCAGATGGCATTTCTCCACGAAGCATTCCAGGACAAAAAGGGGGAATTGGTCTCTCCGGGTCGGATGAGCACGATGAACGAGGATTATATAACGAGGAAGCAGAAAATAGAATAAAGATGATGGATAAACGATTTGCAAAACTGGAGCAAGCAATAAAGGAATTTTCAACACCCGTGCTCTATGGAGAAAAAGAAGCATCGCTTACTATACTTGGGTTTGGCTCAACGAAATTACCGGTACTTGAGGCGATGAAATGGTTAAAAGCAGAAGGTATTACTGTTAATTTTTTGCAAGTTGCGTTTCTTCATCCATTTCCTGATGAGCAAGTCTCTCAAATAATTAAAAACGCTAAAAAAACGCTAGTGATTGAAGGAAATAAAACAGGACAGTTTGAAGGACTCATTCGAGAGCGTATTGGATTATCTATTAATCACAATTTCCGAAAGTATGATGGTAGACCATTTTATCCCGAGGAAATTGTAGAAAAAGTAAAATCATTACTAAGTTAATATGGCAACATTAAAAGATTTAGAAATAACGTACGATAAGCCAAACTGGTGCCCAGGATGTGGTGATTTTGGGATTTGGGTATCGTTAAAAAACGCTATTGTGCAGTTAAATCTTAACCCATGGGAAGTTGTGCTGATTTCTGGTATTGGATGTTCAAGCAAACTGCCATATTGGGTAAAAACATATGGATTTAATGGTCTACATGGGCGGCCAATGCCTCCTGCCGAGGCAATCCGTCTTGCAAATAGTGGCTTAACGGTTATTGTTATTGGTGGTGATGGTGATCAGTATGGAGAAGGCATGGGGCATCTTATCCACGCAGCTAGACGCAATGTCAACCTGACACTTCTTGTACATAATAATCAGATTTATGGTTTGACAACTGGACAGTATTCACCAACAACCGATATAGGAGAAAAAAATAAAGCAACTCCAGTTCCAACTACTGAAGCACCGGTTAATCCAATGAGTATTGCATTAGCAGCTGGCGCGACATTTGTTGCCCGTGGATTTTCGGGAGATAACAAACAAGAGACAGAACTCCTTATGGAAGGGATAAAGCATAAAGGATTTTCAATTATCGATACTATGCAGCCTTGTGTTACCTTTAATCATAAAAATACCTTTGCCTGGTTTTATGAGCGAGTGTATAAGCTTGAAACAGAAGGACACGATTCAAAAGATAAAGTCAAAGCCATTGTTCGAGCTGAAGAGTGGCCTTTAAAGCGACCTTTACAACCAGGAGAGAAAGAGCGCATTGCAACAGGTATTTTTTATAGAGAAGATCGACCTACATGGGAAGACGGTATCCCGCAGATTGCAAATGCACCACTTGTAAAACAATCAATTGACAACATTGATATTACTCCAATTTTTGACGAGCTTCTATAAAAGGAAAACCCCCGGGTATACCTTCGGGGGTTTTTGTGTTCTTGATACCACACCATGTGGAATTTCAAGAGAATACAAGATAAGCGATCTAATTAGCCACCGATCTTGTACATGCCAGTTCCACATACTGGACATTTTCCTTTCATTGCTGGTTTACCATTTTTCATGGTAACTTTTTGAGCATCTGGATCTTCTCTTTTTGCTCGACATTTTACACAATACATTGATGCCATTTATTATTCACCTCCCTTCGTATCTAGCAAGAGTTATCTCCTAGATACCTATTTTCCCTAATGAAAAAATTGTTTTTTTTGTGCAATAAAAAGTAATAGTTCAAGAGCAATAATGCCTGTTGTGAGCAGAGTTGTTTTTAAAAGATCATGGAAAAGATGTTGATATGAATTATTGGGTAATACGGTTGTGCTGTGAGGAAGCATGGTTGGTTTGTATGTTTTTTTAACCTGTTGAGAAGATGAAATTGGAATGCTTTGCGTTTGAAGCTTTCTGTGGAGATCTGCAATAATTTTTTCTTTGCGAGTACGTCGTCGCTTGCGCATAGAATACGGAAAGATTACACTATTGACATCTATCGTGTCAAGAGGCTAATATAAGAGTCAATATGGTATTCAATTTCGAGCTTGTAGGGCTTGGAGTTAGTATTCTCTGGTTAATACTTCTTACAATACTTTTTTGGCAGATTTCTTCTCATTACAATAATTTAACTCGTGGAATAAGCCAAAAAACGCTCAAATCAATTCTTGATCATTTATTGACACAAATTACTGATGCAGAAAAAGATATGGTGTCATTGAAAGCAAGATGTGCTAAGCTAGAAAAAGAAGGATCATTACACATCCAAAAAATAGGGCTTTTGCGATTTAATCCATTTAAAGATACAGGAGGAGATCAAAGTTTTATTCTTTCTCTTGTTGATGCACAAGATACAGGCGTTATTATTACTGGATTATATTCAAGATCAGGAACACGTTGGTATGCAAAAAGAGTGGTTAATGGAAAAGGTTTAGAGCTTGAGTTATCTGACGAAGAAAAAAAAGCAATAAAAGAGGCAAAAAATAATAATGGATAAAAAAGTTGTAAAAATAATTTGTATTGGTGTTGTAGCATATATTATTTCTACAGCAGTAGCGTATGGTTTTTTCTCTCGCGTTGTGTTTTCCAAACGCGTTGTTGCTTCTCCTCCCAAAACGACACAAACAGCAAATGGCGCAAATGCAACATTTGATGACACGCTTCCAAAAACTGAGGAGTGCCCCATAAATGGCGCAAAATATTCAAAAAAACAGCGAGAATGGTGGGAAAAGCATGGTCCTTTAACGGTTATGATAGAAAATCATCAAGATTCACGACCGCAATCTGGTCTTTCTTTTGCAGATGTTATTTATGAAGCAGTTGCAGAAGGAGGGATTACCAGATTTTTAGCAGTATACTACTGTCGAGATGCAAATCCAATTGGTCCAGTAAGGTCAGCTCGAACGTACTTTATTGATTTTGCATCGGAATATGGCACATTTCCGCTTTACGCCCATGTGGGTGGTGCAAATACCCCAGGTCCTGCTGATGCTTTATCGCAACTTTCAAGGTACGGGTGGACAGAAAACAATGATCTTAATCAGTTTTCCATAGGGTTTCCAGCATTTTGGCGAGATTATGACAGGTTAGGTCATACGACAGCAACAGAGCATACAATGTATTCTGCAACAACAAAGCTTTGGGATTTCGCTAAAAAATCAAGAGGTTTAAGTAATGTTGATAAAACTGGCGCTGCTTGGGACGGAAAATTTGTACGATATTCATTTAAAGATGACGAGCCAGGGAGTGTCGCAAATCAAACTGTCCATCTTGAGTTTTGGGATGGATACAAAGATTACTTTATAGATTGGGTATACGATAAGGCAAGCAATAGCTACAAAAGAAGTAATGGTGGCAAGCCACATGAAGACAATAATACAAAGAAACAGTTGACAACCAAGAATATTGTTGTATTATTCATGCAGGAAAGCAGTGCCAATGATGGGTATGAAAACAATGTGCATCTTCTTTACAGAACAAAAGGGATAGGAAAAGCAAGGATATTTATGGATGGTAAAGAAATCATTGGGACATGGAGGAAGGATGGACGGGAAGCCCGAACGCTTGTATTTGATGCCAGCGGGACACCTGTAAAGCTTACAAGAGGAACTATTTGGTTTGAAATCCTGCCCACAACTGGAGTAATAGAAGTAAAGTAGACTACCCCGCAACGCTTTTATTTCTTAATCTCTAGTTTTCGAACACGAGAAAAACGTTTCGACGGGGCAAGGGTTATGTTAGCAGATCTCATAACATCAAAATCTCGAGTAACATTGTTAGGAGTATTCCTTTTATCTCCATTTGAGATGTTTCATGTGCGAGAGCTTGTTCGTCGAACAGGAGATGAGATCAATGCTGTTCGAAGAGAATTGGCATTTCTTGAGAAAAAAGGAATTTTAGCTCGAGAACCACGGGCAAATAGGGTATATTACTCACTGTCAAAAAACTATGCATTTTATTTCGATCTTTTGAGCCTTGGATCAAAAATAATTGGTCTTGGATCTGAAATTTTAAAGAATCGTGCAAAGCTTGGTAAGATAAAGTATGCAATGTTTTCAGGGAAATTTGTTCGACGGATTAAAAAAGAGCCAGACAGCGTAGACCTTTTAATCGTTGGGACTGTTGTTTTGCCCGAACTTGCACTTTTAGTGAAAGATGAAGAAAAACGACTGGGTACCGAGATTAATTATACTGTTATGACTGAAGAAGAATTGCTTTTCCGTAAGAAAAGAAGCGACCCATTTATCATCTCGATTCTGACCGGATCGAGAGTGATGCTCATCGGAGACGAAGAGCAGATGTTAGTATAACCCTTCATGAAAAATCCAAGATTTCTTTTTTGGTTTATTGTTGTTTTAACAATTGTTGCTCTTGCGATAGATTTGCCTAAACAATTTACCCTTTCTTTTTCTACCCCTAAGCTACCAATCATTAATAAAGAAATTTCTGTCAATAAAACTCTCTATGGGTTTTCTCCAGATTTTTTTATTGGGTCCTTGCATATAAAACGTGATTTTTCAGTCAAAAAAGGTTTAGATTTAGAGGGTGGAGTAAGTATTACATACAGGGCACACGTTGAGGAGTTACCCAAAGATCAGCAAAAAGATGCATTAGAAGCAGCAAAAACAGTCATTGAGCGCAGAATTAACTTTTTTGGCGTTTCGGAACCAATCATTCAGACTGCAATGGTTAACAATGAATCACGGATAATTGTTGAAATTCCAGGTATAGAAAATATTGATCAAGCAATAAATCTTATTGGAACAACAGCGCAGTTAACCTTTTGGGAAGAAGGAGCTAGTGGTTCAGCAAAGTTAGCCACTTCATCAGCATTGCCTTTGGGAATAATACAATTTCTAGGACCAGATGCAACAAAGACAAATTTAAGCGGAAAAGATTTGCAAAGAGCTGGAGTAACATTTAATCCAAATACAGGTAGTCCTGAGGTATCGCTTGTCTTTACCTCTGACGGAGGAAAAAAGTTTGCTGACATTACAAAACGAAACGTTGGAAAACCTGTGGCAATAGTGCTTGATGAACAGATTGTATCTGCTCCACGAGTTAATACACCAATTAATGATGGTAATGCTGTTATTACAGGGGGTTTTACAACAGAGCAGGCAAAGGGCTTAAGTATTCAATTAAATGCGGGAGCACTCCCAGTTCCCTTATCGATACTAGAACAAAGGGTTATTGGTCCAACGCTTGGAGAGACATCATTACAAATGAGTCTTTTTGCAGGAGCTATTGGATTTATTGTTATTGTCTTGTTTATGAGCGTGTTATATGGAAGGTTTGGTATTATTGCAAGCGTTGCCCTTGTTTTGTATTCGATTTTTGTTTTAGCCCTTTTTAAGGCAATTCCTATTACGCTAACACTTGCAGGGATTGCAGGATTTATTCTATCGATTGGTATGGCAGTGGACGCAAATATTCTTATTTTTGAACGTATGCGAGAAGAATTGCGCAGTGGCAAAAGTCTACCAGTTGCTCTAGAACTTGGATTTGCCAGGGCTTGGAGCTCGATTCGAGATTCAAATATCTCAAGTCTTATCACAAGTTTTATTCTCTTTTATTTTGGGACAGGAATTGTTCGAAATTTTGCCCTGACCCTGGCTATTGGTGTTCTTGTATCAATGTTTTCAGCGATTATTGTGACACGGACGTTTTTAAGAATGATTTATAAATAAAGGTATGGATATTGTTAATAAAAAATATTGGTATTTTGCTTTCTCCATGTTAGTAATTATTCCGGGCTTGATTTCTCTTGCTTTATGGGGACTTCGTTTATCAATTGATTTTACTGGAGGAAGCAGATCGGAATATCAAATAGCAAATAGCAAATATCAAATATCAAACGAAGAAATAGGAAAAATCGTAAGAGATCACGGTATCGAAGTGAATTCGGTTCAGAAATCTCAGGATCTCTATATTATTCGTACCAAACCGCTTGATCAAACTGCTCACCAAAAAGTAAAGCTGGTAGTAGAATCGAAGTTTAAAGATGCAAAAGAAGTAAGTTTTCAAACAGTCGGTCCAACAATTGGTAGCGAAACAGCACTCAATGCCATAAAAGCAATAGCTGTAGCCTCACTTCTTATTGTGTTCTATATTTCGTGGTCATTTCGAAAAGTACCAAAGCCAGCAAGCAGCTTTCGATTTGGTATTTGTGCAATTGCAGCGCTTTTGCATGACGTACTTTTAATTATCGGCGTTTTTTCACTCTTTGGTCATTTTTTGCACGTTGAGGTGGATAGTCTTTTTGTCACGGCACTTTTAACAATTATTGGATTTTCTGTACATGACACCATTGTTGTTTTTGATCGCATTCGAGAAAACCTAAGGCGAATGCCAGGAGCATCTTTTGCATCGGTTGTGAATGATTCGATTCTTCAGACGTTTGCTCGTTCCCTTAATACATCATTAACAGTGTTTTTGGTTCTTTTTACGATGTTGTTATTTGGAGGAGAAACAATTCGGTGGTTTGTAGTAGCCCTTTTACTTGGTATTATAAGCGGAACCTATTCTTCAATTTTTAATGCTGCCCCACTACTAGTGCTTTGGGAAGAGTGGAAGAGAAGAAAATAACATACTATTTACATGTAGTAAAAAGAAGTTATCATAAATATATGGCCGAACCCCATCCACCTACAGTTGAACCACAGCCTCGTGTTCCTGAAACATATCCTCGTCCCTACACTCCTCTTGTTGCTCTCCAAACACGTTTGTTGCTGGGTGGAGAAGCACTCAATTCCTCAAACACCACGCTCTCCGAAGTTACAGCAGAGCAGCTTCATTCTGTTTCAGAACCAACATATACTCTTCTTCATACAGCTTCCCTGGGGGAGAGGAAAACCCACTGGCAAGGAAGAGAAGATGGTGTCTTTTCGGAACAGAAACAAGCATGGATCCAACACACCACCAGTCTTTTTCAAAAAGAACAAACCCAACAGTTCTTCCAAAGCACACAGGGAAGAACCTGGGGTGGTGTTCTTGGAGATCTTGGTATTATCCCCAATACTTTCACCCACGAAACAGCACAACAACTCTACGACACATACCTTCAGAAAGGACAGGAAGGAGAAGAAAGTGGTATACAAAAGTTTGTCAAGAAAGTCTTAGACACCCACAAAAACCAAGATGGCACCATCAATCACACAAAACTCCAAGAAGATCTTTCTGCTATTGAATGGACAGCAAACATCTTTGGTAACAACTCAGCAGCAATCATCTCCCAACTCATTGATGCAGAAGCAACACGACAAGCACAGCCAGACCAGATTCTCCACCAGGCAAACCAACAAGAAACCCACGCCAATCAAGAAACCACACGGGTCAACAACCTTACCTTAAGAGAAAGACAACTTCTTATCTTCCTTACAGGTGGCCCCTTGCCTCTAATTCAGGGACAACAAAGGGTAGAGGCAGAAGAAAGAGCGGAAGAAGAGCAGCAGGCAACAACAGCGACTTTTGATATAGATCAAGATGTCTCTTCCGATGTGTTATTACAGACAACTATTTATAGTAAAGAAAAAGATCAAAGAGTAGCTGCATTTGAAAATGCATGGAAAGAAAGATGGGAAGATCCAAAGCGCTTATATTTTCAAACAAAAAAAGAAGAAAGTCCATTTTCAAAATATTCCTCTCGTGGATGGAAAATACATCTTGCTTTTGAAAAAGGAAAAGAAGAAGATATGACAAAATTTTTGTACACGAGCGGTTTATATTTTAAGGTAGAAGGACAAGTAGGTACATATTTTAATGGAACTAATGCGTCAGGAGCAACAATTTATATTGGTAGTTACGATAATATGATGACGATCTCAGAATATATAGAACAAAACATGGGCCAGTTTTTAGTCGATGGAAGACCAATTACGTTGGGGGGGAAAGTAGTTAATGTTGGAAGTGGTTCAGATATAGAAGTTCGTCCCAGAATAACGGCACGATTTGATGTTCAAAAATCTCCCTTTGGCGTTATGGGTGGTAATGGAAAATATTCAGAATATGGAATTGGAACATGGACCGGGTTTGGAGGTATGCCTCTATTGAGTAAATACGCAATGGAAGAAGTAAAAATTGAGGACTCATGGAATAGTTTAACATCAGACCAGCGAAAAGTTGCTTTCGAGCGGTTAAAACAAATGTATGACGAATCGAAGGCAGAGGCAATAAAAGATTTTGGAGAAGAATTCCTTCTAGGTAAAAAGCAGGAAACATCTATAACTCCAGAAGCAAATGAGCAAGCCATTATTGAAGGGCGAGGATTTGATGAAATAGAGCGGGTTGGATGGCCAGCGTATCGGGAGGCATTAACAAAAACTTCTTATAGTCAGATGTTTGATTATCAGATGCAAGAAATAGAAAGACTTCGACAAGAAGCACAACAATATCCCCAAACCAGCACGCCGGAGCAAATTCTACAACAAAATATACAAGTAAGAGACCGCGTTACCAATCTTCGACAACAACTGAAACAAGACTATGCCAGAAGCAAAGACCTACCCTTTTACTGTTTTGACGGCACAAATAGTAAGTTTGTTGCCAGAGGAAAAAATCAAGGAGGTATGTCTGGCCCTTTAACACGGATTTATCTTGGGGTCGCTACTCGACATGCACCAGAAGCTTTTGCGTCATTACTGCAAGCATTGCAAGATGAAGAAGCAACAGACATTGATTTTGTGATAAATTTAGATAATTTTTATCCAGAACCATTAAATACAGGAGTAGAAGAAAATAGCCTTATTATTTATATCCCTCAAAAAAACATTGCTGTTATGGAAAAAGTGGCAAAGGCAATACGAAGAGCAAAACAAACAAATCCAGCGCCCTGGGAAATGTCTCCCGAAGAAAAAGCAGAATTAAAACAGTGGATGACACATGGTTTTAAGATCCCTCTTGATAATACAACAGCCTTTGTTGAGATGGATAACGAACGATCGTATGATACTGGAGCTAGAGTTGAAATTGGCAATGAATTTCATCCAAATTATAATTTTACTCGTATACCTATTGCTGATCGCATGCAGACAATTGCTGCAGGTTTAAAAAGATATACGCCTGATCGTCCAGGAATATTCACCTCAACGGATTATGATATAAAAAAGCGGCGAAAATACATGCCAGGATTACTTTTTGAGGAGTCAACGCCTTAAAATTATCTTTTTCCCTTTTTTTGTTTTTCTTGTCCTAGCTGGTAGATAGCATAGAGGTTTGGAAGCATGAAAAGAATGCCAAAAAGTATCCAGCTAGGGCTTATAGCGATACTGCTTTTGAGAAACCACAAATATTGATCGATAAATGGTTTTGGTAATACATAAATTTCAAGTAATGCTTCTATATTGAGTACTGTAGCAATCCAAAAGGTGATATTCCAAATACTTGCGGAGAAAAGCTTTTTTCCAAAGACAAAAGAGTAAAGGCCAAATAATAAGACAATATTAAGTCCAAGACCAAATAAGTCAATAAATTTAAGAGGAGCATTTTCTATAAGACCAAAGAGGCCAAGAATAAGAATAACAAAATTAACCCAAAAATATGTTTTCCACCAACCACGCATATGTTATTATAGTGATAATTTCTTATATATTGTCAATAGTTATTTTCTAAGTGCTTCTTGTACGAGTTTGCTAACTATGGTGCCATCTGCTTTTCCCTTTACTTTTGGCATTAAAGCACCCATAACTTTTCCCATATCTGCGACTGTTGTCGCACCGATTTGACGGATTGTCTCATTTACGATTTCTCGGATCTGGTTTTCGCCCATTTGTTCGGGTAGATAAGTTTTTAAGATTTCTAGTTCTTTTGTTTCTTTATCAGCAAGGTCAAGACGCTGTGCATTGGTGAATTGCTCTATGGAGTCTTTGCGTTGTTTTACCTCTTTTTGTATTACAGACATTACATCTTCATCAGTTGCCATGTAGCCTGCACCGCCTTTTTGGATTTCAGAGTATCCAATTGCCGAAATGAGCATCCGCAACACCGATGTTTTAAGCGCATCTTTTGCAAGCATGCTCTGCTTTAACTCTTCTTGTAATTGCTGTTTGTTCATAGTTAGGTGTCGCCTCAAATTGTTTAAATCAGCCTTCCGAGTCCCAGCTTTCTACTTCTATGGAACATGAATATAAAAAACCATATTGATAATACCAAATACAATACGCTCAATGCAAAGCTGATGAGCAATCTTTCAGAAGAAAACGTGTTGTGTTGTAAGATGGCTCTCATTGTTTCGAATACATGGCTTGGAGGAACAAAAAATGCAATCTTTTGTGCCCAATCAGGCAAAATGCTTAGTGGATAGTAGAGCGCAGAAAAAGGTGATATTATTGCTATTCCTGTCCAGGCAAGCGTTTGAATTTTTTGGCCATACCGAATTAAAAATCCTGCAATAAAAAATCCAGCTGCCCACGCGATTAGTAATAAATTAATAACTATTGGTATAAGCGTTATGCCAAAAACAAATATTGAATATCCATATAAAAAGTAAGCAAGGAGTGCTGAAAACGAAAAACTCAATATTGTTTTGAATAATCCAACAACAATAAAAGAACTCATCCATTCAGAGACAGTAAGAGGGGATGCGAAGATGTTGACTAGATTTTTATCCCAAATCTCTTGCATGACGTTGACCGTAATTTCATATTGTGATCGCCAAATAATGAGCCAAAAGATAATGCCTGTTAAAATAAAATATGTTGTTTCTTTGGTGTTCGGAGTAAACTGCGCAAAGTATAATCCAGTGAGTCCCCATACTAACAAATCGAGGGCTGGCCAGTAAAACATATCTGAAAGCCGATCGAAATTATGTCGAAAGCCAATGCTGTAACGTAAGACCATGGCAAATACGCGATTACTATTAATCATGTTTTTCTTCTCCTATAACTTGCAAAAAATAGTCTTCAAGGCTTGGTTTGTTAACTGCAATTTCCTCATATACAATATCCTTTATAGCCAAAAGCTGTAAAAAATCTGCAATAGCCTTTTCTTTAAGAGTAAATAGAAAGCGATGTTTTTGCTTTTGGTATGGTAATTTTTTTCCTTCAAAGAGCGCTACTGCTTTTTGGGTATCTTTAATAATCGTTAATTCTATACGACACTCTGAAATTTTCCGGGCCAAATTTTCGGGTGTATCTTCGTCAATGATCTTTCCATGATTGAGAATAATAACTCTATCACACATTTCTTCAACCTCACTCATGTTATGTGATGTAAAAAGCATGCTAACGTTGTATTCTTGTTTTTCTTTTTTGAGAAATTCTCGTACCTTAACAGCAATTTCTGGATCTAAACTTGCGGTTGGCTCGTCTAATAAAATAATTTTTGGGTAGTTAAGAAACGCCTTTGTTAGAAGCAATCTTGTTTTTTCACCTGCTGAAAGCATCACAAACCGTTTATTTATTAAATGGTCAATTTCAAATTCTTTCAGAAGCTTTGCAATTCGTTTTTTCTGATCAGGGATTTGATACAAACGAGCGTATACTTCTAGAATTTCAGAAACTTTAAAAAGCCAGGGCATGCTAATGTATGTTGAAGAAAAATTGACATCTTGTAATATTTCTTCGCGGTACTTGTCGAATGGTTTCCCAAAATACGTAATGTCCCCTGTTGTTTGTTGCATAACTCCCAAAAGCATTTGAATTGTTGTTGTTTTTCCAGCTCCGTTTGGACCAAGTAATCCTAAAATTTCTCCGTTCAAAACAGAAAAAGAAATGGTATCAACAGCAGTAAAGTCAGCAAATTTTTTGGTGAGATTTTTTACTTCAAGAATTGGTGCAGTCATACACTAAAAGTGTAGCACGTACGCATATTATTGTATACAGATATAGAGAGAGTTTATCAAAGGTAGTTTTAGGCACAAATAGTCTAGTTGACTAGACAACGATACTATTTATCTTTCAATATTCTTTCTTTTAATACCTGTATATTCTTTTTTCTTAAAAATTACTGTTGATCCACCAACAAATCGATATTTTCTTTTTGCGTACTCTTTTTCTACTTTTTCTTTTCGTTTGTCAATAAGATCAAATGTATGCGGATGTTTTTCTAAACTTTTTGTAACAGAAATAATAGTGTTTTTTCCAACCTTAAGCATTCTGACGATTTCGTCAAGACCGACCTCATTTTTTACATATTCCGCAACAAGAATTCTTCTGCCAATTTTAAGTTTTTCATCGGGAGTTAAAAGACCATTAATAATTTCTTCTACCTCATTTCCATCTTTTGCGGCAAGAAAAGCATCGCGCAAACGATTAAGTGCTGCATAAATATCCTCTTTTCGCAAAAATTTATATCTTCTCATAATTGTTTCGTTGTCTAGTCAACGAGACAAAAGGTAATAAATTTTCTTTTATACTTTTATACCTGCATATTATGCAAAGTTTTTGAGATGTTGTATGAGATATTCGCGGGTGTTTTTGGAGAGGTCAGTATCCACTTCTTCGAAGAGTTTTTGGAGGATTTCGCCGATTTTTGGACTGGGTTTTAAGTTTAATTCCTTCATTACATCATATCCATCAATAGCTAGATCATTAATAGAAAATGCTGCAGGCTGTAGCTCTTTTTCAACCCTTTCTTTAAAAAGCTTTAGGCGCCACGATTCTGCAGTTTTTGTACCACTACCTAATCTATCAGCAATACGAAGATCTAGCATATCTTGGATATTTTCAATACCAACTCTTCGGATGAAACGACGAATAGCTGCATCAGTTGATTTTTCGTCAACGGTAAACATGTGCCAGCGGATAAGTGTTATTACTTTTTGGCGATCTTTTTTCGAGAATTTTAGACGGTCACAAATATCCCGAGCAATTTTTGCTCCAACAATTTCATGGTTATGAAAGATAACAAGTCCTTGTGTATCCATTGAAGCAACACGGGGTTTTCCAACATCATGAAGCAGAGTTGCAAAACGAACGACTGGATCTTTTGCAGGACAAAATTTAAGAGAAAGCATGTTATGGGTAAAAACATCAGTTGTATGGTGTCGACCGGGCCGAACTTGGGAAAGGCCTATTCCTTCGGTAAGTTCCGGAAGAACATGTTCTAAAAGAAGAGCATTTCGGAGAAGTTCAATGCCACCATACGGATACTCGCTTACAAGAAGACGTAAGATTTCAATTCGTATTCTTTCACCCGAGACATGAGTAATAAGACTTGCATCTTTTTGTATTTCTTTCCATGTTTCCTCTTCTATAGAAAATCCAAGTTCTGTTGCAATGCGAATGGCTCGTATAAGCCGCAGTGCATCTTCTTTAAATCGTTTACTTGGATCACCAACTGCTCGGACAAGCTTTTGCTGGATATCTTTCTTGCCGCCATAAGGATCAACAATAGCGTCTAGCGTATAGCGTTTAGCGTCTAGTTTTAAGGCAATAGCATTTATGGTGAAGTCGCGGCGGGAAAGATCTTCTTCGATTGTTTTCCCCCAAGAAACTTTATCCGGACGCCTTTTGTCCGAATAGCCACGTTCGGTTCGAAACGTCGTAACCTCAACAATATGTTTTTCATGATGTATTTCAATGGGGATACCCACCGTTCCAAACTGATTGTCATAAAAACCATCGGGGAAAAGCTTTAGTATTTCTTCTGGAGTAGCACTGGTTGTAAGATCCCAATCTTTTACGGGTTTTTTCATAAGCAGGTTTCGAACACCACCACCCACAATATATACATCGTGGTGTTGTCTAAGGGTTTTATAGACAGAGATAATTTGTGTTGGAATATTGTTAGTCATATTTGCTATAGTATAGCAAACAAATATGAAGAAATGGGAAACCGTAAATAAATTCAGAATTCAGAATTCAGAATTCAGAATTGACGAGTTAATAAAAATTCTTCTTGAAAATCGAGGGATAAAAACGAAAAAAGAGCGGGAAGAGTTCCTTGATCCTAAATTAGAAACAGTAACTCCAGATAGCGTTGGAATTGATAAAAAACATCTGCAACAAGCTCTTAAAAGAATACAGAAAGCAATTGACCAAAAAGAGCAGATTGCTGTGTTTGGAGATTATGATGTTGATGGTATTTGTGGCGCGGCAATTCTGTGGGAAACATTATATGGTTTAGGAGCGATGGTTGTGCCATATATTCCTCATAGAATAGACGAGGGATATGGACTCTCGATCCAAGGGATCGAAAATCTCAAATCTCAAGTTTCAAATCTGAAATTAATAATAACTGTTGATAATGGTATTGTGGCAAATGAAGCTGTAGTGCATGCAAACAAAAATGGTATAGATGTTATTATTACCGACCATCATGTTCCCTCTAAAAAACTTCCTAAAGCCCACTCGATAGTTCACACAACAAAGCTTTGCGGTACTGGCGTCGCATACTTGCTAGCGCAAGAGGTCAAAAGTCAAAACTCAAAAGTCAAAACTACAACTCAAAATTCAAAAGTAAAAATACCAGACGATCATCTTGCGCTTGTGGCTTTAGCAACAGTTGCCGACTTAGTACCCTTAACAGGAGACAATAGAATTTTATTGACACATGGATTAGAAGCATTGCGAAAAACAAAACGTCCAGGTATTGTGGCAATCTGCCTTGAAGCAGGAATAGATCAAAAAGTGATAGATACCTATGAAATTGGTCATGGTATTGCTCCAAGACTTAACGCTGCCGGACGAATCGAGCACGCCATGGATGCCCTGCGGCTTATTTGTACAAAAGATGCAAATCGTGCTCAAACACTTGCGCGTCTTTTAGGCTCTACAAATAGGGAACGACAAGTATTAACTATAGAAACAGTTATGCATGCAAGCACAGAGGTAAGAAATCAAAAAACAGAAATTAAAAAATTGCTTTTCATTGTAAATGAAACATATAAACAAGGTGTTATTGGACTTGTTGCCGGGAGACTCGTTGAAGAGTTTTATAGACCTGCAATTGTTGTATCAAAAGGAAAAGATCTGAGTAAAGCATCTGCACGTTCTGTACATGGGTTTAATATTATTGAGTTTATACGAAGTGCTTCTGAGTATTTAATCGATGTAGGTGGACATCCTATGGCAGCAGGGTTTACGGTTGAAACAGCAAAACTTCCTATCTTGCAAGAAACTCTCGAGAAACTTGCACATACAACTCTTTCTAAAGATCTTTTGACAAGAACGCTTCGAGTAGATTGCGGGTTGTCTTTACAATTTGTAAATCAAAAGCTCTATGACGCAATCCAGAATCTTTCACCATTTGGTATGGGGAATGCAGAACCAACGTTTGTGAGTCGTGGTCTTCTTATTGAAGATATGAGGCTGGTGGGGAAGGATAGGAAGCACGTGAAGTTTAAATTTCATCCGCCAACCGGCGGATCAAGATTTCAAATTGACGGTATCGGGTTTGGGCTAGGAGAGCGGATGGGAGAGTTTCACGTTGGTGACAAAGTAGATATTGTCTATGTAATAGATGAGAATGAATGGGATGGAAAAAAAAACCTACAGTTAAAAATTAAAGATATAAAACAAAGTGTGTAAAACTAGCCTCTTTTAGAAAAAAATTATCTGCGATATCTCTTTGTATTGAGTGCTCCGGATGAAATACTGCGATTTTCCATTTCTTCTTGAATTTTCCCTTTAGATCGCTTCTTTTTTTTATCTTTAAATGCTACAACAATAATTTCTTTTTTCTTCTTTTGTCGTCTTAGTATCTCATTTTTTGAAGGAAGAGGCGGTTTTTTATCACTACGCATCGCTTGTCCATTTTCAAAATATGTTTTTCCCATAAACCCAGAAAAAATACTTGTATTTATAGAACGGTTTCTTTTGTTAAAAGTGTCTGCTGTTGGAGAGAGCCAGGAAGAACTAGAACCACGTCCTCTTTTTTTCTTGTGTTTTTTTGGTGGTAAGTCTAATCTTAGTCGTACTGGTTCTTGTCGTGTTGTTGTTTTAAGTATTGTTATTCCTGAGCCGTTGCCGTTTCGATATCCGGCAGTCATACCAGGTTTTAAAGGCACTGTATAAACTAAAGCAGCTTCATTGTTTGTGTGGCCGTTTCCATTGCCATTCCCATTGTGGTTATTACCATTTGCAGGAGTAGCATCAAATACTGTTGTAGGAGATTGACGAGCATCTAATGCTCTTGTTATGTCATCTTCTGGTACCCGTGCAGTTCGCAGAGTATTTGTATACACAATATCAGCAGGATTTTGCCGTGGTGGGACAGGTTCTTGCCCGATTCTCCGTATTGTATGAAGAAAAGCATCACCATATTTGGCTTGTACAATTTGTCCAATTTCTATTCCTTTATTCATATTGCCAAAAAAAATCTCCCCTTTTTTTGGGGAGACTGCGTTTTTCACTATACGCTAGTCCCCTTCTAACTAAAGAGAAGGTGGTTAGCCACGTATGCGAAAGATAATCTCATGTTTCATTTGAAATGTAGCATATGAATAAAGTGCTTGTCAAGATGCGAAAATCAGTCTAAAATGAAAAGAATGCATGGAAACACAAGGCAGAACGCTTATTGCTAAGACACCAGATGCCCTTTCGAAAGAAGTATTGATTAAGGGATGGGTTAAGACCAGACGAGATCATGGAAAGTTACTGTTTTTAGATATCCGTGATAGGTCAGGTATTGTGCAGGTAGTTGTAAATCCTCATGTTTCACAAGATGCATATACTGTCTCACAAGAACTTCAGGTTGAAGATGTTGTAGAGATACAGGGTAAAGTAAACAAGCGGCCAGAAAAACTTGCCAATCCCAAACTTGTTACTGGAGGTGTCGAAATTGAAGCAACAAACATTACCGTTATTGCTAAAGCAAAAGTGCTTCCTTTTGATTTAGATCAGCATGAGCTTAACTTAGAGCTTCCAACACTGTTAGATTATCGAGCTATAACGCTTCGTCATCCAAAAATTCAGGGAATTTTTAAAGTCCAAGAGGCAGTAATGGAAGGATTTCGAAAAGCAGCAAAAGAACTTTCTTGTACAGAAGTTTTTGTGCCAACAATCTCATATTCTTCAACAGAGGGGGGAGCAGAGGTGTTTCGAGTTGATTATTACACTCATAAAGCGTTTCTTATTCAAAGCCCACAGCTTTATAAGCAAATAATGGTGCCAGTGTTTGAGCGCGTATTTCTTGTTTCTCATGCATATCGGGCTGAGCCATCAGTGACAACACGACATCTTTCAGAATCAACACAACTTGATTGCGAGCTTGGATTTGTAGAGTTTAGCGATCTTTTAGATGCAGTGGAATTTGTTGGAAAGACGACTATTAATCATGTCGCCAACACACATAAATCAATTCTAGAGGAGTTTGGGGTTGCAAAACCAAAATTTGGAGAGAAGGTACCAAGGCTTACCTTACAGGAGGCGCAAGAAATTATTTTTAAACGGACAAAAAGAGATGTAAGCCATGAGCAGGATTTATCTCCTGAAGACGAACGAGAAATTTCACAATGGGGACTTTCGGAGCATGGATCAGATTTGGTAACAATTACTCATTTTCCAACTCTAAAACGAGCTTTTTATACGCATCCTGATCCCAAAGATCCAACATATTCTTTAAGTTATGACCTGCTGTTTCGAGGCCTTGAGATTTTAAGCGGTAGTAAACGAATACACAAGTATGATACACTGGTCCAAGTCATCAAAGATCGCGGCATGAATCCGAAAGATTTTGGAATGTATTTGCAAGCGTTTATGTATGGCATGCCACCACACGGAGGATTTTCTTTTGGACTTGAGCGTCTCACCATGAAACTACTTGGTTTAGGAAATATTCGCGAGGCAAGCCTTTTCCCGCGAGATATGGAGCGTATCGATGAGCGACTATCAACACATGCTGCACAGACTACAAAAGAAGATTAGTCTTTTTAAGAAGCAATTTCTCCTGCTTTCTACAGGAAAAAATACTGTGTTCATTTTTTCCCTCTTTTTCTTCTCGGTTATAGCATTTAGTATTCTTGTATTGGATCAGTGGATTGTAGAACAAACAGAAAAAGTAACATTGCAAGAAATTGGTTTTGCTGTGCCAACACCTGCAGCATATCCTTTGATTGGTTCTGTGCTTGGAAAGCAATCAAGAGCAGAACCGCCTCTTTCTGCACATGCAGCAATTATTATGGATAACGATTCAAAAGTTACCCTTTTTTCTAAAAATCAAGATCTACGTTTTTCTATGGCATCAACAACAAAAATTATGACCGCACTTGTTGCTCTTGAATACTTTAATTTATATGATGTGCTAACAATGCAAGAAGATAGTGTTGAGGGGGCAGTAGTTGGTTTTAAAAAAGGGGAGCAGGTGTTTTTTGAAGATATGCTTTATGCCATGCTTCTTCCTTCTGGAAATGACGCAGCATTAGCAATTGCCCAAAATTATCAAGGCGGAGAAAAAGCCTTTGTAGAAAAAATGAATCAGAAAGCAGAAAGCCTGCATTTATTACATACGCATTATGCTGATTCTTCGGGATTAAACGATAAAGGAGACTACACAACAGTTGTTGATTTAGCGCGTCTTGCTGCAGTTGGTTTAAAAGATCCAGTGCTTTCTCGTATTGTTGGTACAAAACAAAAGGTAATTAGAACTCTGCAAGGCAACATTTACACATTGGTAAATCTTAATAAACTTTTAGGACAAGACGGTGTCTATGGGATGAAGACAGGATTTACAGACGAAGCAGGGGGAGTGCTTGTCACGTTAAAAAAAGAGGGAGAAAAAACATTTATTGTCGTTGTTATGAAAAGCGTTGACCGATTTGCAGATACAGAAGCGTTGTTATCCCTCATTTCTGGGAATGCTCAGTTTCAATCCATGCATCAGTAATTGCAGAAACATATGCAAAAAAACCATTCTCACCTTCAAAAACAAATATTGGCATAAGATACGATTGAGGTATATCTTTGTCATTTGTAGGAGAACTTCCAAGATAATAAGCTAGAAAGACCTTTTTAATACTCATTGTATTTTCCTCTCCAAAATACGAAGCAATGTAGCCGTTTCCTTCCTGGAGTTTTTTAAATGCCTCTTCTGCTGTTTTTATAGGATAGGTTGCAGAGGTTATTTCGATATTAAAATGGTTAAAGTTTGCTTCAACTACTTGCTCGTTAAATCTTCCGCCAGTAAGTGTTAGGTGCATTGTTGATTGTGGAGGTCTTGGGTAATAGATTGGAAGGCCATCCACGTTCTTTTGAAAGAAATCAACTCGGACAAGGTGAGCGGTTGAAGGACTTGATGCTTCGACAATTTGTTGATTTTCTATTGCCAAAAGCGTTGTTTTTGTTTTTGTTACGTCAATATCACGTGGGAAGGTAATAAGTTTTGATAAAAAAGATATTGCTGCTGTTTGGGAACTTGCAGCATCGGGCGCATTGGTATTGATAAGAATTGAATCTGGGTCGTTTAGGAAATTTGATGTAATTGTAAAATTGGAAGAAACGATATTGAGAATAAGTTTTCGAAAAGGTGGTATTTGTTCGCTCCACACATACCAAGGATCAGAAAGCGGTTCTGGTTGGTTTTCAAATTTAACTGTTGCCGCTCGTTCTTGTGCTCGTTTAAGATTAAGAAGATTTGGTTGGGGTTTTTCGATTGGATAAACGCTTGCCGTGGCAGTAAGTATGGGTAAACCTCCTGTTATGGTATTGACAATATAGGTTAGTTTTTTGTCTGCCGCATTTTTTGGAAACACAAGCGGTGGTAGTTTGCCAAACGAAACAGTTGGAGGGGGGGGTGGAGTGGGAAAGAAATTTTCCCTTAAACCTACGCCAATTCGAACAACAAAAAATAACACGATTATTCCGATTAAACCAAGTGCTCCCCATTTTGCTGTTTTTTTTGTGTCTTCTGTTACGGTGTGAAGCGTAGGCATGTATTGAGTATAGAAGAGAAGCTATGGTAAAATCAAGCAATGACGCCAAATGTTCGCGTACGCATCGCGCCGAGCCCAACTGGTATTCCGCATATAGGAAACACAAGAACAGCGCTTTTTAACTACCTTTTTGCTAAGCACCATGGTGGTACATTTATTTTGCGTATCGAAGATACAGATCGAACAAGACTTGTTTCAGGAAGCGAGGAAGCATTATACGAAATACTTAAGTGGTTGGGACTTTTCTGGGACGAGAAATATACACAATCAGAACGGTTAGATATCTACAAAGAGCATGCGCAAACACTAAAAGAAAAAGATCTCGCCTATGAAGATAATGGAGCAATTCGTTTCCGTATGCCAAAAGATGAGACAACAGACTGGACTGATGCGATTGGCAACAAAAAAATTTCTTTTCAAAATAAAGATCAAGAGGATTTTGTTATTCTAAAATCCGACGGTTTTCCAACATATAATTTTGCTAATGTGATTGATGACCACCTGATGAACATAACGCATGTTATCCGTGGTGATGAATTTATTTCCTCTGTTCCAAAGCACCTTCAGTTATATAAGTCGTTTAGTTGGGAACCGCCAATCCTGGCTCATTTACCAGTAATTTTGGGCTCTGATAAAACAAAACTTTCCAAGCGTCATGGTGCAAAATCAGCACTTGATTACAAAAAAGAAGGATTTCTTAAAGAGGCTGTATTAAACTTTATGGTACTTCTTGGATGGAATCCAGGAGGGGATAAAGAAATTCTCAGTTTGTCTGAAATGATTGAGCTTTTTGATTTATCAGGAGTAAATAGTGCAAGTCCAATTTTTGACCAAAAAAAACTTGCATGGATGAATGGAGTATACATTAGGAAATCTCAAATCTCTTCGCCAGTTGGCGGACTCAAATCTCAAATAGTAGCGTACGATGAAAAATTAAAAAACGTAGACGAGGTACTTTTGGACAAGGTTATTCCGCTTGCACAAACAAGAATTGATACGCTTGCCGATTTTTATCCGCTGGTCCAACATTTTTTTGAAGAACCAAAAATAGGTATGGAAGAAAAAGAAAGAGCAATTGCTCGTAAACTTAATACAGCATTTTTGAAAATCGAGCAATGGAAAAAAGACATAATCCTTGCTGCATTAAAAAATGTTATGCAAGAAGAAAATGTACGAATGCCTATTTTATACACCGTGCTTACAGGAAAACCAAGTGGACTGCCTTTGCCGGAATCACTTGAAATTTTAGGAAAAGAAACTGTGCTAAAAAGACTATCAAATCTACGTACATGAAATATCTTGCCGAATTTTTGTCCTTTGGGTTTCATCCTACAATTTTTTTCCTTATCATGCCTTTTCTTATTGTATATAAGTATACCCAAAATCATTTCTCGGCATTTTTGTGGCAAATATTTTCAGCTACCTTTGTTGCTGCTGCTATAGCAATTGTTTTAGTCGGAAGAAAAAAGGGTATATTTTCTGATTGTGATATTTCAAAAAAAGACGAAAGGTACGAATTTTATGCTTTTATCCTTTTTTTTAGCATGATTTATATAGGGAGTGCTGTGTTTCTTCGAGGATTAGTTTTTCCTATGACTCTTATTGCAATTGGGATAACCTGTGGCATTGTTCTTTTTGATATTTTAAATCGCTATATCAAAGCGAGTAATCATGTTGCTGTTGCTGCTGCTTTTACAACAACAATTGGTCTTTTATATGGAGTAGGCTTCTTTTTTGCCACGTTTTGGATTGTGCCAAGTCTTGCATGGGCTAGGCTTGTTTTAAAAAAACATACAAAAAGCGAAGCAATTGCCGGAGGGATTCTTGGTATTCTTATTACATTGTTGACATTTCTTGTAGGAAAGTATATCTATAGATAGTTGGCATTTATGATACGTTGGAAAAGACTTATACTTTCTTTTCGGTATGCCTTTGAAGGCATTTCTTATGCCTTGCGTTATGATCAAAACATGCGGATTCATACCTTTGTTGGCTTTTGCGTTTTTGCAGCAGGGTTGGTGTATAACGTAACCCCACTAGAATTTTGGATATTGGGGATTATGATACTGCTTGTTTTGTCCGCAGAAATGATAAATACAGCAATAGAGCAGATGGTAAATCTTATACGTATAGAACACAGCAAAGAAGCAAGGATTGCAAAAGATGTTTCTGCTGGCATGGTATTTTTTACCGTTGCTTCGGCAGTTATTGTTGGATTATTTATTTTTCTTCCCAGGGTTTTTTAAAAAGAAATTCTTCTTGTTGACTTCTCTTTTAATATATGAGTACACTCTAAGTAATTGGTTTTGAGGAAAGGAGGTGAAACATACATGAAAGCACTCCACATGGTAGCCTTTACACTCGTTATTGTTGGCGCTCTTAATTGGGGACTTCTCGGACTTTTGGATTTTAATTTAGTAACAACAGTTGTTGGTTCAATGCCAGGTCTTGAAAAGTTAGTATATATTTTGGTTGGCGCATCAGGCGTTGTTCTTGCAGCAACACATATGCAAGATTGCAAAGCGTGCGCATCTAAAAAATAACGGTTCTTATTATCTTCCTGTCCTCGCCCCTTTTAGTGGGGCGAGGCTTTTGATGTTAATCTATGGGATAACTTTTCCGTTTGCTCCATTTTCTTCCCGAAGTTTTTTATTTTTCTGGCTTGGGTTTTTTAGTTCACAATGAGAAAACTACTTTATCTGGTGGTGGAGAACCGTATATATTCTCTTTTTTATCACCCTCTTTGAGCATGCAGTAGAGTATGAGCAGGAGAGATCCAAGCAGTAAATACCTGCAAAAACAAGAAGATAAATAGGGAGGCTCCCGGCAACCAACGTGGTTGTGTGGGGAGCCCCCCCAAAGGATTGCGCAGGATGCGCTGTTTAGGCCGGAGCGGCTCCGCCTGCCTGATCAGAGCTGATGGTTGATCCCAAGATATGGAACCCGCCATCCACATAGATGGTTTGACCGGTGATCATCGACGATGCATCGCTTGCGAGGAAGACAGCAGTCCCGCCCAAATCCCGAACCGGATCAACGTCTTGCCGCATGGGCGAACTATTCCTCGCGCCTTGACGCATTGCGTTGAAGTCCCTTATAGCTCGTGCAGAGAGTGTCAACACCGGGCCTGAGGATATTTCATTCACCCGTATGCCTTCGGGGCCCAGGTCGTTTGCCAACTGCAGAACGATACCATGGAGCGCCATCTTGGCCACACCGATGAGGTGGTAGTTGGGGATAACCCGTTCTCCACCAATGTATGTTAGCGTCGTGACACTTCCACCGCCTCGTGCAAGCATGAGAGGACGAGCCCCTCGCGCAAGCGTTTGAAGCGAGAAAGCACTGATGTTCATTGTTGTCGCAAACGCCTCTTGCGTTACGTCGCTGAATCGTCCTCCCAGGGTTTCCCGGGGAGCAAAAGCAATGGAGTGCACCAAGGTATCCAGGCCACCCATCTCACGCTCGATCATTGCGAAAAGAGCGTCAACTTCAGCCTGATTGGTAACATCCATCTGGGTTGTGAGGGTTCCCGGCAACTCTCCTGCCAGTGAAATCACATCCCTGCTAACGCGTTCCCCCTGATAAGAGAGCACAAGGCGTGCTCCTGCGTGATGCATCGCCTGTGCGATGCCCCACGCAATACTGCGATGGTTTGCGATACCAACAATGAGGGCTATTTTACCGTCAAGGGTTCCAGGCATCACTTCCTCCTTTCGGCTTTTGCCGATATGTTATTTTGCCACCCCACGCGAGTAGCATACTGCCTACCTTTTAGATAGAGACTATGCTACTCACGAAGAGTAAGCGTTTCCTGCGCTTTTTAATGTGCGATAAATGCTAAAAACAATAGAAGCATGCAATCGTTTCTACGTCTTGTATGGGAGTATATAGAAATAGGGGAAATAGTTCAACTTGTATAAGATATAATATAACAATGAAGCAGGTTCGCTTTACCAAAGAGGGATACGAAAAGTTACAAAATGAGTATAAAGATTTGCAAAATCTTAGACCGCTTGCTGTGGAGGATTTAAAAAAGGCAAGAGAAATGGGTGATTTAAGTGAGAATGGATATTATAAAGCAGCACGTTCCAAACTTTCTTTTATTGATGCAAGTCTTCGAAGAATATCGATTTCTTTAAAGCTGGCAACAGTTGTTACTGCTGGAGGAGAAAATAGTGTTAATATTGGTTCCATAGTTACACTAACAAATCAAAAAGAACAGGTAACATATAATATTGTTGGTGATCTTGAATCAAATCCAAGCAAGGGAAAAATATCCCTGCTTTCTCCAATAGGAAAAGCAATCGCAGGCAAAAGGGTTGGGGATGAAGTTGTAATTTCGATACCTGCGGGTTATATTACCTATTCAATAACAAAAGTTTCGTAAGCTGTTCTTTAGCCAAACAAAAAGGCCTGTCTTTTTACGCCAGACCTCTTTGCTTTGAGCACTTCGTTACCTTAGCACTCCTGTTTCCTTTCAAAGTCGCTCTCTAGAATCGCAGACCTTGTTAGTAAGTCCAACCTCGGCCGCGGCCAGACACTTTTACCATAGAACAATTTATAAATAGTTGTCAAGATCCTATAGTTTAAAAATTACAATCCTTCGTATTCGTCCTTATAATTTTAATGGTAAAATATTACTGATATGGCTAAAAAAGTAGATCAAACATATTTGATAAAAGAATTTGACCGACAAGTTGAAAATTTACTTCAAAAAGGGTATCCCAAAGCCGCTGGCCTCTCTACAGAAGATTTTTTAATGCACATTAACCCTCTTAAGCAAAAAATAAATCACCTTGTTGTTCCCGGTGTGGATGTAGAGGTAGGTCGTCTTCCTTTTGTTATTGTCGTTAAAAGCGATTTGGTAGATTCTGCAAAAGCAGTGTCGCTTGTTATGCGGGAAGGCAAAGAAGGATTTATCAAAATGTATCCACACGAACCAAAAGACTTTAAGCCTATCGAAAGTGTACGTATTCCAAAAAGCATGGCATATCTTCTTGTGGATATTGATAGAGGTAAAAAGACTATTAATATTACTCCAGACAAAGCTTTAGAAATGATTCAAAAAGAGAATCGTTCGCCTCTAACAATAGATGAAGGAGTAGCTATTATTACGCATTATCCAGAATTTTTAATAAAAAATAACTGTTTTTCTCTGTTGGCGTCTCGCTATAGTGGGGACAAACGGGTTCCGGCCATTTGGATTAATAGTGACAAAAAAGCAAATCTTGGGTGGTGTTGGGCTGGTAATCCACATACTTGGTTAGGCTCTGCTTCTTGTCAAGTTCGCCTCGGTTATTAATTGGAGGGATCATTTTGATCTTTGTCCTTTGTTTTATAGAGTAGCGCGCCTTGGGCTATCGCAGCTGGTATCGCATTATATGCTGTCCCTACAAGATTTATAGAGGTTATGATTGAAGGCCCAACATCTGGAATAAACGTTGTGGTAAACCATCCTGCAGTTTTGAGCATATCAAAACCAACCGATCCTGCCCATGTTCCAATAGTTTGCACCCGCTCGTTTTGAGGAAAGAGCTTTTTTAAGAGGTAATAGGCGATTGTTGCTGTAATATTTGGACTCATATGAATATGTTTATTTCGTAAAAGCCGTACATTTTGCTGTGTGTTTACGGCAAGTGAAGAAAGGTATGCAAGATATGAAGCAGCAACAACTGCAACAGCATTTTTGTCTGGGAACTCCTCTAAGAATGGATTAAATCCATAGTAGCCTGTTACAATAGTGGTGGAAGCTTCGTATGCCAGGCCAACTCCTGCAGAAATGCCAGCAGAAATACCTAACCTAATACGCATGTTTCTTCTTTCCTCAGCTGTATATCCTGCAAGGTTTAAAACATGATCTCGTTGTTCTTCTGAAAAACCTGGCATCTTTTGCAGCGCTTTCATTGTTATAAGTAGTTTATCTTTTGTTGTAACCATTGATGCATTTTCAAGCGTTTCTTCCTGCAATCGTTGTATTTTTGGTTGTACCTTTTGATCGAGAAGGTTTTGGAACACATAGGATTCCTCGCCCCAACTTTGCCAAAAACGTACTAAACCTTCGAAATTACCCTCATTGTCATGTAGTTTTCTTGCAAAATACAAATCTGCAAAGGCAATTTCTGCTTGTTGTTTTATGCCTGGACTGTCCTGCCCATCTTTATTCGATTTCCATACTCGATAATCTTCCGATGCTTCACTTAGGATATCGAGAAATCCTAAGTAAAAAGCAATATTTGCTGCTTCTGACTGGCCAGCTGTTAGGTTAGATGACTCATTTCTAAAAACTGGTTCCTGGGGGTTGTGTAAAGGCGAAATTTCTCTGCTAGGGCGTGGTTGCATAAACGATAAAGGAGGGTGAATGAATCTGTTTTCTATCATGCTTACTTTTATCGCCAAGTGGAGATGAAAGGAGAAAAAAGTATACTACGAAGAGTATTAAATGTAAACTGCCACGCTGTAGTTTGAGGGGATGCCCCTTAAAGCCCGGTCTTTTGAAGCTACTTTTCTGAGGTCCTGGGTTAAAAGATTTCTGAGAGCTCGTTTAGAGCATCATTTGCATTAGTAAAGACTTTGTATCCATACTTTTTTGCCTCTTGTTTGACAAAAGGCACATCGTGTTTTAGCAAAAATTCTACTTCAAGTCTTTGTAATGCTTCTGTTTTACCCCAGCGTGGATTTTTCTTCATTCGTTTGATGAGTGTTTGTTGATCCTCGGTAATTAAAAAGAATCCGGGAAAATCAAGATCTCTCTTGGCTAAATGCGGTTGAATGTTTATTGCTTCAAAAATTGCATGTTTATGAAGTTTCTTTGTTTTTTCTACTACTTCTAAAATCTTAGGCCAGAATGCCTCTGATTGGCCAATCAGATTTCCTATATCTTCCTCATAGGTTATTGTTTTCCAATACTCTTCTTCATTTTTATTCCATAAGATATCTGTCCAATATCTTAGCTTTGGATCTTTTGCAAACTCGCGTCGCTGATCATCAATACTTACCACATGAATAGGAAGTTTTGATCGTTTAGCAAACGCGTTAGCTATATAAGTTTTTCCTGCCGCAGACGTCCCACCAATAAATGCATACATGAAATTTTAACGACTATTATAAAAAAGACTGCTGTGATAGTCTAATCGTTGCTGCCGAGTTTGGATTCGAACCAAAATAAACGGATTCAGAGTCCGTTGTCCTACCGTTAGACGACTCGGCAAAGTGAATTCATTCTATCAAATCCATATACGACAAGCAAAACTTGTTGAAGGAAAAAATTTATGATACAAAGAATGCGTGAGAAAAGCAGATAAACCGCTATTTTTTCTTGGCCTTTTGCTTATTGTGGGTGGATTACTCTTTAGCAAGATTTTTGAACATGACGAAAAACCAAAACATGTTTTGTCTCCAACGCCAGTTGTGGCACTTTCTCCAACAGCGACAACATCTGCAACTCCAACAATTGGAAAGGTTTTAGGAAATAAAGCGAATCAGCAAGTAACCGTCACAAAAGTTGTTGATGGAGATACTATACAGGTTGTTGTAGGCGATAAAAAAGAAACAATTAGACTTATTGGTGTTGATACGCCAGAAACAGTGGATCCAAGAAAGAAAGTACAGTGTTTTGGTAAAGAGGCTTCAAATTTTACAAAGCAACTCCTTGCTAATAAAACAGTTTTTCTAGAGACAGATCCGACACAAGGTGATAGGGATAAATATCAAAGGCTGTTAGCGTATGTATTTTTACAAGATGGAACAAATTTTAATACGTTGCTTTTACAAGAAGGGTATGCACATGAATATACCTATGATCTTCCATACAAGTATCAAGCCGAGTTTAAAGAAGCAGAATTGCAGGCGCAAACAAATAAAAAGGGTTTCTGGGCAGATAATGCATGTCCTTAGGTACTATTGGTATAATAGCATTATGGATTTAACAACAAAACATTGTGTTCCATGCGAAGGAGGTACGCCACCACTACCCGATGCAAAAGAAGATAAGTTTAAAATGCATGTTCCACAATGGATTTTGGTTCGTGAGGGTGTTCATAAAATAACGAGACAATGCAAATTTAAAGACTTTAGGGAAGCGATGCATTTTGTTAACAAGGTTGCAAATCTGGCAGAAGCAGAGGGTCATCATCCAGATATAAAAATTGTTTACAATAAGGTACAGTTTGATTTATTTACCCATGCAGTCGGGGGGCTTTCTGAGAATGATTTTATAATGGCCTCAAAAATTGATCTGTTTCTTACAGAGTAGCTATTTTGGTAGTGTGCTTCCTCAATTTCCACTCGTATTGTTTTCTTTTGCTTTTTCAACTTGCGTTATTTTTTGTTGAATAAAAGAGATTGCATTTTTAATATCATCTAAATCCTTTTGGATGTCTTCAACTTCTTCTTCTGCTTCTTGTTCTTCTTTCTCTTCTTCGAGTTCTTTATACGTTTCTAAGATGGCTTCTCTGTTTTGGTTGATCATGATAAAGGTGGAGAGGAAAATTGCTTCTAGGGAGACAACCATGGTCAAAAGTCCGTAGGGAAATCTATCAAAGGCATATAAATATGGCTCAAACAAGCCTTGGTTTATACAGATCCATAAGCTAAACCACAGAATATGAAAATAGACAAATGGCATACTGCCAGCAAACGAGCTAATAAAGGCGGCAAGTCTACCTTCAAAGCCATGGAGTTTTCTCAGAAGCAGCTCTGGTTTTATTTCTGTAATTCCTTGTAGGGTTGTTGGCGCTGGTAGCGGTTTTTGTTCTGTTTTTTTATTCATATGTCTTATTGTAGACCTCATATTATATTTGTCAACCCCGGAATGTCATGATTTTGTTTGCTTGCAACACAAAAAGAGCCTTTGAAAAGTATGTAATAAATGGTATACTTGTATACAGTTCCACCCCCCTTGACAACTAGCAGATGTTATGTTAGAGTGCTAATATAAACAAAAAATATGGAAAAAGTAATTCCCATTATTCCAATCCGCGACGGTATTATTTTTCCTCATACGGATTCAGTACTTACATTTGGACGACCAAAGAGTCTTTCTGCCCTTGAGTCTTCTTTTAAACATGAAAGAGTTGTTTGTTTTGTACTGCAAAAAAATCCTCGATTAAACGATCCAACACCAGAAGATTTGTATTCTATTGGTACGCTCTCTCGTATTGAGCGAATGATTAGAACCGATGGAGAGATAAATGCGCAAGTACGCGGAATTTCACGCGTTAAAATTCTTTCTTACGAACCACATGCTTCGTATCTTTTAGCAAAAGTAGAAGAATTGCCTGATGAGGCGGAAGATACTCCTGAAGTGAAAGCACTTTGTAATCATCTAACAAACGAATTCCGTCGAGCAATGAACTTAGGGAAACCAGCAGACTTTTTGGTGTTTATGAATATTATGTCTGAGACTTCTCCGTCTGAACTTTCAGATCTTATTGCATCAGTACTCGATTTAAAACCTGTAGAGCGACAAGCACTTCTTGAAGAGACAAATGTCAAAACAAGACTTGAGAAAATTACGGAATTTTTGGCTCGCGAAATAAAAGTGTTAGAGCTTGAGCGTCGTATTGCTTCCAAAACTCAAGAGCGTTTCGAAAAAGGGGCAAGGGAGGCAATGTTAAGGGAGCGGCTTAAAACAATAGAAAAAGAACTCGGAGAAGGCGATGAAGAAGGAGAGCTTAAAGAGTTGCTTGATAAGATTAAAAAGGCAGGTATGTCTGAAGATGTTGAAGAAAAAGCAAAAAAAGAAGTAAGAAAACTGCAGCAGATGAACCAGTTTAATCCAGAAGCTGGGTATATCCGCAATTATCTTGATTGGTTAGTAAGTCTTCCATGGGGTAAAAAAAGCGAAAATAGTGTTGATATTAAAAGTGCCGAGAAGATGCTCAACGAAGATCATTTTGGACTCAAAAAGATCAAAGAGCGTATTGTTGAGTATCTTGCAGTACACAAGTTAGCAGGAAAAATGAAAGGACCAATTCTTTGTTTTGTTGGACCACCGGGTGTTGGAAAAACATCCATTGGAAAATCAATCGCACGAGCGTTGGGACGAAAATTTGTTAGAGTATCCCTAGGTGGTATTCGAGACGAAGCAGAAATTCGTGGACATAGACGAACGTATGTTGGTGCACTTCCAGGACGTATTATTCAGGGCATTAAAGATGCAGGAACAAGAAATCCAGTCTTTATGCTTGATGAAATAGATAAAGTAGGCGTTGATTTCCGTGGTGATCCTTCATCTGCACTTCTTGAAGCACTTGATCCAGAACAAAATAATCAATTTTCTGATCACTATCTTGAAGTACCATTTGACCTTTCAGATGTAATGTTTGTCACAACAGCAAATGTTTTGGATACGATTCCACCTGCACTTCGAGACCGTTTGGAGATTATTCATTTTGCTGGATATACACAGGATGAAAAATTCCATATTGCACAAGACTATTTGCTTAAAAAGCAAATGGAAACACATGGTTTAACACAAAAGCATATTGCTGTTACCAACGAGGCACTTCGTTACCTTATAGAGCGATATACACGAGAAGCAGGCGTACGTAGCCTTGAACGACAAATAGCAACTCTTTTTAGAAAGATTGCAAAGTTGGTAGCAGAGGGAAAGAAAGCAAAAACAGTTGTCACACCAAAAAATATTGGAAAATTATTAGGCGCTGCAAAATATAGCTCAACACTTGCCGAGAAGAAAGATGAAGTTGGTATGTCAACAGGCCTTGCATGGACAGAGGCAGGCGGAGATATTCTTTTTATCGAAGTTGCATTGATGCCAGGAAAAGGAAGCCTTATTTTAACTGGGCAGCTTGGTGATGTTATGAAGGAATCATGCCAAGCAGCAATGTCATATATTAGGTCACGCGCACAAGCGCTAGGGCTTTCTGACAAGTTTTATCAGAAAATTGATGTGCATATTCATGTTCCAGAAGGAGCTGTGCCAAAAGATGGACCATCTGCTGGTGTTGCTATAACAACAGCAATTTCTTCAGCACTTACAAAAACACCAGTAAAACGAACAGTTGGTATGACTGGAGAAATGACACTTAGAGGAAGGGTATTGGAAATTGGTGGTGTTAAAGAAAAAGTGATTGCAGCACACAGAGCAGGACTTAAAACAATTATTTTGCCAAGGGAAAACAAGAAAGATTTAGAAGATGTACCAAAAGAGGTGCTCAAAGAACTTAAGTTTATATTTGTTTCGCATATGGATGATGTGTTAAGTATTGCTTTTGCAAAAAAACTACAGAGGGAAAAAGAGGAAGTAATAATGCATATGGCTCGTCCAGTACTTCATGCTTCGCGTCCAAGACCCGCAGACTAAGCTACCTTGTAGTGCAAATACACTTCGTTTTCGACTTGTTCCGTAGATACAAGTTGCAAGCTTACTTCATTGGGGTCTAAAAGTATTCCTTCAACCATTGTTATTGCTATATTGTTTTCGCTGCCAAAAATTCTAGGACTAATGGTAAGGAATATTTCGTCTAATAACTTTTCTTTAAGCAGTGATGCAATAACATGGGGACCGCCATCAACAAAAACATGTTTAGCATCTTTATTTTGTAAATAGGTCGTCAGCTGTCTTAGATCTTCTTTAAATATCGTTGGTTGAAATTGATATGGATTTTTTAAAGCGTTTGTTAATGCCTCGTCTGGATTTTTTGTGAGAATAATATATTCCATTTGCTTTGTTTTGCCAAAACTTTCTCTTAGCCTTTTAAAGGCATCGTTGTGGATTGTATCTATTGTTGGTTTGCCAAATCGAATCGCGGTATTTTTGCCATCAATAATTGCATCAGCTTGGGCTCGGAGTTTTGTGAATGCGTTGTAGTCAACTCGACTACCAATTGGCCAATACCCCTGCCTGCCGGCAGGCAGGCTTTTATTGATGTATACTTTTCCATCAACAGTTGCAGCAAAGCTTGTATAGAAAAAGGGACGGTTAGAAGTTTGTGGCAGCGTAAGATTTTGATAGGGCATGGTTATTTAGTTTTTTCACCTTTAAGCCAGGCAACACCAAGATAAACAAATGGCGTTTCAATAACTGACATAAAGCATTTTAAGAGCCAATAAGGAAGAATTATGCCAAGAAGGAAAGGAAAGTTTTGGCTAACCGACCTATCCGTTACGTAAAATGCAAGTGTTACAAAAAGTGTTGTATCAACAAACTGAGCAATGATATTTGATGCATTATTACGCAACCAAAGAGCTTTTGCCCCAAGGCTTTTTCGAATCGCAGCAAAAATATACACATCAAGAAAATCAGAGATAGCAAATGCTATCAAGCTTGCTGCCGCAAAGCGCGCTGACATGCCAAATATCAGGTCATACGCAGCTTCTTTTTTCTGAAATATTGTCGCAGGTTCGAGCCATGTAAAAAAGGTTGTTGTGAGAAAGAGAAGAAAAATAATAAAAATGCCCGAACGTATAACAGATCTTGCTCTTTCTTTACCATGCACTTCAGTTATGATGTCGTTAATGCTAAAAAGAACTGGGATAAGAAATATTGCAACACTTGCTCGAAGAGGAAACGTGCCAATTGTGGTTATTGGAAATAATTTCGATCCCATCAACTCCGCTGCACAAAGACAGAAGATATAAATGGAAATTAAAAAATCAAGTCTTTGAATCTTAAACATGTCGTTGTTTGGCAGAATAAGGCTAGTATAGAGTAGCTTTTAACTCTTGACAAGAGGGATTTCTTGTTTCATAGTAATAGCACATGGCAAAGAAAAAAAAGAAAACAGTTTCTCGAGCAAAGAGATCACAAATTGACGATTTGTTAACAAAGCATCCAAATCTTTCGTGGTTGCTTCCTGTTTTAGCCCTTTCCATTGTCCTTATTTTCTTCATCCAAAACACCTAAGAAGCGGTATTGTGGAGGATTTTGGCTAGGTTTTTAGGACAACGCCGTCTTTCATATTTGCTAAAAATTACCTCTTGCAGTCGTTTTACATATCGATATACTAGAAAGAGACCTAGCTTCTATGAAAAAAAGAGGAGGTAGACAAAAAACTGTTTTTGCTATAAGCGTTTTGGCTATCGTTTTTGTTCTCTTATATCGTCTCCTTGGTGTTGATTCAACAGATTCAGGCGTCCTCTCAAGCTCCACCAAAAATGCAGCTATTCTTAAAGAAGATCTCTTTGAAAACGTAAGTGAGACCGATGAGAAGAAAGTATTTAAGAAAATTGATAAAGGCAGCAAAGCAGTGAAAAGAAAAAGAGTAGTAAAGTTTCAGGCAGCAAAAATTGAAAATGTAAAAAAAGACAGTAAACTCTCCCTTAATCTTTTTCCCGATGTACATGTTGCTGTGCAAAAAAAGGGAGTTGAGGAAAAAACCGGCGGAAAAATTATCTGGAAAGGCACACTTGAGGGAGACAAAAAAGGGAATGCGACCATTGTGGCAAAAGGCAATGTAATGGTTGGCAACGTGCATACAAAAGAAGGGGTCTATGAGATTCGGTATGCAGGAGACGGAATGCATACTATTACATTGATTGATCCGGGACTACTGCCACGAGACCTTCATCTTGTACCTACCGCAAGGTCAACAATGCAGAGAATAAATGTTACCCCTCCAGTAGGAGAACGAATAAGCACAATAGACATTCTTGTTGCCTATACTTGGGCAGCTCTTGCAGAGCAAGAAGGTGGAGAAGCAATGGAAAACTTGATAGACCTGGCAATTGCCGAAACAAATCAAATATTTGAAAACAGCGAGATAAAAATCCGCCTAAGGCTTGTGAAGACATTTATGTTTAATCAGGGGGGTGAGTCTGGAGATATAGGAACAGAACTTACACACTTAACAGACCGAGATGAATTTTTGACAAATATTCATCCATTAAGAGAAGAACACAAAGCAGATATAGTGAGTCTCTTTGTTCGCAACGGAGGAGATGCGTGTGGCATTGCCTGGCAGCTCAATAGCGATACTATGGAGGGGTTTGAGGCAAAAGCGTTTAGTATCGTTGATACAGGGTGCATAGGAAACTACACGCTTGCTCACGAGATTGGTCATAATCTTGGAGGGCAACACAATAGGTCCGACGCAGATGTCACACCTTTGTATACCTATGGCTATGACTATCAAGACCCAAACGGTGAGTATCGAACAGTGCTGTCGTATGGGTGTCCAAATAACCCAAGTTGTGAGATTTTGCCTTACTTTTCAATTCCTGCTATTCGTGACGGAAGGCGCCTTGGGGTCACAAATCAATCTGATAACGCTCGAGCAATGAGTGCCACAAGAGAATTTGTCGCCAACTTCTACTCAGCCTCAGCTAAATCTTTTAGTAGATAATCTTGGGTAACGAGGTTTTAGGACTTATTGCTTTTTCAGTCCCCCAAAACGTACATGTTTTCTATAGACTACAAAAAGTAAAAGTGAATTTGCTATAAGCAAATAAATCTGGAATGCCGAATTTTCTATATTCCACTTCGGAATTGAAGGAATAACAAGCAAGACACTGACAAAACTTGCTATATACGTAGCTCCTGTTTCGGTTTCTGGATGCGCCCAAGCTTTTCGAATTGTTGGAAGTGTAGCAAACCCATCTCCAGTAGCTGCAAGCAGTATCGACAATTGGGGAGAATCAATAACACCCCAGGCAACAAGTGCCAGTATAGAACATGTTCCACAGAGAAAATCAAAGAAGGTTAGTTTCCAATAACTTTGTGGATTAATAAACGAAGCAATGAAAACTAGTAGCGGAAGAAACCCAGCAAGAAAAATACGCACTGTAGTCCAAACGTCGGCATTCGCTGAAAGAGCAGCTGCTGTTCCAATTAAGGGTGACAATGCCCACATGGACCAAGTTACCCGATTGGGTTTTGATTTTCCCTTTAACGTATCACGAATGTAGGCAGAAGCACCGGCAATGCTAATGAACGCACTCAGAATTACCAACCAATGCACAAAGTTCATATTTAGTCTTTTATTTCCAGGGATAATTTTATCTTATCGCCTTCACGAAGTAGTTCTTTTTTTCGCACCTCAGCTTTAAGCGGTAATAGATAAGAACATATCTTTTTATCAGGAAAAATTGATGTTTTCCAGATTGTTTTACCAATTGTTGCAATAACAGGTAGTGATCCCATCCTCTTTTAGCATGACTAAAGTAAAAATCTATTTCTTCTTTTGTTTTTTTGGGAATTGTTACAAAATGCCAGCCAGCTATTCCTGGATAAAGCCATATTTTGGCATGAAAGTTACATGTCTTTGTCATCATGATTTTTATTTTTTGAAAATGTGTTTTTCGTGGGAGTCTTGTCTTTTCCATTTGGGGTTTTGGCGGGTGGAGATTTCTATTTTGTGGGCGGCAATTTCGGCTTTTTCTTTTGCTTTTTGGACATCTTGGTCTGTTGCTAAAACAACTCCCATTCGTCTATTAATATGTGCCTCGTTTTTGCCAAATAGTAAAACAGTGACTCCTTCTTCACGTAAGACCTCTGAAAGATTGTTGTAACCAGGATCAAACCCTTCTGTTGGGGAAAGGATAACATGTGAGGCAGCAGGTGTAATAATAGGCACAACATCAAAACCCAAGTGTTTTTTTGTAGGTATTGGTAAACCGGTTATTGCCCTAACGTGCAGTGCAGCTTGCGAAAAGCCAAGCTGATGCGAAGCAAACGTAACCATACCGGTGTCATGCGGTCTGGCGCTACATTCATTTGCCCACACCATGTCATTTTTAACAAAAAGCTCGCAGCCAAATACTCCAACTCCTCCTAAAGCATCGGTGATTTTTTTGGCAATTTCATATACCTTTCTCTCTGCCCTCTCACTTATTTCTGCCATTTGCCAGCTCGAGTGGTAGTCTCCTCCTCTGGTCTGGTATTGTCCTATTGGGTGACAAAATGAGGTTTTAATTTTATTATTCTCGTAGTGCCGTACAACAAGTTCTGTTATTTCTACATCAAAATCAATATTTTTTTCAACAATTAATGTACTCGCTGATCCGCGGGCTTCATTATGGGCTTTTTCAAAAGCTTTCTCTATGTCTTGTGGACCATTCACCCGGCTTGATCCACTACCAGAGGAGTCTTGAATCGCCTTGACCCAACAGGGAAACCCTGCTTTTTTGCACGCTTTTTGTAACTCTTCCAAAGAAGTTGCATAGAAATACTCAGAAACTGGGACACCGGTTTTGACAATTGCCTCGCGAATCCGCTGGCGTTGCATTGCTGTATATGTTGCCTTGGCATTGGGAATAATATTAAATCCTTCTTTCTCAAGCTCAAACAAAACATCTAAGTTAATCGCTTCAATCTCTGGCACAATGTAATCTGGTTTTTCTCGCTCTATTACCCAGCGCAAAAAGCTTTGGTCTTTTAGATTTCCGGTATACGCGCGATGTGCAACTTGTTGGCCAGGAGCACCTTCGTAGCGGTCAACAGCGATTGCGAAAAACCCAAGCCGCATGGCTTCAATTATTACTTCTTTACCAAGCTCTCCAGCACCTAAGAGCATTATTTTAGTGGTTTTGGCAGAAAGAGGAGAATAAAGAGTGTTTCGTTTCATAGCGATAGTATGTCAAATAGTCTTTTAACTTACCTCTTTACCTTTGCGCTTAGTTATAAACCAAAGTATTATTCCAATAATTAAGCCGACAACGATATCTGCAGAATAAATATCAGCAAATTTAGCCAGTGTGATTTTTTGTCTTACAATATTAATACTTGTGGTAAATACTGCCATTACATTTGCAATGAAAAATCCTCTTATCAAAACAAACTTCCAAAATCCTTTCTCTTTTGCGCTTTTCCAGAACTTGCGGTAGAAAACAATAAGTAAAGGAACCCAGGCCATTACAAATAAAATCCATGGGACAATATTCGTTGGTTTTTTATAGGCTATGGCAAACACGCTAAACCCAGGGGATAAAGCGGTAAACGTGCAGAGATTTTGGTCAAACAAACACTCTGTGCCTTTTTCAGTCACCAGCGGATCCCATCTATTATCTTTATTTAAATGAAGCAGTACCACTTCGGTTTCCGGATGAGCAAATCCTTCTTTTTTTGGCACAAGTGAGGTCACCATCTTAAATAAGACTTCAGAAATTGGTGCTGCTTCATATCCATCCCATACGTATTCATCAAAACCTTTTCTGTCTATTTTTGCATCGACCCGTATGTAATCTTTAAGCGCATACTGCTTAGGTAGAGAAAGAACTTCAGGACGGGCATAGTCCGGCATTCCTGGTGCGCCACTACCCAAAAGTTCTGGTTTTGATCCATCGACAATGGTTACAGTTAAAGACCCATCGTCTATGTCTTCATCCGGTGTAAAAATAATACTCTGAAGAGGCAATGCTTCGGGAAGCCCGCCGCTAAAGACAGCATTCAAAACTTCTCCTTTTTTAATGTTGCCAAACGTAAAATTAAATGTTGCCGAAGGTATAGATTCATCAATACCAGCTCGTAAAACATCTTGGGGAGCAAGTGCGTTACCATCAAAATCCACAATGCCTTTTGGAATAAGCGGTATTGCTCTTTCATCGAGTTCTGCGAATCTTTTCGCAAGCGGGTTTGCTTGGACAACAGGTTCCTCTATAGTCTCATCCGGTTCTTCAGGTTTTACAGGTTCATCCATATCATTATTCGGTATGCCTCTTCGGGGAGGACATCCTTCGGCGCAGTATTGTATGCTTTCGTCGCAGCGCTGTCCGTTTGGTTGGCGCCAAGCACATGCCTCTTTACCAACATCCGGCACCTGCGCATACACTCGTTCTACAGTAAACGCTCCTGGCTTTTTACAACGAGGACAATAATCTTCAAGAGAATCGTACGCAAATTTCCCAAATAAAATGAGTGCAATACCAACAACGATGTATACAATTCTTTTGTTTTTTTTACTCATTTTTCTGTGATTGTAGAAAACGTTTTCTTATTGCTACAATTTTTATCAGCATAGTAATCTACATCGATTTTAATTTCCCCACTCAGCGGAACGGTTTTATAAACCGCTACTGTCTCTACAACTTTACGGCTATTAGGAGGTGGAGGTTTATCACCTATTTTTTTATGCTCAATAAGCTCTACTTTGTAGGGTTTTGGTAATTCATTGCAAGAAAAATAATCACAACCTAAGTCATTATCAGGAACAAAATTAACAAATGTATCGTCCAAATAGTACCCGCCTTGTCTTTTCGGAAGCGCTTCCTTTACTTCTTCCCATGAGCTATTCGTGCGTTTCGATATAGTTTTATTAGATACACAAGTCATATAGTATCCATTAATATTCGCCGAAAAAGTGGAAGATTTTTTGTCTTCAGGCTTTTGAGCACAGCAGGTTTTTTGAAATTCGTTGTAAACTACAACAACAGCAAAAATTCCAAGAAGCAAAAGCAGAATTCTTATGGGCGCAGACGTTATCTTACCCAACATGCGATGATTATATCAGATATATCAAGATATAAGTAATTTCTAAGTTCTAAATGGAATTCGAACACCTATATGAGCTAACATGCTGATACCATACGAAATTAACTGCTTAAGAAAGGGACATGATTATTACGTGGTACTACTTATTTCTTTTTCTTGCTTTTTCCTCTTGCAAGTCATGATACAAATCATGAAGGAACAAAATGATAGAAGTTAAAGAAAAGAATCCGTACACTCCAAACCATATCCAATGACTAAATTCGATACCAAGTCCTAAAAGTAACTTTTCTAAAGCAAAAGAAAGACCAAAAGTTAAAAGCCAAATATCCAGTCTTAGGTTGCGTTTTTGATCTTCGTTAAAGCTATGTTTCTTAATGACGTCAGATAAAGGTAACATGCTTACATTAAAACACAAGAGATAGCATTATACAATGTTAGTCTTCATGCATCTTTTTTCTCGGGGAATTTGGACAAGTCCATGTAAAGTACTTCCCAAAGGTGACCGTCTAAATCTTGAAAAGCCCTGCTGTACATCCAGCCATAATCATCAGGATCTTTGTAGGTAGTTGCCCCAGCTTCGATTGCCTTATTTACCATCTCATCTACTTTTTCGCGGCTTTCAGAAGACAAGGCAATGATAGATTCTGTAGTTTTTGATGCATCACTAATTTCTTTACTGCCGATAAATGTTTTGAAAAAGGCTTTGGTAACTAGCATGACAAAATTATCTTCACCAATAATCATGCAGGTTGCTTTTTTGTCTGTAAATTGAGGATTAAAGGTAAATCCAAGTTTAGTAAAAAATTCTATGGATTTATTGAGGTCTTTAGCTGGTAAATTTACGAAAATTTTTGTCGCCATATTATTCCTTCTTTTATAGAGTAATCACTTAATTTAGTCAATACTTAATTATTATTTCGGCAAATCCAAACACCCTTTGTTACTTGACAAATATCTTTATAGAGTATAATATCCCTATAGGGGGGATATGGCATACAGACCAAAAGACACGCAAGAGAGAATTGTTCACCGATTAAAAATAGCCAGAGGTCATCTTGATAAGGTTATTAAGATGGTCGAGGCCGATGATTATTGTATTGATGTCATGCACCAAATGCAGGCTATTGAGAGTGGTTTAAAAGAAACAGGGAATGTCCTCTTGGAAAATCATCTTAAAATGTGTGTTTCCGATGCAATTAGTAAAGGGAAAAAAGACGAGGCAATTGCTGAAGTTATGAAAGTGTTTAAAAAACAATAATTACTAATATACTAGTATATTAGTAAATGAAACCCATGACGATTGATAAGCTAATAGTTACTATTTTCAGCCTAGCTGGAATGGCATTTACTTATTGGTTTTTCTTAATGAAAAAAGAGGAGGTGGTTTCTGTGACTGATTCTGTAGATATTATTGTTGAGGGTGGATACGCTCCAAATACTATTTCTATTCCAAAAGGGAAAACAACAAAGATAAATTTTGTTCGCAAAGATCCAAGTTCTTGTTTAGAAGAGGTTGTGCTTGGAGATTTCAAAATAAGAAAGTATTTACCACTCAATCAAAAAGTAACTGTTGAAGTTACTCCAAAAGTTAAAGGCGAGTTTGGTTTTGCATGCGGAATGAATATGTTTCATGGCAAAATAAAGGTTGTTTAATATGACAGAAGTTAAAAAAACATTTCCGATAAGAGGCATGCACTGCGCGTCATGTGTGAGGGTGACAGAACGGGCATTAAAGAAAACGCCAGGAGTCAAAGATGCAGTAGTTAATTTAGCTACAGCAAAGGCAACTGTTACGTATGACAAAGATAATTGCACCCCGGAGCAACTTGCTCAGTCTATTGCAAAAACGGGTTATACACTGGAGCTTGAAGAAAAAAGCGAAGAAGTTCAGAAAAAAGAAAAGCAAAAAGAACTTGCAAAGCTGCGAACAAAAGTCATTGCCAGTCTGATTACAGGAGTATTAATTCTTTGGGGAAGCTTTCCTGGTCTTATAAATACTGCTCCTGAAATCCTTAAAAACTTTTTTGTCCAGCTATTACTTGCAACACCTATTCAATTTTGGGCAGGAGCAGAGTTTTATCGCGCAACAATCCCAGCTCTTAAGCATAGAACTGCAAACATGGATACATTAGTAGCGCTTGGCACGACTGTTGCATATATATACTCTGCTTTTGTAACCTTCTTTCCTCATATTGTTATGAATTTAGGAGTTGAACATATGCCTTACTTTGATGTTGCAGTTATTGTGATTGGTCTTATTTTGTTAGGCCGTTACTTTGAGGCAAAAGCAAAAGCTGGTACATCCGATGCTATTAAAAAGCTCATTGGACTTGCGGCAAAGACTGCCAGAGTCCTTCGGCAGGCTCAGGATAAATTATCAGAGATTGATATTCCTATTGATCAGGTGCAAATTAATGATGTTATTCGAGTTAGACCAGGAGAAAAAATACCAGTTGATGGAACCATTCTCGAAGGAGAATCGTCCATTGACGAATCTATGATAACTGGTGAGAGTATTCCAGTTGATAAAGCAAAAGGAGATACCGTAGTTGGTGCAACAATGAATAAATCTGGCACATTTATCTACAAAGCAACAAAAGTAGGTAGTGACACCATGCTTGCACAGATTATAAAACTTGTTGAAGAAGCGCAAGGAAGCAAAGCGCCAATTCAACGGCTTGCTGATTTAGTATCTTCCTATTTTGTGCCAATTGTTATTATACTTGCGCTTTTAACGTTTGGTGCCTGGTATATCTTTGGTCCGCAACCAGCATTTCTTTTTGCCATGCTTAATACCGTTGCAGTTCTTATTATCGCCTGTCCTTGCGCAATGGGACTGGCTACTCCTACAGCAATTATGGTCGGTACCGGAAAAGGAGCAGAACATGGAATTTTAATTAAAGACGCCGAGAGTTTGGAGATCGCCAATAAAATCAAAACAGTAGTCTTTGATAAAACAGGAACGCTTACCAACGGAAAACCGAAAGTTACCGACATTATTCCCATGTCTGTCATCCTGAGCAAGCGAAGCGAGGCAGAGGATCTAAATGAGATTCTTCGTTTGACTCAGAATGACATATTGAGAATTGCAGCCTCCTTAGAAAGGGGTTCGGAACATTCGTTAGCAGAAGCAATAGTTAAAGCTTCAGAAGAGAAAAATTTTAGCCTAGCTAAAGTTGAGAAATTTAAGGCTATTGCAGGCCACGGAGTTGAAGGAGTGGCTGATAAACAGCAAGTATTTTTAGGAAATAGAAAGTTAATGGAAAAAGAAAAGGTAGATATTAGCTTTGCAAGGTCTGACCTTGAGAGGCTAGAGGAGGAAGGTAAAACTGTGATGATGTTAGCTATAGATGGTAAATTGGCAGGACTTGTGGCAGTTGCTGATACTGTTAAGGAAAGTGCTAGAAGTGGTGTAGAGGCCCTGCAAAAATTAGGAATTGAAGTAGTGATGATTACAGGTGATAACAAAAGAACAGCAAATGCAGTAGCTTCAAAACTAGGAATTAAAAGAGTATTTGCTGAAGTGTTGCCGCAAGAGAAAGAAAAGATTCTGAAACAAGTTCAGAATGACAATGGGAGAAAAATTGTTGCTATGGTAGGAGATGGAATTAATGATGCTCCAGCTCTCGCAGCAGCAGATGTAGGAATTGCCATGGGCACAGGTACAGATGTAGCCATTGAAGCGGCAGATATAACGCTTATCAATAAAGATTTACGATCGGTTGCATCCGCTATTACTTTATCTAAAAAAACAATGAGAACTATTAAAATAAACCTCTTCTGGGCATTTGGATATAACATTATATTAATTCCTGTTGCAATGGGTGTTCTGTATCCTTTCTTTGGTATTTTGTTAAACCCAATTTTTGCATCAGTTGCAATGGCATCAAGTTCAATTTCTGTTGTCTCAAACTCATTATTATTAAAGAGGTATAAGATTTAGCTATGAATAAATTTTTTAATTCATGTAGGCGATGTTTAAATCCCTGGGTAATTAGTTTGATTGTTGTTGTAACTGCCGGGCTAATCATTTTTGTTCCAGTTGTAGGAGTGGCAAGTTTAGTGGCTGCCTTACCTCTCGTGGGTTGTACAGTGATGTGTGGTGTTATGGCTTTCTTCATGAGAGATAATAAAAAGAAATGAATGAACTAATTTTTCAACTGCATTCTCCTGAGGAATTCCGTTATCTTACAAATTTGGGGCATTGGATTGTAGGATATATATTTTTGGGAGTGGCGATAATTGCCTTGCTTCAGGCATTGGGATTTTTAAAAACACAAAAATATCTCTGGCCCTCTGTGGTTGTTGCAGGAGGACTTATTTTTATTCCCTATAACATACTTCATCATGGAATTGATAAATTACCTCTTGTTCTTAAAGTCTTGGAAGTTGATGAACAGCAAAAACAGCATTTTATTATGTTTAACCTTCTGTTTGTAGCTGGAATTACAGAGCTGTTACTGGCTTTGGGGAAAATGAGAAGCAGCTTTTGGTATTTTCTTTGGCCTACAGTCATGTTCATTATTGGCTATATGTTCCTTACGCATCCCCAACATGGAACTGCACAAGCTCTTGCCTATACAAAACCATTCCATACAGTTTTGGGAGCTGTAATTCTACTCACTGGGTTACTAAAGATAGCAGAAATTCTTTGGTCTACAAAGTATAAAGTAATTAAATTTGGATGGATTATATTTCTTTTTATAACCTCTATAATGTTAATTATCTATAACGAACCAGAAGGGGCATATCAAAAAGAGGAATCAATACAACAAAATCAGGGAGAAATGCAGCATAAGTTGTAATAAAATTGAATATCTCCTACAATACGTAGTATATGAAAACCGTATCTCTTGGTGAACTTGAAAAAGAAGTAATGGATATTCTATGGGAAAATAAAACTTGTTCTGCGAGAGATGTGTTAATTACGCTGCAAAAAGATAGAACACTCGCTTATACAACTGTTGCCACAGTCCTTCAACGACTTTATGACAAGGGACTTGTCAAAAGAATTGATGATAAGTCTGGCCATATGTACTCTCCAAAGCTTTCCAAAGAATCATACAGTAAAAATATTGCGCGATCATTTCTCAAAAACTTCATGGATTCATTTGGTGATACTGCTATAGCCTCGTTTGCCGACAGTATAGATAAATTGCCAGAGGAAAAAAGGAAGTATTTTTTAGAGCTTCTTGAAAATCATGATAAGAATAAATAAAAACTTTGCCATTTTTCTTGGATTAACTGTTATTTTAGAGTTCATTATTCTTGGTCTTTCACAAAAGTTTTTTCTTCTTCTATCCCATACTGTTTATTATTGCCAGTCATATTTTACGTCTCTTTCTTTACCCATCCCGTATCAAATTGTTGTACTGCCGTTCATTATGCTTTTTGCGCTCTTAGGAATTGCAGGAGTGAAACTTTCCATAGTATTAATAAAAGCAAAGCTGTTAAAAAGAAAACTTATTAGCAATATCATCTCGGAAAAGCAGTTCAACCTGCTTCTCACAAAACTTCATTTAGAAAACAAGACACTCCTTATTGAGAGTGATAATCCATTTGCATTTTGTCTGGGAATGCGAAGACCGAAAATATACATTTCAACCACAATGGTATCTCTGATGAACGAACAAGAATTAGAAGCCGTTTTACTCCATGAGAATTACCACCTGAAAAATAGAGATACACTTACGATGCTAATTGCTTCAATTAGCGAATCGCTACTTCCTTTCTTTCCTTTACTTTCAGACCTTTTACGTAACTATCGAATAGAGCGGGAAATAAAGGCAGATAGGGAAGCAATTAATGGTCTTGGAAAATCTGAACCAATTGTTTCTGTATTAAAAAAGCTTTTAAACTATTCTTCGCCAGCAGTTGCTACAGTTTCTGCAATTGCTGATCAAGACACTCTTGAGCCACGCATAAAATCGCTTATTAAAAAAGATTTTCATTTCCAAAAATTCAAACTAAAACATATGGTTGTTAGTCTTGTATCGTTTTTTGTGCTTTCATTTCTTGTTATTGGCCCTGTGCAGGCAACTGACTTTCATATGCAGAATGAACATGTTATGATGCTTTGTCCTTATGAGGATTCCTGTACTATGTGGTGTGAAGATAATAAGACAGTGAAGCCAAAAAACTATTCTGAAGAAAACGAATCACGCTTCTATTCCCCGGTGCATTAGTAGCCCGCAATAAAATAGATCTTGACAACGCTAGAACAATACTACTACACTATGTAGTAGAAGCACGGGACAACAATAGTATGATAATTCCTCTTGTGAGTCACAATAAAACCCAACCTATCCTCGTAGGACTTTTAGTGATTACTTCATTTTTTATTGGGTCACTGTATACAAAAGTTCAGTATTTAGAGAAAGGTGGAACAGGAGTAAAAGGAGCAACGACAACTATAAATGCTCAAGGTGCAGCTCAACAAGCTGCTGCGCCACAAGCTCTCCCACCCGAAGATACAAGTCCTAAAAAAGTATCTGTTGATGATGATCCGGTATTAGGTGATAAAAATGCAAAAGTTACACTGATTGATTTTACCGACTATGAATGCCCATACTGTAAAAGACATTTTGATCAAACATATTCACAGTTAAAGAAAGAGTATATTGATACTGGGAAAGTGAAATTAGTGGTGCGAGATTTACCGCTGCCATTTCATCAAAATGCTCATAAAGAAGCGCAAGCTGCAGAATGCGCCAGAGAACAAGGCGGAGATGTTGTATACTTTAAGTATCATGATGAAATCTTCGAAAGAACAACTTCAAATGGAACAGGACTTGCACTTGATCAACTTTCAGTTATTGCAAATGACTTGGGATTAAACGGTGCTACCCTGCAATCATGTCTTGATTCTGAAAAATATAAAGCAGAAGTTGATAAAGACTTGAGCGATGCCTCAAAAGTCGGGGCATCCGGTACGCCGACATTCTTTATCGGAAAATCAAGCGCAGATGGGGTGATTACAGGGACAAAAATTGTCGGCGCACAACCATATAGCGCATTTCAAACGGAAATTGATAAGCAACTGAAATAACTATGAATTTATGGGTGATTTTTACAACTGGACTTTTTGCCGGAGCACTCACCTGTCTTGCTGTACAAGGAGGCTTGCTTGCTGCATCTATTGCGCAGCGAGAAGAAGAAAAACTGAAGGATAAAACAAAGAAATCAGGTAACGCACTTCCTATTCTTTCTTTCTTAATTGCAAAACTAGGTGTATATACTATCTTAGGATTTCTTCTTGGGTGGTTTGGTTCTCTTTTCCAGTTATCGCTAACCGCTAACATTATTCTCCAACTTGCAGTTGGTATTTTTATGATTGGCACAGCATTCAATTTACTCAATGTTCATCCAATCTTTCGTTATTTTATTATTCAACCACCACGATTTTTAACAAGAATGGTAAGAAATCAATCAAAGAGCAGTGATTTCTTCGGTCCTGCAATTTTTGGAGCTTTTACTGTGTTTATTCCCTGTGGGACAACCCAAGCAATGATGGCGTTGGCTGTCGCCTCAGGCGACCCATTTTCAGGCGCAGCAATCCTTTTTGCTTTTGTTTTAGGTACATCACCACTCTTTTTTATCCTTGGTTACATGGCAACCAAGCTCGGAGATGCCATGCAAAAACAATTTATGAAAGTCGCAGCGTACGCGCTTATTCTTCTTGCTGTATTTAATATTAATAACACGATGGCATTAACGGGAAGCGGGTTAACGCTTGACAACCTATGGACTAATTTCTATTGCACAGTAAGCTTTTGTGATAGAGATTCTGGACCTACCGCGGTGCAGGCTGCAGCTGTCGTATCAGACGCGACTATTACCATTGAAAAAGACGGGTATAACCCAAATAATCTCACTGTTAAAGCGGGTTCTTGGGTGACACTTCGTTTAGTGAACAACGGTGGTGGTGGATGTACACAGGCAGTAACAATTCCAAAACTAGGTATTCAAAAAGTTGTACCGTTGGGATCTTCCGATACGATTACGTTTACAGCTCCAAGCAAGCCCGGGCCACTTGCATTTATGTGTAGCATGGGAATGTTTCGAGGAACAATTAACGTAATATAAACCTTATGCAAACAGTAAAATTAAATATTTCGGGTATGCATTGTACAAGCTGCGCTATGAATATAGATGGCGAGCTTGAAGATACAGAAGGAGTTAAAGAGTCAAAAACTAATTATGCAAAACAGCTGACAGAAGTAACCTTTGATCCTGAAAAAGTTTCAATTGAGAAGCTCATTTCAGTTATTAAAAAAGTGGATGATACGTACAATGCAGAAATAAGCAATGAATAATAAAATTCTTATTGCAATCATCATAGTGCTTATTGTAAGCGCTGGTGGCTATTTCTCTTCTCAAAAAGGATCTCCAACTGGCCAGATGGAAGATACAGGTGGCAAGCCAGTTGCTCAGTCTCATCGAAGCTATGAGCTTGAAGTAACTTCTAAACCAAGCAGCATTGATCCTAAAAAACCAGCTACATTTCGATTTAAAATCAAGAATGATAAAGGTGAAGTGGTAAAAAATTATGCAATAAGGCACGAGAAGATTATGCATTTTATTCTTGTTAGAAAAGATCTGCAGAACTTCCAACATCTTCATCCTGAATTTAATGAAGCAACCGGCGAATTTACCGTTAAAATTACTTTCCCAGAAGATGGCCCATATCGGCTTTTTCCTGATTTTACTCCTGGAGACGATAATCCACAAAAACTCCCTGTCACTGTTTATCAAGATATTGATGTTGGGAATATAAACAATTATTCTACGGAAAAGGTTGTTCCTGACTCAGAAGCGAAGAAAACATATGATGATTACGGAGTAGTAACAGCATTTCCAAAAAATGCCAAAAAACAACAAGAAATTACATACACTTTAAATATTACAAAAGCTGGTAAACCGGTAACCAATTTAGAAAATTATCTGGGAGCTTTGGGACATAGCGTTATCCTAAAAGAAGGAACACTTGATTTTATCCACACTCACGCATTAGAAGGCGATACCGCAGATAATACACAAGGACACAGTATGAATGGTCCGCAAAAAGAAACTAAAGTAAAAAGTGGGCCAGATATTACATTTGCAACGACATTTCCAGAATCAGGAATATATAAGATCTTTACACAATTCCTGCATGAAGGAAACATACAAACACTAGATTACTCTGTAAGAGTCAATTAATTTTTAAATCGCCCACCTGGGAGGTGGATTACCTTGGCATCTAGGGAAAATCAGCTTTTCATTCTTACAATTCGAGAAATGCAAACTTACCTTTTATAACGGAAGAAAAAATCTCCCTTCTTCCACACATAATCCTGCGTCTTCTGAAAAGGCAATGGTAAAACAGATCAACTCGAACTTCTTTCTCGCGAATCGGCAGCTTTTCCCCACTCTCAATCGGGGCTTTGCGACGGTCTTTTCGGAGCTTGGAAGTAAGCGTCCATCCCAGAGCCTAGCCTTAAAATCCTTTTCAGTGACCCCACGGGGATTTGAACCCCGGTTCTCAGAATGAGAATCTGATGTCCTAGGCCACTAGACGATGGGGCCAAGAGGTTTTATTGTATCTTATTTTGGCCTCGATCACAAGCAAAGTAATTTGTATAGTACAGACCTTTCTTGTATAATTTTTGGTGTGAAGAAGATTTTTCTATCTGTTGTTATTCCCTCGTATGATGAAATGGCCAATCTACAAAAAGGCGTTTTAGATAAAGTAAAACATTTTCTTGAGAAGAAAAAATATGGTTACGAAGTTATTGTTGTTGATGACGGATCAAAAGATGGAAGTATTGAATTTGTCGAAGCGTTTACAAAAGAAAATCCTAATTTCAGAATCATTAAAAATGAGCATCTTGGTAAAGCAGGTGCAGTAACAGCAGGTGTTTTGGCAGCTGAAGGAGAGCACATTTTGTTTACTGACATGGATCAAGCAACGCCTATTGAAGAAGTGGAAAAACTGATGCCATGTTTTGATAAGGGTTTTGATATTGTTATTGGATCTCGAAGCGGCACGCGAAAAGGTGCGCCATGGACACGTATGCTTATGGCTAAAGGAATGATAACTTTGCGAACTCTTCTGGTTGGTCTTCCTGGTATTTCAGATACGCAATGTGGATTTAAATGTTTTAAAAAAGATGCGGCAAAAAAACTCTTTAAAAAGATTTATGATTTTCATCATGGATTCAAAAGAGTATCAGGGTCAAGTGTTTCGGCAGGATTTGATGTAGAGCTTTTGTATCTTGCGCAAAAAATGAAATATAAAGTTAAAGAAGTTCCTGTAAATTGGTTATATGTTGAAACCAGGCGAGTGAGTCCGCTTAAGGATTCAATCGAGGGCTTTTTGGATTTGATAAGAATAAAAATAAACGATATACGAGGACAATACAATTGAAACTCAAGATTCTTTTTGGCAGCTATCTGCTTGTCATAATTGGTCTTTTTTTCTATTCTTTTACTCAAGTTGATTTGGGGTTAACGCTGACAGAGTGGTCCATTTGGCAAGTATATCAAAAGTTTTTCCAATATATTGGTTATTTTCAAAGGCCGCTTTCCGCAAGCTTGTATGCTGGTCTTCTTGTTATGTTATCAGTTTTTTACATTCTGTATTTGTATCTTGCGCAAAAAAATGCGCTGACATACAAACACATTTTTGGAGTCATTCTTTCAACGAGTATCATTTTACTTTTTTCCTACAATGCGTTTTCACATGATTTATTTAATTATATTTTTGATGCAAAAATTGTAACTTTTTACAATCAAAATCCATACGAGCATAAAGCGCTTGATTACGCAGGTGATCCAATGCTTGGTTTTATGCATTGGACGCATAGAACATATCCTTATGGACCAATATGGCTTTTGGCTACCGTGCCCCTTTCTTTTTTAGGATTTGGGTTTTTATTGCCAACAATTATGCTTTTTAAAGCACTTATATTTGCAAGCTATATAGGATTGGTGTATGCGATTAAAAAAATTCTGCAAAAAGTATCGGTAAAACAAATGCATATGGGAATGCTTTTTTTTGCACTAAATCCACTTGTCTTAATAGAGGGTTTGGTATCTGCTCACAACGATATTTTTATGTTGGTTTTTGCTTTGTGGGCTTTTTATGCGCTTATGCAAAAGCGACATCTTGTTACTTTTTTGCTCCTTGGTATTTCAATTGGTGTAAAGTTTGCAACTATTTTTTTACTTCCTATTTTTATTTTTATATTATTTATGCAAAAGAGAAATAAGAAAATTTCTTGGGATCTTATTTTTATTACCTTAGTAATTGCTATGATTGTCCCAATATTTGCTGCATCAATACGAACATCCTATCAGCCATGGTACCTTTTATATGTGTTGCCATTTGCTGCCATTGTTCCAACACGGTATTTTATTACCATTCCTGTTATTGTTATATCTATCTTTTCTGTCTTTGAATATCTACCGTTTCTATATCTTGGAAACTGGGATCCTCCAGTTCCTACAATACTTTTATGGATACGGGAGGTAAGTATCGTATGCGCAGTAATTTTTACAGCTTTATTTTTAGCAAAATCGCATTTTGCGAGAAAAAGATAACGTGTTAGAATAGTAGTTATGCACTTTTTAAAAAGATACCGTTTAGAAATTGGTTTTTTTGCCTTTATCGTTTTTTTATTTTTCCTCTCTCGTCTGTACAACATAAGCTCATTACCAATTTTTACCGACGAGGCAATTTATGTTCGGTGGTCTCAGATTGCACGATATGATGCCAACTGGCGGTTTATTTCCTTAACCGATGGGAAACAACCTTCATTTGTATGGCTCACAATGGTTTTTATGCGATTTATACAAGATCCATTGCTTGCCGGAAGGCTTGTTTCTGTTTTTGCAGGATTGGGGAGCACCATTGGACTTTTCTTTTTGGGAAGAGAGCTTTTTAGAAACAGGTGGATAGGTATCGCATCAAGCCTTTTGTATGTAGTTTTTCCTATGGCGCTTGTGTATGACAGAATGGCCTTATACGAGAGTCTGGTTGGCATGTTTGCTATATGGAGTTTGTTTTTGGCTGCTCTTTTAGTACGGACACTTCGTTTAGATGTTGCACTTATTTTAGGGATGGTAATTGGTAGTGGTGTGCTTACAAAAACATCTGGCTTTTTTAGTATATACCTTCTTCCTTTTACGCTTCTCTTGCTTGATTGGAGGAAAAAAGAAAGGATATCTCGATTACTTCGTTGGGGAGGACTAGTAGCCGTTGCAGTTTTTTTAGCATATACGGCTCATACATTACAGCGCCTCTCTCCGTTTTATCATATTATTGAACAAAAAAATTCAGTTTTTGTATATCCGTTTCGTGAGTGGTTTGATCACCCATTCCGATTTTTAGTTGGTAACTTACGTGGTGTGTGGGATTGGTTTATTACGTATGTTACCTGGCCTGGGTTTTTCCTAATGGTTGGGGCATTTTTTATTGAAAGGAAGTTCTTTAGAGAAAAAATCCTTGTTGTTATTTGGTTTATTTTGCCTTTTGTTGCATTAGCACTTTTTGCTCGCCTGTTGTATCCACGGTTTATTTTCTTTATGATTCTTCCCCTTTTACCCTTAGCAGCATACACAATATACTCTTTATATAAACGAATAAAAAACAAAGTAGTTCTAGGAGTATGTTTTGTTCTTCTTGCATTTTTACCGCTGCGTGCAGATTACTTTATTATTACTGATTTTTCTCATGCGCCAATTCCAGTTTCTGATCTTGGACAGTACATCAATGGTTGGCCGGCTGGGGGAGGAGTAAAAGAAATACTTAGCTTTTTAGAAAAAGAAGCTGCAAAAGGAAAAATCCATGTTGCAACAGATGGTACATTTGGAAGTCTCTCAACCTACATTATTGAAATCTATTTAGGTGACAATACAAATGTCGAAAAAAATGGCATTTGGCCAATACCACCAGAAATTCCACCAGGTTTACTCGAGAAAGCAGAAAAAATGCCTGTCTTTGTTATTTTTAATCAAATACAAGCAGATCGACTTCCAACGTGGCCACTTACATTTATTGCAAAATATAGAAAAGGCACAGGAGATTGGTATATGAGTTTGTATAAAGTAGACACAGAAAAAATAAGGAAGTGATGAGAAACCTTCTTTTTCCTCTCGTTTTTTTTGTTATACTTACATCTTTTTTCTTCTATAAAACCATTTTTTACGGTTTTGTTCCTATTCCTGGGGATGCGCTCGTGGGAGAATTTGAGCCATATCGTTCGTATTCTTTTTTAGGATATGCACCAGGAGCAGTGCCACACAAAGCCCAAGGCCCTGATGTCATTCGTATGCTATATCCCTGGAAAATTTTTGCAATTGATCAGCTTTTTTCGGGAGAACTGCCATTGTGGAATCCTTATAGCTTTTCCGGAAAACCCCACATTGCGCATTTACAAGCAGGTGTATTTTATCCATTAAATGTATTGTTTTTTTTGGGTTCGTCAATTGGTTGGTCTTTGTATATCGTATTACAGCCAATACTTGCGGCATGTTTTACGTATCTTTTTCTTCGTGAAATTCGTTTGGGAAAAGTAGCATCACTTTTTGGAGGAGTAGTATTTTCGTTTTGTGGATTTATGGTGGTATGGCTAGAATATGGTAATCTCATTCACTCATTTCTCTGGCTGCCACTTGTTCTTTGGGGGATACATCGTTATCTGCGAATGCCTAATTTTTGGAATTGGTTTGTTGTTGTTATCTCTTTTCTTCTTTCTTTTCTTGCAGGATATGCGCAATTCACCTTTTATATGTATCTTTTTGCTTCTCTTTTTTTACTTTATTGTTATTTTACAGAAAAGCAAAAACCTTTTGTTAAAAAAAGGTATGGCATCTTACTTTTGGGTTTTATTACTTCTATCTTTCTTGGTGCATTACAGCTTTTTCCAATGCTCGAGCTTATTATCCAGTCTGCTCGAACATCGTATACAGCAGAACAGCTTTCAAAAAATTTAATTCCTGTCCAATCAGTGTTTGGGATTTTTTTTCCAGACATTTTTGGCAATCCGGCAAGCAGAAATTACTGGACGGGTGGAACATACATAGAGAGAGTTTTGTATATCGGAAGCATACCATTTCTCTTTGTTTTATTTACTTACTTTACTAGGACATCAAAATTTGTAAAATTTTTCTCTCTTATTGCTTTTTTTAGTCTCCTTTCAACAATTGATGTTTTTCCAACAAAATTTTTCCATAGTATTGGGATACCTTTTCTTTCGACAACAATACCAAGCAGAATACTTGGTATGTACAGTTTTTCTGTAGCGGTTTTAGCAGCAATAGGATTTGATTATTGGATAAAACATTCCCACAGCAACAAGATATTTACAAAAATTCCTTTTTTAATCAGTTTTTTTTCTATCATTGTTTTGCTTTTTATCTCTGTGTTTCTTGTAGGAGGGATTTTCCCGGAATTTAAAGACAAACTACTTATCGCACAGCGAAATATGATACTACCTTTATTTTTTTTAGTTAGTGGTAGTAGTCTTTTGTTTTTTGCAAAAATAATTCCAAAATTTTTTGTTATTACTTTATTTTTCCTTTTAACAATATTTGATCTGTTGTACTTTTTTCAAAAAATTACTCCATTTAGTCCCAAAGAATTTATCTATCCCCAAACCCCTGTTTTTAAAAAACTAAAAGAGATACAAGGAATAGATAGGTCGTGGGGGTATGGCAGTGCATATATAGATAACAATTTGTATACACAAGAAAAGCTTTTTACGACCGACGGTTACGACCCACTGTTTATACGACGCTATGGAGAATTTATAGCAACATCCAAAGACGGTGCCATACCAACTACTATTCCACGTTCTGATGTTTTTGTTGCTTTGGGTTTTGGAGGAAAAGATTTGGAAGAGAATATATATCGCAAACGCATCTTAGATATTGCAGGAGTAAAATATATTTTAAACAAAAAGGATCATGCATTTCCAAGGGATCAATATAATCTTCTATGGGAAGATGGTGTATTTGAGATATATGAAAACACAAATGCAATACCTCGTGTATTTCTTGTTGACTCATATGTTATTGAAAGCAATAAAAAAGCAATAATTAAAAGACTTTTTGATAAAGAGTTTGATCCTAAGGCAACAGTTGTTTTAGAGGAAAAGCCAACATTAGCAATACAAAGCAATTCCTCAATCCGTAATGCAAATCTTCGGTTATACAGCCCAAACAAAACAATTGTAGAAACCGAATCAGATGCAAATACGCTCTTGTTTTTCTCTGATAATTATTTTCCTGGATGGAAGGTGAGTATTGATGGAAAAGATGCTACCATATATAGAGCAAACTATACATTTCGAGCTGTGCCTGTAGAAAAGGGAGTACACACAGTTATTTTTTCTTATCAACCCTTTTCATTTAAGCTTGGGGTATATATATCCATAGTAACAGCTATTTTTACCTTACTTTTTTTCCTTATTACAAAAAAATATGAAGTTTTTAAAAACACATAAACTTACAATTTTATTGTTAATACTTTTATCTCTTCCTGCATTATTGCCCCTTTTTAGAGATGGTTTTTTTCAAAGCGATGATGGAGAATGGATGATTATTCGGTTTTCTGCTTTTCATCAGGCACTTGTTGATGGGCAATTTCCAGTCCGGTTTTTGCATAGGCTTAATTATGGGTATGGCTACCCAGTTGCAAATTTTTTGTATCCAGGATTTATGTATCTTGGTGAACCCTTAAGACTTCTTGGGTTTGGCTTTGTAGAAATTATTAAAATAACTATTGGCATCTGTCTTCTAGTGTCAGCTCTTTTTTCCTATTTTTGGTTAGGGCGTGTTTTTGGTAAGTGGAGTGCATTTTTTGGAGCACTTGCGTACGTATATGTACCATACCATTTATTTGACGTCTATAAACGTGGTTCTGTTGGAGAGGTATTGGCATTGGCACTACTACCTTTTATTTTCTGGCAAATGGAGAGAAAAAGTGTCTTTTGGACAAGCCTAGGGGTGGCGTTTCTCATCTTGTCTCATAACACTCTAGCATTTCTTTTTCTCCCAGTATGTATTGGATACGTGTTGTTGAAAAAACAGAAATCATTTTTTTCAAGTATTTCACCTTTTCTTTTTGGAATTGGGTTATCATCTTTTTTTTGGTTTCCAGCACTTTATGATTTGCAGTATACGGTATTTAATAAAACGAAAGTTTCTGAATGGGGGCAATACTTTCCAGACATATCTTTAATAGGAATCTCCTCGTTATTTGTTATTGTTGCTTCAGGTATTCTTGTTATCAAAAAGAGAGATATATCAAAATCTCTTTTCCCTATTTATTTTTTATGTATTGCAATAGCATCAGTTTTTTTTGCTACCTCTTTGAGTAATATATTATGGGAGATATTGCCTGTTTCTTTTGTACAATTTCCATTTCGTTTTCTTGCAATAACTGTTATTGCTGTTTCGTTTCTTACAGCGTTTCTTTTGGAACACGTTTCTAAAAAAGTTCGTCTTGGTCTTGGGATTTTTCTGCTTATTCTTTTTGCAATATCTGCAAATCCATATCTTAAACCAGAATCTTATTTTAATAAAGATGAAATGTTGTATGTGACAAACGAAGCAACAACAACAGTACAAGACGAATACATGCCAAAATGGGTTTTGGAAAAACCAAGTGAGCATTTTAAAAGCAAAGTCGAAATAAAAAGTGGAGAGGGAGAAGTTAGTAGTACATCTTATGATGGAAAGCGTATTGTTACAACAGTTGATGCAAAAACAAATGTTGTTTTGACTATTCATGCAATATACTTTCCGGGTTGGAAGGCATATGTTGATAAACAAGAAGTAGCCATTTCATATGCAAATAAAAAAGGACTTATTGAGCTTGCTGTTCCACCGGGAAAGCATGTGGTTGAGGTAATGTTTGGAGAGACCCCACAGCGTCTAGCAAGCGATGTTATTTCAGTAGGTTTTGGCATTGCCTTATTGTCTTTTGTGTCTAAGAAGAAACAGGAATAATATGTACTTTATTAAAAAATATTTTGGATTATTTCTTGTAATCTGTTTGTCTTATTGGGCAATGCAACCTCTTTTTACCCCTGGCTTTTTTCCTATACATGATAATACGCAAGTTGCTCGTGTATATGAAATGGGAAAATCTTTAAAAGATGGTATGTTTCCTGTCCGGTGGGTTTCGGATTTGGGATATGGCTATGGGTATCCAATTTTTAACTTCTATGCTCCTTTGGCATATTATGTTGGTGGTTCGTTAATGCTTCTGGGAGTAGACGTCCTAGCTGCTACAAAAGCAATGATTGGTATTGGCGTGATATTAGCCGGAGTTTTTATGTATTTTTTTGCAAGAGAATTTTGGGGAGAAATGGGGGGAGTTGTTGCCGCCTTTTTTTATGTCTATGCGCCGTATCATGCGGTACAGATATATGTAAGGGGTGCAGTAGGGGAGCTTTGGGGATATGCTTTTATCCCTCTATTATTCTACGGTGTACACAGCGCAGTTTATAAAACAGAGAAGTGGAGATGGATTGTTGTTGGAGCAATAGGTTTTTCCGGGATTATGCTTTCACATAATCTTACAGCTATAATGGTTTTTCCATTCCTTTTTATTGTTGCACTGTTTTGCTCATGGATCGCGTATAAAACCAAAGAATTACATACTATCCGTTATGGGGTCTACGCGGTTATTTTAGGTTTACTTCTTAGTGCTTTTTATTGGATACCCGCTATTTTTGAAATGCAGTATACCAATGTGCAATCTCAGGTTGGTGGTGGTGCAGATTTTCGAGATCATTTTGTCTGTATCCAACAATTGTGGTACAGCAATTGGGGGTATGGTGGTTCTATACCAGGTTGTATAGATGGGTTGTCGTTTAAGATTGGAAAATTGCATATTATTTTCTCGCTACTTTCCTTTATTGGAACATTCATTTTCTTAAAAAAAGAAAAATCTAAAAGAGAAACTATTTTTCTTTCTATGCTGCTTCTTTTCTTTTCTCTGGTTCTAACCTTAGAAATCTCAAGGGTTTTTTGGGAAAAGATTTCAGTAATGGCATATCTTCAGTATCCTTGGCGATTTCTTACCTTTGCATCGTTTTTCTCTTCTTTTCTTGCAGGTGCAGCAGTATATATTTTCTTCCATGCCTCGAAACAATATGTGCAAAAATACCCTGCTCCTTTACTTTTTGTGAGCATAGGTATAATACTCATTCCTCTTTTTTCTTTATATGGAAAATATTTTCAGCCACAAACAATACTTTCAAAAACAACACAAGATTACACAAATGAGATAGCATTGAAGTGGGTTGCATCAAAAACATCAGATGAATATATGCCAAAAGATTTTGCAAAGCCAAAGTCACAAAAAGAAATTATGTCAAAAAACCGTATACAAGGTTTGGGTATCACAGTGCTTTCATATAAAGAAAAAACTCAAGAAATTACTGCTCGTGTACATGCAAAAGAGGATACGATTTTGACACTTAGAGTAGCAGAATTTCCTGCATGGAAAGTGATGCTTGATAACAAGCAAATCTCGCTTATAAAGGTAAAAAATGGTATAGACATCTCTTTTCCGCAGGGAGAACACCTCTTACAGGCTACATTTAAACAAACGCCAATTGAGAAATCGGGAAATGTCATATCACTGATTGGCGTTGGAGTCGTTCTTGTTGGTATAATCTATCCTACAAAGAGACATTCTATCTAATTGAGTAATAATGAAAAAACAAAGCGTTGAAATAACTGTTCCTGTATACAATGAAGAGAAAGAGCTAGAGAAAAATATTACTACCCTTGCCAACTTTTGTGAAAAGCATTTAAAAGAATACGATTGGCATATTACTATTGCCGATAATGCATCAACAGATAATACTTCAGTAATTGCATCTCTAATAGCAAAACAAAATAAAAAAATATCCATTCTTAGGCTCGAACAAAAAGGTAGAGGTAGAGCTGTAAAACAGGTATGGAGCAAATCTCAAAGCGATTTCTGTGTGTATATGGATTTAGATCTTTCAACTGATTTGGTTCATTTGCCAGAGTTGCTCCAGAGATTAGAGGATGGTTGCGATATTGTTATCGGTTCTCGGTTAGCAAAAGGAGCAAAGGTTGAAGGAAGAACAGTTGTTAGAGAAATTACTTCACGCACTCTTAATGCGATATTTATTACACTGCCGTTTCAAACTCATTTTACTGACGCACAATGTGGTTTTAAAGGAGTTACAAAAAAAGTGGTTGAAAATCTTATACCAAAAATTAAAGACAGCGATTGGTTTTTTGACGGAGAGCTTCTGATAGTTGGAGAAAAAAGCGGCTATAAGATTTGTGAGATTCCAATTCATTGGGTTGATAATCCAGGTTCTACAGTCCGTCTCGTAGCAACAATTTGGAATGATTTAAAAGTTATTTGGCGATTATTCAGGACTCGTCCATGGAAAAACTAATATGGATGAATTTGATGTAACAACAGTTGGAAAACGTTCAATTCAGGGAATTTTTGCTCTTATTTCTCGAACGTTTTTTCTTAATATCATTTCCTACAGTTCGTCTCTTGTTATTTTTACTGTTTTGGCTCCCGCTGAGTTTGGTATTTATACAGCTGCAATTGCTGGACAGAGGATTGTGAGTTTTTTTACTGATTTCGGGTTTGGGGCTGCACTTATTCAAAAAAGAGAAGCATTAAAAGAAAGCGATTTAAAAACAACATTTACTCTTCAGGTAGTAATAACGATGCTTATTTTTATACTAATTTTTCTCTTTAGAGATACTATTGTTTCTTATTTTAATTTAGGAGAACAAGCATTAAGACTTTTTTTAGTGCTAGTTTTTTGTATTTTTTTATCATCATTTAAAATTGTTCCATCAATACTTTTAGAAAGAAATATTCATTTTCAAAAACTTGTTATTCCTCAGATAGTAGAATCTCTTACATTTTACCTTATGCTTATTGTGCTTGTACTCAAAGGATATGGTATTGAGGGGTATACATGGTCGTTTTTAGCATCTAGCCTTATAGGAATACCTTTTTATTATATGGTATCTCCTTGGAAAGTTGGTTTTGGGATTGAGAAAAAGTCTCTCACTAATCTTCATTATGGTATTCAGTTTCAAGCAAAAAATATATTGGCGACAGTGAAAGATGATGTATTAACAGTATTTCTAGCAAAAATACTTACATTTTCAGAGCTTGGATATATTGGTTTTGGACAAAGAAATGCTTTTTTTGCCTATAGGTTTATTGTTGATAATGTGACCAAAGTTACATTTTCAACATATGCAAGAATGCAAGATGATGCTCGTCTTTTGAAGATTACCTTAGAAAAATCGCTTTTTCTTGTAAGTACTGCTATTTTCCCATTACTTTTTGGACTTATTGTTACTGCGCCATATATTATTTCTTTTTTTCCACGATGGCAGAATAAATGGGAACCAGCACTAGTAAGCTTAATATTTTTTGCTTTTAATGCCGTTGTGTCTTCGTTGTCTGGAATTCTTGTTACTGTTTTAGATGCAACGGGACGAATAAGACAAACACTTATGTTAATGGTGATGTGGACAACACTTACTTGGGTGCTTACACCTATAAGTATCTATTTTTTTGGATATAACGGTGTAGCAATTGCCTCTTTTGTTATAACTCTAACTATCTTTATTACCATTTACCTCGTTAAAAAAGTTATTGACTTTAGTTTTTTTGGAAGTATTTATAAACCCTTAATATGTTCTATACTTATGAGTATATTCGTTTATTTTGCTGCGGGTTTTTATGCCAAAAACTTACTCAGCTTAAGTATTATAATTATAATTGGTGGAATCCTATATATAGGACTTATGAGTTTTTATGCACAAGATTTAAAAAAGGATATAAAAATACTTTTTAAAAAGACATGAAAAAAATAACATTATCGGTTGTAATTAGCGCCTACAACGAAGAAAAGAAAATTCTAGAGTGTTTAGAATCAGTATCATTTGCAGACGAAATTATTTTTGTTGATAATTCTTCGGTAGATAAAACCATAGCGATTGCCAAAAAATATACAGAAAAAATCTATAAAAGAGAAAATAATTTAATGCTCAATAGCAATAAAAATTTTGGTTTCTCAAAAGCTACGAGTGATTGGATTTTAAGCCTTGATGCAGATGAGAGTATTCCAAAAGAGTTAAAAGAAGAAATACTAAAAGTTATAGAAAATAATAGCTCGGATATACATGCATACTGGATACCACGAAAAAATATAATTTTTGGTAAATGGATTCAAAGTGGCATGTGGTGGCCAGATTATCAACTTCGACTTTTTAAAAAAGGAAAAGGAGAATTTCCCCAAAAGCATGTACATGAATATATTTATGTAGAAGGAAAAACTGAAAAAATGCAAGAGCCAATGCTTCATAGAAATTATGATTCCATTGCACAGTTTCTTTATAAAATGGATAAAATTTATACCGAAAATGAATCGAAGCGAATTATAGCAATTAGTTCAAAAGTTACCTGGGTTGACGCACTGCGGTTTCCTGTAAATGATTTTCTCAAAACCTTCTTTTTACAAAAAGGATATAGAGATGGTCTTCATGGATTAGTTTTAAGTCTCTTACAAGCATTATATATGGAGGTAACCTTTGCTAAAGTGTGGGAGAATCAAGGTTTTACAGAAGAAAATAGCAGGTCGTTTATTAAAGATTTTTTTAAAGAGTGTAAAAAAATTGCAAAAGAATTTCGATATTGGTTTTTAACGTCATTTATAAGTGAAACAAAAAATCCAATTAAAAAGATATCATATAAAATACTAAGAAAGCTTCGTTAAAACATGCAAAAGAAATTACCACTATTACAGTATGGAGTTTTATGTTTAGTGCTTTTTAATCTCCTTGTTTTAGATTACATATTTATAGCAAAAGTTATTCCTCGTTTGGAAGAAAAAAATGTTGCTTTAGAGCTTGAATCTCCAATTGATAATGTCGTTTTTAATTCTCCCGTGCCAGATATATGTCCAAATAGTTGTCTAACAAAAATTTATCAGGCAACGGCATCACCAAGCCTAGTACAATCGCCAAGCATAACAGTAACAAGTGCTCCAAAGCCTGATCAATCAGTTATTCAACAATCGTCGCTTAGGGATTACTATGTGCCTTTTGGTTCTGGATCAAGTACTGCAAGTGACTGGACAGACGTTGCGGGACTTCAAGCGTATGTAAATATAAGTGATTATGGAAGTGTTAAAAAAGTTCTTTTTGAAGCTTCGTTACATACGCCCACAGGAAATCAAACAGCGTACGCACGATTGTATAACAAGACAGATAAGCATGTTGTTTGGCTATCAGAAGTTTCAATCGAAGGAGGAGAACCCAAACTTCTTACATCTTCTTCTTTAACCCTGACACCTGGAAATAAACTCTACCAAGTACAAATGAAAACGCAGTTACAATCAGTAACAAACCTTCAGCAAGCAAGACTTAAAATAACATCGAACTAATATGAAGAAAATTGCTATTATTATAGTCCATTACAGTGGGAAAGAAAATACGATTAATTGCATAGATAGTGTTAAAAAGCTCAAAATGCAGACATACAAACCACTTGTTGTCGTAGTAGATAATAATTCAAAAGAAAGACTTGATCTTCCGCAAAGTGTAAAAAAACTTTTAAGCGGAGAAATAAAAATTCTGTCATCAGAAAAAAATCTTGGATTTTCTGGTGGAAATAATTTAGGTATTGCCTATGCAATTAACGAAGGTGTTGAATATATTCTTATACTAAATAACGATACATTTGTTGACCCATTTCTAATTGAAGAATTATTAAGGGCAGAAGAGTCAAATGAAAACGTTGGTATTGTTGCTCCGAAGATTTATTTTGCAAAGGGATACGAGTTTCATAAGGACAGATACAAAAAAGAAGATTTTGGAAAAGTGATTTGGTATGCAGGAGGGGAAATAGATTGGAGTAATATATTTGGGAAACATAGGGGAGTTGATGAGGTGGACTTAGGACAGTACGGTAAAACAGAATCAACTGAATTTGCAAGTGGATGCTGTTTTTTAATAAAAAAAGATGTCCTTGAGAAGGTTGGATTTTTTGATGACAAATATTTCCTTTATTACGAGGACGCGGATCTATGTATGCGTGTAAAGAATAATGGGTATGATATTTTGTATGCGCCGAAAGCAGTTCTTTGGCATAAAAACGCGAGTGCTAGCGGCGGATCAGGCTCAAAATTACAGGATTATTATATAACAAGAAACAGAATGCTTTTTGGTATCAGGTATGCAACATTCCGAACAAAATTTGCTTTAATAAGACAAAGTATTCGGTTGTTTTTTTTCGGCCGGCATTGGCAAAAAAAAGGAATAGTTGATTTTTATCTAAGAAGATTTGGAAAGGGAAGTTATTCTTGATGAAAATATCAGTTATTATCATTGCTAAAGATGCAGAAAATGACATTGTAGATGCAATTAGCTCAGTTACTTTTGCAGATGAGACTATTGTTATAGACAATAATTCGCAGGATAGAACTGCTGCTTTGGCTGTAAAGTTAGGAGCGAAAGTATTTCCTTACCAATCGAAGGATTTTGCAGATCTTAGAAATCATGGTCTAAAAAAAGCAAAAGGGGAGTGGGTATTATATATAGATACAGATGAAAGAGTAACAAAAGAATTACAAGCTTCTATACAAAATAGTATAGATGACAAAAGTAAAAAACTTTCTGCATATAAAATACAGAGAAAAAATTTTTATTATGGCAACAATGAGTGGCCATATAAGGAATATCTTGAAAGACTTTTTAAGCGAGCAAAGTTAAAGGGCTGGTATGGAGTACTTCATGAAAGTCCAAAAATAGAAGGAGATATAGGAGAGTTAGATGGATTTTTGCTTCACTATTCACATAAAGATTTATCGTCTATGGTTACAAAAACAATCGAGTGGTCTACTATAGAAGCAAACCTTCGTTTTGAGGCAAATCATCCTAAAATGACATGGTGGCGCTTTCCAAGGGTAATGGTAAATGCTTTTTTAAATTCCTATCTTAAACAAGGTGGATGGAAGGCCGGAGTGCCCGGCGTAATAGAAAGTACCTATCAAGCATTTAGTATGTTTATTACCTATGCAAAACTTTGGGAGCTGCAGAGAAAAACAAATGAAAAATAAAAAAACTGTTTTTATTGTTCTTGCTATAGCAATTTTTTTCCAGTCAATGTATCAAATATATGTACAGAGGGATTTCTTCTTTTCCCCTGGGTTTATGAAGCAATTTCCAGCATATGAAAGAGCATATTACGCCTCCCAGTATGTTAAGAAGAATCCAAGTATTATTCCTGACGAGACATTTGAATCGTTTGTAGGAGGAGCATTTCTTCAAGGAAAAAATCCAATATTAATTGTTCATGAGCATCCACCAATGGGTAGATATATTATCGGATTATCTATATTTCTTTTTGACAATCCACGTACAATTATTATTCCCCTTCTTTTTATATCGTTTTTTGGCATTTTTCTAATTAACAGATATATTTTTAAAAATGACATTCTTGCATTATTGCCCTTTATCGTTTTTGTAAATGAACCACTTGTAATAAACAAATTTCATTATGCTCCGCTCTTAGAGCCAATTCAGTTACCATTTATTATTTTCTCTTTATATTTTTTTATTAAAGGTATAAATGAAAAAAAGAGTTTTCATTGGTTTGCCTTGAGTGCTATTATGCTTGGGTTTGTTATCAGTATTCGTTTTTTTATTCTTGGAGCAGCAATAGCTTTTGCCATGCTTTGCTATTTTTTTCTCTTTCAAAAATTTGGAAAAAAGTTCGTTGCATTTTTAACAACGTTACCGCTTTCTTTAGTTGTCCTAATATTTTCTTATACAAGAACAATTCAAGATGGATATTCAATTTTTGAAATTTTTGGAGTTCAAAAATATATTTTGTTTTATCATAAATCAAAATTTGTTAACCCTTTTTCTTTTTTTGATTTAATTATGTTTAATAGATGGCATACATGGTGGGCGGATAGAGCAATTATTTCAGATCCACACTGGATTATCATTTGGCCAATTGCGTTACTTTTAACAGCTGCATTTATTCTCTGCGTTTTGCTTAAAAAAATAAAGATTACAAATATAGAGAAAATTCTCCTCTTGTGGATTGCGGTTTATTGTGGATTGCTTTCAGTAGGTACTACAACAACACGCTATTTTTTACCGCTTCTCCCTTTCTTGTATCTTTTTTCGATCTTATTTTTATTACGAGTTTATTATTTTTTTTCAAAAAATAAAATACTATGAAAAAAAAGATTCTCTCAATTTTTCCACTATTTTTTATAATTGGAGTTTGGATATTGTTTAGCAGTCCATACTTTTTTAAAGGAAGAATTCCATACGCATCAGATTATCAAGTTAATTTTTTCCAACCATGGAGTCACTATGAAAAATTTTGGGGACCTGTAAAGAATAATGCAATGCCCGATGTGCACGGTCAAATGTATCCATGGAAAAAATTTACTATTGATACATTCAAAAAAGGACAAATCCCTCTTTGGAATCCCTACAGTTTTTCTGGAAATCCGCATTTGGCAAATTATCAATCTGCTGTGCTTTCACCATTAAACTTGTTATTTATTATTTTACCTTTTGTTGATGCATGGAGCATTCTTATTTTACTGCAACCACTTTTGGCAGGATGTTTTATGTATCTTTTAATGCGTGGCGCATACAAGATTAGTAATTTTGCTGCTCTTTTTAGCTCGGTTGCATTTATGTTTTGTGGATTTATTGTTGTTTGGATGGCATATGGTACACTTGCATATGCAATTGTTTATTTGCCTTTTGGAATATATGCTATTGAGAGATATCTACAAAGTAAGCAGATAAAGTTTTTATTCTTTTTGAGTTTTAGTATTCCACTCTCATTTTTTAGCGGCCATTTTCAAATAAGCTTTTATTTTTTTGGCACCCTAATTTTTTATGTTCTTTTTAAGATTATTTCAGAAAAAAATAAAAGTCCATTTTTCTTTATTGTTTTAGCAATGTTATTTGGTTTAGCTGGTGCAGCCTTCCAAATCGTTCCATCATTGGAGCTCTATATACATACAGTACGAAGCGAATTGTTCTTGTTAACTGAAACAATTCCATTTCAATATTTAATTACAGCAATTGCTCCTGATTTTTTTGGTAATCCTGTAACTCGAAATGATTGGTTTGGACATTATGCTGAATGGTCATCATTTATTGGTATATGGCCATTACTTTTGGCAATCTATGCCGGTATAAGAATACGAAGTAGAAGAGTATATTTCTTTCTTCTTCTTGGTATTGGAGCATTAGTTTTATCGGTACATAGTTTTATCTCTCCTCTTATTGTTTCTCTTAAGATACCAGTACTATCAACGAGCGCGCTATCAAGAATTATTATTCTGTTTAGTTTTGCATTTTCAGTTCTTGCTGGTTTTGGATTTGATCAAATGATTAAAGATATACAAGATGGAAAGGCTTTTAGAAAAATGTTTATTCTATTCTTTCTTACCGGGAGTTTTTTTATTTTTGTCTGGTGTTTAATTCTTTTCAGCAATGTGTATCCTAAAGAATGGCTCATTGTTGCAAAAAGAAATTTTGTACTTCCAACGATTCTGTTTGTAGCTGGTGTTTTTATTATTTTTCTATCATCTAAAAATAAAAAATTTAGATTGCTTCTTACATGTTTTCTTTTACTTGCTGTATTTTTTGATAGTTTTAGGTTTGCGCAGAAATGGATGCCATTTGGAATAAGGGATTTTGTTTATCCAGATGTACCAATTGCTTCGGCGATTCAAAAAAATATTGGATATGGAAGATTACTTGGTAACTTTGGAGCAGAATTTGCAACATATTATGGTTTTTCTTCTATAGAGGGATATGACCCTTTGTATATTGGCAGATACGGAGAGTTTATTCAAAGTATGGGATCTGGTGAACTTGTGAAAGGGGAACGTTCTATTGTGCGTTTTCCAAGAAATGAGAAATATACAGATAGAGTATTAGATCTTTTAGGAATATCAATTATTTACCATGCAATTTCAGATACAAATTTGGGATGGGCATACCCTGTATGGAGAGATAAAGAAAGGAATAGGTTATTTTATCAGGATAACAAACTCGAGCTTTATCAGAATACCCATGCATTGCCAAGAGCAGTACTTTTTTATAATGTTGAAGTGATAAGAGAAGATAGGAAGATATTAAAAAGATTTTATAGTGATGAATTTAATTTTAAAAAAACAGTAATTCTTGAAGAACCTATAGACCATGTATTAAAAGAAGGAATCGGTAGCGCAAAAATTGTAATGTATACTCCAAATAAGATTGTTGTTGAAGCAGAAACAACTGAGCCAGCATTGCTTTTTCTTTCAGATAACTTTTTTCCCAATTGGAAAGCAACCGTAAATGGAAAGCCGACAAAAATTTATCGAGCAGATTACACATTTAGAGCAGTCTTTATTCCTGCTGGAAAACCAGTTGTAGAATTTATATATGAAAATTGGAATTTTTGATCCATATTTAAATACATTAGGCGGAGGAGAAAAATATATGCTTTCTCTTGCATTGTGTTTGTCTAAAAAGAACGATGTAGAAATCTTTTGGAATACAGATAAAGAGCAAGAGATAAAAAGCATTGCTCAAAAACGTTTCGGATTTGATTTAAGAGATATTAACTTTGTTAAGAATATATTTTCACCCAATGTTTCTCTTTTAGAAAGATGTAAAAAAGCTCAGGGCTATGATGTAATTATCTATTTAAGCGATGGAAGTATCCCGCTGACCGGAAAGAAAAATCTTGTTATACATTTTCAATTTCCTCTTGAATGGGTAAAACCATCGATATGGACAAGGATAAAATTTTTACAAGTAAAAAACATTATTTGTAATTCTCAATTTACAAAATCATATATTGATAAAAAGTTTGATGTGCAAAGTGTTGTTGTATATCCTCCAGTGACTTTGCATAGTAATGTAAGAGCAAAAAAAGAAAATATTATTTTACATGTTGGTAGATTTGGAGTAAGCAATGAAGGAATAAATTATAAAAAACAAGATGTTATGATAGATGTGTTTAAGAGATTGGTAAGGCAAGAAAAAATAAGTGGCTGGAAATTTGTTTTAATTATAAGTTTTCGTAAGGAAGACGAGGGGAGAATAAATGACTTTAAAAAAAGAACAGCTGGATTTCCAATTCAAATTATAGAGAATCCTTCAAATGAAGTGCTTTGGGAAATGTACACAAAAGCAAAAATTTATTGGCACGCAACTGGCGTTGGAGAAGATCTAATGCTTCATCCAGAACGAGCAGAACATTTTGGTATAGCAACTGCTGAGGCAATGGGTACAGGTGCAGTTCCAGTTGTCATTAATGCAGGAGGACAAAGAGAGATTGTACGAAACGATGAGGATGGTTTTCTTTGGAATACTGAAGATGAGTTTATTGCAAAAACAAAACAATTAATGACTGATACAGTGCTTTGGAAGCGTTTGTCTAAAAATGCAACTGAGAGAGCAAAGGTATTTGGTAGTGAAAGATTTAATGAAGAGATAGAAAAATTAGTGACAAAATGAAAAAACAAAAACTTTTCCCCTTAGTTTTTTTCGTTTTATTTTTACTCTATTTTTTTAAGGCATTTTTTTTACAAGCTCAATTGCCAATTCCATCAGATACAATTATTGGTCTTTATCATCCGTTTCGCGACCTGTATGCAAAGGACTATCCAAATGGAATACCATTTAAAAACTTTCTTATTACAGATCCAATCCGTCAACAATATCCGTGGCGTGAGTTATCAATAGCAGTAGAAAAAAAATTCCATCTGCCTCTCTGGAACCCATATAATTTTGCTGGGACACCACTTCTGGCAAACTTTCAAACTGGTGCATTTTATCCACTCAATTTACTTTTTTTCTTTTTACCCTTTTTCTATGCTTGGTCGATACTTATTATGCTGCAGCCATTACTTGCAGGAGGATTTTTATTCTTCTATTTACTCTATCTAAGACTCAATAGATGGGCAAGTCTTCTTGGTGCAATGGTGTTTGCCTTTTCTGGTTTTAGCATTGCTTGGCTAGAGTGGAATACGATAGGACATGTTGCTTTATGGTTACCAATTATTTTATTGGCAAAAGAAAAGTTATTAAAAAAAATCTCTTTTCAATGGATAGGGATACTTATTTTTGCAGAATGTTCTCAGATTTTTGCAGGACATCTCCAAGTGCTTTTTTATTCACTTATATTGAGTAATGTATATATAATTGCACGGATCTATCAAGACATAAAGCAAGAAAAAACGAAAAAAGTTTTCTTAACTTTTTGGAATAAGTACAAATTATTTTTATATATTGGGATTTTTGTTGGTATTGTAACTCTTGTTCAGTGGTTACCAACTTTACAATTTATTGCTCAGAGTGCGCGAGGTATAGATCAAGCAGGATGGCAAAAAGAAGGATGGTTTATTCCATGGCAACATCTTATCCAATTTGTCGCCCCTGATTTTTTTGGAAACCCAACAACACTTAATTACTGGGGTGTATGGAATTATGCAGAATTCATTGGATATATTGGAATTTTTCCACTTATTATGGCAATATTTGCACTTTTTTTCAGGCGTGATAAAAAAACATTTTTCTTTGGAACATTTCTTTTTCTTTCTCTTATTTTTTCTCTACCAACTATATTTGCTCAAATACCGTTTATATTAAACATTCCTTTACTATCAACATCACAACCAACAAGACTTTTATTTCTTACAGATTTTTCTTTAGCAATACTTTCTGCTCTAGGATTTGATCACTTTTTAAAAAATAAAAAAGGTATAATTTTCCCAGTTTCTTTCCTTGCACTTATTTTTGTATCTCTGTGGATTTTTGCTCTTACTGTACCAGAAGGAGCAAAGACTATTTCTGCAGAAAATTTTGCTACCATAAAACGCAATCTAATTTTCCCATCTATTTTATTTGTTTTTTCAACTGTTGTTATAATATGTTTTTTCTTTTTTCAAAAACGTCAAAAGCTTTGGGTAGTGTTTTGTTTTACTATATTAATAGTAACAGCATTTGATTTAATACGATTTGGTTTAAAATTTACTCCTTTTACTAATAATGCATATCTTTTCCCAAATACCCAAACGCTTTCTTTCTTGCAAAAACAAGACGGATTTTATAGGACTATGACAACTGATGATAGGATATTACCCCCAAACTTCTCGATTATTTATCGTTTACAAAGTATTGATGGGTATGATCCATTATACCTTCAACGGTATGCAGAGCTTATTGCAGCCCTGCAGCGAGGAAAGCCAGATATTGCACCTCCATTTGGTTTTAATCGAATTATTACACCACATCGTTATAGCTCAAAAATTATTGATCTTCTTGGAGTAAAATATATCCTAAGCTTAGATGATATTTCTTCACCAAAACTGGTCAAAGTTTTTCAGGAAGGACAAACAAGAGTATATGAAAACAAAGATGTCTTGCCGAGAGCATTCTTTGTAGAAAAAATAAAAAGAGTATATAGCGTTGATAAACAACAAGTAATAACAAATATGTTTAATGCAGATATAGATTTTAAAAAGGAAGCCATTATCGAACTTGAAGATCCAGAGGTAAAAACTCTTTATACACAACCAACGTTTTTAGCAGGTGAAGCAGATATCATAGAATACTCAGAAAATAAAGTGATTATCCAAACGAAGAATGCAGATAAAGGATTTCTTGTTCTTACAGACAGTTTTTATCCAACATGGAAAGTCACAATTGATGGGAAGAAAACTGATATATACCGAACAAATTATAATTTTCGCGGCGTTTTTGTTCCAGAAGGAAATCATGCAGTTGCGTTTTCTATGGAGTTATTATGATAAAAATTAGTATTCTTATACCAAATTATAACGGTGAACAATTACTTAAAAAAAATCTGTCGAGAGTTTTTGCTTCGGCAGAACATTATACTCATAAAGCACAAGAAGAAGTAGAAATTATTCTTATCGATGATTATTCTACAGATAATTCACTCGATTATCTAAAAAATAAAAAAGTAAAAGTTATCAAAAATACAAAAAATCTTGGGTTTTCCTCTACTGTAAATATAGGGGTAAAGGAAGCAAAGGGGGAAATTATTATTTTATTAAATACAGATGTTGCCCCTGAAGAAAATTTTATTGAACCCCTTATAGGGTATTTTACCAATAAAGAAGTTTTTGCAGTTGGATGTATGGATAAAAGTATTGAAGGAGAAAAAACTATTTTGCGCGGGAGAGGTATAGGGAAATGGCAAAGAGGATTTCTTATTCATAAAAAAGGAGAAGTAGATAAGCAAACGACTCTTTGGGTAAGTGGTGGAAGCGGGGCATTCCGCAGATCTATTTGGGAAAAGCTTGGGGGATTTAGTGAATTTTATAACCCATTTTACTGGGAGGATATTGATTTATCATATCGGGCTTTAAAGTCTGGGTACAAAATCGTTTTTGAACCAAAAAGCATTGTTGCTCATGAGCACGAAAAAGGGGCAATAAAAACAAAGTATTCAGCGTTTCAGATTAAAACTATTGCGTACAGAAATCAAATCATTTTTGCTTGGAGTAATATATCAGATTATACATTACTTTTATCACATATTTTCTGGTTACCGTCTTATTTAGTAAGAGCTATATTTACTGGTGATTTATCTTTCATACTTGGTTTTGTTAAGGCAATAATTCTGTTGCCTGCAATTGTTTTATCACGTTCCCGCATACATAAGTATTTTACTAAAGGAGATCAAGAAGTTATCACGGAGCTTGAATAATTTATTCGTTTGTATAAATTTTCCAAATGGTTCTTAACGGTTCTCCAAGTTCTTTAATTGTGTCTGATGGTGATGAGTTTTTGTGACATTCGTCTGGGACGATATAGAGCGTACTGTTTTTTAGATATTTCTCCGGAGTAAAGACTTCATCATGGGTATCGATACAACCATCAGTAAATAATATATTTTCAATTTGCTTACTGCCTTGTTTGTCCCATATGGATTGAATTATTTTAGGATCTGTTTTGTTATATACACTATATTGCAATAAAAACATATTGCCCTTTGTAATTACTGTGATATTTTGGTATTTCGATTTGTTTTTTTGTATATATGTTGCTAGATCTCGATTACTTGTAAACCAACTTTCTGCACCGTATATACTATACCTAAAATAGTATTGGTAGAGATATTCTGTTACGAGAAATCCATAAAGTAAAAAAAAGATCGAAGCGATAGAAACAAATAAAATTCTTTTTGACCGTTTCAACAGCTGGAAAAAGTAATAAATGCCACATCCTGTAATAACTGCAAGAATTGGAAGCATCATGCTGTTACGCATTACATATGATTTATCAAATGTAAAAGCTGACGGAAGAGGGGCAATAAGGAGAAGAGATAATAAAAGGTACGAAGCGCGTTTTTCTTTTCTTTTTAATAAAAAAGCAAAGCCTAAAAATAGTAAAGGCAATTCAATAATGTACATTGTGCCTCGAAACAAAGTTCCGTAAATTCCTGATAAACCGCCAACTTCTCCATACAGAAACAAAAAATGAGGAGAAAAAGATTCAAGGTAATTTTCTCTTATTACTCGTAAATAATAGAGGGGTTTATTACTATATATCTCTCGAAGAAAAAAAGGAGCGGTGTTTCTTTCTCTTTCCCAATTTACCATGCTTGTTGCATTCTTAAGATCAGATGCTGATCCTAGAAATACTCCCTGTCTTGTTACATTTTGTGTCTGGGTAATATAGGCGAATGATACAAGAATAAAAATAATACCCAAAGAAAAAAAGAGTAGTTCTTTTTTTCTTTTAATCAATACATCCTTGTGGAAAAAAACGAGAAGCAAAATAAGTGGTATAAAAAGAACTTTTGTCGCATGGTAACTAAAAAACCCTAAGAAGAAAAACGGTAGAGACCAAGAAATGTTCCCCTTGCTACTTTTTGTGATAAAAATATATATTCCTAATAAAAAGAAAAACATTGCAACTGGCGCATCATATGCAGCTCTAGTTATTTGTATATGCCAAGGAGAAATAGAAAGAACAGTAGCGCTAAGTAAAGCAATAGATTTATTATTGAAGATTTTTTCCACTATAAGATAGAGAAGAAATACAGATACTATTCCCATGATGGCAAAGGGTAATCGGCCTGAAAAAGGAGATATGCTCAATATGTTTACAAAAGGGGCTGTTATATAAATATACGTTGGAGAAAAAGAGTTATCGATATGAAAAGATAGCGGTAAAAAATTACCTAGGATATCAGTATGCGTTTTTGCAATTGAGTATGCACTATAAATTATTCCTGCCTCATCGTTTGTTATGCCACGTGGTACTGTTCCAAGTTGAAACAAGCGTAAAGCTGTAGAGAGAAAAATAACAAGAAACAAAAAAAGCTTATGCCGTGACACAATATTATTGTAACAAATTGATTGTAATAAAGCTGGTTTAAAAATATAGATGCAAAACAGCCTGTTCTTTGCTAGGATATAAAGGTAAAGAGCTTAATCAATATGAAGTTATCAATTATTATTCCTGTTTTTAATGAGGAAAAGACAATTAAAGAGGTTCTAAAAAAGATTGACTCCTTAAAAATATATAGCGTTGAAAAGGAAATTATTGTTGTGGATGACGGATCAACAGATGCCTCAAAAAATAAAATGAATAGTATAAAAGTAAAGGGAATGAAGTCATTTTTTCATAAAAAAAATCAAGGGAAAGGAGCTGCAGTGCGGACGGGTATTGAACACGCAACAGGAGATTATATACTTATTCAAGACGCGGATCTTGAATACAATCCAGATGATATAAAAGAGCTTTTGCTGCCAATTAATATAGGCGTTGCAACTGTTGTTTATGGAACAAGATTAAATCGACTGCCTAACTTCTTAAAAGATGAGAGAACATTCCGTTTTTTTATACACTACATGGGTAATAAGTTTTTAAGTTTATTAACTAGTATGTTGTACGGACAGTGGATTACTGACATGGAAACTGGATATAAGCTTATTCCAAGAAGCATGCTTAGTGGCATAACTCTTCATGCCCGCAGTTTTGATTTTGAGCCAGAAATTACCGCTAAAATTTTAAAAAAAGGTGTTAAAATTTTTGAAGTTCCAATTACAACAAATCCAAGAGGATATGATGAAGGAAAGAAACTTAATACTGTAAGGGATGGAATGATAGCGCTCTGGACACTTATTAAATATAAATTTGTTTCGTAGACCCTCTTTATTCGTATGCATAAAAAGTATAAGGAATATATAATTTTCCTCCTTTTTGGATTATTGACGGTTTTTGTTTTCCGAAATTATTTTTTAAAGCAGACAATTCCATTCCCGAGTAATCTCTTAGTTTCTTTTTACAATCCATGGATAGCATATACATGGAAGGGATATAGCAATATTCCCAATAAGCCAATTGGTTTTGATAACTTACGGATTTTTTACCCATTAAGAAACTTCACAACTGAACAGTTTAAGCATGGTGAATGGCCCTTGTGGAATCCATATAACTTTTCAGGAACAATACATCTTGCAACCTATCAGGCCGCAGTTTTTCATCCACTAAGCTTTCTATTTTTTCTCTTACCTCAAATCGATGCGTGGTCAATTATTATAATACTTCAGCCATTTTTCTCTTGTCTATTTATATATCTTTTTTTACGAGAAATGTCTTTTTCAAGAAAAGCAGGTTTTTTTGGAGCTATTACGTTTGGTTTTTCTGGATACATGATTGTGTTATGGGAAGAATCATTTATGTCTGTGTATTCAAGCATATTTCTTCCCCTTATTCTTTATAGTATTGAGAAAATATATAAAAAATTATCTCCTTTCCATTTTTCTCTTCTAACAATAAGTTTAGCATGTTCAGTTCTTTCTGGATGGTTTCAAATGACATTTTACGTCTGGTTTTTTTCTGTAGTATGGATACTATTTAGACATGTAACAGGCAATAAAAAGCAATTCAGATTACTACTGTGGATTTTTGCGGCATATATATTTGCAATACTCATATCAGCAGTGCATCTTTTTCCAAGTATTGAAGGGTACCTTTATTCTGCAAGAGGAAATACAGATGCAAAATTTATTTTTGATATCTATTTTCTTTCCTTTTCTGATCTTGTCACTTTTTTAACTCCTGATTTTTTTGGTAACCCAGCAACATATAATTATTTTGGAAAAGGATTTTATTATGAAAAAGTTTTGTATATAGGTATTTTACCTTTATTTTTTATCGTCTATGAATTGTTGTTTTTTAACAATATCACAAAAGAAGAAATTTTTTTTAAGTCTTCTTGGTTTATAACTCTTTCTTTAGCTTTTGCATTGCCAACAAGTTGGTTAATTTTGTACCACTTAAAACTACCGTTCTTATCAGTAATGTTGCCATCAAGAATTTTGTATTTAAGTATGTTTTTGGGTTCTGTTTTAGCCACCTTTGGAATAGAGAGATATTTAAAGAATGCTTCAAAAAGAATATATTTCGTTTTTGCATTTTTTGCCATGTGCTTTTTAGCTAGTTTTTGGTATTTATTTTATAATCCGCAACCAACGAGTTTTTTTAGTATTCCAACAGAAAATAAAATGATTTCACTTCGAAACCTTATTCTTTCAACTGCAGTTTTTATTGCAAGCATTATATCTCTCTACGTTGGCACCTATAGAAAGCTAAGATTACCAATATACTATTTTTTGTTGCTCTTAACATTTCTGCCAATGGCTTATTTTTCAAATAAATATCTTTACTTTTCAGACCGTTCTTTTGTTTATCCACAAACGCCGCCTTTTAACGAGCTTAAAAAAATAACAAAAACTGACCGTTTTTGGGCGACAGGAGAAGCATATGTAGACCGGAATTTTGCAACATATTTTCATCTTTTTTCCCCCGAGGGATATGATTCGCTTTACATAAAAAGATACGGAGAATTACTTTTTGCCGCCCAAAACAAAGGAAAGTTTTCAAAGCAGATCCCTAGAACTGATGCCACAATTGCAAATGTCTTTCCATCAGAGATTCTTGATGATCCTTATAGGGGAAGATTGCTATCTCTTTTAGGTCTACGCTATATCGTAATAAAAAACTACCAAGAAAACGAAAGTAAAAAAGGAATAGTTAATTCCCAAGAGTTTAATCTCGTATGGAAAGACCATGCATTTGCGATTTATGAATATACAAAAGCTTTACCACGTGCTTTTCTTGTAGGTAGTTATCTTGTAGAAAAAGATGAACAAAAAATTCTTGATGCAGTCTTTTCTAAAAATACGGACCTTGGGGAAACTGCTATTTTAGAAGAATCACTTCCTATAACTATAAAAACTGACAGCACAAGCAACTCGGATATCATTTCATACGAACCAAATAAGGTTGTTGTGAGGACCAACTCTAAAGAAAATGCCATACTATTTCTCTCTGATAATTTTTATCCAGGTTGGAAGACGTTTGTAGATAATACAGAAACAAAAATGTATAGGACAAACTATAGTTTTCGAGGAGTAGCCGTGCCAAAAGGTTTGCATACTGTATCTTTTGTATATAAACCTGTTGTATTTTACATTGGTTTATATACAACAATCTTATCTCTATTAGTACTTCTTTTCGGTAGTATATATCTACGTCGTAGACAAATATGATACTATCAAATAGTCTACTATGATACGGTTCGCTTTTGATTCGATTCTACTTTTTGCATTAGTAATTCCATTTATCATGGCAGTTCGTATAAGTCCAGGTAATACACCATATTGGTTATTTGGAATTATTTTTCTGGGTCTTTTAAGCTACCTAATTTTAGATGTCATTAAAATTGCTGAGAAAAAGTACATTCTTTTGAAAGATATTTTGCTTTGGGGAATAATTATTCTGGTGCTTGGAAGTTCGTTTGCTTCAGCAATAATATTTCGTCACATAACACATCCAATTTATCAAATTCATGACATGCCTCTACAACAAGAAATTGCAATTCGTTATTTACTTGATGGAAAAAATCCATATGCCACAACATATTTTGGAACAATACTTGAACAATGGCACTATTCAGATACAGAGATAAATCCTGCTCTTTATCATTTTGTTTTACCACCTTTTTATATTATTTTTGCCTTACCTTTTTACTTTTTAAGTAATCAATTACTTGGCTATTTTGATGCACGAATACCACTTTTATTTTTGTTTTTTGTTTTGCTTTTTATTATTGCGAAACTTATACACAATCCTGAAAAACGAAGGATTTTTCTATCAGTTCTTGCTTTCCATCCAGCAATGCTTCTTTACACATTAGAAGGTAGATCAGATATATTTATGTTTGGTTTTTTGGCGCTTGGTTTATTCCTTTTGCATAAAGAGAAATATATTATTGCTGGGATTCCTATGGCACTTGCTTTTGCAGTTAAGCAATCTGTTTGGCCGATTTTTCCATTTTATGTAGCATTTTTATATTTCAAAACAAAAAATTTTCAAAAAACAATTTTTTCTCTTTTTCCTTTCGTTATTACATTTGCTTTTGCAGTCCTTCCATTCTTTTTTTGGGACAAAAAAGCATTTATTGAAAGTACAGTGCTTTACCTTTCAGGTTCAACAGGAAATAGCTATCCAATTTCTGGTTATGGTTTTGGTAGTTTTTTGCACCAGATCGGTGTGATAAAAGATGTTGGTGCATACTACCCATTTACTATTTGGCAATTGGTTATTTCATTACCAATCTTGATATTTTTGTATAAGCTTTTAAAGAAAATACCAACGGTATCGATGCTTATCTTTTGTTATGGTATTTTTCTATTTATTTTTTGGTATTTTTCTCGCTATTTTAATAATAGTCACGTTGCGTACTTATCGTTTATTTTTATAACTGCATACGCATGGCAAAACCACAATGAAAAATAAAATAGGACTCTTTATTTTCCTAGTGGTGCTTGCCATCCTACTTAGATTTTACCAATTAGGTGCTGTTCCAGCAGGACTTACTAACGATGAAGCAAATATTGGTTACGACGCTTTTTCTATTCTTCATACAGGTCGGGATCAATGGGGTGAGTATTTTCCCCTACAGGGGTTTAGGGGGTTTGGAGATTATCGTTCTCCACTATATACATATTTAGTTATTCCAACAATTGCAATATTTGACCTTACTGAATTTGCCGTGCGTTTTCCCTCTGCGTTATTTGGAGTAGTAAATGTCATTTGTATATTTTTTCTAACATCCTTTCTTTTTAACAGGAGAGTAGGGTATATTTCTGGATTGCTTTTTGCTATTTCTCCCTGGAGTATTGGTCTTAGTAGAGTTGGTATAGAATCAAATGCTGCAATAACACTTCTTCTTATTAGTATGCTTTCGTTTTTGCATTTTAGAAAAAATCCTGTTTATTTTTACATAGCAGCTCTTTTTTTATGCCTAAGTATATATATGTATTCTGCATATATTCTTTTTGCACCGCTTGTATGGATACTTTTGAGCGTAATTTTTTTAAAAAATTTCTCTTCTAAAAAACACCTTTTTTTTGCTACATGTCTGGTTATTTTATTGTGTTTACCAACGGTAATTAAAAATGATACTTCTGGTAAGGTTCGATTTTCTCAGATTGGTATTACACAAAACATTGATAGCCTTGGTCTTGTTAACAACCTTAATGCTGCAAGGGGATCATGCATCACAATCTATCCTGAGTTTGTTTGTAAAATTATAAATAATAAACCTACTGTTTTTGCTGCTAAGCTTATTAAAAATTATATTTCTCATTTTTCATTTAATTTTCTTTACGATTACGGAACAAAGACGCAATACTCTATTTTGCCCCAACGAGGACTTCTTTTTCTTTTTGAATTTCCCTTTTTAATTCTTGGGATTTATTACATTTTAAAAAATAAAATAAAATATACAAAGTTACTTCTTGGGTTATTACTTATTTCTCCAATTCCAGATTCATTAACTGGTTCTGGACATTATTCTCGAGCGGCAATGATGCTTCCTTGGTTGATTATTACAGAAAGTCTTGGTGCAACTTTGTTTATTGAGTTTATAGAAAAAAGAAAATTCTTATTACTTAAACAGTTTCTCTATATAACAATATGTGTTGTAGGGATTTTTAGTCTATCAGCATTTTTTATTTCATATCTAACTTATTTCAAGGATCACTATTCTTCTTATTCTCACTATGGATATAAAGCGTTGATGAACGATATTCTGTTTCAGAAGAATAAATTCGATACTATTTATATTGCTAATCATTTTAATGATACAAAACAATATATATTTTATTTGTTTTATAGTCGTTATAGTCCAAGTAGCTATCAAGCAAAAAAAGATGTTATATATACACAAGATGAAAAGGGATGGATCACGGTTAAAAAAATAGATAATATTTATTTTGTAACAACCATCTCAGACGTTTCAGATAGTATTAAAAATAATAATCAAAGAGTTTTGTTAGTTTCTCATCCATCAGATTTTCCACAAGATGTGAAAGCACAAAATATTATAAAAGATACATTAGGGTACCCGCTATTTAAAGAAGTTGATTATTTTGATTTAGTTCCGATATCGGGAGAAAAGACCTTCTAAGATATAATGATTACTCTTACTGATTTTTCTTTCTGGTTTTATTTTTTAGGCTTTTTTGCTTCTCTTTTCTTTGCTTTTTTTATTCCAGGAGATTTATTAATAAGAAAATTATCATCTAATTTTTTTCATCGCTTTGTTCTTGCAATAATTGTGGGAATGGTGCTATGGGGATGGCAGGGTTTTTTCTTTGGACATCTTGGTGTGCGTTTTTTAACATATTATTATCTTCTTATTTGTTTTGTATTTTGGATATATATGCATCGTTTCCACTTCCCTTTGCATCTTAAAAAAATACTTCTCTCTTTGCGAAAGATTGATTTTGTTACTGTTTTACTAATATTTCTTGGAATGATTATTCAGCTTGTGCCGGTTTGGGGCTTTGGATTGCAATATGAAAAAGGAATGTATCTTTGTTGTGCAAACAGAGAAGACTTAACTTTTCATCTTGCTCTTGTAGAGTCTCTCGTAAAAAATATCCCTCCTTATGAGCCTGGAGTGGTTGGTGTTCTTGTTACAAATTATCATTATTGGTCTAATCTTGTTGTCGCGGAGCTTGTAAGAGTTTTTTCCTTGCCTGCAGAATATACACAATTTCAATACATGACATTTTTTGTTTCTTTGTTTTTCGGTTTAGGCGTTTTAACCTTTGGCTCGATTTTGCGTATTTCAAAAGCGTTTACAAGGTGGCTTATATTTTTTGCTTATTTTGGTGGAGATGCAATTTTTTTATTATTTCTATTTTTAGGAAAAGGTTTATCTAATCTTAAGATAGTTTCATCACTTGAGGATGGATCTGTGTTTCTGATTAACCCACCTCGTGCTTATTCAATTGTCATTGCTTTTGCAGCACTTGCACTATTTGTTATTTGGATTAGAGACAAAAAAAGAATTGCCGGTTTTTTAACTGTTTTTCTTTTTGCAAGTGCAATCGGATTTAAGGTATACACTGGTTTTTTTGCCCTTATTGGTTTCTCGATGTTAATACCATACTTTTTATATAAAAGACAAATAGGTAATGCGTTTATTACAACTCTTGTTTATCCTTTAAGTGCAATTATCTATTTTTCAACTAACGCTTCATCGGGTGGAATATTTTGGGCGCCTTTCCAAATGCCAAAAGATTTTATTGTACAGCAGGCATTTGGTCTTGAGCGACTAGAGTTGGCACGCCAGATATTTCTAGCAGATAATAAGTATATTCGTGTTTTGCAGTATGAGTTATTGTTTACTGCAATTTTTTTACTCTCTATATGCGGGACTAAAATAATAGCTTTTTTCCAAAGTTACCATTCTCTTCTTCGTCTCGGAAAAGAGCTATCACTATTTCTTTATACAGGCATGATTGGTAGTCTCGTTTTAGGACTATTCTTTCTTCAAAACACTGGTGGAGCAAATACATTTAATTTTATTGTTTCCTTTTGGGTATTTTTATTAATTCCCGCGTCTTTAGCGCTTGATTACTTGCAAAGAAAACTTGGCAAAGCATCTCTTATTTTTGTTGTTATTATGGTAATTCTCACTATGCCACGAGTTGCTGCAAATTCATTTTTTAATGCAAGTGAATATAGTAGATTGGGATATTTGTTTATTACAAATGAAGAGCTCAAGGCATTAAAAATGTTGCAATTATCAAGTGAAAATGGATTTGTTGCAGTTGACCCAGATTTTTATTTAGATACGAATACTCCATTTGTGTACGCGTTCACAAAAAAACAAATGTTTCTCTCTGGGGAAGGGATATTAGAGAGTCATGGATTTGATCCTGCAAAGAAAAAAATAATTAAAAAAGAAATTTTTAAAAGCTCTAATCCTATTACTGTAGCAAATGCACTTCTTAAAAATAATATCTCATATCTCTACTTGTGGGAAAAAAATATTCTTCCAGCCACGCAAAGTGCATATTTTACAAAGGAATTAGCTAAGGGAAAAAATGTCACACTGCTTCAAGTGGATAGGGAATTGGTAAAGAAATATATTGGTATTAAAGAGTAGAAATATATTTACTCCTTTTCAATTGACGAAACAATCTCTTCCATAACAGAAAGTGGAAATTTTGTCTCCTCAAGAGGTATTGCTTTATTTATATTAAGGAGTTGAAAAATAATTGTGTATTTTTCAGATCCAACACGAACTCCATCATAAAGTACTCCACACCATTTATTGTTTCGTGTGCATGTTGTTTTTGTAATGTCTTGATTGAGTACCCTTGCGCTGGAAGAGGAATATGTGCGATCTTGTTGTGTAGAAAAATATGTGTTTTTTGCTTGATCATTCCGAGAAATTACAACATAAAAGTTATCGTCTTTTGTAAGTAATCCATCAGGAATTTTAAGAGCAGACCAGTGTTGTGGATGTTCAAGAGAAATAAAATTATCGCTATAAATTTTCTTTAGTTTTTTTGTCTGATATCCTTCAAGGGCCTCGTTGTATATAGTCGCATATATAGAATTCTTTTTTACTTTTTGTTTGAGATTATTGATAGTTTGTCTATTAAGAGGATCATGGGTATAAAATGCAAGTAACTGATTTTCAAGTAGAGGATTATCTGGTGTTGTTTCAAACTGCTTCTCAAGATTTTCTAGGTTTCTCTTTATATTATCAGAATCATAAATCATTTTCGGAATAGGAAAATCTCCATGCATAAATCGTTTAGGGATGAAGTTTGCTATAAATAGCATAGAGTAATTTGGGTCATCTTTATACTTTACAAGCTTTTGTTCTATTTGGTTTTTACTTTGAGTAAAGGTAGGACCATAATCACCACTTACCCCGCCTTTATCTCTTAAAAGAGAAAAAAATGCAACATTGAAATAAATTGACAGAGAGATTAATAGGAAAAAGATACTTATTACACCAGTCTTTACAAAGGGATTTTTTAATGAGAAAAGATGGGAAAATACAACTCCCAAGAAAAGAAAAAGAAGTGGTGCGACAATAAGAAAATAATGGGCGTATGGTTCAATTCTTAACAAATAATAAACAATCGGAAGCAGTAGTGTCGCAATAGCGAGAAAGCGCATGACTTTGTATTTTTTAATAAACAAAAAAATACCAAGAGGTAAAAGAAGATATTCTATATAAAACAGAGAACGAAGTTTATAAAGCATAGGATACATATTTGCGAATGTAAGCATATCGTTGCCTAATACATGATTGAAATTTCCTTGCCCAAGAATTTGAAGAGGTCTAAGAAAAATTGTTAATGATCTTTCGCTGGGGAAGCGAGAGGAGGTGGTGGCAAGGGCAAAACAATCAGGACATCCATTATTGATTTGATACCAGGCATATGGAAGAAAAGGAATAATGCCAAGGAGTGTGCCAATAAAGACATATTTAAAATTAATCTTCTTAATAAGAAACGGCGTGATAAGCAAAAAGAAAATAATTGTTACTTGATGCAGTTGTAGTATGAGAGTTGCGAAAAATGAGACTGTTATCCAATGTTTCTCTTGTTTGTCAATAAATATTTTATGTATGCCGTAGAAAAACAATACAAAAAAGGGAAATATAAGATCCTGTGTCCAGATTTTTCTAGCAAATAAAATCATCCATGGAGAAAAGGCAAGAAAAAGTGATGTTATTATTGCAGTTGTTTGTCCATAGTAGCGTTTTAAAATTAAGAAAAATAACCCTACTGACAAAGTGTTAACAAGTGCTATAAAAAATGTAATATGTTCTGGGTTTAAAGTAAGACGTGTTAATGGATAGAGAATATAGGTAAAAAGAGGCGGGTTGAGAATTCCAATACTTGAAGCTGTACCTCCTGGTGGTAGGGGTTTACCAAGAGAGGGTTGTGCTGCTAAAAAGAGATTAATTGCCTCATCTGCCTTAAACTCAATAAGATCAAGATTGGTTAGTCTAAATAACGACGCAGCTGCAACTATTGCTAACAAAGCAAGGATACTCTTTTTATTTTTTAACATCTGATTTTTATTATACGAAGTTTTGGGTATAATAATAGTAGTGAACTATAAAGTGGTCTTATTTCTTATTATTCTTATAGCTTCAGTTCTTCGATTCTGGCAGCTTGGTATTGTGCCCTTTGGTATTACTCACGATGAGCTTGGCTATGTGTATAATGCTTATTCTATCTCACAAACTGGAAGAAATGTATTTGGAGAGTTTTTTCCTTTCTTAACGTGGATAAACCAGACTGGATGGCCATTTCTTCCAGTCCCAATATATCTTTCCGCCCCATTTTTTTGGATATTTGATGTATCGACAACAACTGGAAGGTTGCCAGCAGCAATACTTGGTGTCTTAGATGTTTTTTTACTTTTTCTTTTAGTTAGAAAAATATTTAATAACATGTCTCTTGCTCTGCTTTCTGCATTTTTCTTGAGCATTTCTCCTTGGCATCTCCATTTTAGTAGATCTGCGTATGACCCAAACTATTCAGTCTTCTTTTATTTGCTTGCGATAACAGCATTTTTATATGAGGTACATAAGAAAGGATTTCCATTAATAACTTCTTTTTGTTTCCTCCTGGCTATTTTTAGTTATCGTGCAACAACAATACTTTTTCTTCCGTTGGTTGCTGTGCTTCTTTGGTACGGTGTCAGGCAGTTAAAAATGACAAAAAAACAAACACCTGCGTTTTTAATAGGAGTTTTATTTGTTCTTTTGAGTCTCTTTTTTGTTTTTTTCCAAAATGGAAGAAGGTACATTGCAGAGAGTCTTCCAAATGAGACAAAAATTCAAGAAGACATTGATACACAAATTCGTGAAGCGCAAGGCCCACTTTTTTTACGAAGAGTTTTTCTAAATAAGCCATCATACGTAATAAACAAATGGAGAGAAAACTATGTAAATTCGTATTCTCCGCAGTTTCTTTTTCTTTATACAGAAGGAAGTAGTATTTATTCTATTTGGTCTCGAGGCAGAATCTTTTTTATCGATATATTCTTTATTTTGCTTGGCATACTCTATTTATATAGAACAAGTAAAAGAGGAGCTATACTTTTTATTTCATTTCTTCTTATTGGTGGTTTGCCTGGAATGTTTGGTGGTGCTCCGTATTCGGCTCGTAATTTTTTCCTCTCGGTTATTTTTCCTGTTTTTTCTGCTGGAGGAGTTTTATATGTCATAACACACTCTTTTTTTAAAAAATGGCAAAAAATTGCTATTTGTGTAGTCGTACTCTTGTATATATATGCATTTAGCAGTTACTTATTTGATTATTATGGAAGATATGCGTTTTATGGGAGTGAGTCATGGGCAAAGAGTCTAAAAGATGTAAGTCGGGTTATTGAAGAAAATAGACAAAAGTACGATAAGATTATTGTAGCTACTGCCTCGTTTGGTGATTTTATGCAATATGCTTTTTACGCAAAGCTACATCCTTCTTTTGTACAACAAGCTTGGAATAAGAGAGATGATGCAGCTCAAGCATATTCTTTTGAAAATGTTCTCTTTACCAAGGATTGTCTTGAAGATAAAAATGGTAGCTTGCAAAACTTTCGGGATAATGAGCGTGTTTTGTATATTGTGCATAGTAATTGTAACAAAAACATTCCTACTAATAACATTATTAGAGATTATTTTGGTAATCCCATTTGGAAAATATATATAATAGAAAAGAAATGAAAGATACAGCGTTAGAACATATTTGGCATCAAGTGCCTCCAGATTATTATCAGCAAGGAGTTAAAAAAAGTCTTCTACAGAAATTCTGGCATACGAAAAAACTAGCAAAAGTTCACAAATTAATCAATGAGAGTAATCAGAATCCTACAAGTATTCTTGATGTTGGATCTGCAAGTGGGTGGTTTCTTTCTCAACTCTCAATTTTATATCCAAAAGCAAAATGTAGCGGTGTTGATGTTTATAAAGATGCGATTAGTTATGGGAAACAAATATACTCATCGCTTCGGCTTATCCATACTGATGCTCACACCTTGCCACTTGATAATAATTCATTTGATGTTGTTGTTTGTACAGAAGTTTTGGAGCATGTTGAAGACCCAGAACGGGTTTTACAGGAAATAAAAAGGGTGTTAAAACCAGAAGGTGTTGCAGTGATAGAAATGGATACGGGAAATTTATTATTTCGCTTGGTTTGGTACTGGTGGACAAATATACGTCGTGGCGTTTGGCGTGATTCACACATACACGCTTTTAATACGCAAAAACTTGAAAGCATGATTAAAAAAACAGGATTCTCAATTTTGAGAAAAGAAATATTTAATTGTACAATGGCAGTAGCCTTTCAGTTAAAAAAAAAGAAATAAACATGAAGAAAGTACAAAGCATTTTTTTTGGCATAATTCTTCTTGCAACAATCTTGCGATTTTTTCAATTAGGAGTAAATCCATCATCTTTAACATGGGATGAGGTTGCATGGGGGTATAATGCATATGCACTTGGTAGTGATGGAAAAGATGAGTTTGGAAAACTTTTACCAATAGATTTTCTTGAATCTTTTGGGGATTTTAAACCACCTTTATATGCGTATATAAGCATATTACCCGTAAAAATATTTGGTCTAAATGAGTTTGCCGTGCGTTTTCCCTCTGCGTTTTTTGGAGTGTTGACGATTATTGCCACATACTTTCTGACAAAACGGCTTTTTCCAAATTCCCAAACCTTTACCATAAAAAACCTACAATTTGGTATTCCAGAGGTAGCTGCTCTGCTTTTAGCAATATCCCCCTGGCACATTAATCTTTCTCGTGCTGCTTTTGAAGCAAATGTTGCATCTTTTTTTCTTGTTCTTGGAGTTTTACTATTTTTAGCTTGGGTACAAGGAAAAAAATGGTATAGTCTTGTAGGATCGAGTATTGTTCTTGCTCTTTCATTTTATACATTTAACACATCACGAATTGTGGCGCCACTTTTGGTAGGTGCTTTAGGTCTAGGTTTTCTAAAAACAATCAAATCATATAAAAAAGATGTTTTTGTAGCTCTTTTGATTGGTGTTTTAGTTTTGTTACCAATACTTCCATTTCTTTTTAGTCCGCAAGCAAGTTTGAGGTTTAAGGAAGTAAATATATTTTCAGATATAGGAATAGTTCACAGAGCAAATCAAGAAATTGCAAATGACAATGGTGCGTTTTGGTCTAAAATTATTCATAATCGTCGAGTAGGATATATTACTGAATATGTTCGGCACTATTTTGACAACCTAAATCCAAGATTTCTTTTTATTAAAGGAGACGGAAATCCGAAGTTTTCAACACAAGATGTTGGCCAGTTGTATCTTTGGGAGCTGCCGTTTCTTATTGGTGGAATGTTGCTTCTTTTTAGAAAGCGTGAAGGATATTGGTGGATCATTCCAGTATGGATGCTTTTGGGTATTGTGCCTGCAGCAACAGCTCGTGAGACTCCTCATGCATTACGAATCGAAACTACTCTTCCTACATTTCAAATAGCTACAGCCTATGGTTTGGTTTATGGCTTTAGACTAATAGATAATTTGAAACATAGACTAGCAGGTATGCAAAGTAAGTATTTCATATGGTTTTTCTTCTTCTTGCTTGCGATTCTTAATTTTTTATATTACATACATGGATACTACAAACATTACCCAAAAGAATTTTCTGGTGAATGGCAATATGGATATAAAGAAGCAATTTCTTTTGTAAAAGATGCGCAGAGTAGATATGAAAAAATTTATTTTACAGAAACTCTTGGTAGACCATACGCATATGTACTTTTTTATACAAACTATGACCCCAAAAAGTTTAGAAAAGAAGCAATAATAGAAAGAGAAGCACTTGGTTTTGTTCATGTTAAAAGTTTTGGAAAATATACATTTGATAAAGATGTGTCACGTTTTAGTACAGAAAAAAAAGCCCTTTTTATTGATGTCCTAACAAATATTCCTCGGGATGCTAAGGTTATAAAAACATTTTATTTGCTTAACGGAAATCCATCGCTTGTGGCATATACATTGTGAAAAAGAGATACCTTTTATTAATTATTATTTTTGTCTTTGCTTTTGCACTTCGTTTCTGGCGTCTCGGTGAAGTTCCACCGTCATTAAACTGGGACGAGGTTGCTTTGGGATATAATGCCTACTCAATTGTCTCTACTGGAAAAGATGAGTATGGTAAATTTTTTCCTTTTGTCCTAAGGTCATATGATGATTATAAACCAGCGTTGTATACATATTTTACAATACCAACAGTTAAGATTTTTGGTTTAACACCTTTTGCCGTGCGTTTTCCCTCTGCGTTTTTTGGAGTGTTGACGATTATTGCCACATACTTTCTGACAAAACGGCTTTTTCCAAATTCCCAAACCTTTACCATAAAAAACCTACAATTTGGTATTCCAGAGGTAGCTGCTCTGCTTTTAGCAATATCCCCGTGGCATCTACAATTTTCTCGAATTGGTTTTGAGTCGAACATCGCAGTAGCACTAAATATATTTGGTGCTCTCTTTTTTCTACTTGCCCTAAAGCGGCCAGTTTTTCTTTTATTCTCTGCGGCAATATTTGCTCTCAATCTTTATATGTATCAAAGTAGCAAGGTCTTTGTTCCTCTTCTTGTTTTAACTCTAGTTGTTATTTATCGAAAAGAGCTTTTTGCAACCTCAAAAAAATTTCTTTTTTCATCTGTTATTATAGGTATTTTTATTGCATTTCCAATGGCGTTATATATGGTTGGAAGTTCCGAGGCGTTAGCTAGAGCACAGGGAGTTAGTATTTTTTCTGATACAACCTCCTTTTTAGCGGAGAATGCAAAACGTTTACAAGAAGACAGAGAAAAAAATGATTTGCTGGGACTAGTGCTTGACAATAGACGTATTTTATATGTAAGAGAAATTGTCTCAGGATACATTTCGCACTTTGATCTCAACTGGTTATTTATTAAAGGTGATATTGCCAGGCATCATGCTCCATATATGGGGCTATTGTACTTGTGTGAGCTGCCATTCTTGCTTATTGGTATATATCAGCTTGTCTTTGCTTCCCAAAAGCAGGGAGTTAGTATAAAAACAAAAGCACTTATTTTTTCTTGGTTTTTACTAGCACCTATTCCTGCATCTATTACAAGTGGAGTTCCTCACGCAGTTCGTACATTAAACTTCTTACCTACATTTCAGATTTTTACTGCTTTTGGGATTTTTGTCTTTTTAACATATGTGTTTCGTTTAAAGCATGGGATATTTGGTATTAGATCTCGTTTTATACTTTATGGAATGTGTTTTATAGTAATCACGTTTAATTTTATTTATTATCTTAATCAATATTTTGTTCAGCAAAATTATTTCGTTTCTGCTGATTGGCAATATGGATATAAAGAGGCTGTGTTTGAGGTTAAAAATATAGAAAATAAGTACGATAAAATTATCGTAAGCAACAAGCCGCATCTAGATCAATCATATATGTTTTTCCTTTTTTATCTTCAATATCCACCGGACAAATATCAAAAAGAGGCTATATACAAATCAGGGGGATTTCGAGAAAATCATGTATACGGAAAGTTTATGTTTCGCCCAATAATTTGGGAAACAGAAGAAAAAAATGGCAAAACTCTTTTTATGGGTTTGCCAGAAGATTTTCCAAGTGAGGCTAAAATCATTAAAACTATTAATTTTCTTGATGGAAAACCTGCAATCAAAATTGTCGAGGGATGAATATCATTCATATGTCTCTTTGTAAAAAATATCTTCCTGTAATTTTTTTGTCAATAATTTTTATTGCACATCTTTTTTTTCGTTTTTATCAAATTGAAGAACGAAATACCTTTGGATGGGATCAAGTAGATAATGCCTGGGCAGCCAAAAACATTATTGTAGATCATAATTATCCACTCCTTGGAATGACTGCTAAAGGAAATAGCGGAGTTCAGATAGGCCCTGCCTATTATTATCTAATAGCAATATTTTATTTTTTTACAAATCTTGATCCAATTGCATCAGGAATTTTTGCTGGGGTAACTAGCATTCTCACCTTTTTGTTATTGTTTTATGTGGCAAAAAAATTATTTTCATTTCCTACAGCCTTATGTGCAGTATTTATCTATACCATATCAATTTTTATCATACATGCAGATCGGGTTCAGTGGCCAGTAAATTTTATTACACCTGTATCTCTTGTTGTTTTTTATAGTTTATATCGTGTTCTCACCGGAAGCGTAAAATATTTTCTTGTTTTAGCCTTAAGTGTTGGATTTTCATTTCATGTACATTTTACCGCAATCTTTTTTCCTCTTATTGTACTATGTACAATTCCATTTTTCCCAAGAAATAAGATAGCTATAAGATATATGTTATTTTCTATTCCAGTATTTTTTGTATGGTTTTTACCAAACATATTATTTGAAGTAATTACTAAAGGAGAGTCGTCTAAAAATTTGCTTTCATATGTAAACACTTACTATCATGGACTTCATTTACGAAGAGTAATGCAGCTTGCTCATGATGCTTTTATTCAGTTTGAACAAGTTTTATTTTTCAGATTCTTAAGATCATTTGTCTTTATTTTTTTTCCACTTTTCACGTTTTTTTATTTGTTAAAAGAAAAATCAAGAGAAAGAATTATCCTTTGTTATGTAATTGGATTATGGTTTCTTATTCCATGGTTGGTTTTTGCAGTTTATAGTGGAGAAATCACTGACTACTATTTTTCCTCAACTCGGCCAATAGTAATTATGATTCTTGCTTATATAACAGTGAGGATATTTTTTATAAGAAATATGTTACCAAAAATTATTCTTATTATTTTTTGGACATCTTATACAGTAATTAACATACAAAACTTTTTTGCTCTTGAAGATCGACAAAATTTAAAAGTACAAAAAATGAAAGTAAAAAGCGTAATACAAAACGGTGGGTACATTGACTTTGTGCATGGTTCAGCAGATTCATATCTTTATTATATATATACAAAAAAATAATGAGCCGCTTTATATTTGTTGTAACTATTGTATTAGCAGTTTTTTTACGTTTCTATAACTTATCTCTAGTTCCTCCAAGTCTATCACTTGATGAGGTTTCGATAGGTTACAATGCATACTCTATTTTAAAAACAGGAGTTGATGAGTATGGGAATACGTTTCCAATACTTCTTCGGGCATATGATGATTGGCGACCTGCCTTGTATGTTTATTTAGTAGTACCATTTCTTTATGTATTTGGTTTAACAACATTTGCAGTTCGTCTTCCGTCGGTTATTCTTTCAATCCTTACCGTAGTAGCTACATATTTCCTTGTTTTGCAAATATTTAAAAAATGGCAGCATGCTTCTTTATTAGGCATTTTGACGTCATTGTTTTTAGCAATCAGTCCATGGCATATTTATTTGTCTCGCCTCGGTCATGAAGCAAACGCTGGTTTTGCATTTTTTATTTTCAGTGTCTTTTTCTTTTTTCGAAACAACATATACATCTTTTTTCTTTTTTTCGCTTTATCGTTTGCATCGTATCAATCCGAGAAAATATTTCTACCACTTTTTTTTATGGTTCTTTTTTTTCTATTTAAGGAAAGATTTTTACAAAGAAAAAAAGAAGTAATATTAGGAGCTTGTATAGCTGTCGCTATTCTTTTTCCTTTTGTTAAAGCCTCAATTGCGCCAAATGCTCTCATTCGATTTAAGGCAACAAACATACTTGAAAGCAATAGAGATAGATTTGAAAAGGAAGCATTTATTCTTGCTGATGCAGTAAAAGATAATAATATTTTTGGTCAAATCTTACATAATAGAAGAGTAGTTGCCGCAACAATAATAGCTGAAGGATACTTGTCGCATTTTAACCCCTTCTGGTTATTTGCTAATTTCTCTGCAGATAGGCATAAAGTACCGGATCTTGGCCTTTTCTACTTATGGGAAGGATTGAGTATTCTTGTTGGAATTGTTGCTCTTGTAAAAGAAAAAATAAATAAAAACATAAAACTTTTTTTGCTTTCTTGGGTACTTCTTGCACCATTACCTGCTGCGATTACTTCTGATGCTCCTCATGCAATGAGGATATATACATTGTTGCCAGTACCTCAGATCTTAGCAGGGATTGGGATTTTACAGATATTTTCTTTTTTAAAGAAATATCAATACGCAAAACACTTTTTATTTATTCTATTTTTCTTATTTATCACAAGTAGCGTATTCTATTTTTCTTATAAATATTTTGTTATTTTTCCCAAAACACAATCTTCTTCTTTTCAATATGCTTTATCTCAAGCAATCCCTTTTGTTTTAGAGAAAGAAAAGAAGTATAATAAAATTGTATTCTCAAATCAAGATAGCCTTTATCAATCATATATGTTTTTTTTGTTTTTTAGTCGCTACGATCCACATCTTTATCAAAAACAAGGTGGAACAGTTTCAGGCGGATTTGAAGAAACACACACATTTGATAAATATGAATTTCGCCCAATATCATATAGTATTGAAAAAGAAAAAACGCTTCTTATTGGTAATGTGTTAGATTTTCCTAAAGACAAAAAACCAATGATGGTATTTACTAATCTTGATGGTAAAGAAGTGATTAAAGTAATTGAGCGATGAAAAAATTACAGGTTTTTTTATTTATTTTTCTTTTAGTATTCTTAAGTCTTATTCCCCGTGTTACCGATTTGGTAAGCAAGAATTATTTATTTGGTTTTGATCAGGGAAGAGATTATCTTGCTGTTAAAAATATTGTTGTAGATAGAAAACTCACTCTTATAGGTTCAGAAATTGGCGCAGGAGCTGCTGGATTTAAAGGGATCTTTCATGGACCTTTCCATTATTATTTTCTTGCAATCCCTTTTATTATACTTGATGGGGATCCATATGGAGGAATTGTTTTAACCTTTTTATACGGTATAACTGCGATACTTCTTAGTTTTTATTTGGGAAGATCATTATTTGGCCTGTATGGTGGTCTTGTAGCAGCAATGCTTGTTGCTATTTCTCCTCCGTTTATTTCTTACTCTCGATTTGTATGGAATTCTCATGGATCGGTTGTATTTATTCTTCTAGCATTCTTTTGCGTATATAAGATTTCCTTTGGAACAAAATATATGGGTAGATATACCTTTTTAGCTGCCTTTTTTTCTGGGTTTGTCTACAACTTCCAATTAGCCATTGCAATTCCGATGTGTACTGCTCTTTTACTGTATAGCGTATTCATTTTAAAGATAAGAAAATATAAACTATATCTTTTATTATTCATTGGTTTTCTCTTAGGTTTTTTGCCAATGCTTATGTTTGAAGTAAGACACGACTTTAATGCTTCTAGAGGTATTATCGAATATACATTTCAGAATGAAAAAACTCCACTTACAGCAAAGTTTATAGAGCTTGTAGCAAAAGACAGATTTGGTCTTTTTTTGTATAATTTTTTAGATACATTTCCTCGTTTGCCTTATATTACAACGCAATTTACAATAGTAATCTTTTTCATACTATTTTTATTTTTCTTCATACGAGAGAAAAACCTCCAAATGAAACATTTTTTATCATATTTATTCATTCTACCATTTGTTCATTTCCTCGTATTATTTCTTTTAAGAAACACAGCATATATTTACTATCTTATAGATCTTAATTTTGTATATATCTTTTTGTTTTCTTATATTATTGTCTCTTCTTATATACACAAAAAGCATTTTTTATATATTGTACTTATCGTGGTTTTTTCAGGATTAGTTGCTCAGGGAGCAAAAAGCGCGATTAAAACATTTCTCTATGATTACAAAGACTATGGAGGAGATGCGAAAATTAAAGGGAAAATAAATCTTATAGATGAGATTTACAAAGATGCAAAAGGAGAAAAGTTTGGGCTTCTTGTTTTTAGTCCACCTATTTATACGTACCCATATGATTATGTAATTTGGTGGCATGGTTCAAAAAAATATCATTATATTCCCCATCAAGAAAAGAAGGGATTATTTTATCTTGCAATAGAAAAAGACGGATCAAAACCATGGACTTATAAAGGATGGTTAGAGACAGTTATAAAAACTGGTAAAGTAATAGAAACAAGACAGTTACCAAGTGGATTTATTTTAGAAAAACGTATTGGAGAGTAACGTGTTAGATAAAAAATATCTGTTATGGGTTAGTATTTGTATTTTGCTACTTTTTCCACTTTTCGACCTTTTTCATCCTGGATTACCAATAACACATGATGGGCAAGATCATGTCGCCCGTATTGCAAATTTCTATCAAAGTCTTACAGAAGGAACTGTTGTTCCTCGATGGGCAGCAAATTTGAATTGGGGATATGGACATCCAATTCTTATGTTTTTGTATCCGCTCCCTTCTTATTTGGCATCTTTTTTCCATTTTTTTGGTTTTTCTTTTATCGATAGTTTAAAAGTCGTGTTTGGACTAGCGTTTATCGCAAGCGGTATCACAATGTATGTATGGATAAAAGAAATGTTGGGACAAGAGGAGGGACTTATTGCAGGAGCCCTTTATATGTATGCTCCATATCGATTTGTCGATTTGTATGTAAGAGGAGCAATTGGTGAGCATGTTGCATTTGTGTTTCCTCCACTTATTTTTTATTTTTTTCTGAAGCTCTCAAAAAGATATTCTTATTGGTATGTCGTTTTTGGTTCTTTATCAGTTGCTGGGCTTATTCTTTCGCATAACGCAATAACACTCATGTTTCTACCTTTTATGTTGTTCTATGCGGGGTATTTGTGCTGGATACACAGAGATAAGAGAAAACAGATCGTATTATCTTATTGTTCTATTATTGTTTTGGGTTTTGGAATTTCAGCATTCTTTTTGATTCCAGCATTTTTTGAGGGAAAATATACGCTTCGAGATATTGTAACAAAAGGTGAATATCAAAATCGGTTTGTCACGTCAGTTAGTGATTTTATATATGGAGTATGGAATTATGGAGGTACTGGCAAATTTAGCGTGCAAGTTGGGATCTTGCAATGGGCTTCAGTCTTTTTTGCTCTCCCAACTGCAATAGTTTTAAAAAAGAAAAAAAGAGACATTATAGTGTTGGTAACATTATGTATCGCTTTTTGGTTTGTTCTTTTTCTTATGACAACTGCTTCAAAGCCAATTTGGGAAATTATTACTACAATGCAAAAATTCCAGTTTCCATGGCGACTTCTTTCTTTAACAGTATTTATTACAGCTGTTATTGGTGCTTTTTGTATTTCTTTCTTAACAAAAAAAATAAAAACATTTATCCTATTTCTTAGTATTTTTTTGATACTTTTTTTAAACAGGGAATATTGGCACGCAAACGGTTATATGTATAAAGATGACCAGTTTTTTAAAAATATATATTTTGGAACAACAGATACTGGTGAGAGTGCTCCTATTTGGTCTGTTCGGTTTATGGAACAACCGCCAAAGTCAAGAACTGAGATAATAGGAGGGGAAGCAACAGTTTCAGAGCATAAAAGAACATCTACAGAGCATGTGTATGAGATTGATGTTTTAACAGATAAAGCACAGATTCGGGAAAATACACTCTATTTTCCTGGCTGGGTTGTAAAAGTAGATAATAAGCCTACAATTGTTGAGTTTCAATCCCAAGTAAATCGTGGGGTTATGACGTTTTTTCTCGAAAAAGGAAAACACATAGTGACTGTGCAATTTCTTGAAACAAAGCTTCGTTTTATTGCTAATGTAATTAGCATAGCCAGTTTGGCAACCCTTCTGTTTTCCGATATACTAAGAAGAAAGTTATGGCAACGATTTCGATAGTATTAGCAACATATAACGAAGAAAAAAAATTACCTGATTGTCTTGAATCTGTTAAGAATATTGCAGATGAGATTGTTATTGTGGATGGAAGTTCAAAAGACAATACAGTACAAGTCGCCAAGCAGTATGGCGCAAAAGTCACTGTAACAAATAATCCTCCAATATTTCACATCAACAAGCAGAAAGCCATAGATAAGGCAACAAAAGAGTGGATTTTGCAACTGGATGGGGATGAGAGAGTAACAGCAGAATTGAAAAATGAGATTGAAGATGTAATAAAAAACCACTCAAAAGAGATAAATGGATATTGGATTCCTCGAAAAAATTGGTTTTTAGGTAGATATTTAATGAAAGGTGGGCAATATCCTGACTATACACTCCGACTCTACAAAAGAGGTAAGGGGAGATTACCTCAAAAGAGTGTGCATGAACAAGCTATTGTAGAAGGTGAAGTAGGGTATTTAAAAAACCCACTTCTACATATTGCATACCCAAGTTTTGTTGATTATCTTACAAGATTTGATCGTTATACAAACTTAATTGCAACCGAGTTAAGAGAAAATAAAGCAGGAAGAGGTCCCTATGCAATAGCAAAGCATCTATTTTTTTTGCCAACATGGTGGTTTCTTTTGACATATATTCGTCATAAGGGTTTTATGGATTCTTGGCAAGGCTTTATCTTTTCTTTCTTTTCCGCTATGAGGTTTCCTGTAGCATACGCAAAATATTTAGGTATTAATAAATGAAGTTTTTTGTTGGTGTACTCCTCGTGTTTTTTTTATTGTTTCCTTTACCTGTTTTTGCTGAATCTTCTTATGTTTTACCCTACCCAAGCTTTATGCCTGGGAGTACCTTGTACGTACTCCATGGTGTATTGGAAAAATTTGAAAAATATTGGTATTTTGGTAACTTTAGTAAATTCATATACAATCTGAAACTTTCAGATAAATATCTTGTTGAAGCTAAGACATTATTTGAATATAAACAATATCTTTTAGGAAGTAAGGCACTTGAAAAATCAAAAACATACTTTGTTGCCGCGTATCGATCTTTAGGAGAAGCAAAGAAAGAAGGAAAAAATATTTCTCAAAAAGAACAGCTTTTAAAAGAAGCAGTTGGAAAGCATATTGAAGTACTTATGCAAGTAAAAGGAATAGTTCCACAGTATTTCAAATGGACACCAGAAAAAGATAGGTCAGAAGAACTTTTTTTATGGAAACAAATTGACGAGGGAGTTGAGATTAGAAAGAATTGTACATGAAGAACATTGTTATTGCACTATATATAGTATTCCTCCTTTTTTTAACTGTATTTTCTTACTCTTTTATAGATCCAGGTCTTTTTTATTTTAAAGACATTTACACAGGTTTTTCTTTTCAAAATAGGGCAATTGTGACAGGTCTTTACGTATTATGTATTTGCATGTTTTTTCTTTTCTACTTTTTCTTTTCTTGGAAAGCATACAAAAATACCTTCCAGATACGTGACGTATTATGGCTAGTAGGAATAACCATAGGTATGCTCTTTTTTTCCTATCCAGCCATGCTTTCGTACGATATTTTTAACTATATTACAACAGCAAAGGTAACATTTTTTTATATGGAAAATCCATACGTTGTTATGCCAATCGAGTTTATTGCCGAACCATTTCTTTCTTATACACATGCAGCAAATAAAATTGCACAGTATGGACCTATGTGGATTATTTTAACAGGAATTCCATATTTTTTGAGTTTTGGAACTGTTCTTGTGATGCTATATGGATTTAAAATATTTGTAGGTATTTTTTATATTGCAACAATTGTTCTTCTTTGGAAAATGACAAAAAATCTTTTTTCAATTGTGCTGTTTGCTCTAAATCCACTTATTGTTATTGAAACCTTAGTAAGTGGACATAATGATATTGTTATGATGTTTTTTGCCCTGCTTTCCTTTTACCTATTAAAAAAGAAAGCAATTGCGCTTGGATCAGTTGCATTAATAATCTCAGTATGTATAAAGTATGCAACAATTTTTCTACTTCCTATTTTTGTATTTGTTATTTGGTCAATTTTTCAAAAACGCAAAATACATTGGGATACAATATTTGTTGCTTGTACAGCAGTAATGTTTCTAGCTTTTATCCTTTCACCGCTTAGAGAAGAGATATATCCTTGGTATGCGTTATGGTTTCTTGCGTTTGTTAGTTTAATTCCTCATAAAAAAACCGTTTTGTATAGCAGTATTGCTTTTTCTTTTGGTTTGCTTCTTCGTTATGTTCCATTCATGTTGATAGGTAGCTATTTGGATCCGACACCAATTATTAAAAATATAGTATCCTTTACCCCTCTTGTATTATTAGGATTTTATTATGTTTTTAAAAAGAAAGTTTGATATTTTTCTTCTTGTAATTTTATTTATTTTTTCTGCTTGGTTGATGAATAAGTCGTTTGGATATAACGAGCAAACAAGTAGTTTTCGTATTAGTAGACATCAAATAGGCGATTTTGGCCTTCACCTTTCAATTATTCGCTCAGTCTCGTGGGGAAATAATTATTTTCCTGTTGAGTCACCATTTTATCCAGGAAAAGCTTTACCATATCATTATTATTTTGATTTCCTGGTTGGACTTTTAGAAAAAATAGGTATACGTATAGATATTGCTTTTAATGGATTAAGTATTTTGTTTTTTACGACACTTTTGTATTTGATATACAAACTTCCGCAAATAATTTTTATTAAAAATAAACTACTTGGTCTTATTTCTGTTTTACTATTTTTATTTCATAGCAATCTTACATTTATTGATTTTTTTAAAGAAAAGAAACTTTCTCTATCTCTTTTTAATGATTTCTGGTTTCTGCCAGATTATATTCACAAGGGCCCATTTGATGGATCAACAATATCTTTATTTTTTACTTTAAACGTTTTTCTTAATCAAAGACATTTTATTGCAGCACTTGTAGTAAGTTTAGGCATTCTCTATTTTCTTCTTCCTTACATTATCAATAATCAAAGATTTTCCTATAAAAAATTAATACTTTTTGGGATAGGTTTAGGTTTCTTGTCACGAGTTCATATGCTTACATTTTTATTTACATTACTTGTTTTATTTCTACTCTTTCTTTTCTTTAAGCGCTTACGGCTTCTTTTGCTTCTTTTTCTTCCCGCATTTATCTTATTCGCTTTTCATCTAAAAGATATCTTGCATCAAGATATAAGCCATGTGTCTTTTCATCTTGGATTTCTCTCGCAGCAACCAGTAACAGTTGACACATTTGTAACATTTTGGTTTGCTAATTTGGGAATAGCAATAATACTTGCTCCGCTAGGCTTTTTCATTTCTGGAAAAAAACAAAAATTAATTTTCTTGAGTATCCTACCGTTATTTATTATTGGTAATTTGTTCCAAGTGAGTTTTCGTATTGATCACAACCATTCATTATTTAATTATTTTATTATTTTTGCCAATTTTTATATTGCATATTTTCTTCTGAATATTTTAAAGAAAAAAACTGCTCTAAGAGTTAGTTTATTTTTTTGTTTATTTTTTCTGTTAACAATATCAGGTTTAATAGATTTGATGGCGGTAAAAAATGATTTTCAATATCCATATGTTGATGCGCCAAAAAATAGAGTTATGGAATGGATTAAAAATAATACAAAGCAAGATGATATATTTCTTTCAAGGCAAGAAATATTAGACCCAGTGACTATTAGTGGTAGAAGAAATTATTTTGGGCATAATTACTACCTTTCTGTAATGGGCTATAATTACAGAGAAAGAGAAGAAAAAACAAAATTATTTTTTGAAGCAAGCACACCTGAGGTATTTACAAGCATGAAGAATGAGGGCATTTCATACATAACAATCCCACCAAAAGAAGTTGTAGATTTTACATATGTTGTTAACAAGGAATTTCTAGAGAAAAATCTTAAAAAAACCTATCAAGATAGCGATATTATTATTTATAAACTGTGAAACGTTTTTTAATACCCTTTTTAATTTTTAGTATTGTTTTTTTTGTTTATTTTAGTGTAGCAACACAATATACATTTAAACCAAAGTGGGCACTAGATTATTTTAATCAATTTGCACAGTCGCTTTTACATTTTCGTCTTGATCTCCCACAACCACAAGGCACGTATGATCTTGCATATTACAAAGGAAGTTGGTATTTGCAATGGGGATTTTTGCCATCCTTACTTCTTATTCCTTTTCAGTTTCTTCTGGGTCGATTTATTCCTACTATTTATATTAATGTATGCATTGCAAGTATAAATGTAGTACTTTTTTACCTTCTTCTTAAAAGAGTAAAGAAAGAATTTTTACCAAATCTTTCTTTGTTTGGAATACTTTTATTTATCGTGCTTTTTGCCTTTGGCACAACGCATTTTTACATAGGAACCCTTGGCGGAGTATGGCATGTAAGTCAAATGACCTCATTTTTTCTTAGTTTACTTGCTTTATATATTATCTTTAAAAAGGAGCGAAAGCCAATTGATTATATTGTAAGCGCGATATTATATAGTATGTCACTTATAGGAAGACCAACAGGGTTTTTGCTTATAACGCTTCCTATTTTTTTATATCTCTGGGAAGTGTTTTACAAAGAAGACGTATGGAAGCAAAGATTTTATTTTTTAAAAAAAGCATGTATTATCTTTGGCCTTCCAATTCTTATCTTTGGCTCTATTTTTCTCTTGTATAACTATCTTCGTTTTAACAATATATTTGAATATGGCTATTCATATCTTAGCGATCAGGCATCTCTTATTAAGCAGCGGGGAAGTATAAGCTCTGTTAGCAATATTCCACAAAATGCGTGGTATATGTTTTTTGAAACACCGAATCTTACGTTTATGAATGGTTTCCGCCTGAATTTTAACTTGCAAGGAAACTCTATTTTCTTTTTAACTCCTCCACTACTGGCTATTTTCTTAGCTTCTCCAATAGGGAAAAAAGGAAGAGATTTTTTTGTAAACCCTTACATTACGAGTTTATGGTTTGCCTCGATTATTACAACGGTTCCAATTCTTATGCATTTTAGTAGTGGATGGATGCAATTTGGTTATAGGTATTCATTAGATATTACACCTTTGCTTTTACTCTTATCTCTTTTTGGAATAAAAGGTAAAATAAATGTGCTTTATCTTTTTGGAATATTATTTGCAGTCGGGATGCATCTATTGGGTATCCACGCGCTAATGTAGATATGATTATAAGAAAAATTAATATGTATCTTCTCTTCATTTTTTTACTCTCTATTGCTGCCGGTTACGCACTATTGTATTCAGGTTTGCCTCCAACACATGATGGTGAATATCACGTCGTACGATTTTACGAGTTTGATAAAACGTTGCGAGATGGAGATTGGTATCCTCGTTGGGCATCTGATTTTAATAAGGGATATGGAATCCCACTGTTTAATTACGTGTATCCATTACCCAATTATATTGCCTCTTTTTTTCATTTTCTGGGATTTAGTTTTATTGATACATTTAAGCTTAATATGTTTGTTGCCACAATAGTGGGGGGGATATTTTTTTATCTTTGGGCAAGGAATTATTGGAAGGATATAGGCGGTGTTGTTGGAGCAGTATTTTATATATTTTCTCCCTATAGATTTGTGGATATGTATGTTCGAGGATCAGTTGGTGAGGTGTGGGCCCTTGCGTTTTTTCCAGCCTTTTTGTGGTCTATACAAACATTGTATGTTAAAAAAAATGCTTTGTATATTGTAAGCTCGGGAGTATTTTTAAGTCTTATTATCTTTTCTCATAATATTTTAGCATTAATGTTTTTACCCCTTGGACTTTCGTACGGTTTGTACCTTTTTTCAAAAGAAAGCAAAAAAAACATACTTCTCTTTCTTTTTCCAAGCATTCTTTTGGGATTTGGGCTTTCTTCTATTTTTTGGCTCCCTGCTCTTTTTGAGCAAGAGTATGTAAAAGGATTGCAGATTTATAGTGTTGAAAAGAATTTTCCAGAAGTGTATCAGTTGCTTATTCCTTCATGGGGAACTGGTTTTTCTGAAGGAGGTTTAGAAAATCAGATGTCTTTCCAAATAGGCATAGCAAATTTAGGAGCAGTACTATTAAGTTTTTTCACAATTGTTGTTCTCTATAAAAAGAAAGATAAACGTTTCACTATTCTACTTTTTTTCCTTTGTTGGTTTTTTCTCGTTTTATTCTTGCTTCTTAAAGCTTCAATAGGAATATGGCAAAACATTCCATTTATGGATTACTTTCAGTTTCCATGGAGATTCTTAAGTCTCATTATTCTTATAACATCATTTCTTGCCGGAGCAATATTTTCGATTTGGCAGTCAAAAATTCTTGCAGGTTTTCTTATCCTCTTTACGGTTTTATTAAGTTTAGGTTATGCAAAACCTGCTTATTACCATCAAAGAGATGATTTGTACTATCTTACAAGAGCAAATTTTATTGAAGGAACTAATAGCGTTGGTGACTTTTTTAATACTATCTGGTTTAATACAAATCTTTCAAAAAAAAGTGAAAAGTTCTCTTTTGCAAACGGAGAAGGAAAAATAAATATAACAAGCAAAAAAACTACGAAGTATAAAGCTACAATTACTACAACTTTACCTAGTGAAATTATTGTTAATACAGCATATTTTCCTGGTTGGATGCTTACCGTTGATGGAAAGTCTAATCCTTTATATAGGGATAAGGATGGAGTAATGCGTTTTTCTATATCACCAGGTGAACATAATATTGTTCTTTGGCTTTCTAATACAAATATACAGCAAATTGGAACAAGTATTTTTTTCTCCTCTTTACTACTTTTTACATCCTTATTAATTTATTATCGTGTTATAATAAAAAAGTGAAGATTGCCATTGATCAAACACCTCTTGTTGATAAGTCTAGTATGGCTCATAGAGTAAGAGGAACTGGATTTTATATTAAAAATTTAGAGAAATCATTGTTGGAATATTATTCTAATAATAAATATACTTTTTTTACTCGAGGAGAAGCATTGCCAAATGATATTAGCCTGGTCCACTTTCCATATTTTGAGCCGTTTTTTGTTACACTACCAGTAGTAAAAAAACATACAACAGTTGTTACTGTTCATGATTTAACCCCACTTGTTTTTCCAAAAGAATTTCCTTATGGCTACAAAGGTCTATTCAAGTGGTGGATACAAAAAATATCGTTAAAAAGGGTAGATGCGATAATAGCAGATTCTGAGTGTTCAAGACAGGATATCATTCGTCTTGTAAAAATTCCAGAAGAGAAGGTATTTACTGTGTATCTTGCTGCGTCTGAGGAATTTAGTGTAATAGATGATAAAACAAAATTTCTTCACATAAGAAAAAAATACAATCTTCCAGAAAAATTTGCTTTGTATGTTGGTGATGTGACATGGAATAAAAACTTACCAAGACTTCTTAGAGCAGTAGAAGAAGCAAGGATTCCACTTGTGATGGTGGGAAAAGCACTGGTAAATAAGAAATTCGATAAAAATAATTTCTGGAATAAAGATCTTGTAACGGTGCAAGAAATTGCGGAAAAAAACTCACTTATCGTTATAGTCGGATTTGTACCAACCGAAGATTTGGTTTTACTTTACAATATGGCAGAAGTTTTTGTCATGCCCTCTTTATATGAAGGTTTTGGTTTGCCAATATTGGAAGCTATGCAATGTGGATGTCCTGTTGTAGCAACAAAAGAAGGGTCAATTCCAGAAGTGGTAGAAGATGCGGGTATCTACGTTGATGCGTATAATGTAACTAAAATTGCAAAAGGAATTAAAAAGGTTTTTTTGGAAAGTGATTTGCGGAAGAAACTTTCACTGTTGGGACAAGCGCAAGCAAAAAAGTTTTCATGGAAGAAAACTGCTACTGATACAATGCGGGTATATGAAAGTGTAGGAAGAAATGAAAAATAGAATCAAACAAGCAGCAAACCACCCCCTTATATCTGGAAGCATGATTATTTTTGCAGGTTCTTTTTTAGGAAATATTTCTAATTTCCTTTTTAACGTATTTATGAGCAGGAACCTACCATCGCCTTCTGACTACGGTATCTTGTCAAGCCTTATTTCTCTTATGACACTCTCAACTCTTCCTGTTGGAGCAGTATTACCAACACTTGTTTACTTTTCTGCTGCCTATTTTGGTAAAGGCGAGTTGAAAATGGTACGAGGGTTATTTTTAAAGATTACAAAACCATCTGTAATTGTTGGAACAGTTGTTTTTCTTATCTATATTTCATTTAGGGATTACATTGCCATGTTTTTACATATTAAAGATGCATCTCTTATTATTCCAATTGCGTTCATGGTGTATATGGGTTTTATTGGTATAGCAAACCCAGCCTTGTTACAGGCTAAATTAGCATTCACTTTTATTTCTATTTCAAATACTGCTTCTTCATTTTTAAAACTTGGTCTTGGAGTGCTTTTTGTTTTGCTTGGTTACTCTGTAGGTGGAGCAATATGGGCAATTTTTATTGCATCATTTTTAGCCTATATTGCAAGTTATATTCCCTTGCGGTTTCTTTTTAAGAAAGATACAAAAACGCCAAACCTGAGCGTAAGAAGTTTAATTGCGTATGGTGCGCCTGCGACAATTGCATCATTTGGGCTAACCTCACTTATTAATACCGATATTATTTTGGTGAAACATTTTTTTAGTCCAGAACAAGCAGGACTTTACTCATCGCTTTCTTTAGCAGGTAGAGTAATTTATTATTTTTCGGCCCCTATCGGAATGGTTATGTTTCCCCTTATTGTGCAGCGGCATGCAAGAGGAGAAAAATACCATGACGTCTTAGCTCTCTCTTTATTGTTGGTATGCTCTTCTTCGCTTGCAATTACATTTTTCTATTTTATGTTTCCAGCATTTGCCGTAAATGTCTTTACTAAGAGTAGTTCTGCGTCAGCAATTGTTCCCTATGTTGGATTTTTTAGCTTATTTATAACACTTTATGCATTAACATCTGTTTTAGTAAATTTTTATTTATCTATTAAAGAAACAAGAGTATTTATTCCTATTATGTTTGCTGCTATACTCCAAGGAGTTGGTATATGGCTTTTTCATGAAACCTTTATGCAGATTATTTTTGTATCTTTTGCAATAAATACTCTTCTTTTCTTTACACTTCTTTTGTATTATTGGAAATATAACTGGTATGGAAAAAAAGCCAAGTAAAAAGCCAAGTATTATCTCTGTTATTATTCCAGCGTATAAGCAAGATAAAACAATACAAAAAGATTTACTGAGAATAAAAACAGTAATGGATCAAATGCGCTACGATTACGAGATAATTGTAGTCGTTGACGGTTTTTCTGATGATACCTATCAGGAGGCAAAAAAAGTAGCCTCTCCCCGTGTAATTGTTATAGGTTACCAACATAATCATGGGAAAGGTCATGCAGTACGTTTTGGGATGGCAAAAGCTAAAGGAAATGTTATTGCTTTTATTGATTCTGGGATGGATATTAACCCAAATGGTCTTTCAATGCTACTTGAGCATTTTGAATGGTACAATGCAGATATTGTTGTTGGTTCGAAGCTTCATCCAGTGTCAAAAGTAGATTATCCATTCCAAAGAAGAGTGTTGTCTTTGGGATATCGTTTGCTTGTTAAGATACTTTTTGGTCTTCATATCGCTGACACCCAAGTTGGATTAAAACTTTTTAAAAGAAGGGTTTTAGAAGATGTTTTGCCTCGGCTTCTGGTTAAAAAATATGCATTTGATATAGAAATTCTTGCTGTTGCACACAATCTTGGATATAAAAGAATTTACGAGGCACCAATCGAGCTCAATTTTGATTCATCACAAAGTGTTATATCAAAAACCTTGTGGCAAGTAGTATTTCCTATGTTTTTAGATACCCTTGCAGTTTTTTATCGTTTAAAAATTCGTCGATACTACGATACTGGTAACAAAAGAGAATGGCGTTTTGACCCCGAACTCAATTTTAAAGTAAATATTGGGTGAGTTTTTGGCATCTTCTTTACTCGATTCTTGTTGGATGCTATACTAGCCATATTAAAGTATTTTCTGTATGAATCCAAAACAACTCCTGCATGCAATCGCAAGTTTTGAGAAAAAGAATATTCTTGTTATTGGGGATATCATGCTTGATAAGTACACATTTGGCGAAGTTTCTAGAATTTCCCCGGAAGCACCAGTTCCAATATTGCGTAAAACAAGTGAAAAATTTGTTCCTGGAGGTGCAGGAAATGTAGCGAGTAATTTGGCGTCTTTGGGGGCAAGCGTTGAGCTTTGTGGTGTGGTTGGTAATGACCACAACAGGGATGTCTTGTTTGACATATTTAATGAGCAAGGAATTACAACAAAAAATATACTTGTTGATACGAAACGTCCAACAACATTTAAGCACAGATTCGTTTCGGGTGTTTCACATCAGTTATTACGAGTAGATGCAGAAGTTACAGACGAATTAAGAGAAGAAAAAAATACTCTTTTGACATTAGTTGATAATTTTATAAAAGATGTTGATATTGTAATTTTTTCAGATTACGCAAAAGGTGTTTTTTCCGAAGGCCTCACAAAAGAATTAATAAAAATTATTAAAAATGCAAACAAAAAGATAATAGCTGATATCAAACCAGAGCATAAAGCTTTTTTTAAAGGAGTAGATATGATTACTCCAAATATAAAAGAAGCAAAAGAAATGACAGGTCTTACTGATATTGGAGAGATGGGAGAGAAGTTAATAAAGTATTTTGGTTGTGATGTACTTCTTACAAGGTCCGAAGAAGGCATGAGTCTTTTTGCAAAAAATGGTACACGCAAGGATTTTCCAACAAAAAAAATAAGAGTATTTGATGTAAGTGGCGCGGGTGACACTGTTGTTGCTGCAATAGCATTGGGTATTGTTGGTGGTTTGAAACTTGAGGATGCAGTATTTTTAGCAAATTACGCTGGTGGCGTTGTTGTGCAACAGCCAGGGACAAAAGCCATAACAAAAGAAGAGCTCCAATCAGCAGTGCAGCAGGAAAATCATCTGGAGGCTGTTGATGTTGTTCCAAAGGTATGGGGACATGAAAAATGGATTGAAAATAACGAAAAATATTGTTCTAAACTGCTTTGGTTAAAAAGTGGATATCAATGTAGTTTGCACTATCATAAGGTAAAAGATGAGATGTTCTTGATTACAAAAGGTCATGTAAGATTAGAGATAGGAGACAAAATAGTCCACATGAGACAGGGAAATTTTGTAAGAATACCCCCAGGTACTCCTCATAGATTCCGGGGCATAGAAGATTCAGAAATTTTAGAAGTGAGTACACATCATATGGAAGAAGATTCTTACCGGCTTGAGGAAAGTAGAAAGGTTGAGTAAGTATATCGGTGAAAAGTATTGTGTCTAAAATTTATAAGAGAGAAGAGTTAGTCGATATTCTTCAAAAAAAGCGCGAGGCGGGGAAAAAAATAGGAGTAACAAACGGTACTTTTGATATTCTCCACGCAGGACATGTTTTATATTTAGAAGCTGCAAAAAAAATCTGCGATATTCTTGTTGTATCAATTAATACAGACGAGTCGGTAAAAAAATATAAAGACGTTAATCGCCCAATTAATCCGCAAGAGGATAGAGCAACGATTATTGCATCTCTGCAGGGTGTTGATTATGTGACGTTTCATAACGAAGAAAAAATGCAAACCACCCTGGAACTTTTAAGACCAGATTTCTATATAAAGGGTGGTGATTATACAGAATCTTTGTTAACAAGCAGCGATGTATTAAAGGGGTGGGGGGGCAAGGTTAAAATTTTACCATTTATTGAAGGTAAATCTACAACAACTATTATTAAAAAGATAAAACAGCTTTCAGATAGTAGTATTCCTGTTTCAATTGAAAATGTTTCTTCCTCTTTTGTATCGGCTGTTATTTTAGATCGAGATGGAGTAATCAACGAAGAAGTAGAATATTTGCATATGCCAGAGAAGTTCCAGTTTATTAAAAATGCTTTGGTTGGTATAAAAGAAATGCAGAGGATGGGTTTTAAAATTGTTATTGCAACTACGCAAGCTGGTATTGGACTTGGATATTTTACAAAAGAGGATTTCTTTAAAGTAAACAAAGTGATGTTAAAAGGATTTAGCGATTTTGGTATTACCATTTCGAAAATATACTTTTGTCCTCATAGTAAATCTGAAAACTGTGCATGTCGAAAACCAAACATAGAACTTATTGAAAGAGCAAAAAAAGATCTCAATATTAATTTACAAAACAGTTGGGTGATTGGAGATAAAACTGCAGATATTCTAGCTGGAAAAAAAGCTGGTTGCAAAACAATTCTTGTATTGACTGGTCACGCTGGAAAAGATAAAGAATTTCCTACAGAACCAGATTTCAAAGCCCGCGATTTACAAGAAGCTTCGGAAATAATCAGAAAGAATACGGCTCATGGAAAGTAAAACAAAAAAAATTGTCGTTACCGGAGGTGCAGGATTTATCGGATCAAATCTTATTGAAGAATTAAATAAGAATGGATATAAAAATATTCTTATTGTTGATCATATGCAAGGCATAAAGGGGGAAAGAAAAAGAAACAATCTTGCTAATAGAGAGTATGCAGATCTTATTGAAGCAGATGAGTTTCTAAGTCTTATTGAGAGCGAGAACGAAAGAGTAAAAAATATAGATGTTATTTTTCATCTTGGTGCGCGAACAGATACCACAGAAAAAGATAAAGAATTTCTTTTAAAGAATAATACAGAATACAGTAAAAAACTCTATAATTTTTCTTTAAAAAATAATTGTCAATTTATTTATGCATCTTCAGCAGCAACGTATGGAGATGGAAAACAGGGATATAATGACAAAGAAAGAAATTTACAACCACTTAATTATTACGGTTACTCAAAATATCTTTTTGATGAATGGGTACTTGATAACCAAAAAAAAACAAGACAGTGGGTGGGATTAAAATTTTTTAATGTGTATGGTCCAAACGAATATCACAAAGATTTTATGGCTTCAGTTATATTACATGGATTTTTTGAAATAGAAAAAGAGGGGAAAATAAAATTATTTAAATCTTATAAAAAAGAGTATCCAGATGGATATCAAAAGAGAGATTTTATTTATGTAAAAGATGTGGTAAAAATTTTATTATTTTTCTTTCATCATGAAAGGATTTCTGGAATTTTTAATGTTGGTACAGGAACTGCTAGGACATTTCTTGATTTAGCGAACGCTCTTTTTCGTGCAATTAATAAAAAACCAAACATACAGTTTATTGATATGCCAGAGGAGTTAAAAAAGAAATATCAGTATTTTACTCAAGCAGATATGACAAGTCTAGAAATGGTTGGTTATAGAGAGAAATTTATTACCCTTGAAGAAGGAGTTAGTAATTACGCAAAAAGCTATTTGCAGAGACAAAAACCTCTATGAAAATTTTAATTCTCTGTTTACCAGGTATTGGTGATGCGCTTATGGCAACTCCAATAGTAAACATCTTACGTCAGGCGTACCCTTTGGCACGTATTGATGTTGCAACTATGTTTGATTCTGTTTCATATATTTTTAAACATAATCCCCATATCCAACATGTATATCATCTTCCTTTATATAAACAAGAAAAACTTATTGGTATAAAAAGCATCCTATCTTTACGAAAAGAGAAATATGATGTTTCTATATTAAGCTTTCCTACTTTTCGACGTGAGTATCATATTGTCCAATGGTTAATTGGAGCAAAGAAAAGAATTGGGCATGTTTTCCCAAAAGGGCATTGGTCAGAATGTAATTTTTTAGATACAGATCACATTCCTGTTGATGAAGGAGAGCATAATGTTATTAACAATCTTAATCTTTTAGAAGGAGTTGGTATTGATTGGAAAAATAAAATTGGAAAGGAAAAATTGCACTACGAATTTATTTTAGACCAAAAAGATAGTACTTTTGGAAAGGAATATGTAAAAAATCTTCATTTGGAAAAATCAGATATTGTTGCAATGCATCCTGGTTCTATCGATTCAAAAGCTGGGGTATTAAAACGTTGGTCAATAGACCGATTTGCAAAAATTGCAAAGTATCTTATACAAAAAAAGAAAAAAATTCTCATTTTTATCGGGCCGTTTGAAAAAGAATTGGGAGAGGAGTTATATAGGTTAATTGATAATAAAGAAAACTGTTTTCTTATTAAAGATATGAATTTTGCTCATGCTGTTGGTATTTTATCAAATGTAAAGCTTCTGATTGCAAATGATAATGGATTTGCCCATATTGCAAATGCTTTAAAGATTCCGTCCATTGTATTATTTGGTCCAACAAATAGTATATGGTGTGGTCCTTATGACAGTGATTTTGTTACAATTGTGCGAAAAGCAATGTTTTCTCCATGGTTTCGAAACGATATGAAAGTAACAAATCCACCATCGAATGCGCAAAGTGGCATGGAAAAAATTAGCGTTGATGACGTTATTTTAGCGATGAGCCCTTATATAAAATGAATAAAAAACACTTTCCAACAATAACAGTGGTTATTGCAACGTATAATTCAGAACGAACAATTGTGGAGTGCTTGATGAGTATACGAAGTCAAGAATATCCACAGCAAAATATAGATATTATCATAGTAGATGGCGGTTCTAGAGATAAAACGCTTTCTCTTGTAAAAAAATTTAATCCGCAAATTATTCATGTTGATCCAGATGTACAACATGCTGAATATAATAAAGGTTTTGGCATCCGCAAAGCTACAGGAGAATTGCTTTTGCTTATTGACCATGATAATATTTTGCCACATAATAAATGGCTTCAAAAAATGTTACAGCCCCTTGTCGAACAGAAAGATGTTGTTGGTGTACATACACTTTATTATCATTACGATAAAAAAGGGGCTCTATTAGATAGATATGGAGCACTTTTTGGTATAACAGATCCGTTAACGTATTATTTTGGAAAAGCAGATAGAATTTCGTATTTATCAAATAAGTACAATCTTTTAGGTAAGGCAAAAGATGAAGGTGACTATTTTTTAGTTGTCTTTAGTCCGAAAAGAGTCTCCACAATTGGTGCAAATGGGTTTTTGATTAGAAGAGATCTGCTTGTAAAACATGCGAAAATCGATGCAGAGCATTGCTTTCATACAGATATTAATGTTGATTTAATAGAAAAAGGATTTAATACGTATGCATTTATAAAAGATGACATTATTCATCTTACAAGTTATAAAAATGTATGGAGTTTTTTGTATCGTCGGAAGTTATTTATGGAACAAATGCATATACAAGGAACAGATAAAAAAGTAAGAAGATACAGTGTGTATACGAGATCTGATAGAGGAAGGTTAGTAGTATTTATTTTGTTTGCTGTTACGTTTGTAAAACCAACATATGATGCGATGCGTGGATATCTTAAAATTCATGATCCAGCTTGGTTTCTTCATCCTTTTCTTTCCTTTGCATTAGTAGTACTATTTTCATATGCAATTATAAAGACCACTCTTTTGAAATATGTTAAAAAACTTTTTTAAAGATAAAAAAATACTTATAACAGGAATTACAGGATTTGTCGGAACGCATCTTGCGCAGAAACTGAAGACCTTAGGGGGAGAGGTATACGGTATTTCAAAACATCAAGAAGGAAAAAATATATACAAAGCAAATATTCTTGCATATAACGAGATTGAGCGAATAGTCAAGGAGAGGGAAATTTCAATATGCTACCATTTAGCAGGTGAATCGCTTGTTGAATCTGGACAAGAAAATCCTTATGACACATTTAAGATAAATACAGAAGGCACGCTTAATGTCCTTGAAATTTCTCGGAAGCAAAACATGGAGAGAGTAATTATCGCTTCAACAGCTCATGTTTACGGGAAAAATAAACTACCTTATTATGAGGGATATACTCCAAAACCAACACGTCCATATGAAACATCTAAAGCATGTACTGATCTTATTGCTCAGTCGTATGCCGATACGTATAATTTGTCAGTGCTTATTCCTCGCTTTGTTAATATTTATGGCCCAGGTGATATAAATTATAACCGGCTTATACCAAAAACAATAAAAGCAGTATTTAAAAATGATGGTCCTGAAATGTGGGGTGGAAAAGCAGTGCGGGATTACTTATTTATTGATGATGCAGTCGATGGGTACATAAAGCTGGCAATTGTTGATTTAAAAAAAGTCGGCAAAAATAGAATCTTTAATTTTGGAAGTGGTAATCGAATTTCAGTAAAGGATCTAATTGAAAAAATTATTGCCATATCTGGAAAAAACCTTGCTATTAAGAGAGTACCAGAGGAAAGAGTAGATGAAATACCATTCCAGTATGTGTCATTTAGCAAAGCGACTAAGTTACTTGAATGGGAACCCCATGTTAATCTTGATGAGGGATTAAAAATTACATCTGATTGGTATGCTGGCATTTTACAGCAAGGCGAAAATGAGAAAAAATAAAAGTGACATCAAACATCTTTTTACTATTGGTTTGGAATTATGGATTTTCTCCAAAAGAATAAATGAGAGATCTTGTATCAAGAACCGATTCTGCTGGAAAAGAAAAACTCAATGTTTCGAAACTATATTTTTTTGCCTTTGAATTGAGTATTGATGTTGTTGTTAAATCGATTTATAATAGTGTTCATAAAAAAATAATGAAATCTAACAAATCTTCCAATCATTCATATTTTTCATTTCCAACAATTGATGTAATTAAAAAATTTAAAAAACATAATAAAGCATTTGCTTTGTCAGATATATTTTATTACTATCATTAAATTGTATGGAAGGTAATTTTGATTACGAAGAAGTCTTTATGGGTGTGATGAAGACCTATAAGCCAGAATACCGAATAAGACGACTTGTGGAGACAGTAAAATTGAAAAAGGGAAAGATGTTGGATATCGGGTGCGGTGGCGGCATTCTCACAGAGAATTTAGTACAACATTACTCAAAAATGGAACTATATGGTTGTGATATTAGTAGAACTGCAATCATGTATGCCAGAAAATTGGGAAGTGGAAAGGTAAAGTACGATGTTTTAAGACAGAAAAAACTCCCTTATAAAGATAATTTTTTTGATGTCTGTATATGTCTTGATGTCATGGAGCATGTTCCTGATGTAGATTTTTTTCTTAAAGAAGTTAAGAGAGTTCTTAAGAAAAATGGGTTATTTTTTCTCATTGTTCCATGTGAAGGACAACCATTAACATTTACCTGGCTCTTTCAACGAGCAAAAATTGGAGATCAATTAACATATAAAAGTTGGGGGCATATACATCCAGAATTTACGCATAAAAGTGTAAAGAAGCTTTTAACAGATAAAGGTTTTTCAATTCAAAAAACAACATATAGCGAACATGTTCTTTGGCAAACATTAAATGTTTTTATGTATTTTTTACCAAAGCAAATACTAGAGTATGCGTTAGGAAAAAAAGCAGCAAAATATTCAGATAGTGGAGTAATTAGAAGCAAAGATAAGAATAAAAGAAAAAATGACTTATTTATGCTTGCTCGCAATATGTGTTTGGGCGCAAATACTTTTTTACGAAATTTGACACATTGGGAGACAAACGTTCTTAAGAATACATCTATAACAGCTTGGAAAATTCACCTTTTAGCAAAAAACAATAAATTGTAAGTAGATTTTTGTGGTTAAAATACGTATTGATTCGAACGGAAAAAATAGTATATAATCAATTTTTATAACATGACTAATTCTTTTTGGAAAAAACGCAAGGTACTGGTGACAGGAGGCGCTTCATTTATAGGATCAAACCTTGTTGATTCTCTTCTTGTAAAAGGTGCAACTGTGCGTGTCGTTGATGATTTAACAAGCGGAGTAGAAGAAAATATTGCAGCGCACTTAAAGAAAAAAAATATTGAATTTACAAAAGCAGATTTAAGAGAGCCAGGGGTTACAAGAAAAGCAGTCAAGGGGATTGATACTATTTTCCATTTAGCTGCAGATCATGGAGGTAGGGGATATGTAGATCTTCACCAAGCTGGTCCAGCCTCAAATCTTTTCTTGGACGGATTAGTTTTTTGGGAAGGTGTTAAAGCAGGGGTTGAAAAAGTTGTTTTTGCCTCCTCTGGGTGTGTTTACCCAAACTACCTTCAAACAAATATAAAAAAAGAGCTCTATCTTACCGAGGATTTAGTTAATCCTCCTTATGATGCTGATAATATGTATGGCTGGGCAAAGCTTATGGCAGAGCTCACACTTAAGGCGTATCACAAGGAATATGGATTAAAAGCTGCTTCATGTCGATATTTTACAGTATATGGACCAAGAGGAGTTGAGAATCATGCTGTTATTGCTATGATAGCAAGGTCTTTTATCGGACAAAATCCTTTCGAGGTATGGGGTAATGGAAAACAAATTCGGAACTGGACATTTATTGATGATATTGTAAGTGGAACAATTCTTGCTGGAGAAAAGATAGATGATGGAGCTGCAGTAAATTTGGGAACAATGGAAAGAATTCAGGTTATTGATGCAGTAAAAGAAATACTTCGTTATACAAAGCAGAAAGCAGAAATAAAACTTCTGCCACATATGCCAACAGGTCCTATGAATAGAGTTGCAAATAACGCACTTGCAAAAAAATTACTAGGATGGGAACCACAAACAAAGTTTGCTGATGGTTTACATAAAACTATTGATTGGTATTATGCAACAAAGAATAAGAGTGAGGTAAAAAGGATTTTTGACCGCATGACCACAGAGCGATAAGGATGACTTTGCAAGAAAAACTGAAAAGGCTAGACGTTGTAATGGTTTCCCACGTTTTCGTTACAGGAGCGTTTTTAGATTTTGAGGAATATTTAAAAACAAAAACACATTCTCTGTTTTTTATCGGTCACCCATTTTCATTTAGGAAGGAAATCAATTCTTTTTACCGTTACTATACAAAAGGAAAATTAATAAAAGAACACAAAGCAATTGGGTGGCGTTTGCCTGATTTTTTTTTGTATTGTAAAGATGCCTTTTATACATTCTGGTGGATACTTATATCAAAGCATACGTTTGATATTTATTTCGCTGCAGATAATTTTGACGCATATATAGGTTTGTTACTTAAGAAAACAGGAAGGGTAAAAGAGGTAGTTTTTTACACAATTGACTATATCCCAAAGAGGTTTAAAAATCCTTTTTTAAATTTCTTGTATCATTATTTTGATAAACAATGTTTGCAAAACTGTAAAATTGTATGGAATATTTCTCCAAACATGATTGCAGCAAGAGAACAATTTGGTGGTCTAAAAAAAGAAAAATACGTTACACAACTTCTTGTTCCCCAAGGCATTTGGCATAACAGAATTCCTAAAATCTCTATAGAAGAAAAAGAAAAAGCAAGCATTGTTTTTTTAGGACACTTAGTAGAGCGGCAGGGTTTAGATCTTGTTATTGAAGCAATGCCACTTGTACGAAAGAAAATACCGCAAGCCACACTGCATATTATAGGTACTGGAGACTTTGAAGAAAAACTAAAAAAGCTTGTTTTGAAGCTAAAGCTTTCGGATGTTGTTACATTTAGTGGATACATAAAAGATGATAAGCTTATTGAAGAAAAACTTGGATATAGTACAATAGCAGTTGCTATGTATAAACCAACGCCTGGGAGTCTGACATATTTTGCTGATCCAATGAAGGTGAAAGTCTATCTGTCCTCAGGTCTTCCTATTGTTTTAACAGATGTGCCTCCAATTGCAAAAGATTTGGCAAAAAAACGCTGTGCTTTGCTTTCTTTATATAAAAAGGAAGAATTAGCAAAAAACATCATATTACTACTCTCTAACAAAAAGCTCCTTGCGGAGTATCGAGAAAATGCAATTGCGTACGCAAGTGAGTTTGATTACAACAAGATTTTTGAAAAAGCGCTTACTGCAACTTTACAGTAAATACTATGAATACTACTAAAACTGGAGTCTTAGATCTTCGAAATAAGAAAATTTTAATAACGGGAGGAGCGGGATTTTTAGGAAAACACGTTGTCGATGTGTTGATTAAGCGAGGGGTTAAGAAGCAAGATATTGTTATTCCTCGTTCTAAGGATATTGATTTAAGAAAGGAAGAAAGTTGTAAAAAAATTATGAAAGGAATAGATATTGTTTTACATCTTGCTGCAAATGTGGGCGGAATTGGTTATAACCAAAAAAATCCTGGAACATTATTTTATGATAACCTGCTTATGGGTGTTCATGCAATGGAAGAGGCAAGAAAAGCAGATGTTGAGAAATTTGTCGCAATTGGCACAGTTTGTGCGTATCCCAAGTTTACTCCAGTTCCATTTAAAGAGGAAGATTTATGGAATGGGTATCCGGAAGAAACAAATGCGCCGTATGGTTTGGCAAAAAAAATGCTTCTCACCCAAGCACAGGCATACAGACAACAGTATGATTTTAACGCAATTTATCTTCTGCCAGTAAATTTATATGGTCCTTTTGATAATTTTGATGAAAAGTCTTCACATGTTATCCCAGCACTCATTAGAAAATTTATAGATGCAAAGGAGAAAAAAGAAAAAAGAGTTACCGTCTGGGGAACAGGACGCGCAACAAGAGAATTTTTGTTTGTTGAAGATGCAGCAGAGGCAATAGTTCTTGCAACAGAATACTATAATAAACCAGATCCTGTAAATCTTGGGTCATCTTTTGAGATATCAATTAAACGTTTAGCAGAACTTATTAAAGAGCTGATTAATTTTTCGGGAAAAATTGTATGGGATGATACAAAACCAGATGGGCAACCCCGCAGAAAACTTGATACACAAAGAGCGAAAAAAGAATTTGGTTTTGAATCGAAAGTAGACTTTGAAAAAGGGCTTAAAAAAACAATCGATTGGTATATAATCAACTATAAAAAAAAGTAACATATGGCAAAGAAAGCACTTATTACAGGTTCAGCAGGTCTCATAGGATCGGAAGCAACGAAGTTTTTTGCTAATCTTGGATTTGAAATTCATGGTATTGATAATAACATGAGAAAATATTTCTTTGGTGAAGAGGCGAGTACTGACTGGTCAAGAAAAATGCTTACTGATTCCCTTAAAGATAAATATACACACTATAATGTTGATATACGAGATAATCAGAAGCTTGAAGAAATTTTTAAAAAACATACTTTTGATCTTATTATTCATACTGCTGCGCAGCCATCTCATGATTGGGCTGCAAAAGAACCACTTACAGATTTTGGTGTGAATGCAACAGCGACCCTTTACCTGCTTGAAAATATGAGAAAATATACGCCACGGGCGGTATTTATTTTTACTTCAACAAATAAAGTGTATGGAGATAGACCAAATACCCTGCCATTGGTAGAGCAAGAAACAAGATACGAGCTTCCTAAAAAACATACCTTTTATAAAGGGATTAACGAAACAATGAGTATTGACGATTCAAAACACAGTATTTTTGGAGCATCAAAGGTAGCTGCAGATATAATGGTTCAGGAATATGGAAAATATTTTGGTTTAAAAACAGTTGCATTTCGAGGAGGCTGTTTGACTGGGCCTGCGCATTCTGGTACAAAACTGCATGGTTTCTTGGCGTATCTGGTGAAATGTATCGCCGAAAGTAAGAAATATACAATTTTTGGATATAAAGGAAAACAAGTAAGAGATAACATTCATTCATACGATTTAGTAAATGCTTTTTACCATTTCTATAAAAATCCAAGGAGGGGGGAAGTATATAATATTGGTGGATCCCGTCATTCAAATATATCAATGCTTGAGGGAATAAAAAAAATTGAAAAAGTATTAAAAAAGAAAGCAATATACGAATATGTTGATGAAAACAGAAGTGGTGATCACATATGGTATATATCAGATGTTAGTAAATTTAAGTCTCACTACAAAGCATGGAATTTCACCTACGATATTGATGCAATTATTGATGAAATATGCCGATTTGGCCATTTTGAAAAATAAGTATGAGTGATGTGTATTTAAAGAAAAATTACAATTCATGGTGGCAATCAAAGCAAATTCATGGAGAATCGATTGATGCAGCAAGAAGAATGTATCATGCTATTTTAGATGGCTTTGAAAAGTACTATAAAGGCAAATCTAAAAAGATTCTTGATGTTGCATGTGGTACTGGAGAATTCTTAAAAGAAGCAAAGAATCGGGGTATGGATATTTATGGTGTTGATATTTCTGACTATGCAATACAAGATGCAAAAAAACATATTCAGGGGAAATTTTTTGTAGGAAGTGGGGAAGAGCTCCCTTTTAAAAAAGATGAATTTGATTTGGTTACATGTATTGGTAGTCTGGAACATTTTGCTAGCCAGCAAAAGGGAATATCTGAAATGGCAAGAGTTATTAAAAAAAATGGTGTTTTGCTTATACATGTTCCAAACTTAATGTTTTTGGGTCACATATACATGACATATAGGTATGGAGTAATGCCATCTGAAGGAAAGCAATCATTTTCGGAAGTGTTTTATACCTATGAAGGATGGAAAAAGCTTCTTGAAGAAAATGGCCTTAAAGTCATCGCATGTACGGTTGTTAATGATATGAGTAAGACAGAAAAAGTAAATATAGTAACAAAATTATTGTGGCAAAGCGTTATCCGGCATATAGTCCCTTTCCATCTTTCTTATGCCTTTAACTTCTATTGCACAAAAAAATAATCAGTATGCAAAAGAAGCTTTTACAATTTATCTGCTGCCCAGCTTGTAAGCATGAGCTTCTTTTAAGGCAAAATCAACTTATTTGTAGTAGGTGCAAAAAAACCTACAAGATTGATAAAGGGATACCCATACTTATTGATTTAAAAAATGCTCCGCAATACTTAGCGCATCAGATTTCATACTTTGAGAATGAAGACAAGACTAGACCTGAGTATCGACTAGATGAGTGGCAGAAAAGCTATTTAAGACGTTTTTTTGATAACGTATATGTTAGCAAGGAATCAGTCGTATTGGACATTGGTACTGGAAGTGCGTATATGGCCGTTGAGCTTGCAAAAAGAGGAACAACGGTTATTGCTTCTGATTTAACTGTTGCACAGCTGCATAAGCTCGCAAAAGCAGTAAAAGAAAATAAGTTAGAAAGCCAGCTACTTCTTGTTTGTTGTTCAGCTGAGTCTCTTCCATTTAAAACAAAAATAGCTAATGTAGTTATTGAAAACGCTCTTCTTGAGCATTTATCAAAAGAAAAAGATGCGATTGAAGAAATTGCACGTATTTGTAAAAAAAGTGCATCTGTCATGATTTCAGTGCCGCTTGCATACAAACAATTATGGCCGTTTTTGATTCCTATAAACATATGGCATGACAAGAGAATTGGGCATCTAAGACGTTACACTGCTTCGTCACTGAAAAAAAAGATGTCTCAATTTACTTTTAAAAGGATATATTATACAGGTCACATATTAAAATTTTTATTTTTTCTTTCTTCATTTATTATTAAAACAAAAAAATTTGACAGTTTTGCTGAGAGGACAGATGAGATATGTAAAGCAGTGCCATATGGAGGGACGGTTATTACTGCGTTTTTTAGTAAAAAATAAATGAGATAAAAATGAAAAACTTTCGTTATAAAAAAATTTTATTGTTTAGCTCGTTACAATTTGCTGGTAATCATGTAGAGTATTTTTCCCAAAATACAGAAAAACTAGTCGTTTACTATGTTATGCCGCGGAAAGGAAAAGAGCCCAATATGGTTACCCTATATGAAAAAGGAGTATTGATTAAAGAACAAGCGTTTTATTCTCCTGATAATCTTTTCTTTTGTTATGTGTTTTTATATCTTAATTTTGTCCGAATACTCTTTTTTTATTTTTCTCGGAAAGAAAAATTCTATATTATCTGTGGTCACCCACTTTTCTCTTTTTTTAAAAGTATTCTTGGGTTATTTAGGCGTTTTGAAATTGTTTATTTTATAGGAGACTATTATCCAGGAATGAGTATACTTAATATTTTCTATCGGTTTATTTCCCATCATTATCACAACAGTGCCCGATACAGAGTATATATTAGCGACAGATTAAATAAAAAATACAATAATGGACAGATTGTACATACGCAAAATGCTAAAACGATTATGTGGGGTGTGAAGCCGCAAGACAAAAAAAATATTTCAACAAAAAATTTGCAATTGTGTTTTATCGGGGTAATTCGTGAATCTCATGGATTAGAACAAACGCTTGCCCTTCTTAAAAAAAAGAAAGATTTAAAAATTAAGGTATTGGGAACATGTAATCAAGAACTCTATGCAAGATACAATACACTTATAAAACGTTGGCATATAACAGAGAGAGTATATTTTCCAAATAGATTTGTTCCTAAATTAGAAACTGAAACTTATGATTGTCATATAGGCGTTGCATTGTATACGATTAATGCAGGAACCTATTACGCTGACCCGGGAAAAGTAAAGGCATACGCAGAGCTTGGTTTGCCCATTCTTATTACTGATGCTGCTGAAATTGCAGGATATATTAAAAAATATAATGCAGGAGAAATTGTAAAGGGGAATGCAGATTCTATTCTTGAAGCAATTGAAAAAATACAAAAAAACTATACTGTATACGTATTAGGTCTAAAAAAATTTAATAATTATTTTAACTACAAATCATACTACCCGCCTCGATTTATGTTCATGGAGAAAAATATTTTATAACATATGAAAGAATATAGATATAAAAATATACTTCATTTTGGTACGTTACAATTTGATGGAAATCATATTGAATATTTCCGAGCAAATACTGAAAAGCTCATTGTCTATTACGTTATGCCCCGGAAAGGAAAAGAGCCAAACAGAGTGCGGTTTTACTTAAAAGGAAATCTTTTTGATGAAAAAGTATTTTATTCTCCTGATAATTTTTTTCTCTGTTATTTCTATTTATATTTTAATTTTCTAAGAATACTATATTGGTATTTTTCTCGGAAAGAAAAATTCTATATTATCTGTGGTCACCCACTTTTCTCTTTTTTTAAAGGGACGCTACAGATATTTCGTAAATACGAGCTTGTCTATTTTGTGGGAGACTACTATCCTGGGTATAGTTTATTAAATATTATTTACAGAACAATTTTTAATTATTACCATAAACAAATAAAGTATCGGTTATATATTAGTGACCGGTTAAATAAAATTATTAATGGAACAGTTATTGATAATGAACATATAAAAACGATTATGTGGGGCGTGAAGCCACCCAAAAAATATGCAACCTATACTGGTGGTTTACTTACTCTTTGTTTTATCGGAACAATAAGAGAAACACAGGGTCTCAAGATTGTTATTGAGTTATTAAGAACAAAAAAAGATATAAAGGTTAAAATTCTTGGTCCATGTGAGGAAAGACTTTTTATAAAATACAAAAAGTTAATAGCAACTTATAAAATAGAAAAGCAAGTGTATTTTCCTAATAAATTTTTTAATATGGAACAGTTAGAGAAAGAAACAGCAGAGTGTCATATTGGTGTTGCACTGTATGATGTTATAGAAGCACCTTACTATTCAGATCCTGGAAAGGTTAAAACATACGCGCAGCTTGGTTTGCCCATTCTTATGACTGATGCTGCGCAAGTTGTTAAATATATCGTAAAATTCAATGCCGGAGAAATTGTGCAAGAACATATTGAATCAGTGGTAAAGGGTATAGAACTTATAAAAGGAAATTACCAGTTATATATTAAAGGTCTAAAAAAATTTAATAATTATTTTAACTACAAATCATACTATCCAGAAAGATTTTCTTTTCTTGAATCTGCAAAATGAAAATACAAACTCCAGTTTCAGTTATAATGCCTGTATACAACTCAGAATCTACATTGTTAGAAGCTCTTGAGAGTTTGCGAAAACAAGAGTATCCAATTAAGGAAGTAATTATCCTTGATAATTGCTCAACTGATGCATCAATCGCAATGGCTGAGGGCTATAAGAAAAAAAAGAAAAAATGGGAGCTTGTTCTTGTTAAGAGAGACAAAAAAAACAGTGTTGCTTCAAGCCTAAATATTGGGGCAAATATGGCAAAATCTCCTTACATTGTATTAATGCATTCTGATTCAGTGCTTCCAACGTCTAAGGAGTTAACAAACCTTGTAGAACCATTTTTAGACGATCCAAATGTTATCGCAACATACTCAAGTGTTTTACATCCAGAGTATGTTTGGCTGCAATATAATTTTTGGGAGAAATGCCTTTTCGCTAGAGTAGTTGATACAGAAATACCAGCACTTCTTGGAAAATTTGATTGCATAAGAAAAGACATTTTTATAAAACTTGGAGGGTATGATGAAAAAAACTTTGTTGAGGGAGCAGATGCTTCTGATGCAAATATGCATTTTAGACTTAAAAAAGAAGGGAGAGTTGTACCAACCTCTGCAAAGGTGGTTCATTTGCATTACATGAAAGGAGATTTTACACTTAAAGATTGGATAGATAGGAGAAAGTTGCTCGCACGCGCATATGGAAGGCTTTTACGAACAAATTGGAAAAATCTTATGTCTCAAGGGTTAATATTTCTTGTTAAGCCAGTGATTGCCGTGTTGGTATTTATTCCATACTTTCATTTTCTTGGAATTTTAGGAGTTCTTTTAACAGGGTTTTTCTCTACAAAAAAAATGTTTTTAAGTCAATCAACGCTACTTGATCCGCGGATAATACTTCTACCGTTTATTAATGTATTTTTGGTATATTACGAGTCATACTGGATGATACGGTCTTTTCTCATGCGAAAAAAAAGAGTATAATTTCTACTATGAAGACAATAATACTAAGTGGTGGTATTGGGTATAGATTAAAGGAAGAAACAGAATTTAAACCAAAGCCAATGGTGCAAATAGGAGGAAAACCAATCTTATGGCATATTATGAAGATTTATGCGCATCATGGGTATAATGATTTTATTGTGGCGCTTGGATATAAAGGTGAGCAAATAAAAGAGTATTTTCTTAATCAGCGCTACTATGCTAACGATTTTACGCTTAATACAAAAACAGGTTTATCGAAAGTATATCGAAATAAAGATGGTAAGGATACTGATGATTTTAAGATTACGTTTGCTGAAACAGGACAAGAAACATTGCCAGGTGAAAGAACTCTACTTTTAAAAAGGTATATTCCATTAGAGGATGAAGATTTTATGGTAACCTATGGTGATGGTGTGGCAGACGTAGATATTAAAGATCTTATTAAATTTCATAAGAGTCAAAATACAATAGGAACAGTTACAGGAGTCCATCCAAGAAGCAAGTATGGACTTTTGTCAGTTGGAAAGAATGGTATTGCACAGAAATTTATTGAAAAGCCAATATTGCAGGAAAGAGTTAATGGTGGGTTTATGATTTTTAAGAAAAAGTTTTTTGATTACTTGCAGCCAGGCGAGATGGAGCATGCAGCAATACAACGACTTATTGATGAAAGACAACTGTCTGTATATATGCATAATGGTTTCTGGCATTCGATGGATACCTATCCTGATGTAGATAATCTAAATGTTTTTTGGAAAGAAGACCCCAAGTGGAAAGTATGGAAAGACTAGGCCGGGGTCAATGGTATTATCGAAATCTTCTCCTTCTCGGTAGTCTGCTATCCGCAGGTAATGTTGTTGACTATTTCATTACTCACACAGAAAAACTTGTCGTTATATATCTTTTGCCAAGATGGGATACAAGAAAGAATTTTGTTGAAATATATGAATATGGTGAGCTAAAGAAACGATATGAATTGTTCTCTCCAAAGATTATTTTTTTTCAATACCCTGTATTTTTTTTCCAATATGTCAAAACTCTTTTTTCATGTTTCCATAAAAATGAACATTTTTTTGTTATCACCTATCATCCACTCCTCTTCTTTTTCAAGAGTATTATAAGACATTTCAGAAGTTACGATATGGTTTTTTGGATTGCAGATTACTTTCCAAAACCAAACTTTTTTCTTAAGCTATACCAAGGTTGTATCCCCTTTTTTCATAGAAGAAACACATACAATATCTACCTTACCGATAGGATAAATAAGGTTATGAATAAAGGAGTGGCTAAGAACTCTTATACAAGCAGAACAATTATGTGGGGAGTAAAAGCCCCAAAAACATATAAGAAAGTATTACCAAAAGATTCAATCACATTGTTTTATCATGGTGTTATAAGAGATGAGCATGGAATAGAATTGTTGTTAGATTTGCCAAAAAATGACAGGAAAATAAAGTTAAAAATTTTAGGTAGATGTGATGATGTTTTATACAAGAAATATACTGAAATAATAAAAAATAGTAAGATTACTGATCGAGTTTATCTTCCAAATAGGTATGTATCTCTTCAGGAGCTAGAGAAGGAAGCAAAAGGCTGTCTTGCGGCGGCGGTGCTTTATAAAGTTTCTAAAAATAACTTTACTTTTTATGCTGATCCAGGAAAGGTAAAAACATACGCACAGCTTGGATTGCCAATAATCGTGACAAAAGGGTCGGAAGTTGGAGAGTACATACAAAAATATAAAGCAGGAGAAATTATCGAAAGAGATCTTGGTTCGTTGACTAAGGCAGTTTATGCTATTGCTGATAACTATCAGTCATATATTAATGGTCTTAAGAAGTTTAATAATTATTTTAATATCGAAAAATACTACAAAAGAAACTTTGCATTTATTGAAGAAAAACAATGATAGATTTTAAAATTTTTTCATCTATTTTCTCTAGGCCTGATCGAGTTGTGCTTGTTGCTTTATATAAGTTAAAAATCTTCAGGAATCCAAGAAAAATTACTCTTACAACTTACTATGGAAAGACCATGCAAGTCATTTTGCCAGAGATAGTATCGACAATAGTATATATAACAGGAAGATTTGAGAGGGATGTAGAGGAAATTATGACAAAATTTATTAAAAAGGGGAGTGTATTCGTAGATATTGGTGCTCACATAGGGTATTTTACACTTCTTGGATCAATGTTGGTAGGAAGTAAAGGAAAAGTATATGCATTTGAGCCAACGCCATCAACGTTTAGTTTACTTAAAGAAAATTGTAGTATATATAAAAATATTATTTTGATTAACAACGCTGTTTTTTCCCGGAAAGCAAAACTAATTCTTCAAGATTTTGGGGTTGCTTATTCAGCTTTAAACAGTTTTTTTCCTCCCAGAATTAATAAGAAGATTACGGCAAAGAAAATAAAAGTTGATGCAATTGATCTTGATACGTATTTCTCAAAAATAAAAAAACCAGATTTTATAAAAATTGACGCAGAGAATACAGAATATGAGATAATAAGAGGTATGGAGGGAATACTTAGGTTAAAAAACCCCATTATTTGTATGGAGTATGGCGGTTCTGTAGATACTGTTGGAAATAATAAAAAAATAGTAGATTTCCTTCAAAAACTTGCCTATGATATTTTTTCTTTCGAAAAAGGAAAGATTAAAAAATTTATATTTATGGAAAACGAAACACGTTATAGAAATTTATTATGTATGCCAAAAAGCAAAGGAATATTATATGAATAAGAATATTCTTGTTACAGGAGGAACGGGTTTTATTGGCGGACATTTAGTTAAGAGATTACTTGATGATGGGTATCATGTAATTGTTCCTTATATTACTTTTGAAAAAGACTCATTTTTTGTACAGAGCAATCTAAAAAACAGAGTTACTTTAGAGAAAGTTGATATAAGAAATAAGGAGAAAGTTTTTCAATTGATACAAACATACAAGCCAGAGTATATTTTCCATCTTGCTGCTCAGACCCTTGTTACAGAAGGGTATAAAGATCCTCTAACAACGCTTGAGACAAATATTATGGGTACAGCTTATTTGTTAGAAGCAATGAGAGTGATTGGGAGAGTAAAGGGAATTATTGTTGCCTCAACAGATAAGGCATATGGCAAAACACATGAGGCATATACAGAAGAGGCTCCATTAAAAGGAGATCATCCCTATGATGTGTCAAAATCAAGTGCAGATTTAATTACTCAAACCTATTATAAAACGTACAATACCCCAGTTATTGTGACGCGTTTTGGCAATGTATATGGAGAGGGAGATTTACATCTTGATAGGATAATCCCCGGAATCTGTGAAGCGATAATTAAAAAAAAGACACTTGAAATTAGAAGTGATGGAACATATGTCCGGGATTACCTGTATATTAAAGATGTTGTAAATGGGTATATATTTTTACTGCATCATTTTAACGATTTGAAAGGTGAAGCGTTTAATTTTTCATCAACAGACACCTACTCAGTGTTACAGCTTATTGAAAAAGCAGAAAAGATTTTAGACAAAAAAATATCTTATAAAATTCTCAACATAGCAAAGAATGAAATTCCTTATCAACACTTGGATGATACAAAGATAAAAAAAATGGGATGGGAACCAAAACATACTTTGGAAAATTGTCTAGAAAATACTTTCCAATGGTATAAAAAACATATATTCTAGTTGTTTGCCTTATTTATTTTCTTATGTTAAGATGTGTTCGACATGGTAAGGATTTTATAAACAGTACTGCGGTTTGTATTCTAATATGGAGAGAAAATCAAAAAATGAAACTGCCTATATCAATTCTACAATATCGGTAAAAACAGCACAAGAAAAAGTAACTATTCTCACACTTCGGAAAATGAAAGAGGAGCGCAGAAAGGTTGTTTGTATTACCGCATATGATTATCCACTATCACTTCTAGCAGAAAGAGCAGGTGTAGATATCATTCTGGTTGGCGATTCATTAGGTATGACGACGCTTGGGTATAAAACCACGTTGTCTGTTACAATGGAAGATATGATACGGCACGCAAGTGCTGTAAGACGGGCAGTATCGTACGCATTTGTTATCGGAGACATGCCATATATGTCGTATCAACCCTCAGATAGAGACGCTGTGATAAATGCAGGAAGATTTATTGCAGAGGCATGTTGTGATGCTGTAAAATGTGAGGGGGGGAAACGAATTGCACCAAGAGTGAAAGCAATGGTTGATGCTGGTATAGTTGTGCAAGGTCATATAGGGTTGACACCACAGAGCATTGGTCAACTTGGTGGGTTTCGAGTCCAAGGAAAAACAAGACAGAGCTATGACCTTCTTTTAGAAGATGCTCTTATTTTGCAGGCGGCAGGGGTTTTTTCTATTGTTTTTGAAGGAATGCCAAGTGAGGTTGCAGAAAGAATAAAAAAACATTTAAAAATTCCAGTATATGGTATTGGAGCTGGAGATAAGCTAGATGGACAAATAGTTATTATACATGATCTAATTGGTTTATTTGAGGAGTTTAGACCAAAGTTTGTCAAACGATACTGTGATGCAGACATTCTGATTGCAAATGCAATTGGTAAATATGCAAACGATGTGCGTACAGGAAAATTTCCGTCACAAGAACATTTTTATCCGATGGAAAAAGAAGAATGGGAAAAAATTAAAAAAGGTAAAAAATGAAAAATATATACAAACCATCCAAGACAATCCTTACGGCAGGTCCATCAATTACAAAGAAAGAAATTCAGTATGTGATAGATGCTGTAAAGAATGGTTGGAATTTCCATTTTAATGATTATATTGAACGATTCGAGAAAACCATGGCATCATACCTTGGGGTAAAGCATGCAATGGCGACGTCAAGCGGTACTGGTGCATTACATCTTTCTCTTCTTGCCATGGATATCAAAGAGGGAGATGAGGTAATATTGCCTGAAATTAGTGCGGTTGCTTCTGCAAATGTGATTACCTATGTTGGAGCAAAACCAGTATTTGTAGATATTGAGGCAGATACATGGTGTATGGATCCTCAAAGTGTTAAGAAAGCAATCACAAAAAAAACCAAAGCAGTAATGCCTGTCCATTTATATGGTCACCCTGCAAATATGGGAGAAATTAACTCGATTGCAAAAGAGCACGATTTATATGTCCTGGAAGATGCTTGTCCATCTCTTGGAGCAACTTTTAAAGGAAAAAAAACAGGAAATTTAGGGGATATGGCAGCATTCAGTTTTCAAGGCGCAAAAGTTGCTGTTATTGGAGAAGGAGGAATGCTCGTTACGAATAACTCAAAACTTTTTGAAAAAGCGTCATATATTGCTGATCTAGGGAGAGATCGAAACCGAGGTGCTTTTTGGCATACTATTGTTGGATATAAATACAGAATGGCTAATATCCAGGCTTCTCTTGGTCTTGCACAACTAGAACGAATTGAATCTCTTGTAGAGAAGAAAAGAAAAATTTTCCAGTGGTACCATAAAAGACTTGGGAAAATTGACGGCATATCAATGAATGTTGAAAAAGATTGGGCAAAAAATACTTACTGGATGAGTTCAATAGTACTTGAAAAAAAACTTGGTATTACCAGAGATGAGCTTATGGTAAAGCTAAAAGAGAGAATGATTGATACTCGTCCTTTTTTCTTCCCATTCTCTATGCTTCCAATGTATAAAACGAAATCTGATAATCCAGTTTCATATGACAAGGGTCTTAATGGAATTAATTTGCCAAGCGGAGTTATGCTTACAGAAAAAGAAGTTGGGTATGTTGCATCACAGATTATTGATCTTTTAGGAAAAAGATAGACATACGGATAAATGAATGAAGATAACTTTCAGGAAAAAATTGAATTAATTCTCCATGATTTAAAATTTGGTAAAAATATACCAACCCCTGCAAGTTCTTCTGCATTATTACTCAGCGGAGAAAAAATGAGCATGTATACGATAACAACAGCTTTACTTAACCAAGATAAAATAATAAGCATACTCGCCCAGTGGAGAGACAAAAATAATATATGGTTTCCCGCGCAGTTTAGGGTGACGTTTGATGGAACCAAAAAATGGGCAAAAGAGCAATTGCTTGATAAAAGAGACAGGATTCTTTTTTTTCTTCAAGCAGAAAAGAGTAAGGATCCATTTGGACATATTGGTTTATATCGTTTTAACTATACAGAAAAATCATGTGAAATTGATAATGTTATCCGTGGTATAGAAAGTAAAGAGACGAGGGGTGGAATGACAATAGGATTGCAGCTACTTATTGACTGGACATATACCTATTTGAAAGTGGAACGTCTTTATTTACAGGTATTTTCTGATAATGAGAAAGCAATCTCTCTCTATAAACGAGTAGGATTTGAAGAGGTTGAACGAACACCGCTTAGAAAAAAAATAGAAAACGATGTCGTAAGTTGGGTTGAGTATGAAAAGGATGATGGATTTATTGCCAAGCGATATCATATAAAAATGGCATTAAAGAAGAGAGGAAAAAAATATGCATAACACACTCATAAAAATTGCTAAAAACGTTAGAAGAGATATTATGCAAATGAGCTTTCGTGCAAAAAGTGCACATGTTGGAGGAGCTTTATCTTGTGTGGAAATATTAGTTGCGCTTTATTTTGCTATTATGAAAGTTTACCCAAAAGATCCAACAAATCCAAAACGGGATAGATTAGTTTTTAGTAAGGCACATGATGGAAAAGCACTATACGCAGTTCTTGCAGAAGCTGGTTTTTTTAAAAAAGAAATTTTAGATGGATACGAATTAGATGGCGGGCTTTTACCTGGACATGCAACAAGACACTGTGTTCCAGGTATAGAAGTATCAGCAGGGGCTTTAGGTCATGGATTATCAATGGCTTCAGGAATGGCATATGCAGGCAAAATTGATAAGCAGTCATTTCATGTTTTTGCAATTCTTTCTGATGGAGAGTGTGATGAGGGATCAACTTGGGAAGCTGTACTTTTTGCTGCACATCATAAACTGGATAATTTAATTACAATTGTTGATTACAATAAGCTACAAGGATTTGGATTTACAAAAGATGTTTTAGGCCTTGAGCCATTTTCAGATAAATGGAAAAGTTTTGGATGGGAAGTGAAAGAAGTAAATGGTCATAGTTTTGATGACATCATTACAACTTTGCAACAAACTCCTTTTGTAAAAAATAAACCATCAGTTGTTATTGCTCATACGATTAAGGGTTTAGGTGGTGCTCCTGAGCATGTTAATAAAATATCCTCTCAGTATAAATCGCCGACAAAAGAAGAAATGAAACAGATACTGCAAGATACTGATTAGTTATGAGAATTGCTTTTGTAAATACACTCCTTTCTTTAGCCCAAGAGAATAAAAATATTATGCTTCTTACTGGAGATTTAGGTTTTTCAGTATTTGAGAAGTACATTGAAACCATCCCACATCAATTTTTAAATATGGGTGTTGCAGAACAAAATATGGCAGGGGTTGCTGCTGGTCTTGCCATGGAAGGGAAGGTCCCAATTATATATTCTATTATTCCATTTACTACGATGAGAAATTTTGAACAAATAAGAAATGATATTTGTTATCAAAATCTTAATGTTAAAATTGTTGGTGTCGGGGCAGGGTTTTCGTATGGACCATATGGCCACACACATCATGGACTTGAAGACATTGGTATTTTGCGAACTCTTCCAAATATGACCATTCTTTGCCCTGGTGATCCTATAGAAGTTAGCCTTGCAACCAATGCGATGTTTGAACATACAGGTCCTGTGTATCTAAGATTAGGAAAAGCTGGTGAGCCATCAATACATAAAAAAACACCACAATTTTCAATTGGAAAAGGAATATGTATAGAAGAAGGTAGAGATGTTGCCATTATAGCAACATCGACATTTCTTTATAAAGCTTGGAAAGTTACTGAAGAATTGAAAGAAAAAGGGTACTCTGTAAGGCTTATTAGCATGCATACAATAAAACCTCTTGACGAAAAACTAGTTATTGACTCTGCTACAAAAACATCAGCACTCTTCACTCTTGAGGAACATAGTATTATTGGGGGTCTTGGAAGTGCTGTTGCAGAAGTTATAGCAGAAAATAGGATTGCAGTTCCATTTAAGCGATTTGCTGTCCCAGACCATTTTACAAAAACAATGGGTAGTCAAGAACATATGAGAAATGCAAATAAATTGTCAAATAATGAGATTGTAGAAGTAATCATTAAATATATAGAAAGTAAAGATGCATTTAGTGAAAATATGTAATTTATGCCTCATTTTTTGAGTATTTCCATTGTTTCCTGTACATATAATTTTAATTCCTCTATCTTTAAAGAAAGTTTGGAGTCTATTAAATTGCAAAAATATCCTAAAAATTTGATAGAGCATATTGTCATGGATGGAGGTTCGAAAGATGGAACTATACAACTGGCAAAGTCTTATGGCTGTCTCGTGATTACGAGACCAGATCTTCAAAATTGCCCACAAGTTCGCATGAATTTAGGGATAGGATATGCAAGAAATAAATTAATACTAATTCTTGAACCAGACAATATTCTTGTTGGTGATGATTGGTTTTTAAAAATGATTGAACCATTTCTTAAAAAGAAAAATGTTTTTTGTTCATTTAGTATGTATGGTGGATATAAAAAAACCCTTCCATTACTAACAAGATATTGCGCACTTTTTGGTACATCTGATCCAGTACTTTATTATTTACGTAAAACAGAAAAAATAAGAAGAGATGAAAAGAAATATAATAAAGGCGAGTTGGTAATGGAAACAGATAATTTTTTGGTAGTAAAATTCACAAAAGATAATTTACCTACGTTAGGTGATAATGGACAAATGTTTTTGAAGTCTGCTTTTGAAAAGATTAGTAAAAAACCAGAATTTTTTACTCATACAGATGCCGTAAGTGAAATGCTAGAAGCAGGATATGATACTTTTGGAGTTGTTAAAAATGAAGTTATTCATGTGACGCATGCAAAGATTTCTGCTTTTGTAAAACAAAGAGTTAAGATAAAAGAGGAGTGGACAAATAAAAAAGGACAATGGAGAAAGTATCATGTTTTTAACTGGAGATCAAAAACAGATCTGTTTCATATGGTTCAATACATTTTATATTCTTCTACAATAATTCTTCCTTTACTCTCAAGTTTAAAAGGATTTTTAAAAATACATGATTATGCATGGTTTTTACATCCAATACTATGCCTTTTAATGTTAGTTGGATATGGATACTCGGAGGTAAAATTTTTTGTAAAAAGAGGGAGGGAGTATGTTATTCAATAAATCAACCTCACTATTTGGACAATATATAAATTTACTAAAAGATTATTATCATGTTCAAACTTTTTCCCAATTACTTAGATCTATTAGTAGTGATTTTTTTGTAAGTATTTTTTTATTTGCTGGGAGTGGTTTAATAACAAGTGTCTTAAAAGGGTTTATTGCAAGATTATTTATTCGTTCAGGTTTTCCTCTTCTTATTGGAAAACGTGGTAAAATCATGCATCCATATAACATGATTTTTGGAAAGTATGTTTGGATACGAGATGACGTAAGCCTTATGGCTCATGGAAAGCTTGTGCTGGGTGATAACGTAGTTATCGGAGACCAAAGTATTATTTGGACAAACGGTAAGGGGCTTAAGATAGGAAGTAATACAGGGATTGGTTTTCGATGTTACATTGCGCAGTTAGGTGGGCCAATTACCATTGGCAAAAACGTACTGATTGCAGATTCTGTTCGAATACATAGTTTAAATCACAAATATGAAGACACGACAAAAGACATTCTGTTACAAGGCTATGTTAAGTCAACAATAGTAATTGAAGATAATGTTTGGATTGGATCAGGCGCAATTGTTTTTAACAATGTAACTATAGGAAAAGGATCTGTTATTGGAGCAAATACTGTTGTATCAGAAAATGTTCCACCTTTTGTTGTTTTCGCGGGTAATCCAGGCAAGGTAATTAAAAGACTAAAATAGCACTACTCTTTCCACGCGTATGTTGTTGGGTGTTCTGTTTGAAGAGTTTTTACTTTCATCCGGATCTTTTTGAAGAACTGCTCTAAAAATATACTTGTTTTCTTTCCATTAACTACATGATAACTCGCAATAGCAAAATGTAGAGCTTTGTTATTTTTTATCGTACGAAGGCATCCTTTTACTGCTTCTATTTCTCCTCCTTCTATATCCATTTTAATAAAATTTACTTTTTTTATTCGTAGCCTCTCTAGCTCATTGTCGAGTGAAACGACTGGGACAGCGTGGTTAGTTTTCCTTCCCTTTTTTATTACCAATGTAGATCCTATTCCTTGAATATCAAATGGTAGTGTTGTGTTGGTACTATACAGCCCTTTGTTTATTACTATTGCATTTCTTATTTTATTTAAGCGAATATTTTTTTTGAGTAATGTATAATTGAATGGATCAGGTTCAAATACAATCACTTTCCCGGTTGAACCAACTTTTTTTCCTGCATACATTGTAAAAAATCCTGAGTATCCACCAGCATCTACAACAATATCTCCCTTTTGGAGTTTATAATACTTATTATATCCAGAAACTTCTTCGGCAAGGTGATGATTGTCATACACAGGAACTTTGTACACCTGTATTGGTTCTCCGTTGATGTTGACAGTTTCTTTTCTTAAGGAGAACGTATGGAGGGTAAAACTAATGCTGTTTCGTAATAAGACCTTAACTTTGCTTTCTGGAATCTTTCTGTACGTCTCTTCAATAATTTTTCTTAGCATAAGAATAAAGATTATTATAGCACAAGCATTGTTGATTCTTTTTGCATTCTCTGTATAATAATGAAATGCACGATCTTCAAAATTTCATTCATACATACTATTCCCAAAATTTTGAAAAAAAAGAATTTATTCCCGGAGAGACCCTCGTGCCTGTTTCTGGAAAGGTGTTTGATGAGCAGGAGCTAACACTTGGTATGCAGGCAATATTAGATGGTTGGTGGACAGAAGGAAGATTTGCAGCTGAATTCGAGAAAAAACTAGCTCGATTTGTCGGAACACGTTATGTGTCTCTTGTTAACTCTGGCTCTTCCGCTAATTTAATTGCTTTTTCCGCCCTTACTTCTGATGTGTTTAAAGACAGAGCAATAAAAGCAGGTGACGAGGTTATTACCGTTGCGACTGGGTTTCCGACCACAGTAAATCCAATTATCTTACGGGGTTGTATTCCAGTTTTTGTTGATATTGATCTTTTAACAAAAAATGCCCTTATTCCTCAACTAAAAAAAGCTATAACAAAAAAAACAAAAGCAATAATGATGGCACATACACTTGGTAATCCTTTTGCTCTTTCTGAGGTTGTCCAGTTAGCAAAGAAACATAATCTTTGGCTAATTGAAGATTGTTGTGATGCTCTTGGTTCTTTATATGGGGGAAAAGTTGTTGGAACATTTGGAGATATAGCGACATTTTCTTTTTACCCAGCTCATCAAATAACTATGGGGGAGGGTGGTGCTGTTATAACAAATAATCCTCTTATTCATCGTGCTATCCGGCAATTTCGTGATTGGGGAAGGGATTGTTGGTGCGATACTGGGAAAGATAATACGTGCGGAAAACGGTTTGGTTGGCAGATGGGTAATTTGCCACTTGGATACGACCACAAGTATATTTACTCGCAAATTGGATACAATGTTAAACTTACCGATATGCAGGCAGCAATTGGACTTGCACAAATAGAAAAATTACCTACTTTTATCCAAAAGAGAAAAGATAATTTTAAAAAATTACATGATGGTTTGAAAAAGTATGAAAAATACTTTATTTTGCCTGGGTGGGAGAAAGAAGCTGATCCATGTTGGTTTGGATTTATGATTGTCATAAAAGAAGATGCTCCTTTTACTCGTTTGGAGCTTGTTAATTTTCTCGAGTCAAAAAAAATTGCAACAAGAAGTCTTTTCGCAGGAAATTTATTGCGGCATCCAGCGTATACACATATAAAACATAGGGTAGTTGGTGATTTAACAAATTCAGATAAAACAATGAATGACGGATTTTGGATTGGTGTTTTTCCAGGAGTGACCGAGGAAATGATTACATACGTGCTGGATAGCTTTGAAATGTTTATAAATAAAGAGGTATAATGCCTTTATGTATAAGAATATAGCCATTATTTTTTTTGTATTGTTTCTTTTTCTTTTTCCTATCTTCTCTTTTGCGAAAGAAAATACAGATAGCAATAAACCGGCAACGAGTTCTGCGTCGATAGAGTATAAACTTGCTTTGCCAGGTATGTTACCAGACCATCCATTATTTAAGCTTAAAGTCTTAAAAGACAAAATTACGGCAAAGCTGATAAACAATAAGATAAAAAAAATTGAATATGATCTACTTATGGCAGATAAGACAATTTATGCAAGTAAACTGCTTGCTCAAAAAGGAAATATTGCTTTAGCAAAAGAAACAGCGTTAAAAGGGGAACATTATTACACAACTCTTGTTTCAGATTATAAATGGGCATATTGGTATAAAGAGAAAATACCTCAGGAGTTAGATGAACGAATAAAAACAGCAGCCTTGAAGCATCAAGAAGTTTTTACTGATATAGCTAAAGACCTAAAAGGAGAAGATAAAAAGACATTTGAAAATACAATATACTTTTCCAAAAAAAATTATCATGAGCTTGTTAACTTAAAGTCAGAAAGTAAAAGATAGCATGGATGTTATAAAGCTACTTTCCTCACGGTACGTGCGCCTTAGCATCATTTGTTTCCTCCTCTCTCTCATTCCATTTTTTTGGATGCAGCCTGGAGAAATAAATCTTGGAGGAGATGGATCGCGATTGTACTTTTACGATCCGGTACGTTATTTACAATCAACTCTTATGTATGCTATTCAAACAATAGGCATAAATAAAGAAAACCCTTTATATCTTTTTTTGCCTTTTAATATACTGCTTATATTACTCAACCAGATAATTTCATCCTCTCTTATTGTTACTCTGTTTAATAGTTTTCAAATTGTTGTTGCGTTTTTAGCAATGTATGCAATTTCACGTGAGTTGATAGGAGGAAGTGTTAAAGAGAAGAAGTATGATGTCTACATTGAACTTTCGGCACTTTTTGTTGGAATGTATTATGTTCTTTCCCCTTTAATGGTTCGGACGGAATGGGATAGAGCAATTTTTACTCATGCACGGATTTTTTTAGGGCCATTAATGTTTTTCCTTGTGTTGCAATATCTTTTAACAAAAAGAGTATATTTTCTTCTGTTAACTCTTTTGACAACATTTATTTTTTCAGTTAACTTTAGCTGGGCTGGTGCACCTTCTCTCTTTTCCTTTTACCCATTAGCTTTTTTTTACACATTTTTGTACGTTCGTTTTATAAGAAAAAAGACCATTCCCTACATAGCTCTTTTTTTAGGGGCGATCTCATTTATAGCTTTACATGCATTTCATATATTTCCTCTACTCTATAATTTTATGGGTAAAGGGGGACTTGCATATGAAAAAATATTTAAAAGTGGTGCAAATTATGATTCGGGAATAGATTATTTTTTGGGATCTGCAAGAAGCATACATTTAACAGAAAATTTGACTGGTCTCCCACAACTTGTTAAAAGTATTATCCCGTATGATTTTATGTTTTTCTTTACCCCATTGTTTTTAATATTAGGACTATTAATAAATGGCGCAAAGAATTCTTATATAAAAGACCAACGAAAAAATTTCCTTTTTCTATTTACCTTTTTCCTTATATGTGTTTTTTTCGCTACAGCAACTATCACCGATGCTGGTTTCGAGTTTTATAAAAGTCTATTTCGTATCCCTGGTTTTTCCATGTTTCGAAACTATTATGGACATTGGGCATTGCCATACCTTTTCTTTTTAAGTTTGCTTACTGGTCATGCGCTGTTTTATATTTTTACAAAAATTAATACGTCCAAAAGAAATGTGTTGTTCTTTTTTTTAGTTTCTCTTGTCACAGTAAGCGCACTGCCTTTTATTCGAGGAGACATGATTGATATTGTTTTAACAAAGAAAAATAAAAACGAATTTAAAGTTCCGATAAAAATGGATCCAGTATATGAGGAGGTACTTACATATGTGCGTATCAATAGTATTGATGGTAAGTACATGACACTCCCTCATACAGAATCGTTTAATCAAGTACTTATTGGATCTCAAAATGGTATGTATATTGGGCCTTCAACATTTTCTCATTTGGCAGGAAAATCTGATTTTAACGGATACCAAGTTATTTCACCTTTTAATGAAGCTTTTTTAAAGCTTTCCAGAGAAAAGGATTATAAGTCAATTGGTGTGCTTTTTTCGATATTAAATATAAAATATATCTTTCATAATTCAGATCCACGCGTTTTGGAATACTTTGAGGGATTTCCATATCCTGACCACCTAAAAAAATCGTTGCCTAATAATCAAGTATCATATACACAATTTATTACAGAGCTACCAGTAAAAAAAGATCGTTCTTTTGGACCGTATTATAATTTTTATTCTCTCACTAATGACTTTTATCTTCCTCATATATATCTTCCACAACACGTAGTATATTATGACAAAAAACTTGATCCATGGATGAATTTAACAGATGTTTTTTTTACATTCACACCAGAGCATGAGACACGCACAGCGTATATAGATAATGCATTAAAAGGAAAACTAAATATTGTTTCACCAACTCCAAAAATTACTTTTACAAAAATAAACCCAACAAAATATCGAGTTAATGTAGAAGATGTACGTGGTCCTTATGTTCTTGTTTTTTTAGACATGATAAATTCTCACTGGAGCGTATTTTTATCTGAGGAGCAAAGTCAGCAGAGAACACCAATGGGATTCATTGGAGAAAAAGCCAAAAATATATTGACATTTTTTGGTGGACAAGAAAATCTTCAAAGTCAAAAGCAAATTGCGTCATATTTTGATGGAGCGATTAAAGAAGGTGAGCATAAGAACGTATTTTTAGACCAGACTACTTTTGAGACATGGGGAAAACAAGAAATTGCCAAGGATATGCATTTTGAAGCTAATGCATACGCAAATGCATGGTACATAACACCAGAAGACACAAATAAAAAAAATAACTATACATTAATTATTGAAATGACTACACAAAGAGTGTTTTACCTTTCGTCTATAATTTCTCTTATTACGCTACTTGTTTGTACAGTATGGTTATGTATAGTAGTCGGTAGAAAACTATATCAAAGGGTTTCATGAGAAAAATAATTCTTGTCCCTTTTATTGTTAGTCTTTTTCTTGCAATTATTCCTTTTTTCTGGTTGCAACCTGGATGGATGGATCTTGGGGGGGATTCAAGCAGGCTGTATTTTTATGATCCTATAAATTTTTTAAAAAGCTCACCTTTGTATGGCCTTGCTCCTGATGGATTTGCATCTGAAAATATTAGTTACTATCTTATTCCTTTTGTATTACTTTTGGCCGTTTTTAAAGAAATTCTCCGCTCACCGTATCATGTTATAACGCTTTTTAATAGTTTTCAGCTAGTTATTTCTTTTCTTTCAATATACGCTATAAGCAGAGAATTTTTAAAAGGGAAAGAAAAAAATAATGGCGAGTTAGATACTAGTGTTTTTGCAGGATGTATTGCTGGTCTTTTTTATATCCTTTCTCCTTTTCTTGCTCCAAATGGATGGGATAAGGCAATGTTTATCCACAACCAACTATTTCTTAATCCACTTGTTTTTTTTCTACTTCTAAAATATATACATACAAAAAAAATGCAATATCTTCTTTCATGCGCACTTGTGACATTTATTTTCGCAGCAAACTTTAGCCCATCTCCTGCTTTTTTTGCATTTTATCCTCTTGCTATTTTATATCTCCTTTTTTACAACTTCCTTATTAAAGGAACAATCTTAGGAATAAAAAATATTGCTCTTATATTCTTATTATTTTTTATTGTCCATGCATTTCATCTTGTCCCATCGATTATAAACTTGTTTTTTAGCAGTGGAAATGTCTTTTATGAAGCAGCATTTTCACATGAGGGTAAATTTGTTCGTGGTCTTGGGTATTTCTCTGCTGTTGCAGCAACAACTAAGTTAACAAATAATGTGCTTAGCCTACCACAGGGAGAGTCGAGCGTTGCTGCATATCTAGAATTTTTATGGTTCACGTTTCCTGTCCTTCTTGTTTTGGGTCTTCTTGCACAGAAGAAAATGAAACATGCTATTTCAGAAATCAACTATAATTTTTTGTTGCTTTTTAGTTTTTTTCTTTTAACACTTTTTCTAAGCTCGGCTGTAATAACACATACCGGCTTAGCCCTATACAAATTACTGTTTAATATTCCGGGGTTTTCTATGTTTCGCAATTATGTTGGTCAGTTTTCTTTTGTGTTTATCTTTTTTTATTCACTTACTCTTTCGTATGCCTTATTTTATATTTTTTCTTATGTAGATAAACAGAAAAAAATAATACTCTTTGTGGCACTTTTGGTGATTATTGTCATAAGCTCTTGGTCATTTATTCGCGGAGACATGATTAATTTAGTCATCAATAAAGGAGCTCCAACAGAAATGCGTGTGCCTATTAAAATGGATCCACAATACGAACAGGTATTGGAGCACATACGAAAAGATCCAATAGATGCGAGATATCTTACCCTCCCTTTTACAGAAGCAGGACTTCAGATGCTTGCTGGAGTAGAAGGAGGAGCATATCAAGGGCCTTCAACAATTGCTTACCTTGCTGGAAAACAAGATTTTTCAGGGTATCAAGTAATGTACCCATTTAGTGAGTTCTTTTTACGAATGGTACGTGACAAAGATTATGAGGGATTAAATACATTCCTTGGTATGTTAAATGTAAAATACATTTTTTATAACTCTGATCCACGCATTTACGGTGAAAACTTCCCGGGCCTCCCTTATAGTGTTGTAAATAGGTTTATGCCTCCTACCCAGGAGCTTTATAAAGCATTCATAGAGCAGCTTGCAGTGAAAAAAAAGATTGATTTTGGTGATAAGTATCATATCTATGAACTTGATGATCGGTATTTTGTACCAAAGGTGTATGCGGCAAGTAATCTTATTTTCTTTAATCGAACAAATAATGATTTACTTTCTTTTATGAACGCGCTTGGGGATCGGCAAGCAGCATTTGTAACGGATATGAAATTTCTTACTATTCTGCCATTGCAAAAAGAGATATTTCAAATACCTCCGGAGCAACTGTTGTATAGTACATTTAAGGATGAAGCGCTCATAATTTCTTCAACTGTTTCTCAAGAAATTTTTTCCTACTTTTATCCGTTTATTCTTTTGGAGCAGATAATTAATACTTCCCAAATTAAAGAATATGACATTTCTTTTGACGAAAGAATATATCCTCTTGAGCTTGAGCGGAAAAATATTTTAGTACAAACAACGTATAATAAAATAAAAAATCAGCTCCCTCTTTACGAAAATACACTCACTACACTTATAGAGATTTTTAGCAACCAGCAGAGTAATGGTATTGCCATTTTACATAATAAGGCCAGAGCGTATTATATTTTATCGCAGCACAGAGATAGTTTTGTCAAAAAAATCATTAACTCTTCTTTTACTCAGCAAGAAAAAAGTGATCTTACTCTTTTGGCAGACAGAATTTTTGCTGAAGCTGAGAAAAAATTACAGCTTCCAAGTGCATTACAAAAAATTTCTTATACAAGTAACGTAAGTACAATTCCAAATAACGAATATGCTGTGTGGATAAAAACAAGAGGTATTCAAAAATCTGCAGTAGAAAGTATTTCGCTTCAGCTTGATGGAAGATCATTCCTGGGTACAGAAGATCAGCCTGCTATTTTACATTTTCCTTTTACCCTCAAAAAAGATGATAAAGGTATTACATTGTTTTTACAAGGAATTTTTCGCCCAGATATAATAACCTTCATTTCAAATGAAAAAGAAGCTGAGAGGAAACGATATGCGGTTGTTGCAAAAGGGATTTTTTTAGGAACGATACAAACTATAATTTCTCGTTTTACTTCTTGGACACCAAATACGTTTTATCTTGTTTCATTTACCTATCAAGAAAAAAACTTACCAAATGTAAATCATTCTTTTTCAATGTTGGTTGAAGTAAATAGAGACGCGACAGTTGCTACCTTACTTGTAGAAAATAATAATCCTAATCCATTTCAATATAACCAAAATCAAGGAGTAGATTTTATTATTAAGAATCTATCTGTTCTAAAAATCCCACTGCCAGAAGCTTTCTTAGTTGCTGATAAAAAGAAAAATGAAAAAATAGAGTTACCTATTATTAACTCTCTAAAAATAGATCCAACGAGGTATGTTATTAATGTTTCTGCGGCAAAGGATCCATACACCCTTATTTTTTTAAACAACTATAGTAAGAATTGGCATTTATCGTTACTAACGGAAGGTCCGCAGCAAGTTTCTGAAAATTTTATTATGTCATTTTTAAATATCTTTTTCCAGCAAAAGCAATACGTTGACGCAACACATTTTCCAGTGAATGGTGTAAGCAATGCTTGGTATATTAGTCCAGAAAATGTAGGAGGCAAGCAAGATTATATACTTATTCTCGAGCATAAGAGTACGCAATTATTTTTTGTTTCTCTGATGCTTTCTTTGTGTGGTGTATTTGCTTGTCTTTTGTGGGTGGGTATGTTAGTATGGAAAAAACGAGTGCTTTAAAAAATAATGCTATGCTTTCCCAGCTAAAATTACTTCTTCTTATACTTTTTTTTCTTGGAACAATAGTTGATATCTTCTTTTTCCAAATAGGCTCAGACTTAAGATTATTTGGCCTCATACTTTTTTGGCTTATTATAGCTAAATTATATAATTTTAAAAGTACAATGACGCTTAAAATTACGTTAGGGTATCTTTTTGTATTATTCTTGCTATTTCTTTTTGCGAGAAGTCAGCCATACACAGATAGAGTAGCAACATGGATATATATGTTTTTGGTAATTGGAGTTATACAACAATTTAGAGAGCTTCGATCCTCATGAGAAAGGTGCTTCTTTTCCCCTTGGTTGCGGGACTTTTTTTATTTAATATTCCTTTTTTCTGGTTACAACCTGGATGGATGGACCTTGGAGGTGATTCAAGTCGACTGTATTTTTACGATCCTATAAATTTTTTAAAAAGTTTTCCATTGTATGTCATAGCACCAACTGGCACTTCAGTGTTAATGATTGGTCAATATTTAATACCCTTTGTTCTTTTGCTACACATATGTAAGTTTCTTTTTCAGTCTCCTTACTTAGTTATAACTATTTTTAATAGTTTGCAACTAATAGGTGCATTTTTTGCAATGTATCTAATAATAAGAGAGTTTTTGAAAAATACAAATGAATCTAACGGGATATATGTATCTATTATATCAACAGTAGGGGGATTATTTTATGCTCTTTCTCCTTTTCTTGCTCCAAATGGATGGGATAAGGCAATGTTTATCCACCATCAATTTTTCTTAAATCCTCTTATGTTTTACTTTTTGCTTCGATTTATACATACATCAAATTTTATATATCTTCTTATAACAGTTTTGACATCGTTTATTTTTGCGGCAAACTTTAGTCCTGGCCCACCAGTTTTTGCCTTTTACCCATTGGCTATTTGTTACTTGTTGTTGTATGCAACAGTAATAAGAAAAACTCCAATTGCTTGGAAGAAAATATTCTTTGCATTTTTTTTATTTATCGTCGTTCAATTATTTCATCTTATTCCACAACTCACTGTTTTTTTGACAGATGAGAATAGTGCTTATCGCCATGCCGCATTTTCAAAAGAGGGAAAAATTGACAGGGGACAGGGATATTTCGCATCGATTGCACAAACGTATAGGTTTGTAAATAACTTACTCGCTATTCCTCAAGGAGAATCTAGTGTTCCTAAACTTCTTGAGCCTTTTTGGTTTAGTATTCCCTTTATTTTTATAGTAGGATTACTGCTGTATAAAAAAGTTGAGAAGTATAATCAGAGAAGAAATAACTTTCTTTTAATAGTTACTTTTTTTCTTCTTATTCTTTTTCTTGTAACTGCACGTGTTACTGATATAGGTTTTTCTTTTTATAAATCACTTTTTTATATTCCAGGTTTCTCGATGTTTCGTAATTATCTTGGGCAATTCTCGTTTGTATTTATCTTTTTTTATACCTTTGTATTTGCATATTCATTGTTTTACCTTTTGCTTTTTTTAAGAAAAAAAATATTTGCCGTTGTGGTTGTTAGTATATTTATTGTTCTAATAGTTAGTAGTTCTATATCGTTTATTCGTGGAGACATGATTAACTTGGTTCAAAATAAAGGGTTTCCTCAAGAAATCACAGTGCCAATAATAATGGATCCACAATACGAACAAGCACTTGAGTACATAAGAAAACTACCTACTGATGGAAAGTTTCTTTCTCTCCCTTTGACTGAAGGCGGCATCCAGATTTTTGCAGGTATGGAGGGTGGTGCCTACCAGGGACCATCAACTATTTCGTATTTAACCGGTAAAGTTGACTTTGCTGGGAGAAGTGGCTTATATCCTTTTGGTGAAAGATTTTTAACAAGAGCTAAATTAAAAGATTATGAAGGGATACAAACAACTCTTTCTTTACTGAATGTAAAATACATTTTTTATAACTCAGATCCGTATGTTTTCACTAATAACTTTTACAGAATTCCTCCATATCAAGAGATGCATAAATATCTTCCAACAACACATGAGGCATACAAAATTTTTATTGAGCAGTTGGATGTAAAAAAGAAAATTGATTTTGGAGATAAGTACCATTTATACGAACTTGATAATACATGGTATTTGCCACACGTCTATACAGCAAGAAAAAATATCGTCGTAAATACACAACTTACAGAAGTATTGCACACGAGTTTACCTTTGGAAGATGGACGTATAGCAATCATAGATAACGAAAGTGTATTAAATAAATCTATAAAAATAGATGAGACGTATGTGTATTTAAAAAAAATAACAAATGGTGATACTGCACAGGAAAAATCTGCTCTAGTATTAAGTGAATCAGCTCCTACGGAACAATTGCCTTTATTGTATCCTTTTCTTTCTTTGCCCCAGCAAGTCCAATACACGGAAACATCACGAATATATGACAGGTATTATGATAAAAAAATTTACGACACAGAAAAAATCGTAAGAGATATTGAGAAAAATGAAAGTAATATAGACTCTTTGCTTAACCAGTATGAATCATTATGGAAAAAAATTATTGATGAACAAACAAAAAAAAATAGCTTCGCACAAATAATTTTCTTTCATAGTTCATCCATTCGGACTATTCTTGCACAGCAGGAGAATAGATTGCGTTTGTCCCCACATAGTAAAAAAGAAGTAGTTGATGCAGTTTTTCAACAGCTATACACCCTTTTACCAAACCAAAATCAAGTGTCAGTTAAAATGAGATATGAAATAGATTTATTACAAGAAGGTCTCTACGAAACCTTTATTGCTGCAGATGAAATTCGTAATAGTGAGTTGAGTGTTATTAATTCGAGTGTATATGGCAAAGATAATGTATTGAGCAGGAAGGATAAAAAATGGGCAGTATTTCCATCCATTCCATTTGAAAAAGGGAAAAAATCTTTTCTCTTTTCTATACCATGGTATATCACATCAGAAGATGTAAAATTTTTTAATGAATTAGACCAGAATAGTTTAAAAAATATATTTGTTGTTAAAGGGGCGATGTTAAGGGATTATGTTATTCCTATTGTTACTATTTTTGGTCAATGGCGTCCAAACGGAGTTTATTTTCTATCATTTGATTATACACTGCAAAATGGAGAGTCGAAAAGATATCAAGCTCTTCTTAAATCAGGGAGCGATGGCACTTCTGCAATATTTTATATTGCAGAAGGGAGTGGCTTACATTTTCCAATTGGTCAAAGTGAGCCTCCAAAGTTAACGATAAAAAACCTTTCTGTTATAGAACTTCCATATCCCGATGTTGTCTTACGAAAGATTTTTTCTCAAGAAAATGAAAATGCACCAAAGTTAACATTCACCAAAATTAATCCAACCAAATATATTATCTCTGTCAAAAACGCTCATAGTCCTTACACATTAGTTTCTCTTGATGCATTTCACAAAGATTGGAAACTCTTTTTAAGTGATGATAAAAAACAGAAACAAGGTGAAGTTACTGTCGCCTCTTATTTTAATAACGATATTAAAGAAAATAGACATGAAAATACTTTTTTTAATAAAAATACCTTTGAGACATGGGGGAAAAAACCAATAGCATCGGACAAGCACTTCCAGGTAAATGGATATGCAAATGCATGGTATATTACGCCAGAAGACGTAAATAGTAGGCAAGAGTATACTCTCGTTTTAGAAATGATTACACAGCGGTCATTTTATATATCACTATTTGTCTCGCTTTGTGGCGTTTTCGTTTGTTTTCTTAGTCTGACATATGTTATTATTGCCCAGACAAAACAAAAAAATAAGATATGATTACCTTTGGTATACACAAGAGAAAACTAGAACAGGTTTTTCAAAACGCAGCCCTGTTTCTTTCCTATAATAAATTTGCTATACTAATGCTTGTTTTTCTTGGTGTTGCTGCTGATGTCTTTATTTTGCAAAGTCATTCTGACCTAAGAACTTTTACCATTCTCGCTCTCTATATATTCTCCATTCGATTTTACAAACTGCAGAGTAAAATAGCATTTTTATTTTCACTTATTTTTCTCCTTGTTATGTTTATCTATTTTATCTTAATGAAAACTACCGATACAACCGAAAAAGCTGCAGTATGGGCTTTTCTTTTTATGGGAATAGGAATTTTTCATCAATGGGTTGAATTAAAAAGAGCAAATTAGGGATATAAGAATGAAACGAATAGTAGTATTAATAGTTTTTTCTATACTTTTTATTATACCACTTTTTTGGTTAAAACCAGGAGAAATGGATTTGGGTGGAGATGGGTCAAGGCTTTATTTCTACAACCCAATTTCATATTTGAAAAATCATTCTCTTTATCCCATTGCTCCCTCTGGATTTGGCGGTGAAGTTATTGGATATTGGTCAATACCATTTGTTTCTCTACTTTTGTTTCTTAGACTTCTCTTTTCACCCACTCTTGTTATATCTCTTGATCACGCAATGAGTCTGAGTATTGCCTTTCTTGCTTCTTACCTTGTAATTAAAGAGTTTTTTAGAACAGAAAAAACAGAAGACTCAATACAAGCAGAATTTGCTTCTATTATTGGTGGATTATTTTATGCAATTGCGCCTGGACTTATTTATGGGTGGGACAAAGTACTTATGAATCATTCGCAGATTTTTCTTAATCCATTAATCTTCTTTCTCTTTTTACGCTATTTTAAAACAGATAATTTTAGGTATCTTGTTTCAATTATTCTTATAAGTTTTCTTTTTGCTCAAAACTTTGGTATTGGAGCAATCGCTCCTTTTTTTGCTTTTTATCCAATAAGTATGGTGTTTCTTTCGTTTTATACTAAAATAATTTTAAGAAAAGCAATCCGATGGAAGCATTTACTGCTTGCTATTTCTCTTTTTTTAGGCGTTCAAATGTTTCAGCTTTTTCCCCATCTAATTTTTACACTTTCTCCTGGAAGTTCAAATTATGATGCAGCGTTTACGTCTGAAGGAATGTATGTGCGTGGGTTAAGTTATTTTACTAGTGTTGCAAGAGAGGTAAAGGTAAGTATTTATTTAATGAATCTTCCGCAGCAAACGCAACTCAGAGAGTTTTTGTGGTTATTTATTGTTTTTCCAGTGCTCACGATCATGGGTTTTTATTGGAATAAAAGGAAAACACTTACACTCACAGGATTTTTCTTTCTTTTTGTTTTTTTCATGGCTACTGCAAATATTACTGATACATTTTTTGAGATATACAAATTGCTTTTTCGAATTCCAGGTTTTGCTATGTTTCGGAATTATTATGGGCAGTGGCAGTATGTATTTATTTTTTTCTATGCATTAGTTCTTGGGCAGTCATTACTAGTTGTTTTTTCAAAACTAAAAAAAAGAAATAGTATAATTTTTTCCCTGTTTCTTTTAGGCATTATTGTGTATGGTGCTTTTCCTCTCCTTAATGGTTCAAATGTAAATAAAACACTTCATGAATCGAGAAACGTAAAGATTCCAATGGTTATGGATCCACTTTATGAGCAAACATTACAGTACATTCAAAACCTTCCTGTAGATGGAAAAATTCTTACATTTCCTCTAGCAGATCCTGGATATCAAGTCTTATCAGGAGTAAATGGTGGTGCTTATCAAGGTCCTTCTACTATTGCATATTTGACTGGAAAAAAAGATTTTATAGGGTTTGATGATCTGGGAGTGCTTTCTAAAACATTTTTGTATTTCGTAGAAAAAAAGGATTATGAAGGATTAAAAAATCTATTGTCCTCAACGAATATAAGATACTTATTTCATAATAGTGATCCTAAAATTTATGATGATACATTTCCACTTTCTCCCTATACACATGTGAGGAATACCATGCCGCAGACCCAAGAAGAATATAAAAGATTCCTGGAAAATTTGCCTATTCGAAAATTAGAAGAATTTGGGGGAAAGTATACGGTGTACGAAGTTGATGATGCAAATGGTAATTATTTACCACATTTTTATATTCCACAAAGAAATATCATTTATAATAACCAATCTGTTTTACCTTTACTCACAAAAACAAAAAAAGAGACAATTCCGGTTTATTTTAAATTTACAGATTTTATTGGAAAAGAAAATCTTATAAGTAAAGGATCCCAATTAAGCAGTAGCTCAATACATATAGATGAGGTTGTTGATGAGGTTGTATTAGAAGCAAACTTTGCAAATCCTCTTTTCCATTTGCGAAACAATTCTCATTTGCATGAACACCAGCCATTTGTTTCCAATAAAATTGGCAGCATTTTTTATCCATTTATTCTTTTACGCGAGAAATATGAACTTAAGAAAACAAAAGATATTCCTGAAAAGTTTATTGACTTTAGCTTATTCATTTTAAGTAAACGTGTTGCTGAAATAATTGATTCAGGAGAAGCACTTCCTATTTTATACTCGGAATGGAAGATTCCATCATTTCTTTTATCTCTTTTGCCAGGAAAGTATAAGAGTTGGGAGGCAATATTACAAACATATGTTGATCAAGAAAATGAGTTGGTTAGATCGATTAACAATATAGATAGGTCTGAGGATTGGAAAATTGCAATGAAAATAAAAGTTAAGGAGCAACTTCTACTTCATGAGAAAAAAACAGCTTATTTTATCAAACATATGGGAGGAGAAAAAACAAAAGAGGAAAAAGACTATCTAATTACCAAAACAAGAAAAATGTTTAGAGATTTATCCGAGCAGTTGTATTTGGCAAAACTTGATCCTCAAACTACTCCATATGAAATAACGTTTCCTGATCAGTTGTTAGGAGAATATGATGTGTACATGGAAGACATATCAATTGATTTGGATCCAAATCAATTCTCTTTAGATATAAATGAAAAACCAAATAGGCAGATGGGTAACCAGACAGAGAAAAAATCTATTAGGTTTACTCCTACAACAGTTTCGACTAATAAAAAAACAAAGATACTTCTTCATATCCCCTTTAGAAATTTAATAAGTAATACTGCATGGCAGTCGGGGGAAAGTCTTGATGTTAATACTGAACTAGGAATTACTCGTAGTAATGATATTGTACGTATGAATTTTAGCAATATTTTTGAAGGAGTATATGCTGGGTATACGCAAGAAATAAAAGATTGGAAGCCGAAAGAACAATATCTTATTACATTTGACTATAAAACAAACGGAGATGATTTTCTGTTTAGAATTTATGAAAAATTTTCCCAGAAAATGTTTGATGCAAAAACGTATGCGTTTAAAACATCTTCTGATATCAGATTGATAGTAGATAGGGATTTGAATGGAAAAGATTGGAATACATTTCAAATGGCACTATCCGCAAATTCTTCTGCAGAAAAGGCAATGCTAAATATTGTTCCGGCTGCAGATAAATCTACAAGTACCATTGAAATTAGAAACTTTTCTGTTGTTAAGGTTCCATACCCACAACTGATTTTTAAAAATACAATTGGTGAGAATCAAGTAGAAAAAAATATACCACAAATACTATTTACAAAAATTAACCCAACAAAATATAAGGTTAACGTAAAAAATGTGATTGATCCTTATGTTTTAGTTTTTCTTGATGATTACAATGTTAATTGGAGATTATTTAATGTAGAGAAGGAGACAGAAAGTGTTAAAGGAAATATTTCAAGGATATCGGGAAACATGGGTAGGATTATTTCAAAAATTTTTGGAGCAAAGAAGGATGAAGGGAATGAGATAGCAAAAAATTATAGTGGTGGTAAGATTTCAGAAGGAAGACATACAAATACTTTCCTATCCCAAGATACGTTTGAGACGTGGGGTAAAGAAGAGGTGTCTCGAAATAAGCATTTTGTTGTAAATGGTTATGCTAATGGTTGGATTATTGAGCCAAGTGATGTAGAAGGTAGAACAGAGTATACCCTTATTGTTGAAATGACGAGGCAGAAAAAATTTTATTTTTTCCTTGGAGTATCGTTGGTATTCGTAGCTATGTTATTAGCATACTTTCCCTTTTCATTTATTAAGAAACATGGGAAGACTAATTAACACTTGTTTCCTTCTATCTATTTTTACAATTGTTTTTTGGAGTTGGTTTTCTCCTGGTCCAATTATCGGAGGAGACTGGCCATATTTTTTTACTGAGACTATTCGGGAATTTCGATCATATCCAGAAAGTTGGAATACCGTATACGGAGGAGGACTTGGAGGTGTTATTCCAAACTATTTTTTAAATCAATACCTCCATTTGACAATTTTTCCATTTGTAAATATTCTTCATATTCCTTGGATTATTACCTATAAAATTTTTTGGTTTTTTGGTTTTTTGCTATTGTCCAGTTTTTCAATAAGATATCTTTTAAGTACACTTTTTCCTCTTTATAAAACCTGGCAATTAGTACTATCTATAGTATTGTTTAGTGCAAATACGTATATTCTGATGATTGTTGGAGGAGGACAGATGGGGATTGCCCTAGCTTATGCAATAACCCCATTTGTTTTAGCATTGTTTATTAAACTTATTGATTTTATAAACGCTTTCTCTGGTCAGGCAATCAAAGGAAAAAATATACGCATATTTTTAAATAAATCAATTTTTCTTGGATTAGCTATTGCAATGCAAATATTATTTGATCCCAGAATGGCTTATGTAGCAATTATAGCTGCAGTAATATATTTTTTCTTGCATTTTTCTTATAAGAAACTTTTACATCTTAGTCTCTTTGGGGTTTTTGGAATACTTTTGCCAATCGGATTAAGTGTTTTACTTCATATGCAGTGGATTTTGCCTATTCTTGTTTTTCGTTCAAATCCTATACCTGAAGGAGTAACAAGTAGTCAAGGGTTTTTGTTTTTTAGTTTCGCTGATTTTTCCCATGCATTTTCTCTTTTGCATCCGAATTGGCCAGAGAATATTTTTGGAAAGACATATTTCTTAAGACCGGAGTTTTTAGGTTTGCCATTATTAGCATACGCTTCAATATTTTTCATAAAAATTTCAAAACAACCTTCTCAAAAAATACATAATAGAAAAGTTATTTTTTTTGTACTTCTTGGGCTTCTTGGAGTGTTTTTGTCAAAAGGGGCAAATCCGCCTTTTGGTGAGATAAATCAATGGTTTTTTGCCCATATTTTTGGAATGAATCTATTTCGTGATCCAACAAAGTTTTATCTTCTCATAACAATGTCATATGCTATGCTTATTCCTTTTAGCGTTTTTCATTTGTATGAAATATTGAATAGTAAACTAAATGTCACAATAAGAATAAAACAATATTTTCAAAACTTTCTTATATTCTCCATTATTTTTTACATTTTATTACTTTTGCAGCCTGCGTTTTTTGGGAAATTAGGGGGAACTTTTAAAAAAAATGAAGTTCCGAAAGAATACATTGCTTTAAAAGATATTCTGGTTGAGGAAAAAGAATTTTTTCGTACACTTTGGGTTCCCAAGCAATCTCGTTTCACTTTTGTTTCAAATATGCATCCAGCAATTGAAGCAGGCCCTCTTTTTAAAGCAACAAACTCGGCAGAAGTAGTACGCAAATTACAAGCAAATGGGTCTCAAGAGTATTTGGGTCGGCTTTCTATAAAGTATATTATTATTCCGCACGATTCTTTAGGGGAAATTTTTCTACATGATAGAAAATATAATGATGTAGAAAGAAGAGAAGTAGAAAAGCAAATGGATGCTATCCCTTGGCTAAAGAAGAAAAAATTAGGAAATATAACATCGTATGAAAATGCATTGTTTTATGATCATTTTAAACTAATAGAGGATGGGAAGCTTTCTTTCCAGATGATAAATCCAACACAATATGATGTTTTTGTAAATTCTAAAGAGCAAAATAGACTTATATTTTCAGAAGCATATAGCTCATACTGGATAGCAAAGATTCTTGGTAATACCATTTCTTCAGATAAAACTGAAGATGGATTGAATAGTTTTATCATACCAAAAGGTGAATATAAAGTAGAAATTGTATATATACAAGACAAGTATTATTTCTATGGAAGGATTATTGCGATTGTTGTGTTTATTCTAGCGCTTGGAGCTTTAGGTATGTTACAATCGAGAAATTATGCAAAATAGTCGTATTTTAGTTACTGGTGGTGCTGGATTTATCGGCTCTTTTTTGGTTGATACATTAATTGACACTGGTTATCAGGTTCGAATTTTAGATAATCTTGAAGATCAAGTGCATCAGGGAAAAATTCCTGTCTATCTTAATCCCAAAGCAGAATTTATTAAAGGAGATGTTAGAGATTATAAGATATTTGAAAAATCGCTAGAAGATATTGATGCTGTATACCACCTTGCAGCAAGAGTTGGTGTTGGACAATCAAATTATCAGATAAAAGAGTATATGGATGTAAATGTTTTGGGAATGGCGAATCTTTTGGATATTGTTGTAAATAAAAAAACTAAGGTTAAAAAAATACTTATGACAGCGTCAATGACAAGTTATGGAGAAGGAGAATATAATTGTGGGACATGTGGTATCGTTAAGCCCGATCTTCGTAGCGCAACGCAGATGAAAAAAAAAGATTGGAATATTTATTGTCCTGTGTGTAAAAGTGTTGTTTCTCCTGTTGCAACGCGCGAGAGTGCAAAAATTAATAATAACAGTATTTATGCGCTTTCTAAAAATGTTCAGGAAGAAATGATGTTTACAGTTGGAAAAACATATGATATTCCAGTTGTATCTATGCGATGTTTTAATGTATATGGTCCACGACAGAGTCTTTCAAATCCATATACAGGAGTTACAGCTATTTTTATAAGCCGATTAAAAAATAACCAAAAGCCAGTTGTGTATGAAGATGGAGAACAATCACGGGATTTTGTTTCTGTGCATGATGTTGTTGATGTGTTGATAGTTGCTTTAGAAAATAAGAAAGCAGATTATAATATTTTTAATATTGGTGGTGGAAAACCGACATCAATTAAAACTGTGGCACAAACTCTTTCGAAACTACTTAAGAAAAATAGTGGTCTTGATATTAATCTTTCGTTTAGAAAAAACGACATTCGTCATTGTTTTGCAGATATAACAAAAGCAAACAAGCTTTTGTCATGGAAACCAAAGATAACACTTGAGAGTGGTTTTGAGGAGTTAATTGTATGGTCGGAGAAAGAAGAAGCACACGATTTGTTTAAGAAGGCAGAAGATGAACTTCGAGAAAAACACCTCTTATGATTTCTCTTACAAACGATACAAAAGTACTTATCGCTACGTTTTCAGTTTGGAAAAATAAAAAAAGGACTTCTTTAAATGGTAATGTTGAGCCGCTTTTAGATTTTTTTCTCCCTAAGGTAGGTAAAACGGTTCTTATTGATCAGCCATATCCAGGAAGTGATATGGTACTCCCACGAATAGAGGTTTATAAAAGAGGGGAAAAGCCAAAGATATATGGTTCGTCAGCTTTTTTTTATCTTCTATATCCATTTCTAAAAATGGTTAATTACCATGATACCCATCCTTCATTTAAGATACGTGATTTTCTTTCTATTATTGATTGGTGTTTTCGAGACAATAGTGTATATGATTACTTCATTGGGCTTGAAGCAGCAAACGCAATGGCGGGAATTTTTCTGAGAAAGCTTGGAAGGATTAAAAAGGTCATTTACTATGTTTCCGATTATTCTCCAAAACGTTTTAGAATAAAAATTATTAATGATTTTTATCTTTGGCTTGATCGGTTTTGCGCAATGCATGCAGATATTATTTGGGATGTTTCAAAAGCAATGCAGCCAGCACGTATTGAAGCTGGACTTGATTCTACAAAGTCAGCACCGGTACTGCATGTGCCAAATGCACTCTACCCGAAACAAATTGGTATAGCGCCGCTTGAGGACATAAAGCCATTTACACTTGTTTTTATGGGTACTTTAGGACCGGAGAATGGACCGGATATTGCAGTAGAAGCACTCCCAATAGTTCTAAAAAAATTCTCTAAAACAATGTTGCATATTGTTGGTGGGGGAGAAGAAGACACAAAAAGGCTAAAAAATTTAACAGAAAAATTAGAGCTTGAAAAATATGTTGTATTTCATGGGTTTATAGGGGATAGAGAGAAAATATCAAAAACTATTCGTATTTTTTCATTAGCACTCGCGCCATATCCATATATTGATGGTTCTCCAAGGTTGTATGGTGATGCAACAAAAATCAGAGCATACTTAGCAGCAGGTTTGCCGGTAATTACAACATTTGTTCCACCTTTGGGAAAAGATGCAGCAGAGGCGGGAGCTGCAATACAAGTAAAAGATGATCATAAAGCATTTGCTAATGCGATTACAAAAATATTTACAGACAAGAATCTATACTTCTCTATGAGGAATCGTGCTATTTCGTTTGCGAAAGAAAATACATGGGAAAATGAATTTACAAAAGCATTCGTACAAATGAGTAAGGTAGCGCGGGTATGAAAAGAGCAGCTTTGCAAAATATTTTGCGATTCCCCTCTATGCTTAAAAAGAGAAATGCTCTTTGGAAAGTCGCATTATTGGAAGGGTTACTTTTAGATAGGGAAAAAATTTTAGATTTTGGCTGTGGTGATTTATCGCTTGCTGCAGTAATTAAAGAGACATATCCAAATACGAACGTAACAGGTATCGATGTTATTAATGTCAAGAAAACTACTAAAAAAATTTCTTTTGTTTATTATGACGGTAAAAAAATGCCCTTTAAAGCCAATTCATTTGATACAGTTATTTCTTTCTACGTATTCCACCATTGTGTTGATGCGCAAACAGCATTAAAAGAATGCATAAGGGTAGCTAAGAGAAGAGTTATTGTTGTTGAGGCAATTCCACGTAATTTTTTAGAAATTTTTCCAATGAAAGTACTGGATTTTTTTTATAATGTGTGGAAGCTTACAGGAGTACCTTTTGCAGATCAGTTTTTTACTATAGATGATTGGAAGAAAATGATAAAAAGAAATGGCGGAAGTATAAAAAAATTAGAAGAGAAGAAGACAATTTTCTCGTTAATTCCTATAGGAAAAACATATATATTTGAAATTTATAAAAATGAGAAAAGATAAGAAAAAAATGCTTGATATTGGTTGTGGTCCAGGAACAATAGGTAACATTGGTTACTACAAAAGTGTTGAAAAAGAATATCAAATTTACGGTAGTGATATGTTAAAAGAAAATATTTCTCTTATAAAAAAACGTTATTCCGATGGTATGTTTTCTGTTGGCAATGCAGAAAAACTTCCTTTTCCAGATGAATATTTTGACGCAGTCGTTATGCGTCATGTTTTAGAACATGTTGTTGATTTAGAAAAAACAATACGAGAGGTAAAAAGAATTACAAAGAAAGAGGCTATTGTTACAGCTGCAGTTCCTCACAAAAACCTTGAATTTGTTTTAAAGCATTTTATTCCACACTACCTTGACGAAGAACATCATCACCAGAGAATTTTTACTCAAAAACAACTAGAGAAATTATTTGTCGATAATCATTTTACCATTCTTGTTTCATCTCAAGAAAAGTGGCCAATGTTTGTTGTTACTGTGTTTTTAGCATTCTTGTCAAGAATAACAGGGAATGTGACAATGCAAGAACAATCAGGAGTTTTTTTGTTAAAGAAAAAAAATTACTTACAAAACAAATCCTTTTATTCTTTGTATAGTGTGCTGTATAGATTCTTTTCTTTTTTAAACCGTTTTGTTTTTTTCTTCAATTATGCTATTCCCTTTGAAGTATTAGTTGTTGCAAAGAAAAAAATATGATTCATGTATCTGTTATTACACTTAATTACAAAGAGCCACAACTTACCAAAAAATGTGTGCAAAGTTTATTAAGACAAAAAGAAGTTATCTTTGAAATTATTATCATTGATAATAGCGCAACCGAGGAAGATAAAAAAATCCTTTCGTCATTGAAAGAGAATCGTGTAAAAGTTTTCCATATGGAAAAAAATATTGGCTGTGCAGAAGGGTATAACTATGGAATTGAGAAAGCAAAAGGCACATATGTATTTATTGTAAACAATGATACAAAAATTATGGATAAATCAGCTTTGTCTAAAATGAAAACATATCTGGATACGAATCGAGATGTAGCAGTTTTACAACCAAAAATAAAATCATTGCAAAAACCACAATATTTCGAATATGCAGGTGCGGCCGGAGGATTTTTGGACCGATTTGGTTATCCATTTTGTCGTGGTAGAATATTTCAAGTTGTTGAGAAAGATAAAGGTCAATATAATACTGTTACTCCAATTACATGGGCATCAACATGCGCATTTTTTGCAAGAAAAAATGTATTGCAACGTCTTGGTCTTTTTGATCAAATTTATTTTGCGTATGCAGAAGAGGTAGATATCTCTTTGCGTATTTGGCGGTTGGGGTATAAGGTAATCTTTTTTCCTTTTACAGAAGTTTATCACAAGGGTGAAACATCATGGAAAAAAATAAGAGGAAGAAAAACATTTCTTATTCATAGAAATCATCTTATTCTTTATTTCAAGTGCACACCATTCCCACAAGTTTTATTTTCTCTTCCACAGCGATTACTACTTGAAATAATAAGTCTTGCTTACTACTCTTTTCATAAAAGTAATTTGCATGTTTTTCCTGTCCTTCTCTCTTATGTCGCAGTATTTTTTCTTTTTCCTAAAATCATACAAAAGAGAAAAGATTTTTTTAAGAATAGTAAGAAAAATAATGCGATAACCTACAAAAGGTCTATTGCTTTAGACCATTTTATCATGAAGAAAAAGTATTTTTCTCAGCTTCGTAAAGAACATTTTTTAGTCTATGACAAATAATTTTCGCAATGCAGAAGTGCTTATTACGGGGGGGGCAGGTTTTATCGGCAGTACTTTAGCAATGTCTCTTGTCGAAAAAGGAGCAAGAGTAACAATTGTTGATGCAATGATTCCTCCGTATGGCGGAAATATGTTTAACCTTCAAGACATTATAACAAAAATACAATTCCTAAAAGAGGATGTGAGAGATGAAAAGAAAATGAAAAAAATAATGCAAGGAAAAGATTTTGTTTTTCATTTAGCTGCTCAGACTGGCCGACTTATTTCAATGGAAAAACCAGAGTTTGATTTCGATATAAACTACAATGGTACGCTTTCTGTTTTAAAAGCAATTGCCTCTGAAAAAAGAAATATAAAACTAGTTTTTGCAAGTAGTAGAGGAGTTGTTGGCGCCCCTGTATATCTCCCAGTTGATGAAAATCATCCAACGTACCCAAGAGATACATACGGGAAAAATAAACTAAAGGCAGAAGGGCTTTGTATTGCATTTTCAAAAACACATGGATTTAGTGCAACCTCCCTTCGTTTTAATAATGTGTATGGACCAAGATGCCAGATTAAAAGTAATCATTACGGAACAATAAATTTATTTATACGCTATGCTTTAGAAGGAAAAGTATTACCAATATATGGAGATGGTAGACAAACAAGAGATTATATTTATATCGATGACACAGTTGATGCTCTTATAAGGGCAATAAGTAAAAAATCAGACGGAGAAATTTTTTTTGTGGGAGCTGGTAAGGGATACTCCTTGCTTGATATAGTATCTTTTATAAAAGAAGAAATTACTACTGTTACATATACTCTTATTCCATATCCTAAGAATCTTGAGAAAATAGATTTTTCTCGTTTTACTTCAAGTTTTGAAAAGATTGAAAAAACACTTGGATGGAACCCAAAAATAGATATTAAAGAAGGGATAAGAAAAACTGCTACATGGTACAGAGATTATCTGCCGTATTATTTGTGAGAAGCATGTAACAATCCCTTTTCCCTTAGATAGTCCTCTAACCCTTCTTGCCAGTTTCTCATAATATTTTTATGTATTTTTTTAAGGTTTGCATTTTCTAATACAGAATATCCTGGCCGTTTTGCTAAAGTCTTATATGCAGAAGATGGTATTGGTTTTACTACTGTTGTAGTTTTTGTTAATGTAAAGATTTTTTTTGTAAATTCGTACCAAGAACATTGTCCTTCCGAGGTAGCATGATAGAGTCCATATGCGTCAGTCTCCAAAAGATGGACTATTTGTTTTGCAAGATCATATGTATACGTTGGTGAAACTATTTGATCATTAACCACTGAAATTTCTTTTTTCCCTTTTGCGATTTGTAAAATATTTGTAACAAAATTTCCTCCTTTTCCGGATGAAGTAGCAATGCCAAACAAACCGCATGTACGAAGAATAAAGTATTTTTGGCAATACCCCCTTACAAAATACTCCCCAGATAATTTAGAAATACCGTAAGCATTTACAGGGCCTGGAAGATCAGATTCTTGATAAGGAATAGTTCTGTTTGTATCCGTGCCAAAGACATAATCTGTACTAATATGCACAAGGAGTACGTCATTTTCTCTGCAATAAATGGCAAGATATTTGTTTGCAAGAGCATTTATTTCGTATGCTTTTACTGGAGATTTTTCTATCTCATCGACCTTGTTATATGCAGCTGCATTAATAATAATATCGGGCCTTATTCTATGGAAAGCATCTTTAATGCTATGTGGATTAGTAATTTCTATCTGGGCATGAGATAAGGGAAAGAGAGTAAGAGAAGAATCTTTTGACATTCTACGAAGGAGATCATGTCCAAGCTGACCATTTGTACCAATAATAGCAATTTTTCTTGCCATGTTATTTTAATTATAGATTGTATTTGTTGTTAATACAACTTTTTGCTACAATGACTGAGGTTTACTGATTTATAAAGATGATAAGTGTTGTTATACCTTTATTTAATGAGGAAGATAGTTTACCCTTACTGTATAAAAGTCTCCAAGAGCATTTAAAAAATGTTTCTTACGAGCTTCTTTTTATCGATGATGGTTCAACGGATAATTCTTTAAATGTTTTACAAAAAATTGCACAGAAAGATAAAAGAGTACATATCTTTTCTTTCCGCAAAAATCTTGGAAAATCAGAAGCATTAATGCTTGGTTTTTCAAAAGTGAATGGAGAATACGTTGTTACTATGGATGCAGATTTGCAAGACAAGCCATCAGAGATTCCACGGCTACTCAAAAAACTTGATGATGGGTGGGATGTGGTTTGTGGTTGGAGAAAAAACCGTCAAGATGCGAAAATAAAAATTATTTCGTCTTACTTTTTTAATTTTTTAGTAAGAAAAATGTGGGGTCTTTTTCTTCATGATTATAATTGTGGTTTAAAAGCATTCCGAAAAGAAGCTGTAAAAAGCTTACATTTGTATGGGGGTTTGCATCGTTTTATCGCACTTCTTTTATATCAACAGGGATTTCGCGTTTGCGAAGTCGTAGTTGTACATGAAAAAAGAAAATTTGGTAAATCAAAATTTGGATTCTCTAAAGTTTGGAAAGATTTACCAGATATGTTTACAGTATTTTTTTTAACACGATATGGGGAGAGACCATTACACTTCTTCGGATCGGTTGGAGGAATAATACTTTGTATTGGTTTTTTTATTCTTGGATACCTTACGTATTTACGATTTCTCGGTGAATCAATTGGGAGAAGGCCTCTTCTTTTGTTTGGCGTGCTTCTTGTGTTGAGTGGTCTCCAGGTCTTATTTACTGGATTTCTTGCCGATCTTATTATTAATATTGCTAAAAAAAGAACAATTGAGCGAGAGGGTGTTATAGACTATAGATTAAAATATATCAGTTGGGAAGAGAGATGAAACCACAGGATATAATTTTTTTTATTATTTTTGTATTGGTTTTTTTAAGAAAAGATCATCGTTTTGCAGCTGGAGTTGGTCTGATTTGTATTATTGCTTCAATACCACTTTTTGCTTTTTGGATTTTTTTTACAGCCCAAAGATTAATTTGGTATGCAGCTTTCTTTATTATTCTTTCTGTAGGTTTTTATTTATTAAAAAAGAAATAATATGGGACTTACTCATACACAGAAAAATTATATAAAAAGGAAAAGAAAAGAATACGCAGCTACTGAAATTGCTAAGTATCTTGATGTTTCGGAAAATACGGTTTTTGCCTACATACAAAAACGTTGGGGAAATAAAGAATATACAAAAATGTTAGAAAAAAGCGATACTGCTGATAGAGAGACAATATCTTTTACACGACAATTTTTTAAAAACTGGATTAAGCAACATAAGGGGATAATAGTTTTTTTGACGCTTCTTGTTTTAGTAGCATATGCAAACGGACTTTTTAATGCATTTGTTTCTGATGACAATGGTATTGTAAAGAATGTTGGTAACTTTCAGTTTATTTTTTCTGATGCAGTATCCGCTTCGTTTCTTCGCCCACTCTTGAATTTTTTTATATATCAACTTGTTGGATTACAACCTTTCTTTTTTAGACTTCCTAGTATTTTTTTTCACCTCGGAGTCGTGCTGCTTATATATTTTTTTATATCAGTCACATTGAAAAAAAATATAGCCGTTGTTGCCGCAATGGTTTTTGCTGTACATCCAATTTTGGTTGAGTCTGTAACATGGATATCAGGAGGCGTCTATGCACAATATACTTTTTTTATGTTCCTTTCCTTACTTTGTTATGCCCTTTTTCAAGGGAATAGAAAAGCGTATGTTGTATCACTTATTGCATATGGGCTTGCTCTTGTGTCTTCTGATAAGGCAGTGGTATTCCCCTTTATTTTATTTCTCTATGAGATTTGTTTTGGTGACATAAAAAAGAATTGGAAAAAAATTCTTCCATATGTTTTACTTGTTGGAATATTTGCTTTTTTCTATATTTGGAAAATAGGACAACGGGTAACCTATCTCCAAGCAGAAGCAAATGAAGACCTTTCAAAAATAGATAATCCATTATTGCAAATTCCTATTGCAATAACATCATATATCTGGCTTATCCTTTGGCCGAATATGTTGACTATGTATCAATCCGAAATGTCATTTAGTAGTGTGGGGTATGTAGTGCGACTCTTCTTTTTTATTGCATTTGTGGTGTTTGTGATTATTTCTTTCCGAAAAAACAAACATATATTTTTTTGGCTTTCTTTTTTTCTAGTAACACTTTTACCAACGCTTACGCCATTTAAAATTTCTTGGATTGTTGCTGAGAGATATGTGTATTGTGGCGCGATTGGTATTTTTACTGTATTTGGGATTTTTCTTGAGAAGCTTAGTGGAATAAGTGAGGAGCGCAGACGGTTTTTATACGCAATGTTTGCTATTATAGTCATTTTGCTTATGGGAAGAACTGTTATAAGAAATGCTGATTGGAAAAATGAAGATTCCCTATGGCTTGCAGCAGCAAGAACCTCGCCGTCAAGCTCGCAAAACCATAATAATTTAGGTGACTACTATGGAAGAAACGGTAATTTGGAACGTGCAGTGCAAGAGTTTAAAATAGCAATACAAATAAAACCAAATTATGCTGATGCCCACCATAATTTAGGGAATGCCTATCGGGATATGGGTAGGTTTGATGAAGCGCTTGAGCAATATAAAAAAGCAAGCTCATTTAATCCTGGACTTTGGCAATCATACCAAAATGCTGCTGGAATTTATTATAGCCGAGGAAACTTTCAGGTTGCGAAGGAATATACAGAAAAAGCATTAAAAATAGACCCGCAAAACCTAGGCCTTTTAGCAGCTATGGGAGTAATTGAGTTTAAACTGGGGAATAAGGAAAAAGCACAACAACTTTTAATACAGGTATTAAATCTTGATCCAAATAATCAATTTGCAAAACAAGCACTTTCCCAAATAGAAAAGGGAGCTCTTTAGTAAAGGAGTATCCTCTTACATATAATACCCTATAATCTAAAATAGATAGGTATAAGGTATGTGCAAATATTGAAAAAACAGTGTTATAATGCAATGTATGGTTGAAAAAACTGCTAATTTCTTGTTTGCTCCCCAATCAGTTGCAATTATAGCCTCAAGTCTCTACGAGAAATGGTATTTGGGAAATTTACGAAGTATTAAGCATATTGATAAAGTGAGAGGGGATTTGGCTATTCAGTTTTTGAAAATTGCCAGTGCAAAGGGGTATCAAGTTATTGTGGTGGATGGAGAGAGTTCGAAAACATTCCACAAAGAAATAAAAAAAATTCCAGGTGTTATAGTATTGAAAAGAAGAGGGTATAAGCGTTCTCCCGCACGCCGTCTTGCGTTAAGAAAAGCTTCAAAGTTGTTTGGGGTGAGAGCGATTATCATAACAGAGCTTGAAAAGGTCTCTTTGGTTGCAGATTATATTCCGATAGTTGTAAAGCCAATTTTAGATGGTGATATAGATATTGTTATTCCCAAACGTGAGGAAAAATCTTTTCAGGCAACATACCCAGATTATATGTATCAATCAGAAATTGAAGGAAATGGAATGTATAATGAAGCCCTGCGAATAAACGGATTACTTTCTTCTTCCGATGAAGATTTGGATGCTTTTTTTGGACCCAGAGTGCTGAAAAATGAGCCAAAAATTGTTTCGCTTTTTATGCGGCAATACCATATTAATACCATGGGTTCGCTTTTTGATAAGTTTTTATATGATGCAGAGCAATACTCAAATGCTTTGTATTTTCCAATAGTCCTTGCTCTTAAAAAAGGTGCTCGTGTAAAAAGTGTGACTATCCCTTTTATTTATCCAGAAACTCAAAAAGTTAATGAAGAAAAAGGCCAAAGGCAATTATTTATTGAGAAGAGAAAATCACAACGCTTAGCGATTCTTGTTGAATTATTACACTTTATTTACTACCTAGATAAAAAAAGACAAAGTGAGGTTAGATTAGTACGATAGACATATGAAAATTGGGATAGATATAAGTCAAATTGCGCATGAAAAAACAGGTGTTGCAATATATATACAAAAACTTGTTGAATATCTTATTGCTCATGATAAGGAAAATCAGTATATTCTTTTTTATTCAAGCTTAAGAAAGAATTTTCAATTTTCAATTCACCAGTTGGCGGAGAAGGTTCAATCAAATCCTAAGAACGTAAAAATTAAAACCTATAGGATTCCACCCACATTACTTGATATTCTCTGGAACAGATTACATATTATGCCGATTGAATGGTTTATTGGGGATATTGATATTTTTATCTCTTCTGACTGGATTCAACCACCAACTAAAAGAGCAAAGAAAGCAACAATTCTTTATGATCTTATTGTCTACAAATATCCAGAAGAAACCGCAAAAAAAATTATATCTGTACAAAAAAGGCGTTTGCGTTGGGTAAAAAAGGAATGTGATGTCATTTTTTGTATTTCTGAAAGTACAAAAAAAGATGCTAGGGAAATTTTGCATATCGAAGAGAAACGACTCAAGGTTATTTATCCAGGTGTATAGTGTATGTTTTTTGTTCGCAATAAAAACGTTTTGGGGAGCATAGGAATTGCTTTTCTTTTTAGTCTTTTTTCTGCCTTTTTATTTAACGTTTACTTCAATCGTTTTGCAAGCTTTGGATGTTTTGATGAATGTTTCAATTATGTGGCAGGACATTTTGTTCTTGAAGGAAGAGTGTTGTATAAAGAGATATTTTTTAACCATCAAATGGGGATGGCATATCTTAGTGCCCTTATACAGAGTATTTTAAAACCAGATAGTATTTACTATCTCGTTTTGGAGCATCGCATGTTTGTTTTCTTCTTTGGTATACTTATGGACGCACTCCTTATATGGCGTTTTAAAGCAGCTGGGGCTGGGTTTGCGTTTCTTTTTGAAGCAACAAAATTTTATTTTATGGGAAGCCTTTTTCTCGCAGAGTCAATACTTGTATATCCACTTGTATATCTTCTTGGTCTGGCATTTTTAAAAATAAATGGCAATGCCCTTTCTGTTATTGATTATATTATGAGTGCTATATTTACTTGGTTTGTGATCTTTACAAGAGAACCAGTAGTATTTGTTACCTTGCTTTTATATATACTGGTGCATTTTGATAAACGTTTACAAAAAGGCAAAGTTTTTTCGATAGGATTATTCTTTTTACTTACACTTTTTACATTTCTCTTTACCTCTTTGCCTGATTATTTTTATCAAGTTGTTACTATGAATGGGAAAACAATTTTGCTTTCTGAGTTGAAGTCGTATGATAATTTGTTCTCAGCAATATTTAAAATTTTCTTTTATCCAATAGTTATTCTTTTTGACGGCAGATGGACATTTATAAGAGATATTCTTATTGTCCTCGATCTTATTTTTTTGAGCGCCATAACAGTTTTTGTTATTAAAGGTAAAAAAATCAAACCTGTTTTGTTACTTCTTATTATTCTTGGGTTTGGTAATTTACGTGTTGTTCCTCCAGGGTGGATATTTTATGAAGCTTTCCATATGTTGCCGTGGTATGGATTATTTCTTATGAGCACATTTCTTCTTTTGCAAAACATTGCTGCAATAAAAAATGTAAAAAAAATTAGCATTTTTTTAAAATGGAGTGCTGTTGTTTTAATAATGTATGCTATTTTTTCCCCTCAATCTTTTTTTCGTGATATAACAGATAGAGATAAGGAGTTTCGATTAGGGTTTGATCGCTATTATATATATGGTCAAGCAATGAAGTATTTAGCTGATGTAAATGATACCCTCTATATTGAGGGTGGGTGGGATGATCTCATTTACTGGCAAGCAGATTTAGACCCTTCATATAGATATGTCCTGTATGGTGGGTCAAGTAGAAACGTTGCGCCGTTTATAAAAGAAAGAGAGAAAATGTTTAAAGAGAATCCTCCTGATTTTTATTATAGTTTTCATGAAAAAGGAATACATTCGCTTGGTTTTTTGCCAGAACACCTTAAAACTGAATATAGTGAACTCGTTTATGTTGCTAGTCCAAGCGGTTTATATATTAAAAAATCTAAGATACCAGCGATAACAGAGGAGCAATGGGAAAGGGTAAAAACATTACGATTTTACCAAACGTTGTAATAGTATGGTAATGTATAGTTTTAATATGTTAAAAAGGCCACTTTCGGTGGCGGTAGCCCAAATCGCAACCGATCCGGGAAATATCTCTGAAAATACTAAAAAGATAATTGCGTATATAGATAGTGCAAAAAAAAGAAAAGCTGAGATCATTGTTTTTCCTGAGCTTGCAATACCAGGATATGAGTCTTTGGATTTAATGCACCATCAAAAATATATTGATGATAATAAACAGGCTCTTGAGAAAATTACGAAGCATACAAAAGATGTATTCGTAATTGTTGGATTTATTGATCAAGATAAAAATATAGTTGGTTCCGATGGAAATCGAGTGAGATATAACTCTGCCGCGATACTCTATGACCAAAAATTACTAGCAGTACAAGATAAAACACTCCTTCCAAACTATGATGTTTTTTTTGAAAACAGATATTTTACTCAAGGAAGAGGAAGCAAGCTTATTGATTTTAAAGGAGTAAAAATTGGTGTTGAGATTTGCGAAGATTTATGGGATGAGAACTATCCTGTAAAAGTCTCAGAAGACCTCATTAAAAAAGGTGCAGATATGTTGATTAATATCTCTTGTTCACCTTTTTATATAGGAAAAAGAGCAGATCGAGAAGGACTCATAAGAAGAATTAGTGCAACATATAAAATTCCATTTATTTATGTAAATTGTGTAGGAGCACAAGATGGTTATGATGGAGAGTTGGTTTTTGATGGACAAAGTATGGTTTTTAATAATAAAGGGCAATTGATTAAATTAGGAAAAGAGTTTGAAGAAGAGTTGTTTTTTGTTGATGATAACGATTTAAAAGAGAGTGATAACAATATAGATAGTTCTGTTTCTGGACAAACAGAGCAGCTGCATAAAGCACTTGTTCTTGGTATAAGAGATTATTTTAGACGGTCTAAAATGAAGAAAGCATTCATTGGGCTTTCAGGAGGAATTGACTCTGCTGTTACTGCTGCAATTGCGGTTGAGGCACTAGGAGTTGATGCAGTAATAGGAATTAGTATGCCATCACAGTATTCAAGCAAAGGCAGTATTGATGATGCGAAAAAATTAGCTAAAAACCTTGGTATAAAATTCAAGATTATTTCAATTAATACTATGTATGATGTAGCAATAAATACGTTAGCAAGCGAATTTAAGGGATTAGAAAAGGATGTTACAGAAGAGAATATTCAAGCAAGGTTGAGGGGAGTAATTTTAATGGCACATGCAAATAAACTAAATGGTTTGGTAATTAGTACCGCAAATAAAACGGAAGCCGCGTTAGGATATACGACTCTTTATGGAGACATGTGTGGTGCTATAGCACCGATTGCTGATGTTAGTAAATTAAAAGTGTATGATCTTGCACGATTGATTAACAGACAAGCAAAAAAACGAATTATACCCTCATCCACTATTGATAAAGTGCCTTCAGCAGAACTAAGAGAAAATCAAACAGATGAACAATCTCTGGGTGCAACTTATCGTATTATTTCTCCTCTTGTAGATGATATTGTTGAACAAATGATTCCTATAAAAACATTAGTTAAAAAATATCCAAGAAATATAGTAGAACACATTTCTCAGTTGATTAATAAAAGTGAATATAAAAGAAGACAAGCTGCTCCGGGAATAAAAGTAACTAAGAAAGCTTTTGGTATTGGTAGAAGAATACCTATTGTTCATAATTTTGTACATTAATGCATGAGATTTTTGCAAATATTGTGATGCTATGATAATTGGAATTGATGGAAATGAAGCAAATGTTATTAACAAGGTAGGAATTTCTGAATACGCATTCGAATTACTAAAGCAATGTGAGGGATTTAGTAGAATTCAAGATGTAGGATTTAGGATTTATCTTAAAGAACAACCAAGGGACGATCTTCCTAAAGAAAAAAACTCATGGAAATATAGAGTGGTAGGTCCTTCGCGATTTTGGACACAAATAGGATTGCCATTAGATCTTTATTTACATAGAACAAGACCAGATATTTTTTTTAGCCCAACACATTATGCACCTCGTTTTTCTCCTATTCCAACTGTTATTTCTATAATGGATGTATCATATATATATTTTCCAGAGATGTTTAAAAAATCGGACTTGTATCAGCTTCGTCATTGGACGGTATATTCTGCAAAAAAGGCAAAAAAGATATTTACTATTAGTAAAGCGAGTAAGAATGATATAATCAGGGTATACGGAGTGCCAGAAGAACGTGTTGTTGTTACCTACCCTGGCATCAAAACACCTGTAACTACCAATCAGTTATTAAATATGGAAGAAATGAAAAAAAAGTACGGGATTAATAAAGACTATATTCTCTTCGTTGGAACACTCCAGCCAAGAAAAAATATTGTACGATTAATTGAAGCTTTTTCTAAAATTGAAAATAAAGCTTTAGATTTAATTATTGTTGGAAAAAAGGGATGGCTTTTTGAAGAAATCTTTGCTGCACCAGGGCGTTTTGGTGTAGAAAATAGTGTGAAATTTCTAGAGTTTGTATCTGATAGTGATCTGCCATTACTTTATAAACATGCTACGTGTTTTGTTTTACCAAGTCTTTATGAGGGGTTTGGATTGCCTATTCTTGAAGCAATGCAGTATGGATGTCCTGTAATAACAAGTAATGTATCGAGTCTCCCAGAAGCAGGAGGAGATGCTGCATTATACATTAATCCTGAAGATGTTGGTGATATCAAAGATAAGATCAACCTACTTTTGGACAGCAAAAAACTACAAAAAGAATTACAAGAAAAAGGATACAAACGAGTTAAAAAATTTAGTTGGGAAAAGACAGCTCAAGAAACGTTAAAAGTATTGCAGGATGTTGCTTTTGCTCCAAAAACATGAAGGATAAAACAGGAAAAGAGCTCTCATTACAAGAAGTATTAATCAAAGCGATACGCCGTATTGGAAATATTTTTTTAGAATGTGAAGTATTTTTTCTCCATATGGTTGGATACATTCCACTTCACCACGTGCGACGCTTCTTTTATAGACTTGCTGGGATGACAATTGGTGCGGGTTCAACGATACATATGGGTGCAAAATTTTATGATCCAAGAAACATTCATGTTGGACAAGACACAATTATTGGAGAAGGAGCAGTCCTTGATGGTAGGGAAAAACTTGTAATTGGTAATCATGTAGATATTGCATCTGAGGTAATGATATATAACTCAGAGCACGATATCGACGCAGAACATTTTACTGCAGTTGATGATGTGATTACTGCTCCGGTCACGATCGAGGATTATGTTTTTATAGGTCCACGAGCAATTATCTTACCAAATGTGACAATTAAAAAAGGAGCTGTTGTTGGCGCGGGGGCAGTTGTTACAAAAGATGTTGAAGAATTTTCGATTGTTGGTGGTGTGCCTGCAAAAGTTATTGGAGAAAGAAAAATAAAAGATCCACATTATAAACTTGGGCGGGCTCGATGGTTTCGTTAACAATGGCTTCTCTATCAATTATTATTTTAACCTATAACACAAAAGATGTCACTGTAAAATGTCTCCAATCATTGTTTCGGCAGTATAAAAATCAGCTGCAAAAAAGGGAGTTTGAAGTTATTGTTGTTGATAACGCCTCAACCGATGGTACGCTTGATGCCATTGGTAATCTCAGATCTCAATTTTCTAATTCGTGGACAAATCTTACCTTAATTAATAATAAAGAAAATTTTGGATTCGCCAAAGGAAATAATATTGGAGTGGCACAAGCAAAAGGAAAGTACGTTTTTTTCCTTAATTCTGATACAGAGATAAAGGATGATGGGTTAGAGCGTATGGTTTCCTATATGGAATCTTCTACCAATAATATTGGTATATTAGGTGCTAAACTGCATAATGCAGACGGGTCAACTCAGACATCTGCTGGAGTATTTTATTCTCTACCTCAGGTTTTTTTTATGCTTCTTGGTGGGGAACGGTTTGGGTTCTTACGAAAAAGCCCAAAAAAAATTACAGACGTAGACTGGGTAAGTGGAGCTGCTCTTATGATGCAAAAAAAACTATTTGATCAACTAAGAGGATTTGATGAACATTTTTTTATGTATGTTGAAGATATGGATCTTTGTTATCGTGTGATGAAAAATGGAAAAAAGGTAGTTTTTTATCCAAATGTTCATATCGTACATATGGAGCAAGGAAGCTCCGATAGATCTTTTGCAATACTTCATATTTATAAAGGTCTTCTTTACTTCTACAAGAAACATAAAAATTATATACAATATATAATAGTTAAAGTACTTCTTATGCTTAAAGCCCTTCTTGCTATTATGATAGGAATAGTTACTGGCAATAGATATCTTGTATCAACATACAGAAAAGCGCTTATACATGCTTTATGAAATTATTCCATTGGATTACTGATAATATTTTATTTGTCTTAACACTTTTTTTACTTGCTTTTATCCCCCTTTATCCTAAAAAACCCCTTTTAGATGTTGTAAATACATGGGTATATATTCGTGCAGAAGATTTCGTTGTTGTTTTTGTGTTGCTTGTTTGGTTTTATATGCTTGTCCGCAGAAAAATTACCTTAAAAACTCCTTTGACAATTCCTATGATTATCTTTTGGATAATTGGGGCAATAGCAACCATTCATGGAGTCCTTTTGATATTTCCATCATTGTCGGGTACTCATGCAAATGTAGCATTCTTAAGTTTTTTACGAAGAATAGAGTATCTAAGTGTCTTTTTTGTTGCATACGCGGGAATAAAAGATAAACGGTATGTTAATTATGTTGTTGGTATTATTACCATAACACTTCTTTTAGTTATTGCCTACGGTTTTGGACAAAAATTTTTAGGTTTCCCAGCATATCTTACAATGAATGAGGAGTTTGCTAAGGGAATACCGATACATCTTTCTGCGCTTTCTCGAGTACCATCAACATTTGCTGGGCATTATGATTTAGCAGCATATTTAGTTTTAGTTATCCCCCTTTTAACAAGCATGATTTTTGGGTTTAAAAATCGGCTTGTAAAAGCAGTTCTTTTTGGTACAGTTTCTTTAGGATTTGCGCTTCTTTTTATGACAGTATCAAGGGTTTCAGTTTTTGTTCTCTTATTTTCCTTACTGATGGTTCTTGCTTTTCAAAAGAAAAAACTTGTAGTTATCGCTTTATGTTTGATGGGTTTTGTATCTTTTGTTGTTTTAAGTTTCTCTCCAAGCCTCATGCAGCGATTTGGCAACACTGTTAAAGAAATAGATGTGCTAGTAGATGCTGATACAGGGGAAGCAATAGGGCATGTAAAAGAAGTGCCAACAATATATTTTAAAGATAAGATAATTAGAAAAAAATTTGCTGAGAGTAAGAGTGAAATTATTACACCAATTGATGATAAAGAAGCAACTGCTTCTGGCATAGTTCATTATACAGAAATTCCTCCATCTGTCCCATTAGTTATTGAATCAAATGCACCAACAGGTGAAAACTTACCACAAGGAACTGGGTATATTAACTTAACTCTTTCACCTGTTACTAAAAAGGTTGGGCAGTTTTTTTATCAAAAAGCATCAGATAAAGGAGAGCAGGAGGAGATAGTGAGCATATATGGGGACTATATAATAAAAAAAGCATTAGCGTATGATCTTTCTTTTACGACTAGGTTTCAAGGCGAATGGCCAAATGCAATAGATGCATTTAAAAGAAATATTTTATTTGGAAGTGGGTATGGATCGATAAGTTTAGCAATTGATAATAATTATCTGCGTATTTTAGGAGAGGTTGGCATATTAGGATTTTCTGCTTTTTTCTCAATCTTTATTATTACTGGAATTTATATTAAAAAAGTGTTACCAGATATTGAATCTCCTGTTGTTAGAAATTTTATTTTAGGTTCGGTTGCAGGCATATTTGGTTTGGGATTGAATGCAATTCTTATTGATGTTTTCGAAGCATCAAAAATTGCTTTTCTTCTTTGGCTTTTAATTGGCGTAATACTTGGAACACTTCGGTTATACCAGAAAAATGATATAGACATATACAAAGAATTTAAAAAAACAATTACCTCATCTTATGCAGTCATAATTTATTTATTTATTGCAACAGTTGTTATATTCGCCCCCATGACTAACAATTATTTTGTCGGAGACGATTTTACCTGGTTTCGATGGGTAGCGGATTGCAACAATAGCATGTCCCCTTCAGAAAATTGCGGTTCTTTTGAAAAGGCTACTCGTTTTTTCACACAATCAGATGGATTCTTTTATCGTCCTGGGACAAAAATATACTTTTTACTTATGTATTCTGCATTCTGGCTTAATCAAACTGCATATCATGTAGCTTCATTACTACTTCACTTTACTGTTGCTGTATTCGCCTTTTTATTAGCAAGAAAGATATTAAAAGACTTTATTTTTTCCGTTCTTGTGGCATTCTTATTTCTTATCATGAGTGGGTACTCCGAAGCAGTTTTTTGGATTTCTTCAACTGGTTTCCTTTTTAACGCTGTGTTTGCACTTGCAAGTTTACTTTTATTTATTCGTTGGGAAGAGAAGAAGCAAAATATCTATCTCGTTTTATCTTTGTTCTCTATTGTTTTTAGTCTCTTGTTTCATGAGATGGGAGTTGTTGTTCCGTTAATGATTATTCTTTATAAACTGACAACCGATGAAAAATTTTCACCCCGAAGCATTTTTGAAAAAAAACATTATCTTTTACTCTTTTCTCCTCTTTTGCCATATATCATGATGCGATATGTTGCACACAGTCATTGGTTCAGCGGTGATTATAGCTACAATTTAATAAAACTCCCATATAACATAGTTGGCAATAGTATTGGGTATGGAGCACTTGCTCTTTTAGGTCCCGGATCTTTGTCTATTTATCAACAAATGAGGAATGGTTTAAGAGAGCATTTGCTTATGAGCATGATAGCTACGATTATTATTACTTGTTTGTTAGTAATGATATACAGAAGATTTATAGTAAGAATGGTCAAGCCAGATCGAAAAATTATTACGTTTAGTATTTTATTTTCTTTTGTCACACTACTTCCTTTCTTAGGACTTGGAAATATTACTTCTCGTTATAGCTATCTTGCAAGTATAGGATTTATACTTCTTTTTGTATTTTTCGTTAAAAACATATATAGTTATCTAGAGAGTTATGGAAAATCTATTGCTCTTGGGGTAGTAACGGTGGTTTTGTGTATTTTTTCTTTTGTCCATATTATTCAACTTCAGAAAATACACATTGATTGGTATGAAGCAGGAGAGAAATCAAAAAGATTTTTTATATCAATTGATGAGCAATATACAGATAGTTGGGCAAAGGAGCACATGCAATTTTACTTTGTTAATGTACCGATTCGACTTGGAGATGCATGGGTATTTCCTGTAGGATTAAATGATGCAATATGGCTCGTTTTTAGAAATGAGCGAATCCAGGTACATCAAAGTGCGACGCTCGAACAGGCGTTACAAGAAGCAAGGGGATCCTCAAATAAAAAAGTGTTTGAATTTAATGAAACTGGTAGTGTTATTGAGAGAATACCACCAGTGATTGCTGAATAGTAAGCATATGTTGAAAAAAGAATTTGTTATACTTTTATTCCTGATACTTGGTGCACTTGCTGTTCGTTTGTATCATTTTGATTCTCCAGTTATTGATTGGCATTCATGGCGACAAGTAGATACATCCTCAGTATCAAAAAACTTTGTTGAAAGCGGTTTTAATCTACTTCATCCAAAATTCCATGATTTTTCAAAAGGAGTTTCTCTTTTGGATAATCCTAATGGTCTTCGATTTGTTGAATTCCCTTTTTATAATGTATTACAAGCTGGATTTTTTTCCCTTTTTGGCAAATTTACGCTTGAGCAATGGGGTAGATTAGTAAGTATATTTTCTTCTCTTACGGCAATCGTATTTCTCTACTTACTGGTTCGTAAGTATCTTTCTATATATGCTGCATTTTGGTCTGCTTTCTTTTATGCTTTTACTCCATACAGTATTTATTACAGCAGAGCATTACTTCCTGACCCAATGATGGTTATGTTCATGCTTGGAGGATTTTATTTTTTTGATCGAGCAATAGAAAAAGGTGTCATTACATGGAAATTTTTTCTTTTGTCCATTCTTTTTACTGCATCAGCAGTGCTAATAAAACCATTCGTATTCTTCTTTTTTATTGGGTTTGTTTATTTGTTCTTTAGACAATTTGGCATAGGTTTTTTGAAGAAAAAAGAGTTATGGATATTTTTGATATGTACCGCTGTTCCGTTTATCGCATGGAGAGTATGGATGCAGCAATATCCGGAAGGCATTCCTCAGAGCAATTGGCTTTTTAATGGAAATAACGTTCGATTTAAAGGTGCATTCTTGAGATGGATTTTTGCGGACAGGATTGCACATTTGCTCTTGGGGTATTTTGGTCTTCCTTTTGTTATTCTTGGTGTTATTGGAAAAATAAAGAAAGAGGGTTTGCTATTTCTTTCATTTGGAGTTTCATCTTTGATATATATTAATGTTATTGCGACGGGAAATGTACAACATGATTACTATCAGTTACTTATTTTTCCAACGATTGCAATATTTTTTGGAAAAGGGGTTGATCTGGCACTTAGAGGATCTAAAGAGGTTTTTAACAGAATAGTAAGCGTGCCAACTGTGTTTGTGTGTATTGCGTTGATGTTGGCGCTTGGATGGTATCGTGTTCGAGATTTTTATGCACTGCAACATTATGAAGTTGTAAGAGTTGGAGAAATTGTCGACCGTATTGCTCCTAAAAATGCAAAAATAATTGCACCCTATGGAGGTGACACAACATTTCTTTACTATACAAAAAGAAACGGATGGCCAGTTGTTGATCGGCCATTTTATGAGTTTATTGATATGGGTGCACAGTATATTGTCTTTGTTAATCCAACTAAAGATGACTTTAATCTTCAAGAATTATTTACACCGGTTGAGACAGGTATAAATTATGCGATTTTTGATCTTACAAAGCCAACCGCAAAAGGTGTAGCAGTGTTAGAGTTTGAGGAAAAAAGAGACAAGAACGGAAAATGAAAATACTCATTGTTTCCTCATTCCTCCCATACCCGCTTTTTTCTGGTGGTAACATTCGCCTTTTTAACATTATTAAGCTTTTATCTAAATCTCATACGATTACTCTCATTTGTGAAAAAAGATCGCAGCAGACAGCAGCAGACATTGCAGAGGTTAAAAAATATTGTAGAGATGTTATAACAGTTGACAGAAAAAAACAGTGGTCCTTTATAAATATTGTAAAAACCGGCTTTTCCTTTTATCCATTTTTACTTGTTGGCCATATGCACAAGGAAATGAAAAAGGAAATCTCCCTGCTTTTAAAAAAAGAATCTTTCGACGTGTTGCACGTTGAAACATTTTATGTAATGCACAATCTTCCAAAGGTGCAATTACCAACGGTGCTTGTTGAGCATAATATTGAATATCTTGTGTATCAACGTTTCACTCGCTATGCATCTTTTTTCCTACGGCCTTTTCTTTTTCTTGATGTACTAAAGCTTTGGTATTGGGAAAAGTATTACTGGAATAAGGCAACAAAAGTAGTTGCAGTATCAGAAAAAGAAAAAGAAATTATGAAAAAAAGTGATAGTAGTGTTGTGCCAAACGGTGTTGATACAAAATGGTTCACAATGCAAAATTCAAAATTAAAGTTTGCAAATAAAGAAAAAAAGATTTTATTTATAGGAGATTTTCGTTGGGTTCAAAATAAGGATGCTGTTATATGGATTTTAGAAGAAATACTTCCAAAAATTGGAACAAATGTCAAGTTATGGATTGTTGGAAAAACAATACCAGATAATATAAAAAAGATGAAAGTTTACGAAAATGTTCTTTTTGATGAGAAGGCTCCTGAAGATACACGGGAAATATTTCAAAAGGCAGATGTGCTTCTTGCGCCGATTCGAATTGGCGGAGGCACAAGTTTTAAAATACTTGAAGCAATGGCAAGTGGGACTCCAGTTGTGACTACCTCTTTAGGTATTGAGGGAATCGCTGCAAAAAACGGAGAGAATGTGTTAATTGGTGATACTGCAGAAGCACTTGCATCACACGTAAAAGAAATAGTCAGCAATAACAATCTGTATGAGAAAATAGCAAAAAATGCAAGAATGCTTATTGAAGAGAAATATAGTTGGGAGTTGATTGTAAAAAAACTTGAACATGCATACCAAGCAGCACTTGCATCACACACGAATGGTTGATCTATCGATTATTATCGTTTCGTATAATACAAAAGACATTTTAAATGAATGTCTTACTTCTCTTTATAAAAACAGTGGTCGATATACAAGTGAGGTGATTGTTATTGATAATGCTTCTTCTGATCAGTCTTTAGCAATGGTTAAAAAAGAATTTCCAGATGTACTTCTTATTGAGAATAAGGAAAATTTTGGTTTCTCAAAAGCAAATAATATTGGTGTGCAAAAGTCAAAAGGCAGATATGTACTTTTCCTTAATTCAGACACTGTCGTAAAAAAAGGAGTTTTTGATGAGATGATTAGCTTTATGGATTTGTATACAGATGCTGGTGCAGCAACTTGCATGGTTGTATTGCCAAATGGTGAGTTGGATGACGCTTCTCATAGAGGATTTCCAACACCATGGAATGCATTTTGCCATTTCTCTGGCCTTTCAAAAATTGCAAACACTCCTTTTTTGAGCGGGTATAATTTAGGATGGAAAGGTACACATACTATACATGAAATAGATGCTTTAGCAGGGGCATTTATGCTTGTTCGAAGAAAAGCTGGTCAAGAAGTTAATTGGTGGGATGAGGAGTATTTTTGGTATGGGGAAGATATTGATTTTTGTTATCGTCTAAAACAGAAAGAGTGGAAGATTTATTTTGTTCCAACAGTGTCTATCCTTCACTATAAAGGAGTTTCTGGAGGAATTAAAGACGTATCAAAACATTTAAGTAAAGCAACTGAAGAAACAAAAACGCGTGTAACCCAAGCTCGATTTGAAGCAATGCGAATTTTTTATAAAAAACACTATATTATAAAATACCCCAAAATTATTACATGGTTTGTTATGAGGGGTATAGATATAAAACTCTGGTTTGCTACTGCAAAGCAATAGCCTCAATGATATACTAAATCCATGCGTATTGGCATCGATGCAAGACTTTGGAGCGAAAGTGGCGTTGGTCGATACACGCGAAATTTAGTCTCGGAACTTCAAAGAATTGATACAAAAAATGAATATGTCTTGTTTGTTCTGGATAAGGACTTTTATAGCATCAACTATCAGTTAGCGGGTAAGTATAAAAATTGGAAAGTTGTCCGCGCAAATATTAGGTGGCATACGGTTTCTGAGCAAATACGATTTTTACCTATCCTTTACAGAGAAACTCTTGATCTTTTACACTTCCCTTATTTTTCTGTTCCAATCTTTTATACAAAGCCATATGTTGTTACCATTCATGATTTAATTTTGCATCATTTTCCAACAGGAGCTGCTTCAACCCACAACAAACTTTTTTACCATTTAAAATGGTTTGCGTATCGGTTTGTTATCTCAAAGGCTGCAAAAAAAGCGAAAAAAATTATTGCTGTTTCTCAGGCTACAAAAAGAGAAATAAGAGATCATTTGCATGTGAAGGAGGAAAAGGTTGTTGTAACATATGAAGGAGTAGATAAGCAAATTATAGGTAGTAAAGAGGAGAAAGAAAAAAATCTCAAGCTCGGTGCTATAAGTAAAAATACATATTTTCTCTATGTTGGTAATGCGTATCCACATAAGAATCTCAATCGGCTTATCAAGGCATTTAATAACATACAGAATAAAGGAGAGACAAAGCTTGTGTTGGTAGGTAAAGAAGACTATTTTTATAAAAAATTACGTAATAAAGTAAAAAACGAAGGATCAAAAGATGACATTATTTTTTTTGGAGAGGCAACTGATTATGAGCTTTCATATTTATATAAACATGCTCTGGCTCTTGTTATGCCATCAATTATGGAAGGGTTTGGATTACCAGCAGTAGAAGCAATGCGTAATGGGTGTTTGGTGTTAGTTTCCAACATTGAGTCATTTCAAGAAATTTGCCAAGATGGTGCTATATATTGTGATCCATTTGATATTGTCGATATGCAATTAAAAATGGAGGATATTCTTACTGGTGTTAAAAATAAAAAGAGCATAATGCAATCCGCATTACAAAGATCATCCTTTTTTTCATGGGAGAAAATGGCAAAAGATACTGTTGGAATTTATGAAAGTTGCTATTCTTTACGACAGAGTTAGTAAGTGGGGTGGTGCTGAGAGGATTTTGCTGGCTCTTCATAAGTTATTTCCAGAGGCTTCTCTTTATACATCTGTGTATCATGCACAAAAAGCACCATGGGCCAAGGAATTTACTGTCAAAACATCTTTTCTTCAACACGCTCCTGCTGCGAGAGTTTGGCATGAAGCATATGCATTGTTTATGCCCATAGCGTTTGAAAATTTTTCATTTGATGAGTATGACCTTGTCATTTCCGTAACATCTGAAGCAGCAAAGGGAATTATTACCAAACCAAAAACCTTGCATATATGTTATTGTCTTACTCCCACACGATATTTATGGAGTGGGTATAACGAGTATTTTCGTAGCCAACTGATACAGAAGATGACTCGACCTTTAGTATCATACTTACAAACATGGGATAGAGTTGCTGCCCAACGACCCGATGCATATATTGCAATCTCAAGTGAGGTAAAAAAAAGAATAAAAACGTATTATGGAAGAGAGTCGACCGTTGTGTATCCACCAGTAGCTTTAGCGTCTAGTGATCGGCGTCTAGTAAATAGTTCAGAAAAAATAACTAAGCGCTATACGCTAAACGCTAATGACTATTTTTTGGTTGTTTCTCGTCTCGTCCCCTACAAACGAATTGATATTGCAATTAATGCATGTAATGTCTTGCAATTACCACTTAAGATTGTGGGGATGGGATCGCAAGATGGGATGCTTCGCCGAATTGCTGGACCAACAATTGAGTTTGTTGGAAGCTTGACTGACTATGAGCTAGTAGAGTATTATAAAGCTTGTCGTGCGCTCATTTTTCCAGGGAACGAGGATTTTGGTTTGGTAATGGTCGAAGCACAGAAGTTTGGGAAACCAGTTATCGCTTTTAAAAATGGGGGGGCATTAGAAATTATTGCTGATGCAAAAACTGGAGCATTCTTTTACCCGCAAACGACAGAAGCGTTAATAAAGGCATTGAACGTATTTGAAGAAGAAGCGTTTTCTATAGAGGCGTGTATAAAGAATGCAGAGAGATTTTCTTTTCTGGAGTTTAAGAAGTCATTTATGCATGCTTTGGAAAAAGCGCAAGAACAGTATTTTAGATAGCTTGATTGTATGAAAATTATTGTATTTGCAGGAGGTGTTGGAACAAGGTTGTGGCCAGTTTCAAGAAAAAACACGCCAAAACAATTCGAAAAAATTATTGGCGACAAGTCAACACTACAACAAACAATAGAAAGACTTTTACCCACATTTAAAGCGAGAGACATTTTTGTTGCCACTGGTAAACGATACCTTGAAGTTGTTTTAGAACAGCTGCCCCAAATTCCTAAAGAAAACTTTATCTTTGAGCCACAAATGAGAGATGTTGGTCCAGCAATAGGACTCGCTGCAGCAATTTTGTCAAAAAAATATCCCAATGAACCCATAGCAATATTATGGAGTGACCATCTTGTAAAGAATAACGATGCATTCAAAAAAATTCTTTTTTTAGCAGAAGAATCTATTAATAAAAAACAAGCTGATTTTGTTTTTATTGCACAAAAGCCCCGGTTCGCAAATCAAAATATGGGATGGATTGAAGTAGGAGATATGGTGAAAGAAGAAGACAATATTTATATCCATTCATTCAAAAAACTTTTTTATCGACCGAAACTTTCTGAAGCAATTTCCTTTTTTGAAAGTCAACATTTTGCATGGAATTTAGGATATTTTGTAACAACACCAAGCTACCTTTCTTCTCTTTTCCAGACATTTACCCCGAATTTATATGAAAAGCTAGCTCAAATAGCTGCTTCTTATGAGACAGATAATTTTGAACAGGTATTGGAAACAATTTATCCGTCGTTGCAAAAAATAAGTTTTGATGATGCGATTTTAGTAAATATGAAACCAAAAAATATTTTAGTTATCTCTTCAGACCTTGGTTGGAGTGACGTGGGTGCATGGGAGTCATTAAAAGAAGCGCTTGCTGAAACCACAGACGAAAACGTAACAAAAGGAAAGGTACTTCTTGAGGATAGTAAGGATAGTTTAGTATTTAACTATAATGATCAACTGGTTGTGGGGATAGATTTGGAAGAATTGCTTGTTATTAATACTGGAGATGTTATTTTGGTATGTCCAAAAACATCAGTGCCAAAAATAAAAGAATTGGTCGAAGGCTTCGCTGGAACTCCTCATGAACATTTGGCATAATGTATGGCGCATTCATATATAGTGATAAAGAAGAATAAAGTGTACGAGTTTGTAAAAAGAATTCTCGACATTATTTTCTCCTTAATTATCCTTATAATTTTTTTACCAATCATTGCAGTAGTCGCAGTACTTGTGAAAGTTGATTCTTCTGGGCCAATTTTTGCTGATACACCTGAGAGGGTCGGAAAAAATGGAAAATTATTTAAAATGTACAAATTTCGCTCAATGATTCAAAATGCTCATGAGATACTGCGCCAAAATCCTAAATTCCAAAAACTTTTTGATGAATACAAAAAAGGGAGTTATAAGCTACGAGATGATCCACGAATTACTCGAATTGGAAAATATATCCGTAAACATTCTCTTGATGAAGTTCCCCAGCTTCTTAATGTGCTGCAGGGAGAAATGAGTTTGGTTGGACCACGAGCGTATTATTCTGATGAGCTACGTGAACAACAAAAAAAATATCCAGAAACAAAAGACGCTGTAAAAATTGTGTTATCAGTTAAGCCGGGAATTACTGGTTATTGGCAAGTATCCGGGCGAAGCGAAATAAATTTTGATAAAAGAATTGAAATGGATGCAGAGTATGTTCGCAAGCGTTCAATCATGTATGATTTTTGGATTATTGGAAAAACTCCTTGGGCAATGATTTCTGGAAAAGGTGCCTTATAAATCAACCTATAGTCGTTTGATTTTTATTCTTGTTTGTGTTAAAATTTGTATATGCGTCGATTCACTAAGTTACCAGTCTTAACAGTTATCGTTTTCCTTTCTGTTGCTGTATTTGTTAAAGCAGATGTACAAAAAAAGCAAGATGAAGCTATTTTTTTACAGAAAGCTGCAGAAACAAATGAGTCTGTATCGTCTGTTGATCAAGAAATGCCATTAATAAGCGATTCTCCAAAAAACCCTCTAATGCGTGAAGTTACACCAACCACAAAGCAGCAGGTAACGTCTATTCCAACATCGGTAAAAAATGCAGAGTCGCAATCTTCGTCAGTAAGGTTAGATGCTGTTGCTCCAGCTTCTGGAAAATTTGAACAAGAGATAACAGTTCGAGGATCTGGGTTTGGGACCTCTTCTGGACAAGTATGGTTTTATAACAGTCAATCAGGTTTGAACTTAGGAGGAGGACCAATCACGAGTTGGAGCGAGAATGAAGTAAAAACAAAAGTGCCATTTGTCAGGGGTAGTAATGAATATCTTATTGAAGTGCAAACAGGAAGTGGTGCAAAAAGTAATAGAATTGCATTTAAAGTGACTGCTGGACAGCCATACTTTAAGACAATATCGCCATCCGGTGTTAAACCTGGGGGAGAAATTATTATTACAGGGGAAGAGTTTGGAGAAAGTGCCGGATCTATTAATTTCTATAAACCAGAAAATATTTCTTCTGCATCAGGCGGTAGTGTTATTTACGCATGGTCCGACACTGAAATTAGAGCAAATGTCCCAGGTATTTTAGTTCCAAACCAGGAGTATGGAGTACAAATTGTGACAGCTGACGGAAGACAAAGCTCCTTTAAGTATTATCAAGTTGGAAACTAATCTACTGCCATTTTGGATTTTTCCGTTTCTTGACATTGTTTATTTTGTTACGTTATGATTATTTGATATGGACGAATTGCCAAAAATACCACTTCGTTCGCAAGAACAAATACAAAGGACAGAGGAAAAAGGAAGCATTTCATTTACGAAGTTTAGAAAAAAAATACTTATTGTTTTTCTCGTTATTCTTATTCTTTTTGGTGGACTTGCAGCAGTTATTGCAGTACCAGCACAAAAAACCTATACATCAGCACAAAAAACCTACATTCAAGCAAGGTTGGCATGGGAAGCAATAAAAAAACAAAATATTGCGGGTGCTGATGAAGAGCTTAAAAAAACAAAAGCTGCGCTAGAAGATACCCAAGATCAATTACAAGGTCTTTCATTCTTGCGGTTTATTCCAATAGCAAGTTGGTACTACAACGATGCTGATCATATGGTAAAGGCTGGTCTTCATAGTTTGAAAGCAAGTTCAGTTCTGGTTGAGGCAATAAAGCCCTATGCAGATATTTTAGGTCTTAAGGGACAGGGAAGTTTTGTCATGGGATCTGCTGAGCAGAGGGTACAAACAGCAATTCTTACCATGGGGAAAATTACACCCCGTATTGATGACGTTGCTAAAGATCTTGATCTGGCACGTGAAGAAATTGATAAGGTTTCACCAAGCCACTATCCACCCATTTTTGGATTAGCAAAAGTACGAGACCAACTAACCCAGGTTAGAACAATTGCAGATACTGGTATTTCTTTTGTTGATGAAGCAAGGCCATTGATTAAAGTTTTGCCTTCTCTTTTGGGTGAATCGGAGGAGAAAAAATATTTAATATTATTCCAAAATGCAAATGAGCTGCGTCCAACGGGAGGATTTATTACCGCATATGCAATTTTTAGAATTAACAAAGGGAAAATTGACGTTGAAAAGTCAGAAGATATTTACAATTTAGATAACACGATTAAAAATAAACCAAAAGCACCGGAACCTATTTTAAAATATCTTGCAAATGTTCCCGTGCTTCATTTGCGTGATACAAACCTGTCTCCAGATTTTATAACTTCAATGAAGCTTTTTAATAGTTTGTACACTACTTCCCCTGCAAAAGTAGATGTTGATGGGATTATTGCTATCGATTCAAGTGTTCTTGTTTCCACAATTAAAATTCTTGACGATGAGGTTACTGCTGGTGGAGTTAAGTTTACCTCAAAGATTGATAAGCGATGCGATTGCCCACAGGCTATTTATGAACTTGAGCGACTTATTACGACACCGCTTAGTATTGATATACGGTATACAAATCTTGCGGCGATTCAAGCACAGCGGAAAGATATCCTAGGTACGCTTATGTATGCAATTATGCAAAAAGCCCTTAAATCTTCGCCAAAGCTCTATTGGGGACCGCTCGTCCAGGACATGATAACGCAGGCAAACAATAAGCATATCTTATTTTACCTCTATAATGACGATGCGCAAAAAGGTATAGAATCACTCAATGTTGCAGGAAGAATAAGAGAATTTGACGGAGATTATTTCCACTTAAACCAAGCAAATTTGGGCGGCGCAAAATCAAATCTCTTTGTAAGAGAAGCAGTTGTACAAGATGTTAAAATTGGCGAAGATGGAACTATTAGTAAGACTATTACCATGCAATATAAAAATCCTTACCCACCGTCTGATTGTAATTTAGAAAGAGGAAATTTGTGCTTAAATGGTGTTTTGCGAAACTGGTTTAGAGTCTACGTGCCAAAAGGTAGTACGTTAGTGGATAGTAAGGGCTCTGAAGTAAAAGTAGCAACAAGTGAAGATCTTGGAAAAACAGTCTTTGAAGGATTTCTAACTGTTCGACCACAAGGTTCAGCAACATTTGTTATTACCTATACCTTACCATTTAAGCTTGAGTCTGGGTCAGTATTACCGCTTTTTATTCAGAAACAACCAGGAACAACGAATAATGAATACACAATAAAAGTCAATGGAAGAGAGATTAAGAAGTTTTCGCTTGTGACAGATACAGAGGTGATACTAAAACGATAAGTGATGAAGAATTTTAAGACAGAAGGAATTGTTATCCGGCGCAGAAACACAGGAGAAGCAGATAGAATTTTAACAGTTTTTACAAAGCACCATGGCAAAATACAAATAAAAGCAGCAGGAGTTAGGAGAATTACAAGCCGTCGTTCCCCACATGTAGAGCTTCTAAATTATTGTAATCTTACTCTTTATAAAGGCAAAAATATTCCATTGTTAGTCGAAGCAGAAACAATCGAGAATTTTTCTTCTCTTAAGAGAGACTTAAAAACAATTGGTATTGCGTATCATATTTGTGAGCTTGTTGATAGTTTGTGTGCAGAAAATCAAGAGAACGCATTGGTATTTTCACTGTTTGCAAAGATACTCTATGATCTCTCAGGGGGTAATGATGCAAAACGAGTTGTGCACACATTTGAACGAGAACTTCTTGCACATTTGGGTTTTTCTTCTCATGTGCCACTTGCGAGAACTGTTGATACCCATGCAGTCATCGAGGAGATTATCGAGCGAAAACTTAAAACAAGCCAATTACTTTCCCATTTTTTACAGTAGGTTATTTTCTGTGTATTAATCGATCAAATACGGTAGTTGCGCTACGAACAACATTTTGAAAAATAACACGCTCTGTTGTACTTGGGATTCGATTTTCTTCCTGGTTAACTATTCCATGATTTTGTAAGCGGTCAAGGTAATAGTCAAACGTTTTTTTTGCTACAATTTCCCAGTCAAAATTGTTGAGAACATGCGTTCTTGCCTCTTTTTGTAATCGTGCTTTCTCTTCTTCAGGCAGGTTTAGAAGGTCCATGATAACTCTTGCTAAATCAACTGGATCAGCAGGTTTAGCAAGACGGGCAAACGGTTGATTGCCGCCAGTTGCTTCCCTATAGCCGTTGATATCTGAGGCAACGACCAGTGTTTCAGAAGAGAGTGCTTCGGCAATAACTCTTCCAAATCCTTCTCCACCAGTTGATGGGCAGACAACAATGTCTGCTGTTCTATACGCTTTTTCAAGTTCTGTTCTTGGCAAAACACCCAAAAATTCAACATCTTCTGTAATACCAAGATTTTTTGTTAATCTCTGAAGTTTTTCTGTTTCAGCACCATCCCCGGCAATCTTTAGTTTTATATTGTTTTTACCCTGTTGTTTTAAATGACTGAGTGCTTGAATAAGATAGATAATTCCTTTTCGCTCATCGTGTCTTCCGGCAAAAAGCAGCGTATATTTTTTATCTTGTTTCCATTCCTCGATAATTGGTCCATCAGGAGTAAGTTTTGTTGTATCAAATCCATTTGGAATCACTTCATAGTTTCCAGGAAAGGCAAGTGACCATGTTGTTGCAGTTGCCTGGGAAACCGCAATCCGTCCATCAAATACATCCATAATAGTGTTTGCGTATCCTTGCGTTTTTCCAGGTCGGCCATTTTCAAATTTAAATCGCCAGACACCATATTTAAAAAAAAGCAACGCCATGCGCAGTGTTAAACTGCTTCCCTCAATTTGCGCATGGTGATGTGCAATGGTTGTTGGGATTGTTTTGCCATCTTTTCTTTTTGGAGTCGCCGAAATAATTGGATGAGCGTAGTGACCAAGAAGCAGTGGCTCATGAAAATCAAAAACGAAATCAGGATTATTGGCATCAGGGTTTGTTAGGATTGTCTCAAGCATTCTTTTTGCAGGTGCTTGTCGAAGGGAAATAGGAATTGGATGATTTGTCCCATGATGGCCAAAACGAAATGGAGTTCTCCCAAAGCTATAGTCTGCATCGTTTTTAAGTGGTGGGTTTACTTTTGGCCCAATAAGTACAACTTCGCATCCTAACCTTTCAAGATATGGCTGAATTCCCAACACAAATTGTGAAACTCCATCAGGGGTTTGGGGAGTTAATGGATAGGGAGAAAATGTTACGACTTTTAGTCGTGATTCTTGTCGCTCGTAGGTCATAATGTGTAATTTTAGCATTATCTTGTTGTAAAAAATAGTTTTTTTCTGCTATTATACGAGCATGATAGATACTGTCATGGAAAAATTGGTCTCATTGTGTAAAAGGCGTGGTTTTATTTTTCAAGGATCAGAACTCTATGGTGGTTTGAATGGTACATGGGATTTAGGGCCATTGGGGGTCACACTTGCTAATAATATTAAGCGTGAATGGTGGAAAAGTATGGTAGAGAAACGAGACGATATCGTTGGACTTGACTCTGCTATTTTACATCATCCAAAAGTATGGGAAGCATCAGGACACGTTGCTTCATTTACCGACCCATTGACTGAGTGTAAGGTGTGTCATGAGCGTTTTCGTGCTGACCATAAAAATTTGATTACCGAACATAAAAAGTCCCATAAGGAAAAAGAAATTTGGACAGATGTAAAACAATTTAACTTAATGTTTAAAACATTTATGGGTCCAATTGATGATGAAAAGGAAAAAACATATCTGCGGCCAGAAACTGCACAAGGTATTTTTATTAACTTCAAAAATGTTTTGGAGACCTCACGTGTAAAAATTCCTTTTGGTATTGCACAGATTGGAAAAGGTTTTCGTAACGAAATTACAACGGGTAATTTTCTTTTTCGTGTCAGGGAATTTGAAATGATGGAGCTAGAGTTTTTCGTAAAGCCTGGAACCGATAAAAAATGGCATGATACATGGAAAAAAGAGCGGTATAAGTGGTGGATTAATTTAGGTATAAGAAAAGAAAATATTAAACTCCAAGATCTTCCAAAAGAGGATGTTGCTCACTATTCAAAAGGTACAACAGAGGTTTGGTATAACTGGCCATTCATGGGTTTTGGAGAACTTGAAGGTATCGCAAATAGAGGAGATTATGATTTATCTCAGCAAGCAAAACATTCAGGTCGTGATTTATCATACTTTGAGCAAGAGACAAATGAGCACTACGTCCCATATGTTATTGAACCATCTGTTGGGCTTGGACGAGCAATGCTTGCATTTTTAGTTGATGCATACCATGAAGTTGATAAACGAATCGTTTTGCAGCTTCATCCAAAACTTTCACCAGTAAAAGTGGCAGTTTTTCCATTACTCGCCAATAAGGAAGCGTTAGTAAACAAGGCAAAAGACGTATATGGTAATCTTAAAAACTTTTTGGGGGGAAACGTTATGTTTGATGACAGAGGGAATATTGGGAAACGGTATTTATACCAAGATGAAATTGGTACACCTTGGTGTGTAACAATTGATTTTGATACCATACACGACCATGCGGTAACGGTTAGAGATCGTGATACAACCAAGCAAGAAAGAGTACCTATAAAGGATATTTCCTCGTATTTTGCAGAAAAACTACAGCATTAATTGTTATAGTTGACAATTTTTTGCTTGTTGTTACAATAAAAGAAGTAGAAGCTATGCAGCAGAAAAAAATAGCAATTATCGCCGGAGTAATTTTCTTAGTTTTACTGGCAATAGGTGGATTTTATTTTCTTTCTCCAAAATCTTCACAAAATGTGATGGAAGAACCCCAAGAGGAAGTTATGCAGGAAGAAGTCGTTGTTCCAACGCTGAGTCAAGAAGAGTTGGGGTTAACATTTGTCGCCAGGAGTGATAAAAAGGCAGTGAAATTTACGATTGCTAAAATATCTGGTATTAAAGCAGTAGAATACGAAGTCTCATATCTTGCCAAAGGTGATATTCCAAGAGGCGCAATCGGTAATATCGAGGTAAAAACAACAGATAAAAAAATTGAAACAAACTACATTGATCTTGGAACGTGTTCGTCCGGACGGTGCAAATATGACGAAGGAGTAGAGTCGGTAAAACTTTTATTAAAAATAGTAAAGGATGATGGCAATACCTATTCTGCCCAGACCTCTCTTGATTTGTAACTTCTCTTTGATTTTTTTCGCCTCATAAGATTTTTACTGTAGTTGCATAGTGGTTTTTTACCTCTTGACACGCCCATAAAAAAGAACCAAAATGGTATAAAGTGGGAAAAAGTGGGATGAAATGCAGAGAGGTAACACGTAATGGCTGGAGTAATGCTGGGACAGTATGAAGGAAGAATCGACGAAAAAGGTAGAACTGCGTTCCCAAAAAAATTACGAGATAGTTTAGGGGATAGGATAATTGTAACTTTTGGATATGAAAACTCGCTTATCGTCGTATCGCAAGATTGGTGGGAAGCGCTTCTTGAAGGAACAGAAGGGAAACCTTTTATCCAAGCAGAAGCTCGAGAAACACAACGATTTTTACTTGGAGGAGCAAGCTTTGTTGAACTCGATAATAAAGGCAGGTTTATCTTGCCTTCTTACTTACGAACGTTTGGGGAGATTACGGGAGAAATTGTATTCGTAGGACTTTCACGATACGTTGAGATTTGGGATAGAAAACGTTGGACAGCATATACAGAGAACCTTAAAAAAAATATCGACAACATTGCAAAGAGACTTGTAGAAGGGGAACGGAAAAGTAACAGTTGATGGAAGCGTATCATATACCAGTACTTTTACACGAAACTATTACATTTCTTAATGTCCAAAAAGGAGAAGGGTATATTGACGCAACCTTAGGTGGAGGAGGACACACAGGGGAGATTTTGAGAAGGGGTGGGAGAGTTTTGGGGATTGACGTAGATGAGGAGGCAATAGAGCACGCAAAAAAGATATTAAGAGATAAAGATATTAAGATACTAAGTAAAAAAGAAGACAAAACACATAATATCTCAGTATCCCAATATCCTAATATCACCTTGGTTCGGGGGAATTTTAAAGACATTGGATATATTGCACGTTCACATGGGTTTGAGAGAGTAGCAGGCATTCTTTTTGATTTGGGTGTTTCAAGTCATCAGCTTGAAACAGGAGAACGTGGGTTTAGCTTTCAGAAAGAAGGACCCCTTGATATGCGAATGGATAAGGGTCTTTTTTTAAAAGCTTCTGATCTGGTGAATGTTTTAACGAAAGGAGAGCTCTATGAGCTTTATCGTAGACTTGGTGAAGAGCGTTACGCTCGTGCCATTTCTGAAGCTATTGTTCGCGCGCGTCGAATAAATCCAATTGTGACGACTGCGCAATTAGCGGAAATTGTACAAGAGGCGACGCATAGTAAATTTTCAAAAATAAATCCAGCAACAAGAGTGTTTCAGGCATTACGCATTGCCGTGAATGATGAATTGCATGTTTTGGAGGAAGCCATTCCACAGGCAATCGATTTGCTAAAAGCGGGAGGGAGAATGGGTATTATTTCCTTTCATTCCTTGGAAGACAGAATCGTAAAGAATGCTTTTAATACCTTTGTTGCTGCTGGTAAAGGGAGACTTGTTGCAAAAAAGCCAATAACAGCACTTGCCGAGGAAGTAACGAAAAATAGGAGAAGTAGAAGCGCAAAGCTTCGGGTGTTTGAAAAAATATAAAATACTATGAAACAACAAAGTAAAATACTTATAACTATTATTATTTCCATTGTTATTGTTTTATCTGTTGTTCAGGTTACTGTTTCTAATAGTCTTTCAACGACTGGTATTACACTTTCTAAAATCGAGCAAGAGACTTCTCTCTATAAACAAGAAAATGCCCTTCTTCGTGAGAAATATCTACTTTACGGTTCTTTTACACAGATTGCTTCAAAGGCAGCTGCTCTTGGTTTTATAGAAGGTCGATCACAGGTAGTGGTTGGTAATATTGTGCCGATTGCTGCTGCACCATGACAGCTAGACTCCGTTTCACCTTTTTTTTTATACTTTTTTGTTTCTTTGCAATAATTATTCGGCTTTTCTATTGGCAGGTTGTTAAAGCAGAGGAATTATCGCATCTTGGTCAGTCGCAGTATGATACTTTTATTAAGCTAACTCCAAAGCGTGGAGAAATAAAAACGACAGACGGGTTTCCTCTTGTTGCTAATAAAGTTTCGTTTCTAGTCTTTGCAAACCCAAAAATAATAAAAGATAAAAATAAGGTTGTCGATTTTTTATCTTCCCAATTGGATATGGATAGTGCTTCAATAAGTGCTAAGCTAGCATTAGATCGATTTTGGGTGCCTATTAAAGTGGGAGTGGACGTAGAGATTAAAAAGGTGATCGAGCAAGCAGATCTTTCTGGTGTTGGTTTTGAACAGCAGCCAGAACGGTTTTATCCCGAGGCTTCTATAGCCGCTCAGGTTGTTGGGTTTGTTGGGAAAGATGATGAAGGGGAAGATAAGGGGTATTTCGGGCTTGAGGGATTTTATGATAGGCAATTACGCGGCAAATCCGGCATTGCAGTGCAAATAAGAGATGCGCTTGGAAGACCAATTCTGTCTAGAATGAATGAAAAAACAGGAGCTATTGATGGTAGAACGCTTATTTTAAGTATTGATCGAGTTGTGCAGTATACAGCCGAAAAAAAGTTAAAAGAAGGTGTAGAAAAATACCAAGCTGCAGGAGGGATGGTTGGAATTTTGGATCCAAAGACAGGTAGAGTGCTTGCTATGGTGTCGTACCCTTCGTTTGACCCTAAAAAGTATTGGGAATATGGAGACTACCTATATAAAAATCCATTTGTCTCAAATCTTTATGAACCTGGCTCAACGTTTAAAGCTCTTGTTATGGCCGCAGGTATTGACAGTAAGGTTGTAAAAGCAGACACAAAATGTCCTGTTTGTGCGGGTCCGATTTCTTTGGGAGGATATGAAATTCGTACATGGAACAATAAATATTATGAAAATACGACAATGATCGATGTTATCCGTCACTCAGATAATATAGGTATGGTGTATGTAGGAAGTGTGCTTGGCATTGATCGATTACTCTCGTATCTTAAAAAATTTGGTATTGGTGAGCTAACGGGAATTGATTTGCAAGGAGAGGTATCACAGGGGCTGCGAGCAGCTGATAAATGGTATCCACTGGATGCTGCAACTTTGACATTTGGACAAGGAGTGTCAGTAACAGGCATTGAGCTTCTTTCGGGATTTGCTGCAATTGCAAATAAGGGACACAGGATGGAGCCACATATTGTTTCAAAAATTGAAACACCAGAAGGAGAAACAATAACAATATCGCCAAAAGTTGTTGAACAGCCAATTTCTGAAACCACAGCAAAGGTTATGACAGAAATTTTAGTGAACGCTGTATCAAATGGAGAAGCAAAATGGGCAAAACCGAAAGGATATAGAATTGCGGGAAAAACAGGTACAGCCCAAATACCAATTGCAGGACATTATGATCCAGATAAGACAATTGCTTCATTTATTGGGTTTGCACCAGCAGATAACCCAAAATTTGCTATGCTTGTTATTGTGGATCGGCCAACAACCTCTATTTACGGCTCTGAAACCGCAGCGCCTATATTTTTTGAAATAGCAAAAGATCTTCTAACCTACTATAGCATTCCACCAACAGAGTAATTTCTCCCCAAAAACGGTATAATAGAGCCTATGTGGCAAGATATTAAGAATAAGTATCACTTTATTGTGGCTTTTTTGGCTAATGTACGATATGGGTTTCCTGCAAAAAAACTTACTGTTATTGGCGTGACTGGAACTGATGGGAAGACAACAACAGTTAATATGATCTATCACATTCTAAAAAAAGCAGGGAAAAAGGTCTCCATGGTTTCAACGATCAATGCTGTAATTGCTGGTAAAAATTACGATACAGGTTTCCATGTAAGTTCTCCTGACTCTTTTGTTGTGCAAAAGTTTGCAAAACTTGCAGGAGACAACAGGGATGATTTTTTGGTTTTAGAAGTAACCTCGCACGCATTGGATCAGCATAGATTTTGGGCAGTAGCATTTGATATTGGAGTAATTACCAATATTACGCACGATCATTTGGATTATCACCGAACATGGGAAAATTATTTCTTGACAAAATCAAAGCTAATAAAAAACGTGAGAATAGCGGTTATTAACCGTGATGAAAAACATTTTGAGAAACTTGTAAAGAAAACCAAAGGAAAAGTTATCAGTTTTGGGTTTTCTAAACATGCTGATTTTAATCCAAAAAAATTTCCTCTCAGACTTAGCATGCCAGGTGAGTACAATATACTTAATGGTTTGGCAGCTTCTGCAGCGTGTCAAAGTGCAGGGATAGACAAAAATGTCATTACATCAGCGCTTAGTTCATTTGTCAGTCTAAGTGGAAGAATGGAAGAGATTAAAAATAATCGTGGTATTACAACGATTGTTGATTTTGCTTCAACCCCCAATAGCTTGGAATATGCGTTAAAAACATTACGTACACTCACAAAAGGAAGAGTAATTGCTGTATTTGGTTCTGCTGGAAAAAGAGACAGAGAAAAAAGAGCCATGATGGGAGAAGTTTCTGCAAAACTTGCCGATATAACAGTAATAACTGCAGAAGATCCAAGAGGGGATTTAAACCTTATAAACAAGCAAATTATTATCGGAGCAGAAAAAGCTGGCGCAAAAATGGATGTTAATTTATTTGTTATAGAAAGGCGCGAAATTGCTATCGATTTTGCCATAAATACGATAGCCAAAAAAGGAGACTTGATAGGCCTTTTTGGTAAAAGTCATGAGAAGTCAATGAATTATAATGGTCGGGAAGAAGAACCATGGGATGAATTTGCAGTTGTTAAAGAAGCATTGAAAAAGCGTGGCTCAGCATAAAAATTTTCTTGTCGCCCATCTCAGAGGTTCTTGTTTGGTTATTGGGCTATTAGTGCCATCAGAAACTTTGAATGGTTTTCCCAATCCTTCGCGACATGCGAAAATTTTATGCTTCACCACATTTATACTATGAAAAAAATAAAATCAATACATTTTGTCGGAATAAAAGGAGTCGGGATGGCGCCTCTGGCAATTATTGCAAAAGAAGCTGGGTTTACGGTTTCTGGATGTGATATTGCTGATGAGTTTATAACAGATGAACCGCTACAAAAAGTAGGTATTACACCAATGGTTGATTTTTCGCCCTCCCACCTGTCAGGTGGGACTTCAAAAATGGTGGATTTGGTTATTACTACGGGTGCACATGGCGGGTTTGATAATCCAGAAGTAGCATTTGCCCGTGAGAAAGGCATTCCTGTATGGACACAAGGAGAAGCTGTTGGAGAATTTATGAAGGGAGAGCTATTTGGAAGAACACAGATAGGTATTTCTGTTACTGGGTCTCATGGAAAAACGACAACAACCGCATTGCTTGCTACTGTATTAAAAGAAGCAGGAGCAGACCCATCATATGTTATTGGAACAGGAAATGTGCCTTCTCTTGGAAGCTCAGGGCATTTTGGACACGGAAAATATTTTGTCGCAGAAGCAGATGAATACGCAACAGAGCCCACATATGACAAAACTCCTAAATTTTTATGGCAGCATCCAGAGATTGCAATTTTTACAAATATAGAATTGGACCATCCGGATTTATACGACTCAGTTGATGCAATTCGTAAAGCATGTCTTCAATTTGCTAATAAGCTGCCACAAAATGGTACATTAATCGCTTATGGAGGAGATCCACAAACAGAGAAGCTTCTTAAAGAATACACGGGTAATCGTATAACATTTGGTTTTACCGATAATAATGATCTTGTTGTTACAAGAATAAGCAATACAGTAGATCAGACATTTTTTTGGGTAGCGCGTCATGGGAATACGCTTGGTGAGTTTGTTCTTTCTATTTCAGGAGAACACAATGTTTTAAATGCAACTGCAGTTATTGCTGCTGCATTGGAATGTGGTTTTTCTATTGATGTGATTAAAAAGGGTCTTATGAGATATACAGGGAGTAAGAGAAGGTCTGAATATATTGGTCAGTTAGCTTCGGGTGCACTCCTTTACGATGATTATGCACATCATCCAACAGAAATTAAAAAAACACTCACTGCTTTTAGAAAGCGATTTCCCAAATCGAAATTGGTCTGTATTTTCCAGCCCCATACATATTCTAGAACAAAAACATTGTTCGATCAATTTGTTACCTCATTTAGTACAGCTGATACTGTAATACTAAGCGATATTTATCCTTCATTACGAGAAAGTTCTGATGTAACTATCTCGTCAAAATTGCTCGTCGATAAAATAAAAGCAATTCATAAAGATGTGTTGTTTTTGTCAGTACTTCATGATGTGGTAGAATATATCAAACGACAACAGTATGGAAAAGATGTTGTTGTTATTACTATGGGAGCAGGGGATATTTACAAGATAGCGTCTAGTTTATTAGCGTCTAGCGTTTAGTTATGGATACAAAATTGAAAGAGCTGGAAAAAATATTTGGGCCAAGATTGCGGCAAAATGAGCCGATGAGCACGCATACGACATTTAAAATTGGTGGTCCAGCAGAGTATTATGTTGATGTCGATAAGACAGAAGATATAGTAAAAGGGATACAAATCGCAAAAAAACTCAACGTACCGTTTTTTATTTTTGGTGGTGGTTCAAACATTATTGTTTCAGACAATGGCATAAAAGGGCTTGTCATTAAAAATAACTGTAGACGGTTTGATGTAGTACAAATGGCTGGGCGTGTTAAAAACCAAAAAATTGACGTTGATAAGGCATTTGTCTATGCGGAAAGCGGTGTTATTATGAACCAGCTTGTTCGATTTACCATAGAACAAGGATTAAGTGGCTTGGAATATCAATTGGGCTTGCCTGGAACAATTGGTGGTGGTGTATTTATGAATTCTAATTTTCCCAAGAAAAAGGCCTTTGTTGGTGATTTTCTTCATAGCGCAAAGCTTGTAGACAGTAACGGGGAAGTAAAAGAAGTAGGAAGGGATTATTTTTCTTTTGCGTACGACAAGAGTATTTTGCAGGAAACAAACGAGATTGTTTTATCTGTTATTTTTAAGCTATTACCAGCTGATAAAAAAATTCTTTGGGATAGAGGCATGGAAGCGCTTGCATATAGGAATGGTACGCAACCAAAAGGTGCATCTGCTGGATGTACTTTTCGAAATATCTCAATTGTTGAGGCAATGAGCGTTCCAACGCCAGATAGGATAACATCTGCTGGATACCTTATTGATAAGGCAGGGTTAAAAGGGAAACGAATAGGTGATGCGATGATTTCTCTGATGCATGCAAATTTTATTTTAAATATGGGTCACGCAAAAGCAGAAGATGTAACTGCAATTGTAAAGTTAATTAAAGATGAGGTATTAAAAAAGTTTGGTGTACATTTAGCGTTAGAAGTAAGAAGTGTGGGATTTTAATTTATGGAGAAATTTGTTGTAAACGGTGGCAAAAAACTTATTGGAAAAGTGAAGGTATCTGGTGCAAAAAATGTTGTATTAAAAGCGCTTGTTGCAGGATGTTTGACAGAAGAAAAAATAGTAATTAAAAATGTTCCTCTTATTTCTGACGTCTTTATTATGATTGGTATTATCAAAGAGCTGGGAGGAATAGTTGGAATAGAGAATCACACAGTTACTATACAAGTAAAAAAAATAAAAAATAAAAAAATTGCTTTGGATAAAGCTGCTGAGGTAAGAACATCGGCAATGTTTTTAGTGCCCTTATTAGCTAGGTCTAAAGAGGCACTCGTGCCAAATCCTGGTGGTTGTCGCATTGGAGCTCGGCCAATAGATAGGACAATTGAAGGCTTAAAGCGTATGGGTGTATCGATTGCGTATGAAAGAGATGATGGTTACTTTCATGCAAAGACAAACGGTTTGCAAGGTACAGAGTATACGTTTGATAAGAATACGCACACAGGAACAGAAACAATGATTCTTGCAGGAGTTTTAGCAAAAGGAAGGACAGTATTAAAAAATGCCGCGCTGGAGCCAGAAATCGATGAACTCATACAACTTTTAAACCAAATGGGAGGAGTTGTACGAAGAGTAAATGATCGTGAAATTGTTATTGATGGTATTGAAAAACTTCACGGAACAGAATTTGTTGTTGGTCCTGATAGAAATGAAGTTGTTACGTATGCAATTGCAAGTATTCTGACAGAGGGAGAAGTTATTGTTGAGGGTGCGGTGGTAAAAGGTCTTGAGGAATTTTTAGAAGCCTTGCAAAGATGCGGTGGCGGATTTGAAGAAAAAGAGAACGGGTTACGATTTTTCTATAAAGGAAAACTGAGAGCGACAGATATAACAACGCAGTGTTACCCAGGATTTATGACAGATTGGCAAAGCCCTTGGGCTGTTTTGATGACAAAAGCACAGGGTGTTTCTATTGTGCATGAAACTGTTTTTGAAAGTAGGTTTGGATATGTTGACGAGCTTAAAAAAATGGGAGCACATATTGAGTTTTTTAATCCAGAGGTACATGATCCAAAAAAAGTGTATAACTTTAATATAGATAATAAAACAAAGAAAAAATTCCATGCAATAAAAATTCATGGACCAGTACGGTTACATAACGCAGTTGTTGGTATATCAGATCTTCGTGCTGGAGCCACACTTGTTTTGGCGGCATTGGCCGCATCTGGAAGAAGCGTTATTTTTGGTATTGAGAAACTGGATCGTGGATACGAGGCATTCGATAAATCACTTTCTCATTTGGGGGCAAATATGAAACGGGTAAAAGAATAATATGCAAGCAATTATTTTAGCAGCGGGAAGATCAAGTAGATTTTATCCATTTACAAATTTTTCTCATAAATCACTGATAAAAATATTGGGTAAATCAGTTATTGAGCATACGATTTTATCACTAAAAGCAGCTGAAATAACGGAAATTATTGTCGTTGTTGGGAAAGAAAGTACTATTCCATCTCTTCTTCAGGATGGCAAACACCTTGGAGTATCTATTCAATATGTTGTGCAAGTGGAGCCGCTTGGGATGGGTAATGCATTGCTTCTTGCAAAAGAGTATATTCATGATAATTTTTTACTTCTCAATGCACATCATGTTGATGTTGCGACATTTATTACCGAAATGAAGCGTGTTTTACAAAAAGATGTAAATGGAGTATTGCTTGCAGAGACAAGAGTTGCTACATGGAAGTATGGAGTGTTACGGGTTAAAGAAAATAAGGTTTTAGATCTTGTAGAAAAACCGAAAAAAGGAGAAGAGCCATCAAAGTTTTGTGTTGTTGGGATATATCTTTTTTCTCCTCTGTTTTTTGATGCATTGAGTAAGACACCCAACGATCATTATCAGCTGGAAGCAGCAATTGCACAATTTGCCAAAACACATGAAGTTGTCGCTGTGAAAGCGTGGGAAAAAACAGTTACCTTAAAGTATCCATGGGATATTTTAATAGTTAAAAATTATCTCCTTGAAAATATGAAGGAATATATTTCTCCAAATGCTTCAATAGCTAAAACAGCAGAAATAATTGGAAATGTATACATTGAAGATGGAGTAAAGGTGTTAGAAGGTGCTTGTATCAAGGGGCCTTGTTACATTGGGAAAAATGCCTTTATTGGTACGAAAGCAATTGTGCGTAATGATGTTGATATTGAAGAATCAGCTGTTATTGGAGCAAGCATGGAAATAAAAAACACGCTTGTGCAAGAAGGAGCAACAACACATTCTGGTTTTATTGGTGATTCAGTTATTGGAGCCAATTGCAAAATTGGCGGCCTTTTTTGTACTGCGAATGTTCGGCTAGATAGAAGCGTTATTGCGGTGCAGACCAAAGATGAAACTATTGAAACTGAGCTAAAGTCCCTAGGGGTACTGATGGGAGACAATGTGCGAATTGGAACACTTGTTTCTACAATGCCAGGGGTAATTATTGGAAAAAATGCTATTATTGGTCCTTCGACCGTGGTGCTTCATAGTGTGCGGGAAAATGTAAAGTATTATACAAGATTCCAAGAGGTTATTGAGGAACAAGGATAATGAAGAAAAAAACTGTTCTTTTTGATATAGACTATACGCTTTTTAATACTGAGGAATACCGAAAAAACTTATACAGCACGCTTTCATCAAATCTTGGATACGATAAAAATACGCTTGATACAATTGGCCACGAAATTTATGAAGTAGTTAAAAAAGAACAAGGATATTTTGATCCGAAAATCTTTTCTGAACAACTAGCTTTTAAAATTGGAAAAAAAGAAGATGCTGCAACAATTAAAGAAGCAATTTGGGATACTAAGCATTTTTCAAACAATCTTTACGAAGAAACAGGAGAAATTCTAAAAATTCTTTCAAAAAGAGCAACAATTGGTATTTTTTCGCAGGGATATGATGAGTTTCAAAGAGCAAAACTTTTGGCAATAAAGGATTTTTTTCAACAAGAACATATTCATATTACTCTTAATAAACATACAAGTCTTCCAACACTTTTTAAGCAGTACAAAGAGAACTCGCTCTATTTAGTTGATGACGCGCTCGATGTGTTGCACACGGCAAAAAAGCTTCGAAATGATATTACGGTCATTTGGGTAAAACGAGGTAAATATGCAAAGCTGCAGTCTCCTATTGAAGGCTTTGTGCCAGATGCTATAATAGAGACCCTTCATGAGCTGCTTGATACTATTGTATAGAAGCAGAAGCGTTGAGGTGGGAATAATATATGTGTGGGATTTTTGGATACGTCGGAAATAGTAATAATGCTGCTCAGATCGTATTAGAAGGGCTTAAGCTTTTGGAGTATCGTGGGTATGATTCATGGGGAGTTGCGGTAAAACGTGGAAAAAAGTTGAGCGTTGATAAACATGTGGGAAAGATTGGTCAGGCAACAGTAACACTTCCACAAAGTACCCTAGGCATTGGTCATACCCGTTGGGCAACGCATGGAGGTGTCACTGTCGCAAATGCCCACCCGCATGTAGATTGCAAAAAGGAGCTTGCAGTAATTCACAATGGTATTGTGGAGAATTTTTTGAGTATAAAAGAGGATCTTGTAAAAAAAGGTCATGTCTTTACATCAGAAACTGATACAGAAGTTATTGTCCATCTTGTAGAGGAGTATCTCAAAAAAGAAGGATTTGCTTCTGCGGTTCGGGATGCGTTTAACAATCTTACAGGATTAAATGCAATTGTGGTTGCAAATGCCGATTCCTCAGAAATAATCGCTGCCAAAACAGGCTCTCCCTTGGTCGTAGGTCAAGGAAAAGATGCATTGTTTGTTGCATCAGATGTTTCGGGAATTATCAAACACACAAGAAAAGTGCTTTTTCTTGAAGATAATCAGATGGTTATACTTGGAAGAGGGGTAAAATTGATTCGATTACCAAACGGAGAAGAAATAAAACCAGTCTTTCATACAATAACATGGAAATTTGAGGAGGCAGAGAAAGGAAAATTCGAGCACTTTCTGTTAAAAGAAATTTATGATCAACCCCGTGTTATAGAAAATATCGCTCTACACTATCATGAAGAAGCAAAAAAATTAGCAACTCTTATTAACCAGGCATTTGGAACGTTTATGCTTGGGTGTGGTACTGCTTCGTATGCTGCGCTTGCGGGAACATATTTGTTTTCTCGCATTGCAAAAAAACATGTAAATTTTTCTATTGGATCTGAGTTTACGTATTTAGAAGATTATTTAACGCCAGAAAGTCTTCTTATCCCAATTTCGCAAAGTGGAGAAACAATTGATGTTGTTGAGCCTGTAGATCATGCAAAGAAAATTGGCTCAAAAGTTGCTGCAATAGTAAATGTGTTAGGCTCAACCCTGTATAGGCAAGCAGATTACAAACTCCTTCTTGGTGCTGGCGTAGAAAAAGCAGTTATTGGCACAAAAAGCTTTACGGCAATGGTGGCAGTTCTTCTTTTAACTGTCTATGCGTTTATAAAAAAACAAGATCAGGGTGCAAAGCTTCTTATGGCAGCAACGCAGAATGTAAAGGAGATTCTAGGAAAGACGTATATAGAAAAGATTAAAAAGCTTGCAAAAGAAATGAAAACAAAAGAACATATGTTTGTTATTGGCCGAGGTCTTTCGTATGCAACAGCACTTGAGGGGACATTAAAGCTTAAAGAGACAAGCTATGTCCATGCAGAAGGTTTTGCCGGTGGAGAACTCAAGCATGGTGTTATTGCACTAATCGAAAAACGAACCCCTTGTATTGTTATTGCGCCCAATGATGAAACCTACAATGATATCATTTCTAATGCACAACAGATAAAAGCCAGGGGAGGATTTATTATTGGTATTGGCCCGAAAAATAATAAGGTATTTGATCGTTTTTTAGAAACATCAGATGTTTCGGATGCAACAATAATTCCTCAAGTAGTCATCTTACAGCTTTTTTCCTATTATCTTGCTCTTTACCGGGGAATTGAAGACCCGGATAAGCCACGAAATTTAGCAAAGAGCGTGACAGTGAAATGAACACCTCAAAAAAACCCACGATTATCATTCTTCACGGCTGGGGACTTCGTGGAAACGTGTACGAAAACCTTAGTAAATTGCTAAAAAAAGAAGGACACAGAGTCTATTCTCTTGATTTGCCCGGATTTGGAACGGAGCCCTTGCGTAAGCCAGGGGGAGTTCGCTTGTCCTTAGATCCCGGATCTCAGGATCTGGGACTTGACAAGCGTGGTGGTGAGGGTGAGGATACGGGTCTTAATCTTGATGACTATGTTGCATTTGTCCGAAGTTTCATTGAAAAAAATAAATTGACAAAACCAATTCTTGTGGGCCATTCATTTGGAGGCAGAGTTGCCATAAAATATACATGGAAATACCCAAAAGATGTAGCCAAGCTTATTTTGACAGGAGTGCCTGTTATTAGACATACATCTTTTAAAAAGAAAATAGCGTTTATTGTTGCAATTGTTGGTGGGAGTGTTTTTAACATATTTCCAAAAGATGTAAAAAATGTCATGCGCAAAGTATTGTATAAAGTAATTGGAGAGTGGGATTATTATAAAGCTGGTCCCCTAAAAGAGGTATTTAAAAATATTATTGGAGAAGATCTTGTGGAGTATGCAAAAAAGGTTTCTGTTGCAACATTTCTTATTTGGGGAGCAGACGATAGGTTAGTTCCAGTCTCAGATGTAGAAAAAATAAAAAAATACATTCCTCACGCAAATGTTTTTGTTATTAAAGGAGAAGGACATAAACTGCCATATACAAACCCACAAGCATTTTTTAACGCAATTAAATCAATACTATGAATATAATTTTATTTTTATCAGAAACATTTTTTCTGTTATGGGTTATTCGTAATATTTTATTTTGGGTGATGCTCTGGCAAGTAAAAGAGTATAGATTTGATCGGATGTTTGTTCATCTCAAAGAAACTGAACAGGGTAGAGATTTAATTTTTTCTCCTCTTTTATGGGTTAAGATTATTGGCATTTTTGCTTTCGGTATTGTAATTTACAATAATTCGCTATTGCCTTTTTATCAATTATTTGTTGGATGTCTTTTTCTTTTTCAGGGAATAGAAGTCGTTCAGGAAATAAGAAATAGAACCCTTAAACGTCCTGTATTTACAATCAAAACAATAATTATTACTTTTTTGACCCTTGCAGTCTTGCTTCTGTTATTTTCTTTCCCACTTTTAGAACAGTCAGTTTGGATTCTTGTCATTGATAGACTTGTGCCATTTTTTATTGGACTTTTTGTCTTCCTTTTTTCTTTTCCGACAGAAATGTATCGAGATTTGTTAATTGGTAAAGCGACAGAAAAGATGAAATTGCAAAAAAAGGTTTTAGTTATTGGTATTACTGGGAGTTATGGAAAAAGCTCTACAAAAGAGTATGTGGCACAGATTTTAAAAAAGAAGTTTCGTTTGCTTAAAACAAAAGGAACCAATAATACAGCGATTGGTGTTGCCAATACAATTATTGCTGGTTTGCAATCCAATACAGAAATTTTTGTTGTTGAGATGGGTGCATATAAAAAGGGAGAAATAGCAGAAATATGCCGAATTGTTTCTCCAAAAATAGGTATTCTTACCGCTGTAAATGAACAACATGCATCTCTTTTTGGGAGTTTGGAGAAAACGCTTGCAACAAAGTACGAACTTATAGATGCACTACCAAAAAATGGCCTTGCTCTTTTTAATGGAAATAATCAAAACGCATTTGTCCTCTATCAAAAAACAAAGAAAAAGAAAGTGCTCTATAGATCTGGAGATTTTTCTCTAAAAGCTAATATTTATGGGACAAACGTGCGAGTTGAAAAAACACTTGTAACATTTAGTGTAGTATACCGAAGAAAAAAGATTAGGTTAAAAGCTCCAATTATTGGCGGACACAATGTAGAAAATATTCTTCCTGCAATTTATCTCGCTTTTTACCTCGGCATGAAAGAGCAAGAGGTAAAAGATGCCGTTTTATCACTTGTGCCTCCACAGCATACTATGGCGCGATACGATCATGGAGGCATAAGTTTTATTGATGATACATTTAACGCAAATCCACAGGCAGTGCTCGCAGCGTTAGAATATATGAAAGTATATACAGGAAAGAAAATATTTGTCTTACAACCAATGATCGAACTTGGAAAACAAGCAACAGACGAACACCGAAGTATTGGAACAGCAATTGGAAATGTTTGTGATTATCTTTTGGTTACAAACAAGAATTATCATAGTGCTCTTTTAGAAGGAGTAAAAAAAGGAAAGAAAAAATGTGTTGTATATACTGGGAATGTATGGCAAATCATGCAGTTTTTAAATTCCCATGCAAAGCGTGGAGACGTTGTTGTGTTTGAAGGAAAAGAAGCTGGCCAGACTTTGGGTAAAATACTCTAAACGTATGTATAGACCAATTGCAATTTCTCTTTCTCCTAACCTAGAAAATATCGACGTCGTTTTAGCACTTCGTTTGCTCTTTGCTCCGTGGAAATGGTTTTCTGGAGAACATATAACACTGCTTGAGCAGTGGTTTCGACATTATTTTACTGTTTCGTATGCCATCTCGTTTTCAAGTGGAAGAGGGGCGTTATATGCAGTATTAAAGGCAATGGGGATTAAAGAAAATGACGAAGTTTTATTACAAGCATTCACTTGTGTTGCAGTACCAAATGCTGTCCTTGCCTTGCAAGCAAAACCAATTTACTCTGATATAGATGAAACATTAACCATAAATGTTTCGGATTTAGAAAGTAAAATATCTAAAAAAACAAAAGCAATTATTGTGCAACATACTTTTGGTATTCCAACAAATATGAAAAAAATCCATTTTCTTGCAAAGAAGTATCAATTATTAGTAATAGAAGATTGTGCGCATACAATAAGTGGGTTATATGAAGGGAAAAAACTAGGTACTCTTAGTGATGCTGCGATTTTTAGTTTCGGGCGAGATAAGGCATTCTCGTCAGTTTTTGGTGGAATGGCAATAACAAAAAACGGTGAACTTGGTAAGAAAATCCGACAATTCCAAAAACAGAGAGAATATCCTAATATGTTTTGGATTTTTCAACAGATTTTTCATCCAGTTGCATTCTTTTTTATTTTGCCAATCTATAATGTGTTTTCATTGGGGAAAGTACTGCTTATCGTGTTGCAGCGCCTTAATCTTTTATCTTTTCCAGTACTACCAGAAGAAAAAGAGGGGAAAAGTGTATCGGTATTTCTACGAAAGTTTCCTAATGCCCTTGCTGCTCTTTCTCTTTTGCAATTAAAACGCCTTAATACATTTAATAAGAAAAGGAGAGATATGAGTATGGTTTACAGAGAAATTCTTGGAGAACAAATTGTATTTCCAGAAGAAACATCTTTGCTTCGATTTCCTGTTTTAGTCGAAAAAAGAGAAGAAGTTATGCAACTTTTGAGAAAACAAGGAATATACATTGGAAAGTGGTATGCTGAAGTTATCGATCCAAATGGAACACAGTTTAAAAAAGTGGGATATACAATAGGAAGTTGTGTCTATGCAGAATATGTAGCAAAAAGAATTGTAAATTTACCGACCTATCCAGCAATGAGTAAAGAGGATGCAAAAAAAATAGGGTTATTAGTAAAAAAATATGTTGGAAATTAAAGAAATAAAAGAAAAAAAACAATGGGAGGTATTCTTGTCGGTAAAGGAAATATCATTTTTCCCATTTTTCCAATCGTGGGAATGGGGAGAGGTGCAAAAGAAATTGGGATACACGATTTTTCGTATTGGGGTGTATGAGGAAAAAAAACTTGTTGCTATATGTCAAATTGTCGATATTCCAGCAAAACGTGGTCACTATCTCCATTTGCGGCATGGTCCTGTGCTTTTGCCTTTTAGGCAAGATGTTTTTGACACAGTTGTTGGATATATAAAAAAGGTTGCAAGACAAAAAGGAGCATCTTTTATACGAATGAGTCCAACCGTACCAAAAGAATTTGTCAACTTCGAGATGTTACGAAAAAAAGGTTTTCGGGATGCCCCGTTACATAATATGGATGCAGAAATTTGTTGGGTGTTAGAGCTTAATAAGCCTGAAGAAGAGTTATTAAAAGCTATGCGAAAGACACACAGGTATCTTATACGCAAAGCAGAAGGTATGGATATAAAAATTATTCGAACAAAAAATATCTCTGAGCTTGACCCATTTATTAAGCTTTATAGTGCTTTGTCACATAGAAAACATTTTGTACCACACAGAGGCGTAAAAGAAGAGCTTGAAGAGTTTGGGAAAGAGGACAAAGAACTTCTTTTGCTAGCAAGTTATAAAGGGAAAATAATAAGTGGTGCTCTTGTCGCATTTACTGGTAATACGGCAATTTATCGGCATGGTGCTTCGGATGCTACCTATCGTGATATACCAGCCTCGTATCTTTTACAATGGGAGGCAATCAAGGAAGCTAAGAAAAAGGGAAAAACCTTGTATAATTTTTGGGGTATAGCCTCATCTGATGAACCAAGTCACCCTTGGCATGGATTAACACTTTTTAAAACTGGTTTTGGAGGAAAACGCCTTGAATTCTTACATGCTCAGGATTTACCGCTTTCTCCAATGTATTGGAAAACCTACCTAATCGAAGCATTCTCTAAGTGGTTAAAAGGGTACTAAACTTCCTCTAAAAGCCCCAATTTGAAACTATAGGTCTTGTTTTGGTATAATATACCCTATTGTTTAGTTCTGTTGAAGTAGGACTAGATACATTGAGAGGAGAAAATAATGACAAATAGAAATGAACGTGGTGATATTGTTACTTCAGGGAATCGTTTTCAAGAGTTATCCCACCAATTTGATGGTGCAGTAGGCATTGACGCAAAGCGAGAAGCAGCAGATAGACTTGTGCGATTTGGCACTGCGGAAACCTTTGATGCACTTAATACGATGCGGGTCTTGGGTAAAGCTGCTTTCCTTCTTAGAAGTACAAGTGATGGTAATAGAGTACTTGGTGATCGAATGGTTGCTGGCGTGGATAGATATTTTACTACAGCTGGGATGAACCATAAGTTGCTTTTGCCTTTTGGTGAGAACCAGCAAACTGGACTTGCTGAGGTTACACAGCTTTCTTTTGTAATGAGAAGCATGGATGCTCAAATAAAAACTGCATCTGGGGTTAGAGATTTTACAAACATTGTTCAAGCATCATTTAGTGATTCGCGTCTTGCTTCGGATTTAGCATGGACAGTAATTATTACCGTGCCTAAAGAACGGGTAACTGATAGATATAGACAAATTAGAGATTCCCACCTTTCTCTTATGAGAGAAGTTGGACGAATGTACGCAGCAGAAGCAGATCCAGAGAGAATGAAAGCTTCAGAAAACATCGTCATGCTCTTAAAGAATTTAACAAATGTAAGATTACGCAACATTCCTGATGTCTTAAGGACACCTTTCGATGGTTTTTCTTTAGAAGATGTGTTGGCCGAAGATAATCAAGAACAGTTTGCTCGTAAGGCGCTTAAATATATAAAGGCAATTCCAAAAGGTGATTATTTCTGGCAGCGAGTAGTTGAAGGGGTATTTTTTACGAACTCTATGAGACATTACTCAGTTGATCCAGATACTTATTTTACTGATCAAAAATTATTTGAAAAAATTAATTTTTTCCAACAGACACTAGTACAGAGAGTATGGTTTGGAGGCATTGATCAAGCAATGTATGATGAGGAATTTGACCAGGATTTTCGAGCGGTTATTAATAGCTTTGATGACACTTTGCTAGAGAATCTGTTTACCATGTTTTACCCTCTTTCAATACATGCTCCACTTCAACGGAGAATCTTTGAGCCTGAAACACCTTTTGAGGATATTGTTAGGCAAGCTCCAGTTGCAGGATACCTATTTGACAAATTAGATCCAGATGGTTTTGAGAGGCATGTTCTACAGATTGATGCCTTAGTGCATAGATACTTGAGGAATAATTGGCCATTTATAAAAGCAAATATTTTAGACCGTTTTCCAAACCCAAGAGTTTTACCACTATTAAATAATTTTGAAAATAATGTTATGAGTGTTGAAACAGAAGAGATGCTTACGAGAGCATTTTTAGCAACTATTCGTGCAAATGCAGGAGATGAATTTTTTGAAATGCTTAATAATGATGAGGAAGAATCGCAAGCAAGTATTGATCAAATAAGGAAAAACATAGGAAAAAGAACCGCTACTCCAAAATGGGGAGATGGGTCATACACATACGTATCTAATGAGGACTCTGTGTATCATTCAATTGGAATACGCGATATCTCTTTGGTTGTTCGTAAAAATGCTGCCTATCCAGTTGATTTTTTAATAATTGGAGTAGATGGGGTTTTTGATATTGCTGGAAGGGTAGAAAGAGAAGGAATTACTTTTTCTATGCGACTTGATGATGAGAAGTACCGGGGAATGAAGTTATTTTTAACTGAACTTATTTACTTTAACTTGCAAAATTTATTAGAGACAAATGGACGTGGTCCAAAGAGACAAAGAATGTCTGGTAATAGAGTAAGAGGAAGTGGAGAAAAAGAAGGAAGGGCAGTTATTGATATGGATCAGGTAGTAGAAGCAATGCTTAAGGAACTAGAAGGAGGAGAAGATGACAAGTAAGCAAGAACTCATCCAAAATCCATCAGCAAACCGATTTCAAGAACTATCCCTCCAATTTGATCAAGCTGTAGGTGTGGATACAAAACGTGGGGCAGCAGAGGCTCTTGTGCGGTTTGGGACTGAAGAAACCTTTGATGCGTTAAATACCATGCGGGTCTTGGGCAAGGCAGCTACCCTTACGACAAGCACAAATGCCATCAATAAAGCGTGTGGTGAGCAAATGGTTAGGGGTGTTGATAGCTATTTTACCAATCTTGGCATAAGCTATAAACTTCTTTTGCCTTTTGGCGAGAAGATTCAAATGAGATTAAATGAGGTATTGGGGCTGAGTCTATGGATAAACAAATCTTCTTCACAAATAATGGGATCTAAGGGTGTGAAAGAATTTTTGCAGAGTGTTCAAGTCGTGCTTGGCGATCTTTCTCGTATTGAAAATGCTCATGCTACTGCGGTTGTTCTTACTATTCCGGAAAGAGACCAGGTAAGACGACGCGGAAAAACATATGAACAGCTCAAAAGCTTACGTATGGATATTATTGCAGAAGCAACACGAGGAGGATTTGCAGAAGACGCGTCAGATAAAATGCAAACACCTGAAAGAATTTTTGCTATGGTTGCACAATTATCAAAGATAAAGATACGAAGTATTCCAGATGTTATGAATGCTTCATTTAATGGTATTTCTTTTGCAGATGTTATGACTGAGCCGGATAACGACCGTTTTTGTAAAAAGGCTCTTACGTATATTCACGCAGTCCCAAAAGGAGATATTTTCTGGCAACGGCTTTTAGAAGGAACACTTTTTATGCATGCGTCAAAAATATATGATGTTGAGCCAAATGCTTTTTTGACTAACCCTACTATGTTTAAAAATATTAATTTTTTTCATGAATGGCTTGCAGGAAAATTACTCCTTCCTGGATTTGATCCAGCTTTTGTAGACGAGGAGTTTGATACATATTTTGGATCTATAATTGCAAATACTGATGAAATCTTGTTTCATAAAATGATGCTTATGCTCTATTCAACAATATCGCTTTCGCCCTTGCAGAGACAGCTATTTGAGCCTGATATGTCTTTGGATGCCATTCTACAGCAATCTCCCATCCCTGGATATATATGGTCACAGTTGGAAAATGACAATTTGTATAAACGTACGGTACTTATTGACGGCGCTGTACATAGTTTCTTCGCCCCAAATTGGGCTATTGTAAAAGCAAATGTGCTTTCCCGGTTTCCAAATAATCAAAGAATAGATACGTTAGTAGATGTTTTCGGGCAAGAAATTTTTGATACGGATATACAAGAGGTTTTTGCACAAGTGCTTGTCGGTGTTGTACGAAGGAACGCAGGCGAAGAATTTTTAGACCAACTAAATACTAAACAGCATGAAATGCAGGAACGGATTGATCGGTTGTCCAATGTATTGGAAAAAAATCCTTTGCCAAAATGGGATGGAGAGGGGTCTTTTGTATTTAATTTAGCCGATTCGCCCTACTACGCTCTTGGATTTGCATCTGTTTCGTTTATTGTCAGCGATACAGCCTACCCTGTGTACGTTAGCATAGAAGGGACAGACAAAGCTTTTTTTATTTCAGGAAGATTAAATGAAGGTGGGAGAATTGCAGAGCTTTCTACTGGCGCTGATATTGGTTATCCAGGATTGCAGTTATTCGTAAATGAGCTTATTCTTGGCCATTTTCGTACTTTACTTGAATTAAGAGGTAAGAATGTAAGAAGACAAAAAGTTCCTGGTAAACAAACACTCAGGGAAAAACGAAGAGGCGCAAATCCTATTGATATAAATGAAGCTATGATGGAAATACTTGCAGAATTGGAAGGAGAAGAACATGACAAGTAGACAAGAGCAAACTGGCAATCCATCGATTAATCGATTTCAGGAGTTATCAGGACAATTTGATATGGCGGTTGGTGCTGACGCAAAACAAGAAGTAGCAGACGCGCTCGTTCGTTTTGGGACAGAAGAAACATTTGACGTATTAAGTCTGCTTCGCGTTTTACAAAAGGGAGCTTCTCTTGTATCTGATGCACAGAATAGACCCTTTGGAGAAAGAATTATCAATGGTGTCGAAAGGTATTTTACTGATGTTGCGATAAACTATAAATATCTTGTTCCGTTTAACGCAGAAAACACAACTGTCCTTGCTGAACCTACAGTAATTGTTTTGACTATTAATAAATTTATGCCACTTTTTGCCCATACTCCTGGGATAAAAGATTTTTTACGCAGTAGTGAAATCGCATTGCGAAATGGAGTAGGAAGCAACAATCCCTTCAGTTTTGTTATCACTGTCCCACAGGAACATATTAGTCAAAGAGCGGCATATGATCGTCTTGTGAATGCGAATTTCACTCTTTTAAGACAAGGAACCATTATACAAAATATAGATGAAAGTGAAGCGAGAGCCGGTTTGCCTGAAACGGTTCTCTCTCAGCTTCAGAAATTAGCACAGACACGAGTAAGAGGAATTCCATCCATGTTAACTCGGTCTTTTGATGGGTTATCTTTTGCGGATGTTATTGCCGAGAAAGACAAGGAGCTTTTTGCAAAAAAAGCGCTGAAATACTCAAGTGCCATACCCAAAGGTGATGTGCTTTGGCAATTCTTAATTGGGACAACTTTTTTAATGTTCCCAGTTAAAGAGATCAATGTTAATCCAGATACATTTTTTAAAAACCGAGATCTATTTGAAAAAAATACTTTTTTTCAAGAATGGCTTACTGGAAAAATACTCCTTCCTGGAGTTGATCCAGCTTTTCAAGATGATGCATTTGATAGAGATTTTCAATCATTGTTAGAAGGAGCAGATGATAAGTTACTTTTTGCTTTGGGTATGCTCTTTTATACGGTTCCTGTAGTATCAACGCTTCAATGGAAAATTTTCAACCCCATGGCTTATTTTGAAACAGTGAGAGAGCAATCACCAGTGATTCAATATGCATTTTCAGAAGAGCCTGATGATCTTTACAAGAGAGCTGAGCTTTTCGATGTGGTATTCTATAATTTTTTAGCCTCACATTGGGATGAGATAAAGGCGAATTTGATCACACGATTTGGACAGAGCAAGAATGCAGAAAGATTAGTACATTTTCTTGAAGATGAGATGAAGGGATTTGATGCAGAGACCTATCTTACTGAGCACATTGTTGGAACTGCACTTGCCTCAGTTGGTGAAGAATTTTTAATTCAGCTTAATCAAGAGCAAGCAGCAATGCAAGACAGTCTTGACTCTTTCTCTGATGCAATAAGAACTCAGTATCCACGTCCAAAATGGGAGGAAGATAGCACGTTTACAATGTCTATCCCAGATGATGATATTCGTTTTGCTCAAATGGGTATTCAATCTATTTCATTTTTTGTAAATCATGACTCACCCTATCCTGTTGATTTTTCTATGAATGCCACCCTTAATAAGGGAGAAAAAGTAGTTTTTACGGTTGGAAGTATAAATAGCCCAACAGAGATTAGTCTTCCTGTAAAACCTGATGATCGTTATCCGGGATTATTTCTATTTTTAGGACATTTTGCTCTTGAGGCATATTATGGCTTGCTAGAAACGAAAGGCGCAGCTTTTAAAAAAACAAAAAGAAATATAAGAGAAAGACAAGAAAAAGCAAAGCAAATAGATATTGATGTAGTTGTTGCTCAGATGCTTGTAGAGCTTGAGGAGTTAGGGAAGGAATAATTTTATGATGAATGAGAGAGATATCCGTGGACTTTTTGCTGATCAAGAAAGACAAATAGTAACGCAGTCTTTTTTTCATCGTCCTGCGCACGATGTTGTACGAGAACTTAGTGAACGAGTGTATATTCGTGGAGACGATCCTGTTCGATTTCCGTTTGGAAATGCAAAAGTGTTACCTATTGATATAGGAGAAGGTTTAAGAGACTACAAAATCACGCTTGCAGAAGCCTATTCAGAAGAAGATGTTGTTGCGGTAGGACAAAAAGGGAGACTTCCTATTTTGCAAGGTATGATATCTGGAGAGGTGATTGCATTTCCTTATAGGTCGGCGAGGCTCTCGTTTATAAAAACAATTAACGGTGAAAATATTTTAATTCGGGAAATTGAGGATTTAGCAACAGGAAAAAGAACAAGAACAGCAACAGAGGTAACAAATATTCTTGGATTATCGCAAGAAAGTTGGGGGAAGTTAACTTTATTGGAAGATGGAATGCTTCATTTTACCCAGATTCCTGCAAGAAAAAAGGTAACAAATGGTGATAACGAAACACAAGGTAATCAGGAAGGGCAAGAGGAGCCAAATATGAACGCAATCGTACAATCAATGATTGAGGAGCTGAAAGGAGAAGAAGAGTAAAATATGAGTAGAGAAGATTTAAGAGGAATTCGACCGGAGGAAGCTTCAGATCAGAATGGAGGATCTCTTGGTACTATTGATCGATTGAATCAATTAATTGTTCAAAACCCAGAGCGTTATGCTTTATCAACTGTTGCGCGGGTGAGAGCATTTGTTAATTTTGAAATGGCAAACCCAGATAGACAAAAACCAATGAGGCTATTTCAAGAAGTTGATGACTTTCACTTGTATTTTCAACTACGTCCAGAATGGCACGAGAAATCAGTAAAGGCATTGTCTCGTGATACAAAGTCGGGAGCTGGAGCATTTTATGAAGCCTTTACATTATGGGTAAAAAAAGTGGCTCCAGAAGATAGGCAAAAACAGGAGCAATTGAAAGATGTCCTTTTTCCTCATCGAAAAATTAGCAGAGGCCATCTTACAAGTATAGAAGACTGGATCGCAGAATTCGAAAAACATCCAGAATGGGCAGGTAAGTCTGGTGTAGCAATGATAGATGATAGAGAAGGTGGTGGAGGAAGCTTTTATAAGGGATTTAATCATTGGTTAGAAAGACATGTAAAGGATAAAGAAGAAAGAAAAAAACTTCGTGAACGATTATTTCCAAAACAAAAATATGATTGGTCAAGTTTAAAGACGTTGGATCAATGGATCGAGGCATTTAATGCCCATCCCCAGTGGCTAGGAAGAGGTTATGCACTAATGGTAGAGGATAAAGAATCTGGCTCTTCATCGTTTTTCCAAACATTTGCTCAGTGGGTTAGGAAAGAAGCACAGGGAGATAAAGCAAAAGAGAAAGAATTAATACTTGCGATTTTCCCTCGGCGTAACGAGTATAGACAATTTACTACCATAGGTGAATGGGAAAAAGAATTTAATACACATCCGGAATGGCATGGTAGATCATCGGGCGAAATGATTGCTGATAGAGAATCAGGAGCAAACGCTTTCTACGCATCATTTCTTCGATGGACACGGACAATAGGAGATTCCAAAATGCGATTTGCATACAAAAGAAGATTCTTCTCAAATGCTCGAAGAAAATACCGATCTGAAAAATCTCCAGAACCTTATATTTCTTCAAATCCGGTGGAAGAAACGGATGAGGTATCTATAGATAAAATCATCGCGGAGATGCTTGAAGAGTTAGAAGAACGTAAATAATATGACTAGACCGATTGATAACGATCCTGCTTTCCGAGGAGGGGATAAGAGTTTTAATGCGAAATATGCTCAGGGATTGTGGGATCCTTTTTCAGGTGGGACGGAACTGAGTGAAGATATGTTTCTTTCTCAGCAAGAGGGACTTACTCGGTTGGGTTCTTTTTTACAGAGTGGTGATTTTTCTCAAATGCGGCCATTCATGTTGGATCCAATGCATGCAAAAGGAGCTGCTAGGGATGATATCAGTTTTTATATGTACAAAGTGGGGAGAAAGTCACATTGGCTAGATTTTCCAAAAGGTTTTACTTCTTATTCTAAAATTTACGCAATTCCACAATGGAGTAGAGAAAAGGGGAATACACCATATTACTGGTTAGATTTTTATACAGTATTACCAACACAAAAGTTAAACTATCTATCTGCTGATTCTTGCCGTTTAAAACCTGGGGATCCAGTAAATGAGATTGATTTTAGAAGCTGGCATAATTTTGGAGAACAATTACTCGTGGACTTTCTAAGAGGAAGAAACGGTATATCATTTGATGACCTTATTGTGTTTGATGTTGATGTAAAAAAGAAAGTATCTTTTGGAATGTATCCTTTGGCAACAGATAATGATTTTGTTCTGCATTTGGGAAATAATCCTTCTTTTCAGGATGGGGATAGATTACGATTTACACCCCGTAGAGACGATCAGGGGTTTTACCAATGGGAAGAGGTTGTTAAAGTTGTACCTGATGTTTCTGAGAAAGAATTTCCTCATGTAGTTACCTATCGGCTTTTTCCAGAAGAACATGCTTTAAGAGCTCAAAGGAATTTTAGTCCAGAAAAACAGTTGGTGACTGATTATATGTCTGGTGTTTCGGGCATAGATTTTGTAAATCTTCGGCCTATCCCTTTTACCCTTTTGTCGGGTCGGAAAGGAGCGGAATTGGGGGTAGTACGTGGAAAACAGGTCTTTTTTTATCTCTCAACAGGAGCATTTTTGCCAAATGAGGAAGGTGTATTACTTTCAAAACAAGATGATTATAGAAGACATCAGTGGCTTGAGCTTTATAAAGTTGATCCAGAGACAAAAGCAGTAGTAGGAGAATGTCTTGAAGAGGGAGAAATTATTAATGGAAATATTGAACAGAAAAAATGGCCAGGAATAAAAAGAGCATTATTAGCAGATTTTGCTAATGGTAGGGTTGGTTATGAAGCATTATCTCCAATTCCAGTTAAAAAACCAAAGGGGAATGTAATTCCACTTTGGCAAGAAGGACAAAGGCCTGTCTATATTATTCTTTCTAGAACACTTGATCTTAAAGAAGGAGAGGATTTGCTTTTTATCCCCGGAGAACAAAGTAGTAACTACACAGATTTTATGCTTACTAAGGGAGGTGGAGTGTCTCTTCAACGACATCGACTTGATATGGCTTCACAAACATTTCGTTTGGAAGAAGTATTTCCTGTTGTAGGGAAAGAAGAAGTATCAGGAGAAGGAGCAATTGATGCAGCCATGAGTGCAATGCTTAAGGAATTGGAAGGAGAAAGATGATATGACTAGACCAGTTGATGTCGATCCAAGACTGCGAGGTGCTAATTTTGTAGGTCTTCCTAAAAGACTGTATGATCCTGTTGCTGGAATGCAAGAGACACTGCAGCTTAATGAATCTGAATTCCTTTCTCAAAGAGAAGGTGTTCATGGATTAGGTGATTTTTTAAGAACTAATGAT